>JAABUT010000003.1_pt1 | contig 572686 bp, 634 predicted proteins | sample 5559281 | NCBI WGS metagenome assembly JAABUT01 (sample SAMN10711880, study PRJNA513359) | rock metagenome | isolation source: Antarctica rocks | place: Antarctica: Victoria Land, Ricker Hills nord | collected 2016-01-04 | reverse complement strand
GATTCTTTGCGAGCAGTACGTCTTTGTATCGAGGATACTGTTGTTGGTACTGCTCTGCAGAATTTGCATCGGAAGTTTCTGGAACGTGAAAGTGCATGGCAAACACTTAGGAAAACCGGTATTGATATTTCGGCTTGTCGGCAGAATTCTGGAAACCATGGAGCCGCCTTCAAAATATATGTTGGTTGACGAATCGGCCAAAATGTGAACACACTTTGGAACAATCCTATTCAAGTATGTATAGCATATTTCAACACTCCCCCATGTTATGCATACCATATTCTTCCGATTGCCACGGTTGTTTTTGGATGTGTGATTAATTATGTCATAACATATTTCAACAATATACAATATCTTACCCGTCTCTACAAGATCAACGCAACGAGATGATCTATCATATCGTCTCAATAGTCAATCTATTTGAAGTCTTATTCAGAGCTATTAGGACCTAAGAAGACAAATGTCGATGCAATTCGTCAGACCAGGAACATGGGAAAAGACCAGAGCCATGTTGAAAGGTTACGAGACGGGCCATTTCTCTATAGTTCATTTTGATTTACATAGTAGGATTCATAAAGGAAGGCACGGCTCGACAATTCTCTCTTACTCGATTACGCAACTTATTTTCACTGCAGGGTCGAGCTATGCTTTTCTTCGTCGAGCACTCATCAGCATCGTAGAGTCTTTGTAGACACATCACAGATTGCATCTGCGCTTGCTGAATGAGATGTTGGTTCTGTGATCTTGAATGCTTGTGACTCGGCCAAGGTCTCGTCATGCGAATCAAGCAATCTGGCAAAGGTTTTCAATCCCCACGGGATTGATAATGTCGTTGCAATGTCATATGGTTTGATTTCTCATAGTGCTACTATTTCCATGAATGAATTCTACACTTGCCTTCTTTTGAAGCGCTACGATCTTCAACGTGCGGTCTTTACTGCCCAGCTACGCCTTCGGACAGATCCAAACCGACTTGCTCGTCACACTACGAGTGTAAGGTCGAAGATGATTTCGTACCGGCTCTAAAACCCATAGAGCTACAGTGTTCTTGACTGGTGAAGGCGCACTTAATCCGGATATAATTAACTTCTCCGCTCTTAGTTCAATGTCATACGCTTCTGAGTTATGTACCTCGGAACACTCCGAGCACTGTGCCGACTATTCTGGGTCACGACATGAATATGCTTCTAAGAAAGTATTCTCGAAAAATTCAAGGTCGTAAACCTGGTCGGCGGTCCAGGTGTCGGCGAGACTACGTTTTTAAAGTACCTTCAGGACTGGTTGGCCTTATCAGGGTTTGTGGAAGAAAAAAATCTACATTGGCTGCCAGAAAGAGTCAGGTCTATGGTATGATTCGATGATCTATGAGAAGATTGCAAATGAGATTTTCATAGAGACATGCGATGATATTGATCGAAAGACAACCATACACAGAGCACGATATATCGTTCTCCTTGACAACGTCGGGCCACCGCTTACGCATAACAAAGGCTTTTCAGGTGACATTTCTTCTACTCAAGAACGTAGCTTCTATTGATTTTTTAGAGAGTTTGGAAAGTCTGGTGAAAACTATCATTGCAAACTCATTTTCTCATCCCGGAAAGCGCCAGAGATGGAAGCACCTATAAAAGTACAAGAGGTGATCCTTAAGCCTGTGTCGATAGTTGATGCTATAGTGTGTGCCCAAGACGTTCTTGCGAGCCATGATGTCTCATTAGATCAAGGCAAAGAAATAAGCCAATGGTTAGAAGAGCTTCTTCTATTCCACGAGAACAACTTTCTATTCCTTAACACTTTTCTGCCAACTTCGAAAGACGAGTCAAACAAGCTTGAAGTCTTTCGCTTCACCTCACATATCGGCCTCCTGACCAGCGTTTCTGAATCTCTCGATCTCAACCTGGCATCAACAATGGAATTTACTACTGAACCATCAGACGACCAGCCAACTGTGAATATCACGAAACCAAATATTATCTCCAGCTTTACGTTCTGAATGATGGAACTTCACGAAAACTATCCGAGAACGAGTTTTATTAGACATAAAATCATGCATAGACCATCGAGTGACGGCCAAAGTATTCTCGACCAGCCTTATACTATATTCCGGGAATATCATAAGCTTCGCTCTCAAGACTTGTTGGTTGTTGATCCTCGGATAGATATTTTCATGAAACTAATGTTCAAAGAGCGCATCAGCTTGCGTAATGCCATTAAAGATCGCTGAAGATACTTCGTTCATTAGCACTTCGTTATACGTAGAAGGAAATGAGCTATGTCAGGTTTGCCGAGTTGTCGATCAAAACACTTAGGTCATACCGCTTGCGGAACTCTCCAATAGGCTGAGGAAGCTGAAACGCATAAAGGGGTGGCTCGTTCCGCTTCAAGTTGTTCCTTAGATCATCATCGCCACGATCCTCATCAGCTTTTTGCTTCAACAGCCAATATGCTTCAATACCATTCACACCGCCCCCACCATCTTCATGTATATCAATAGTCACCACTCTTTCATATACGACAGAGTCACCCTCACAGCATAGTGCAAAGAGAAGGGTGAAGCCTATCGCAGGGAGTGAAATTTAGCTTCATGGTCATGTCGCGGCAGAAATCACGGCGGAGCCGGTGCTGCAAGATCTCCAGTAGAAGGGAGAAATGTGGTCAGGGGCCTAAGGTAATGGGTCGATTTGGTGATTGAGAATGAGCTGAGTCCGTTCTTGCAGTCAGATGGGTAAGGTGAATTTGGAGGAAGCTGTGAACAACCTAAAAGTACTTACCCATTTCTCTCTATTCCGCACCCAGGGGTTTCGAGACTCAGTAAAAGATGGCTTATGGTCAGTGGTATCGGATCATCTATGTAACTAAGTGATGGGTTCAGTATGCCAAGTTTCAATGCTTCAATTGCACAATGATTCCGATTCTCCACTCGATACCTTTTACAAATGACCAGTGCATCGTCTTCTCAACTTTTGCACCCACTCACCAATGACTTGATAAGTGTATCCCCAAGTATCCCTTACACCGTTCCTATGGTTTCTCATACCTCGCGGCTCATTTTCAATATCAGCTTACAAGCACAATTTCAACTCGCTGCCAAACGAGCTCACAGCTTTATCAGACTTTGATATCAGAATCCGCTCATGCACAAACGAGCATTGACATCTCATCGGTGCGACCACTTGACGATACTTAGCATGGAGCTTCCGCTTCTCTAACGACTGGTAGTGCATCATTGCGAATAACCCGTATCCTATCTTCCCCCCAGCACCCATGCTAGCTGCAAAGAAGGTCATTCTGTCAAGTAAAACTTTTTGCTTTATTAGAATATGGAGCATGTGCAGTATCATACTAACCATGCGCGATTGAGGTAGTGGAGGTCGAGTTAGCCAAAGGCATATCTACGATACCTATATGAGAGCCGCTACATCAGCTATGAATACTTTCCTTTAGAACTGAGATGGCTCTTCTTTGGTGTCTGTCCTTTGTGCTGATTTCTTCAAGCTGTCTGTATTCTAGGTTGTAGATTTTTCCCGAGGAAGCTTTGATTGGTCAAAGCCCTGTGATGTGTCTCTATTTCCGGCTGATTATTCCACTGTTGTGAGCCCCACTGTGGCGGGAGTTTATTTCCACAGGTTCTCCCGCATGTTGCCAACGTACACTGTGTGTGATACTACTTGGACATTGAGCTCACTCTCCCCGGAGACTGCACCATATATCCACGTGTCCTAGGTTGAATTTGTACCGCCATCACGTCTATGGATGGATGAGAATGGCCATTGGAGAAGTACTGTATTCGCTAGAGTTTTCTAGAGCACTAGTTGCTCAGGGCAAAAGACCTTCGAAACACATTCATCTCGTCAAACAAATACCTGTTGAACTTTGACTTGTCCTTGTCCTCATACAATCACTTGTCGATCGTCAGTCGTTCAAAGACCGGCAGATATGCGTTACCGCCTACTTTATCGATCCAAAAAGAGTCTATCGATGTTTTGACGACCTCGTCTCCCATTCAGCCGAGTGACTCTTGCTCACTTACAGCCAAAGGACAGCCGTTCCAGCATTCAGCTCAGTGACCTACCGTTAAGGGTATTGCCGCGGACCAGTATCCCAGACCCATAGCATCCCGTGTGACCGTGGGAGACTTGGTCGATAATTCCAATTCTTTGTAGCGGCAGCTTTGGGTAAGGACGATTTATTGTGACTAAGTCAAGATATGGTCCGTTGAATTCGAATCCAGACATTTGCCCAAATCCGGCGGCGCTGTTTGACACATTTCAGGAGTAGATATGCTCCTTCCAGAACCTTTATAATGCAACGGCGGCCACTCATGTATGCCTATATCGGCCTGAAAATATGTTTACACGTCTGGTTTCCTCAGATGGATCGCGTTCAAATGTGCACCTGCTGGTAACACAATTTCCTTCCTTCCGATGGGGTATCGTATGAATTTCGACCTCACAAGCTCCAAAGCCCGTTGCTCGCGCCTAAAGACCCCAACCGAAACCCAGTTGAATAGAAACCACCGCAACCGAGCTGCTAGACCCCAATTCGAGGCGTCAAAGCTCTGCATAGAAACGTATTCAAAGTATTTCGGATACCAACCTGAGGAACCCCAGTCCACAAGCCAAAGATCACGCTGATTGTCGACGAAAAGGTTACGAGGCGCGAGATCCTGATGAGTAAAGACAAGTGAGGCGGGGGTGGATGGCACGAATTGCTTGTCGCTGCGAGACCTCCTGCCCTTCTGCCCGAGACTTCTTTTGGAGACGTATTGCAGCCAGAAGCAGATGAAGGACGTTAGAGCTTCCGGCGTTGCATGTAATGGGAGTTTGTAGTAGTCATCCAGCCAGATGGAATCGCATTTCCCGCTAACTAGTGATCCTGCAGTAGGAGAAGTTATAGTCCTCAGGACATGTACGAATCGACGTAGTTGAAACCCCAATCGGAATGTCCCAAGCCAACCGATCTGAGCCCATGCTTCTTGCAAAGTAGTTCCTTGAATTCGGTCCATTACGACATATACATTGCGGTCGTCCTCAACGACTCGCTTGATATCTGGTACACGGATATGAAGTTTCTTCGATAACTTCATCGCCGCAATCTCATCGGGCGCTTTGGCGGCGATAAGTTGTTTGGCGACAAGATTTGGAGACAGCAGAAAGATTCTGCGGATCGAGACAGATAGAGTCGGACACTCAAGGATATAGCGCACTAGATCAGAGTTTGAATAGGTTTCGAGAAACTGTTCTTGGAAACTGCAGTCCATCTTGGTGTAGGCGACAGGTAAGAGGGAGAAAGCGACCAAATCGCGTTGAGTCCCGAACAACACCACAACAGCAGCGGAATCATTATGATGATGGATACATTGAGGCGGTCGAGCAACGACTCTGCTGCAAGATCTTATCCTTGTGTCAAGTTGAATGCTGGACTAATTTTGCAGGTGGTACAAGTCCATGGAATGTACGTGGCTGATACCGATTGAATTCTTGCGGGTGATGGTCACGCTAGCGCAGTCAAACACATCAAAACATTATTAGTAGGATGACTTTGCCCTGAGTGAAAAGGATCAGGAACACAATCAGAACATCGCACGGAGAGATGTCATTTACTGGTACACCGTATGCATAAGTCCCTCAATGTCTCTCCAGATAGTACAACATAATGGTCTATCTAATGCCATGCAAATGGCCGATATTGCCCCTTGGCGCATGTGTGCTTCCACACTTTATGGCGACAGTCCAGAAGATCGAACGAAACCTTGTTAGAAGGTTCCTCTCTCTACCATCCTTGGTTCACTGCCGCTTGGATCGCGCCAGTAGAGAGAAATGCTCGCCCAGGCCGTTGTTGCGCTGCCTTGAGCGAGAATCTCTCCAGCTTCCAAGTCCGAGATCAAGGTGTACATCCAATATCTACAACCCTCTTCGTCTGTAAACCTGTACTTGTCCCTCTTGTTTTCGAATATCAAATCCATGATAGCTTGGACCGTCACCGGTTCGGTCGGTTTGAATGTGAGCATCTTGATGGATGCATTGGTGACAACGTATTCCTTCGTATCCAAGATGACCGTCCCAGCAAGTCCATCGGCACCATCTCCCGGTATCATATCCACCTTGACCGACTTTGCCACGCTGTCACGAAGTTGGAGGAATATTACCCCGTGATTGGTCGGGGGTCGTCCGTTCTCATCTCCTTGGTTGTTTAAGTTCTTGTACATAGGCGCATAAGTGGATGTTTTCGATCAATTGTTGACGGTCGTCGTTATGGAAGTCAAGCGTTCCCCAATCATCCGTTGCCATACTCGAGGAACAGTCAGCCAGGCCTTGAGTTTTGTCTCTAATATATACCTACTCGCCTCGATGTCCAAATGATCGAGAAGATCAATATCGAAATGTATGGTCTCTCCTTTCCACCCTTCCTCACCATGTGACTCACGCTACTTGAATCCGACTCACGGAAGATCTGGATGAACGAAAGAACTTCAATGTACTAAGAAGCTCAATGGTGAGGACGTCTCAAAGGGAGAATGAAATGATCATCGAAGTCTGAAGTATCACTCAAGTAGGCGTTCGGCCACCACTTCTAAACTGCAAGATTCACAATTCAATTCACCAAGTCGGTGTAAAAAGGATTTTTCTTATGTCTGATTCACATTATTTCAGCGTCTCGCGTACCCGGCTTTATAATTGCGCTTCTTTGATGCCACCACTAGCTACTGGTTATCTGCTAGGTAAGTAATAACGACTGTCAGAATAGCTGGTAGCAATCAATGTTTGAAAAATCGATTGGAGCAATGAAAACTCGGGGGATCGACAAAAAGACAGACTATGTTGGACCTAGACACGTTAAACCCGCCGCTGTCTATTTTGTGGCCTCCACCATCAGCGAACGAAGAAATCAAGCTTCGGTGAGATTGGCTCATGGTCGCCTTCTGCGCCAATATGTTTCCGTTGTCGTTTTTACAGCTCGCTTGTCACGAAATGCAGTATGCTCGTACTGATCTCTGAGAATATAGCGATCATTTCCATCAGAAAAGTATTCCAGCTCAGGGCTCAAATCCCTGCTCTCCATAAGAGGGTACTTGATCAAAGCGTTGCGTTTGCTGGTAGAGGCGGGACGACGGTCTTCGGGATAAGTCTTGGTGTCAATATCCACTACAAATCTTATCTTACTTCTAGACCCCTGATCCCGCGACGTGTATTTAGGGGGTGTGGGGTTCCGTCGACGCAAGCTCTCGCGTTGCGGAAGCATTGGAGCTGGGGATGGTCCACAATTTGCTCGATCTCGTGTGGTAGACATCCTCGATTGTGGTATGGCTGGTTCCTCGAACCATTTTCTCCTGATAGTCTTTTCATGATCCCATTGTGGTTGTGCTGGCGGACTGTAGACTTGATCGTTGACCCATTCATGATTCCACGTCACTAAGAACGACCTTGAGTTAGTCTCCAGCATTCTTACTATGCGGTAGCGACTTAGAGAATGCAAATAGTCGAATGGGCTACGTACTTGTTTTCTGATCAAAGTCAGCGTAGAAGTATCTTCCTTCTCTTTCATCCCAGAACCAACCTTCCCGCTTAGCTCTCTGACTCGGGATTCGTACATCGTTGGAGGAACATCTGCCATTGAGCGTCTTAGGCTTCACCCTCCCGTCAGATTGATCCTCTATGTGATAGTAGTCAGATGAGCAAGTTCGCCGTGTAGATTCCTAGAACCAATGTTAACAAAGGTAAGTAACTATTTCGGCATTGAATAATTGCCTACCCCCCTTGACGATGCTTTCGATCGGCCTCTTCTGCCGCGCATCTCGCTTTGTGATCTTGACGTCCCTCCGTTTCAATTAGAAGATGGTAGAGTCTGTGGTCCTGGGTACAATTAATAGTGGACTCTTCTCAGGAGTTGGTCCTTCTGAAAGCGGGGTTAATGAGTTTCTTGTCACACTTCTTTGGTGCAGTAGTTGATGCAGCAATCCGGGTGCGAGAATTCGGATCCATTGTTGCCATTTCTGCTCGGGTGTGCAGACAAAGTTGTACGAGTTTTCTGAGACGAGAGACTTTAACCCAGAGAGAAAACATCTTGATTTGACATTCTCTGCAAAAAGTTGCAGGTACGGAAAAGTTCAATGCCTAATAAACGAGTTGTGCTGTCTCCATCGACCGAGCTATGCACGACATGTTGCCAAATGAAATGCACAGAAGCTGGGTAAGTAATGGTGGAATTGTGCAACTGCGTCCAGAAACTCATATGGGCCTTGTTATCATGCCCGTCGAGTCGGACTCACGAGGGTAGAGGAGCAGATAACATCAAGACTACGGAAACGTATAAACTATCCGGTAGGTAGAGAATCTTCGAGAGAGAGATGCAACAACCCGTGCGATATTCCGAGCAGTAGACAGGGAACACAAGATTGTGGCTTTCGGTATTTGAAGCAGTAATTATGGTGTAAGCAATACACTCACGGATTGGCCAGTTGAGTGATGAAGAAGACTTCTTCACAAAGGCCCAGTCGACACCAGTGCTGTTGCGTTTTAACGGCCAAGTTTTGTAGTGCTTGAGGAATAGAACACTCCACAGTGGTCTCAAATAGCCCCAAATGGCCCCAATGACCGACTATTCCTGCCACATAGATACGGTAGTGGTACCCTAAGTGGATTACCCTAGGAACACTGTTCCAACGCTAGCACACTAGTCGACGTGTCTTTCGAAAACATTCATGGACGTGATGAGCCGGTTCAGGATGCATGGTAAGATGGTACGAGTTCAGTCAAGGGATAACATTCTGATAGTCTGCCCAAAAGCCAATGAGTTCTACCCTGCAATGCTCCAATTCTGCATGCCGCATGATCAGCCGTCGCCCTTCTCTCCTATTTTGCCCCTATCTCAACTGTTGCCGGGTCGAATCCCGAAATCAAATACTGGTGGCGTTGAGATTTCAGTAATGCTCTGCTATGCCTACCAAAATTGACAGCGAACAATGGAAAGAATGGCAGAATAACCACGAGATCCCATAATATTGATTGGAATTGATATCTTAGTAAGCATCTCTCCTAGGTACGCCTAGATGTATGCTTTTTCTAAGCGACCCTGGTAGCCAAGTATTACGCCATTCTTCATGCCTCGTGCCATGCCTCATTAATCGTTACAAACACATCTCGAAATTTGTGTATCCAGGTCTGCCTAGGTGACATATCTCATACGACGACTAGCTAGTACTCAAGGCACTCATCGGAAATGATTGACCGGTATGTGGTACGCTGTCGTGACGCCTGGCGCGCTTTGTCGAGGGATTGCTTTGAGTATTGGCCTTCCGCTTGGCCAAGAGTGCCATGGCCTGTTCACTTTCTTGCTTTGTAACTTCTTTGAACGCAGTTTTGAGAAGAGGGTGAAGTTCTTTTGCCGCATATTCGGCCACGGTAGTCTTGATGAGTAGACATGCTTGATCCTTCGTGTATCGCTGCAAAGGTAAGAGTTCGTCGAATAAGAAATAAACTGTTCCATTCTCTCGCATTTCAGCTCGATGCACTCGAACGCTCAAGTCCTGTGCATTGAATACTAATGAGAACACACGGACATCGTTGTAAAACCTTTCTTCTTGACCCAAACGCACCATCCAGGTATATATATTGTAAAGAGCCTGGCTAGCGCTGTGTAAATTAGCCGTGTAAGCGTCTTGAAGGTCTGCACCTGCTTTTTTGACTTCCATGAACAGAAACGGGAAGCAACGATCCCCTCCGTCAGGGGAGATGCACTTTTCGAGTTCAGAGGGGATCGGATCGTCAATGGCTTCCCCAGTGAATGATTTCAACGTAAAAAACATGGCCAGATCTGGCCTCGGTGACGAGATTATATCGGCCTTGCTTGAAGGTAGGCGACTGTCTTCTGGCTGAGACCATAAGCCCTCGCTGTTCCAATCGAAAAATCCACCTAACCAGTACTGATTGATAATATGTATCATAACGGTTCGCTGGAGAACAGCCTCATTCCCGGCAAGGCATCGCTTCAAGTCAGAATTGAAATATTTCTCATTGATAAAAGGATAATTGATCTTTGATTTGGCTTTGTCGAAATTGAAGGAGAAGTTGTCAATAAAGGAATAGCAGTTATCTCTGGGGTGGCTTCTGGTCTCATCAATGAATATCTGTGCGGCGGATTGCAAGTCTCCTATTTCCTTATTTGATAATTCAGGAAGTGTTGTCTTGATAATAGACGCGAGGTACTCAAGTTTTCCGTCGGCCGTTGGGTCTTGATAGATTCGGCGATATCTAAGTTTACTCGCTGAAACTTTGGTGGCTCTGGAGCCCTTTGCTTTTGCGGTTGACGCATTCTCTCCAGTGGTCACGGAGCTTGAGCTTTCTTGCATACCACCCTCGTCTTCAAGTAGAACACCGGGGACCCGTGCCGTATATAGAGCGCGAGCTCTTGCAGTGCGTTCGGGCGACACTGATTCTATTCGGCTCAGCCAACGAGCAAGCCCAGAGGTCTGTAATCGTCAACCAAGTTCTAGCTGTACGAAGAAGATTTGACTACTCACCGGAGGGTTCCCAGAGTTTGTTCTCGGAACTGGGTTCTGATTGACTACAGACCTTGTCTGTGGGCGGTTGAACGGTTGTTGTTGGGTCTGGCTCGGCTCTTTGGCAGAGGCTTTGCTACTGACCCTATCCCTTGTCTCTTTACCAGTCCTTGCACTCTTCAGCACTTGCTGTGTGGCTTTGGACCCGGAGTGCTGATGCGATCGATCCGATTGCCTTGGTTGTGGCTGTAATTTGGCTTGGGGTGGCTTACGGTTGTTCGGACTAGGTGATGGATGTTTACCCTCCCCGTATTGCTTAGTCCATGCCCTTGTACCCGGCCGGTGAGGTTGGTCAAGTCTGGGCTCGACGGTCTTCTTTGACCTCCCCTTGACGTTCTCGTATGTCTTCTCCTGGACCTTCTTCTGCTGCTTCTCCAAGGCTCTTTTGCGCGGACGATGAGGTCGGTCAGGTTCACCAGCTGTGCTCTTCTTGGCGTTCTTCTCGACGTTATCCTGCTGCCTTGCCCAAGCTCTTGTGCGCGGGCGGTATGTTTGCTCAGGTTCTGTCTCTGTATTCTAGTCCTCGTTCGTTGTCAGCCAATATTCATTTAGACACCGAATACGCAACGGCATGTACCTGAACAATGCTTATTGCTCGAGTGCGCGTCGCATTTTGCTTTCTGCCTCTTGTGCGGCCTCTTTTCGACATCAGGAAACAGGAAGTTGTGGCCCCAGCTCGATTGATAAGTAGATTCCTCGGCAGAATCGAACATGATCAAAGCGGGGTTGAATTGATGCGTGTAGCACATTCTGGATGGAGCAATGCAGCAAGCCTGCAGCAATCAGGGGCCAAAAGGTGTAGAGCTTCTTGTCGCGACTGGGTCACGTTATCTCCCCAGATACTCTCTAGCCACGACGATAACAGACTGCATTAGAGAGCGTTGATGGGGGAGGTAGTGCAAGACCCAGACCAATCATGTCCAGACACACCATGATACCTTGAAATCCAGGCACCAGTAAAGTCCTGTCAAGTGCCAACATCCTGGTAATCGTGGAGCACCAGAGGTGAAGGCATGATTACCAATATTCTAATTGCTTTGGAATTCTCTTGCATGATCTTTTCCGATCACCCTGGATGTTCGCACTGTTTGGTGGGGCTCATTGTTATTTGTGTCCTTCATCTTCCGATCTGATATTTCCAATGACGGTATGACGGTATGAGAGAGAAGAACCATATAACCAAGCCAAAGATATCTAGCAGAGGCGGTTGCAAGGTCTCGATGCATCATGCACGGTTTCTAACTACGAGTATCATTTTCCATCCCATTTGATTTCATAATCAGGCCTCCGATCCATGCAAGGCTGAGGCTGAATGTAAGCATTACTTATCGTTCTTGTCATTTTTCAACGGCGTACGGCTGAAGAAAGAATGTCGCTGGGTCGAGGCTCTAGACGCTTGCGCGAACAAAACTTCAGGCCCCCCGCCACGTTGCTCGCCCGCAAATTTGCGACTCAATAATTCAATTCTGTCTCAGGTCCCTCCCATCTTTACCGCAGAATGCAACAAGTACATTCACCCACGCCCAGGGGCGGTCCTGTCCGCGGAGGTCCTGTGAGAGGACGCGGTGTCGCTGGCCGTGGAGCACCGGCAGGTCGCGGAGGACCTGCAATGCGAGGAGTGCCCGCAGCTCGAGGGGCGCCCAGAGGCCGTGGGATACCCGCGGCTCGAGGATCTGCAGGCCGTGGAGGCCCGGCAACTCGAGGGGCACCCATTGCCAGAGGAGCAATTGCAGCTCGTGGACGGGGACAGGCTCATGTCCCAGCGAATACCGCTCATCGAGGTGGTGCGGTGGCTCATCCCCAAGCGGTTCAATCCGGCTCTCAGCCAGGTCATGTTGCAGCTGCTCCCGCACATCACAACGCGGCTCATCCTCAACAAATTGCGCCTCACGGTGCTGTACAGCATCACCCTGGCACTACGGCGCAGAATACTAATTACTCGGGGTCGCATCAGACGTACGTTTCCAATACGCAGCAGAACAGTCAGCAGTAAGTGGAAAGGAAGGTTCACCATAACCTCAGAGTCGGCTAATCCGCTTTCCAGTAATACCCAGAACCCAGCAGCCGGCGCTGCAGGTGGCGCAGTTATCGGAGGAGTCGCGGGCGCTGGGGTATATTCAGCCGTTAACGGAGGCGAGGAACCAGAGGGAGAATATGCCCCGGAGGGATATTATCTCGCTGAGGATGGGTACTACTACCCTAATGACGAAGGCTATGAAGGTCAAGATGGCTACGAAGGCCAAGAAGGGTACTACGAAGGCCAAGATGGCTACTATGACGGCCAAGAAGGCTACCAAGGCCAAGAAGCCTCCACCAACGAAGCCTCATACGAATCATCCGCCGCCTACCAAGCGCCCGTCGAAGTAGATCAGCCTGCATACGAGCAGCCGGAAGCTACGAAAACCGAAGCCTACGAACCTGCGACCACAACGCCCGGTGCAGGCGACAATGATAATACGTCGACCAAATCGGACAGTGATGGTTGCTGCGGCTGTGTGATTATGTGAAGAGACGGGATTGAGGCGGATGGGTTTGCACGGATGATAATGGAGCAGGTTGGATACAAGTCTGCTCTCATACGGATTGTGAATATTTCTCACTTCGTTTCACAGGCGGGAGACTTGACTTTCCCGAGTTGGAATATCAATAATGGTTTGTTTCCACTAACCAACTGACGTACGAGATTTAACATATTAGAAACTTATAAAATTATTAATCCATCTGCCCCCCCGCTCCAACACAACCCACGCAAGATCTTCGCTTCGCATGCTCCGCACACATTTTCCCGTATCATATCAGTTCTACAACGCACGAGTCCAGACCCACTCCACTTCGAAACCCCACTACATACGCTCTCGCTCAGCTGCCACACTCAAAAAACCCCAAGCAAATCTCTTCATCTCTCTATTCCATCATATCTCTTTCGTGAAAAGAAGAGCTTCATCTCGTGCTTCTTCCCTTTCATTTCATTTCATCTCATCACATCACATCACATCACACTCATCTGCATTCATCGTCGCTTCAACATCTTCATCACTCATACTTCGTTGTTCACAACTCGACGCTTCGTATTCTCTATCTGCAATTTTCCTCTTCGCGTCTCGAATCTAGATGTTGCAAACGGAGTGGATATGTAAACGCACATTCCCTTCCTCTCCTCCACTCTCGACTAGCGCGGTCGCCAAGAAAGCCTGGACAGTTCTCGCCATTGACCTAGTCTATCGTTTGCCGGAGCCTTCGCGTCGGAGTTGGACAGGGATGTCATCAAGCCGGGTCGGCTGTTGTAGTATTTGAATGGACGTACGAAGGGCCGAGGGTTGCAGTGACTGGTTTAGTTCGTCGATGTCTTTGAGCAGGGGAATGAGGAAGTGAGAAGGGTGGTGCGGAGGGGGTTTTGGGGGCTGGGTTTGTGGATGGAGGTGGGTATTGGGATGGGTTGGAGTGGAGTGGAGTGGAAGGGGCGAGGAGTTAATCCCTGAGAGAATATTGTTGAGGAGGTTATCTCATGTCGATTTGGTCCTTGTGGCCGTTTTTATACTCTGGGCTTGGTTTCCTTCCGCGTGGTCGTTGCCAAAACCCTCTATTGTATGTCTTTATCTCCCTTACGCCGACCCCTGAAAGCCTCCAAGTCGCTCCAGCATACCAAAACCCCCAAGCCCAATAACCCCCAATTACCCAATCCTTTTATACCTTACTGACCTTGACCCTTCCCTCCTCCCTCCTCCCCCCTCCCCTCCCGATCGCTCAACCTCTGAAACTCCCCTCCCCTCACAACCCCCAACCCCAACTTCTTCAACGGCGTCCCATCGCTCTGCCTCGACCCTTCCATCCCAACATTGATATCCCTTCGAGAATCCTTCTTCGGGGAGAAGAAGCTCGGCAGGATCTTGGGGAAGATGGGGCGGATGCAGGGGAGACAGGCGGAGACCATGCCGATGCAGGGTTCGGCGGAGGACCAGATGGTTGCATCGACGGATTCCCCTGTTGGAGACAGGCGGTTAGTTTTCTCAAGGAGGGAGGTGAAGGAGGGGGAGGGGGCGTACAGGGTGGGTCGAAGCCTTTGAAGTGGTTAATTACTACTGCCCTGACGATGCCGATGATGCATGTGCTGCGTATATGCTGTCAGTACATGGACATACTTAAAACAGGGACAGAACAGTGACTCACATGCCACCAAGCATAAAAATCCCGCACAACCCCACCTTCTGCGCCCTCCCCATCTTTAACTTAACCACCATTGGGAAAGGCAGCACCAGTAGAATAACATCGCTCAAGAGATTCAGCATCGCCTCCGAAAAATACATCGATGGGCCGTTAATATATTTCCCGCCTTCGACCGTCTTATCCCAATAGTAGCTCATCGGGATGCATTGTAAGCACGAGGTCAGGATGACTACGATACCCCAGGCTATGCTGAAGGCGCCGAGACACCAGGCCCATAGCCTGTAGGTGCGGACGGGGAAGACGCGGTAGTAGAGGAGGAGGATGGAGATTTTAATGGGGGGAATGGAGGCGCCCCAGGAGGCTTCGAAGAGGAGTTGGAGCTAGGAGGAGTTGGGTTCAAATGGTGGTTTCTGAAAGTTCGGAGAAAAGCAGGAAAAGGTGAGCTGACTTGAACATACCTTGTTGTACGTCAAGTGGTCGAAGGGAGAGAGGGTGGAGGCATGACGGCCGAGACCATAGCCGACAGCTGATGCATCATGGTGTTAGCTGATTGCGAGACGACATAGTATCGTGGAGGAATAGCATACCGACACAGGTGCTTATGCAGACCAACAGAGAAAAAGGCTATTGAGCATCAGCACGCTGGTTCTTAGATCTCGTGGATTCGTTCCTCACTAAAGCAATAATAATGGCAATGTCGTCAGCACCCGCCACTTTCTTGAGCCTCCTAGCCACGATACGAAGGACGACAGCAAAGGTAGCTAAGAGGGCAAGGACGACATTCGCTACGAGCACTCGATAGCCTCTGTTGGCATGCAGACCATGCTGAGGCTCAGGAGATGATGCCATGCTCTGGTGCGATTTCCAGCGATTGACGCTCGCGGTGCATGGCAAAGAGTTGGATAAAAAGACAGGAGATGATGCATGTTACCAGGTTGAATGAACATGAACGTGAACCAGAGTAAGCAAGGCGTCATTTAGGAGATTACTCTGGAGCATAGGATTATGTGGGTGCAACCACGACGTAGTATGTATGGATGGATGGATGGATGGATGGTCCAACCATAATCTGTACGTGTGTGACAGTGTGAGACGAGATATGGAATACCGACAAGCCTTCAATTCCATCAGAAGGGCCGGACCGTGCCGTAGAACTAATGGAAAGATCGCCCGAGGAGTCCCAACAGATTCATCATTGTTGGTGTGGCTGGCGCTGCGGCGTCGAGACAAAGCACATTACTGTCCGTATTCAGCTTAGTGCCGTGACCTCGCAGATCGAGGTACAATGAAACATCCCATCCATACCATACCATACCATACCATACCATACCACACCATACCTTACCTTACTCCATAGTCTTCATACGCCAGTTCCGTGAATTGTTTCCCAGATAACGAAATATAGATCCGAGCATCTCCCAGGGCCCGGGATCCATTGTTTCAGAGCAGGATCAGCACTCTAATGCTGGTCCGCTGAGCAACCGATGAAACTTGCGCAACGGTCTTTGTAAATACATCGTGCTCTTCAGACTATTCGATGACTTTCCCGACCAAGAGCTAAACTCTACGTCGATGATTCGTTCAGATCATAGAGCAAACTTCTAATCGAGCAACGGCCCCATTGATGCTTTGCGATTCACCCCATCGATTCAGCTCAAAATGTTTGCCGCGTTCTATCCTTTGGCTGGACCGACAGCTGGTATGCCTTCCTTTTTCTCTGGCTTTTCTATTGACTTCCAAAGCTTCCAAGAAGAACAAGTGCCTCCGGCTCGTCAGGATATGGGCCAAAAATGATACCATAGTCCTTGTAGAGCCAGGTTTGGTCTTCTGTAAAGAACCCGGTGTCTTCACAACGTCGTAATACTCATGTCTTCCGGACCGTTGGCGCCTAGACCCGTGAGGCGACCAGCAACTGTATTGACGATTACTACAAGTACTTCGGTTTTAGCACCAGAAGTTATCGACATACCGAAGAGTGGCGCCCCACTGATCGTTTTCCCATCCACACTAGAGTATATCAAACTTCCGTCTCCTCTCTTATTATAGGCTACGCCCTGATAGTGGATGACATCCGGGTATTGAATACGTGCAGATGGTCTCTGTACTGCCTCGCTAATCACCCCGGTTTTGTTTCCATTACTTACCGCCTGAGGAACATACAGGCTGCCACTATACCCTTCCGGGGAGTGGTCTGTGTAGGCATCAAGGGCCTCCCCTACCGTACGGTGTTGAAGCACGAGTTCTCCGTCACAATCAGACCGTGGGCGCTGATACCTAAAGGCGGCGAGATGAACATTGTACCTCGGAAGGTCTTGGAACAATAGATGCTTTGCGCGAAACCAACCCCAACCTAAGCGATCTATAGAGACGTCGAGGGGAACGCAGCAGATAGCCGGCGGCAGATTGGTGCAGACTTGCCGCATATGGTATTGCTGGTTGGGATCGTTGGCGAAACTGACATTAATTTGCCAACTAGCCTTGATGACGCTGAAAAAGAAGAGTAGGTGAATGATGGTTGAATGCATGGTCGTATGGGCCTATAGTCCCTTTCAACTCTTCTGTTTCTCTCGTCACCTCGTTCGACCAATGCAGCTATCAAGGGAGAAGTTGAGGGAGAAGAAGCGTTGAGGGGCAGCAATATATAGACTTCGATTGAAGGATTAAAGACGGTGCGATGCTACGCTTAGACTCATCGCATAATTCGAAACCACAATTCTATGCGTGTCTAGCTGAACTTAGACAAGACGCATGGCTCAATGTGTATATCAGATGATAGTAGACGCTGGGTTGAACGATCTATACAGTTGCACTAGTGTGACAGGGAAGAATGTCGACATTGAGCTAGGCGTTTCTTCTCTCGACATGGTTTTGCCGATAAGTTGCGAAAGTGCAAACAACAAGGAAGAGAAGGTCCGAGGGTCGGATTTAATAGTCGTTGCCAACCAAAGTTGAGCACCACAGAAAGAAAGATACAGCAACCTCTACATACAAAAAGTCCGAAAACATTCCTGTAGCATCAAAAAAACCCTCTAAAACGCTAGTGGAAGCTTCGACTCACAACAAGGCGCTGGGTTGATAAACTCAAGGTTCTCTTTCTCACAGGTAGAAGGTATGGGTTTGGGTGAGGTCGTCTATCAATGACAGGGTGGCAGGGTGCATAAACAACAGCCGCTCTCATCTCAAACGGGGCTTTGTGTGGAATTATCCTCCTGCACCACGGGGATATAGGGACGAGAAGCTCTAGGATGCACAACGGGTACGGTCGCATAGCAGTTGCAGGTAGGGAGACGTGCGCAAGCTTTGACGTTGTTCCAGCGTCAAAGCTTCTTGCGTCAGAGGGTGCAGGAAGCCAATAGAAAACAAGATGCTCAAATGAACGGACAGATTCATTGTTTGCTTGAAGAAGATACCCGCATGGGTTGGAAATTCGATGTACTCGTACAGCTGATGCGACGAGACAAATCGTGGCAAAGAAACAGATAAAAGTGATCAATCTTGAAATCTTTAATACCTAATCCGTCAACTAGTTCAATAGTTGACCTGGGGTATTCGATCTGTGAATCGCTGTTTACTGACTTTCTACACTCTTTAATGCTCTTGATAGAACGTTTGACAAGCAGATACGTTGATGCTTGAGTGGGTCAAAGACGGCTCTTGCTGGGGTTCTATTCACTTTAACAGTAAGGTCAATCAACAATTCTGTAAAATAATTCGAAAACAAATCAAGAGAAGTGAGCGTATATTCAGAAGAATAACCTTACATCATTCGAAAATCAAAAAATAAGTCGATAACAAGGCACATCGATTTCACCTCACCTAAGCTTCGATATTATAGAGAGTACTACTAGTTCTAGAAGACAAAGAGCCTATTTGTGCCTTTGAAGATCTCTACTGCGACCGTTGTAGTTTCCTGTATCTCTGGCCCTTCTGATGCATTGCTCACTATGTGGCCATCGCTTGAATCTATATCTATATATCTTCCACATCTTCATGTGAGATGAAATATATCCCAGTCGCAGTGTTGTTTGTCGAGTTCGTCTGGACAGTCTTACCACCCTTCAAAGCCCCATTCTCGACAACACCACCTCCGGGCACCGGATTGCGGTAGAGTGCATTAGCACCACTCAGGACAGTGAAGTTCGCCAAGCTGATCTCGTTGGCATTCTGGTTGATGATAGTGGGGAGGCCAAAGTAGCTGGCGATCACCGACTCATGGCTTATTTGCAGCTCGTAATAGCCGCGGTAATATATCTCAGACCATTGCAGCTCACGGTTGTACTCCACAAGGTGACTGCTGGCATTGTTGGCTTTGGCAAGAGTTATGTTCTGGCCATAAGGCGAAGGGCTTGAAACAGCTGTGCCGGCGAACTCGACACCGATACTACCTTTACCCGTCGCTGGGTCGTACTCATGATCATCAAGCCACACAAGATCGCTGACCCAGTTTGCATGGGAATCTCCAGAGATGATGATGTTGTTATTGATCTTATTGTCGTAAAGTGTTTGGAAAGTTCTGTTGCGATTGGCTTGGTAACCGTCCCACGCGTCATAATCGAGGGGGTTGACATTGCCGTAAGCAATTGACTCATTTATGCGAGAGAATACCGTTTGAGATCCGATCACACGCCACGCTGCCTTCCGTTCAGCGGAGGCAATGAGTTGACCATAGAACCAATTCTCCTGGCGGCTGCCCATCATTGACCGCCCAGCGTCATTGGAGATGGCATGGACATAATCAGTATTCCAGTACAAGTCCGTAAGAGACCTATCGTAGTGACGGGTGTCTAGCATAATCAGATCCAACAGCGATCCGATAGAGAAGCTCCTCCAGATACGCAAGTTGTCGTCCATTTCAACTTGGCGAATAGGCAGCCACTCGAAATATGCACGGACAGCGTTCATCTTGCGCTGATCGACGCTGACACCACCGTCCAAAATAAAGGAAGCTTCGGTGTTGTTCAGGTCCGCTTCACCGTCACGGTAGGTATTATCAGCTACCTCATGATCATCCCAGACCGGAATCCAAGGAAACTGCTGGTGGCTGAGAAGCAGGTCTTGGTCTGTTCGGTATGTCGCATGACGCTTGCGATAGTCGTAGAGAGTGAAAATATCTCGATCTGGAAGCGGCACACGTCCGATAGACTGTCCATACCCATACTCCCCGTTCTTGTACTCGTAGATATAGTCCCCAAGGTGGATGACATAGTCAACAGAGTCTTTGCGAGCTGGGTTGCCGTACGCATTGAAAAAACCAAAGGGAAAGTTTGAGCAGGAGTATATTGCGAGCCCGATCTTAGTAACCAAGTCATCTTTCTCGGGAGTGGTCTTTGTACGACCCAGAGTACTAGTGACATTGGAATTGCAGACACTGAATTGGTAATAGTATTGAGAGTAGGGTTTTAGATTTGTAGCTTCGACCTACCATACCATTAGTTGCGCATTCTTCGATGACCAACTGGTCCTGGTCAAATCATACCTTCAGAGTGTAATCGACATCGGAGCTCGTGTATGCTGTGCCCGAATTCACCACTTTTGTCAAAGCTTTATCGGTTGCAACCTTGTAGCTGACGCAAACTGGGGCTGTAGACACTGGCTTGTGCTCGTCTGTGTCGTTGTAGATTGGTACCGGATTATACAGTGGCACATAGCCAGACACGGTCTTATTGCTGTTGACATTGTCTTGCATTGGTGCACATCTTGTCCACAAGATTACCGAGTTCGGGTATGGATCTCCGGAAGCAACGCCGTGAGTAAAATTTAGGCCTGTGGCATTGTATGGCGGAGAGCCTCCGTTACGCCTGTTCACCTTGTTGATTGAGATGCCTAGGCTGGGGTGGTTGTGCGAGGGACTTCCATAGTTGATGTTTCTGGCATAGGAGGCTGCCGCAGCTCCGGCCAAAGCCACGATTGACAAAAGCTGAAGCATGTGGGGCTGCTGCTGTTGATGGTCAATGCCCACCAAAGGGCGGGCGAAGTCTCGCCCTCTTATAAGCCGTGCTCTTAGCCATGAGCTCACGGCATACGATCTCTGCAAGCTTGAGAGATAGCCTGAATTTGGCGTCCCTACTTAATGGTACCTGTACGATATAGGTTGGAACGGGTTCGGTAGCCAATGGGTAGACGGCAATGGAGCATGTCCCCCCCAAGGAGTATTCCGAGGGACCCACATGGTCGTCCCGGCGATTCGCAGAAGTTCTGAATGAGAGCGAGCGTGTGATGGGCCACCCTTGAAGGAATTGCAGGAACTCACAATAAACGTGTGCACCGTTAGACTAGCCCATTGGGCGGTCGAGGGTTGGTGAGTTGAAGTCCTTGAAGTGCGGAGATGGAGATGCGTGCAGAGAGTCGCAATCTTGGTCTCTAAGTCGGTATCTCCGCGTGGCCATATCGCATATTCTAGTTCTAGAACATCAGGACATAGTACTGCATCTTACTGGGTTGAGATGTTCAGATGAACAGTCAAACTCGCCATCCTTTCGAGAATTGCAAGCATAAAAATGGTAGCTTGTGCGAAAAGAAGAATATGGCCGAGGAACATATTCTAGGTACAATTCCACTGATTAGTCTCGGATTTTCATACTTAAAACTACTACTCCGTACTGTTACTGGTACTTTAGGTTGTTATTTACTGACTTCCTGCGCCTCTGGTTCAAGGCTTCCTATGTGCTATCTAAACTCTCGTTCTGATTAATTCGCGTTTTATCTGATGTTGGGCTCAGTTGTCTACTGGCGTTCTTCCTAATATCGTGCCCCCTGGATATGTGACGTCTAGATTGGTGGTGTTGAAGGTAGCTAAGAGGCTTTCAATGTTTATTATGTCTCTAATTTAGACGGTAAATACGCGAAAGGTACTACAGGCTTCGAAAGAGAATTAAGGGACTGCCTTGGTTTACTCGTGGATTTCTCAACTGTACATGGCAATCTACCTCTGCTCGACCACTAGCCTGTTGACGTCTGAGCGACGTGAAGAACCCACCAACCTCTCAACTTAACAGCTGAGATCGTAGTTTGGTTGAAAGGCAGAATTGACCACCCCAAAGCTCGGACTGCTCGAGTAATCCTGCAGGGTGAACCAGAATGTGTGTGCTTCCTTGAATGCCTGGCATGCCACTGACTTCCAGTACGACTGGGCATTAGCCGTTGACGGTTGTGCTGCGCCTAGACTGTTCCCAGAGACAGGCCATCCTGTTTCGGTAATCCATACCCATGTCCCAGGCTTGACGTTGTTGACAGCACGCCTAGTCGCGTCTACACTGGACCAAAAGGTATTCGAACCATCGTTGATCGAGGCGTCCTGATAGTAAGGGTAGCCATCCGTACCCACGAAATCGCAAGCCATTATGACAGGCGCATTTTCTGGCTTTACCCACGCAGTCCATGTGTCAACATCTGTGATCGGAAGTGAGTAAAGACATGATACTGAAACAAGATATGAGAAAGACGTACGTCCAACTTCGACGGATCCTGCCCCTACTGACCACAGCATGCCGCGCACATCGTGGATTTGTGAGGCCAAAGTATTGGCATCCGTGTTCCCTCGATAGAGATCTTCGCTACCTACCGAGACGCTTATAATCCAATTATGACCATACTCTTGGACAGCAGCTAGCAATGCTGCTTTCTCGGCATTGAAATGATTCGTATCTTCAGTCCAGACGCCGACAAGAAGCGTCGTACCAGTCGCAATCGCAGCTGGAACCGCGTTGGCGAGGGTATTGCAGTCTGAAGCAGCGTACAACCGGGCGGAAGTGAAATGACCTGGAAGAGCTGCAAGGGTTTGAAAGTCCTTCTGCCAGTCGGCTTGGCTTTTGCAAGCTCCATTGGGAAGATTGGCTCCAAGCTACATGAAGTGTCAGCAAATGTCGCACTTTCCCCCGATTTCAGCTCTTCACACATTAAAACCTTTCCAGTATGCTTGAGCGGTGGCGCTCAACAACAGGAATATTGGGGTAAAAGCAAGTGAGAGCATTGTTCTTATCTAAGATTATTGGGATATCGAATAAGCGGAGCAATCGTCTAGTGTTGTAGGAAACGACAGTGGTGGATGATTGAAAGAACTACAACTAACAACCTATGTATATGGATGAAGTCCGAAGAAAAAGTGCGGATTAGAAGTGTTTATTGTTGTTCAGGGGCCATGAACCAGGATTAGAACAAACAGCGTCATCGCATGCCGGGGGCTAAGGTTCCCTCGCCTCATGCAGGTCTGATGTCTCGTATTCACTTTTTCAGGCGACGCAGCCTATTTTATCAATTGATATACTGTAGCCCTAGCATCCCCTAAGGTGCTTTTACATAGTCGACAACCCCATGTCTGACTTCTCACTTTCAGGCTTGATTTCATCGCAAGAGACAGAAGAGATTCTAGATATACAGTATGACTTGTCCATTACACTAAGAATACTTATCGTGCAACTCCGCTGGCTGACTCTCGGGCATATTCTAGCGATCAATTCTTTAACATAGAACAATCTATATAGTGTTTTACAGCCTCGCAGATTGCTCCCCTGCTCCCTTGCTGTGCTACACAGCCGTCGTAGTCTTAGGCTCCAGCACTGTTTCCTCGGACCGAGTACCATGTTGCTCAATTTCATCGGACAAATCCCTTGAAAGTTGCAAATGGCTGATGGTATACAGCGCAGATCCTAGCTCGGTTCCGGAGGAGGGCAAATTGACTTGAGGACTATGCTGAACATGAAATTCATTCATACATCGGAAACAATGTAGAATATGAGAAAGCCTCGCCCTGCGCCGGGAAAAGAATGAAGGAGATATTAGTGACATGTTGCATCACCGATTCGTCCCTGGAATAGGGGTAGGTTGTCGAGTGTTCTAAAGTGATTTGGCTATAGGTCAATGTTTTTAGGCAATGTGTAGTTATAGATGAAGATAGTTCTGTACTGGCCCGTTAATGGAAATTTGGAATCATAAGTGGATCTGTCAAGTCACTCATTACCATAGGGTGCCTAGGATTTGAAAATTATGGTAGGGAGAGGTGCTAGCGCCGGAATTTGGTCGGAGTTTTGAGAATCGAAGCGCGTCACTGGCACGACTGGCTCCCAGTATCTTCTACATGACTTCGTTGGCAAAGGTAAGACATTATGCTGTCGGCTTTTACTGCTCGACCTATCGTCGAGCTCAAGCAAAGGGATAAGTCGAAGATTGAGTCCGTGTTGGCATATGGTGAGCTCAGCCTGCACAGATGAAGGTCCAGTATTAATCGAACCTCCGCAGGGGACCGTTTACTTGTCGGCCTAAACACGGGCAGCCTTCGTGTCTATAGAGTCAATGAGCTTATCGATGATCCGCACGAGCAGGATGAACAGACAGCCGCGAATGGGGTATCGTCGCAGCCGAAATCCAATCCTGTGGACTTAATGCGGGAGCAAGAGAAATTTTCGAAATACAGGATTGAGCAACTAGCCATTGTCAAAGAAGCCAATATTCTGGTCTCTCTCTCTAACGGCTACGTCTCCACGCACGACCTCCAAACCTTCGAACTGCAAGAGACGCTTATCAAGACCAAAGGGGCAAGTGCATTTGCGGTAACGTCGAATATAGTCAAGGATGCCTCAACCGGGATACCATCGATCGTCTCGAGACTTGCTGTCGCTGTCAAGAGGCGGCTATTACTTTGGTCATGGCAAGATATGGAGCTTGCTTCCGAGACCTCTGAGCTTACTCTAGTCACTGGCATAAAGACGCTCACTTGGGCAACTGGGACGCGACTTATAGCTGGCCTCAGCTCAAGCTATGTTCTTGTGGACGTGATATCATCAGCGATTACAGATATCGTCGGCCCAGGAAGTATAGGCGGCGCGCCCGGGCAAGATGGAGGGCGGTTCGGAGGCGTTGGTGTTGCTAGCATGGGATATATGGGTATGGGAGGCATGATACCGAAGCCTCTTGCAACGAGACTTGGCGAAGGAGAAATACTACTAGCTAAGGATATCAATACTCTTTACATCGACACCGATGGGAATTCTCTAGGGCGGCGGCAGATACCATGGTCTGTTGCACCGGAAGCGATTGGCTACTCCTACCCGTATCTATTAGCCCTCCAAGCAACTAAGGGGACTTTGGAGCTTCGAAATCCGGAAACTCTGAGCCTCCTCCAGACTATCTCGCTACCAGGTGCGAACCAATTGCACGTGCCCCAGCCGAATGTGAGTCTAGCGCATGCTGGTAAAGGTTTCCTTGTGATGAGTGAACGCTGCATCTGGCGAATGAGAGCCCTAGACTACGATTCCCAGATAGATGCGCTAGTTGAGGCCGGCAAACTCGATGAAGCCATAAGCCTACTTGGTATGTTGGAGGATGCTTTGCTGAAAGACAAAGAGGGCCGCCTTAGAGAGATCAAGATGTTGAAAGCACAGATTCTCTTCGATCAAGGAAGGTATAGGCAGTCGCTCGATCTTTTCACCGAGGTCGCTGCTCCGCCTGAAAGGGTGATCCGCCTATATCCTCCATTGATTGCTGGAGATGTCTCTATTTCATCTAAAGAGCATGATGCCGACAACAACATTTCGGCAAATGGAAATAGTACAGAGGGTAAAGCAGCGATGGTAGACGAAAAGAACGAAGACTCGTTCTCTGCTGGTAGTGATACTGGTAGCGTAAGGGGCGGGAATTCAGGAGCGTCATCTGCTGGGAAGGCGCTGGGTCAGTAACCCCCTGTAACAATAATACGGTACTAGACTGATAGGCCTGTAGGAGGAAAGGACTTGAAAAGCGCAACCGAGGAACTGCGGCCCTTTCTGGTGTCAGCGAGAACTAAGCTGCAGCGACTTCTCAGTCCTGACGGAACTCTCAAAGATAAAGGTCTTAACGAGGCCCATGAGCCAGAGGTTGGATCGTTGCTAGTCAAGCAGTCCTCTGATGGAAGCCAAGAACAAGGGTTGCTTGATACTGCTAGGCTTGTGGATACGACTCTCTTTCGTGCATATATGTTTTCAAGTCCGTCTCTGGCTGGGCCGCTCTTCCGGATAGACAATTTCTGTGACCCTGACGTGGTCAAAGAAAAGCTTATAGAGACTGGCCGGTACAATGATCTAATCGACTTCTTTCACGGCAAGCACCTCCATCGTCAGGCACTCGAATTGCTGCAGAAATTCGGGCAGGCTGAGGCAAATGAAGGGTCTGCTCCGCAACTCGCTGGGCCGCAGAGAACAGTCTCGTACTTGCAGAACCTTCATCCAGATATGCTTGGTCTAATATTGGAGTTTGTAAAATGGCCTTTAAAAAAGGATCCAGAACTTGGCATGGAAGTCTTCCTAGCAGATACCGAAAACGCGGAAAGTTTACCGCGTAGCAAAGTTCTAAAGTTCCTGGAAGGAATTGACAGGAAATTAGCAATCAGGTATCTTGAGCACATAATTCATGAGCTCAATGACACAACGCCCGATTTCAATCAAAGATTGGCTGAGAGCTACATCGAACGTCTCAATGCGGACGATTTTGAAAACGAGGAGGAGCGAGATGTATGGAAGAAGAAGACACTTGAGTTTTTAAAAACAAGCAGTAATTATCAGGCTTACAAGGCCCTTGGTCAACTCTCGAAGGATGGTGTGTTGTCCTCATCAAGGCCTCTAAAGCATCACTTGCATTCGCTAACACATTGGGTGTAGATCCAAATCTGTATGAAGCGCGAGCTATCGTGCTTAGCAGCATGGGTCAGCATAAGCAGGCCTTGGATATCTATGTCTTCAAACTTAGAGACCCGGCGAAAGCTGAGGAGTAAGGTTCTTCGTGATCACCATCTCACTACATTGCTAATTGGCCCTTCAGGTACTGCAACCAAACCTATCTGACAGAAGTATCTTCACCGCCTTCGTCCCCAACAAAATCACGTCGGCCGTCGACCATCGAAGGCGAGGACGTCTCGCCTTCAATTTACCATAACCTTTTGTCCCTATACCTATCTCCCCCCTCACCATACGAGCCTCAGTGGGGACCGGCGCTCGAGCTCCTTGCCAAGCACGGTGCACGTATGCCAGCATCATCTACATTAGACTTAATTCCAGAGATCCTGCCCATCAAGAATCTCGAATCCTACTTCCGCGGGCGGATACGCTCCGCCAATACGACTGTGAACGAAGGCAGAGTGGTGGCTGGGTTGAGAAATAGTTTGGCCTTCAGCGAGGAAGCCAAGTTACGTTTGGGAGATGGTAATCCGGCTGGTAATGGTGGTCGAAACCGCAGGGTAGTGATTACAGAGGATCGAGTGTGTGGAGTCTGTTATAAAAGGTTCGGAGGTAGTGCGATCAAGGTGCTTCCAAAGTAAGTCAATCCCGTCGGTTCCTTTGTGGTTGCTGACTTTCGGTAATGCAGCAATGCTGTGGTCCACTATGGATGTTCGACCCGTTAGGAAGCGATACAGTGGACAAGGGGAGGTTTTGCTCCTATATCTTGATGTTCTGGAGTTCTTACGGCCGAGGGCGTTCCTTGCATGGAAGCACGCTTTGCTGCCTAGATACCCCAAGTTCCGATTTATGTTTATGTATTACGGTCTCCGTATAAATCCAAGTAAATCCTGACCCTTTCCCTTGCAGCAGTCCCTTCTAGCCATCATCTTCAACACCCTCTTCCCCATATTTCTCCTCCTCCTGCTTATCATCTACCTTCAGCCCTGCCTTAGATGCCAGAACCTTATCCTCTTCCATTTTGCTTGTCAAGAAGGTATTCACCTCCTCCTGTAGTTGTGCGATTGATTTTCGCAGTGCGGACAGATACTGTGTTTTCGCGGCCGTGGAAGGGGTTGATGAGGTGGGGAGGGTATGAAGGAAAGTTTTAGAGGAGCTGGGAGATCGGTAATCGGCTTTCAGAATCGTGCTTGATGGCTTGCCATTGGATTCCGAGGACATCGTGGACTTGTAGGGGTGTGATGCTTGAAGGAGTCTTGAGATGGAATAGGTGAAATAGAGGTGTCGGTGGGGCGGAACATTTTCGGAAGCATTCAGATGTTCCGCCCCTCCAAGATTTCTATTTTACCACTTAGTGATCGTCAGCCCAAATCACTCACGTGCAATGAGTCGCTATAGGGAACCTTTACCGCCAATGCATGTAGTATCATTCACTGGTTTGGGCTAGGTTGGTGAAAGGAATTCTGCCCAGGAGTTCGCGTACCTGCGCTCGCTTTCGACATGAATTCGTCAACCTACAGACGACCTGGCGCTTTCTCTCCACGGCCCTCGACTCCTGCGGACCCATCACAGAGGCGACCCGTCAGCACTGATCCTTCCGAGAGTGACTCGTCCAGCTCGTCACAGGTTACTACCCTGTCCATAGACAAAAGACCCAGCAATTCACAGCAATCGCAGTATCCTTCACCTCGACCCTCGGGGTATCCTCGTTCCAATTCGAACTCTAGTACAACGTCCGTGAACAATTTCTCTAGACCAACAATACCGCATGCCAACAGTGATCTTCCTTCTCGGAAGAGCTCACCACTAATTGGGCCAGACCTGCAAAGGCACAAGAGGCAGCATTCTCAAGGCTTCTTCGAGCCGTCTCTCCCTACGGCAACATTGGCAGATCACGCAGCAATGGCGAAACTTACTGCCTCTCAGATAGCCGCGCAAGCTGCAATGCAACATCAGTCATCTACCCAACACGCCCGAAAGCGCTCACAGACCGTTCCCAGCCCACAATCTCCACCAGAGCCTGCAACTGGAAGGCGCAAACCTCCACCAATCCAGACTGTACGTGATCCATCCAGAATGCCAAGCGGCCTAGGTACACCTACCCAGCAATATTACAATGGACTTGTTGGCGGAAACACCGCTGCAGCGACTACTGCTGCTAATGCTGCTTTCCCACGAACTCCTCAGCTTTCGCCGGGGTTGACAACATTCCAGGCGCCAACTGAGAAGGAACATAAGCTGAAGACGGAGAGATCTAAGATGAAGCTGTTCTCCAAACCGAAGCAGCTAGCGATATCGAGCAATAAAGAAGTGGATCATAAGGACAGACCGTTGCCCTCTCCTAATAAGATGGGGCCATCTGGTTCAAGTGGACTTTCAAAGATCATCAACCCTTCTATGGCTAGCCTCGCTGATTCCATGACAACTGGGGGAGCTCCTTCTATATACTCTACGAACAATGCATCCACCTCTACTTTGGTCCCTGCAAACCATGAGAAGGAGAAAGAAAAAGCACACAAGCACCATTTCCTCTCACGCCAAAAGAACAAACTCAGGGAAAGAATGGATGACCACGCTCTGCCGCTGTCTTCGGCATCAAGTAATTCCAAACCTTTGGACCCCAGTGCGCCGCAGTCGCTGTATTCTTTCGCGCCAGCATCCCCAGGGCCAACGGCAGCATCGTTTGCAAAATCTGTGAGTGGTTTAGATCTTCGGCACGGAGGCCGTGCACTACGCGAAAAGAAGAAAGAGGAGAAAGCCGCAGCGATCCCGCCTTTCGAGATTAGGAGGCCGGAGGCGGACCCTTCAACGAACCTGAGTACTTCTGCCCCTGGGAACGCGTCCCTCGCAGGCGTTCATTCAGTTGATGTACCTGGCCAGTCCATTCTGCAGGGATTCGGTCTAAATAATATGAGTCCAGAAGATGCTTGGGACTTTCTAAAAGCGAAGATATTGATCATATTCGAAGGTGAGGAGCTTCGCATGCCAGTAGAAGACCTCAATCGACTTGTATCAGTACATATCCAGCGGTGTATATCAAAGCGGCTTCCAACTATCATCATCGACGATCTTCGCGACATGCTACAAACTGGCTTCTTGTCGCTAGACCAGACCCTTAGGGGAGTACCCGATCAAGGGCTAGTTACACAGCTAGTGAACATCTGGCTTCACGTGTTTGGAACAGTCTTACCCTACATGCAAGCTGTCTTCCTACCACTTGATCTCGAATTCAAGGGTCACGGTACAATCTTGTCGCCACAAGAAGCTGCTGAATTCTGGGGTGCAAACCCGGACTCTACTGAAAACGCGTTTGGCAACGAATTTGATGTGAGGAGGATTGTGCTGATCTCATACCGCGACAACGTCATTTTACCTCGCCATGACTCGTTGAAGGCTACTTTCTCACGCCTTAGTTTAGAGAGCATTAATGCGGGTGTCAATGTCAGCAATGAAAGTCCTAATCCTAGCGGCCGGCCTGGCACAGCAGCAAGTTTAGATCCCGCCTTTGCAAGCTTCAACTCTCAAGGCTCGACACTTCTTGGGGACACTGCTGGTGCGAGAAGCCGGGCCACGTCGAATTTATCTGCTCCCGAGTTGCCTCCCTTCGCTTCCCCGTCGGCTCGGAGACACGCACCACTAGATAGCTCGCAGGTTACCGAGACTGTGGGAAGAATGCTTCAATGTGTCACTGTACTAGCAAGCGTCCAAAGCGGCGATGATGCTCAGCTCAAGATGGAGGACCTGGCCAAGGCACTCAAACTCAACTGGCTTGGAAGAGGCCGGACCGGCAGAAATAGGAGAGGATTTGTTGGGGCGAGAATTAGACCGCCGATTGTGCATGGTAATTCTGGAGTTCAAACCGAGCACGTGGATGAGAGCAGGAGAGCAAGCATGTTGTGAACCCTGTATGATGCGAAGACACGAGGAATAACAAGCCCGTCACTCATAGAATCCCAACCATGCAGAGACGAAGTATGGCCCTACTTGCAAGATTTCAGGATCTTATCGCCCTGGACGGTGAGGCCTCCAGTACAGCTTTCGATGTTACCCACCATAGTGGGACAGAATTTATTTTATGTTGATTGAAACCCCAGGCCTTACATGAACGAGGTATGCCGAAACCTCCCCGTCTTCCAAGAACGTATTGGAGCTAAAGTATCATACAGGTCATAAAACAGCATTTATTATTCTGCGAATAAGCAATCCACCAGTACATGCTTCCAATTCAACGTAAAGTCTAGTATGTGTGATCAGTGCCTACATCACCTTTCAGCTTTCTAGAACATGGAATCCGTGCAGAGTATTTCGAAGTCCCGCCGTTCCGCAATCGAGAGGTAAGCTCGACGTGTGACGAAGAGTCTTCTGCTTTTCGAACTCAAGAGCCTACGTACTGAAGTAGATCGTCCTTTTCAAGGGATGTGGTAGAGCGTGCTAAACCGTCCTGCAAATTTGCAAAACAGAAATGCACGCGGTAACAGTTGTCTTGGGTACAATAAGTACCACTAAGCCTGGACCCCCTACAATACTGCATAGCCGCCTGGGCATGGCTTGTGTATGAATCGTTCAAGATAAAGCTCAGGTTAAGTTGAGACTACGTACCGTTGGGATGGTCTATCAAACATTCTACCTAGCTTGATATAACCCTTTGCTTATACGCCTATCCAGACCGCTTTAGCGTGTGTTGGTTGTTATCTCCTGATTATCTAGTACCGCTACTTCGCTCTCGCCCCAAGTATTCCTTATATCCATACTTTATATACCGGTGATTGTTAAGTAGCGCTTGGTGCCATTTCTGGCTACAGTACTTTTAGCGCATACTAACACTATTCCAACTCGATCTCTATTTTAGGATCATGCTTGATAAGCTTTGATAGGAACATATGGATACCTTTCAGGCAATCTTATTGTTGTTCAGTTGCTCAAATGTCCATGGCAGAATATGGAACGGTGCAAGCTACGAATCGCCGAAATTGCTATCCTGGCTCGAAGCTTAGCACAACAGATTCTGATGGATTTGGGGCTAGAGCCCGTCTGGGATCAAGAACATGTCTATGTTCCTTCTTCGCTGGTCTCAAGGCCCTGGTTTTGCAACAAAGACTACAATCGTCGAGTCTACTACAACGACGCCTTCATTCTACATTGCTGACACCTTCACATGTTCTTTGTCTGGTCGCAAAGAGAAAACAAAGCCGTTATTGTATTACCCGACAAGCCATTATTCTTGGTGAGGGAGGCACGGCTTTGTTGTTATCCGGTTATCAATGGGGACACCGTCCAGAGAAGACCCGTAAAAACCTTCGAATACATAAACTAATACACCGTGAGATACTCGGCAACTTATCAAAATGAGTGCCCTCAATTATGCCAAAAGTCCGACCACCGATGAGGGCGTTGAGCGCTCTATCAACGCTATCACGACAGCAATTAATGATATTACAATTTCCGAAGCGCAGAGTCAGGAAAACATTGCTGTGGGGTCTAGTTCTGGTCATACAGAAGTCGATTCGGTGTTAGCGGAGCTTTCTTCATTATATTCGAATCTCCTCACCCCAAATGCCTTCACTGTTGCAAAGTTGATCGAGGACCTCAGCAACAAACGTAAGAGGTATGCACTCATCAGATTTCTTTTTGATGATGCCAGGCTGAAGCTCGAGGGCGCGAAATCATTCTTCACAAGGCTCTCGGAGGAGCAATACAATGTGCTCATACAAATCCTTAACGAATCCTCGCTGCCGCGCTTCTGGAGATATCTGAAGATCTGTGCAGACATCGAACTTGGACAGTGCCGTCACTTGCCCACAAAAACAGGCCATGCTCCGGCGTTGATAGTTCGGATTCATAACCTCCCCAACACATTATTCGACGCAGCTCAAGAGACAGTTGTACCTCGCGTACTTATGTCATCAATGCAACGGCTAAAAGGCCTGCCTGTTGATCTACTCGAACCTATCCAACGTGGAATGGTTTGGGTTGTTGACGACGGTCCACCGGCTGTGTCAACGGACTTGATATACCGCATGCCAACTCTTCAAATCTGGAACATTCTTGCTGTACAGTTACGGTTCACTCTGAACGACTTATCTGTCGAGGGCGGGCCACTGACCGCAGGAGTCGTAACAAGGGCGGACCAAGGCCTCGACGAAGCCATGGGCCGATTGAGCATGAATGGTAACCTGATTACCGAGTTGGTGAAAGTCTGGCAGGCGAAGTACGATCAAATAGCGGTACTTCGACTCGAGAGCCTCATAGTTGATATGACCGAGGCTTATAGCCCGGACGGGGCATTCCTAGGTGTCGATGTTGCGAGGAGCTTGCCGCGGTTCATCCATGGATGTCCGCGTAACTTCATGGTCTTGGCACCAACTGAAGATTGGAAGGATGAAATCTATAGTATCCTGGCCTAAGGCAGCCACGAGCCGGACAGCGCCAGAGCTTTCTCCTTGACTTGTTTCGCAAGTCCTTCTTTGCCTCTTTAAATACTCACGATACCCTCCACATATATTGAAAATCTGTGCAATTCGTATTTTACTTCTCCATCTTGCAGTCTCAATGTTTTGATCTTGCTGGTTTTTCTGTTGCCTATGGACTTTGACTATAATAGCACCCCTTGAAATTTTCCACGCCGAGCTAGTTGACCGTAACCCAGTCGGCTCTGCTGTAGCATTGACCCTTGAATTATATACTCAAGGGCAAATCAACCCTGGGAGATAAGATCGTTTCCGGTGAGCCTCAGAAATAAGGGAGAATGCCTTTCCTAGATTCACCAATTTTGATGAACCAAAGCGCTGCTCTCATTGTGGAGTTGAGACCATTGGTCTATTTTATATAAAGGATGCTGGCGTACAAGCTTATCGTTGTTATATCATGTGCTTCCATCAGCTATACCTCGCGGCCAAGCTCTATGACAGCTATCACATTTTCCGAAGGATGGATTGCTCACTAGCCGTTATTCCATGAATCCTGTCTCCTCGTTTGTTTGCAATACTGGATCCTGGAAGTAAAAAGTGTTGATGAGGTGACAACGGAGGCTTGGCACAAGACATGGCCGTGTCAACACCGTCACTAATGAATTTATACTCGTTGGCACCTATATATTCGACTTTCTATCCGCTGTGTCGGACTCTTTTCCTACTTCGTACAACGTCCGGTCAAAGGCTTCGATAAGTCCTAATATAGACTTTGCCCGAATAATTTTCGAAGCACACGTACCCAGCCAAGCCACTCAAGATGGTTTTGACCACGATTCAGCAGAAGAGCGTGGCTGCACAGTTCTTCGCTGACACGAACGGCGATGTCGATGATGCTACGACATCATATGACATGATAAGTTATGGAGACGACGCAGTAGTCATTCGAAGAACAAGTCGCGGCACCGATTACAAAACGGTGGATCTTTCATCCCCGGATCCTACTGCATTAGCTGTAAAGCTTCGCTGGCTAATCAGTCTTCTTGTTTGGACTCTATATGCCTTGGCTAGAAATCTGTGCTGGCTAGCTAGTGTTCCTGTTCAGATTATAGGATTCTTGCAGGAGGTCATTACCGAATCTCAAATGGACAGAGAGGGTATGATTCCGCGTTTATGGGTAGCTCTATCCCCACAAAAGCGAACGCTGCTTACGGACAACATAAACGTGATGTCGGAAGCTCGCATCCATCGGCTGAAGACACTTCTCGCTCGGCTCCCAGATAAGAGATACTTGGAAGTTGTTGACCTACTCGAGAACGCAAGTAGTTGCCGGCTTGGTCACTATCTAGCGATATGTGTTTCGATAACGGATGTCAGTGAAGTTGACAATGCCAGAGGCATTCACACGGACGAGCATATCGGCGTCCCTAGCCTGATCGAGAGAACCTTTTCGAAAGACGAACAACATAAGATAGCGTTGCATCGGGCCAGAGAGTGGTCAGAGCTCCAGGACCGCATTTGGAGACTACCGGCGGAGCTGCAATTAGAGATCGAGGAGAAACTCTACCAGGCTGCTTTCAGCCCTGGAAAGATTTTCCCACATCAATACCCTACGGCAAACGGCAGGTTTAGACACTCAGGTCGGTTCTACGATCCTCCAGCTCCTAGAGTGCTCCTCGCTCTTGACCGTCGCAACTATGCAAAATACTATAGGGAGCTGTGGTCCGGTAACACGTTCATCATCGGCCCTGGGGAAAACTTCGCAACCACCTGCTTTCTATCCGGCACTCTACCGGATTCTGCCATCAAAGCGATTAGATCCATTGAGCTTCGCTTTACCACAAAAGATTATGATGGTGCAGATGCGAGAGTTGACCCAATTTGGGGCGGGACCGTAGCGCCGCGTAGAGTATACAAGAACGAAGATATACTAGATATCATGCGGCAGTACCAGATGGAGGCTGACGACACTGAAACAGAGCTATTCATCATCTGGTTCGCAAAACTCCGAATCCTGGCGCGGCACCAGGGGCTCGAGGCGCTTTCGGACCTGACGCTTGATTTTACCAAAGCGTACGGGCTAGACGGCGTCTATCTGGGAGGGAAATTCTGCGCGAGACGAGATCTACCAATCTTTTGGTACGGCCTGCCGGTGAATTTCACAATCAAGGCGCCAACCGACGAGTTAAAGGACGCAATACTCGCTAGATTCGTTACCGTCAATCACTGAGTGGCGAAACTGTATTGTTGGAACGTCACTGGCAGACTTGGTGCTTGGATCCGGAGGCGCTGGGAAGGCAGTCAACGTATAAATCAGCATAGGATCCTTAACAATACAATCATGTCGTGGTCTAGGCTACTTGATACTCTCGACGGATTACACGGTAGTGATTATGCCCCTTTTCTGATATCCAGTATTCAATGAGAGTAGCATCAAGCAGACAAGCTCGCATTTTCTCAGCCTCGAGGCATGCTTTCCCATTCGCACTTTCCCATTCGCACTTTAATAGCCCAGTTCCAACCTATGGCATTTTCTCTTAAGGTATAAGATCACCATTGTTAACCTTGAGGATTATACGATCTTAATTTCTTCACGGAAACGACAAGCCAGGAAGGTATGAACCATGCTAACATATCCCCTCCTTACGCATGGTGCTTGAAAGCAATTATTTCTTGCTTCGTAGTAGCCCGACTTATGATTTAATCGAATGCAGTCATGGTCTTCACGAATGCACGATGGAGTGCACGCCAAGGAGGTTAAGGTTAACTTCTTGATTCACATATCGGGTTCTCGTGCCTTGGTGGCTAACACAACTATATGTTTTGATGTTGGATCAGAGCATTCACTTCACCCTTCTTTAATCTTATCAACAACACTCCAACTAAATTCAGAATCCACAGTACATGTTGTAAATCCTTCCTTCTCAACTTCATTCCCTCCCATCGCGGATCCCTTTTTCAACGCGAACCATCTGTGTATACTACAACGGCCGTACTGGCTGCCCCCGCCTCTAAATTTGGTTTTATCTTTGGCTCAGGACATAGATCGCTGCTCAGGGAAATGGAGCCCAAGGAACGTCACCACATAACGTCACTGAAGGGAATCAAGGGTAAGTGGCATTATGAAAGGTCCCTGCGTTCACGAGCACTTGACTAAATTCCCCTAGGTCAACTTACTGCTGCTGTTCCAAATTACATAAGAAGCCTCTGCAAATATGAACCCCTATGGCTTGGCGATATCGATGCGGAAATCAAGGCCTATCATGACTTAAGTAAAAAGGGATCCAAACCTATACCTGTATGTCTTGACTGTTTGTAAAGTAAACCATGGTACTGATTTAAGCAAAGACAATGTCAACGGCTCATAATGCTCAAGAGATGTTGTTGTTGTTGGGTTTTCTCGATCGGGTTACAAAAAGCCGTCATGGTTGGATGATAGAACTCTATGCTCGATGCGGCGGTATGGACGTTAGGAGATTGGTCGGTCATGTAGTTTCTACGCTGCACTACAATGCTGATGTTTCAGTAGGCGTTCCTGAAGCTCCACATGTTTCTGTCAGATGAGAAGCGTGATCAGCTGGCTGAGATCGTATATCTGATGTCTAAAGAACGTTTCTGTCGGTTCAAGAAACTCATGTTCAAGCTTCCCGGCAGAAGAGCTGAGCCCTTTGCCGATACACTCGAACGAGCAACTCACTGCCAATTTGATCTCTATATTAGAGTCCTCAGCACTACCGATTTTCCGTGGAAAGGCGAGAAGCCTGAGGACGAGGGCCCGGATACCGTTGATCGATCTGTTACCAAACAAACATCGATGCCCCCGGAATTGGAAGAGACGGGGGACGAGTGGCACACACTGCAGCAGCATATTATCAGTCTACCTGGCGAATTACGAGACATGATTGAGGAATCTCTCTGGGAGATCGCTTTCCGTCCCGGTCAAATCTTCCCTCATCGCACGCAGGCCTTTGATAGCATGGAAGGAAAAGCTTATAATCCGTCTGTTACTCGGTTATTCCTCGCAATGGACAAGGCGCTGTATGAATGGATCCGGATCAGATTTTGGTCGGAGAACACGTGGGTGATCGGATATGGCGACGAAGAATCCACAATGGGCTTCCTGAACCATGTTCCAATAATCACAGCCACTGGAAACGACCTTACTGATATTGAATTTCCCAATGTTCACCTTCCTAGAGTCCGGCTTCATCTCGAACTCCGATTTTCCAGCAAAGACTTGCCCGGAGCTGCAGATCATTGTCACGAAGTCACTAGTGCTGATCTAGAGTATCGCTCACCACATAAAGAGCCCGATATCCTCAATTTCCTGGATGGCTATCGATGGAATGTTAGAGTTGTTGCAAACGAACTCGACTCTCTCTGGTCCGAGAAGTTCCTTCGTATCTCCGAGCTCGCTGACTTGGAGGAACTGACACTAGACTTTACCGAGGCCTTTGCACCAGGCAATGAGTTCATTGGGACGAGGTTTGCTCGACGTTGGCCGGCGTTTACTCATGGAGTACCGCCAGTGTGCTATATCCGGGCGCCAACCGACGAGTTGGCGCGAGAACTCTGCGACATTATTGGAGACAAATGAGTACCGGAGGTCCTCTCGTAGTTCGGGATTTTTCAGATCGAGCCTACCCTCCTGAAAATCAGACAAGGACTCTATGGCTAGCAGTGTTTTTAGCCCCTCGTGCAGCATTCGAAGTTCCCACGCTTTCTCCTGCGTGCACCGACTCTGGCATCCTGACTCAGGAGATTGGACAAACGGTACATTATCGCTGGAATGACTGAGAGAACGTAAAGGTGCTTTGAAGTAACAGAAGAAACTGGTGAAAATCAAAAGCACTTTTCTGTACCTACCTCCACCGAATCTGCTTGCAATTCGTTCTCGTTAGTTAAACACAACCAATCAATGCAATACCAGTTTCATTTCCTCAACCGTTCAGGATCCTCAGTACAAACTCGTAACCCAACAACAGATTCAATAAACATCTGCACGCACGAACGACATTGGCAAGAACTTAACCTCCCACCATCTAGGTCAACATGCCAAACGGCAGGGAGATCAATAAGAAGAACCCTCGCAAGAAAGTCGGAAAGTCTCCTTGCTTCCCTTGACCCATTCATCCTTTACACTCCCTACATCGTCCGTAACTAATCCTCATCTAGGCCCACGACCTCGCCCTAACCAACCTCCACCAGTCAGTCCAAGAAGTAACCGCTCGCGGGGCACAATCTCAAGACTCGAAGCGATCCGAGAATTCCTCCCCCTCAACGCCTCTTCTCTTCCTTGTATCCCCCCGCCCCCAACTCCACCCATACTCCCAACTTACTACAGTACCATCCATAATGCCCTACCACCCCAGCCAGCACACCGGCGACCTTTGTCCTCTCCAACTCTCGACCTGCGTTCCTAGCCAAGGACAAGAACCCCACCCACCCACCCAACTCTAACAACAACAAACTCCACTCGACGCGCCCGAACCCAAGCAGGGAAACGCGAAGCGAATCTTGTAGGAACGAGCAGAAGAGAGACAACCGAATTCTCAGTGGGTTTACCAAAGCGATTTTGGAGGAAGGAAAAGGCTAGGGCGCCGTTTCCGTTGATGGGGGGACCCTGGGGAGGGGGGTTTTTGGAGACGGGGATGGACAGTTCGCTCATGACAAAATTATCACTGGTCCGGAAATCTGATCGAAAAGAAAAATATTCGTGGTCGAGGAGCGGGAGGGTATGAGGGGCACAACGGCCATGCATCTAGCAGCACAGTTGCACTGATAACGAAACTTTATCCAGGCGGGCAAGGGGAAATACTTGTTTGAGAGTCTTTTGTAGAAACCGGTGTAGTGACTGGATGGTTATAACACTTGCGGCGTAGAGTCTTTCTGGGTCGGGGGATCAGGACAACGAAAGGCGTTCTTATGTACAAAACAGGGAATTAACAAGATGCTGAAAGGAGTTGCGGACTTGGTCTGCAAAAGGAAAAGGAAAAGGAAAAGTCTATGAATGCATGTATATAGCCTGTGCTCAATCAATTTTAGCCTCCCACTCTATCATGCTATCAACACCTCTCTCCCCCTTCAATTTCTATCACCCCCCGCCCGATCTAAAACATGAAACCAAAAAACCAGGAAACTCACAGCACACCCTCAAAACCTCAAATGCCATCCAATCGCCGGCCCAATCTTCGGCAACTCATCCGCCACGCTCTGCACATCCTTATCCCCCCTCCCACTCAAACAAATCACAATATCCTTCCCCTCGCCCATCTCCTTTGCCAGCTCAATAGCGCCCCACACCGCATGCGCCGTCTCCAGCGCAGGGATAATGCCCTCGAGCTGACTTAATAACCTGAAGCCCTTGAACGCCTCGGCGTCCGTGGCAGCGATGAATTTGGCGCGCTGGTTGTCTTTCCAGCTGGAGAGTTCGGGGCCGACGCCGGGGTAGTCGAGGCCGGCGGAAACGGAGTGGGTTTCTGAGATTTGGCCATGTTCGTTTTGGAGGACGTAGGTGCGGACACCGTGAAGAACACCCTTTGTGCCGCCAGTGAGGGTCGCACTGTGACGGGATGTGTCTATACCGTCACCGCCAGCTTCGACGCCAAGGAGGCGGACGCTAGGGTCGTTGGCGAAGGGGTAAAACATTCCTGCCGCGTTGCTGCCGCCACCGACGCATGCGACGACGGCGTCTGGGAGTTTACCTTTGAGCTTGTGCATTTGCTCTTTGGTTTCGTTGCCGATAACAGATTGGAAAGTACGGACGATTGTGGGGAATGGATGGGGACCGATGGCGGAGCCGATGATGTAGTGTGTCGTGGAGAGGTCGACAACCCAGGCGCGCATTGCTTCGTTGACAGCATCGCGGAGGGTCATGGCGCCTGCTTCGACAGCGACAACTTTGGCGCCGAGGAGCTTAATGCGAAAGACGTTGAGGGCTTGGCGACGGACGTCTTCAGCGCCCATATAGATTGTGCATTTCATGCCGAATTTGGCGCATACGGTAGCGGTGGCTACGCCATGCTGACCAGCTCCTGTTTCAGCTATAATTTCAGTTTTGCCTAATCTTCGGGCGAGTAGTATTTGACCCAGGGCGTTGTTGATCTTATGGCTTCCGGTATGGTTGAGGTCTTCACGTTTGAGCCAGATGTTGGCTCCGCCTGCATGCTCTGTCAGACGATTTGCAAGGTGGAGTTGACCAGGTCGGCCCATATATGGGTAGTATGTGCGATACTCGTCCCAGAACTTCGGGTCGTCTTTTGCTTTGTTGAAGCCCTCCTCTAGCTCTGCTAAACAATCCATTAAAGACTCGGGAACGTATTGGCCCCCAAACTCTCCAAATCTTGACGGAACAGCAACATTACCACCATTTGTGTTCAGAGCTTCAAGCTGGTCTACTAGACCGGGCTCAGTGCCTCGCTGCTCTTGAGTTATGACCTCGTCTGGTTCGACTCCATTCCCAGCGTCCCCGTGACCATTCTCTAATCGTTCTTCTGTATGAACACCGTTACCATTGACTTGATGACCATTGACCATTGATTTCTCTTTTTCCATGGCGTGCTTGACACCATTCGTGACATCATGACGCCCAGCCTTCTGGCCAGTCAGCTCAGAACAGTACTCTTCTACCTTTTTCGAACCCCATCCAGCAGGGGCATTGGCTAACGTTGTAATGATTTGACTCCCGACGACGACGCCCTCTGCAATTTCCGCAACTTGTAAAAACTGCTCTCGTGTACTGACTCCAAAACCTACAGCGGCAGGTACATTATTCGAATAGCGGTGCACACGGTCGAGGAGGTCAGGCAATGCTTTGTTGAGAGTCCCAGTAACCCCTGTGACACCCATTCTCGAGACCACGTAGATAAAGGAGTCCGCAATCTTGCACAAGAACTTCATGCGGTCCTCTGAAGTGGCGGGTGCTATTAGGGGGACGTAGGATAGCCTAGCGATTTGTCTGTCGTCAGCGACAGGTATAGCGGCCCTCAAGATCTCCCGGACCTCACCCTCCATTTGTGCAGAAATTCCTGAACCTTACCGCTTCCTCGGGTGGTAGGTCTACGACAATGAAGCCGTTGACGCCTGCCTCCTTTGCATCCTTGAGTATTCTCTCCTCGCCATAGCTCAGCAGTGGATTGTAATAGCCCATAAATAACACTGGCACTTCTAGTCCACGCTTTCTAGCTTTGCGTACCACCTCCAGGGTCGAGGTGACGGTAACGCCATTCTTGAGTGCCTGAGTGTTTGCCTTTTGTATCGTGGGCCCGTCGGCAATTGGATCCGTGAAGGGGAGTCCGAGTTCTATGAGATCTAGGGGTGGTCAGTGTGCAAGTACTGTCGAGTAGTCGTTTGATCCTTACCGGAGCCACCTGCCTCCATCGCTAACATGATTTCCACCGTTTCATCTGGGGTAGGATAACCGGCCGTCACATACGTGACTAAAGCTGAGCGTCCTTCCCGCTTGCATTGCGCAAATGTGTTCTTGATCGCATCCATATTCGAAACTGGTAAATTGACGTAGATTAGGAGAGTAAAGAATGTGGGATTTCTACTTAGTATATGTACAAAGGAAATGTACGGAATAACTGATCGACCATTCCATGACGAGAGTCATCATAGAAGAACGGATAGGGCTGAATGTTGGAACTAAGGATGACCTCCTTCACCGCAATTTTTGTGGTCATCATTGAAAAATTTGAAAGATACTACCTGCTGTAGTGCTTGCTTCTTGTGCAATTTTCTCATCTACGAGTACGAGTACTCTCATCTGTTTTCGAATTACCTTAAAGATGGATACCGTGAAACCACTCAGGGAGTCAGGCTTTCTTCGGGAATCGCATACCGCATATCGCATACCTAAGAAATATCAGCACACCCGCAAAGATGACTATCGCTCCAAACTTCAAGAAACTTATAAGGTCAAGCTCGGATTTTGAACATGTTGCTGAACAAATCAATCTCTCCGAGCAGCCCACCTTGGTCTTTTACGACTGTGATCCATATTCTATATCTATTGTCCTGATTGTTTCGTCCCATTAGAATTATCTCTGCAGTTGTACAACACTCAACGATGTTTCCCTTAGTCTTTTGCCTCCTGATCCCTTTTCACTCCGCCATGCTGTCTGCAGCCGCGCCACCTGCCGTTCAATTGAACCTCACTACAAACTTTCCCGGCTTGCAGACTCTGAACACCACACCGCTGTTCTCCAAATCCAACCCAGTTAAAGCCAACACAAGTACCGGCGTACCTATAACACACATCAGCATCAACGTCCCCAACTCCAGTACCAGGCTAGAGATATGGCTACCAAGCTTTCTTGACCGGGATTCCATATTCCTGCTCCTCGATCGAGTCCAAGACTGGGTTGAGTTTGAAATTCACAGGCACGACGAACAGTGGTGGCCTCTTGACCCATTTCGGTGTTATAACGGTGGAGCATCTTTAGGAATACGCAATCAGCCGGGACAGCACATAACGCTCCTGGTTTTGGGCGACATTGTGGAAGGCTTGAATATTGTCCTTGTGCGGGGGGGCATTGAAAAACAAGCCAAGTTTAATGTTTATCACGAAGGGATGTTTGTAGCGAAGGGACAACTCCGCAGCAGCCGCCCTGGACGTCAGTTCCGGTGCTCTAGGTCCTGAGTTGATCACACCAGTGGGGTTTGTGGTCGAGATAGGCCACTTCTATGGAGAACTTTCTTCGTTTGGGGATCGGAACAATTTGTTTATAAGACGTTCAACAGAGGCTTGGTACACTACCGTTCTAATACACCATGGAATCCTCAACACCATTATCCTGATTAACCAATTCTCCTCCCAGGCTGAGAGATGCAACGCCAATCCGCCACAGCTTCCGACACGCCCTTATAATGCGATATCCACTCAGAAATCCGTAACCCTTCCGTTATAACTCCAATCTACATTTCCGCCCCATCTCAAAGGCTCATTCTTCGGCCCCCCAGACTCTCCCGTCTTCGGATTCCGCTCACCCTCGAACTCCGGTTTTGCTCCTCTCCTAACATCGGCATGCAATTCCTCTCCATCACCAGTAGCTGTGACTCTAGCATTGATAGCAGCGAGCTCTCGATCTCTGTCCGAGAGTGAGGCGGAATCAATATGCGACGGTTGATTAACCTGTGATGAGGACGTTTGTGAGGACGATGATGCAGGTGATTGATTGATGACGACAGAGCCTTTGGGAGTGCTGAAGGCGCCGGTTGACGACCGCTGGAGTTGTTCGTAGAGCTCTTGATCTTGCTTTGGGAGGCGTGGTGGAGCGGGACCGGAGGCAAATGGAGGGCCGGCGCGGAGGCGTGCGCCTGAGGATAGGAAGCGGCGCACGGATGGGCTCCGGAGGGCTTGTCGAGAAGACGAGAACATAAGGTAGTTTCGCTATAGGAATAATATGTGGTCTTTACGGCATCTATGATCAATCGACAACAACTGCTTGTAAAGGTTAGTGGTCTCTGTGAAGTGAACCATCAAACCATCAAAGAACGAAATGCGTTGAACCCTAGGTACTTTCTAGAGATGCGCTATTACATCATCCCCCCGTCATCCTCACAAGCCGCCTTCGACAGCCGGCAGGACCTTCCCATAATGAAAAACAAAAACCACTCTCCTCCGTATAAACTCCGCAGTCCCTCCGACTGACGATTAGAAGCCCACAAGCGTTGATGCATGTGATGCTCAGAGCCTATTCTAATCGGATTAGTCAGGGGTTCGTCTTCATAGAATCTACACACTTACACCTATCGCTGCTTCAACAAAAAGAGCATCAAGCCTTATAGTAGTACACTTAGAAAGCCACACCAACAGCAGCATACGGATAACCCCACACCATGAGCTATATCTCACATCCTTCTCGGGGCCGTCCCAACATCCAGCCATATTCCAACAGCTGGTATAAAATCCCCGGACGTTAGTACGCCTAGCTATGGCGGGGAAATGAGGGCGGAAGGTAACAAGTGGGGAAGTTGGTGCGCGGGGAAAATCGGAGGCAGGGGAAAAGCGTTAGAGGAAGAGAGGGGTCGGTGGGTTTGTGGGTGGAGAGAGGAGGATGGGGATCGTGACGAGAGAGTATCATGGGGCAGAGTTGCTGACAAAGTGCTGAGTGGTGCGCGCCAAGGGCTTTGAGGGAATGTAGATGGTAGTGGGGAGAGAGGTGGAGTGGCGGTGATAAGAGGGAATGGCGGAAGAGAGGGACACGGTAGTAGCTTAGGGGGAGAATGGAACGGACGGGAGACCTGTAGAGGATCTTGCTTCGTGTGTTATCTTCATTGTCTTCGTTTATACCTGAATAGTGCCGTATTAACACAACAAAGAAGAGAAGGGGGCAAAGGAAAAAAGCTCGATATGCTACAAGATCGTCACCGTCAAGAGCCAAACGCCACCAGGTACAAGCTTTTACCACCCGTACTCCCGGCCCCATGTGTGCAAACCATCATAACCTACAAGCGTCCCGTTACACGGCTACTTCGCCCTTGACGCGCCTAGACCCCCTTTCGGCATCTCCACCAACTCCACATAATCATCATCGTTGACATTTGTGCCATGGAAAGACTTGAACGTCGAAGGCTTCCTTGGTGATTTGAAGCCTGAGCCGTTGGCGCTGCTGCCAAAGTTCCGGCCGGGGGTGTAGCCGAGGGACTTTGATGTAGCTTTGTGCTTTTTGAATAGGGCCGGCACGGCTGGAAGACAGCCGCAGACAATACCGACATTCATTTCGACGCAACTGGAAGAATCAGGCTTCTGGGGGCTTTGGACAGAGGGCAGAAAGGTTGCTCACCTCATCATTGTGACTAGTGCTGCTGTCCAGAGGGTATCGGGGCTGTGGAGCCGCAGAGAAGAGACTATCAGGCGGACCAGGCTGGTGATAGTTGCGCTATCCTCGATAGTTAGGTACGGCAGATGAGCAAATCTTCTATTGGTCCCAACTTACAATAACCCGGTCAGGAAAATACCAATGATTCCAATCTTTTGCCGCGAGGTAAGCTGCAAACTCCAGACCGTCGCTATGGGCAATATCAAGACGTAAAAGTCGGTCAACACATTGATGACCCCCGAGACGATGGTGAAGGTCCACTCTCGAGTGTAGAACTTTGTCTGAGCGCTGGCACTGGAAACGCACAGAGCTTCGGCTTCAGAATAGAACCCGACGCTGGCGAGATAGAACAATGCTTGAAAGGCTATCCCGGTGTAGATCAGATATCTCATCGTCTTGTTGCGACTGAAAAGACGGTAGTAGAGCAGCAGCAGCGATAATTTCACAAGGAAAATGACTGGTCCGTAAAGCAAGCTAATCGCTTTGAATACCTGGGGAAGCAGGAAGTCAGAGAATGCGCATTTGCTCCAAGGCGGAAGAACTACATGACAAGTCTGTGGCGTCAGACTGCTGGCTTGAATGTCCTATAGGTGCCTTCCAAAGTTATGGTTTACCGCTGATAAGTGGTCAACTATCATCTATTGCCATTCTTGATGTACAGGTTTGGATTACCAAAGTATGTGAGACCAGAGCGTGCTGCCGAACCCAACTGGATGAGCATCTATGAGCCACCGACATTGTTGAACAGAGTCCGTGGAAAAGATTTACCAGCGCAAGAATACAAACATCTAGAATTGTCAGCACTTGATTTTCGCGTCCACTTCTTCAAACGTACAGTCGTCCCACCCTGCCGCTCGAGTTACGAACCCTTTCGCATACAACCTCACCACAACTGCCAAGGTCGCCAAGACGAGAAATACAGAGTTGACAGTAATGACGGGAGTTCTTAAAGACACTGGATTGACGAAATTCGAATGCGCCCCAGGTGGTGGATGTCCTACCGGTTTAGAAGACGGATCCATTTCCCACGTGAACTATCTTCGGCGGAGGATGTTGGCTCGTTGGATTTGTGAAGAAGCAACAAGCCATGGGATTGGGAATCGAAATGCAAGTAATCCCTTAGAATAGTGCTTATTCCCGAGATAAGGTAAAAAATTGGCGCATACGGAGTAGCTAAAGTACGTCCAAAAGGCAGCAAGATGAGCCACACTGCGTTGTCGTGCCGCAGAGGACTTTGAATCTTGCCATCTGATTACGGAGTCAGCATTCCGTACCTCCGTAATCGTAGTACAAAGTGCGTGCTGAAGTGGGCTGCACGAACCTTGAATGGTATGACTGTGCCTTTTTGCCAAAACATAGGCGTCCACGGGATATACCCACTTCATGTACGTAGTACAGTAGTATTTAGGCTAAGATAAATTGATGTATACATGATACATGTTGGCTTTTAGCCCTGCATCCGAATACTGCGCTGAGACAGTGAGTACCTTACTGTAGAACGGCCTGGCCAGGCTCTTCTGTGTCGCTCAATCTCTTGTATGGCTCCTATCGGTGTGCAATAGTGCAGCGGTAGCTTTCATCTGTTCTTATTTTTCTATATAATGATCAGTCATCAGGGGATGTTCTTTAGCCATTCAATCCTGTAAAGTCCGTCATCTTCTGGCTTCGGTTTCCTGCCGAGGCCATAGATATATATTCCTGAGCCTCAGGCACCCTGCACCGTAGAACGATCTCTAGGCTTTCAACGAGGAGTCTCTGCGACGAAACCCAATAAGGTAGGAGAGGCTGAAGAACTAAAGGGGCGAATCGCCTTTGCCTCTTGCTTCATTTCGCTTGTCAGCAGCCAGTCAGGCCTGGGTTGATGATACACCTCAGCCGTCAATTGCACGTGGAGATTCATCATGGGACTGTTAGCTGCATACTGGGATCTTACTTGGGATTTGCCAAAAAAGCTGTGCACCATGCACCAAAAAATTGAGGTTACGCACCTTAGCTGGATGGCGACTCAGCGGCTTCCATGGCTTGACCACCCACGTCTTCCTTATGCGTTCTCTATAACCTGAGAGCACTAAAAATGAAATCAAAGATCTCGGTAAGATGAAGATTATGTCATCGCACTCGCTGCGAGCGAGTGTCAACCTTCGACTTTGCCATGAAGCTGAAACGGCAGTACAATACGTGAAAATTTTCTTGATACAGTTGGCTGATTCGCGGTCTGATACCAAGCTTCCTTATTCCATTTCTTTTCTTCCTCGTTCGCGTTAATTCTCTAATTCTCTAATTCCCTTATATTTAATTGGCTTCGAGCAGAGCCGTCGCGCTCGCCGTTATGAGTGGAGTGCTGCATTAACAATTGACATCTCGTTAACCCAGAAGCATTCATAAGACCAATCAGGCTGAGTTTCTCCTGTCCAAAGTCTGATCAAAAGCATAGCTCTATTGCACCCAAGCCAAACCTGAGCGGTCTGTTCACCTTACGTCCACATGGCACGATACTTGCATAGGCAGGTCAATTGGCCTAGAGTGTTAATATAGGTACTCAACGTTCGAGGTTCCCTGGTCAAAGCTCGCTTGAAATGGAAGCAGCTTCTCGAAACAGATTCCCGCCCAGTTTTTATTTACGACTTAGGGACGATATTGCTATAAAGCAGGCAAGGAATGAATGACACCACTGATGTACTTGACACGGTCCGAAACAACCCTTGGGACCGACCGAGAAAGTGGAGCAGATCCTGAAAAGCACAATCGCACGTGCGCTTTCCCTAAGGAATGCGGAAGGCAAAAGCTCAAAGGAAGAAGGCCTGAGAAACGTACGGCGGATGCCAGAAGCTAGGCTTTCAATTAATATAAAGATAAAAGAAGGCGAAGACAACATAGATGACCAGAATGACTCCCGAGGTTATGTGTCGCCAGCACAAAACCGATAGTACACGGAACGATGCTCGTACAGGACAAAGATCTCATTGTTTCAGGAAATTTTGACAGGGACCAGCCGCACTCCCGCGATGTGGATGCGTCAAGTTGCTTTAAAGCACTCCGTCTATATAAAACCACGCCACAAGCCAGACCACCATCTCAACCTCCCCCCAGTCTCGTCACTATTAGAAAAATCCACCATGACCTCAGCTCCCTACGCCCCATCGTCTTCAAATCCCTCCGCCCCATCATCTTCCGCTCTCATCGAACTCCAGGTCGGCGAACGCCGTTTCACCACCCGCGCCTCAACCCTTATCGACGGGTCCACAACGCTCGCAGGCATCATCTCCGACAGATTCTCATCATCCCGCTCCAGCGATGGCTCCTACTTCGTTGACGCGGATCCTGACCTCTTCGAGCATCTTCTTCGCTACATGCGGCGTAATGTCGTGCTTCCTGTGTTCTATAACGAAAACGGCTTCGACCACGCCCTATACCGTGCCTTGCAAGTAGAAGCGGACTATTTTAATATTCAGCCGCTGAACACATGGCTCAAGGAGAAAGGCTATTTGCGCGCAGTGAGCGTCCAGTATTTGGTCGACGAGAGAAAAGGGGAAGGGGTAGATGCGGGCTATGATGCCGTCGTGGACGGAAATACCGAGCGAACATATCATCCTTCTTGGGGGACGGAGAAGGTGTATCAGTGTCCCCGAGATATATCCACTCACCACGGAAACCCTAATCTTTGCGGGAGGGCATGCGCGAGAACTCAGGGCGAAAATGAGGGTTACGTCGACCGGGAAGTGTTGCGGACTTTGGTTGTGACGAAGAAGGTCGTCTTCAACAATTTGGAAGTCCCTAGTAGTGAGTAGTAATGGGAAATTCTGATCATTGCTATTGTCTTTGCTCGGACTATCGCTGCTAATAGCTCTGCGACTTTGAGGGGACCCTCTGCGAAGAGATCTCCGTCCTCGCTAGAGTGCACTGGCCGTCGACCCTTCTGCTTGCAACGCCAGAACTGTGAGTGGTTTGCCGCTCCTCAAACGTTGGAATGCTTGGGATAAAATTGAGGGATTCAACATGGTTTTCTCGCCCCCCAGGAAAACCATGTTAGAAGCGACTTTCCACCCCTCTTGACACCGTGAGAATCTCACCGAACCTTTTTTGCAGCCCCCAGAAATATATTAGCTTTCACCAGATTGATTATAACAGTGTCAGCCTACGTCGCTGTCGAGTGGCCGGGAAAATCCGATTTGTCGGGTTTCAGTATGTACTAGTAGTGTTTCTACATTCACGATTGATGCGTCTTAAGGAGGACGTTGAAGACTACCTGTAACACATACTCCTTCTCTGCTTGTTATTCTCTCTTCAGTACTAACGACGTTGCTTTTCACTTGTTTCCTTCTCGCTCTTTCTAAATGTACGCTTCTGCTTGATTTCCTCTTTCAACAATGACCTCATGTTCATCTTTTACGATGCGTCAGGATTGTGACTGTACTGTTACCGAAGACCTGAAACCGTGCCGATTCGAATTTTGCCCGCGTTCAAATTCATTGTTAATATTGCTGATGAGCCAGAACGAAAATGAGTCGTTTGACCGTGAGCAATGAGCAAAGAAACCAGGAAGAGTAGAAGCCAAAGCGGCCACAGCAACAGCACAACAAGAAAAACAACAACAAAAAGCCCCCTCAACTCCTGCTGCCGGCCCCCATCGAAGCGTCAAAAGCGCTCCAAACCCCATCTCCCAAGCCAGCCATCATGTACAACACAACCGCAATACACACCCTTCCTGACCAACACCACCTCAATAAACCGCCCACATCTCCCACACCAACTATCCTCGACAATCGTGCATTCATTCCACCACTCAACCCCCACCTCACCGCTCATCCCATCCCATCCCATCCCTCCTCAACAGCATTTCTTCCCCAACAAAATCCCCCACCCATTGAAGCCAAAACCCCCATGTTTCAAGGATTCCTCACCCTCCAACAGTCACGCCAACTCGGATAAAAACCGACCGGTCGAAATGCCGGAAAATTCCCAAATTGAGCGTGAGCGGGAATACGGGGTTATGACCCGAAGTATGAATATCCTACTGTAATACCTAGGGGAACACGTGGGAGCCAACGATGTTGGAAATGGAATGGTGGAGGCGGTTAGAGGACATGCACGGCTATGGAATGCTTTATTGGCATGCACTGCTGCTAGCGATTGTTAAGGATACGTGGGGTTTTTAGCAACAAACACACAGCTTGGACGCGAGGAAATAACAAAAGAGATTCGTGCAAAGCTGTCAGGTCGTGGTGATGCATTGGATTATTGTTCTCGGCCGTTGAATCCTCGTTTCTATGTGTTCTTATTCTAGTCTACATGCCAGAAGAAAATCCCTTTGTAATGCCATATATCCGTTTCGCTGTGATGTATCTCGATAAGGAATATTGAGAGATTGTTGTGCTTTTCAGCCATCTACACATAACACATGATCGTCCTCTCGCCTGGTCTCGGGTAAGATTTTCCCTAAGCGTCCTTCAGGGGCGTAATCTTGACTAGTGATTGAAAGCTCTGGATGAATCCTATCCAGAACCCGAGGTTTGCCAACAGTGCAGGGGGGAAGTGTTCCATGGAATCAACCCCCAATGAAAGAAGAATCTGCCTCTCTACACTTTCTCCATATTATTCACGTCAGCTTTGTCCCCTTCCGTGGCGACAGAACCACCACCTCGGGCTTTCTTATCACTAGCGAGCGTCTGGGCGAATTTCGACCTCTCTCGGACGACGGGGCCTTTCCAGTAAAAAATAAAGATTGGGATGGTGACAAGGAAGGCGAGAATAGCAAGGATGGTGGTGGGAATTTCAAGTTTATGTTTGATGTGGAGGCTGTAGAATGGTGTCGAGTACATGGCAGCGATACCGGCGAGAAAATCCCTTGCCAAGGCGTTACCGCCAGTGGCTGATGCGGAGTATGGCCCGTAACTGGCAATCATATAATCGATTGTAGCCATGTAAATGCAGTACTGCAAGACGACGTGTCAGCATCAGCTTTCGCTTCTTTGGAGTGACACAGGAAGACCAGATGCACTCACATTGGCTATTCCTACTAGAGCCGAAAAAATCAGAGGCGCTATCCAGTGGACCTGAGGCGGGCCCAGGCTCGTCCAGGCAAATCCAAAAAGCCCAATAGTCTCTAGCGGGGCGGTCCACAGAAGCCAATATAATCGAGCTTCCGGCTGAAGAGCATCTGGATCTTTGCGTCGGATCGCCCGGTGCCGATGAATAAAGGGGAAAAAGGAGAAATAGGCAATAAAGTATCCGATGGCGATGGGTAGAAACGCAAGGCCAGTCTGGTAGGTATTGAAGTTCCATTGTTTAAAAACGGGGGCGTACGACTCTAGGAAGGTGAAGATCAAGGCGTCGCTGAAACCACTGAGTAGAGATAGACAAAGCACGATCGGCTCTCGGATAAACATCTCAAAGGGTCGATACCAGATGACCAGCATCTCCTTCATTGACATTCGATGCTCTTTGAGCTCGTTTGGACCGTAGATGTTTGTCTCTCCTGCCTTGCGCTTCTTCTTTGCTATCTTATCAAGCATGATGGTAGCTCTAGTCTCCGGTACCAGAAAAAAATGCGCGGCCTGAACGGCGGCACCAAAGATGAGTTGAATCCAGAAGATCCAGTGCCACGAGAGATACGTTTCGATAAAACCTCCAACGATTGGACCAAGCACTGAGCCACCGACCGAGGAAAGTACTACATAGGCCACGGCATACTGCTGGTCATCAGCCTCCCACATGTCGGCCACCATGCCTAGGGTCACAGAGCCACCGGCAGAAGAGATGCCACCAAGGGAACGGGCCACGACGATAGTTCCAAAATTCGGGGCGAGTGCGGCAGGTATTTGCCAAATGTTGACGAAGAACAAACTGAGCTGGAGAACCGGCCACCGTCCCAGCTCTTCACTCCAGGGCGCCCACAATTCACTTCCGAAGGCGTATGCAACCAGGAATACCATCTGTCCCACCCTCGCCGCTTGCTTGCTGATATGAAACTGTTCGGATAAGGGGATGATGCCGTTTGCGTACACGCTCGCATTGAAGTTCATGGACATTTGAACCCAGAAAATGACGGTCAGAATGGTCCATCTTTTCCAGAGGGGGAAACCAAAACCGAGCTGGTCGTAGCAATCCGATTCTTGGAGCTCAATTTTTCCATCCTCTCGTGTAGGCTTGGGCGATGTTTCTGATGCTTCCTCACTTTTCGACTCCTCGTTCTGAACAGTCTTCTCCGCTTCAGTAGCCGACATAATGGTATGCGCGACGAGCTACAAAATGTCAATCTACATAAGGTACAGTAAGGGGTAGCTGTGTACGGTATGGGAGTTTGTTGGCTGGGAGACGGTTCAAGGTGGTCGAAGTGATGAATAGAATGTGAGGAATGTCAAGGAAGGGCGGAGGACATTAGAACCGTGTATATATATTCGACTGACAGCCATGACTGTTGGGGGGGGGATCAGCTGTCAGATGTGTGTTGACGTAGTTCTGTTCGGTTCGGTAAATAAGGTGGCGTGGGTGGGGCGGTGACTGTTGGGTTATGGCGTCATACACGTGCATCCCTCCTGCTCGAAACACTAAAAGCGGAGACTACCTTGTTCCGTACTAGAGTATTCTACGGGCTCTTTTTGCCGACGAGCATTCTTCACTTCAGCCTTTCGCTTGACATTACTGTGCTAACATTTGCGTAGTCGTGTGGATTCTATCATCTATGGAGGTGGAGGTTCAGCTAGATACAGTAACTACCTTACTTGGTACCTTAAACCAACAGATACCCCTGACTAACCCGATTAGGATAGGCCCTGAGCATCACGTGCATCAACACTAGGTACGATAGACAACCTTCAAGATCCTTTCGTGATAGCTCACAGAACCAACCAAAAACAAAGAGGCGAACGCGATGGATCGACTGTCGGTGTGGCCGGCCTTGTTGCAGATTCCCCGGATTCTCCGAATGTAGACTAGCGCGGTCTCTAATCGATAAGACTCAGACATTCCCAAATCTCAACATTTGCTTTTGTGTGGCCGAGGGACTACCTTTCTCCACCGACTTGCTATCACACCCCGATATCGTTGTAGAATGGCTTTACAAACAGCTACTCGACGTGCAGTTTCATGCCTTAATGGTGCTGCTTGCATCTCCGCCGTTGGAGCAAAACCGTCCAGACGCAATGCCACCGCCATGGCTGTCCCCACCTCAAGTCCCTTACGTGAAAGCCGACATGACATTTCCGTGAGCTCGTCCGGTATGCAATGAGATTGTATTCATGCTGACGGGCTTCAGAAAGAAGCCTCCTTACCCACTCCTGACCCTCCTTCAGACTCCCAGACCGCAGCGATAGTTGGCCAACACATCCCCTACATGGTAGCCACATACGTTCGTCCGCCACCAATGATGGTCAAAGGAGAGGGGTGCTATCTGTGGGACATTGAGAACCGTCGGTATTTAGATTTCACAGCTGGCATCGCTGTCAATGCACTGGGCCATTGTGATCCAGAGACGAGCAAATTGATAGCACAGCAAGTCAGACCATCAGATCTGGCAAAGCTATATACCGTACTGAGAATTGAACACGCAGGCGCGGACACTAGTACACACTTCGAATCTTTACCACAATCCCTGGACAGGCGAACTCTCAAAACTAATCGTTACCAAAACGCAAGCCTCAGGTTCCATGCACAAGGCATCCAAAGTTTTCGTCTGCAACTCTGGCAGCGAAGCCAACGAAGCCGCCATCAAATTCGCCCGTAAAGTCGGCAAAGTACGGCAGCCATCAGGTGAACAGCATGAGATCGTTTCCTTTAACAACTCCTTCCATGGCCGGACCATGGGCGCTTTATCAGCGACCCCAAACCCAAAGTACCAGAAACCTTTCTCGCCGATGATACCCGGCTTCAAGTACGGGACCTACAATGACGAAACAGCTATCAAAGGATTGGTTACAGAAAAGACGTGCGGCGTGATAGTCGAACCCATCCAAGGCGAAGGCGGTGTTAACGTTGCCACGCCCTCCTTCCTCCAAACCCTCCGAAACCGCTGCAACGAAGTAGGTGCCGTCCTCATCTACGACGAAATCCAATGCGGCCTCTCCAGAACAGGCCAACTATGGGCCCACCAAATCCTCCCCCCTTCAGCCCACCCCGACATCCTCACCACAGCCAAAGCACTCGGCAACGGCTTCCCAATCGGCGCCACAATCGTCTCGGAAGAAGTAGCCAAATGCGTCGTCACAGGCGACCACGGTACCACCTTCGGCGGCAACCCCCTCGCCTGCCGCCTAGCGCACTACATATTCTCTCGCCTCTCCGAGCCCGAGCTTCAACACGGAGTCCTCGAAAAGGAACAAATCTTCCGCCGCGGCTTCGCGACTCTCCAACGGCGCTTTCCAACCCTCATCACCGAAGTCCGCGGACGAGGTCTCATCCTTGGCTTACAGCTGTCCCAAGATCCGACACCGATCGTGACGGCGGCGAGGGAGAGGGGGTTGCTGGTTATTACGTGCGGGACTAACACGTTGAGGTTTGTGCCGCCGTTGATCATCAGTGAGGTGGAGATTGAGGAAGGCTTAGGCATTCTGGGGCAGGCGATGGAAGTGGTTGTTGGAAAGGGGGAAGAGGTGGAGGGGACGATGGGGCAGCAGGAGATGGCTCCGAGGGGGAGGTGATGATTGTGCTCGAAGTATAGATATTTTGCTTCGAAGGTGTGCAGCCATGCCTTCTTATAGATTAGATCATATTCCTCCTATATACGACAAATAGTTGTTCGAACCAAACCACAACCTCACTCCACCCCCCCCCCACCTCACAGCCGCCGACACCAATCCTTCCCCCTCCGAACCTGCCACGCACACACCGCCCCCTCCAACCCCAACCCCACCACTCCGGCCACGCAAATCCCCGCGCTATCGCTCACACTCACGGCCCCAAGACACCACTCCCTCTCCTCCCCCGCCCTGCCCTCCGCCACCGCGGCAAAAGTATTCACATACACCGCCCCGCCCAACAGGCCCTCCCAGAGCACGATACAGAACACGACGTAGACGTTTGGCAGGAACGGAAACAGGGCGTGCAGGAGGAGGATGAGCAGGTTGGCGCATTGGAGGAGGGCGGGGAGGTAGAGGTTGCGGAGGCGGAAAAGGGGAAGGGAGGAGCGGGAGAGGAAGACGCCGAGCTGGTAGAGGGTGGCGTAGGTGGGGTAGAAGGAGCGGTAGTGCGTGAAGGGGGTGGTGGGGAGGGGGAAGAGGAGGAGGGGGTGCAGGGATTGGTTGATGGTGTATTCGGAGGTGTAGACGAGGAGGAGGGGGAGCATGCTAAGGGGGGAAATCGGGGATTAGTGAGGAGAAGGGGGAGAGAGTGGTGGGTTTTTCGCCGGCATGGATGAAGGCTAGGATGGGGACGTACTATGGGAAGAAGAGGCCGCGGGCACGTTTTAAGTTGTTGACAAAGGTTGCTTGCCAGGATTGATGCATCTTTTTGCTGGCGAGAGAAACGGTGGAATGCTGAGAATCACCAAGAAGCCCTTCATCTTCACGGTCTGCCGTCACATCGCCTTCACGATCTACGTCGTCCTCGTTCTCGAAGAGAACCGTGGACGTGTCCCGTGCGTGCTTCCGCCTCAAAGGCTCCAGCGGCAGGACCGCGAAGAAGCTAACCAGCATGATTGCTGGCAGAAACGACGAAGCGAGGAGAGTGCTCTTCACGCTCAACCCGACCGACGTAGTGGCAACCGCATATGCCCCTGCTCCTACAAGCCCAGCAGCCCCGGTTCCACTCCCCCAAGCAGCTAAGCTGAAGGGGCCGTAGAAGTGCGTCATACCCAGGAAGCTCAGCTCGCCCATTCCACTGCTGAGACTCGCCAATATCACTCCGGCCATCTTGGTGGAAACGGTGCCCCCGTCGGTGTATTCCGGCGTCAGGGCGATGAGCAGCATGCCAACGGTTGATATCGTTACTAGGAGGAGTATGCGAATCGGATATGGTACGACGTGGATGAAATAAGGAGCAATGAGTTTCATCAGGAACGAGGGTAAAACGTCTGCTAGAAGGACGACACTCTTGGGTATGTCTGGGCCGACCAGATCAAGGGCTGCTGAGAGTATGACGACGTAAAGGACGTTGTTGATCAAGCCTTGAGAGTGTCAGTATACTGACGTAGACGCGAACAGTGAAGCGTACCGAACAACCAGAACGCAGTGCAGACCCGAGGGTCTGCGCCGTCCAAAGCAGCTTTCAGTCTGGACTTGTACATTGCCCAGGATGACGACGGGCTTCCTGGCAGAGGAAGCATATCCCTGATGTGCAGAGCGGTGTTGCTAGATAGATGCGACTCGGAGACTTGGGCGACGACCAGGCCCAGAGCTGGCACGTGCACAGTTGCGGGGGCAGAAGGATTGAAGTGCACAAGGCCGTCGATGGCCAGCCATCTCATGCAGCAGACGAGTGAGTTGGCTATATTCAGAAAGGGAGGGAAAAGGAGATTGACGATTTGGTTACTGTACGGAGTATGGAGTACTGTCCGTACTTCCACCTCGATATCGATACCGACTGGTTTGATGCTCGGGAATCGGGATGCCCTGGGATTTGCCGTCCACACCAAATTGGGTCTAGATCCTTCCGGGAGATTGGCAGGGAAAGTGACGTCGTGACAGGGGGACCAACAACAGGGATCCCGCATCTTCCCGCGTGCCCCAGGCCTTCCCAATCCCCCCAATCCTGTCTCTTTTTGCTTCTTCATCCACATCACATCTAGATACGCCGAAGTACTGTCATGGAATAAAATGATGATACAGGAATCAATACTAAATTCATGCCCACTCGCCACTCGGATCCTGAGGATGTTTCTTCTCTGAGAATCCCACCCTCCCACTCTCTCCAATAGAATCGAATTCCCTCGCATCGGCCACCCTTTATCGCGCTCCTGCTCGACCATGGACCAACGTCGTTCAGCCCCACATCCCTTCAGCAGGCCACCATCAAGCCAACCCTCCCATGATCCGCGATTCGCCCCAATACCACCTCCTCCATACACACCACAGCCTGCCACGCACAGACCGGAGATACCGCCTGCTGGTGATCCCTTCTTCCGCCGTCGAAACGAGCACGAGGATCAGAGGAGTCCGCCGACAAACCCTACTCGACCATATACCTTCCCCATTCATTCGCAGCTCAACGCGAACCTTTTCCCAGGCGCTTCGGACTTTGCAAATATAGCACAGCCGCGGCGGAATAGTTACGGCTCGGCCACGCCTTTTGATGCTGGACCGATAGACCGTTACGGCTCGAGGATATCGTCAGGTATGTGATTTGTTTGGTATACGAGTATTTACCAGAATTCTTGTCTTAACATATCTCTCCGCAATGTCAGAGCTTCTGTTGTCGCTCTTCATGCATGCGTGTCCATCTGCGATTGATTCTTACATACTTGTCGGCTGCACTGTCATTTGATCCAATACCTTCGTTGATCATCGAAGGCGGTGATGCGACTTCTGTCTATGGGACATCCCCCCCAAGTGGTTTTGCGTTATCAACGTATTGTGTCTTTCATTCCATTACTCCGTCTCACGCTCGAAGAGCCAGGGATCATCACCAAGGGTCGCTTCTTTTTTGGACTTTGCTTGCCAAGCTTGTGTTGTGTTACTGCTTAGCCACGCTTTGTATGGGTTACGAACTGCTAGTCACGACACCCCATCTGCTATTAATCCAGCCTGATTTTCATTCTTCCATGCTCAGCCTTGACTTCCATCTTCCTCCGACTTCCGCATGCCTTCGATTACTTCATACTATACTATCTGCCAGGATTCCCCACATCCCGTTCCATCCCTGTCATCCTCGGGATCTTCACATTAGCGTACCGATGACTCTTCCTTGCTGACGCATGCATTAAACCCGTTTCAGATGTGGACTCTGCGAACATTTCTCAGCAAACCCTACCACCACCACCACCACCACCACCTTCTGCTCAACCTTCCAGCTATGGACATTCGTCACAACTGCGGAACCTTCAGGGAGAGCCAACAAGACAGATGATAAACAGACCTGCTTCGCCAACGATGCTTGAAGGTACGTGATTACCCCCTTCTTAAGCGCACCCTTCCCCGCAGCACATCGGCAGTGCCCAGTGTTCGTGCTTTCCAAGTCGACAGATCGGTACCTAGTTCACTGCACGACCTAGACTGTGTCACAGCATACCGTTGAAGCTTGCGACACTGTGTACATACTATTTCTGCACACTGACTGACTATAACCACGTATTCACCTAGATCAACCACTTCCTCCCCCTCCACCCTTCAATGGCCGTCATATGCTGCCTCCCTCATCCCCACAGACTTCGCACGCACAACAGGGTCTTCAGCTCTCACAGTCGCATAGACCACCTCCGCCTCCGCCCCCGCCCCCTCCTCCTTTCTCTGCTAATCGCGAGCTTCCAGCATTGTCGACAGCCCCTCGCCCTGGAAGCAGTATGTCAATTTCGTCGATGCTCGGGACCGATCCAGGAAGATCGGCTCGCGAGACTATAGCAAACTCGAATCCTCCTTCGACGATCATCTCAACTACTGCATCACCGTCCATACCCACCAAATCACCCAGCCGCCTTCACCACAATGGTGTTGGGAATTCCCAATCGCATTCTCCTGAGAGATACAAACCTACGCAAGGTGTAACGGCACGGCCACATCGTGCATTCTCTGGTGGATCACCGCAGCGTCCTACGGCCAGTGCAGAGGCTACGGTGTCCGAAATCTCCAATTTCGGAGCGACGCCATCTACTCAGCCGCCTCGATACTCACCTTTGTCAGAGACCGGCTCGCGGCAGGATTGGAAAGATGCACACAGCCGACACCAAAGCGCAGGCAGAATAATGCAGCGCCCGAATAGTCAACCCAGCGGGTACAGCACTTCTCCTCTTGAAGTGCAGGACAAGATGCAACAGCACTCGGCTACGTCGGAAATAGACGAGCTTCGGCGGCTACAAAGTGCCAAGAGATACCTTGGGAATACAGATGATAATTATCGCGCTACTGCCTTTGGCCAAGCGCGCCGTGATTATATCGTGCCGCGGGCTATGCCAGAGCCAGAGGCTGTTCCACCACCAGAAAGAAAACTCGCCAATACGTCGGCGCACACGAGCCCTAAACAGGATCGACTCAGTGGCTCGAATTACTCGTTTCTAACTAAATCTTCTACAAAAACCGAAGCTACTAGCAATCGTGTTGGTCTGCAAGCCGGGTCTATCCTGAACCGCGTGCTGGAGCGCAACCCACCTGTCCCTCCCAATCTCAGCCAGTCACCGTTCTCGCCTGAATCCCTCCGACGCCTGCGTGAAGAGCGCCTCGTAGCAGTGGGGTCACAACATAATGGCACATCTCAATTTCCAGCTAACCAGCAGACCCGCTTCGTTGAGAATGCGGATGCTAGGCAAGACAACATGTACCCTAGGACCGCTTCTGTTCCGGCAAATTTAGGTGCGCCCTCGACAATCGACGGCGTTGACCACCAAACAAGAACCGGAGAGGAAATGAATCAACTACAGAAGAGCTCGCTGTCTTTGTTTATGGAGAACCAGAAACGGGGTGGTCGTGTATCACCGTTGCCTCAAGCTGTACAAGGCGCCCAAGGCAAACTTAGTACTCCCGCGAGTGATCCCGGCATCAAGAGTGAGTTTGCTAGGATGTTTATCGGTATTGGGAGTGGTGTAGGCAGTGCTGGTCCAATGCGTAGCGAAACTTCCACACCTTTCCAACGAAGTCCTATTCGGAATCACGAGCCTGAGCGAAGAACCCCCTTTGGAAATCGAAGTGATCTAACCGAATTCAACAAGCCTCGGGCTCGGTCAAGGAACACTAAACGTCCAAAGAAGTCGAAGGAAGACGATCTTAAGTTGGATGTCGATGGAGAAGGTCGAGCTTCCACCGGTATTATTGGTTCCAGGGGTATAAAGAGGAACAAGTCCAACAATTACCAGTGTGTCCCTCTGTGTTTGACCTAAGAGAGTTACTCATGTTTCCAGTCCTCACAATCACGGCCTTGACGAACAAGGAAACCCAATCCCGTATCATCATCATCACCAACTTGACCAAAAACATCGTCGAACTCCCCAGCCAAAACTTTCCGCAGCTCCCCCTGTTGTACCTCCTCGTATGCCGAAGACAACCATCAACAACGATTCCTTGCTAGACAGTATCCGTCATCTGCCACGTCACCATCTCGGCTCCACATTGTATTGTCCTTCAATTACCTCCATCAGTTCCACCGACTTCCACCACAACAAACTAGGCTACACAAGTACACCAAAACCCATGGCCCGATTTGACGGCCAAGAAAATTGCACCTTCACCGTCCGAGTCCCAAGATACTACCTCACGCCTACCGAACGAGAAGACGTCTGCCGCCGCCGCACACTCTGGGGCTCAGACGTCTACACCGACGACAGCGATCCCCTGGCCGCCGCTATCCACGCCGGCTGGATCCGAGGCGACTGGGGCGATGATATCGATCTGTCCATGCTCTGCGTAGACATAGCTCCTGACTCCAAACCAACACCAGCCATCAAGAACAAACGAACAACCGAGATCGTGTCGTACACCCCTCCCTCACCAATCATCCCTCCCATAGGCAAAGACCTCCACATAACCCTCCTCATCCTTCCCACCCTCGAGTCTTATGCCTCGACCGCCGCCCACGGCATCAAATCCCGCGCCTGGGGCCGCGACCATGATGGCGTGAGTTTTAGAATTGAGAGAATGACCTGGGTGGATGAGGGGGTGGGGAGGGCGGAGGAGAGAGGCGGGGCGGCGAGGAGGAAGAGGATGAGGTTTGGGGGGTTGAGGACAGGGTTGGGGCCTGGGATTAAGCTGCCGTTGGGGAAGAGGAAGAGGGTTGGTATCGAGAAGAGGGGAGCTAGCATTGGCGTTGGCGTTGGCATTGGCGTTGGCGCATGAGATTCGCTTTTATGTGGGGTTGAATGTGGTTCTGTAGGGTTAGAGATGGGAATCGTATCTCAAGAGAAGAATTCAGAAAACCATCTGGAACTTTCTTAATTCCAGAATACCCAGCGGCGATGATGTGGAAAAGTAACCGTATAGGTACCTCACGAAATACTGTACCGCCCCTCACAACGCTGCATTCGCTACTGCACAAAAGTCGAGGCCTCAACCGGCATTACGGAACGTATGTAAACCGTATCAGTGACGTCTAATCTCCTATAAATAAATCTACCGTACTGTAATCTCATTCGTCGACCCTCGCCCAACCCCCTATATATATATAAAAAACCCGAGGCTCCAGACGAGAAGATAAACCATATCCTCCCTCCTCCACCCTCCCTTTCCTCCTATTTCCTTTCCTCTTTTCTTTCTTTCTTCTTTCTTCTTTCTTCTTCCTTTATCTATCTACGAACCTACCTGCCTACCTAGCTACCTAGCTACCTAGCTACCTAGCTACCTATCTATCTATCAACCTACCTACCTACCTATGTATCTACCTATCTACCTAGCTACCTATCTATCTATCTACCTACCTACCTACTTACCCACCTACCTACCTACCTACCTACCTACCTATTACCTACCTACCTATCTATCTATCTATCTACCTATCTACCTATCTACCTATCTACCTACCACCCGTATCTACTGTAACCTACAATTCGACTTCAGTTTCTCAGAGACTAGAGATTTTTTAAAGTGTCGCTGTGGTGATGTGATTTATAGATAAATGTGAGAGAGAGAGGGGGAGGGGGGGTTGTTCGACGTGAGATGGGAGTGGGAGAGGGATATGGGGGAGGGAGAGGGAGAGGGGAAGAGGGAGAGGGGTAAGTGATGGTTTTTTGGAAGTGGTGTTTTGGTGTTTGGGAGGGCGTTTGGGATAGGAAGGAGGGGTGGTGGGGGGGGTTTGAATGGAAATAGAGAAGGAAGGGGATGGGGATGGGGATGGGGATGGGGCATCATAAATGGGTGTTCTCCGATCGAGGCGTGTCTGGGGATGATCTCGGAGCTGTTAATATGCATCACGGTTCCAGCGATCACAGGATAGGATCGCAGCCATTGCAGGTGAGATGCACCGAGTTACAGCCGCTAGGAGCATGGCATTCACATCCTCTCGGTTGTACCATGGCATTTCATACGGGTCTTCAAATGATAGTCCGAAGCGTAGGAGTGAAGCTGCATTTGCAGATGTACTTTTCAGAGGTACACCATTTGGATTTGCTCCTGCTTGCAATAGTATCTTGACATTTTCAGGACGCTGGGATCTGATTGCTTGGAGCAGTAGCGAATTGTGACTTGCCGGGTTTTCGGAAACGGTGTTGTTTGGGCCATACTTGTTCCGTATCGATAGGAACTTTTGCGAATCCACTTTTTGAGTATCTGTTCTTTGCTATGAACGGAACGTGGTTGCTGCCTAACGGTTAAAGGCAATTGGGGCGACGAGTACATTTTTCAAGAAAACAGGAAGGAATGTGATTGTTGTTGATGAAAAAGCGAGTGAGAAGGTGAAGGTTTTCCTATCCATTGCAAGTAAGTTCATACAATGACTGAAGTGTAATATATGATCAAGATAAGGTATATGTTCGACATAAAAGATCAGACCAAAGTGAGAAGCAGAAAAAGACAAATTGCCAGCACTTGCTAGCGCCAGCCACTACAGCCAACCATCTCGACCATCTATCGTTCAACTCTTCAAATCTCCGTACCAAGAAAAGACTGAACTCCGTTCAAGGATATTCTTCGAAGGTCGCTCTTTGCCTGTGGTTCAGGACAGTCGAATACCCTACCTAGCTTGCACTCCGAAAATCCTTGTTTGTCAGCTTACATGGATCATCAGACGGTAAGGACGGTATTTGGCTAGACAAATATGATACTATAGCATGACAGAAGATTCGAACGAAGCCTATCCGAGATGTATCATCTACTTCCCTATGGCCTTCAGAATAGCCTGGCCGATTGGGGCAGCACTAGCAGGGTTTTGTCCCGTAATCAGTTTTCCTCCCTGCGCCGTCACAACATGAGGAGCCCAAGCATCCTTCGCCTTCTCGAACTTCCCTCCACTGTTCTTGTTCAGCTCATCCTCAAGCATAAAGGGCATTGCACTCGACATCTGTGATGTGTCCTCTTCGGTGTTAGAGAAGCCTGTAACTGGGGAGTCTTTAATGAGGAAAGAGCCGTCGGAGAGTTTGACTTTGGCGAGGGCGGCCGGGCCATGGCAGACGGCGGAGATGACTTTGCCTGCTTCTTTGAATTCGCGGACCACCTGGTGGGAGGTGGAGTCGGTGGCTAGGTCAAACATTGCTGTACCAAAATCATCAGCGCGTGCAATTCTTAGAGACTTCAAAGCACAACTTACGTCCATGACCACCAACGAAGAAAATGGCGTCAAAATCCTTGGCTTTTCCAGTAAAGCTCGACAGCTTTTCGGTGTTCTTCCATAGTGACTCCTGCTCCTTCAAGAATTTCATACTCTCCTTGTCCTCCTTGAACGCTTCAACTGAGCCTGGGTTCAAGGGAGCTTCGCCGCCCGCGGGTGAGGCGACGGTAAGTTGAGTGTGGGGAGCTAGGGCATAGTAAGGGTGGGCAAACTCGGGCTGTAGGTAATTCTCAATTAGCAGGTTGCTCGTCGATGGACAGATTAATGGAGCAGAATAGTGTGAATTGGATGTATACCAAATACCATCCAGCGGGGTTATCAGTGTTGCCCATCTTGGATTGAGAGGTAAGAACAATAAGCACTTTTGGTTGTGACATATTAACGAAGATTTTATCAAGTACGAAAGAGATTGACTTTGAGTGTAATGTGAATGATGTTGTGGTTTTCGTTGCGGATATTGTTATATATATGAGAATTGAACCGAGGGGCGGGATGAAAAGATTTCAGAACCCCACATTGGTGACGCAGTGATCAGTAAGCTTGCTAAAGGTCGGCCCGGAGTTCCGGAGTAAGATACCTTACTAACCGTGATTGGCCTCCGGCAACTCCTATCTCCGCGTCGTTGTCTTGTTCTGGACACTTCCCACGGAGTACATTCTCTCAACCACAGGAGGCTGTCGGATGTACTCCTCTTCCCCTACGGTTTTGATATAACTCCATTAGGGTATCGTCTCATACAGCACGTTCAAGTTGGCAAGATTTGTTATGCACAGTAGCTGTTTTGTATTGTGGGTGTGAAGGCACAGGGCAGAGTCGATACTGGCATGTTTGTAGCCTGTAGGTATCGATGGGCGAGACTGGGTGAGTATGACGATTTGATTGGTCTGTGAGAACTCCAGCGGGTATGAGCAAGTACAATACATGCAGCGGAAAGTTTTTACTGGGTGGAAGAGTTGGGACTACTCAGTAAGATACGCCAAGTCATCATGTTGTTTTTGTTATTTCATGCTTGCAAGCCACCTTTCTCTATATTTAACGGCGAGTTGAGAGTCTGGGGTGTATCGATGGCGTCAGCTTCGCTTTTCATGTGTTCCTCAACGAGCTTTTGGTGGTTGCGGTTTCGGCAGGCCCGTAGTATCGTATGCGCCACGGCCGGTATTGAGAAGATTTTCCGCTTCGAATAGCATGGCAGCGGCTGGAAGAACCGACCAAGCAGTCAGCAAAGACCTATTAACCAAGGCAGGAATGTCACGCTAGTATACTAACCGATGGTATGGCGTTATGGTTGAGCGCAACGTCCTGAGAAAACAAACTGAGGGACGATGTAGGCCCCCGGTTCAAAGAGTTCGAAGCTGAAGGATACCATGTTAGAATTCTATTTGACTGTTGCAGCAATCTGCCATACGCTTACCAAGGCGGTGGGTATTTTGGTGTCCAGACCTGGCTTGATGCTGATATAGCTCTTGAAACTTCCTTAATGAACTGAACCTGGGAAGCACAAGGTAATATTGGCGAGATCTGGGGAAAATACTGCCGTATTGGGTACTGATTGAGAGCTGTACCTGTGAGGCGTGGGAACGAGAGGCAAGGCCAAGTTCCTTGAACGATTTAAGGTCGATGGAAACGACGGGTAAAGAAGCCAACGAATATACTGTAAATGCCTTCCATTCAATAAGTTAGGGAATATCAGATTGCTAAGGGTACACTTGAGAAGCTATTGAAGAACAACTACAGTATGAAGAAATGTGCTGATGGCAATGTAGAGACTGAGGTGGGGGAATGGATAGAACGGGTTGTAAGGTGATGTGGTGTTGATAAAGTGCTGTTCTTTCCTCGACACTGTAAGAAGCCGAGGCTTTAACCCGTAGGACTACCTTTGCTGACCAGAAGAATTGGGCTAACTAAGTCAGGGCATATTCATCTCGCTGCCACCAGCGTCGGCAACTATGGTAGGCTTCGCTAACTCAAACAGCACCCGCGAATGACTGTTTGAGATCAGTCAATGGTTGTGCCATCCGCAACAACGCAAGAACCCATGATGTTAGAGGGAAAACGTTACAAAAGACAGAAAACCGGACTGAGCATGCCGAGGACCGAGTAAAATCGACCTCATTGATCCCATGTAACAATATCACAACGCTATGGAAAGCCGCTGACAAGAATGAGTGAAGCCTATGGGATACATTTAAGCCGGTGAGTTGAGATGTAATCTTTAATAAAGCATGTGATAAAATTGAACGAGAAGAAGCCTGCTTGCTATGGTCGGACAGTAGGTAAGTGAACATATATTATAGAAGCAAACTGAAGATAATAAAAGTCGGCGGAAGATTGACGGCCAGCTTATCAGTAATATCTCTGGTGCCGAAGGTTGGTCCCTATCAAACAGCCAGCTGAGTACATCCTTCGAGCTTCAAACTGCTATATATTAGAACTGAAAATGGAGAAGCCGCCCTTAGGCCAAATTTATCTCGAAGGATTAGTAGTATTCACTCCACTATTCCGGACCGGTAGGAAGCCCTTCGTACGATCTTCCCTGGAATACGTGATTGTCGCGGAAGGCGTCAACAATTTCTGCATCAACATTACTGCCACGGCCGTCTCGAAGTCTGTCGTATGCCCACCAGATCTCTGGAGGCGGAATGCAAGTCCCAAAAACCGAGTGACGGTTATCCGTACGCTCATGTTGGTTATGGCAAAAGCGCCCAGCTGGATGAGCGACTTTCACTGGGCATGTGGAGGATCGGCATGGACCTAGATCATTGTTGCGCCACCAAATGATCGCCTTGTAGTAATCGTCCATTTCCTTATAGAAGTCGTCGCGCAACATTATATATGAGGAAAAGCGTACGTGGCAGGTCGGAGTCCGTAGATCAGGAACAGATCATATTCTGTAGACGCTGAGTAAAAGCAGTATAATAGAGCGGAACGATGTGAAGATAGCTAAGTTGGAAGCGGTCGAAGATATGAACGCTTTTAAGTCTGTGATAATGCACATCACAATACGGAAGCGTAAGCTGCTTTGGATAAAGAAATACATTCTTGGAAAAAGGTCCTGTCTGCCATTTCGTAATTTTGGATAAAGGAAAACGAAGAGCAGTAATATTCTTGCAAAATCGGATTCATTTCCATCTGGAATCCAAGCAATAACGTGGTAGATATAGATGGACGTTCCGCTTGTTGAATACAAAACCGGCAAGACTCTAATGGAACCGACGAGCAGCTGAGAATGATATTAGCACAGCAGTAGTATTGACTACCTTGAGCGTGTTAAAACAAATGCAAAAGTTGTTATCAAGAGACGTACTTGACGGTTAACAATAACAATCAAAATATATACAAAAGAATGAAGTCTTCATAGAGCAGGAGAATCTCCGCTCTCCCGGGGTTTAATTTAACCGGGATCCGAATACCGAGTCAGCTTTCACATGCCAATCCTGCCTTTTAAGGCTGTATTCGTACTACAGTACATACCTACTCCTTCCTATGTCACCACATTATCTTAATGTCACGCGTATCATTTTGTTTCTTATTGACTCCTTATCCTCATCACCTATGCCATGACAGTAGCCTCTGCCTCCCCCAAGGCAGTGTGTGACTACTGTCGACAACTCATTGCACACTCGACTTGTGTTTTTCATGTCGATTTTTCACCTCGAGACTGGACTTGAAGAAGTCTCCGGTTGGGCAAACGTGCTAGGCATTGCTTGCGATTGAATATGATCGGTAGATGATTCTCCTTTGATGCTTAATTCCACTACTTGCGCCTTTTTCTGACTAGAACATTTAGATCACGTCTTGGGCCGGCCTTCTACCAAGTTCAGGAAGATCCAGGTGTTTGCCGTTGTGTCTTTTTGGTCGCTCTATCTCTTGCGGTTAGCTCTTTCAAAAAACCCCTCCTGAAGGAAGCATGCTAATACTCGATAGTGGCAACAAGAATGGCCCTCCAATCCTACGTAGGCTGTCCAGGCGCCTGTCGAAGCGACTTACTGCGTGGCAGACCATGGTAATAACGCTCCTATGGCTGTACCTATCTCGAAACTTTGCAAAACTGTTTGGACTCGAAAGCCCCGAACCACTTGCAAACCTATATACCAGATCGTATTTCCGAGCAACATGGGTGATGACCGCATTGGATGCGGGCTTTTGGACGGCGATGAAAATCCGGAGGAAATGGCTAAGGGATTTGGCCTCGGTCATATTTACTGTGCACTATCTCATTGCTGCCGAACAAGCAGATGAAAAGGTCCGGAAGGTTAGAGGGATGCTCACTGTGGATCATCTAAGGATTTCCTGGAACAAGGGGACGACTCCATATCTCTCGCTTTTAACAAGTTTGATGAGGCCGAAGCTCACTCGGTATCCGCCGCGAGCTATCCGTATTCCCAGACCCGCCGAATCCTCATACAAGGAGCCTGTCAATGCATGGCTGTATTTCGACGGACCGTTGTCGGCGCTCAAAAACCACACTAAGATCGTCTTGGATATCCCTGGAGGTGGGTATGTGGCAATGACTCCGAGACACCATGATGATAAACTTCTTACGTGGGCTGGTAAGACAGGATTACCGGTTCTTAGTTTGGACTATAAGAAGGCGCCTGAGTACCCATACCCTTACGCCCTTAACGAGAGCTATGATGTGTATCACACGCTCATAGCTACCCAAGGACGCTGTCTTGGTCTAGCCGGAAACTCGTCGCCACGTATTATACTGACAGGAGACAGTGCTGGCGGAAACCTCGCTACTGGAGTCATTTTGATGATCTTGCAATCTGCCAATTACGGCTCCCAGCGATGGCTGGATCAACAGACTTTACCAGTGCCGGAAGGGCTTATATTGATTTATCCGGGTCTGGATATGAACATTGGCAACTGGATGACCGATGAACAGATGTCACTTATTCAAGATCATCGCACACGTAAGGTTAACAAGAACGTCTTACGAAGGAAGAGCCAAGACTATTATCAGCTCACGCCCGATACCCCTCATCCATCAGACGGCGAAGAAGAGACGTTCCATCCTCTTAAGCCCACATCAGAAGCTGCCACAATAGCCGCGTCTGGGGCTGCGACCACCGACCACGCGAAAAAGGCGAACATAGGGGAGCCGGGTTCGACTCCCACTTCTACAGTAGCTCTTCGGACAGCTGGCCTAGCTTCTTCCAAACCGAAGACGATGAAGACTCGGCTAGCCATGTCTTCCATGATCTCGTACTTCAACGATCGAATCCTTACCCCTGAGATGATGCGCGCAATGATTATTCTCTACATCGGTCCGCACAACCGTCCAGACTTTAGCACCGACTTTCTTCTTTCACCATTGCTGGCCCCGGAGGCTTTGCTTGCTAAATTCCCCAAGACATACTTCCTAACCGGCGAACGAGATCCGCTCGTAGATGATACTGTTATCTTTGCTGGCCGTTTACGGCAAGCAAAGTACAACGACTTCGTGCAGAAGAAGGAGCTGGGCCTTTTCAAGGCTAAAGAGGAATTTGATGAGAAAGATCATGTTGAAGTCACACTTATACCAGGAATATCCCACGGCTTCCTCCAATTTGTCTCTGTGTTTCCGGAGGGCTGGAAACATCTCTCCCGCTGCGCTCGGTGGATCGAGGAGATCTTTGACGCAAACTATCCGCCGGAAGGCCCTACGACCTATCGTGTCGGCTTTTCGATGTTCAACTCTGGCGAAGCGTTGCAGCACACGCGGCATCACCGCCGTTTGCCCACCGAAAGTTCGGGCGATGAGGATAAACCTCTAGAAATGAGTTCGAGTACTGTTAAGGAGACTGGGAGTGCTGCTCGTCACTCAGCAAGAGGCCGTACTAAAACAGCAAGAATGAGGCGCGCTTCTGCTCGGAGGAGTAGAAGTATGGTCAGCCTAGCAAGCGAAGAAGATTTGCTGGGGCGGAGGATGAAAGGTTTAGCAGGAGGTTTGATGGGGATTTCGGCAGATGGAACACAGACACCATGATTGCTCATATCAGCAAACGAAGGATAGCTTGCTTCCATTGAGTTCCAGCCATGAGAATCCCCGTCGATTGCTTAGATGTTTAGGATATGCACATATGATTAAATTATAAACAAATCATTTCATGCCCCAATGTACGCCATAGCATCAGAATTTGAAAAGCAGTATAAATCACCACACATAGTTGCGCATGTCCCCGCCACCCCAAGACGCCACAAATGGTATCATTATCATCCAAACCCCCCCTCATGCTCCAAGAAACACCTCCCACCTCCCGCTATCCTATTAGTGCCACCCATTCTCCCTCCCCCCACCCATCCTCCCCCCACCCTTCCCCTCCCTCCCCTCCTCCTCCTCCCCCATCCTCACCGCCTCCTCCACAACCAACAAATCCCTCTCCAGCACCTCGGCCCAATTCTGGATATCCCCCAGCTCCTTCAGCTTCCCGCGCGCGCTCTCCACCTCCTTCTGGAACCGCCGGCTCTCTTTCTCCAGCGCGCCGGTTTGGGCTTTGAGATCGGCTTCTTGTTTCGCGATGGCGTGGGTGTTGGCGTGCAGGTCGGTGGCGCGGGTGGTGAGGGTGCTGGAGAGGTGGTGCGAGGCGGAGGTTAGGGAGGCGGTGAAGGCGGCGCGGGCTTCGGGGGTGTGGGGGGAGGTGGTGGGTTTGGGGGGGGAGGTGGTGGGGGGTTGGGTGGGCATTGTGGGTGTTGTGTTGGGAGGGAGTTGATGGTGTTGTTTTATCATAAAGGCAAATTCGGGATCTGTTACTTTTGCACTGAGATACTATGATCGTGATACCCCCTCCACGATCGTTTCTTAGCTGCATGTGAAATCGAGATTAGCTCACAATTATGCCACGATGAGGGCGCAATTCATTTTCTTGCGACGAAGACTGCAGATGACTTCGAACGATCACATGTGTACCTCTCGGTGCAGGACAATTGGGAGGGCAAGCAGAGTTGCAGCAAATAGGAGTCCCGCTAGCAAACTATCGGTCCTCTCAACAAATTCTAATCCTTCTGCTCAGCATCAAGATCACAAAGGAGCTCTTGTTCCGTAAGCCATGTAAATGGGCTGTTGCTTCTCCTCGTCTTGCGTAGCCTGAGAGAGGAATCGCAAGATTCTCCTGCCGTTGCGCTACATGGCTCTTGTTTTCCAGTTTAGTTGCCTGCTTGAGAAGCCATGGGTCCAACAATATCCGAAAGTATACACAGCGGGGGGAGATGCTCAGTCAGTTGTCAGCAACACCGTGATAGTATGCAATCACGGCGGCTGTGAAGAGCAAGCCGGTCCTTCGCCGCCAGGTTTGGTGGTCACCCTCGGTCTCGTATACTATGGATTGTACACATAAGCTTTGTTCCTGGACACATATCTATATATCCATCTTCCTTTTGCAAGGGGCGAGACAGTATCACTTTGGTCTACATAACTGCTTTCCATCTTTTCTCGGGCATTTTAATCTTATAGAAGTTCTGTCTTACCTACATACTACAAGTGTTAGGATGCACCGAAAGCAATGCTCAATTTTGTGGACGGGTCAACAGCTGTATTTTCGCTGAAAGGCAGTACAGAGCTATTTCAGGCATGGTCCTGATAATTGGATACGTACTTTAGCTCAGCCATCCGACTATCATGTCTTTACCAGTATACCGACTTAGTAAGTGCAGCAATCTTTAGCTGGAGCGAAAACGGAGTAGACCTGGATACCAAGGCCTCTACGGTACTTCTGGTACCCAATGGCAGAGTAGAATCTGGCTCACTATTTCAGGGACGCTGCAGCATGTCTAGCAACAACAGACATAACTCTGATGTGTTATTCCGTGGCTATATCAATGATCAAATTCATCGCAATTAATTACGACTATATATTCATTGTCACTTCTACAACATATTCTAAATAAGAATTCCGTCGACTCGTTCAGATTTCGAGTCGTTTGTTCCTTTTCGTCTCTATGATTATTTAACTTTCTTTGAGAGCATTCTATTTGTTTTCATTCATACAATATATAGTTATTTTATCCACATTTCGAAGTAACCCGACAGTGGATAAATATTGAACAAGCCCGTGACCTACCTGCAAAGACTACAGCTAGGTGCTTATTACAGCACCTTGATATTGTACGACAGTGAGCTGAACAGTTTCATCAGATCTCTAGAATAGCAGCTCGTTTCAACAATGGAAGGCCAAAACCTAAGCTCCCATGAAAATAACGTTAGTTCGAACGTTTCTAAATCTATAACCAAGAAATCTCCGGACAAAGCAAATTTCAGATTAGCTGCAAACAACATTCCAATAAAGAACGCTATGGCATCAAGGCCTGAATTAGGGTCCAAGTCAAAGATTCGGAAGCACTATATCGCAGAGAATCACGATGGTTCCTTCAGCCCTTCCAACTCAGAGATTGGAAGCACACACCCTATGGCTCAGACCGAACATCATGCCGAGACCGGGAACAGTTCCTTGGCGTCTCTGCCATTGTTGTGGAACGAAGAACGTGAAAACACCGAGTTGGATCTCTATGCGGCTGACGCTTCTCCAAGAACCTATCCAAAGAATCTCCTGCGCCTCTGTTTCTCGTTTCCTGCAGAGCGTCGTGACCAAATTATCCAGTTCTTAGTCAACCTACCAGAGGAAAATGTGCACAAACTTACGGCGTTCCTGAAGAATCTTACCGACCATGCATACGAGGATGTTGTGGGCAGGCTTACTCTGGTAAACTTACCTCGTTGTCAAACATACCTTGAAATCTTTGCCTCATACTGTGTGCCTCCGATGACCAATGTTCCTTACAAATGCTCGGTGCACTCGGACAAATACGACACTCATGAAGACTATCCTTACCCACAGGGGTATCAAGAGAGTGACGTCTTGCAGGACGACCAATGGGACGGAGAAGTTGCAATCGAGGATAGTTGGGAAGGAATTTACACCGAGTATGACGATCATGCGGGGGACCGAGAAGTTGCAAGCGATAATGGTTGGGAAAGAAATCATACCGAGTTTTACAAAGATGCGGAGGACGACCAAAGGGAGCATGAACATTTTAAAGATGCCGAGTCCAAACCCTTGGACACAGGTGGATCCACTATAGCTCCTGACTCGGTGGATGGTGACCAGGCACATGGTGGCTCCGCAGATACGGACAGTCTAATCCGGAGAATACATGATTTGCCCTCTGAACTGTACGATCAGATTCTTGTGTCGGTGCTAGATGTCTCTTTCCGTCCAGGCAAAATCTTTCCGCAGCAAGATCCGACATGCTATGGCTATCACTGCATGTATGGTAGACACTATGCCGATCCTGAGCCGACGGTCTTTCTTGCGCTTCCTAGAGTCCTATACCCGAGAATTCGAGAAGAATGCTGGTCAGGGAATACCTGGGTGGTTGGTGCAGGATCTCCCTTCTATACAGTGGAGTTTTTGAAGACTATACCGGAATCGATGCGCGACATGATCAGATCGGTTCACATAACCTTTACAAGTGAAGATCTTTACGGCTTTGAAGGAATGTATCTCCATGGAAGAATTAGACAAGAGATTGAACGGGCCTCAAAAGACGGCAAGGTCGATAACCTAGAGGTCCTCGAGCGCTTCAGAAAGGAGAGCGACTCATTCGAGACGGAGGTTACGCAAATCTGGTTCGACAAATTCTATGCCCTCTCGTGTCTGAGCCTGAAAAACCTCACTATAGACATGACAAAAGCTCACGCACCGGATGGCACGTTCTTGGGTTTGGAGCAGGTCAAACTCTTTCCACCGTTCTCCGATGGGATGCCTCGGCTTACCATCTTGGCGCCGACAAGATCTCTGGAGGATGATATATGGGAAGTCTTCGCCCGCAACAATCCTCGCCGCAACTATTAGAAGGTTTTATTTTACTTTTTCGAAGTACGTGTCGAAACCTTGATTGACGGAGGGAGGCTCGTAGCTAAAATGGCAGAGTCTGATAGGTTGCCTATGCCCGGCCAACAGCCCATATTCTAAGCTCAGCAGCCATCAATTTTATGCAACTCATGGAGATTCGAATAGAATCGACCATCTTAGAGAATTACGATATATAATACCCTAAGGCGAGGAGAACAGAGTATACTATGTCCAGGTTACACTCCTGCTTGTGACTTCAATGGCTGCTGGTTCTTTTAACAGGCAGCCTCGGGCACTTAAAAGATACTCAACGGAAGTAGACGACTAGAACTGATCGAGAATTGAAAGTGGAAGAGAAACCTCTCGGCCTAGCTGGTGAACTGAATGGTGCTTGATGAACTGGTGAGATCTAATCACTTTACGGAACACCTGATAGTAAATTCCAGCCTTGAAGTCCCTCTTCAGTCCCCCGGCCGCGATCATTCAATCGCAACCGTGTCGTTAGCAAACCGTATGTAGTTCGACACAACTAGTACAAACTTCCTCCTCGGACCCACTTCCGTTACACCGCCAAGTCCTCTCCGCAAACAAACGTCCACCACGTGCCGAATACTCTGAGCGATGAGGATCGGCTTGAAAACGTCTGTGTATCCAAGCCGCGCGGCTCCCATAGTTACCACACAGTTGCTGTGGGCCCAAACCAAGATTCCGGCGTCTGCACTGAAGACTCGAAAAGACTCCGCACCCTCACTGCTTTCGATTTCCGTCGATATGTGGATGCAATCTGCCTCGTTCAGAGGATGAGCTATTGGATCTCTAAGGCTTCTGCAAGCTACCGGCCAGCCCGGTTGGAGGCTGATAATGGGGTCTATAGTGGGCTTGTTTTGAGAAAAGCCGATTGGGCCTGCGGACAGGTCGTCGAAGATCTTGGAAGGCGAGATATCGCGCCTCTTCGCAGCCGGCGAGGAAGCGGATTCGAATCTCGAAGGAAGTGCGAATGACACTGTGAGAAGAAGACATAAGCTGATGAAAGTACCTGGAACGAAGCAAAACGATAACATGATGTATGTAACAAATGGAGGTCAGAAGCGCAGAACAACAATATTGAGACTTCAAGATAGCGAGGTTGCTACGAGGATATTTGGATGCGCAGGGAATACATTGTATACCACTTAACATCCCCATATACCCCGCATATGCGATCTTAGTTGCACATCAACTCAAACTTCCCCAACCAATTTCGAATCGCATCTTGACATTACACCCTCACTGGCGCATATATCGAGACGTTTCCGACAGCCCGACATTGTAGGCCGCCTCAGTACAGCAGAGCCACATAGCCACGGCACTACCCCACCCTTTCGGGCAGACAATTGTTCTGAAACAAAGCATTTGGTGATTGCGTTCGATGTCTCGGTATAGCGAGAACATGCGATATGGCGATATGGGGGGAATGAAGATCGAGAGGACGGTATCGAAGGTACCTGTGGGCCTTGAAGCTTAGCAAAACCACGAGTACACTGAGGAGTGCGTCAAGTGGTTTGAATTGGTAGCAATGTCCTCAGCATCCTCAGCATCGATCATATTTCGGCCGAGTATTGCTCTCTGTAGGCGATGAATGAAGAATGCTCAGATGAAATCGAAGCATATGTTTATTGCTTTTACACGGCACATGTACTTCTGTGATGTTCTCAGTATTACCATCAAGTCCGCTCACGAAGAAGATGCTAATCCCTAAATGATACGTCCCCATTATGAAATAGCTATAATGTTCAAACCACCCCAGACACAGAAAAGTCGCTAAGAGAAAGGGAATGCCCAAAATATTTTCCAAGGGACTTTTTAACATGTACGCTGAAGAAGAATCGAGCTTTTAATCTTTTCTTACACTCTTTTCTTTCTTCTTTCCATTCTATCTCTCTTTTCAACTCCAAAGCTTTCTCTATCACGCAAATCTTCAGAAGCAAAAAGCAAAAGCCGATTGATTCCAGCTCGAAAACAACACGACGATATTTGTTAAATCTGACTGTTACTGTCAAAAAACCAACTCGACAAAGATGAAAACAAATATATTCTAAACACATTTTCTATCTCAGTCAGCTAATCTTCGCACATTAAGCATTAAGACTGACGGCCATCTGCTTTCCTTTACACTGATGCTGCGACTTTATGCATACGAACCCGCCGAAATTGCTCGAGTCGCGTTTGATCATGTTTCTTTCGAGGCTGTAGATCTCATCCGATGTTACAAGATACAGTTCCGCGCTCAGAGATCGAGTAGATGGAAAAAGCGTGGGAAAGATTTTACGTTGATCATAGCCGGGTGGTGGTGATGGATGTTGGCAAGGAGGTCGTTTGATGTTAAGGGGTCGTTTAGACTTCTTGAGAACCCTTGAACGACTCGTCATCTGAACGCACTCGACCAGCAAGCTGAGTGACTGCGACGTAAAACTTTCAGCCATGACTTCTCAACTATCCAGTCACTGCGAGGTCAAAACGTCAGCGTCGCAGTCGGTATAAACTTTCATTTACACTCACACAACCCTGGACACGACTTCGCCCGTCCGACTTCGCACCCCCCCCCCTTCCCCCCTGGCCGCACCCTCCTCTCCGCAGTCCGAAACACCTGCACCTCGATCTGCAAAAGAGCCCTTCGCACCGCCCTTCTCCGCGCCTAACTCAGCTCCACACCACGAGGAGTCAACCTTGCAAGGAAGCCAGCCCCCACCATCGTCGTCGCCATCATCCCCTGAAACACCACAAAAGTCGCCCGAAAGCACCTCCCCCCCTGCCGTAGATAGACATCCAACCCCCTGATCACATCCGCCAACTGCTCGTTTGTGAAAAGCCGCCGCCCCGTCCTCTCGCTCTTGATGCTCACACACAGGGGATGCGCGGCGTCGTGGAGGATTTCCCGAAACCACTGGCGCGTGTCCTGCTGGAAGAAGACGTCGAAGAGGCGGTTTGCGCCGTAGTGCGCAATGTCTTCTTGGAGCGTGGCGTTGGCGAGGGCGAGGAGGCCGCCGAGGTCGAATTCGGAGAGGGGGGTGCGGGGGTCGCCGAAGTTGACGCGGAGCCAGAGGGTGGGGCTGGTGTTGGGGATGCGGTAGATGTGGGGGAGGAGGAGGTTTGGGGTGGTGTTGGGGGGGGAGGTTGAAGAGGTGCTGTTGAGAGGGAAGGGGAGGGTGAGATTGGTGTTTTCTGAGGTGGGGAGGAGGGGGGGGGAGAAGGCTGGGGCGAAGAGGTTGGTGGGCAGTGCTGGGAGCGAGGAGCTGAAGCTGAGGAGGGTTAGGAAGAGGGTGAGAATGGGTTGGGTGAGGAAATACATTGTGTGATGTTGGTTGCTGTTGGGAAGCCCAAAGTTGGAATTTCATGCGATTGTGGGCTATGGGCTGTATGTGAAACATGAGAAAATCCAAGCAGTTGCGCAACAAGTGGGCGGAAGAACGCAAGAGGGATCGCTGAAAGCGGCTCTGACATCTTAAATCTCCCACAACCCCAGATAAGCCCTTCTAACACCTTCAAATTCCAAACTGTCCCCAACGAGCCCCCTCTCCCTCACCTGAGGTGATGTGAAAGCTGTTAAGGCTAATAGGGGCGGTAATAGCAGAACAATCCGCAAAGAAGTCTGTGATGACGATTGCGCCTAATGTTGAGAGTGAGACGGGCTGCGCAGAGGTGGGCGAGGAGTAAGAGATGGAATGGTGCTGTGAGGAAATGGATTGAGTGTTCTTCGTTGAAAAAGGCTGCCGTGGCGGGGTTGCGAGCTTCTTATTAAATCACCCTTCGATGGTTTTCAGCTAGGAGCCGTAGATGTGCGTCGCATCTTGGTGGGTGAAGCCGAGTGGGACGAAGGCAATTGCGATACTTGCGCGACGGGTCGGCTAAGGGCGCGAAATCACTGCAAGCGCTTGTCATGAAACGTCTATCGTCCAGTTGTGTAAAGCTGAACATAGTTCATGCTGAGACGAAAGACATACGTTAGAAGAACGAAGAGGTTTTCATTACAGCGGGAACAGAAGGGTCGAGTGCGAAGCAAGAGACACGTGAAAAATAGGTCCTGACGCACATCATTAATGATGCGATGCTAATGCCTTGCTAAAAGTATCATTGGTTGTTACAGCGCGTAAGGTCTCATTGAAGCTGAAAGATAATAGTTTCGTAACCCTACATGCTCATGGTACCCATGTCGCATTGAAAGTAACATTGGCATTGATGACGTCTAACGTCTTGTTTAAAGCGAAAGATAGCAGTTCTCGACCGTCGGTCGATAGCCTTGACCTTGGAAATTTGCGACATTTGTACAGGGTACCTGCATCGGATGGTTAGTTTACAAGGGTTATTTCATTTCAATTAACAGAGACAACTCAAAGAGGCCGGGGGGGAGGGACGTACTGAAGACATAATAAACATAATTGTTAGGATTGAGCCTCGACTGCTCGGCGTTCAGCCCAACGCAATCGTTAAGGCGAATTCCCTCGTGTGTAACCTGAACACCCGATGCGGCTTCGCTATAGAAATGCACCAGCTCGTGAAGCAGGACGCTGACCTGAGTATTGACGAGTGAGAGCCCATCGCTCTGGAATTGATTGGTGGCTTCATTTACGCGATTGCATATTCTTTTTGTAGGTTTGGCCGAAACGCCCCAGAACAACGGACAGAGGACGACCAATGGTGTACCTTGAATGTACGCGCCTATAGCCCCGGTTGGGTCGCTCCTGCAATGCTGATATCCAGCGGTTATTGCTGAAATGTACGGACTGAATGGAACAGGGGATTCGTGTGGGTCGGGCATGGTTGAAACACATGTGATAATTGGACTTGATGTCGAGAAGCCGGAAGCGACTTGGGCCGGCAGCATAGACGTTCCCGCCGCGATGTTTTGAAGGACACCGTTGATAAAGGGGGCGTAAGAAATGTCCTTGAAATAGGTCTGGTAAGCGGCACTTGCATGGATAAAGCTCGAGTCAGAGAGAGATGGTTGCAAAATCGTCCGGAGGTCATGGAGTCGATCAACAATCTGTGCAGCATCTTGTCCGCAGTTCCTTATCGAATAAAGACCGCTATAAACAACATTGGGGATGACTAGACGCGGTCAGATTTATAAGGGCGCAAGACCGTTATTGCAATCTACCTTGACGATCTTGTAAAGATGTGCTGGCTGTAACGAGTGCGCCAAAAATGGCAAATAACGAGGACCAGCTAATTGTCATTTTATAAAGTCTTCGGCCCCAATCCTGCTCTGAATACTACGCGTCTCCCGAACAAACTCTGGTAAGCACGCAGGTAGCGCTCACAGAGTGGCCGATGGTCAGAATAGAAATGCAATGTGTTCGAAACCAGTACTATGGGTTGAGGTTTGCGCAGAATAGATAAGTATCAGAAATCAACTTATATATTTGAAGCGTGCCTTCTGTTACCATGGGATGGCTATGAGGAAGTTCCGAAAAAACCGCTAAAGGATCGCGAGATGCATAGAATTGCGATTTGGACAGGTGATTGCAGGCAGAAATGACAGTTCAAGTACGGGATCTACATGTTTTGCAGAGCAAGCGCCGACGCGACAGGCGATAGAGAGTGTCCGTGTACTTTGGGGGTTTCATACTAGCCGATGTTCTATTCAAGGTGGATGGATGTGCCCACCAGGAACAAAGATCTTGCAGAAGAAACACGAGGGGAAGTGACAATAAGAAAGATGTAGCCCGGTCTGCAGTCGTTGACATTGAGAGTACATAGTGACTGATCGGTTAGCGATCACGCAAGCTTGAGAGCGCTCTACAGTATAGCAGGTCAGGCGTTGGCATCTCATCTCATCAGAACCCACCTTTACCGAGCAGGGCCATCTGCGTGTTGACACAGAGTACATCGGATCAGTCCAATTCCACCGAGACTTTTATGCACTGCAATCCCAGGGATGTCTGTTTGTATAACAAGGTCATCTGGTGAACCTAAGGGATGATAGAAGCTGAATACGGTAAGAGTCTATCTAGGAGAAAGAAGACGAAAACTCTACTACAGTAGCGGGTCTCAGCCCTGTGAGGCGAAGATCACCAACCAAATTATTCTTAAACGATTGGTATGGGTGATATATTGCCTGGTAGGATGCTTTCTTCCGTACTCATATAGGCAAGGTGGTCGTATACCTGGTATGGTAGCTTTGATGACTGTCTGAGGGATATTCTAGAGTCATACCTACCAAATTTTAAGAAATATCTAGCTTGCCTTAAGATCAACAGATTTGTAACGCAGCTATTATGATGATAAGACTTGAACGCTGGTTGTATATCAAGGGAAGGAGGCGTGTAGACGTTATAACTGATTAAGGATCTTCCTTCCGTTGGCTTTGCTACTTCTTCCACTCCCTTCCCCAGTAGTAAGATTCATGACCATGTATATTATGACATTATCAATCAAGTATTTTTCGGAAGAAGTCTAAACTACAGCCCAGCCCTCTCTAATTAGAAGGTCCATTGAAGCAGTGGAAGCAAACATTCCCGCGTCATCAACAGACCGAAACAACCCTGCCACGCGCCCATTCTCGTCCACCAGCGGCGCTCCACAAATCCCATCTTGTACGTTCGCCCCTAGGATCCCAAACGCAGAAAAGCGCAGGTCAATCTTCCAATTTTTGTAAGGAATCTTGTCCTCGGGCTGAGAACCTTTGTCTGGGTACAAGGCCCCAAGACTTCGTGCACATAGATCGATTCTTCCGGTCGACATCCCGTCACACTCAAACCAATCTCCCGCTTGGATTTCGGTATGGTCTATGAGTCTTTGGGGGTTTGGAGCTTCGAAGTATCGCCGATTGTCAAAGATGATGGAGGGATCAAGCTCGGCAAGTGCAATATCGTGGGCTGGTAGACGGAGGCGAATCTGACCAATGCATCGGCCAGTGGTAGGATCAGGGTGAAAGACATCATCACTATGCTGGAAACCGTGATTTGCGAGTGTCAATCTCCGCTCAACGCCCTTCTGGATCAACACACCAGCGGAGGTAGACAGCCAAGCCGTCCCCCGAGCACATGCCGCAGATGAAGCGCATACACCTGGCGACAGCTTGAATGGCTCGGTGTGGAAGTAATTTGTGCTGTCATTGGCCGTAGCAATGGGAGTGATAAGCCTGGCGTAGCTTGCTTCACGAGACTCTGACCAGAAGCTTTTCTCACTATGGTGATACATGATGTTGAGCCCTCCAGCCTTTCCTGGAAGAGTTTTGCGCTGGTACCTCCTCCCATCCGTAACCGGAAGCTCAACTATGATTAGCGGAGGGACAAAATATACCGCTCTTATGTTGATTTCGTCTTGGAGCGCGTCCACAATGGTTGAGCGTTGGTCCAGCGTCGGAAATTTGAACCTCGGCAGTAGAAATGGGAAAATGTCACGCTTTGCTGTGCTGTAAGGCATAAAATTCCCAAGAGGAAGGGCTGTTGGAAGAGCGACGTCCGGTGGTATAAATCGCACCAAGCAGCCCGCGATAGTGAGAGGAATGGGTTGAGTTGGGGGTACAATTGTCGTAATGATAATATCTGGAGATTCGAAGATGATCTTGCTGGCATTGAATCGTTCGCTGATCCAAGCCCACTGGGCATCAGTAGGAGTGTGAAAGTCAGAATTGGTGGGATCCCAAAGCGTGAACGGGGCATCGTCAGAGATGTGTCGGCTTCCGTACCCAGGTTTGATCTCGCGGAAGTGACTGATTGGTTGAACATGAGAGAAAAGAGCAGGTGTTTGCGTGTACCCTGGCCGCTCAGGAATGAGCTTGATTGGCGATACTCTTGTATCAGTTGTAGAGGTCGGCATGCTAATCAGCAACAAGATTTGGTAGAATATGCTGCAAGACTGGCAGTTGTAGTGTTTTACAGAAATTAAGCAACAGTGTTCCGGTTTTGTGGGTATAGTGAGTAGGAATGAGTTGGTTTGACTAAAGGGATTTACCTTAGCGCGGTGTATAAGGTCGTGACTCCTTCACCAGGTGAGGAAGGAATCAGACAGCTGAGGCTAGGAAAGAAGGAGGACACCAAGCACCTATTTCCATATATATTGAAGGAGCGGGGACTTCTCCTTTCTTTCTGTGCATGTAGCATACTACTGAACGAATTTACATATTATACGTAGCTAGGCCAGCCCAGAATACAGTTCGTTGGATTGCAGGCATCCCCTTCACACCGACATGAACGGCACAAATGGCAAGTCATTTCGGCTGCGCCTAGGTGCGAAACTCCAGGCAGGCTATCTCGAAGGATTCGGAATTACCCGATCAACAGGTACTGTTGAGGCGATTCGACATTTCGTGAGAAAACCGCGTAGAACGGCGTCAAAAAAGGTCGGCGGACTGTGACGGTACTGTAGTCTGTGGTAGGTACCTTAGTTTGTGTGCAGCTTGATCTTACCTCATGCGGTAAAGCGTGCAGAATTGAACTCACCAACTCGCTAGAGTCGGTTGAGATGCTTTCTTGCCGCGGCGGTAGCGGCCCCTTGCCTCTGTCACTATGAAGTCGACAGATGAGGTCCATGGCAATACTTTTAGCAATCTACTATACGCCGCATTCCTCTACCACTGAGAAAGTACACCAAAGCGAAGGCGCCCACAATTTCTTCCAACTATGCCATCACCACCATTCCTACCTACCCATCCCGGAACAATCCCACCCATCTTCTGCTCCACAGCTCCCGGCTGCTCAGAAACTATCTCTTTGCCGCCCGCCAGCAGGTTCAAACCCTTCACAAGCACAAGAAACATTTGTTTTACGATGGTGGCACCACAGACTCAATGAGCAGGCTTGCGAGAGGATGATCGCGCTAATAAACCTAAGGCTGTGCGTAGGGTCATATCGAGCAATCGTATCAGTCTTAAAGAGACCTAAGAAATGCATTGATGAGGAAGAAAAAGGACAAGGAGGAGGGTAAGCCGAAGATAGGAAGGAAGGAATGGTTGACCAAGATCGAGATGGCCTTGGGGCTACGGGATTGGGATGCTTATACTTCGGAAAGGAGGGACGAAGCCGAAAGCGCCCTGCTCAGCGAGGAAATTTGCAGCAGAACGACCATCGTAGCAGAGGTGCAGCCTCGGATCAGGCTATATAGCGCTAAGCCGCGGGTTTTAATCCCTGGACGAAGTAGTGGAGACGGTGACATGGGGCCAGCTGGGGTTGCAGTGAGGTGTGTTTGTTTACCGTGAAAGGGTATTAAAATAGAAATATTGGTTCGATGGGGACTTTGAATGAGGCGGGTTTCATTAGAGATGAAGGCAGGAGTGGTTAAGGGAATGGAAGAGATGGAAAGTAGTTTTGTTCGTTGAACTTGTTGATGAAGCAGGCCGTCGATACAATCAGAGCAAAGACAAGAGGGTGGGTGTAGGGTGATACGGGGAACCAAATACAAAAGCAGCAGGAAAAGTAGAGGGTTTTGCAGAGATCACGGCACCGCATGAATCGGTATGGGGAAGGCATGCTATTACAAGATTATCTATGCAAGCTACACACAATACCTCGCAGGCTCTTTCCCTCTTCTATTTTGTTTTTCGTAAATTCATGTAGCATCCATATACAGTACATCTCTTCCATATCCTACACACCTACCGGCCGAGGTTCGATAGATCCAATAGATAGTACACAAGTTTAAGTGATTCGGCTTTGCCGGTCCACCAAAGGCATCGGCCTGAGACCTGCCCTTAGTTCGTTGTTTTTTAAGAGAGACATGAAAGCGAAGAAGAGTAGTATTGATACAACGCGACATCAGAAATGGTCATGCATAGATGTGCCCATATTTGGCGATCATAACCACGGGCACCACGGTCTCGGTAGAACCGATGCCCGAGTCTATTCTGGTGATTGACTCAATAGGTGTCTTCACCTCGTCATCCGGCTCTCTCGACAGATTTACCGGATCGAGGACGTATGCGACCCAGGGATGGTTCTCACCGAAGAGAGCTTTAGTACTTTGTGTAAGCTCTTGGAGAAGGGCTGCCGTTTCCGCTTGTTTGCCCAGCACATTTCGGCACTTGATCAGAGACATTATCGCAAGCAAGCGGTCAGGATGCCCTTTGCGCGGCCCCTCGTATGACTCAATAACCTCCAATAGTATATCCTCCGCTTCTTTGTACCTCTTTGCGTAGGTAAGAATACGGCCATAGTGAAGTTTGCCGAAGAGAACGCCGAAGTGGGTTTCGCCTAGGTTTCGCCTTGCGATTGCATGCCCCGGGAGGAATATCGCTAAGGCTTCGTCGATTTCGCCGCGTAAGGCCTTGATACGTGCGAGGTTCAGACCGGCCCAGAGAGTATATAGGTTCTCCTTTCCGAGCTTTTTCTTCCGTTCCTCCCAAACCTCCAGTTCCAACTCGACTGCTGTGTTGAGATCTCCGAGGTGGCCATAGCCATATGCGGCTCTATCGAAGTAAGCCATGGCTAGATTGTCCATGGCGATGAGGGTATCCAGGTGCGATTGGCCGAGCTGGTTGCGAAGACCAGAGACGACCTCGGAGTGTATCTTGATGGCTTTTGTAAACCCGAAGTCCTTTCCAACCGCTCGGCCAAAATTGCCCCTGGCCCTCAACGTGTCTATGTGGTTGTCGCCAAGCACCTTCTTCAACCCTTCCACGGCAGTTTCAAGAATCTCCCGCGCTTCTAGAATGCGTCCTTGCTGCCACAGACTTGATCCTAATATGTCCATGACCCTGAGTGTTTTTAAATCATTCTTGCCACGAAACTTGATGCACACGTCCAAGACACGCTTTTGCAGATCCGCAGCCTCGTCGCCTTTCGTAAGCTGATAGGTCCTTGATAAAAGTAGCATAATGTCCATCGTAGATGTATGTTCTATGCCCAACATTCTCATACAGAAGTCCTTTACCTGTAATTGTAGCTTTTCAGCTTCGTCCAAAAGGCCGCATTGCGCGTACACCAGACTGAACTTGACAAGCTGCATTGCTTGGGCCCGGTTGAGTCGTGGCTGTAGCACCGGCCATATTCGTCTTCTGGATTCCTGATTCTCTGAGAACCTAGCTCGAATCATATGCTCATTGCTCTGTACATGGGAAACGTGTGAAAGTAGATCCCTTCGAAGGATCTCATCATACTCTTTGTCGCCCAATGGGGGAAGGAGAATGGCTTGGGTGAGTATAGTCGCTGTTGCTTGGCACCATACTGCTTGATCTCCGATCTTCATCTCTGGTCTTTCCCTCACCCATAAATGAACTGCTGGATGCATGGAGTAACTGTCATCTTTTGGATCCGGATTAGCAAAAACTAGAGAAAATTGAAAGAGCTCTTTCAACGCTTCCCGGAGTCGTAACTCGTCGAAAGACCTTGATCCAAGCGCATCGCCGAGCATTCGTGGTAAGACAGGGCGATAACCTAGATTCAACAAGAAGGCGAATATCCCGAAGCCGAACTTTCTAAAGGTCTGAGCCCATGTTGTATTCGGTTGTGCTTGACTGTTGATATCCTTTTCTTCTTGGGCTCGTCGGTGTTGCTCCAGCATTTCGAGTGTAGGATTGGATGCCGCGCGCAAGAAGATGTCCACTCGGATGCGTTGACGATGGAGAAAGGAGAAGATCTTGAGTAGATCTAATGCATCTTCGGAAGCTTGCGTCCCCTTGGCCACGAGTGCATCATGTATAAGTTCGTAGCTTGAATAGATAGAGGCATTTGCATCTGTAATAGAACGTGTGTCATGTGAACTTTTCATCTTCCGGATGCGAGTCCAATTCTTTTCAAAGAAGCTAAGGTAATTCTCGAGGGTACAAAGACGGGCAAGGATGGTTTTCCCTGCGTGCATAAGAGCCAGTGGCAGGTAGCCCAAAGTCCTACAAATCTTCTTCGCCGGCTCGAGGGTAGATCGAGACCATGGCAATGGTTCATCGGCGGCTCTTAGGAGGAGCTCAACCGACTCAGTCTCCCCAAGCTCAACGAAATGATAGTAACGAGGACCAGCAGTGCCATGTACCTTGAGGATTGGATTCCTCGTCGTTATAAGGATTACACCACCATCACCATCCGGAAACAGTTCCTCTACTGGAAAGCTTAACTCATCAGCGTTGTCGATAATAAGCAGCCACGGCTGCTTTTTACCGAGGCTGGAAAGCCAGTTCTTTGCAGCACGTTCATTCAGCTCGACCTTCCCGATTCTTGCAATTGTCGAGAAGGATTGCTTAGCATGCTCACTAGAGCTTGCATCAATCCAGAAAACCCCCCAAAAGCTAGCGCTCTGAATCAGTTACGAATTGTATTAAAGTTGATATCCTAATTTACCTTTGCCTGTTGTCTGAGGCAAATTTGCAGCAGAATTGCGTTTTGCCTGATCCTGGCAGCCCATAGACGACAAATCTTCTCTGTGCTTGAAGCTGGTTGGTAGACATTGGAGCCTGGAGGCAACCTCTCAACGTATCTAGATCGTTAGCCCGGCCAGTGAAGATACTGCTGACAGTCTGAGGGGTAGAAAAGTGTTTATTGAGAGATGCGAGGGGCACCACGTTTTGGGCAGACGTCACAGCAGTTTTGAGCTTCATAATTAGTCGAATACTTTGACAAGTCCGGGCATAGATGACATACACTTTTCTCCGCGGATGATTCGATGCTCGCTTGCAAAGCGACAATTTTGGATTGCAGATCAGCACCTAGGCTTTGGATCTTCGTTGATAGTTCTGGAAAAGAGTGGTTTAAAGATGATTGCGATTCTCGGGTGTAGATACTGTTCATTGTTACAAAATTGAAGCTGAAGTACTTGAACAATTCGCCTACATATTGACCGCCACTAGACTCGTCTGCAGGGCGACCAGATGGGCATGTAACTTTTGCCGCAATTCGATGAATTCGCCCTCCTTTGACTGCTGCTTCAAGAACTTCCGTAGACTCTTGAATTTGGCATATTTGGGCTTGTCCTTGCCCAGGATATCGGTTGTTAAAGCACTCAGCTTCTCTAGTATGGCTTGACAGCCTTCTAGCGTAGTTCGAGTGGCTTGCCAATGGTTGTCTATAATCTGCTGGTCATTGGGATCCCTCGTTCCGGCTAGATCGACCTCGAAGCTGCGTTTGATCAGGTCGCTCACGGAGCGGAGCGCTGTGATCTCCTCCGACAGTTCCTCTAGATCCTTGTCTACCTTTTGAAATCCGTCTATGGCTTGTTTCAAGAAGCCCGCAAAACGTATGCAGACATCGGCCAAACCAGCCGTTCCAACGATGATGGAAAAAGGGTCTGCCATAGCATTGGACTTGCCCTCAACGAAAGCAAGGACCTTAGAATATTGTACAATCCTGCCATGGCGCTCAAGCGGAAGCAATGTAGATAACAAGTTTGGGCGCTAAAGGTGAGTATGAGGCTGAAGCACTACCCACCCTCTGGGCTTCTTCGATGCGAAACACATAAGTTGCTTTTTTTGGAGGGCTACTGTACATCCATCCAGGGGGCCAGGACGGATCGGACGAATCCACGTCCAGAGATTTGAGGGATTCTCTTGGCACGTATTACACTTTACTCGTGCCGCCGAGAAATCATGAAAACACCAACCACAACGTATAACCCATGTGCGACACGGTAGGAATTCAAGCTGTGCTAAATATATAAGTCAATATGTATATGCACGCTGCTTGGTTTAAGCGCGGGGGCCAAACCACAGATCTGTCTTCCCCGGAAAGAAATGATTGGCTAGATGCATCCTAGCTTCAGCACTGGCGCTTCGGAGCCTGCTCGTCAGCCTTATGCTCCTAGCTCCCTCGAGTCTATCTTATCCCAAATCCACTTTCATCTCTTCTTACAACATGACTTCGAAGACTTATTAGCTGAATAAAGAAGGATGTCTATCAGCAACTCTTATGAGCAAGGTCGGTCGACCTATGGACTTGCTCAAATTACGTCCATACGACTCTTTGTCCTTCTCGCTTTCTGCTCGTTCTGTCTATACAAATATATTTCCAAGGCTACGAAATACCGGGTACAAGCACAAACAAATCAACGATGACATCTATTGCAATACAGTAACTGACACTTACTCTTTAGGCCGACACTGAACTCGGAAAACGCAATGGCTGCAAGCCGCCAGCATATGTGCTTAAGTACAAATGGCCTCTAGCATTGGATGTTGTCAAACGAGGATTTAAGGCCGGACGTCAAAAGAAGCTGCTTGCTCTCTTTACAGAGTACTTTAAAGAATTAGGACCGACTGCCGAGCTGACGATACTCGGCGGCACTGGATATGCAACCAAGGATCCTGAGAATATAGAAGCCATCTTGTCCACCCAATTTGACGGTACGTCGCTAGATCCAACTATTTCCACGCGGCCCAAATACACTACATGAAATATCCAATCTAAAGAACAACTTAGACTTTCATCTTGGGCCTCGAAATTTAGCCATGATGAGTATGATAGGTGAAGGCATCTTTACTCAAGATGGTCCCGCGTGGAAACATTCCCGAGAGCTTCTGCGGCGTCAATTTGTACGCATGCAATATCAAAATCTTGAAGGCTTTCGAGAGCACGTGGAAAATCTGGTCGAGACCCTCAGCCATTCTCAAGGCATAGTAGACCTCCAGCCGTTGTTCTACCGCCTAACTCTTGACACGACAATCGCGATGATACTTGGTCAATCTGTCGAGAGCTTCAAGCACGAGATTGATCTGTTCTCGCAATCCTTCAACAAGGCCTCACTAGTCACTGCTACTCGTGTCAGACTTGGTGACTTATACTTTTTGTATGCTCCAAAGGGGTTTTTTGCAGCCTGCAAGACGGTCAAATCATACACAGACCAGTTCGTCAAAGACGCCTTGCAGCAGAACAACGCAGACGCATCTGATAAATACACATTCATCAATGATCTCTATAGTGAGCATCATCGAGATACACGACTTGTTCGAGACCAGGTTATCAACGTGCTTATTGCGGGTCGAGATACCACAGCTGCGACAATGTCTTATGTCTTGTAAGTTCAAATATTCTTCTCTTGGAGTCTCACTGAATGCCTGTTGCGCAGCCGTCTTCTTGTAAGATACCCCGACGTGCTCAAGAAACTCCGCAGTGAGATCGACTCCGTTCTTGGACAGGACAAGGATGTCACTAGAGCATATATTCAGCGCATGCCCTACCTCCAGAATATTCTCAAAGAAAGTAAGTGATGCAATGTCGAGGTGGGAGAGTCCTTTCCGTCCCAGGCTAAAAACGGAGTAGCACTCCGGTTATATCCCCCAGTTCCAATAAACACATGTTTCTGTAAGCATGCAACTACGCTGCCTCGAGGCGGCGGCCCAGATGGCTGTTCTCCAATCTTGGTTCGAGAAGGAATGCCTATTGCATATTCAGTTTACCATATGCAACGGCGCGAGGATTTGTACGGCCTTGATGCTGGAACCTTCCGACCAGAAAGATGGGATGGTTCAGAGCTCGCTGACATCAAATGGGGTTATCTGCCCTTCAACGGGGGTCCGCGGGTTTGCCTAGGCAGTAAGTCACACAAGCGCTCCGGAGATCCGAGCAGAAACTGATGATGGGGCTTCAGAGGACTTTGGGCTCATGCTTGCTTCATACGGGATCGCGAGGATCGTTCAAGCCTTTCCGAAAATCGAGCTTGCTCCGGGAGAGACATGGGAAGAGCCAGGGGAGGAGCGGCAACATCTTACCCTTACCCTTTCAAATGCAGACGGCTGCAAAGTCCTGCTCAACTGACGGTCTGACGTTGCCTCACAGCATGTGGCCTTTGTCATGACACATCGTAGGGCCAGCCCCATTTTTGATTATGTATAAATATATAAGTACAGATGATTTCTTGACAAACGGTGGTCCATATTGTTCCTGACAAAGAGACCACAGGTGAATCATACAAGAATGGTTGAAGAAACAAGCCAATCTCGATTCCGCAATGACCTCCAAAGAGCTACCAATTGGAATGGTAAAACATAGTCCAAAAGAAAAGAGCGATGGGCCGAGCAAGTTCCCTTTGCCATGTTGGCTCAAGGTAAGATGAGCTTGGCGGCATAGTCAACCTGGCGCCAGAGAAAAGTGATGCAAACGAAGAGGGCGGTCGGTCCGAATGTCCAGAGGTACTGCCTGCTTTTGTTACTCCTCGATATTCCTTGATGATCTTGCGAGTAATGGTAGAGGAATTGAATAAGTGCAAGTCAAGTTCCAAAGAGAATGGCGAAGGCGAAAAGCACTCGCCGCCGTAGAAATGCTGGAGTGTACGCAACATGCCCATCGATGTGTTTTGGCTTTGGTTTTGGTATAGAAGTAGAATCGGTGTCCAGGTCCGTCTGTGCCTACTTGTTTCACCGGGAGTCCGTTGGCCGAGGCGGCGGTAACCGCAACATCCATCAAACACCTTCATATTATTGAAAGCAGTTTATAGTATTGATCTTGCACCAGGAAGAGATAGTATGAACACAAAGAACTTTCTATCAGCTACGGAAGTTGAACAGCGACTCAACCTCCTTTTCATGCATACGAACACTGGGGCAGTGTTCGACCTCTGCCGCTTCAAGACGTCTCCGAAACATCTGCCCCCTGGCGCTTGCATATCGAGATGCACTGTGCTGCTTGATTAATGTGCCTTGATGAAAGAAGTTCTTGCATTTATGTCAGCAGTTTACGAACTTCATCCACACATTTTCTGGTGATGCCGGCCTCGAGATCGTTGGTAAGGCACTCGACTACTGGTTGGTGCCCATGCGTCTTGTTGTGGCCTCCTAAAGCACCCGTGAGCTTCCTTGAGTTGAGCTGTGCTCCTCCATCAGTACGTTCACATCCGTTCACGAAGCAGGCTTAGGCTGCATAGTCTGTCAAGGCACTGCCGAAACCCCAGTCTAAGAATGCGCAAAACATGCATCTAACGATGGTAATATTCAACCTAACCTGGGAGAAGATGGAGGCTCGGAACTTGGTTCATGCAGAAACCTCCACGGTACTGATGCCCACAGGTCGCAATGACACAGGTACTAATAGGAACAGGGTACGCCCTTTACGTTGGCAACAATTCCTGCTGGTATCATGTCGAAACTGATTAATTTAAGATCTAGGAACGGTGCATCCCTTACTGTCCCCACTCAATTTTCCATGGCTTTCAATCCTCTTACTTGGCTTAATTGGGTTGGGGTTTGAAGGTAGCGTGAGCGGTTTCCATGTCTGTTTCCCCTTAGATATTATCGTATAGCTCCGTGCCCCAGTCTCTGCTACCTTGATCCGTCTCCGTTTTGAAAGCCTCGGAAGTTTTTTATGGGAGATGCTAGTTGACACCATGTCACCTTCCGCGATTGTGCAATGATGAGTTGTACGTAGTGAATTTGTTTCGGTGATCATTCGATGAACAGGATCGGCCAGTAAAGTAAAAACACCTTTTTAGTTCTGTCAGCAGTGCGAGTTACACGTTGAATATTGACTGAACTTGGGAAGCAGATTCTGGAGTCTCCTTAAACTCCATATCGAAGAGACTATATTCTCATAAGCCTGCGACAAAAAACAGCGGACCCCGATAAGGTACAGCTCTGCTGAGAGGAGGAACAGATTGGCAGAGTTCTCATGAAGGCCCGATGTGCGACATATCGAAGCCGAGTTGCAGGATTATCTTCTCAGAGAAAGCCTAGTCGGTAAGATCATACAGCTCGAGGATGAGCCATTTTACAGGGGGCTGTGCCTCGTTTCTAAGAGCGCTGCATCGCAAGATCCAGGTCTCCGAAGGAGATGAATCAGTCATCCGACGTTCCGTCAACTGCATCTGAACCCCCTGTGATTGGTTCACAGGGTATAAACAAGGCTGCATGCCGACTCCGTCTTCGAGATCTGACATTTCTACCCTCGTTCGTCCGATTACCAACCACCAGTCAGAAGTCACAAGGTGCATTCTGCACCCCAAATGAAAGTTGTCAGGTTGACCTAGCGTGAAATCAGTGAATCTTGCTATTCCAATCGATGCATCGCTTTCAATACTATCGGCGACAGCCGCTTTGTTATCGATATTTCTATGACTCATTGCGTCAATTGTACTCGAGATCTTAACTTTATAACCCCAGGCTTTGTATTGGTTCAGAAAACTTCAGCAGAACCCAAATTTGGCAGTCAATACTCGGTTCCATACGACACATTAACGTAAACGGTATGATTTAGTAGCAGAATAACCCCAGCTGTATCAGCGCTAATGCTTATGAACATCAGAAAACTTAAGCTCTGACTTCTTTGTCACCTCAGTCCGGCATCGAATCTACATAACCAGTCAAATTGCACATTCATCGCATCTTCTGTCATGTCCTCCAACACCAATAAAATCCTGGGTGTTCGCGTCCTCTCTGTAGAAGGAGGCTTCTCTACAGAGTAGAAATTAGATCCATCGGACGATGTTTTTGATGCCGAGCCTCTGCCCATAACGAAGGCACTTGGGATCGAAATGGTCATGCGGAGGGACGCAGATGGAGATGGTGAAGGTCTCGGACGGGTGATATGCTTAACGATAGACCCCGAGACTGGGGTAGTGTCAAGCAACTGGAAGGAGTATGGTGGTGATGTTGTGGTTGCGAGGAAGGACAGAAAGGCTCTAGACTACAAGACATTGGAAACTGTGGCGGATTATGTTGAGGGACTCCGAAATGGGTTTGAGGCGGGAGATACAGCGTTGGCGAAAGCGTTATCCAACCCAAAGTCTTTAAAGGACTAATTTGAGGACCATGGGTATGCAACGGACCCGTTGGCCTGACTACGTCTGTGCTTCCAACATGGATGAATTGGTCAAAGAAAGGGTTTTCTAAATCTATTCATAACGTAGCGTATCTACGGGGATTTCAAATAACAGGCTACATAGGTGAGTCAAGCATTGTGCTCATGGGCTTTAGGCCACCTATTCATAATCAGGGAGCCCATATTTATCAGAGCCAAAGGAACTGGCGAAAAACTTGCTAGTCCATGCCAAAAACCTGCCGAAAGCCATGCACCAAGCTATTGAATACGCTTACAGATTTCGACAAAGCCAGCTTGAGAGCCATGTCTTCTGGGTGTACGCCGCGAATCATACCATCTTTGAGCAGGCCTACGTAGACATTGCATGCCGGCTAAAGCTTCCTGGGTACGAGGATCCAGAAGCTGATCTCTGCGACCTAGTCGTCCGCTGGCTAGAAGAAAAGGTCGACGGTACTTGGCTTATGATCTTGAACAATGCCGACAACGCTAAAGTGATATTTCCCTCCGTTGGCTCTGATTCCCTCTCAGAAAACTCTGATACGTCGCCTGTAAATATTTCGAGTACTCAAACACCTCTGATTGAATTCTTCCCGATGTATTAAAGCCGTTTCATGATGCCCTTGCACTACTGATGTGAAAGACAAAACTTCAGTACCCGTTACACTATTTGCTAAAGCTGTTCAGAACACCTGTGAGATCTTCGAATTAGGCTGAATAATTTCGATCCCGCATATCCTCACTCAGCTGCTTCTCATACTGGTTTTTTGCTTTTAAGTATCTGTAAAACGCGAAACGTCGAATCGCTTTCTTTAACTCAATGTGGAATCTCTCTGCCTCAATGGATATCGTACGATCATACTGCGGGTCAATAGACAGGAATTCGCTAAGCTTGATTCTGAATTGAGCACGAGGAGTAAGCAGATCCTATGACAATTGAATTAGCAAACAGCGAATGCCTCGATTGACAGTAACAACAACTAACAATATCATTTCGGTCTTTTATTGCTAATCCAGACCTTGAATCTCGTTTCCATACCTCCAAAGTCGCAGATGAGATATTCCCTACCCACTGAAGTCCCTTGCAAGTAGCCGGGCCGAATTCTCCATCAACATTGAAATCTTGAATCTTCAGCTTTGGTGTTTGAGAGTACAATTCTGTCTTTTCCTGATCATCAAGATTGCGTGCAGGATTTCTGTATATGGGGGCTTCCTCGATCTTGACCAGTATCACTATAGCTGCGCCAGCTCCTTCTAGCCACATCCTGATATACTGAAACAAGTCTTGATAATTCTCAGAAAATCCAACCTCCATAGCAATCTTGACATGAGTACTTCCGTTGATGTCATCCAAAAATACAGCAGCATCAGGAATTTTTTCAGAGCCTTCATATTGTTCGAAGAATTCATTGAAATCCTCATTTGACGTGGTAGTAATTGTTGAGTCAATAGAGAGCGGTAAATCAGCTGTTGTACGATGAACTGCTACGAGGAATGCTTCAGAAAAACATTGATGAAGCGGACTCGGCATGCACTGAACAATCATCTTTGAAGTCAACGCGTTATAAGAGTATCTTGGCCATCTAGAGATGATCAATACATTAGCAGAGCAACCACACGTTTTCATAGAGGGATACTCTACTTTTGATCTGATTCAGAATATTTCAAGTCATCCATTAGCTTTTGGAAGTCTCTGCTCGATAGCGTAATCGATATTGGTCTCTCCGGACATTCTTTCTCCAACTGCTTTATCATAGCGAGAGTTTGTTCATACAAGGGTTGAGCTTTTGCCGTACCCACACCGTTTTCTTGCACTGGTTTATTCTCTGGAGGAGTAATGTCGCGTGGCTTGGGGATGGATGGCAGACGTGGATATTCGAGAGAGCGCAGAGGTGGACTAGATGACATTCGCGGGGTGGGAGGGCCAAAGCTGATTTGCGGGTAAGAAGAGCCATAGTCATTGCAGCCGGGCAGGTTAAAGGGGAAGTGAGGATTCATAGTGACCTTTCACATATTCAGCAGTAAGAAGTAGCGATGTTTGTATTCCTAAAGAACGTCTGAGATAATACAACAGTCAAGCGATGCGCTTTTCCCAAACCGAAGAGGTGTCAATTCTAGATGCGGGAACACCAACAAGTAAATTACATAAAGAATTAATCATCACTTCGATCTTCTAGAAATGCACATTTATTCAATGATCAATTCTTTAGTAATTTAAAGTTGTATCACTGAATTATCAAGATGTATTAGTATAACTGTATAAGATTTGTGACTTTATTGAAGTAATTCTAAAATCCGTTCGCAATATAAAGAGCAATCAACTAGTGAAACTACAGAGAAGAGCATACGACTTCAAGAAAAGATTAATTAAGAAGACAGAAAGCTTAGGCACAATTCACACGAGGGTGCAAGTGTTTAAAGAACAAGTAAAGAAATTGATTTGTTCACTCGCTCAATTTCTCTCTTTTATTTACATTCGTTGAAATGAATGATAAGTTGTTCTATATTCTTTAATACTCTTACCAATTTCTGACTTTCAGAGAGAAGCGGTAAGTCGCTAAATTTTTCATTAATACGAGAAAAAAGTGTTGACATATTCAGTTGCTGAGCATTACTGCTCTACTTGAGATTCAAACAGTGTCGTGGGGCGAAGTCTCGCACCTCGAGAACCCACGGAACAGTATTGATCCGGCCGCACCTTCAGGGTCCACGGGGATATTGGCTACTCGTACTACAGTACTTATAGGGGTTTCCCGAGCGGAGTTTTCTTCTGCTTCTTCTTCATCCTTTACCTCACACCGATCTATCTATCTATCTATCTACCTACCTGTATCTAGCCTACCTCCTAGATCTACCTATCTACTAGAGCGACCATTGCACGTGTTCGTTGTTTGCTCACCCTGTTGCTTCTACGAAGCTCCCTATACCGCATCTGTACCCTATCCCTCGACAACAGCAGTAATGCAAGAAGATTAAATGAAAATGTTAACATATCTTGCTATGACATATTTACCTGTCACAACTGTTGCAGTAAGCTTTCAGTTTTTGTATTTCATCAACTGATATTTTCCTGATGAAGAAAAGTACAGCTGATGATATCATTGAATATCTGCAGTCAATATACAGCGTTCTACTCAAATCAGCTACGCTGATATCATTTGCAGTACTTCTGTTTGTCATTCTGATCGTCATCACATTTCTAGCGCTCAATCCTCGAAGGCTTCCGAAGCATTTTCTTAATGCTCGTACGCGATCAAGACGTGGCGTCTAATCTCATTTACTTCTCCATGCGACGCTCAAAGAATGGAACCTGGAAAAGTTTTGCACGCAATTCATCCGGCCTGAACAGAGAGATCCTTCATGAAGACACTCGAACAGCAAGTAACGCATATTTGATACTCGCCTTCATCTGCGGTTCCTTAATAGCGCTGCCCGCCAACGAGGTAGCCTACGGATTCAACCTATTCAGACCAGTTAGAGCGGCGAAATTGCCTTGGTATGTGGAAGCACATTTCAGCTACAGTAAGCTTGTTGGGGACCTTGTACGGCTTCTTCTTCTTCTTCCAATGTGGATGGTCCTTACTCTTCCGTATTGGGTTGTGCTAGGTGTGACAACACTATTCAGAGCAATCCGGGAACGGGTTTGGCTCCTTCGGGATGTTGAACGAGCCTGTGCTGGGTAATTGGTTACTATGATTTGGCTTTCGTTCTAGGATGGCCTAACGCCAAGATCGGACCTGAGTCTGATGGATCAGCTTAGTATTAAGCTTATAGTATAATGCTACCAGTAGTTTTGCGCGTTGGGGCTGGAGTACATCATTTTCGAAAACTGTCGATTTTACCATTAATACGGAATGGAGTACGATATAGGAGTTGAAACGTTCTACAGCTTCAACTCGGAAAAGCGAACCAAGCATGGTAGCATGCTGAAGTCAACGAGCTTCAATTACAACGCCAAGACATTGTCGGATCCGCTCCATCAACCAAATCTTCTCAACCTCCTCCATAGTTCTTCCTTTCCATAGCCTCCTCACCCGACATCCCAAATCTCTATCCCAGCACCGCACCACTTCCCTTACCACTCCTATAAAGTCCTCCTCTCAGAACCCCCCAAACCCTTCCCTCCGTCCCGCTATTCGTCTCGAGGTCACAAACCACCCCTCCGTATATATCTATTCGTTACCACTCCCCCAAAAACAGCAAAGCCCTACAACATCCCTCAACCGTCTCGATCATTAGTACCATCTACATTATTCCAGCTCAACTCTTCATCACTAATATGTTTCAGACCTGTTTACGGTTTTACCTCTGTATCTATCAAAAATTGGTCAACCCCTTTGAATGTCTATCTTTGAATAGCCGACTCATAGCATGGCATTCTTCCCTCGCCGCTCCTCAAACTCCACTGCACAGAACCTGCCCTAACCCTCCCAACATTCCCACTTCCCCCGTTTTCCCATTGCCAAAAATCAAAACTACCCCTTCCTCACCATCTTCATCCTCTCCACCTTCCCGCCAGAAAACATCAACGCCCACCCCTCAGCTGCATAAAGAACAACAACCACCACATCCTGCATCTCAACCCCTCTCTCCCACCATCCCATCCCCCCTCGCTTAGTCCAAGTTTTCACGTACATGACTCTTCTCAACGAGACTTTAAACCACATCACCGGTTTCGAACCCCCATCCCTCCTGCAGTGCTTCCTCGAATTTTCATACAGAGGCTCTCCCTTTTCTTATCTAAAAGAGTTGAGAGGTTGTTTGCATATCGTATTCATCATCTACTCTACTCCTCTCCGCGAAAATAAATACCGGTATACACTTATAATTAAAACCACACGGCACATATGGCACCTGAATCAGTATTTGTCGTAGGTCCCTCCAAAACTTCACAAACTTTTCCTGTTCCACTTAAGATTTGAGATATACGATTTTGATAGGATTGGAGGTGAGTGATACACGGCAGCTGCCGTTTGGAAGGGCATACAAGGAGTTTCCTTCAAAAATCACGTATCTGATCAGTCTTCTCATCTTCGAGGAAGCATTCGTTGCTGGGCGCGTTGTTGAGGCAATAGGAGCTTTATTAGGAGCAGTGTAGTAGGAGCAATAGTAGGAGCAGAAGGAGTAGTCGTCCAATTGGGAACATAGTAGTTGCAGTGTCATTATATACTAGAACGCGCGTGACCGCGCTGGCCCTTCAACGAATACGCAGGCTTTGGGTAAGGTAGGTAGGTAAGCCGGCCGCAAGATTAGGGTTAGGGTGACCGAATCACGTGACGGGCGGTCTCAGAGCGGGATAAATTTGAATGTATCCAAACCCTTCGTGGATGGAAACTAGGCCCCTTTCGGAATGCCAAGACCTTTTTTCTGGTGTGCTGCCTCTTCCTTCCTGCACCCAATTGGATTAGATAAGATAAGGAATTATCCTGCGGAGCAACATATCAGCAATGGAACCAGCAACATAACTCGCTTGGGTTTTGGCACCAAACCCAATGGGTTCGCTAGGGTGGTTTGGCTCCTGACTTTTGGCTGGACCCCAACCCTTTGGGTTCTATGTACTTGGGTGGGTTGGGTTTGAAAATCGGCTTCCAACCCAACCCAACGGTCACAGTACCAAGAGATTTTGATGCCGACGCTCGGGGAATGGAACTTGTAAGCAGGGAGTGCGAAGATGCTCCTATAATTTACTATATTTCTGTGACTGGCTTGTTGCTTCCTAGCTAGTAACGTCTTCTTGCTCCCGAATTGAACATGAAGGCAATAGAGACTGGCAAGGGCGCTGAAACCAGATATAGGAATGGTTGTCGAAACACAAGCGGAATCCATTATCTGTTTTTGACCCAACAAAACTGCTACACATAAGGCAGGTAGACATAATAACCCTTAGATAGCCTTCTTGACATATTCCACCGGTCCGACATACACATACCTTCCCTTGAAATAGAAATAGATGAGTGATATGCTCATAACGCCCACGTAAATAACCACGCTCCAGTTCATGCCGCTGACGATCGGATTGGGCGTCGGTGGGAAGAAAATCATGATGTAAGCGAGGAGCAGGAAGAGAATTGAGACAATGTTGATGGCGAGACCGTATTTTCCAAGTGTGAAATACGCGTTCAACAATGGTTCCTTTCGCATTCTTTTGAGAGCGATGCAGGAGATGGACACCAGATACGATGATAACAGAGCGCACAATCCCAGAGAGGTGATCTGGTTGAATGCGATTGTTGAGCCGATGTTGATCAAAGAGAAGGCTGAGGCGATGAAAGTCGTTGTAATGACGGCGTTCAAAGGGATATCCCAGCCTAATGGGACCTGGGTACAAGTCAGCATAAATGTTTTGAAGGACGGAAAGAGCTTACTCTTGAAAAAAACCCGCTGAACGGAACACCTTCATCACGCGCAAAAGCGAATAGCTGGCGGGATGCAGTCGCCATGTTCGTCATACCGCCGAATGTTGCTAAGACTATCATGATTGAGGTCATGGCGGTAGCGCCCCTTATTGAGAGTGTGGCGTTGTAGAAGATTTGAATGAATGGATATCCAGTTGGGGTCGAGAGAACGCTCTCTAGGTCGCCAAGGGCAAATAAAAAGGTAACGAGCATGACAAAACCTAGAGCCCCGTTAAACGCGATGGTTGAAACCATCGTCCAGGGGAGAGTTTTCGAAGCATTCTTGAGTTCTTCGGACATATGTGTTGCGGCGTCTGAGCCGAGGAGAGAGACGACAGGAGCAAGAATTCCGACAAGACAAGATAACCCAGTGTTGCCCCAGCCACCTCCATCATTGAATTGCGTGAATACAGCACTTGCATGGGAGCGCGGGGCGAAGACCCAGAGTGGGATCATGATGGCGAAGAAGCCAAGGACGTGAAGGATCAATACGAGTCCCTCGACCAAGGGAAGCCGCTTGGCGAGAAAGGTGTTGAACAACCCGCAGAATACGATAACGGCAATGGTAAGCAAGGTTCCGTGCCAGCGCTGATAGATGTAATCGGGATGGTTGAGGACGATGAGGCCTTGGATCTCAGTCCCCGCGAGAAAACAGGCGGATCCTGTACCAGCCTGCCATCCAAGAACGCAGAGCCAGCCTAAGAGACTATCAGCCTTGAGCGGCCTCGAAGCATATCGGTCAGATCTTTACCGATCAAGTAGCTGAGGAACTTCTGGCTTCTTGGAGGTGCAAACTGAGTAGAATTAGTCACTTATTGAAGCTGCAGGACCATGGAGAGCGAACCTCGGACACCCAGTGATATTGACCTCCTGCAGTAGGAGCCCTGTGCCAGCGATCTTAGCATCGTCTTTTGAAGAAAAAGCGTCAGGTCGCGGACATCGAAGCCATTTCGGCCATCGATATAGTGATGGCCGCGAAGCCGATCCAAGTACCAAGGTACACATATATCATACCCGCCGTGCCACCATTCAACAGACCGAAGACGCCTACACTATTTTCCGTAAGTCTGATTAGCCGGTGAGGATATGCGGATCCGAATTTTCCTATGCTGACCCTAGCTGGATCTCCCATGTGCTCATGAGAATAATAGAGAACCCGAAGATGGAGAAGAAAGTAAAGTTGCGCTGAGTGTCCGTCAGCGCGGCCAAAAGGCTCTCGAAAGAAGCCGTACTCGCAATTCTTGCGATTTCCCCATACGTTCCATGTCCAACGCATCAATGGCGGATTTATCTCTTCCGGACCCCATATTCTCTGCGTAGTACTCTGCATCGCTTATCACCACTGATTTGTCCATGGCATCGGCCTTAGTCGTGGAGGACTTTCTCTGTCAAGGAGAACGAAAAAGAACGAGGATAACAGGAGAAGCACTGCAGACGACACCAAAAGACCCGAGGAAAACCAGACGGTCCAGCGTTTACTTGTCCCCCAGCAGCCGATCACGCCGATGCATATTACCTCTGAGGCTAATGCGAGGGTTTCCCACAACCTGTACGAGTATCTGAGCGCATTGGCTGGATGATATCCGGCAGCGAGGAGTCGGCGCGCCGGCAAGGGTTTATCCAGACCAGACATGGAGCAAGATACTGTAAGCTGCATAGATAGTGGAGGCGACGGGGCTGGTATCAGCCTATCAGGTATACCTTAGGCTCGTGGCTCGTGGCTTGTGGCTTATGGCTTGTGGCTTGTGGCTCATGGCTTTTTGGCTATTCTTTTCTTTTCTTCCGAGGTTCGATTTACCAGTACTCAGCGCCAAGTAAGGACGTAATACACAGCATTGCCATGCTCCCCGAATTTGTAGAGCAGCATACGAGTACATGTACTTTTTCTAATGGCGTCAAGACTGCGCTTCCCACTCCGCTGTATTCCGTAGTAGTACCTAGGTAGTAGTAGTAGTAGTAGTAGTAGTAGTAGTAGTAGTAGTAGTATCCGTACTGTAGTAGTATTAGTAGTTGTAGTGTGCGCACTCGGATGAGGGTCCACTTCTCCGCTTCGGCACGCTACGATGATTCCCCGCGGAGCCCTGGCTGGCGCTACAGTAGGGGAGCCGGAATCTCTTTCCCCGTCGAAGTACTAAGGTAGTCTGTTGGTGGGAACTAGGAACGTTCCTCCTCCCTCCCCGCCTGCGTAGCTTACAAGTACGACCCCTCGGACTGTAGTTTCAATCAAGCATACGAATTACATACCAATCAATTAAGCCAGGCTGGTTTCAACATTCCCCGATCCCTACGACACTCGTACATAGCTCTCCGTGCTTCCGCCCCCCAGTCGATGAGCTCCCCAGATGTCAATTTCCTATCCTAGCGTCCGAGTCCGAGGTCTGCCGGCCAAATTAGAGGAATAATGCCATTGTACTTCGTATATACATATGTGATTTTATATACCAGGAACAGATTCAAGCCACCAACTCTCCGCTGTGAATGTGATTGATCCTCTGATTAGTACTGCGTGCGGAGAACCAGGGATAGTAATCCTTCATTATCGACATAGAGAAAGATTAAAGAAATGGCACACTTTCCTATTCCGCTTCCGCCAGCGTACCGATTGATTCATATCAAACTCGCCGTCACTGATACCATGCTTCCATCCTGCATCTGTCATCTTATCCAATATCAAGCAGGTAAGGGGGTAATGTAGAGGCCAGCCTACTCTGCCGGAAGTGTGCGACCTGTCAATCCAATGTCGTCTTATACACCAGACAAGCCAGTCATTATTCCTTTGTAAGGCAATTTGAGAAACATTCATGTCTTCATCTCTGGGGCCTGTGTCCTCTGGTAACCGCTTCTCTACATTGACACCTGACGACCATGGGGGTATCATCTGGACTATTTCCCTCATTGGTGCGGTCTACTCCTTTCTCATGCTGGGCACGCGTTGCTACATCAAGCGCAACAACATCGGTATTGATGATGTGTTCTGCGTAACGGCCACGGTAAGCGGATAGATCGCTGTCGAATCCACTACTTTGTTAACTAAGCTCATTCCAGGTGCTTGGACTGGGGCAATCCATTGCCATCTTCGTAGCCCTATCCAACGGCCTTGGACAAGCCTTCTCTGGGCTCAGTGTGGCAGCAGTTGATCGTGTTGGAAAGGTACTTTCCACTCACGTCTTCCAACCTTGAATGGGCCCATAATGCTAATTTCTCTTTCTCCACATAGGCTACACTCGCAAGCGTTATCGTTTTCCTTCTCGCCCTGTGCTTCGCGAAACTATCCGTCGTCCTGCTCATCCGCCAGCTATCCCCTAAGAAGAGCCACCAGGTACGATGCGATGTCTTGCTGGGTACGATCATTCTTTGGGGGACTGCTGCATTATTGGCGATTGGAATAGGCTGCACACCATCGCAGATCATCGGTTATGCAAGGAATCGTTGCTCGAATCAAGTCTGTCTCAGCTTCATCACGACGAATTGATTCCATTAACGACTTTGATAGGTCCTTCGGTGGCAGCTCATAGGTGCAGTCGACGCTCTTACTGAGCTCGCAATCCTGCTGTTACCCGTTCCCGTTGTTTGGGATCTTCAAATTAAAAGCGGACGGAAAGTGCTCGTCGTGCTCATATTTAGTTCCAGACTACCGTACGTCAGATTCACTTCCTCTCTCTTCAACTCTTTGAACATGCTTATCATCCCTAGCGTCGCTATTCTGGCCATCCTGTATCTCCACTACATCACTACGTTCCACGATACCCCCAATGTGGGTGTAGCGATCACTGCCGCAATTGTTTTCCAGCAATGCGAACTCGGGTACTCCCTAGTCTCCAGCACGATCCCCACCCTAAAAACTTTCCTACGGGACTTTGATACCGGCATGGGTCTTAACCTGTCATCTGTCATGGCTACTACTGGCTACGGCTCATCAAACAACAGAGGTGGAAACTACAAGTTGAAAGAGCTATCGAAAGATGGAACTCAGCCGTTGCAGACATCCCGGACGGAACGATCAAGACGCAAAGGGCTTCAAAAGTTGAGGCCAGATCTGCATGAGTACACGACATCGATTTACCATTCCACGCGTCCCGAGTCAACTTCTGAAGATATATCGCATGCGACTGCAGGTTCGCAAGAGATGATCATACATAAAGGTGTCGAATTCGAGGTTCGTCGCGACTGACACAGCGTTTCTGCAATCTACATTCGTTATGTTTTCAGACATAGACTGTCTTGATACGTTGAGCGCTGTCATCTTAACATTTGGGCAGTGGCAGTTAGACTGCCCTATCACCGTTATATTTACTCCAGCTCTTGCTATCCAGCTGAATAGATCAAACGACGACATGACGATAGATAAGTTTCTGCTACAGAATAGAGCTGCATTAATTATAGACTTGTAGAAAGCAGAATCATGTAGTTTACACAATTATCATATTTCGATTCTGATGATCAACATTTTGTCACAATTCAATGAGCAAACAAACATTCACATAAAACTTAAACATGTATAATACATGAATGTTAACTGATTGAATCAAAAAGTGTATAATACGTATATATCTAGGTTACATGTCACTAAACACACCTCTTTTCACTACATGTACACCCCCATTTCACTACCTTACACCCCTTTCAGCTGGGTTTAGCGGCCACCAAAAAATGGATTGACTAATAAGGTATATAACATTATACTTCATTGAATCTAAGTTTCTTCTGATTTCTATTCGTTGTCTATCATCTATACTACGTGATTGGTGTTCCAAACACTTTTCGGTGACACGATTAAATTCATCGAAACTTGTGCCCTTGAACTTTATCGTTATCTAGAAACAAACCCTTGTTATCTTATCGCGGGTCCCTCGAGCTTCCCTTGGGGAACTTAGTTTCAGCTTCCGCGCCCGGAAGGATCATTGCGCCCTATCCGTGGCTGTGATTGTCATTATTTAGCTCAGACATAACAAGATCTGAAGTCCATCTCTCACACTATTTTACCTGTCTTTTTCGGTTGTCTCTCCCTTGCTATCTGGCGCTGCACTTCCCGACTATTTCCCCTTCCGCATAACAGAGGAAATGACAATCCGCCCGGCCATCTTCACCGACCTTCCACTCATCTCCTCCATCTACGCCGCCAGCTTCTCGGATGAGGAAGTCGTCGGCGGCATCATGCACCCTCAACGCCACTTGTACCCACAAGACTACGTCGAGTTCTGGAGGCGAAGGGTTTGGGAGAATTACTGGGACTATAGCCATAAGTTTGTGGTGTTTTATCTCGATGGAAAGGGTGAGCATGATGAGGAGAAGAAGGGAACTGATGATGTTTTAGTGGGGGTTGCGGACTGGCAGAGGATGGGAAGAGGGTGGGAGGGGGTTTGGGGGGTTTGGGGGTGGTGGGATATAAGTGAGTGGGTCTTCTTCAGTCTCGCTTTCTCTTGTCTTATATTACTATTGTGCGGACCTTCATGCGGCAGGCTCTAAGAGGCGTAAAAGGTGTGCGAAACAGGCAGCACTCATTTTCGTCATCTCTCAAGAATCATGCAAAACTCGTGGAGGTGTTCTTATTTCTAGTTTGCTAGCTTGTATCACCTTTCTCACTCTTCCTGCAGGAAACCTAATCAAACCACTCATCACCTTCCGTAACCGCGTTGTATCTGCTATATGGCCGAACCGAGCCGCTGACATCACCCAACTCGGTCTCGAGACCCATATGTACCCCTTTATCAAACACTTGTGGACGGGCTCACGTGCCAACTGCTGGGATTTGCACAGCCTTGCCGTCGCGCCTGCTTATCAGAACCGCGGATATGGACGTCAGCTGGTGAAATGGGGGCTCGAGCAAGCAGAGAGAGAGGGTGTCGCCGCCAGTGTGCTTAGCGCTGAGGGGAAAGAACGATTTTACAAGAGATGTGGGTTTGTGGATGTGGCGGGGAGGGCGACAGATGGGGTGGGGAATCCGTTGGCCGGGAGGGTAAGGGGTGGGGCGATCCTGTTCAGAGATCCCGAGGATGAAGACAGAGAGAGAGTTATTGAAGTCAGCGGTGGCGACGGCGACTAGTAAGGGAGAACTTACCGGTCCTTTCTTTTTCTCTCTTTACAGAGCATCTGCTTACCTGCAATTGCGCCTTCGAGGTCTTCACTGTATTACTGACAACAAATCTTTCCACAGACCACATCCTTAACCTTCCCCAATCAATACTCATTACCTTTACTATCGTCGTCCTATCCCTTAAATTGAACCCTAACCCTAAATGTAGATATTGCTTGCAGGCCTGCTGAAACAGGGTCGAAAACGGTTCCAATTCGCTGTCCAGAGCTTTTCATAGCCAGGGCTTTTGGGTTCAGGGTCCGTGTTTGGATCGGATAGCTTCAGAAATCGTTTAATTTGATCAAATCAAGTCAGAGCCATAGCCTGAGATATTTCGGGATTTCCATGCATATCTGAGTGTGTATCCCAATAGCTTTCCGTGCGATTTATGGAAATCAAACCCATGAATAGTAAAATCCCCACGAAGACGCCAATTTCAGCACCCGAAGTGGGGATCCAGGGCCGTTGTTTAGCTGTTCTCTCTGTCTTCTGTGCCTTCGTATTCGTGAACTTGGAAATTTGTTCAAGCATGAATGAGGTAATGAACAGATTGAAAAAATCCAATGGAGTCACAAGCCCTGGGGGTAATTTAGGCTGAAAAGGCCGATCCTCCACCTGGATAGGTCAATATGTAGAAGAAGGAGGTTCAATCAAATCTAGTATTTCTTGAACCGACGGCTTGTTTTTAGCCTTTCGGAGTTTTTGAACAGCCTTCGGTGCAGTGTCTGGTACGGAAGGAATTTCTTCCTCATTAGCTCGCATATTGAGCTGAGTAGGTAGATGAGTATGTAGATGGTGGGGGGTGGATGTAGGAAGCTGAGATGGATGTAAACAGTGCAGTAAACAAATATTTTGGTGCCAGCTGACTGTGGTTCCCACTGGCCTTAAAACAGCACTTTCAATCAATTGCTGCTCGTAGGTAGCAGATCTGTCGCCTCGTCCAACAAGCATGGCAGTATATAAAAGGAGTCACCTCCCCTAGAAAACACTTATCTACTCCAGCTCTGGGACATAGCAATTCACAAACATGCCAAACAAGATTATCAACAGCGCGCTTATTAAGAACACCACCACGAACGGCAAAAGCATCAGCATTAAATATGCGACTAAGACAGAGAGCTGAAGCCGTCCTGTGATGGCGCAAAGTGTGAAAGAGAATTTGAGCAAAGCTATTGAGAAGACAGACGTGCCGGAAAATGCTGCAGCAGCTATCCTAGCGTTAGTATCTTTCCCAAAGACGCAACGAGACCTATACTTACACAACCCCTAGCGAGAAAGAACATCCGAGCGAGAGCGATAGTAAAGACCATTTCACTACCGTTTTCGAAGACGAAAACGGCAATCATATCTCGACTAAGCATGTCTATCCATAAGCATTTATCGCAACCGATACATTGGGCGCCTAGCATTGCCAAATATCTCGCACACATCGCTCCCTGCTTCCGTGCAGACATCTTTCAAGGCTGGGCCAAGTCGGCTATCACTGCTTGTCAATGGCGATGCAGGGTTGAATTCTGCTTTATTTCCACCAAGGATCATTCAGGATCTCGTCTATATTTGCTCGCTTGAGTGGGTTGAGATTAGTCATTTTCAAAATCAAGTCTTTTGTTCTATGATCGATATTGGGAAGTTGGCCTTGTTGCCACTGTGCAAAGCGTGTGCCAGGATCTTCTTCGATGACCACTTCAGACAACTCGGTCAGTAGTTCAGTCCAGTATTCATCATCGATGAGCGCGAGAAGCTCTGGCGGAGCGGGACCAAACAATGAGAGCAATTTGTACAGTATCACGTGCTCAGGCTCGGTTCCGTCTGCTTTGAGCTGCTCGAAGTCCGGATGGAGCAACTCTGCACCTGTCAACGTGTACAAACACTAGAGAGAAAGCATTGAGTAGGAGTCGGTGGTTCTCAGAGGATGGCTCGCACTTACTATCAGTCCGAAAGAGAAGATTTCGGACGGTTTCCCGACCCCTTTCCCTGCTTGCCCTTCTGGACTTCGCCACATAACGTTGCCCATTCTGTGATTTAAGAGCTTCTCGCCATCCAGATGAAGTGCACAGTCCAAATCGGCCAAAGCTGCCCGCTCTATTTCGATATTGTTGTTCTCGTTCACGGTCCAATCAAGTAGAATATTATTGGGTTTTAGGTCTGCAAATAGCGGTCATTCCGACTGTGTGTAACATGTGTACCCACTTTCGCCCAAACTTACCTAGATGTATCCATTGCCTGGAATGCAGCTTACCCAACGCCATTGCGACCTCTCGAAGGATGTTTTTCCTGGTTTTGATGCTTAGATCCGGGTTTTTGTGGACTAGTGAAAGTAAATTATCCTTGAAGTACTCGTACACAAGAATAGATTCGTCCTGGTTATCATCGATGTGGGTGCGAAGGCAAGGGTCGGTTCCAAACTCGTGCTTGAGCACTTGTGAGAGCTCGAAGATGGAAGAAGATACCCTTTTCATGACATATTGTTGGTTGCCGCAACTGAGGAAGTCAGAAAGCTTGTATCTACCAGTTGTAAAGGACGACTCACTGGGCACGGTAGACCTTGTACTCAGCTTTGGTAGGGTGAACTTGGAGAACCTCATCGCAAACATATGTCCGGCCTGTACGACAAGTTATTGTAGACATCATCTTCACAGATCTTGACGCCGGTACGCGGAAGCAGCTCATGGCAACAATGCACCGAGATCTTGCAGACAAAGCTGTGCCTGAAATAGAGCGGTGCTGAGCAATAATACAATTTGCTTAGCACTCGCAAGAGATACCGAGCAAGCTTTGCGAAAATTGAATAACAACTTTTAAGAAACAGCTTCATGATATCCTTTCCGGTGGCCATTGACTCGGAGTGCTTGTATCCTAAGCTCATCCTTAGTAGTAGTATGTAGTAGTAGTAGTAGTGGTAGTACATAGTACATATTCGCGTCTACTAGCGACATCTCACATGTCAAAACCTTCTTGGGCAACATTCAAGGCTTCTAGACAATATCTGCAGCTTAAAAGATATCAAGACGCGGCAAGCTTGCGCTCGTTGATCTCCATGGCAGCATGGCAGCTCACTCGAAGCTCGTTTTGCCTTTGCAGTTACCCCCCTCGGACAAATCCATCAAGCGGCTTTTCTCCGCGTTCACGGACCTTTACCTCCAGCACCGGACCAAGATCTCGAGAACTGTCTACCTTACGCTCCTTCTTGCCTTGACCAACCGAGTACGCAATGCCATCTCCGAGCAGAAGGCAGCTACTTTACTTCAAGCACAAGTGCGACAGCGTCCGGGGACCGCTTCGACGCAGGGAGAAGCTACGGCGAGGAAGAGGGTAGAGTTGAACAGCGAGTTCTTCAGGAACCTGTGGAGGCTGTTGAAGATTGTCATACCCGGTTGGAGAAGCAAAGAGCTGAGGCTGGTCATTAGCCATAGCATCTTCCTCGTCATACGGACCTTGATTAGTCTTCACGTTGCCGAGCTGGATGGCAAGCTGGTCAGCAGTCTTGTTAGGGGCAAGGGCAAGGAGTTCTTCAAGGGCATTGTATGGTGGATGATTGTCGCTGTGCCAGCAACATTCACCAATTCAATGGTTTGCCAATCAATTACAAAAAAGGATCGCAAGCTAATGACCTTGTACAGCTGTCCTACCATCAATGCAAGCTAGCTCTTCAATACCGCAGCCGTCTTACAGACTACCTGCATAAAAGATACCTCTCCAATATGACCTTCTACAGCCTCTCAGCCCTCGACGACCGGATAAAAAACGCAGACCAACTGATAACCGTGGATGTTTCAAGGTTTGCCAACAGTCTTGCCGAGCTGTACTCAAACCTAGCCAAGCCAACTCTGGATATAATGGTCTATAACTACTCCCTCTCCAGGTCTGTAGGTGGGGAAGCTTTGTTCATGATGAGTTTATTAGTGCAGGTATCCGCAGGCGTCATGCGTGCCCTGACACCCCCTTTCGGCAAATACGTTGCAGAGGAGGCACGATTGGAAGGGGAATTTCGCTTTCAGCACTCAAGGTTGATTGACAATAGTGAAGAAGTGGCACTGTACCATGGCCATGAGGCGGAGAAAGATACATTAGACAAGGGCTATTTTACGTTGATCAAGCATGTCAACCGCATCCTTCGAAGGCGTCTCTACCACGGCGTCATGGAAGACTTTGTCATCAAGTATTTCTGGGGTGCCTTGGGCCTCATGCTCTGCAGTGTGCCCGTCTTCTTCAAAGTGCCCGGCCAAACCTTGCGCGGCATGGGCGATCGTACCGAAAGTGTGTCATCTCCCCCAACCCCTTTCTCTCTTCGCCTAGCCAACCAAGTCCTTCTCGCTAACCAATTTCCCAGGCTTTGTGACCAACCGCCGTATGCTCCTCTCCTCTTCCGACGCCGTCGGCCGCGTCATGTTCTCCTACAAAGAAATCTCCGAACTTGCCGGCTACACCTCCCGCGTCTCAATTCTCCTCGACGTTATGGACGACATCTCCGCCGGCCACTATGAAAAACGCCTTGTTAGCTCCGCCTCAACCTCTTCTAACGCCTCTATCCTCGGTGGCCGCGGTACCGTCATAGAATCGCCCGACATTCAATTCATCAACGTACCCATCGTCTCCCCAAACGGCGACATCCTCGTCCGCGCCCTCAACTTCAGCGTCGCCCCCAGCCAGCACCTCCTCATCGTTGGCCCCAACGGCTGCGGCAAATCTTCGCTCTTTCGCATCCTCGGTGGCCTCTGGCCTGTTTACGGCGGCACCGTCCACAAACCCCCTTACTCCGACATCTTCTATATCCCGCAACGCCCCTATCTCTCTCGCGGCACCCTCCGCCAGCAGATCATCTATCCAGACTCCCTGCGCGACATGCACCGCCGCAAAATCACCGATGTGGACCTCCTCGCCATCCTCGCCACCGTCTCCATCGCGCACATCGTCGACCGCCCCGGCGGCTGGGACGCCGAGGAAGAGTGGCGCGACGTCCTCTCCGCGGGCCTACAGCAGCGCGTTGCCATGGCGCGCCTCTTCTACCACGCGCCCAAGTACGCCATCCTAGACGAGTGCACCAGCAGCGTCACGCTCGAGGTCGAACGTGCGATGTACGAGGAAGCGAAGAGGTTAGGTATCACGCTAATGACGGTGTCGCACCGACGGAGTCTGTGGAAGTATCATGGGTGGATCTTGCAGTTTGATGGGCAAGGGGGGTATGTGTTTACGAAATTGGATGCGGAGAGGAGGTTGGTGCTGGAGGATGAGAAGGAGGAGCTGGAGAGGAAGCTGAGGGGGGTGGAAGGGATTGAGAAGAGGATTGCTGAGTTGACTTCTTGAGGGATGGGAGAGAGGGGGTGGAGCGTTTGGAGGGGTTGTTGGTGGGGGTCTTGGGGGCAGGGGCGTTGGGCGTTGGTCAAAGGGCGATGCATGTACCTTAGTGGGAAAGTTGTGGGAAGGGACATTTTGGTTATGAGAGCACCTGGAGGCCTGACATGTTGAGGAAGAGTCAGTGAGTGGGTTGTGCGGAGCAGCTTGAGATCGATTCTATGTTCATAGCTAGATTTCCGTATATGTACAAACTTCCGCTTGACCAATTAGAGTGTTCAACAGCGCTTGCCCGTATTGGCTAAATCATAATTTGCTTCCTACTTTCCGTGTTTCTCGAAGTCGTTCCTTGGGGGGCCGTCGATGACTGATCTACGACCGCGTAAGAGGAGTCGAAAGGTGCGGGTAGATCTGGAAATTTAGCAGGATCTGAACGTCTTGCATGCCATGAATCTTCATCACGCAATCCATTCCGATCTTCTTTATATCCGTAAAACAAAGGTTGCCGCACTGACTTCGCTCTAGCCTGTATCAAGACCTAGGCCGCCACGCCCTCCAATGTTCTGTGTAACAGTAAGAGCTCCGTCCCTGGTTACAACTCTGGCATCTGTATGTTTTGTTCAGCCAACCTCCCAAGTCAACTACCGAAGTGAGGTGCGCAAGGGTGAGGAATTGAAGGTCTCAGACAGCAGTTGGTACAAAGTGTATCCACATTGAAGTTCAGAACAGGTCTGTGTGTGATGTTTGTGTCATCATAGAATTATGAAATGTGAGGGAGGTGGAGCGATAGAGAAGAAACGGAGTCATACCCGACTTGAGGTCTTTGGGAGTAAGATACTATGGGGTTGAAAGGGGTTGCAGCTTGGGCTTACGAATGCCAGCAATTGCTAAGTAGTCCTGTTTTATGTGCTTTATGAATATTTGGAATCGCCCTCCATATTCTCATAGACGTTGGTCGTTAGTCTTGTAAAGCCTGTGACATCTCTGGTCATGGTTGATAGCTTGCAACAGCTGGAATGCTGTTAACCAGAGGGTATTGTAGTTAGCGAATGGTAGAATCCTACGGTCCACCACCGTAACGCACCTGTTTGAGCATGCGGGTGTGCATTTGTCTGTGGCTGCAGGTCTTTATGACCAACCGTGGATGAAAGTTAGAAGTCCTGAAGTGGGAACAGCTTTGTATGTCTAGCCTACTTTCACTTTCTTGAAGAATGTTTCGATCTTCTTCTGCCCTTCATCGTACTTGGAGCTTCCAACTCCTCTTGTACGCTTGAGACCTTTCAGATGCTCTTTACCATTCACAGCTTTGACGATCATCTTCAGCGCCGGAATACCTGATTCCTTAGACTCCGCCGTCCCGGACTCGGTCTCGGAGGCGGCTGTAGAGGATTGATCAATTGGTATGATCTCTACTGGCAGTATATTAATAATATCCAGCTCCAAGTATCCAGTATTCGACCATCCGCCAAGATATTCCAAAGGCTTCACACCTCCGCTCCCCACAGAAAGTCCAGCGGCCAGCGTCACAGTATCTTTCCCAAAAAGCTTCAATATACACCTCCAAAGGTGCGATAGTATTATCCCATGAGAAACCACAGCAACGACTTTCTCTCTTGCAGGCCTCTCATCTTGTATTAGCGGCAACAGTTTGTCTTTCACAAAATTGTCCATTCTTGCGTTCATCGACTCCTTAGCCTCAACATCCCTGAAGTCCGGGTCATCGACATGCTGAGATCGATGGTTCTCTTTGCCTGACTTGCTAGAGCCTCGCGACCGGACGTAGAAGGGTTTACCTTCATAGAAACCAAAGTCTTGCTCCCTTAGTATTTGCAGTTGTGTAACCTGTACCTTCTCTGCTAATTCCTCTCCACCTTTGTTGGCTTGTGCCAAACGTATCGCCTCCGCCGTTTTATACGCTCGCTGTAGATCGGAAGAAAAGACCTTGGTAAAGCATAGACCATTCTGTGCAAAGAATTGTCCCAGACGGTCGGCTTGGAGGCTGCCGTGAACTGTAAGTGCAGAATCTTTGACCCCGGCACTGGATAGGATGTTAGCAGCCAGAAAACGAGTGAGAAAATTTTTGGGATTCACACTAGACCTGTGCCACATTATCGACGGTCTCGCCATGGCGAACGAGAAACAGTTTCATAGTTGGATGGCCCACCCTTTCAAAGGTGCAGGGCCCATGTGTTTGACGTCGTTTTCGAAAAATTGCCCCGATTTGCAAAACTTGGCTTAATCATCAAGTCATAATCTCACCATCTTATCTGATCTTAACCCTAACCCTACCCCTACCACCGTGCGCGCCTCTGACAGCTTGCAACATGATCTCATGGTACGGAGTACTGCTTGCTACTTTTTTGGTACAGCACTCTATCTAAATCCTGATAAGAGGATTACACTCACTCGCAGTCATCTTCTGGGCAACAAAGAAAGAGCTGGCCCGTGACTGTTGCCATTACCAAGGTCTTAGAGTCTTTCGGTACCGACAACGCCTCCAAACGATTACAACCATACCTACTACCTTCACCAATTTAACCACGGATTGCAGCTACATCACCGTTGAAGTTTATGCTAGAACGTGGGCACCGACCCTATGAGTGCGATAGTTGTTAACCGGCAGTATCAAGCACTTCCTTGAGGGGCAGAAAGGAGTCGATCGTGTGCCGGGCCCCGGCTACGAGGAGGATGGTTGGCGACTCACGTCGAGGTTTAAGTTAGAAGAATCTTCAGCAATGGTGGGTAGGCCAAATTTTCCCTTCTTAATCCTCCAGCTGTGAATTGCAAAAATACCTAAGAATAGTACACTATTGAACCCATATGGGCCCACTGTCATTCAGGGCCTTGAAGCAAGTAAGAAACAAAGACGGGCATGTATTGTAGCACCTGAAGACCTCTCACTTAAGTGATTTGTTATCAGACATACTAAAAATATCAATGCCTAGTAACCTTTGCTCTCAAAGGATGTCGAGAAGACAACTATCAAACCGTCGTCAAAACCTGGTAACAATGGGACTTTTCGTTTGCTTGTCACAATTGTACGTGGCAGCAGTCCTATACACCAAAGAGGAACGTGCGTTAATCTAGATACCAAGATCTGCAGTATAACTTAAAACCATTTTGGAACTCTTTGTGTGATTAGTTAAATAAGTTCAGCGGTCAAGTCTGAGACCGCCTCTGAGACCGAAATTCATTCCAGAGTACGTCACATAGGTTTAATTCAAGACTCTTGAACTCCACAATAATCGATTAGCAAGCTGAGACCTTTTTTGACAATGGATCGCAACTTTACCACTTGAAATAGCTAAGAAGCGTGATTTCTCTACATTATAATCATGTTTTACTAATAGAGTCTGCGTCGAAACCATCTTAGCAAATCGCTTTGAACGAGAGAAACAGAGTCATCCAAAACCCAAAACAGAGCAGTGTATAGAGGCACTACTAGAACAGGTCAAATAACAACAAAGACCGACACAACCTGTCTTGCCTCTGCCGACTGTAAATATGATATATAGGTCCTAAGAAAGATAGAGGTCGAGTAATCAAAAAAATCTACAGACCTCATTTTCGTGGATCACTAACAGACAAGCTGGAAATTGTAACACAAAAGCATTTGCAGAATCAACATATTCCCAAGAACACCAACATCATCAAGCAATGACTGACTCTGCTCAATCGAACGGGCATCTTACTGAGCAACTGCCGAGTCTCAAGAACGCCAAGATCATCTTTTTCATTGGTAAATGCCTATTCAGAACTGTGATAAGGTTAACGACATTGTATGTGCCATACTCTAACGGTATCTCTAGGTGCGCCGGGAACAGGTAAAGGAACACAGTGTACTCGCTTGGCCGAAGAGCTTGGTTTCGTTCATATCTCTGTCGGCGATCTCCTTCGAGATAGGGAAAAACATCCATCCTCATCGCCCCTCCTCAAAGCCTTGATCAGAAGCCGCACTGTGTACCGCACTCCAATGCCCAACGATTTCTACGTCGGACTTCTCCGCGACGAATTGGTCAAGAACATGGCGCATGGAAAGTCCCAATTCCTGGTTGACGGTTTCCCGAGGAACATCAAACAGCTGTGGCTTCTTGAACAAGACGTGAGACAGATTTAGCCTAGCCATATAATGAATAGTGCTAACTATGATACGCAGTCACCGCAGCTTAAGGCTGCTCTCCATTTATTTTGTCCCTTGGAAATCTCACGCTTACGCGTTGCGAAACGAGCTTTAACTTCTGGCAGATACAACGACAATACCGAAGAGTTCGAGAAACGGCACCAAAAGTTCCTCAAAGAAGGTGTACATGATTTCTTTCGCAGGATGAGCGAGCTCGAATGCCATGAGGTTTGAAAGCGTAACATAATATTCTGGAAGTCTAGCGGTTAACTTGATATAGATTGATACAAACAGAAGATCAGACGAAGTGTATCAGAGCGTCCGCACAATTGTGAAGGTGAGAACATTATTCCAGAGCGTGTGATTTTCTAATGGTCTAAAGGATGCTTTCTCCACAACGGCGTAGTCTTGGAGTAGATTACTTACAAGCCTCACTGCAAAAGATGGTGAGACGTGATTAATTAGGCATGGAAGGTATTGTGAGTCTGCGGTTATTGCGCTAGCAACCTTTCGTGCGCTGAGTAAGATTTTCGCTCTTCATCTGTTTCGTTATTCTCAAATCTTGCTATTCGATCTTTTCGGCCATCCACAAGCTTGTCTAAACCTTTTACAATGGAAGTCGATGGGCCGGTAAAGAGTTTAAAGGCACTGGTGGTAGATATTGCTGCTTTATATTGGTTTAAAACGAAATGAAAGGATAAGTCTGTATTAGCGAAAGATCTTCGGAGCGCACAAGCTCAGCACATATTAACTCAAATAAGTTCAAGTTTTAATGCGGTTGACTAAAAAATTTGAACACATATGGGGTTATATACATACAAGGTAGGCCGGCGAATATTTTTCAAAATCGCCGACGACGTTATCGAGTATCGAACTCGTGACCTGCACCACAACTCTGTATGGGGGAGGCAATGGGAAAGTTAATGGGAAAATCAATGAGAATGCAAATGAGGGTGTAAAAGACCTATTATGAATTCAAAACCCGTCTCCATTTGAAATAATTAATTAGATCCTTTCCTCTATGCAAAACAGGTAAGACAAAGGACTCGATGGGAGTTTGAAAAGAAGAAGCAAACGGAGGTGTAAAACGGGGATGTAAAAGACCGTGTTATGGATCCAAAGCTCTTCTCTATTTTAAACAAGTAATGTGTTCTCTCTATGCAAAACACGTAAGGTAAAAGGACTCGATGGGGGTTCGCGATGGAGAAGCAAATGAGGATGCAGATGGGGAAGTAAAATGGAAGTGTAGAAAGTCTGTTATCGTTAGCTAAAGCTCTTCGAGTCTCGTTGATCCAGACAACAAGCAGCTCGAGAAGCATCTTCAAGGAATTTCTGCCTTCCTGAAGGAACAGTTAACTACGACTCGGATTGCCGGCAGGGACCGGCTTGTCGATTCTCCCCAACCCTCACTTCCAGAAACGCATCCTGACAGAGCATTTAGGTATGCCACATTCTTCATTTTTGAACAATTCGCCTGGACCAAACGTGAAGCCAAGGCAGAGCCTCGAGACCGCCATTATTGTGATCACGAAGAAGAACGAGGTGTGAATGCAAACGTTACGGAAGTCCACTCGTGATGGGCATAATGTCAAAGTACTATTATGAATGAACCTAAGCTTCCAAATCCCTCAAATTGGGTGATCTTAAATCTGCTTTCGTGGTACTCGTTTGCACTAGGACTCATTGGCTGTCTTTCTTTCTTCGACTGCTTCTTGAAGTGCCGATGGAGGTTTCCTTGCGGGGAAAGTATCTTCTCATGCGCTCATCGCATTCAATAGCAGTGCTTCTTTATGAGCAGGGGCAGCTATAGTCAGTTCAGAAGGTCTTTCATTGTAATCGAGGTATGACATGAGTAATGTTGCAATTGGAAAGCCTATGTAGATTAGTCGCCTAGATGAATCTGCTATTGTGGGGTTCTTACCACGGGCGGCAGAAAATTGGCAGAGCTCGGAGTCGCTCGGTGCAACTATAATATCAATGTCATATCTAGCAAAGATATCTTCGAATTGTTGTCCAATTTTCTGAATGTGCTCCAGGATTCGACAACGCTTCTCGTTGGAATCGCCAAAAGTTAGGCCAGACACGAGCATGTTTTGGTTAGGATATTCTGTTTTTTGATAAGCAGCCGAATCACTAGGTTCATTTGAAGATGTACCTGTTGTAAGTGCTTCTTCCCAATGCGAGAAATTCCAGTCGACAAGCTCTTTGAGGCTACGCACTCTCGTTCTTTTTAGGCTATCAATATAGCTACCTCTATCCGCCTTCAGATCAGCGGCTATTGACCATTGGAATCTGTACAATATCCAAGGGAAGTGGTGCTGACCCATCATCGATTCCAAAGTATCCCTTCCCTCAAAGCCAAACTCCTGGTAAGCCTGTACGGAGACATTTTCGTGATAGCTTTTGGCAAGGCTCTTAATTTTGGAGTACGAAGACAACGCCCGTCTCCTCCAATTGTAAAAGTCAATATAATGAATGTTTGGATGAAGCTGGAAAAGAACGAACTTTTTGCTTGGTAGCCTCCGGCACCGGCTTAATTATTCCGCTATCCAGCGTCCAGATTTGAGGATCTAAGGTTCCTACCCTAATATTCGCTCACTTGCCGTTCAATGCTGATGCATAACCACCAGGCGGTGCCTTTGATTTTGTTGGATCCACAAGCACAGTGAGCAAATCGGCGACATCCTTAGGGCTTTTGGCCATAGGTCCAGAGGTATCATAGCGCTTGCTGATCGGAATAATGCCTTCTCCAGATACGATTCCGAGTGTTGGCTTTATCGTATACAACGAGGCTCTGGTCGCAGGATGTACAAGGGATCCGAAGGTTTCCGTTCCAATGGCAAGGGGCGTGAGGCCAGCGCTGATAGCAATCGCAGACCCTGAAGAAGAGCCAGATGGAATATATGATGCTTAGGCTAATACTTCAAAGTTTAGAAAGTTCAGAGTACACTGTGGCCAACAACGCTATCTTCCATATCTAGAACTCCTCGTACATAGGCAGACTGGGCTTGCCCAGCCACAGCGGACCATCCACAGCGAATTCCGGTACCTCTTGGTACAATGAGGACGCGTTGATTTATCTTTTGCGAAGTTTTCAAGGACCTCACTTGAAGTACCCTAATTCCTATGCACGAGTAAGTAAATCAACTGGCTTGATCGCAGTCTGCTCACCGACATGGTTGCTTTCCCTTGAATGATTGCACCAGATTGTAGTAACTAAAGATTGTAAGCTGGCAATAGCTAGGCTGTAGCTTGCTTCAGAAGCTTACTTTATCAACAATCGTGGCTGATGAGGCCGGTTCCGCCCCAACAAGGGCCATAGCTCCCCCGGTACGCATACTCGGATGTACGTTGATGTTGTCCTAGAAGAACATGAGCACGAGCATTCCTTATTCAATTAATACGGGCCGTTAACATGCCTTGATGAGTACAGGAATTCCATGTAGAGGCCCCAAAGACACTCCTTTCGCTCTCAAGGCATCCATTTCTTCCGCTCGTTTCATGGCTCCTGGGGCTAACTCATATACGGCGTTCAGGTAGCCGTTGTATGCGCTGATGGTGTGCTGATACTGTTCCACAATCTGTGTGCTTCGAAGCTTACCGGCAATAAGTTAATGCTGCAGGCTGTCTGCTGTTGCTGTTAGAGCATCGAAAAAGGAAGTATGACGATCGGTATCGGTAAATGTTGGTACCAGGCCTTTCAGATTAGAATTCGCGACAGACCGTAATACCGGTTGCGACACCAAAGCCATATTTGGCTTTGGACAAAAAAATGAGTAGCTTGCTGAAAAATGGAGATGCGGCCGAGAATAGCGGCCGAGAATAACTATGTAGAGCAACAATAATAATGTGAGGCACGTTCTTACTCGAATGATAAGGTCGGGGATACTGTCTTGGTTCCGGCAAGTCTGGCAGACGTGCATTACTTTCCAGAATCTCAATCAGAAATAAAGAATATTAATTTCGTTTAATAGTGATGTTGAGCTTTCATAAATCTTCATTTATTTTTAGAATGAACAGAATGAATGAGAAATACAAGACTTTGCTAGAAGTAATAAATTTCTTAGAAAGATTCTTGTTTAAATGTTTCATTATCTTCTAAAGCTTGTTATCTTGTAGAAGAGCATTCAATATGCTCAACATCAAGATGAAACAACATCACTCGTAAGATTTATCTTATGATCATAAAAGCAATGAAAGAATGTGTGCGCGTAGTAAGCTGAGAACCTGAGGCAAATGATGTAGAGCCGTAAAATTGTTGTAACTCTTCATATAGTGCTTCGTTATCTTTGACTATTGTGCGTGTCATTCTTTACTGATCTCAGAATTTGTCCCTCATCTTAATTTGTTGCCTAGAAAATGGAATCAGATTCTTGCTGGGACTGGATCAGCATATTTGAAAAGGTGCAGCTATGATATAGATCGTCCTACAATCAATCGCCCAAAAAGACCATTACAGCTTTCATTTCTAGCATTTTCTTGGACATAAGAAGTGTCCATCTTTCCATGTGTGAGGCCATTTGAGGTCTTTAAACCTCGATTGCAATTAATGTGGCTCCGGACGAGAGGTCGGTCTTTTGTGCGATCTGTGGATCATCGCTAGAGCTACTTGATAGTAGTGTCCTGCGCAATTACAATCTGGGAATACTGGCCAAGGATCAAACAGAGGTTTGTAGAAATGCCTTTGAATTATAGTCCATTTCTCTCGAAGCATCAAATACTCGAAAAGCTGATATGTGTTCGAAACTGTAGTGGCTCGGAAAGGTACGTCTTGTGGGCAAACCGTAAGCACTCACTTGGCATTTGGCGCTCCCCCTTGTTGGTCTTTAGAGTGACAGTCTTGGCCTAGAACTGGAGGTCTTACCTCAGATTCGTCTGTATCTATCTTTTCACCTACAACATACAACGGAGGCGCTGAGTTTAGATTCGATGCTCGATTCTCTATGCCTACAGAGTGGAGCCGTCTCGATACGTGGGCGGTGTCTACCTGGCGGGTGTTTGAGCCGGACCAAGATTATGGCCTAATCTACCCATTACACGAGTCATGCTTGGATATTATACGCCAGATTGGACTGCGACGGTCTCTTCAAGTCGAGAATGGTTCAAGGATTCCCTCGGGCCTTGGCGACTATTTCGAAGCACTGCTACGTCTTCACGTGCGCAATACAACAACACCAAATGGAGGGATATCTATCCCGGATATACCGCCAACGGTTTGGAGTGGGAACATTACTGCTATGGCGCTCGAGAAATGTGGATGGGGCCATGGGGCGTAGAACGAGGATGGGATGTCAGTGGTCGCTCCGCTTGGTCTTGCCTAAAAGGATAAGCTGCAAAGTACTGATACTATAATCTGCGTATGTGACAGTGGTTGGTCGCAGATCCCCTTAAGATTCCTAATCTCACCTCCTATATTTTGTCGCATTTGCAGCCTCTCTTTCAGGACTCTTTTCTTAAAAAGCATGCAGTTCGCCTTCTACGGTCGGTGTAGCTTCGCAGAGACCGTCCATAGCAACACTACCTTGGGAGATACTTCACAAAGTCATCTTCTATCTTCCTACTACATCAATCTTTTATTTGCACCGCTGCAGCCAAGCTCTCTCCGCTCGCATCCCCATAGATCAACGGTTTTGGCGCGACCAACTCATTTCCGGCAAGCTCGTTGGGTATCTTTGGGACTTGAATGCTTGGGAATGTCACCTGAGAAAGGTCGAAAGTCATGACAGGAAACTCCTGGCCAAAACATTGATAGGAGAAAGGTTTCTCGAACAGGCATTGCACCAAACACTACATAGTTTAGATAGCAAGTCGATTATTCCATATTACGGTGAATTGGAACGCTCAATCTTCATGACACTGACCAGAAGATGGCGGATCCTCCGATTGGATTGGTAAACCGCTGCAGAATAGTGAGGATTGTGCAAGATATCGAAAGGATAGATAAGCTTGAAGCAGATGAGCCGACCATCCGTTATAGAACCGATTGGTGAACGACGCACAATAAATCAAGGTAACCACTATATGGACACCACCCGCCTTTGCAGAGACACCACCTGAACTTTGCAAAAACACCACCCCTTCTCACTAAGCCTAATCAGGTAATTTCAGGGTCCATCGCGTTGTTTATCTTTGCGTTCGCTCCACTTTTTACCTTCATTGCTACCCACCCACGCCGCCGCCATGTATATGCAATTACTTCCTCCTTCAGAAGGCCTTCACTGCTCAATTGAGCTTCTTATCAAGTCAGTCAATGAACACGCTGGTCCCCAAGGCTACGCCGTCATGAAGAAGCGCTCCAAGAAGTTCAAGAAAGGCGTGACCATGAAAGTCTGGCTCTGTTGCGATCGTGCCGACGTGGCAAAGACCTCTGATCTTGGGCGATTCAGGAAGAGAAGGATCACACAATGGAAGAGAAAGAGATGATAGATGTGTCAGTCACATCTTTCTCCGTCGTCGTCACTGCTTCTATCGCTACGACGGCTTCGGAAGACATACTACGCGTTCAGAAGCCCGCCATTGTCAGGGCGAAAGGACGGTCATGAGGCTCATCTAATCGTGTACGGTCAGAGACCTCTCAGCGGCGACAACGAGCCTTTGAAGAGTCTACACAGCGAGAGCCGTCTGGCTTCGAACCCGTGGAAGAGCTTCCGTCGCGCGGGCCTACCCAGGCGACTCAGATACCTGAGACTCAGCCTCAACAAGCCCCTCGGGATCGTGATGAACGTGGACGAGGACGAGGACGAGAACGAGAACGAGGTGAAGCAAGAGATGAAGCAAGAGATGGTCAAATTGCAGACGTTTCAGACGGCATGATCTCTTTTCAGATGTAAATAAATGTTAATTTGAATGCGATTTGAAGCGTTCAAAAAGATATGTTTCAGGTTTTGATTATGTCCTTGAGAGCGAAGAGAACGAGGTGCTTTTCGCACCAAGAATCGACTGTTTATGTGATCTTCTCAGCGTTCTTCTTCAAATCTCTTTCAGGGGTAAACAATTACCTGATTAGGCTTAGTGAGGGGGGGTGGTGTTTTTGCAAAGTTCAGGTGGTGTCTCTGCAAAGGCGAGTGGTGTTCATATAGTGGTTACCTAAATCAACGGAATGTATTTTTTTGTTGATAAATGTCGGGTCGCTACGGCGGCCGGATTCAGTGATAGCGCAGGCGACCGTTGATGACTTCATGCCTGCTTTGCTCAAATGAACGTCAGTTGAGCATGCTTGACAGAGACAGCCACCTAACCACGGCATGACTACTAGGCAAAGGAGTAGCGAAGGCCGCCAGCTCAAAGCCAGCGAGTCAATGGAAGAAGTAGAGACTCCAATAACTGGCAGAGGCCACACCGACACTACTGCGATAAGGCGCGCACGAAATAGGCTGGCGGCGCGCAAGTCTCGGCAAAAGCGGGCTGAAAAGAATGAAGAATTGGTGGAGCAGGTTACACATTTGGAGGAGCAAGTGCAATACTGGCGGAGCGTTGCTCTGCAGCATGGACAAGAAAACGAGCTAGGGGATGAGCGCACGCCTGTTGCGGCCAATGCTCGGACTGAGAGTCCGGAGGAGGATTTAGAGGAGGAAGAGGAACGTTTGCGCAGAGAGCTGGAGCACTTGCATCGCAAAAATCGGGTTATGGATCTACGCCGACAGGTTGCAGATGCACGCCTGCTTTCAGAGAGCGCTGGAGAAGAACGTGCCAGTGGTAATAATCGTACCATGACAGAAGGAGGCTACCGCCAGTCAACAAGTTTACGTAGTTCAGAGGATCATGACCGGAAACCAGAGGTGGCGGCGAAACGCCGAAGAACTGAAGATCCTGCCTTGGCATCTATCACTCCTCAACGCTATCACGGTCAAACCTCTACCGAGTACATAGCCTTTACACAGTCTTGCGAACAGTTCTTTGAGAGTAGATCGGTCGAATATAGGCATGACGAGGAAAAGATTTGCTACGCCCTGGAACGTCTTCCTAATCATCTACAGGCAGCCTGGCGCCGAGAAACTGCAAGACATAGGAGTACCTGGAATAGCTTCAAGAACTTCTTACTTGACGATCTGGAACCAAGTTTTTCTAAAGTGTCGCCGAACTACTTTCGTGCACGTCAAGGCAAGGATCAGACGGTTGGCGACTTTGTTCTTTATCTATGCGGATTGGAGGGACAACTAGGACCATTTACTGACACACAGCGACGTGATCAGGTATTACACAGTCTACGGCCAGAGATCAGCGATGCTATTCGCGAAGAACCTGAGCTGCCGCCAACACTTTCAGAGCTCGTTGACCTCGCCATTGCAATAGAGAATAAAAATAAGCGTCAGCAACAGTTAGCTCCCCAGAACCATGTCAATGGCCGATCTGGAAACACGGCAAATCGCAGTGCCAACAAAGTTGGGCTGACGACTTCACCAAGTCACGATTCACGAAATTCAAAACAACGACCACATTTAACTTAATGACTATAGTCCAGAAGATTACCAAGCGGTCTGAAATATACTTGAAGGTCACATCTGCTCATAAATACTTCGGTCTATGGTTCTCGGATTCGACGGGACGGATCCACCCACTAGTGTGGCGACACTATTGCGGGCAAAGATCCTTTCTGCTTAATTTGAGAGCCTATCATCTCTCTCAACGCCAACCAGCATAAATCTATCAATGACCGGTTCCACCACAGCCCCCTAGTGCCAAAGTTTCTGTATGATCACGGAAGAGATCCAAAGCTTAATGTGGAGCGCAACTTTTGAAGTCTGAACATACATGAAGTATATAAGCACCGTTAATCAACGCGACGAGAACATAAGTCTGCGCCATCAGGTCCCCGTTCAATAATATTAGAGTGGCTTTTCTATCAACTTTGCCACCAGGCGACTCTCAGTTGTTGTGACTTTGAGTTCAAGAGTCTCGAAAATATTGGAGATAACACAACAGACGGCCTCAACCCTTTCCTATGCACTGAGTACAACTCAGGCATTATAGGTGCTGGAACTGATCAGACCCCACAAAGAGGTCTCGAGCATTATGGAGGATAACTCGGAAAACAACAAACTGCTACGGTAATTGCATTCGATAGAGAACAGAATACTCCTACATTTCAAGAATGGCTCAAAGCCGACTCTGAAGGAAACAAGGGTGGAGGTTCCAGGGCTCTCGCGGAAATCTTGGCCTGATACGAAAGATCTGGCTCTGATTCTAGACGAGAGAAAAAGGGCCAGAAATGAGCGGCTAGAAACAAAGACGCGCGCAGATGTAGGTCTGATTGTAGCAGGTCGATCTGGGGCGGTTTGATGCATCTAAGGCACGAATGTCGAAGGAAGGGCCGGGAAGTTATTCGCTTGTCTCCTTGTCATGAAGCCTGAGTTTACCCGTAGAGTAAGTACGGCTATCATCCCTTCTCCGGGCTCGTTTGACTAATAACCCAGCAGGCGGGTCAAAATTCGAAACAAATTCAATTCACTCCAATGACGCTTCCCGCTCATCTCGCGTCGTTAGCAATTCCTTTCTCCTCTAAAATGGGCGTTTTCTGTCATTGGAAGTGGCGAATACAGTCCTCGAAAGCGAATGAGGTAATAGCCCGGTCACAATGTTTGTTCAACATTCCAGCACTCCCAGAATCGACTAGATAATGAATCTCATTTACACCACCAGGAGCGCTCGACCCGCCCACTCTTGATAGACATCTCTACCAAGAACGGTGCGAGGTGGTACATAGTGATTGTACCAACGCCTTGTCTCTTCCCTGCTCCTATTTTTTTACATGTTTTCTCTCTTTTCTAGCGCTGCTGCAGCTTTAACCTCAGTGGGTTTGCTTGAGTCTAGTCAGTCTCTACTCTATTGTTCACTTCGGACTACTGTATCGCTGAGGTTTGCTAGGTTATCTGTCTTGGGCTTTGGTGTTAGCACTATTATCATCCTTGATACGTATCCGCGATATTGCCCCCTTCCTCCCTTTCCTTCTCCACGCCCCCACCGGAGCCTCATGCAGAATATCTCGAGTACCCTCTTCCTGACGTACGCCTATCACTTTCAATCCACTCACCGCCCTTATCTACCCTTCCGCTTCGTCTTCATTTCCCATTGAGTGTAGACAGGATTACCGTTGGTGTTAGTGTTGATTGTGTAAGATTCTTACAAAGTTGGTTTGAGACTGGGAGATTATGGAAATGTTGGGGTGAGTTTCAATCTTATGATAAATAGGATCTGGTCCCGTCCAGTCAAGACTGAGGGCTTGCATCTCGACATTTTCCGAATTTTCAAGGCTCACGCTCTCATCCTGTCTCTGCATTCGCTTAAGCGTTGTCCTGGCTTTGGCCACCCCACTATGCATGCCATTCTCATCTCGTGTCGTGATACCCTTATCCGTCGGTATCGGATAGCCAGGACGCCTGCACCCGCACAAGGAGCATTTTTATCTAGCTCTTTTTGTTAAACCCCTGGTCTGTCACGATGTAGTGACCTTCTACATAACAGAACTAAACCTAGCTCTATGCCTATCTTTCTAGGCAACCGTACGCACACTAGAATTTTCAATCTATAGATAAGGAATGAAACGTTCACGTTAGCTACTATGAAGGACATGACTATGGCCCACGTACCATTATGGAAGTTTCCTCTCGATCTCCATAAGACATTAAGCCACGCCGAAATTCTAAAGCCCGTAGTTTAGGTTTACGATGGGATTTGTTGTTTGCGCAACTATATATATATTGGGACAATAATACACCAGGGCTATTTTGAAAAGGATGCTGCAAACAATATGTATGGAACGCGGATCAAAAATGTTTAAGAGAAACCATGACTACACACGTACAGTACGTCCGGGATCCCCCCTATTTATTCCCGGGCCTGCTACAAAAACAACCCTGTGCGATAATTCTGGGTTATCATTACACAGATTGGCAACAACGGTAAAAGGGCGTTGGGAACCCCCTATTTCCAATGATGTCTGTGTGTATGTGTTTCTCTCAGACTCAACTCTCTCTCTTCAGTGTGTGGGTTTTAAAAGCAAGAGGTAACTACCGAGTTATATATATATATATATAGTAAACAGCACCTATTCAAAAATATCAAACCCCCCCCCGCCCTAACATACTTCCTTTCAAAAAAAAAACCTTCAAAGTCTTTAGCGGTCAGAACAAGTTTCATGGTGTGAATGGAAGATTGCTTCTCAATAGAAGCATAATGGGACGGAACGGCTTTAAAAAAGCGCCCCCGTCTTTTTTGAAGTACTTATATATAATATATATATAGTTTTCTTAAACCCAAGTGATCAGAGACAATAAAAAAAATCATCCGCAGGGGGAGGGGGCTCCACGGATTTTACAAAGGGGTAAAGCTGAGCTAATGGCGTTTTTTTTGTTTCTACTGTACATACCGGTATGTAGATGTAGATTATAGGAAGGATTTTCGGGGGGGAAAGAAGGGCGAAATTGCAATGAACGACTACGGTTAAGTAGTTGAAGGCGAGACGAGCAAGAAAGGCTGACTGCGGCTGGGGTTTTTTGGTTCGGGTCGTTGGGGGAATTTTCGATGGGTTTGGGGAGGTGGATCGGCGTATGCGTTGCAAAACATACAAGGAACATTAACGGTTTTTACGTTAGATAGAAGCGGCTATAAATTGTAGATACGGCAGTGCTAGACAGATACGTGTCGGAGATCTAAGTCCCTTCCGGCCGCCCCTTATAGATGTCCTCCCCCCTCGTCTCTTCAAAGATTGTAGCACCCGCGGGGGGCATTCCAACTACACACCCGAATAGCCGAGCGATTTCCCAAAGCGGACCATCCCACAGCGTGCGCACCTATGCACAGCACACCCTCCTCAAAAGCTCCCCCTCGGGCAATAGGAATTCCACATCAGCCCTAACCCCCCACCCCTCCTCCCCCTCCCGCATCCTCCTGACCAACCTCTCCAAACTGCCTTCGCACTCGTGAACCAGCACCACCGCGCAGCTCTCGCACAGCCGTAGCCCGCACCCAACGCCACCGAGCGCCTCCTCATCGCGGTCGTGCCCATCCTGCTGCCGCTTGCAGCACCCAAACCCCGCGGGACTGGGACACACGCTGCACCACTCAAACGGCGCCTCCTCCGCTTTCCCGGGCATAAGGAACTCCATCCACCCCTCCGCATCCGCCGCATCCGCCCCCCCCTCTGACGGTTCGATTTCGTGCGCTCCGCACGCCGCAATCATGAGTCGTTCAAGCGTACAGGCAGAGCACATGCGGCTGGGCAGGTGACCTTGGGCGGTGTGGCCGCCGGAGAGCTCGATATAGCCAGTGCCGTCTTTGGGGTCGAGGACCTCGACGCGGAGGTCGCCGAGGCCGAGGAGGCCGTAGAGGGGGTCGGTACACCAGTGGCAGGGGATGTCTATGGAGCAGTCGGAGGGCGAGGAGGGGAGGTAGTTGAACGTTACGGGGTGGGCGAGGCGGGTGGTAATCACTTTGGTTGTGGGGGGGTTTGTGGTGGTGGGTTGGTTTGCCGCAATTGGGGTTGCAGGCACGCTCGACGCTTTCTCCTGGAGCGGCTGCTCCTTTGTGCAAAGGGTGCCGTTCTCACGGCAGTGCTTGCATGGTGGGTCACGGTCCTTTCTTCCTCGAAAGGAGCACCACTTCTTCGCCTGTCTGCACTGCGTACAGCTGGCGATTGACTTCGGCGGCTTCACAACCAGCTTCGACCTCGAGAATGAATCTTGATCTAATGAAGGCCCCGTCCTCGTCCTTCCAGTGACCGGACCAGCGACGCACTTGAGGCTTGAGTCGGAGCATTGCACGCATGGTAGGATATGATTAGCGCACTCTGCGCGATAGGAGCAGACGATTCGGCGGCTTTTGCAGCTCTCGCAAGCGCCTTTTCTGGTAGGCGGGAGGATAAGCTCGCATTCGATGTCGTCTTCTTTGCAATTTATGCAGGGGTATGACGAGCCTTCTTGTAGTAGGGTACATGGGAGGCGGATGTCTAGACATGCTTTGCATCCTCTTGCTGCTGGGTGGCCGAGCGTCACATCCTCGAAGTTGAAGAGGCCGGTGGTGAAATTATTGACACGTTCCTCGTGTCGCTTGCGAAGTAGATGTTGTGCCAAAATCGAAGTGCGACCGGTATTGGAAGTGTCTCCGGAAGCTGACCAGAGAAAGTTGGAGTCACTACTATCCGTTTCCGATTGTTCCTGTGATCCGTGTGGCCAATTGTCTGAAGAGGTCCCAACAGCTTGTAGCACCGCTCGCGCATGTTCTGACCCTACTCGAAAGGTAACGAGACCGTTCTGCCCTGTATATCGACCCGACTGCCATGTATTTGTCTTTGGTTTCTTTAGTACTTGGCTGACGAAACTGTCCCCGGTTCGAAGTGGCCTGTCTCGTTTTCTTTTGTGGGGGAGAAGCGGTGGATTACGCTTGCTGTTGGGATCGAAGTCACCGCTCTCGTCTTGGTCTACCCAAGTACTAGGAACAAATCCATTGGTTTCGCGAGCATCAATGCGGAAATCGTACTTGGGTAATGGTAAACCCGTACAACGAGGCACATCGGTACTAAGTTCGTCGTATCCCCACGCCGTGAAAGCTGAAGGGAGAGTTTCGAACTCGGAAAAAGTCGTATTCATCCTGCAAAGTAGAGAAGCGATTACCAAGGAAGCAAGGCTGAAGTGAAGGCCCAGCAACTATCAGTTCTCTACCGTGTTAGTGGGGTTTCTATGCCGAAGACGAAAGTGAAGCGACTATTCGGAGAAGACGCTGTAGTGGCGCGATGAGCTGGGAATGATAAGATCCGGCCAAATATCAACAAGGGCAAGGCACAATGAATGGGATGATGGGTGCGGCTATGTTTGCACATGCAAGGGAATGGGTCAGAGAAGAAGGGCCATAGGTGTAACTGTGAATATGAGTGAAGTAATATGGAAGTAGTGAGTTTGGAACGATTTTGCCTATGAAACCAATCGTAGTCGGGGATCCTGGTGTCATGCTGATGACTTGTGCTGGAGAACAAAAGTATGGAGTTTGGGGTTGCTGAGAAATTATCACGACAGCCAGGGTGTATGGAAAGTTGGTGGGAGGCTCCCGAACGCTTTCCGTGAAGTTGTCCAACTTTTCGAGGGAAAGCTGAGCAAAGCATTATCAGCATGGATTTCTCTAGACTTTTCTGTCAACACCCACCATAGAATAGAAAATGGAGTTTGCCCAGTAATACATATGGAAGGGGAGGTATGCATGGAACTGATCACCGCTTTGTTATTGAGTGACCTGGACTCTCCGCATTCTGTCTATTTCCGTTATGTTGAAGTAACCAGCATTACAAGTAGTGTCACTGGTCAGTCTGTTAGCATTCCGTTGTTGAAAACCCTAGCACAAAGGATGACATATCAACGAGGTAGTCATTGTCGGATTATTTAGAACTGATAAATCATACCAGGGCTTCAGTTCTCCGGAGTCTGTATGCAAATTGCATTTCTTCATAAGCCATTACTAGGTTCCGTTCCTATTGAGGGAAATAGGACTGCTAGGTGAGAGGCGTGAAGCCAAGTGTCAATTGTAGAGGGATATCAACAGTAGCTATACAAAACAGCTGGTTGTTAGAGGAGAGGCGATAGACTGACGATTGAAGAGCACAAGCCAGGGCGCTCACATAGAAAAGGAGAATAATCGAGGTAGAGCTGAGATGAAGAAAGCATATCCATGACTCCCCTATGGCTCCACCGGGTTGCGTGAACTTGGCAAAGCTACGTGCTGCATAAAAACTGGAATTTTCGTATTATGGGAGGTTGTCCCACAAAACTCGAGGCCGCCTTTCAAAATCCATTACGCCAATAGCAATGCAGCAGCCAAGTTCCCTTACCCCTTCTATAGCCCATGCAGAACACCTACGTGACATGCGTCCAAATCGTTATTGTAAAAGTAGGGTTTACTGTCCCTACAACCAATTGTGTACAGAGCCCATCATTGGTGCTTTGCGATGGTTCCTCTTTCTCTGAATGTGCTCACAGCGGGGATATTCGCTTTGAATCGTTGCTCCTCGGTACCATAAGCCTTGGGTGTAAGCTTAATTAGAGTGTGTAAAGGAACCTCCATCCATGGCGATTTCTCCTGCGGTACATTCATGTAGTAGGCATAGATGCATCTAAGCACAGCTTGGTGGGTGACTATAATAATGTTCTCGCTCCTTTCGAGTTCCATGATAATAGGCTCCAGGCGAATCACAACGTCACGATAGCTCTCTCCGCCACGGTAACGGTAGTTGTACTTGTCATCATCCCGGGCTTTGAAGTCTTCTGGATATTGTTCTTGGATTTCTTGATAAGTAAGTCCATCGCATACACCAGAGTCAAGCTCATCGAGAGCTTTCCACTCGAGCTTGTCGTAGCCGTTAGGGGACGCCGCGAGGAAGCGGGCAGTTTGAATAGTACGTTTGAGCGTGGACGTCCATATAGTCAGTTGGCGATCATCGCCGACAGACTCCGCAACGAGTTCAGGGAGTTTCCGGGCATAGAGCTCACCGCGCTCAGAGATATTCGCATCACCTCCTATCTTCCCCTGAAGATTGAATTCTGACTCACCATGCTGCAGTATAAGTCAATACTTAGAACGGAAAGGCATCGTTTGCTGGCAGTACTTACTCGCGAAAGCCAGATCGAGCGCGGCTTGATGTGGAGGTTCATGAGGTAGTAGACCACGCGACTTTGCAAATAGTCCCTTATCTGGTTGACGATGACTTGTTTACCGACGTCGATGAGTTTTACGTACGTCATATCTTTTTCGTCTTCGTCGATTGTCTGGTATACCTTCTCGTAATTACGAATGCGGTTTCGAAAATCTTGAGCTGCAACTTCAGGGTCTTGTCCCGCATAATCAGGTGAAGATGTCTTGACCTCCAAGATGTTGCTCATGATCAAGTCCTCGTTGTCGCATTTTGACTCCACGTATAACGTCTGGATATTGTTCGCCTCACAGCGTTGGTGAACCCAGCGACGACGGGCCTTGGTCGAATTGGTGGCGTCCAGAATAGCTACCACTCCTTTCCCTTGTTCGAACCATTTGACCATGTCAATCACAGCAGCCTCGGCAGCAGCATGGCGAAGGCGTTCTCCTTCTGGATTGGAGGTATCGAAGAAGTCGGCCGTGGGTTGGGGGGTATCAGCGCGGCGATAGGAGCCCACATTGAAATTCTTAGCTGCTATCGAAAGCCAAGCAAGATAGCGGACAACTGCCTCACAGAAAAAGTGTTAAATCAAGTTCTTAAGGTTGGCTGCTCGAACAGGCATATATGTGACACACCTTTCTGAGCAATCAAGCTTTTGCCTCGAGCTGGCAGGCCGACCATAACGACGCAGATACGGGTGTCCTCGACCTGAACTCCTTCGCCATTAGTTTTCTTGTGGTAGGTAGACATCTTCGTAGGCAAATAGTTAACCCGCGCGTGGTAGGCATGTGGGATTGGCGCAGACGCTTGAATGGACAAAGAACGTGACTTTGAAAAGTAGACAAGCAAAGGACAGTATCCAACAGATTCCCGAGTTTCCAATGCCCAAGATATATAGTCCGGCAACTGTTTGACATCCGAGGCACAATGTATATGAACAACCTGGCTAATGGGGGTTTTAGCAGGTCCGGTAACAGGTTGTCGTTCTCCCAGCGTCGGACCGTCGCAGTAACTGTTCCAAGTGCATTTGCTGTTTGGATTACCTCGTCCCTGGAATGGTGAAGAAGAGAGAGTGAGTGAGTGGCAACAACGACGATCATGAACAGACAGCCGGACAATTAACATTAAAAGTAAATGAAGTTCATGACGATTTCCGCAACGGAATTTCTGACAGGGATTACAGCTCGCTTAAGGTACGACCCGCAATTCCCCGCTCACCCGGTTCTGGATATAATTCAATTTTCGACTTTCTTTTTCTGATGGGCAGAGCAGGAGGCCGTTCTCTTTCCCTTGAAAGGCTTGCAAACCAATGTCAGACCCATCAAGCCCAATCAAAGGGTTAATGCTCCTCGACACTACAATCCTACCGTTCGCATATCAAACCCAGAGAGGCAAGCCAATTATCCATGGGCCGGGGGTGGAGGTCGCGTGCTCTCTTGATGTTTCATGCCGGTTTCCGCCGTGCGCCCGTAAAGACCCGGTTCACGTGATGATAGCCCAGGGTTGCCGCTCGACAGAAAACGGAACAGCAGTAAGGGTAAGAGCAGAAGAGGAAACAATCGGAAGATGTTGGATTGCTGGAAGTATAAGGTAGGTATAGGACTTGGGAAACAAAACTGATTCTACTCACGTTGCTCATTGAAAAAACATGCGACGAGCCAACCATGGCTGACTGTGTTCGCGTCTTAATTTTGATCGAAGAATCTCAGCGTTGAAGATGTGGATTTTTGAGAGAAATGAGGCAGATAACACTTGATGGTGCTTGCGATTGGCCATGACATGCAACACAGTGTGGTTATCAAGTACTTCCTTCACCTTCTGCCCTTATCAGTTCGCGGTACGGAGTCCAAAAGCAAAGCAAGTACTTCCGTAGAGAGTACCTAGCCGAAGTTGCACAAGCCCTGATGCGGGCTCCCTTCGCAAATTCAAGAACGCGTAAAAATCTTTCAACTCGAAAACTGCTTGTACTTGATTGAACCCTCTATTTTCCATAAAGCATAGGACCCTTTTCGTTTCGAAGGTGGTTTCTTGGGACAATCTTTGAATATTCCTTCTAAGCGCCGACGCTTGACGATGGGTATAATAATCCATCGTCTCTCTTTCGTAGTGCGCCGGCCTTTTCTCCAGCATTTGATTTTGAGACTGCGTAAGTCATTGCACAAACCGGATATTCCGTTCTTTCTTTATACAGAACTACGATCTAAGTTAAATGTCTCATTCAATTGCATCGTTGGATATTATTCCTTAACCCCCGATGTGTGACTGACTAATTCTCAATATCCGAAATGCTATAGACGTGGAAGCTGGCTTCAAACATTCCTGGCCCTGGCCCGTCTGTCTACTCAGCCCCTTTTTCTACAGTAACTTCGTTCGACCTTACTTGATCAATATCTTGAGTGTTCCGGACGAGTCGTAGCTCACTGACTGCCAGGGCATATTGTGGTGTACAAGCTATTAACAACATATCTTGAAAGGTGGTATAGACACTTGGGCGACGTGCCTAGCTACTAGGGCCGAAGAAAAGCGAAGGCGGGAGTAGAGAGTGGAGGAGCCACTAGGCAGAATATCCTCTAACACGGCTGGCAGAAAAATTTCAGGTTTGAAAGGACGCCGAGTTTCCCAAACCCGGGAGCGGCCGTAAAGAATAACAGAGCGACGTGGTTGCTGTCATGGGGTAAAACGTAGTCTTTGAGGGCTGAGAGTCAGTATCCCCTACATAAGGTAGGCAGCTTTCTGAAACCAGCTTTGTCCGTTCGGAATGAAAATATGCACCTATACGCAGAGCATATTTTATACTTACTCGGTGCAAATAGAACATTCTTTATCCAAGGCAGATTAAAAGTTTGCTAGCCGTCCAAGTACAGCATAGAGTCCAAGCTGTTCAGTACAACTCTATCACGGCCTCTACAAGCCCCTACTATATCTAATAATTCGCCCAAATATATTCCACACTATAATTAACAAACACATGTCCCGATACTGGGACGGTCTTGATAACGGACCCAAATACAGAGTCCTTTTACTATCATCTGCTGCTCGCCGATTTTTCACAACCGCTAATATTCTCCTCGTACTCTGGTCTATTGTCGTTGTATTCTCAATACCTCTCCGGGTCCTTCGGTACTATGGGTTCCTTGGTACTCCCTACAAGCAACGCATGGTCGAATTGGAAGAACAACGGAACATACAGCTCTCGCTACAAGTCATGGAAAAGAAAACCTCCAAGCGACGGGGACAGTCTGGCGTTGCCCAGCGGGAATCCTGGGTTAGACAGAAAGTGGGAAGTTTTGGAGAAGTGGCTTGAAGAAGCAGTCATAGAGGACACATGGGCAGCTTTTGGAAAGGTGAGGATGGAAGAGCAGTTATTCGAACGGACAATCTATGCCTAAGGTATGTCAGAATGCGTCCTGGTTCATTGGCGGATTGCTGCCAGATTGTAAATGGAGGCCATATGCAGTATTTCCAATGACGGAAGATGTGGTTTTGGTTTCTTCCTCGACTGAGAGTAGGAGAGAAATGAATCGTTGCGCATCAAATTTCGCAGATAGAATCCTCATGTGAACAAAGTCATAATAAATACAGTGCACAGTTTAGGTTGAAGGTTGAAGGTTGAGATCGGACCTTAAAGGGGCTTGATGCGGATATGACACCGCAATTGTGGAGATGACTATGCCAGTTCAATGAAACGCCGTAACGCGTGACAGTTCTAACTCAATGTTTCAGTAAACATTTATACAAACACTGCAGTACCAACTCAAAACCAACGGGTGTACGTCACAGATACTTCACCGATGCCATGATTTCCCACGATGATGGGCGAGCTCTCGGATTTTCAGATTGGCCAAACGGTAGAGCTCCCAGATGGCCGTACTGCAACCATTCGATATGTTGGTAGCGCCCACTTTGCCGGGGGAGACTGGGTTGGGGTGGAGTTGGATGATGCTTCAGGCAAGAATGATGGTGCTGTACAGGGTGAGCGGTACTTTGACTGCGAACCTGGCCATGGCATGTTCGTACGCCCGGGGGTCACGAAGATCATTGATCAGTCGACACCCAAAGCCAGTACAGGACATACGGAAGGGAGGGCAAACGGTATGGCTATAAAGAGTAGACCACAAAGCATGGTGCCTGGGGGGTTGAGAAGGCAGAGTGTCTTGGATCCAGCAGTAAGTAAAAGGCAGAGTATCAATGCTGGTAGTCCTACGCCTGGAGCAAAGGCAGGGTTACCTTCGAGACTTATGGGGGTATGTTACAGACAGTTGGAACAAGAAGGATGTATGGCTCATCTTTGAAAGTCTCCTAGTAAATCTCCTACTAAACAGCTTGGTTCGACCACCTCTTCGAGAAGTTCTACACCACGCACTACGGCAGCTCTACCTACAAACATAACATCTACGACTGCTACAAGAGCCCATCATGCATCGATGGGTCCTCCCACCTTCTCTTCGAATCCTAGGACCTCACGTCAGTCCATCGCAGGCACAATGAATGGTTTAGCTAAGGCGCCCAGCGAGACATCTTCTAACTCGTCGAAACCGCCAACCCATCGCATGTCGATTAGGCCGAGTACAATGAAAGATATAAGGTCCGACAGCGGCAAGAGCCAGGCAACTGCAGGGAGTGGTCATGATTCGCCCTCGGGTATCCTGAGCCCGGAAATTTTGTCACCTCCAGTCATGGATGGACAGGATGATGGATCCAGAAATCCCCTCAGCTCATCTCTATCTCTCCAATCTTCAAGCAGTGACGCGCCCACATCAGCAAAACCTGCATCTTCACGTGGCAGATCTCCCCCTCCGAAGATTCAGCGTGCCACAGCCGTTGGCGCCACACATAGAGAAGTAGAAGATCTGAAGACGAAACTAAGGGTAATGGAGAAAAAGCGGGTTGAGGATAGGGAGAAGCTGAAAACACTTGAGAGATTGCAATCGGAGCGAGACAAGTTTGAAGGAATAATCCAGAAGCTCCAATCCAAATATCAACCGCAGCAGCAAGAGTTGACAGATCTGAAGAAACAATTGGCAGAAGAGGAAACCAAGGTACAAGCCATAGAGGCGCAGCAGGCAGAGAATGACACCATGGGCGAAATGGCGACATTGGACAAAGAGATGGCGGAAGAAACAGCAGAGTCGTTGAAGACTGAGTTGGATGCACTCAGGCAGAAAAACGAAGAGATGGAGCTTGAAATAGAAATCCTGCGGGAAGAGAACCAGGAGCTAGGAACGGAGATGAGCCCCGAGGAAAAGGCTAGTCAGGGTTGGCTGCAGATGGAGAGGAGTAACGAACGATTGCGGGAAGCTCTGATGCGCCTTCGAGATATCACGCAACAACAAGAGTCGGACTTGAAACAGCAGGTACAGGAGCTTGAGAAGGATGTTCAAGACCTAGGAAACGTCAAAGAAGAGTATCTCCAAACGAAGGAGAGACTGGCCCACTCAGATGCCGCGGTTGAAGATCTCAGGCAACAGCTGGATACTGCCCTTGGTGCTGAGGAGATGATCGAGGAGCTAGCCGATAAGAACTTGGCACTCAATGAACAAGTCGACAATCTAAGAGCGGCTATTGAAGACCTAGAAAGCTTGAAGGAATTGAATGACGAGCTTGATCTCAACCATACCGAGACTGAGAAGCAGCTGCAGGACGAAATCAACTACAACGAATCGTTAATGTTGGAAAATGCGAGGAAAGCGGCCCTCCAGGACGAAACCATCCAGGATCTCGAGTACACGGTTGCTCGTTTTCGCGACCTGGTAACCAACATGCAGAGCGATCTCGAAGATATGAGAGCCTCACAACAGATAACAGAGACGGAAGCCAGCGATCTGACTAATCGTTCAAGAGCTATGATGGACCTAAATTTGCGCCTGCAGGTTTCTGCATCCAAGGCACAAGTCAAGGCCATAGATCTAGAGCTGAGGAAAATGGAAGCTCAAGAGTCTGCCGAGCATCTAGCCATTATACAGCTCTTTCTCCCTGAACAGTTTAAGATTGAGAGAGATTCAATACGTGCTTTGCTTCGATTTAAGCGGATTGGTTTCAAGGCTAATTTAATGCATGGTTATATCAAAGAACGCCTGAATAGTCAAGCATCACCAGGGCACGAGGATGGTATCTTTGCTTGCTGTGATCTTCTGGACAAGTTGAGCTGGATCTCAAGTATCTGCGATCGATTCACCAACTCTATTCACTGCTGTACTCTGGAAGCATTCCTCAAGCTGGAGGGCGCGCTGTACGACCTCGAGCCAGTCGAGCGTGCATTCAACGGATGGATTGAAGCCTTGAAGAGCGACGAGCTAAAAGAAGGGCAGTGTGTTGAAGATCTTCAGCGGACTATTGCTTTGATGACGCACCTTGCAGAAGTTCATATTTCTGATGGTCTTGAACGATATGCCGATGATATCCACATGCGCGCCTTGATGATGCAAAGCCACCTCGAAAGTGCTGCTTTCGCTTTATCTTACGTCAAGTCAATATCCCAAGCCAAAATTCTCCCCCACAATTGCGACGAGACTAAAGAAGATGAAGAATCTCAGGGATTTCTCCAGAAGGTCGATTCTCTGATCTCACAGACTCGCAGCGCAAAGGTTGTTACGAGCAAAGCAATCCGCGAGCTTGAGGAGCTGAAGTCGAGATCTTTGACTCTTGATCCTTCAACGCTGCCTACTATTCAGCAGTCGCAAGACTTGGCCTCTGATTTTGCGCTGGCAACACGCACTGCTGGGGTTACTGTATCCAAGCTCCTGAGCGAAGAAGGCCGAAACATCCCTTTTACATACCGCGAGATAGCACGTGCGATGACGTCTTCGGATACCCTACCTTTCTCAACGTTATCTACCAAGCTCCACATGACCGTCACACATCTGCAGAACTTCTACAGCCTAACAAGTAGCCTCACGCAGACAGTTGAATTCTCCTCCCAATTGCCTCCACCGCCCTGGCAAATTCTAGCCCAAACCCTCCGCGCCGCATCCACTACGTCAGCCTCGCATGAAACAGAGATGCTGCGCTTGAGAGATGAAGTTGTAGAAAGGAACACTGCCCTTGCGATGAAAGACAAGATGGTCGAAGAGATGGGCGTCAAGGTCGAAGTCTTAGAAAAACGCGTCGGCGAATCTAGTGGCCGAAGAGAAAAGGTTAGAGAACTAGAGACGATCGCAGGAAACGCTAGATTAAAGGAGAAAGAGCTTGTTGCGAAACTCACACGCGCCGAGAACGACCTCCACGAGCTTGAAGTCGAGCGGGAGTCTTGGAAAGATTTACCCCAGCTCACTCATTCTGCCCAGCCCAATGGTCAAGTGCCATCACCCACCACAAGAGATTTTACTTCCAAATCAGCCCTCGTCGAAATCGCCACGCTTAAATCCGAAATCTCCTCCCTTCAATCCTCCATTCGCTTCCTTCGGTCCCAATCTCACACCCGCCAGCTTTCCACGTCACTCGCCTTCTTGTCTGAACCCATCACGGCCCCCCAACCCAGCAGCCCTACGCTTCTACAGCAAGAAGCACATGATGTGCTGAAGGAGATGCTAGGAATTGTTACGAGCGAGGCGAACACGGTGGTGGAATTGCGAGAGAGAAAGAGAGAAGAGAGGTTGGCCTGGAGGCCAGTGAGGGAGATGAGTAGTTGGAATACGGGAAGGATGAGAGAGGAGTGGGAGGGATGGCGGGAGTGGATGGACAGTGTGGGGAAGAAAAGGGTGAGGGAGGAGGGGAGGAGGAAAGTCATCCGGAGTGGCGGGGACGCAAAAGGGGACGGGTTGGCGAGCTTGCAGGTGCGATTGCCGGGGATTAGAAGGGGAAAGATGGGCGAGGGGAGAGAGTTGAAGATCGTGAGACCTGGAGAGTGGGACGATGTACGAGAAGAGCTCGGGATTGCTTGACAGCTTCGTCTTGTCCGTTACTACGTAATTAGATACCCCATGGCTTAGGTAGGCTTCGGAAGGCTAGGCTTCGAGTAAGCATTTTAAACTCCTTTTGCAGTTCAAGGTCTCATCCAATAACGATCGGTTCTTAAGAGGATCAGAATCGAATTAGATCGACGACGACAACAGTGAGTACAACCGTCGATGATAGCGAAGATGACCGCACGTAGATATATCTGAAACATGTCCTCCGTATCTAAACTGGTCCCCATTGGATGTCCCAATCCCAATGCAAGGAGCACACACCTCGTGAACAACATCAACAGCTATTCAGCCCATTCTCAACATCGACGTTGACTTAGGGCCAGGCTAGTGCAACGGCGTGACCGGCCACTCTTCTCCGGCAGACCTCGGCAACGACAGGAATAGCAATGGCCAGGATTCTGCCAAGGAAAGGAACAACGACGACGACAACTTCATATAAACAACGACGCTTGCCAGCAAAGTGGCAATAACCCTGATGGCACCTGATGCGACGGACATGCTGATGGTTTCCTGTTCCAGTCTGGTTGGGTACGAATCATGATGGGTCACCGTGGTCGCAAAACCCAGGGCAAGATGATCAGTGACAAGGTGCGACTGTGCGACAAGCAAGAAAACATGGCAAACAACAAGAAGAAACCTTGAAATGTTCCATGTTGCTTGCTTGGTATTTATTATTTGATTCGTCGCGTCTGATTTGCTGTGAATCAATCACTTGCTAATCCGCGCTGCTTTCCAGTGTGCGTATTTCCCGCCACTACTTCTTGCGGTGTAAACAAAAGGCTGGTCGTTTCCAGCCACACATCGTCAACGTTGCACATATTTGACCCCAACTCGCCCTTTTGTACCTTTCTTCTTGCATTCCTCTCATACTCTACAATCTCAGCTCATTCTCTGCAATTACCACAATCGCTACCGAGTAATTATCACTCACTTTGCGCAATGTTTACCTCACCTCGCTTCGTCGTCCTAGCGGCTCTCCCAGCCCTAATCCACGCCCAGAGCCTCACCTTCTACGAAATCACCATGAACGGTCAAGTCACTGCCGTCCAAGTCCCCGCGCCCCAGATATCTACTGTCACGGTCTATACAACCGAAGCTTCTGCGACTGTAACCATGAGCCCGGCCCCCAGCGTTGAGACAACCACTCTCGTCCTTGCGGGCCCTGGATCTCAAGTCACCTCCATAGCCGGCAGTATCCCGAGCTCAATTCAACAGCCCGCGCCATCAGGACCCGTCTTGCCGATTGCGATTAGTGGATATACGACGTCTATCATTATCCCGGAGAGTGCGTCAGTATCAACGGGTTCGGTTACTTTGTCCCCGGTGATTGTTCCCTTTGCAACGCCCTCTGCATCGGTCGATACGTCCATCATGGCCACTCCTTCGTCTACCGCATCCGCATCGGTCGACACAGCAATCGTTGGCGCCTCTTCGGCTTCCGTCGCGTCTGCCATTTCCTCAACAGCCAGTTCACTCTCTTCCGTCGCCGCTTCCATTGCTTCGGTTTCCACCGAGCCAGCTTCAACGCTTTCAACCTACGTACCTGTTCCTGTACCCAATGGCCTTTCTACTACCTCCACCACGGTAGGCGCGCCAAGTACTACTGTCTCTACCACCGCAGCTGCAGAAAGTACTACCACTACCGCAGCTGTCCCCAGCACAACCACAACCGAAACAAGCGCTCTGCCAACCACAACCGGCGCCCCCATAATCCTCCCCTCTGGCACCACCAACACAATCTCCCCCTCCACAACAACCACAGACACCGTTGCAACCACAAGTCAAGCCAGCACCACAACCACCGACACCGCCGTTACCCCAATCGCCACCATTCCCGCATCCGCAAACACGACTCTGCCCACAGCCATTATCACAGACACATCTTCGCTTACCCTCGTCAACAGCACTACACTGGCCACTTCCACAACAGCAAATTCTACCAGCACGATCGTGTCCACGACCGCGAGCACCAGCAGTGCCAGCGGGCCATCGAGCAGTTCGAGTGGTCCGGCGCAAACGAGTAGTACTGCTGCGCCGAAATCTGGAGCGGCGCTTGGACGGCATCTCAGCACCGCGCTCATGGGCGCTATTCTAGGCGCGATGGCATTGGTTGTTCTATAAAGTGCAAGCCTTGAGGAGACGAGAGGGCGTTCTTCCGGTGGAGTTTTTCTTTCCTGTACATTTTCAGACACGTTCGCTATGTTTACGATTCCCCACGGCGGTTATGGATTTTCACGAGCGCGGGCGTTTGGGGTGTTGGGGATGTGGACGGTGCAGACCGTGAACTGAGAGCCTTAGGGAAAAGGGGGTGGTTGAGCGGATGTGCATACGAAGATTCAAGGAATGGGGGGGCTTTTGGCCAGATAAAGGCCTTTGTAATTACCTAAGATAATCAGTCTAGCAAAAAGACAATACGGTCTGTACAATCCATGGATTACCAAATCGTGCAATTCCAACCCCCAAGTTCCCACACCCCCCACCCCTTTCCCCACCGCCAGATAAATCCCAACCTCCTACCCCCTAACCCCACCCTCCTCTTCCCCCCACCTAAAACCTTCCACCTCCACCCCACCCTCCACCCCAACCTCAAACTCAAAACCAAGCCATCTACCCCTTCAAGAATAACTTTAAGTCCAACCCCAAGGAATTTGAAAAGTGAAGGCTTAAGAAATGAGAAGAAGCGAGAGAAAAAAATAATATATACATGACGCGGGGGGGCTGTTTGAACGACAACAAAGATCATAAAAGTGCGATAGTTTTACGGTCACTGGATTCTGGAAAAGGCCTAGTATCTCCTAGCGACCAGGACTCGTCTGCAACGAAGCAAAAATCGGCTTCCGTTTATCTTGATCTCGGTTGCCAGTTTCGGACCTTTGGGAGACGAAAGTCCAGGTTTTGTGGGAGCGACTATTTAAAAAAATGTGGGGCGTATGGAAATGGGAGGAGGGTCCTCGGTGAGAGGGAACCTTGGCGGGGGGGTGGTTTGGGGTGTTGCGGTGTGCTGTTGTTGTTGTTGTTGGTCCACATCGCCAGGGGGATTAGATGTTGGAATACGAGGTCATATGGGGCATTTTGGTATATGGGGTTGAAGCTGTTAGGAGTCTATCTACAGTAGGAGCGAGCAGGTGAAAACTCTACTAGCGGGCCCTAGCCCTACCAGCCCTATGAGGCGGAGGTTACCAACTCCCCTATTTCCAACATTAGAAATCACTGTTGCGCTCACCGGGTTGGAACCTTGATGGAGAGCTGTCTTGATGCCAGAGATGATCTGCAAATTTGACTCCCACTTCTTATATGCCACATAGACTACTAGCATTGCGGCTTATCACAAACATCGATCAAGCCGGTCAAACTTCATTGAAAAGATTCTGCCCTGAGCAAGAAAGCAGGATTTGAATTATATGGCAAGGACGGTCTACTTGACCGTATGGAGAGAAGTACCATCTAGCTTTCATTCTTACATACGAACAGACGTCCATCCGATTTCTAGTATGCAACCTGGCCCCATTAGCACTATGCCCCTAAACAACAGGAGCAGAGTTCGATCAAGATAGGCGCACTTGTATTACAAGACGTGCTTTAGGCAAAAAAGCTATCTCGCATCAGAAACATCGGGGGCAATCTTTGCTCTCGGGATGGAATAGTACAATCTGGCTCGTTGTATCTCATCAAGAACTTAACTATCCCGTCTGTAGCTTTGCGGTCAAACCACTTTCCAGGTTTCTCTCTCGCTGTGCAAAACAAAGTCACTCAACTCCAAATATTACACGGTTTCAGTCCCTAGTATGCAGGTCTAGACCTTTTAGCAGTGCCCTTCTCTACAGCGTTACACAAGCCGACCAAGCCGAGCGGTCTCTAGCTGGGAAATACGGTATCACGAGGATCAGTCAAGCCAGGCGGGTTGGACCTCTTTTTGAGGGGGGAAATAGATGTGAGATATGAGGGGATGATAATCCAGCTGACGACTTTGGAATAGCAAAACCAGGCTTTCAGTCCCGCGTATCAAACTTCAGTACTCACCTTGAGTACGCAATCAGACTACTTCAAGCGTTTTGTTTCCCACCTTTTCATGAGCCCATCCTCACCGGAAATATTTAACTTCAAGAAAGGGAAACGATCCGAAAGAAAGCACAGTCTGATATCTCAGCCCATGAACATGACAATCTGAGAGTCGATTCCCCACTTCTAATATGAAAATCTAGCCCAAATGGCGTATTATCTCACACCACACCATCAAGATCAACCAAGCAGCACGCCCTATCGCCCCCTGCAATCACGGTGCTACCGAAACCCACCCATCCATCCATCCTATCCCCAGCAAAAAAAACGTCCATGCCATAAAAATCCACTCACCCTCAACCCATCTAGCAAATCCGTCGCGAAAGGCTCTACTTTCAGGATTAGAAACACCTGTGTAGGTAACCTGCGCGATGAGCTACAAGAACAACCTACCTAAGCTAATCAGCGGCATTGACCTTTCGCTAAGACCTGCTTGGACATCATGGTAATGATATGTACTGAACAGTATGTAAACACTTCGTCAATGTAACATAGCAGCCTATTCAGGTACCCGTTGCAGTCACGTTCGAGCTCTTCAAGGCAGTGGCAAAGTGCCTTTGGCGGTATATGGGGTTGGCACCTCGCTTAACACTTAGCAGGCCAAGGTCTTCTGCTTTGATCCGTATTCGTCCCTCGTTATCAAACGCCAAGCTCCGTATTCCATCAACTCACACACATCTCATTTTGATCTGTTGATCTCGGAACGTCCTGCAAGCAAAATTCACAGGCCACTCCTCACCACATCATGCATTCCGGGAGACCTTGTCTGGTTATAAAAAGACACGCAAATTGAACTATCGGCAATCGAAGGGGTCCGTCCATGAATTCGACAAACGTAGAGACAGCCCAAGCCCAACGTTTCTAAGAGAACCTCGTCACCGGCTTGAGCAACAGCCAGAGGAACCATTCGGACTTAGGACCTTCGTGGGTGACCGCTACTCCTATGCAGAAGGCCCCCACCCTCACCAGCCACCGCCACCAGTTGCTAAAGCCTCTATGCTGGCTAATTCAACATCTGGCATCAAAGATATCCGCTTGAAGGCACTATTTGGGATCAAAAACGGTCCGAACAGCTGAACAAGGCCAGTCGGGCTCGACGATTGACCCATTGGTTGAAGAATTGAATATAAAGGACTATAACATACTAGAGAATAACGATGATGATGGGGCTTTTATCTGCAGAGGTTGATTCAAAGGGTCTTTTTTGTCTTGTTGCAGACAACGGGTTCTTGTTCATACGGGTATGACATCCTATTGTTTTACCCTCTTGAAGTGCGCTCAGTGTGACGACCTTACCACTGACCAATGATCCAACCAGATTCCACCCAAGAAATTCTATTCCTCCTTTCGAGAACGAACTACATTCCAAAGCTTTAGGGCTTTTCCCGCTTATATCCGCTTACCAATGATCGGACAAATTTCCGCGTCACATGACCTAGAAGTTGATTTATAATGCCACCAATCATGCCCTGGGGACACTCGGGCGTCCATCGTTGCAATCTCTAGGCGTCTTCAATTGACGACGAGGCCAATTGTAAGTGGCTTGTCTCCATTACAAAGCAACAGAATCAACTTGGCTGAGGACAAGATCCATAAAGGTATATAAAGCGGTTTGTAAGGTACTCAAAATTCGCATTCAGAGTTCTCATTTCCTACGCTTGGTCGGTGTTCTCGGATCCTTTTTTCCTCAATATCACTGGCTCGTCATGACCTACCTCAACCGCATGTGCATGCTAGCCCTCTGGCTTATCCATGATGGCTCCTTTTTCGCTTCCGCCGGCACAATTCGTAGGCTAGAGAGTCGCGATATCAATTCCACAGCGACCGTTCTTGGCCAAAGTGTGCAGGCTGGTATCAGTGAGACGCTTGCCCATAATGTTGCGATCGCTCTCGAATTCGAGAAGGCCAAGTGGGCCAATGGCTCCGTAGATGATGACGAATTCTACTCGGTTCCACGAAACGCCAGCCTCGCGCCGGTTGGCGCCCTGCTCAAAGTACAAGTGGACTCCAACACTTCAGCTTATACCCTTCCGCCAAATACGGCACTCTCGAGGATCATGTATCAGACCGAAACCTTGAACGGCTCAAAAATACCCGCTTCTGCATATGTTCTCTGGCCTTACTCGCCTCGAACGCAGCGCGATGGCTATCCTGTTATCGGCTGGGCTCATGGTACCAGTGGTGGCTTCGGAAACTGTGCCCCATCTCATGTCAAGGATCTGTGGTACCAATCCGAAGCGCCTTACACATTGGCATTACAGGGGTACGTGGTGGTCGCGCCGGATTATGCAGGTTTGGGAGTCAACAAGGACGCGGAAGGAAAGCCGATCTTGCATCCATACCTGGCGTTCCAAGCTCATGCAAATGACTTGTTCAATGCCGTGCACGCGGCGCAAACAGCGTTTCGGGACCTCTCGAAGCACTTTGTCCTGATGGGTCATTCGCAAGGTGGAGGAGTCGCTTGGGGCGCTGCACAAAGACAGGCGCTCCGGCCTGTAGATGGCTATCTCGGAACTGTAGCCATGTCACCTATTACTCGGGTTATCGATCAGGTGGAAATTATCGGCGCTGTTGATAATGAAGCAATAGTATTGCTGGCAAATGGAATACCAAGCATCTTTCCTAACTTCAGGATCAGCGATATTCTGACTCCAGCCGGAGTCAAACGTCTTAATTTACTGTCCGAGGTACAAGGCTGCAACTCCCCTACCTTCGAGCTCTTCTCAGAACCTGGTCTGTTCCAACCAGATTGGCCTAAGAATCACTACGTGCAGGCATTCCAAAGTCTAACAGCTAATGGGGACCATCCGATTGCCGGTCCAATGCTCGTGATACAGGGAGAAGTCGACAACCTGGTTCCCGTACAGTTGACCACAGAAACGGTGGATAAGGTTTGCAAAGACTTCCCCGAATCCCAGCTGGAATACGTTACCCTCGCAAATGCTACCCACGTACCTGCTGTGTATGCCTCGCAGCGGCAATGGCTGGCTTGGGTTAAGGACCGGTTCGCGAATAAGGTGGCGGCACAAGGCTGTGGTAGGTCACGATTGGCGAGCCCCAGACCCTACCAGTTCTATCAGAAAGAGGAGAATTGGTACATCAAGGCCGCTACTCAGGTATATGAGATTGAGTAGACGCGCGTCACTGTGATAGACTAAATTCTGTATCTGACTGTCATGAGAAGTTGTGAGTGTGGCGCAAACGTACTATAGATAGATTTGCTCTGATATTGTGTTGGTCTCGAGTGCCTTTAGATCGAACACGTGCCCTGAAGGTAATGTTGTTGATGGCTACTGGCAGAAGTTCCTCCACCGACCACTCCTAGCCAACGTCTCACCCTGGATAGATTTCGTTCTTTTTCAAGCTGCATTTCAAAGACAACATCTTCAATACAATTGACTTATCGATCGTAGATATGACTATGAAATTTCGGGTTGAACAAAAGCTGGGTATGGGATAGACGGCCTGAAGTTATCAGTAAAGTGCTTACCTACAAATGCGACGATAAAGCGAGCTGTGTAACAGCCTACTATGTCATTCAGCCCCAAAACAACTTGTAGTCTTCCAATATTTCGGAAATCAGGTTGACGATGTGCCCAAGAGTATCAACATGGAACTATCGTAATTGTTTCTCCCTCATTCTCGATTGCAAGCCTTATCGAATGCTGACTGAATACCATATATCACTCCAATCCGATAGTAGGAACGAGTTTTAGCAGCCTATGAGCTTTTAAGAGTTTCCAACCCTTGGTACGAGCTGGATAGCAGCAGGAATCAACAGGCTTCATTCATCCACAGTTCATCCGCTGCTACCTTGCCCCGCACCGATGCCCTCACCCCTTTCAAGTCCAGCTTGGGATAAGCAACTTGATAACCGTGCTGGAACTCTACGTCCGAGATATCCGGTTCGAAAAGCTCCATATTGTAACGTGCCACAGCGGCAATAGCCAGGAACAACTCCGCATGTGCTAGATTGACCCCAATACAGTTCCTTCACCTTTGTTGAATACCATCAGATATTTGCGTCTTTCTGTGCCTTCCTGTCCTAGCCACTGATCATGAATGGATCCCCAAGGCTTCGGATATATTGTTTCGTGCGTGTGAACGCAAAGTGTGGTCATACTGATAGGCGTACCGGGTGGTATACTATAACTCTTATATTGGAGAGCTTCGTCCGGTGCATTACGGCATACTCTTGCTGTCACACCAAATGACAGGAGGTTAACCCTCGGCTATTACACCACTGAAGTACGGAAGCTACTCGAGTTAAATAAGAAACACTAGCTATATGCTTCCCTGTGATGGTTTCTTCATCTGAAGTCCATTCTGTAATATTTTCGATAGACCACTTGTCCGCAATGCTGTCAGCGACATAGTTTACAGACCGAATTACATTCATGGGAGAATACTTTGTATTGTATTTGAGAGAAACTTGCTTGGTGAATGATAAGGCTGGTAAGCGCGCGCTTGTAATCCTTATCTGATCATATTGCTGGCCCCAAACTCCTAGGGCTCCTAACAGATATCATCCAGGAGTACCAGTGTACGCCGAACTGTAAACAATGGCCTCAAAAGCGTTAACTTTGTCTGTGCGGCCAAGAGGTGTGCTCCTTTACTCTTCTCTGCAATACCAGTGCTGATGATAAAGTAGGCAGCCCGGTCAAGAAGCTCCCAGAGGAAGTTTCCGTGCCATCCAGTGGCCCTGCGTCTGATCTCTACAAACAAATTGCACTCAAATCGAATACTTCTATTCACCGTCTGAGGGTCACTAAAGGCAGTGATGGCGCCCTCATCCCGAACAGCAAAGACCTTTCTGTCTCCTCTACCGGTCTTCGCGACCAAAGCACAATTTACGTCAAAGATCTTGGTACGCTTGATGAAAATCTGGAGAGAAATCCGGTAACACCACTCGGCTTGGGCTAAAGTTCTCTTCAGGTCCGCAACTGGCCTGGCGCACCGTCTTCATCCTCGAATACCTTGGCCCTCTCCTTATCCACCCCCTCGCTTACATCTCCCTTACCTCTTCCCCGTCCTACTTACAAACCCTCTCCCTCGCCCTTTTGACGATTCACTTTTTTAAACGCGAGCTCGAAACCATCTTCGTCCACCGCTTTTCTGCAGCAACCATGCCCGCGTCTAATCTCTTCAAAAACAGCGCCCATTACTGGATTCTAGCCGGCGCAAACATCGCCTTCTTTACGTATCGGCCTTCTTCTCCCGCGGCCAGTGAGTCGAATCCCTACATAACCTACCCTGGTTTGGCTCTGTTTACCATCGGTGAGTTGGCGAATCTCAGTACACACCTCACATTGCGCGGCCTTCGCAGCAGTGGCGGCACTGAGAGACAGATCCCCAAGGGCTTGGGCTTCAGCTGGGTGACATGTCCCAATTATGGATTTGAAACAATGGCCTGGATTGGTGTTGCAATGGTGACGTGGAGTTGGAGCACAGTTTTCTTTGCCGTTGTAGCAGTAGCACAAATGGGACTTTGGGGGCAGAAGAAGGAGCAGAGGTATAGGAAGGAATTTGGTGACGTATATAAGAAGAAAAAGTATGTTATGTTGCCAGGAATCTGGTGAATGTCTGGATTCAATTGGAGCGATTGATAGGGGAACTGGCTGCTCGTATTGAACTTGTCATTGCGAAGCTCTTAGCGGAAAACACCCCAATTCCAGGGGTTTTCACATTATATAAATGGAATACCTTGATGCATAGGGTGTGTCTCTCTGATCTTGACGTCTACGATACGGTTAATGGTTTTAGGGATCAAATTGCTGGATCCAGTTCATTTTGGTATGAGAAATGTTCAACTAAGTAACTAGCCTAGAATTCAAGCCTGAAGTGTATAGTGTAATTTTAACGACCCGTAAAAGGAATTGCAAGGTGAGCTCGAAGTTTGCTGCTGATGATGTTGTCGCTGTGTGAGGACGATAGTAAGAGCGCCAGGCTAGTATTTTATCTCAACAGATTTTTGGCGACTTGGAAGCAGTCACCGAATGAGATTGTCAAAGCAGCTGGTGATGCCATCTTAAAGTCTGATTTCATAGTAAATCATAAGGAGTTCCGCCCACATTACCTTATCAAAAGTATCTACCAAAGTACTCTACCTTGTCATGTGAAGTGAAGTTGCGTAGTGTTGAAAATTCGGAAGAGAAACCTCAACCGTAGCGGCGTTGACAAGGGTGCGGAATATCAATTTACCTTCATGAGCTCAGAACCGCAAGCTCTTGCGACTTCTTACACCACCATCACTCCAACACGTATCCAACCCAAATTACCTACCGGCTATCGCATCAGCCCTCTTCAACGGTTCAAAACGAAGCTTGGCGACCTGCATCACTGAGCTTTGTTCTACCGCCAACGACACAACTAGGCTTTTCGCGATACATCCATCAGCAACACCTTCAACCGTAGCTGATTCTTCTGCCGGACATTATCTTTCATCATACCACACACGGAACAACAACTCAACTTGTAAAAACGATACTCCCTTCCAAGGTATCCCATCCCTTCATTTGTTACTTCTAACAAGTCAGAATCCCGAAGGCTAGGAACTTCGCCCCCAGGCTATAGCACGTCTACACTTAGACATCTACTTCCGAACAGCCTTGAACTACCTACACTTACAATACACCTAACAAGCCGGGTTATTCTTTCATCAAAGGGCAGAAACCTTCACATGAGTCTATCACTCTCTTTCAGCCGTCACGATGGGGCGAATCAAAAAGGCAGCGGGGCCTAAGCATGAAGCAACTGTGGTAAGTCTGGCTTCTTTCTCACTTGTGAATATAATGGGTGAGACTTTTCTAACGCGTTTTTCTCCATAGTCACCTGCAATAGCAGAATTTGTAGCAACAGCTACCTCCATCTCACTGCCGCATCTACCCACCCACCTCAACTCGTTTCCTCGCCGATGGCCGTTTCCGAGGGGAGACCTATATCATTGGATTCCATTATTCAACCGATTTGATTTGATTCTTGAGCAGTTCAACGTGGAGTATGGTCTCAACACCGGGCCCCAGACACAACCTTTTGCGCGGGTTTTATTAGAGAAAGGGGTAGTAGATGAAACTAAGGCTGCGGGGACTACAAAACCGTGTCAGGAGTACCTTGATGGCTTAGGATTTAGCGCAGATGGCGACCGACAACTGGTGGAAACTATCCTTGTGTTCTCCCGTGGGCTCCTGGAAAACTGTGGCAATCGGAGTCTATACAATAGCAGTGACCGGCTTGGGGATATTCTGAACACAACAGACCTATCTTTACTTTCAAGTACCCTTCATCTGGCTGTCCGACTAGCTCAGCGCTACCATGCATCTCGACAACGAGGTACCAATGCTAGCCAACATCTGAACAACGCCTTGCTAGCTAGTCATTACAACATCGACTTGGAAAAGGTGCAAAAGCTGGCGAATCCTTTCGTCAAGTCTCGAACCCTCTCAGCTTCAGAGAATTCTCAAACCCAAGAGTTGACGCCTGTTGGGAAAGGAAAGGAGAAAGCCGAGACCGGACAACCGAGCTCGACTAGCTCTGCTCATGCTAGTGATCTGCTAACAATGGCTACCGACGATACTTCTCGACCGAATGCGTTAAACAACAAGGCAAAGGCGTTAGCATGGGGAAGCCATGAAAAGTCACAATGGGAAGAGTGGGGTGGAGTTTCCTTGAGGTATTACCAGAGGCCGATAGCATTGAAGGAAGACTTGAAGATGAACCCACCGAATGCCGCAGCTGTATCTTCCTCACCTCCAGATACACCCACTCCAGCGCGACGAACATCAGGCTTATCCAGACAAAGCCGGCTGCCAATCTCTGATGATGCAACGGACACCTCAACCGTCGTTCCTACTCTCAAGCCCGATGAAACAGCGCCTGGAGGCATGAAGAGCCTTGAGATACCATTTTCCAAGGTGTCCTCCACTTCAATGGAGGAGATCCTTAAGGTCACGCTACCGGATCTTCCCAAAGATTCTCACTATGATCTGTTGACTAGGGTTCGAGTTGCTCATGCGTTAACTGACTCGTTAACGACACGGCAGAAAATGGTTGGGGTACGACTGTTAGCAATCACGAACCTAGCGTACATATACCCGGAAGCAACGTTTCAGCAGAAAATCTTGCACCAAGACTCTGATGAACCGCGCCGGCTGCAACTTGCATATCAGCTCGCTGATCTCATCCACTCTCCTGGTAACGGACGAGCGGGAATTCCAATAGAACTTCAGACATTGGCGCTTGGCACACTTGAAGCACTTGCAAAGCACAAGGCAAAAGCAGCTGATGTCTGTGCTGCCTTGAATATGAACGTCAATCACGGTGTGCTCTTTTACGTTCTACGCAAAGCTGTAGCGGACATGGAAATCGAGGATGCGGAAGATGATGGGTCAGAAAACAACGAATGGCGGGAAGCCTTGTTCTCATTGCTTGATGCCTTGCCAGGTTCCAGCCCTAGGACTGGCGAAATCCTGATCGCTGCTGGGCTGCTTGACATACTAATTGAGATTCTCAATTTGCGCACTAGTAAAGCGGAGCGAAGCCATCCAAGAGTTCTTACTTTCCTGAATACCACCATCTACACCGTGCGCGATGCATTCCAAACGCTTGCGAATTCGAAAGGCTTGGACACCATATCGGATCTCATCGCTTACGAGGTAAAGTCATCATTGGAACGTGCCAATAATGGAGACGGTCTCCCACAGGGCTTTAAAAATCAGGTTATCGATTATCAAGTGCCCTATTTCCAGCAGCAGACTCTGCGATGGCTATTCAAATTTGTTAACCACATGATGTCGCATGGTAGCGGAAATTTTGACAGATTGCTTCGAAATCTTATCGACTCTCCACAACTACTAAGTGGTCTTCGGACGGTCATTGTCAATGCCAAAGTATTCGGCTCTAGCGTTTGGAGCGGCGCTGTGAATATCATGAGCAGCTTCATCCATAATGAACCTACGAGCTATGCTGTAATTGCAGAAGCTGGCCTCAGCCGGGGTCTACTTGAAGCTATTACAGGCAATCCTATTACTGATCCAGCTGCCTCAAATTCCAATGATGCCCCCGAAGACGGTATAGCACCATCACAACCTGCAATTGGAGGCGACGACAACGGGCTGGGTCCCGTGACACTAAGCGCTGCCATGTCGCAGAGCTTCACTCCGGAGGAACTACAAGCTAGATTTATACGGTCTGAACAGAAGCTTCTGGCTCAGGGGATACTACCTGCCTCAGATTCAATCGTAACGATACCTCAAGCACTAGGTGCAATTTGCCTTAACAACTCTGGTCTAGAGCTTTTCTTGAAGTCTGGCGCGCTTGATAGCTTCTTTGAGATCTTTGAGAGCCCGGACCACGTCAAGTCCATGAATCTTGAAGGGGAGCTAGCAAGACTTCTTGGCAATTCATTTGATGAATTGGTGCGACATCATCCACGTCTCAAGAATCCGGTAATGATTTCCGTTATGGCTATGGTCGGCCGCGTTGGGTATCTTTGCAAAGCACGGGCCTTCGAAAAGGGGTTTGGAGCCAAATTATGGATCACGGGCGAAAATGGGCAAGCCGAAAGCCCAGAATATGGTACCTCTACTTCGGATCCCCGAGATGTCAGCCAATCGCGTGGGAACGTAAATGGTATACCGCCGCAAGAGGGCGACAATGACGTGGTCATGAGCGAAGCTACATCTGATGAGGCACCTCACTCGAGTACAGTGCCAATACCAACCATGAAATCCGAAGGTGCTCTTGACGCTGAAGAGGAAATCAATGGGCCCAGTACATCTACTTACATCAACGTTGCTATGAAATTTCTTGTCGGATTTTTCGAAAACTCGTCTCTGTGCTCTTCATTCGTAGAAATAGGTGGCGTAGAATTTGTACTCGATTTTGCAACACTTTCGAGTCTACAGTATGACTTCAACAATCAGGCCGCTAGCCAAGAGATTGCAAGGGTGGTTCATATGCTTGCAGAGCAGAAGCCTCATTTGGTCCTTCCCTCGCTTGTCAAGCGCACTCAAAAGGAAGTCGACCTGCTTGATCCTTTATCAAATCATAGCGACGGGACCGCGTTCTTCAAACGATTCACGTCCACTGACCGCAATGCCTCGAACGTGCCTTGGCATTCGTCGATCGACCACAGTCAGCTCGTCAAGTCCATGATCTATGTTCACACGCTCTGCAATGTGCTATCTGAGGCTTTCTCCCCTCCTATCTACAATTCTCGATCGAGTCATACAGTTTTCAGCCAGGTCAATCTTGCAGACATGTACATTACCCTTGTAAAGAGTCTTGGTCGCTTACATCGTGCTTGCGTTTGGGAGGAAATCCTGCTTCAGAAGAGTATTCCCGACGCGTGGAAAGAAGCTACGAGAGTCAAAGGATATGGTATGGGAAGTGAAGAAGCTGATAGAATTTTCGGCTTCATCAATCACAACGAGCCACCACCAGAGACTACCAGTACCACAAATGATCTTACCTCAAGTTTATCCGACAATCACGGCCAACCAACAACGGATACTAATTCAATAGCCACCAAGAAGCCGAGAAAGCCGTCAGTGATCAAAGAGGAGAGAACCGCTCAGTTCAAGAACGTACGAACCTTGCGATACCTTCTCAGCCAGATACCTACATCCATTATACCATTCTTCCAAGGCCTCGGCAAAGCACTAATAGCGAAACGACGTCCAGAGGGCTATGCTCGGCAGAATGCGTATATGGTGGCGGAAGCAATGGCAGAAGCAAACCTTGAGCAGTTAGAATTTGAAGCACCTAAGAATGCAGCATCAGCGAAGGATCGCTATGCTTACTGGATCGTCATCTTGACTTCGATCTCGCAATTGATGATTGAAGGTCCAATTGATCGACCGCACCCTCAATGCCTAACCTTAGTTCTCCAGGCTTTCAAGAACCGTGGTGGCTTAGATGCGATCAAGCATCTACTTGACATATTCTCCGAGGAAGTGAAGAGCTTTACGAATGAGACCAGCGATGCAGCAGGACCGAGCGACGGCGCTGCCCGGCTGGCTTCGGCTTATGGAGGAATCAAAATCATTCTTAATTTCTATACTCAAATTACCAGCTCAAAATGTATCTTGGATGCAAGCCAGACAGTTGCTATCGCGTTGACCGACCGCGATCGTCCACATCCACATTTCTTCTCCCCTCCTCAGTTCTTGGTTGAATTGCGCATGGCGGTGCTTCCCGAGGTTAAGTCTATCTGGGATTCAGAATTTGTGGATAAAGCCTCGAGTCCTATCATCAAGAGCCTGATCGAAATCCTAAGAATCATCTTGGATGCAGGAGAAGAGCAAGGCGGTTTCAAACGCGGCGAGAAGCTACCGGCTCGTGGCAAAGCCCCGTTCAAACCCTACCCCATCCATAGTGATAAGATAAGCTACTTGACGAATAAAGGATACGATATCGAGGCCGCTCGTGAGGCTTTATACCGATGCATGAACATTCAAAGCGCTGCGGAGGAATATTGTCGAGCTCAGAAAGCTTTTTCGCGCGCGCCAAGGAATCCAATACCAACATACGATTTAGAGAGACCTAAGTCTCCTGCACCGCTACAGACACCACAGCGTCAAGACTCCCAGGCTACAATACCTGATTCGGAGCACGCAGCTCAGACAGATGACTCTTCGATGGCGGCAGATACATCAACGGATGAGCAGCTGCCAATAAGGGAAGAACCCCTGATAGAAATCGAAGAACCAGACCGCGAAAATCATGCAGCAACATCAGTTCCACTTCCACCGCCAGCTCCAGGTGTTCCTGCCCAAGCTGATGCTAGTGCTTCGAATGAAGCCATGAACATTGATGACTTGGTGAATGAGATGCTGCTTGGTGGTGATATAGCTGCTGTTTTAGGCCACTCACCTTCCGAACGTCCTTCTCCCTCGTCTTCGCAGGTCAACATTACAGAAGTGTCAAAGTTACCAAAACCTGTGACAATCGAAGATCTGGATGAAGTACGCTCAGCTATTAGAAGAAACCTCATCGATCGTGCTCTCGACGTTCTCAATATTCATGACGAGGTGACTTTCGAGCTTGCTGACCTGATCAATGCGGCTGCCTTGAAGGCTACAGACGCAGCCACCATGCGAAGAGAGATTGGTGAAACGCTTGTGCAATCTCTTATCTCTTTCCAAATGGATGAGGACTTCCGACCAGCCGGCAAAAAGATCGCTGCATACGCTAACTTACTGGCTTTGGTAATCCAGGACCGTGAGTTCTACGAAGCTACCTTAGATGAGCTGAAGAGTAACTTCGAGTCATTGCGAGGCTTTATCAAGATTTTCCCAGACCAGGCAGCAGAGGGTGCGTCTCCGTGGGTAGGCCAAATCCTGCTGATCATAGAGAAAATATTAGCAGAAGATGTGCAGCCATCGCAGATCCAGTGGAGTCCACCCAGCATTGATAGTGCTCGACCAGATAGCCCAATTGTCGCCATGGATGACCCTCTCATTCCCTCTTCGGAGAAGATGTGTCTTTTCGAAGCAATGGTCGACATACTTCCACGAATTGGCAAAGACGAGTCCCTAGCATTGTCGGTCGTACGTACTATGGTTATTTTATCTAGAAATCGCGGGATTGCAGACAAGCTTGGAGAGAAGAAAACTATCCAACGGTTCTTCATCATGATCAAGCAATTAGCTGGCATCACGAATGATAGACTGCAAAGTTCATTCATGCTACTGCTCCGCCACATTGTTGAGGATGATGACACCATCAGACAGATTATGCGGAGTGAAATAATGGCAAATTTCGATCCAAGACGAGGTTCAGACACTACAGGCTACGTAAGACAGATGTTTCACCTAGTATTACGCTCGCCGGAGATCTTCATAGAAGTCACGAATGAGAAGCTGGAGATCAAGGAATACAATGCGACCCAGCGCCCGCAGACATTGGTTCTGAAACCCGAGAACAAAGAGGCAGCTCCTGTTCAGCCAGTGAGTGCGACCACAAATGATGCTACCGGTGATGGTCACAAGGTCCTTGAAGGACAGCCTGAAGAGGAAGTTGAGTCTGTACCTCCAGAGGACTCTAAGGTAGCTGTACAGAAACCTAGAGCCTCCGAAGCTAAAGCCCCTGTGGTAGAGAAGCCAAGCGGCGTAATATGGTTCTTGCTTCAGGAATTACTTTCGTACAAGGATGTTGAGGATAAGGACCCAGCGTCTTCTATGAAAGAATCTATAGGGGATCTAGCAACTGGATCCAGTACACAGCAAAACCTAATTGTGGTAAACAGCTCGTTCTCGTCAGCTCAGACCTTGAGTGGTAACGCCTCTGTGCCTTTGGAAAACGGTGACACCAAGAGAGCTGAGAAGCCTGAATTCAAGACTGAACAACACCCCATTTACGTTTACCGATGTTTCATTCTTCAATGCTTAACGGAGCTTCTTCATAGCTACAACCGTACCAAGATCGAGTTCATCAACTTTTCTCGCAAGGCTGAACCCAAAGCAACGACGCCTTCTAAGCCGCGATCTAGTGTTTTAAATTACCTCTTGAACGACGTGGTTCCGGTGGGTACTTTGAGCCACGATGAGAGCATTCCCTTCCGCAAGAAGTCCAGCACATCAAATTGGGCAATGTCGGTCATAGTAGCTCTTTGCCTTAGGACTAATGAAAACGGACACGATAAGAAGCAGGGTTCTCTAGACGAAGAAGACGAGTCAGATCTTCTCTTTGTGCGGAAATTTGTCCTTGAACATGCCTTAAAGGCGTACAAGGACGGCAATACGTCAAATGAAGCACTGGACGTGAAGTATGCTAGGCTCCTTAGCCTTGCTGATCTCTTCAACCGTATACTGTTGGGGAAGCTTGTTCAGAGCGTGCCTAGTCATCCACCGGAAATGCCGACCCAGAAACTCCTCGCCAAGATAATGTTTGAGAAGAGCTTCCTTTCCGCATTGACGGGCTCAATTGCGGACATCGATCTTAACTTCCCTGGGTCCAAGAGAGCCGTCAAGTACATCTTACGACCCTTAAAGCAGCTCACACAGACCGCAATAGTCTTGAGTGAGACGTCTGACATCTCTTCTACTCCGGGTCAAACAGATGATGATGAGATCTCGACTGCTAGTTCGGTATCTGAAATGGATGATGAGCGAGAAGAGACTCCTGATCTTTTCCGGAACTCTACGCTTGGTATGTTCGAGCCTGGGCGAGAAGAAGAATCGAGCTCTGAATCGTCGGAAGGAGATGGGGAGATGTTCGATGATGAATACGAGGAGGAAATGGAATATGAGGAGGAAATAGAACGCGATGGGGACGAGGTGATTAGCGACGAAGAAGAGGAAATTGAAGGAGCAGGTCCAATGGAAGGCATACCTGGAGACACAGCCATGGATGTTGAAGTTGTAATTGATGGTGACGACGAGGAACCAAGTGATGATGATGACGATCCGGATGATTCTGATGATATGGATGACGGAGACGATATCGAGGTCATCGACGAAATCACCGGGGATAGTCTGAATGATAGCCTGGCTGATGGAGAGGTAGAAGGTTGGGAGGATGAGGACGATGAGGAGGGAGAAGGATACAACGGGGAGGAAGATGATTTGGAGCGTGACCTTAGTCAAGGCCAAGATCCTGAGAGTGCTGTAAGGGATATGGTGAGAGAACTGGGAGTCGAAGCTGGTCTACGCCGACTTGAAGGTCCAGATCTCTCCATAGATATTGAAGGGGATGGTTATATGGACGACGTCGTTCGGGATGACGAGGATGCCGAAGATGAAGAAGAAGACGACGGGGACGACGAGGATGTCATCTACGAGCCCGAATATGACGAAGAAGAGTCTGGGATGCCTGACCCACCTTGGGGCTGGGATCCTGATGATGAACAAGGCATGGGATTGCCACGAGGCCATCACCACCACCACCATTCTCGACGGGTCGCGAGTCCTTGGACTATCTTTCCTGGCGGCCCTTCAGATAGAATTCCACCTATGTACCGTCCTCATCGACCCTCTGGCGCACCCCGCGCGGCTGACGATGGGGTCAACCCTCTTTTGCAGCGAAGCGATCGACTAGGCGGTCCCGGTGGTCCAAGGCTCGGAACTGGGCCTAGAGCTCTTTCTGAAGCTGTAGCAAGTATGAGTGACTATTGGGTTCATGGCATGGAACCTGGGCCTCGCGGCATCTCTTCCGCTGATAATCCAGTCTCGTTTGTCAACAATATCATTGCTGCGATCGACCAAGGTGGTTCTGGATTCGCAACCATGGGTGGTCCTCATGGTGCAATGCACATTCACGTCCCTGGCGGCGGACGAGGCCTTATTCCCCGCGAGTTGCAGGCTGTCCTGGGTCTGAGACATGCTCCGCAAGATGTTGTCAGAACTACCCGGGACGAAAACATGCAACCGACCAATTTTGTACCTGCTTCGACTCCCCATCGTTGGCAGGAAGAAGCCCGACTTCTCTTTGGCAATGCTCACTCCGAAAAAGCTCTTCGCGTAATACATACCCTTCTGAAAATCCTAGTACCTCCAGCGATTGAGAGGAAGAAGCGCGAAGAGGAGGAAGCCAAGCGAATTAAAGAGGAGCGTGAGAGGAAGATGGAAGAGGAACGAGTGGTACGGGAGAAAGTCGAAAAGGAAGCCAAGGAAAAGGCAGAGCAGGAACAACGTGAGGCTGCTGCTGCCGCCGCCGCGGCAGCTGCTCCCAGTCCAGAAGAAGATCGTGCAGAGCGAGATGAAACAACAGATGAAGGGGCTATGGAGGGCGTTGAGCCTACACATACCGAGGCTTCTCAACCAGCGTCTGCAGAAGAGGTTCAAGGTCCAAGCTCAATGGAAGAACCTATAGCTATACCATCGGCGCCAACAGAACGGGTCCGAACAACCATTCGTGGGCGTGAGCTCGACATCACTGGTATGGGTGTTGACTTAGAATACCTTAATGCTCTACCAGAAGATCTTCGTGAGGAAGTGCTTATGAGTCAAGTTGCGCTACAGCGATCTCAAGCCGCAGCGGCAGGGGAGGAGCCGACAGATATTAGCCGCGAATTTCTTGAAGCTTTACCCCCAGATATCCGGGAAGAATTGTTACAGCAGGAAGCCCAAGATCGTCGACGGAGAGAACGAGAAGAGGCTCGACGTAGAGTCGCCGCAAGTAATGGTGGATCTGCTAATCGTGGAGAAGAAATGGATCCTGCAAGTTTCCTGGCCTCTTTAGATCCAAGCCTACGGCAATCTGTTCTCATGGAACAGGATGAAGATGTCCTTGCTCAACTTCCTCAAGCAATTGCGGCCGAGGCCCGGGCTCTTGGGAGCGATCATCGGATCCTACATCGCCTAGGGCACGGTTATCCTCGAGGCATTGAGCGAATCCGGGCTCTTGAACGCGAGGCCCAGCGTACCCAAGCTCATGTACCGACTAAGAAAACCCAGCGAAGACAAATCGTGCAAATGCTTGATAAGGCCGGGGTCGCGACTTTGTTACGTCTTATGTTCATCCCACAACAGGGGAGCTCGCGCCAGTCACTGAATGGCATTCTCCATGATGTCTCACAGAATCGACAAAACCGTGCGGAGATTGTCAGCCTATTGCTTTCCATACTTCAAGATGGCAGTGCTGATGTCAATGCCATTGAGCGGAGCTTTACCCATCTATCGCTCCGAGCCAAGCCGCCAGCTACGCAAAAGACCCCTCTACCTCTCAAACGAACTTCCACTGGGCCAATGGCAGCACAGAATAGCACTGAGATGACACCGTTAATGGTGATTCAACAATGCTTAAGCGCCTTGGTTTACCTTACGCAATACAACCCTCACATTCCCTCATTCTTCCTCACAGAACACGAAGTGTCCTCCGGTTTGAAGTCCAAAATGAGCAGAAAAGGTAAAGGCAAAGAGAGCAAAGCTTCGAAATATGCTCTCAATGCCTTGTTGAGTCTGCTTGATCGCAAGTTAATCATGGAGAGCTCAAGCTGTATGGAACAGCTATCAAGCTTGTTACAAAGTGTTACTCATCCTTTGATAATGCTGCTCCGGAAAGAGAAGGAGAAGGAGGAGGAGCCAACAAAGGCATCTGGAGACGTTGCTCAATTGCACGACGAAAATGCGTCTCCTGCCACAGGAATCGACAATAGCGCCACACAGCAAGCTGCGCAATCCGAGGATGCTCCCATGACCGACGATACACCTCCCTTGATCGATGTCGGAACACAAACACATCAATCGCAAGTCACTCCTATGCCGCCACAAGAGGATGTCACAGGCGACACAGATGCCAAGCCGGACGATCCTAAGGCCTCAACGGACGAAGAGAAGGCGAAGAAGCAACGGAGTCTTACACCACCGATTGTGCCTGAAGAGAATCTTCGGCTTGTCGTCAGCATTCTTGCAGCTCGTGAGTGTACTGCGAAGACATTCCGAGACACATTGTCGACCATTAATAATCTCTCGGCGATTCCTGGAGCTAAAGAGATTTTCGGGAAAGGGTTGATCGAGCAAGCTCAAGATCTGGGCCAATCTATCCTGCGAGACCTCGATGAGTTAGTCCCTCAAATCCAACAAGCCGAGTCTGGTACAGATATCCAAGGCATGGCACTTGCCAAATTCTCTCCGGCTTCTTCAGACCAGGCGAAATTACTTCGCGTCCTTACTGCGCTCGATTACTTGTTCGATCCGAAGCGAAACGGTGGCAAGACCAAGCCGTCTTCCGACGACCAAATACCGGCAAGTGAGGCTTCTGCACAAAACGAGGACATACTCACCGCTCTCTATGAGAATTCGACATTTGGCCCACTCTGGACGAAATTGAGCGAATGCCTGAGCTCCCTCAGTCAAGGCGATGGCATGTTGAATATTGCTACCATTCTGCTGCCGCTTATCGAAGCATTGATGGTAGTTTGTAAGAACACCACTCTCAAGGATGCAATATTAGTCAAGCCTGCCAAAGAATTTTCCGTGACAAGCCCTCCGCCCGAATCTGGAATGGAGAGCCTCTTCTTCCGCTTCACTGAAGACCATCGTAAGATTTTGAACGACCTTGTCCGACATAATCCTAAGCTCATGAGTGGGACATTCTCCTTGCTCGTCAAGAATCCAAAGGTGCTTGAGTTCGACAACAAGCGTAACTACTTCACGCGACGCCTTCACTCTCGCGGCAATGAGACAAGACAATCGCAACCGCCATTGCAACTTTCTGTACGTCGAGATCAAGTCTTCCTTGATTCCGTTAAATTCTTCTGGTTTAAGAATCCCGAAGAGGTCAAGTATGGCAAGCTTAGCATACGGTTCCATGGCGAAGAAGGTGTAGATGCTGGTGGTGTCACACGAGAATGGTTCCAAGTTTTGTCAAGACAGATGTTCAACCCTGATTACTGCCTATTCATTCCAGTTGCGTCTGATCGCACCACATTCCACCCAAACAAGCAGAGCGGGGTCAACGAGGAGCATCTGATGAACTTCAAGTTTATTGGTCGCATCATCGGCAAAGCACTCTACGAAGGCCGGGCTTTAGATTGCCACTTCAGCAGAGCCGTTTACAAGCGCATACTCGGCAAAACGGTATCAATCAAAGATATGGAAACTCTAGATCTTCAGTTTTACAAGTCATTGCTATGGATGTTGGAGAACGACATTAGCGATGTAATAACCGACAGCTTTTCCGTCGAGACAGACGATTTCGGTGTCACAAAGATTGTCGACCTCATTGAAAATGGCCGCAACATCCCTGTCACGGAGGAGAACAAGCACGAGTATGTCCAGCTTATGGTCGAGTATCGACTGATAGAATCTGTACAAGAGCAATTAGAGCATTTTCTGAAAGGTAATCTTGATATCCACACTTCTACTTTAAGCAGGCTAATCATAATAGGCTTCCATGACATCGTACCAGCGGAGCTGATTTCAATCTTCGATGAACAAGAGTTGGAGCTCCTGATTTCCGGCCTCCCGGATATTGATGTAGATGACTGGAAAAACAACACCGAGTACCACAACTACTCGGCCTCATCCCCGCAAATCCAGTGGTTCTGGCGTGCCGTACGTTCCTTCGATAAAGAAGAGCGAGCCAAGCTTCTCCAATTCGTTACAGGTACTAGTAAAGTCCCGCTCAACGGTTTTGGACAGCTCGAGGGCATGAACGGATTTAGTAGGTTCAATGTTCACCGCGACTATGGCAATAAGGACAGATTGCCAAGTTCACATACTTGCTTCAACCGTAAGTGCAGTCTCTTCAGTGCTGAAACGTGATCGAAGCTAACCTGAATACAGAACTTGACCTGCCAGAGTACGACAGCTACGAAACTCTACGACAGCAAGTCTACACCGCCATGACAGCCGGAGGCGAATACTTTGGTTTTGCCTAGTGTGCCCAATCCCCTCACAACGAAATTGCATATCAAGGCGCTTAGGTTTTTGAACGTGGTGTGTACTGCCTTTAGCGGGTGCATGTGGAAGTATAAACGCGAAATCCGGCCTCACTTAATTTGCTTTTCACTTCGGGGTCAAAATTTCTAGATTGATTGCGAGCTTGTTGATTGACGCTGTGCAGGGAAAGGAGGCATGGCAGCTGAAGTGCAGGTTAGCTGCTGCTGTTTCCTGGAGCTGCGGGCTGAGATTTTGCTGTGTGCGAGGAGGATTTGTGTGTACATAGCTTTAGGTAGTGGAATCAATGTTTTCCACCTGTTTCAGGTGCGGTTGTGCTTGGACTGTGAGGCAATTAATACTCCTTGGGCAATCGGCAGCAGAGGTGCAGAGGTTAGGATGTCAACGATCCTCCTTTTCTAGATAAAAGTGTTTTCGATTAAGATTTCATAGCAGCAGTTGGTTTAATAGGCTACGGAGCCATCTTTCTAGTATACCTTGCTGTTGTCATTAACCCCCATTTAAATCTTTACACTGGTGGGAATGTAAGCGTCGTGGGAATTGTGTAGTCAGTCTAAAGGAAAGGGGTGAGTACCGTATGTACAGTAGGAAGATCCTGCGGGGGTTGGGAACGGTAAAGTCCAAGGGTTCTAAGGGTGCGTACTGTACATACATGTAGGACGTAGTTGGTGTACAGTACGATTATTAGTCTCTCTAATAATTAAATCGGATAACTGCATCGATTTAATATTACAACTGCTTCAACGGGAAAATTGATCTGGAAAGGCAATTTGGTCTAAGCTTTGCAATTTAATTACATCAAGGTCGCATGGATTTTGAGAAGCGGGTGTTTGGGGTAAAGGGAGGATCGATTGTTTATATTCTTTGGTCTTACATCCATAGCTCCCCTACTTGTTACGATGAGACTTGAGTTTTTGAAGCGATTAGCGAAACGAGTAAAGGGGGTTGTACGCACCTCAAACCCCTGATAGCCCTTGCCCTGCGCTGACTCCAACTCCGAGTGTGCACTCACGTCTCTAGTTTAGTCTCGCCTGTAGATTACACCATCATGTCTCCCTTTTTGGTGGTATGGAGATGCTTGTCTTAGCTTGTAATATACTCTCTTGTGCAAACCCTAGATTTCACCTTCAGCAGTCAACCCACGCATGAGCAAGCTTGAACTGTATCACCAATGCTGCGTTCCTTTCCAGATCGTGATTGAGCTTTGTGTCAAGCATGGCCTTCAAAATCACGTCCGGAGGTGTTGGAAGCCCATTGCTGCATCCCTCCAAATCGAAATTGTACGGCCCGGCCTCGTGTGCGAATTTCAGCGGGCAATTTTTCGACTGGCAAGTAGGCCACGCGGGGTCAGGACGTGGGCGTGAGGGAGGCAGGACAGTCTTACCCTTGCCTTTTGTGCCCGCCGTGGCGAGATCTGTGAAGGTGTAGCTGCCTGGGTGCAGTAAGCCGTTGTTGAATGGGATGGTTGGGGCTGGTGCAGGTCCAGGGGTGTAGGCGGATGGTGTGAAAGGCTTCGAGGAGTGGAGAATGATAGCCGGAGAATGTGGGCTCTCAGTGGGATGATGGAGCTCGGTAGAGTCTTCGAAGTTAGCATGTGTAGGGCCGCAATTCTGTTGTGGGGCGGAGTCTTCGGGGAGAGCTCTTGCTTGACCGAAAATGACTCTTCCGATGGATTTGAAGAACGGCATTGTGTCGACTTTCCTGGTAGATTTTTGATTTGAATGAGGTCTGTTTCCAATAGGAAAGCTGAGGAGCAAGGTCTCGGCGATCTGAAGCATAGTATATGCTGGTATCTCGAATTGAGTGTTGGAAGAAGAGGATCTAACTTGCTGGTTTAGAAAAGAGAGAAGCAGACCTTTTTAAGATGGTTGTAAATTGTTAGGCATGTTCAAGTTCGACAATGAAACCTTTGATCCTCAGAGATCCTCCCTGCCACAGCAATACATCTTGTAACAAAGCAACAAATTTAATTATAGCAACAAAAAGGAATGCTTGGGAGACAACAATCGGATTGTTCTTACCCACCTTTGATGATCACTTACAGACAGGAATGTGGAACGGCTCTTTGTTCGAACAGAGTGTGTCGCTTGGTTTAGCGGGAGGCTTCGGCGATGGAGCGCCTGCCCATGTTCGAGTAATTGCATCTGAGTTGCGGCTTTAACCCAGAAGAGCCTCTTCGACTTCTTCGAAGGCTTTTCACAAGCGGACGATATCATTGACCAATCACAAAACCATGCCACTAAGAATTTGGATAACGTGTATAGTTATAGCAAGGCTACCACTGAGGGTGATGCTTCCCAAACGATATCATGCTTATTAGATAATATGACAGTTTAAGCTCTGAGAGAAAATCTTGGTCAAGGCGGATACAAGGAAGGCTCAGCTCACTATCCTTTCTGCGAGAGCCGACAGTCCAATTGTGATGAACCCGTGGCAGACGTTCCCATTCACGGGATAAATAGGGTCAGCGAGGTAGGTTTTTCGTACAAAAGTCGCTTGAGAACGCAAGAGAACGAAATATATCTCATCAAGAGAGAGCTTAGTGACAGAGAACATTCGACAGAGCTGCTTTGGAATTCGAACATTGATGGAAGCATCTTTCACTCTCTTGGCTTGTCAACTGAAGACATCGCTATTCTATTGATATTCGTATTCTCTTCTAGCCAAAGACTCAAGTTCATTGTCTTGATATACCAATATGGTCGAACTTGACGTACCTTAGGATTGAGATTGAGCCAGCCAAAAGACCTGGAAAGTCACGTGCTCTCATGTTAGCGCCAGGCTAAGAGTACCTTATCCATCCTTATTTCGGAAGTCTTCCAACTCGAAGGCTTTGAATATACTGCCGAGACGATTACTTTGGATATAAAAGACAGGCTCAGTTGCGCTTGAGCTTCCCAGTATCCAAAAATGCTCGGACACACGTTTCCAATACACTGCAATGCGTGCTGTACGCATGATTTTTCTTTGCCTGAGCCACTACAGGTCAAAAGATCTTTAGGGGATTAGTGCAGTAGCGACGATGAACCTTGTGCTTTTGTCGCCATATGAGCCATATCAGTCCGTCCAGGTGATAACGCCAAGCTCCCAGTACCTACAGTTCAACTTCTATCTCGAAGTCGCTGTTGGGTATAGAGCGATATCACTTTAACTAGCCCCCCTAATCTCTACTGTTTTCTACCCACTGGGGAAGTCATAGAACGCTTCTCTCGGCAAGGGCAGAATGTGTTGTCAGTAATTGAGCGTCTCAAACAAGGTAGAGGCTTTGCTTTGTCTTCACTGGACAGAAGCGAGAAGATTGCATTGTCCACCTAACCCGAAAAATTGGGAGGTATGACTGGGTTCAGCTCTATGAACATTGTTACTGACACATTACGTCTTCACCACTTTGTTTGTTTATTGTTCGCTCGTAGTGAGTCACTGTCTTGCACACCTACCAGCAGCATATTCTCTTTCGCTTTTTTTTAGCTGCCCTTCTCGGAACATATTTTCCGCTCCACACAACGCACTCGGAGAAAGCTTCGAGTAAGGTCTCGAACCAAGAAGACATAAGCCAAGGAGTAACAAAGGGGTTTCCAACGCACACTCAACATGTCCGCCGCCAAGTCTCGCAAATGGCAGTCCATCGATGTAGAGACAATTTTGTCTCCTCCCTTTCTTCAGGAGGACACGGAGGAGTTCCAGGATGAGGGAATGACTGAAACAGAACTGGACGAGCCTGTTTTTGATGACTTCGGTGTCGAGCCGTCCAAATCGGTCCCAAGACCAACATTCGAGACCAAACGATGCCCCGGTGCCCTGGGTGCACATTTAGTCTTGCAAGCAGGTCCAGGTCAACGCAGCTCTGAACTAGCATCGGAAACCCGGCCAAGCCATAAGAGAAAAGCCAATGCTGAATACTCTACTCCTCCTTCAGAGGTTGACGAGTCCCAGCTCCCTAAGATTGCCGAGAAGTCAACACCTCTTCCACCACCACAGCAACCCTGGCACACTGCATGCGAAATTCCTAGTTGTCCAATCGAGTACCCACATAATTTCGGGCTTTCTCCTTTCGAGCCTCCTAGCCAACTCCTCCCAAAGCACGATCTCGTTGCTACCGGTGCTGAAGCTGGCAAACAGAACAAGCCGGGTCAAAAGCGCAAGTCGGAAAAACAAGACAAGGCTGGCAAGAAGCGCAAGGTGGACGAAGAAGACGTGGCTGACGAGCACTTCGAGGACAAAGCTGTTGGTTTCCTTGATGTGGATGACGAAGAATACTTTCTAGGCCGTAGCCCTTACATGCCGAGCGAGATTGACAGCGCGGAAGCGAGAAGGGCCAAACGCACCGGCTTTACTCCTGAAGACAAGAAACTACTACAAGCATTTTACACGGCCCACGGTGGCAAGCAGCAGTACTACGGGTTTCTCGGGAGCGAGATAAAATACCAGAAACATCGGGAGGGCCAGCGCCGTCCACCCAAGCCGAGGAAAGGCGGGAAGAATACGAGTTCGAAGGAGAGTGCGAAGACAGCAAAGGGCAAGCGTGACAATTCGAAGTCTGAATACCGAATCTTGCCCCACGGATAGAGACCAAGTCGCAGACAGAAGTCTCAATATTTGATCTTCAGCAGCATTGACAAGGTGGGCCTCGAAGATGTCAGGAAATTACTCAACACCTTTCCCGTTTTTAGAACCAGAGCATTTTCATGCGCAACAATAGAACCAATTGTGCCATACTATTTTCCTTCGATGCTAAACATGTCGCGTGATCCAAGTGAGAACATTTTCCAAACTAGTAAACTACTTCTCCTTATTTCCGCTTGTGCTCATGAACGCTCAACATTACTCTTACTGACATTTTACAATCAAATCAAGTAGGTATAAAAGGGTCTTTGTCTTTTCAATGTCTTGCTATTCGTAACCTTTGATAACAATAGCATTTCTCTACAGGTATCTAAATATGTGCTTCGTTTATGGGCCTGACGATAGAAGACTCTGTTTCGTTTGAAACTTGCTAACATATCCGCCAAAGGTATTATAGCCCTAATCATAGTGTTTTAGCGACAGAAGTGAAAGTTTTTACCTTATGCCAAGTACGACCGCCTCATACTGTAGTAACCGTAGCGTCCAAAGTTCTGCTCCTTCCCAATCAGCATCTCATACATAAAATTCCAAAAAAAACTTCATTTTCATTGCTGGAAATATATGCTCTCCAAGTCTATCTAAGGCCGAAATTCTGGAATGTCTTGTCCTTAACTCCGGACAAAAAAAACCCCTCGCTTCATACGCCTCGAGAATGCACCAATGCCAGCAATACTATCCATCTCCTCATGCTAAATTTCTTCATGCCCAATCTCCTCTTCTCACTCATTCCCTACTCAAAAACCGTTCAAACTCACATCCCCCTCCTCACGCTCCTCCCTCACTCAACTCCTCACTCAACCTCACTCTCCCTTCCTCCTCATCCATCTCAAGCCCCCTCATACATCCACCCTTCATCCCCATGGCACTCCAAAAACGCCAACACAACCCCCTCATCCTCATCATCCTCCTCGCCCCCCTCCTTCATCAAAAACCTCACCCACGCCTCCCACACCTCCGGCGGGGGGTTGCTACCGCCAAAGAGCTCGTTCGGGTGCGAGTTAGGCTCGCCGTCGTGCTGGTAGGGGCCTTGGGCGTGGAGGGGGATGATGGGGCAGTGGGGGGCGGTGCAGGGGGGCAGGGCGGGGTAGGTGAGAAGGGGGAGGGGGGCGTGGGGGATTCGGAGGGTGAGGGTTGGGCGGGGGGGTGAGGAGCGGGCGGAGCGGCTCGGGGTGGCGGGTGAGGAGGTGAGTTGGGAGACGGGGGGGTTGGGGCGGCGGGAGGGGCGTGGTGGGGAGGTGAGGTGGTGGGGAGGTTTGGTAGGGGTGAAGGGGGTTTCGGAGATGGAGGTGAGGGGTTTGAGGGGTGTGTGGGTGCGGGGGGCGGTGAAGGAGTGGTTTATGGTTGGGGTTGGGAGACGAGACATGCTGTTGGTAGTTCTTGGTCGTGTGTCTGAGAAGTCGGTCTGTGCTTTCCAGAAGTCGATTTATGTGAGGTCGGGAAGTTTGTTGCGGCGTGGTTATACTGTAAGAGGACCAAGGATCGTCAACTGTGGAGCTGTTGAAGTATCGCTCAAGTTCTATTGGCATATTTATGGGGTTTAGGTTGGTCGAGGTCTGTTCTTTTTCTTTTCTGTGGAGAATTTTGCTAACAATGGGCGTTGTCCGAAAGCCCTTTGTTTAAATGAAAGCGCAGCGCAAGATGGCTAAGAAAGAATAGAGGAAACACGCGAACAAAGCCTTCGAGCAGACTCGCTGAGAATTCGTTGTATGGTAGGTTAACGAAGGGGGTTTCGGGATGTATATGGAGATGCTATTGCTCGGGTGGTAGTGCAGGTTTTTGATGTCGACATTGGTAGGGCTTTTGGGAAAACGGTGTTGTGTAGTCTCTTATCGGAATGCTCTCGTACGTTTCCCTTGCATTTAGTGCTCGTATTTTTGCTTTATGATGTCGTTGTTAGGTTAATAATCGAGAGGTTTTGTTCGAACCAGTATACCACTTCTAAATCGGAAGGTAGATATTGCACAGTACAGTACTCAGTACCCAATCCCACAACACCCATTGTATGTAGGCATATCGGTAACTACCGCCATTCCTCGAGACGTCTAAATAGGTAGTAGCTTATTGGGCATATCCAATGGAATATATAACAAGATCATGACCGCCCTCTCCACTCACAATCCTTCCGCAGAGTTAACCGAGTACAGACACAGCCAACCAAAGTCATTCACCTCGCGGCAGATTTTTTCTATACATTAGACACACATTACTGCAACATGAAACGCGGTTAGGATCATGGTGTCGATCATGGTGTCGAATTCGAAAATTGTCCGTTTTGTAATCCACTTTCCCATCTTCGGGCCCTTGTTATAATAAATGTTTCATCCAGCGTTTCCCTATCCCGAGATGGATTCCAAGGAGCAAATGTCAGAGGCAAACTGACATTTGCAAAGCAGCAACTTGTGAGGCTGTGTGTCTTGTTTTCCATTACCTCTGGGCCTAACATTTTGGCAACATGATCTGCACCAAGTAGCACGACTCGTTGACAGTACCACCGGATACTCTCCTTAACAACATAGATAATTTAACGGAAACGTAATGCTGAGAAGATACAAACATTGGGTCTAGTACCGATAGGTTCAAAGGCTTATATTTCTTGTCAAAATGGAAGTAACTCTTTGAATGGAACGCCCAAAGGGTACGGTTTGCTCCAACATCTCAGGAGTAGTACAGCAGCAGCTTGGCCAGTAATGGAAGTTGGAGAATAGAAGAAAAGACGTAGTAATGGTTGAAGAATCTGATACTTTAAAACAAACTTCAACGGATTTAGTGCACTCTGAAACGGGGCAATGAAAAGAACGAACAACCAAGAGTGGCACATGAGATCACAACTTCACCATGGCAGAACTCCCACGACGCTGTGAAGAATCACTATGATGTTGTAAACTATGAAAAGATTCGTTTCAACACAGCGAACCTTTTAAACATGTATTACGACGGAACGATTCCGCCATGGCATATGAAACTCCGACCTCGACAATTTTCCCACCGCTATCACCATGCAGCCTTGAGGATTCCACAGTTTGCCAATCATGGCAACAAATTCAATAAAGCTGCTCACGGGCAATAGCCATCCCGAGCTAGCGAAGCTGGTTGCTGATAAGTAAGAAAACCACGCCATTGCTTATCGACGGAATGCTGACTGGTGTTCAAGACTCGGTATCGAGCTCACCAAGATAATGGTACTGCAGTATTCGAACCAGGAGACTTCAGTGACTATTGGCGAGTCCGTTCGTGACGAAGATGGTATGCTGTACCCAAACCATGACCGCCAATTCCAAAATTTCCATTTTGCTAGGACTTTCTTCAGGGCTTCTCTCGCTGTATATCTGACGCTAAAGCTCTTCTCACAGTCTTCGTACTCCAGTCCACCGCCCCGGGCGACATCAACGATGGTCTCATGGAGCTCCTCATCATAATCAACGCCTGCAAAACCGCCTCCGCGCGCCGCATCACCGCCGTCATCCCCAATTTCCCATACGCACGCCAAGACAAGAAGGACAAATCGCGGGCCCCCATAACTGCCAAACTCATGGCGAACATGCTACAGACGGCAGGATGCAACCATGTCATAACCATGGATCTGCATGCGAGCCAGATCCAGGGCTTCTTCAACGTACCTGTCGATAATCTATATGCGGAGCCGAGTACGACACGGTGGATAAGAAATAAACTGGACATTTCGAACGCGGTGATTGTTAGCCCCGACGCTGGGGGCGCAAAGAGGTATATTTGATCCGCAGATCCAGGAAGCCTGCAGAAAGCATCAGAACAACCCAGCTAACAACGCACCCACAGAGCCACCTCCCTCGCCGACCGCCTCGACCTTAACTTCGCCTTAATCCACAAGGAGCGCGCCCGCCCGAACGAAGTATCCCGCATGGTTCTCGTCGGCTCCGTCGCCGGCAAAACCGCGATCCTCGTCGACGACATGGCCGACACCTGCGGTACCTTAGTAAAAGCCGCCGACACACTGATCCGCGAAGGGCACGCCAAGGAAGTAGTCGCGATCGTGACGCACGGGATCTTGAGCGGGAAAGCGATTGAGACGCTGAATGGGAGCTTGCTGAGCAGGGTGGTGGTGACGAATACGGTGCCGCATGGGGAGAAAAAGGAGATGTGTGACAAGCTGGAGACGATTGATATTAGTGCGACGTTGGCGGAGGCGTGTCGGCGGACGCATAATGGGGAGAGCGTGAGTTATTTGTTTGGGCATGCGCCGCCGGAATAGGTGTTGTGTGTATTTCCACTTGGGGTCAATGGCGTTGAGGTGATGAGATATGATACTCAAGGTCTTGATTTGTCTTGAGCAGGGTCACTGGTATGACTTGGAGTAGCGGGATTGACTTGAGATGCTTTGGAATTTTGGTACGCATCCGCGAAATTGTCATATCAAATCACTCTCCGCAAACAACAACACCATGATATTCGCGAACGGCGATTATTGGTATGCTCTACATGGTCTCTGTAAACGCAGCCAAATCATCGCGTAGTGCCATCTCGTCATCTAGTTCCCTCAAGACCGATGTCAACATTCAGCTCCTTGACTATCAGCCACTAACCCTCAGCCTCCTCAACCATGATCCCCGTATCATACACCGCCCCTACTTCCTCATCGACGACGCTCTCCGCTTACGCAGCTCCGACTTCTTGGTCTTCTCTTCGTTGACACGCTTGGCGAGGATGGACGCATACTCATTCTGTAGTATCGTATTAATTAGTAAACGCTGTAGCTTCAAATCATGAAGAGGTAGAGCATACCGCAGCGTCCTTTGAAGCTTCAGCTTGACGACGCTTGAGAGCCATTCGGTGGCGCTTGTGTTGGAGACGTTGGGGAGTGACTAGTCGCTGGATTCTAGGGGCTTTTGTGTATGGCTTCTTGCCTTCGCCTTTGGGTGTGACTTCGCGGCGGATGACGAATTTGCGAACCTGTGTTCATTGATAGCGATTAGCATCCGGCTCTCAAACTACAGAAGAACCAGCCGCTCGGGTAGTGAAGACTCACATCATCATCCTTCGACAACCCAAAAAATCTCCTAATCTTTGTCGCTCTCTTCGGCCCTAATCGCTTAGGATGCACCTGGTCCGTAACTCCCGGCAGCTCATCGTCTCCCTGCTTGATGATACTCAAGGCCAACACCGACAGATCCATCGCAACAATGCACCCCCTCACACTCTTCCTCTTCCTCTCTCCTGTGCGCCTCGGTCTATAACAGCTATGGCCCTCACCCAGCAACAATCGAACACGGGTAGGGTGCATGATTCCTTGCTTCATGGGGAAGCCCTGCTTATCGTTGCCACCGGTGATCTTGAATACATAGCCTTTGAATTCGGCGCCGACGCTGTCGCCAGGGACTTCTTGGCCCATGCGGCGGTCCATGAAGACGCGGAGTTTGCGCTCGTCTTCGATCTCAACGAGCTTTTGGGTACCATTGGCTGGGTAGGAGATGTTGAGCTTCATCCTGACGGTGGGAGGTTGGTCAAGATGGGAGGATTAGTTGGTGTGTCGGAGCTCGTGTAAGGTATGGAGGTTTGAGGGTTTTCGCATAGGCGAGTTTAGTGTGTGGGCGCTAGTAAAGAGCGCTAGCAGGGAATATAAGCCCTACGTCTTCAGCTGCAACTTCACCCTTCACTCCGAACCGAACCTCCCCAATCTCTTTCATAGCAGGCTCATAAACTTCAGTGGGAATTGATTTCTCTATACTCCTCATGTCCACCTTCTAGAATTGGTAGACCCTCGCAAATGTTCATGCGACGATACCATAACTTTCCTTAGCACGTGCAGGCCTTTTATTACCTAAGGTACCTTACTAGGAGCTCAGAAATCTGGCGGATTTGATTGAGATCTTTAGCCTCAACTGAGATGTTAGCATGCAAGTGATGAGGGAAGGAGTCATTCCATCCCTGCAAGCTGTGAAGAGACAGGGCAGCAAAAGGTGATCCCAAGTCACATAACCTTATCATCTTCTCGGTGTCATGATATAGGTGATTTAGACGGTTCTGGTTTCGATAATACGGTCATGACCCTTTGCACACCAATCATTACCCGCGAATGAGGGAGCGAGCATAAACAGCAAGAAAGGCCATTCCTACCTTGGCTTACCCCACGACTCAAAGGGAACTTCCAAAATGCCTCTGGTAAACTCATGAAGGGCCCATGAAGGGAACTCATATCCGTTTAGGTCCCTCCATTTTCAGCGGATCACTTCCTTACCCTCCCTTTCAATGCCCTCCAGGCCTTCAAGAATATCACTGCCCCCCAACAGGCCCAAATTGCCTCCGGTGCTCTTCCTTGACCCGCTCCACACCTCATGGAACTTAACGCTCTCATCCGAGCATGCTACAACAATACACCCCTCCTCTGCCGTCCTACCCAACCACCTCTCGCCTTCCCTCACTTGCCTTCCCATCTCGTTAGGGCCACCCGGGTATGGAATTGCGAGTAAGGCTCTCATCTCACTAGCCCACGGAATTGCGACGACTTGCCTGCAATCCGGCCATGAGAAAACGGCGATGCGGTAAGGGTGTTCTGGCTGGGCATAGCCGAAGGTAGCGGCGATTTCACGCCGGCTTGTAGACCAGATGAGCGAGGTGACTTGCGCTTGGACATTGATTGTGGCGAGGCAAGCGCCGGAGAAAGTATGGTAGAAGTGGATCGCACGATCGTTAGATCCGCCGCCTGTGGCAATGAGGCCGCGCTGCCAGGGGCAGAACGCGATCGCTTTGATTGCGGCGCTATGGAGCCATTTGTGTTTCTGGCGGCCTTCGCCGATGAAGAGAGTATTTTGGTGACTTTGAGTGTAGCGAGTGCGAGGAAGCACCACAGAGGGTAAGGGACTGTGAGTCTGAGTCATTTGGAGGTTATGATGCTCACGCCATCCATCACCGAGAATGCTAGTGATCTTTTGTTCCGAAGTTGAACTGCGAGAGGGATTTGGTAACCCAAAATCTGTCATAAGCTCCTGTAAAGGATACCTCTGTACTGGTGTAAGACTGTGCAGACTTTTGGGTGGTGTAAGGATATCCTTGACTTCGAAGAGACAGCAAGCGTTATCATTTGCTCCCGTAGCGAAGTATTCCCCATCAGGCGACCAAGCAAGTCCACAGATCTGTTGAGTATGCACACTGATCTTTGCTATGAGTGTCAGTCCCCCTTGCCATCCATGTATATCGACATCTCGGTTGCTCAGCCACTCGACGGAGTAGTAGTGAATGTTTCCGGCCTCGTCACCCACAAGCAGTTCTTCGACTTCTACCGTTGAGCTAAATCGCTCAGAGGGCTTGCGAGTGATCACAGGCTTAAATGCAACACAAGCGATAGCACTAGGCTGCCTGGACTGAAATCTGGCGTCGTCGTCGAACAGGCTCCATAGGCTTATTTGGCCGTCATTTCGCCCCATGGCCAGGATGCTATGGCCACCTTCAGTAGATGAGAATGATAGGGAAGTAACGTAGGTATTGCGGCGGTCTGTTTCTTCCATACGAGGGTATTGAACGCCAAAGGTTTCCGACCATAAATATACCCGATTGCTAAGGCCTACCGCAAGCGTTCGAGAAGTATGGCAATACGCCAGTACTGAACAGTAAAAGTCATCTCGAAGCTGCGGCGCATCAAGGACTGTGCTCAACAATCAGATATATCCATAAGTAGGGGACCATCAATACTCATCTGAATGGAGTTGTCGGAACCGCGCGTTGTCCTTCTTTGGGTTTCTTTCCTGCCGCTGAAGGGAACCAGATCAGCGCACCGCTATCGAGAGTCTTGGGACCTGAAGATTTTGGGGACATGCGATAATATTTGACATTGGAGTAGATGAAAGCTCACTCACGTGATGGTGCGCCTTCCTGAACCCATGCCCCATGCTCCCATCGAGTCCGAGAGTCTATGAAAGGGTATCTTCGCTTCGATGCAACAGAGCCAGTGCTGACATGTCCTGCTTTTTTCGGAGAGCCAGGAATATCCAACATTCTGCTTGTCTGATCGATATCCAATGCCGCAGCAAGTCTGCCTTCTAATCTTTCTAGGTCCTGGTCTGGTGTCTCACCGTCAAGAAAGCGTGATGTATACATGGGTGCATTCGTACCACTACCGATTACACCGCCGCGTCCATTTGGTAGGCCTTGCACGGGGCCAGTGGGCGATGCGGCGGTACTACCTCCGACGGCCCATACTGCGCCTGCACTAGCTTGTCTGTTTTGAACTATGAGAGGGCTTCGGTGTAGGCCAAGAACGGTTGGTCCACTTAACGAACGTGATGGAGATCGACTTTGTTGCCCATTATTGCTGCCAGAGCCCACTCTCGTACCTTCTCTTAGACGTGTCGGGCTTCTGAAAGGATCCGGGCTAGCCGAATTTTGACGCAACAGCCTCTCTGTACCCGACAGCTCTTGCGGAGACTTGCTGGTGCGAAAAGTACTGGACCGAGCTTGTGCCGAGTAGCGGCTCGAGATATAGCGATCTGGCGACGCTGGAGGGGTAAACAATTTTGCCTCAGCGCTTACGCAACGCTGCTTTGAGTCCTGACGTCTTCCGCGGTCTTCTCTGGCACCCAGATCAAAAACACGGTCATGTAAGGGCTCAAGCGGGAACGGAAATGCATCAAGGTCTTCAACATGTTTGCCTGCCCCAGATAATGTACGAGTGGTGGGCAACAGAGCAATCCTTGAGTCAGTCTGAAATTCCGGGGTTGGAGTGCGAGGAAATGGAAAGGAATTGATGGTTTTCCTACTCTCAGTGTCCGAGACTGGTGTCCGTGGGAGTCCCATCGCGGAAAACTGTTGCTCGTCATTGGTCTCCAGCGTCAATGTCTCAGCTTCGCCGGACTCGGAGGCGGGTGGAGATGGTAGGCCTCCAGTGAACGATTGTTGCGAACGATCAGTCTTAGTTCTTGTTGAACGACCAGTAGCTTGGACTTTGCGGGAAAGAAGGAGCGCATCTTCCGAGTAGCGATGAGATAGACCAGCAAAAGAAAGCTTTGTAGAAAAGTGAAAGTCATCTGCAGAAGCTGATACCACATGTGGCATCGTGCCGATAGCGAAAGTAAAGTAAAAAAGCTTGAGGAAACGAAAGACTAGAGCGAGAACGATTGGGGGGTTCCCAATTATGAAACCCAGAGTCTATGAATACCTGTAGAGTTTGTTAGTAATGGTTAATGCAATGCGTGATGCACGTTGGGAGAAATCTCTAATACCCAACTGATCCGAGAAGATGAGAGTGATAGGGCTGACATCAGGCTAAAGTCGGCAGGGGCGACTGCCTTGCGGTCATCGTTCACCGCACAGCCTTCTTATCATCATCATCACCAGTCACCTCGCATCCTCAATATGGCCAGTGTATGTAATGAACCAACTCTGACTCGATGGACCGCTACTAACATAATCAGCATGGTGTACCTAGAGTTAGTGGGGGCCAGCCGCAGTCGGCTCAAGCACGGGAAAGAGAGCTACAGGATATAAAAGAATATTGGTTACTAGTAGACAGTGTCAACAGTAAAGTACGGCGGACAGAGTGCTTCTAGTGTACTACTGATCTACTGGTAGATCCAACAGCGGCAGTATAGTTATGAAGTATTGCAGTTGACTTCAAAGCTACTAAAGAAGAATCCGGAGTACTATACAGTATGGAACCATCGCCGACTGATAATGCAGCATCAATTTTCCGATGGTTCTCAAGAAGGATCGAATAGAGAGCACGAAGTAAAAAGCACAGAGAGGAACAAAGCCATCTTCGAGCTTGTTTCCAATGATCTTGATTTCCTCTTTCCCTTACTTAGAAAATTCCCCAAGTGTTACTGGATATGGAATTACCGTCTATGGTTACTTGAAGAGTCGTCGAAGCTGCTACCGACAATTGATGCACGTCGGTTTTGGCAGCAAGAACTTGGCTTAGCAAGCAAAATGCTTAGCATGGACAGTAGAAATTTCCTTGGCTGGGGTTATCGAAGGACGGTCGTCGCAGCTTTAGAAAGCAATCTATTGAATGCCGGAGGTACTACACGTAGTATGACTGAAGAAGAGTTCACCTATACAACCAAGATGATCGAATCGAACCTCTCAAACTTCTCCGCTTGGCATAACCGAAGTAAACTCATTCCAAGGCTTTTAGATGAACGGAAAGCGGATGAAACGGCGAGACGCAACTTCCTAGACAAGGGTACTCTATTGTGTTGGCATCAAATACTCCACGATACTAATCCGTCTCTAGAGCTTGAACTTATCCAACGAGGGTTGTGGACCGATTCCAACGATCAGTCACTGTGGTTCTACCATCAGTACTTGATGTGCACCTTTGACCCGGAATGTGTATCAAAATCTATGGCGCCATTTCTAACCACTGATGAGAAGCTAACATACGTGACAAAAGAATTGGCAAATCTCCTAGATATGCTGGATGGTGCGGAAGATTGTAACTGGATCTACAAGGCCTTGATACAACTCTGTACATGTCACAGAGCGTTGAACAACGCATGGCCTGTTCGAGAAGGCCAGATCCAGGACTGGATTGCTCAAGTCCGGATGCTGGACCCATTAAGAAAGGGAAGGTGGAACGATCTTGAACAAAGCTTGCAGCTCTCAAATTAAAGACGTGCTGTAGGACACATACTAAGAATTGGAAGACATTGCTTCCATGCACCCCAATTACTTTCATCTATAGTTGCTCTCCTTTCCATAGCTGATGGGAATTCACAAGCCGTAGTGATGCAACTCCCTGCGTTCAGAATCGAAGACACCGTGGCGCTGGCGCTCTGGGTGAATGAGATGCCTGCATAAAACCGAAACTTCACCGCAACCTACCTCTTTCCATCTTGACAAACGATCTCAAACCATATGGATCCCTGAAACCCCGGTCAAGAAGTAACGACAAGTCAGTTGAACTATCAAGAATCTATATCTGACGTAACCTCCTAACTAGTATCATATACTGTATTTCAGGTCCGAAGGAGCCCTGATCCATCGTCTACAAGTATGTAAGTTCATCCGCCCATAAATTCACTAAGACACTAGTAGGGTCTTGTCTGGAGAACGTGTAGCTAATCGTGACAATGCTATCACAGCTCCTCGCCTTAGGCAGCGACAAGGGGCACGGTCAACACCATGGCAGGTTACGAGAATACTGAACATATGGGAAAGGCTCTTATAAGCAGTAAGCCAGGAAGGATCAGTAATCACAGCAGGCCCTCCGCTGACCTCCAACCCCAGCGGTCCCCAACTTGGCAACCGTGCAAGCAGCGCGAAACTTCCTCATACAGATCACCCTTCTGCATTCAACTAAGCCTGTCGTCAGTAGACTTCTGAGCGTTCCCCCGTCGGTCACATTCAGCCAGCTGCATAGGGCGATCGCAGCATCTTTCGACTACAAGGCTGAAAACATTGAAGAAGGTGACTACAGTACTCCTTGTTTCTATGTCTTTGAAGCGTCACAAAATCATAAACCACATGGCCTTCGGGAAAATACCTTGTCTCTCTGGCCTTATAGTGATAATTATGGTAGAGCTGGAGAATATTTGGATGCGGATTCTACCGAGGTCATCAAAGTATTCGACGGACAGGAGGGTTTTAGATACTGTGAGAAACGCTTTCGGTATACATTTCACGAACCAGACCATATTGAGCACTCGCTACAGATCCTGGGGAGAGCTGCTGAAAACACAAAGGGAAAAATCGTCTGCGTTGCCGGCCTGGGTTCAACAGCGCTTGCGGACTGGAAGCAAATGACCGATGGGAAACCGCAGAGAGGCCCGAGTACATGGAAACTGGACCTCGGAGAAGTCAATCTTCGTTTGGCCGAGCTTCAGAAGGGCTGGTCGTATGCCGAATCTACTAGATTGTGAACATGGCATACAGCGAATAAGTAGTTCGTCCACTGAAGTTCCGCATAAATGTGAGGATTCGGGTCAGACTGCTCACAGTCAATGAATGAAGAGCCAAGCCATGCAGAATAGAGATCAGGAATGAGGTGAAGGGGCTTTGGCTTAGCATTTCAATACTCTCTTTCACCACATGAAAGAGGCTTTAACTTAGCAATCTGCAATCTTCACCCTCTCTCACCCTCAACTAAACAGAACTCTCTACTTCTCGGAGAGCCTCAAAAGTCCATGCAGTGACTGATTAAACCACAAACACCGAGCCTAATTCAATCTACGGTGCGTCGGATCTCAACCAACACCGTTCTCCCAACCGCGCAAAGTGAGCACCAGCGATGTAGCATACATACTCTTGGCAGTCCCAAAGCACAACCTAACAAGCCCCACATCTATTACATGAGAAATTCTCCTTCGCAACGAAGCCATAACAAATCAACTTATCCCTCCAAGGGCCTTTCACTCGAGCCACCGCTTCGGCATACTCAACTCTCACCTACCTACAGTAGCACTCTTCTGTTCGAAAAGGGGGAACTAGGCGAGAAAAGCCTCTCTCTCAAATTGCCAAAAAAATGGATATTTGTTGAAAGGGCGCGGTTGCAGGAAGGAAAGGGGGGCTATTCGCTGGGGAAGGTGGATTATGTAGATTGCCTTGAGTGTGTGAGATTTTTTGGTTCATCGATTCTTGTATTATTATATTTTTCTTGCAAGCGAACTTTTGAAATCGATCAAATCTATCTTTACCTACTTTTGCTCGTCTGCCTCTTGGCATACAAACGTTGCAACAGGACTCGAGTCGATGCTTGTATCGTGTTGGAAGAATTTATGGGACGTCCGTTTGCACATCTTCATCGAGACCATTTGTTATTTACTAAGGTTTTACAACCCCTTGTGACGGCCACGTGGAACGTAGCGCGGTGAGATGGGCGGAGACTAGATTGAATTAAGTACATGTAGGTGCGCTACTTGGCCAGTTAATCATTCTATCTGCAACCATCCCCACAATCTACCCCAGATCCCAGTACCGCCTCTCACAGCGCCTACTCTTGTAAGACTCATTTAATTTTCTTATCCACCCACCGAGAGTGATGTTTGTTTACGTCGTATTTTAGCCATCATTCGTCGTCTGAATTGACCTCGTCCTTCCCTTCAAAATCCTCTTCACGTTCCACCTTGGCCGCATCCTCGACACTGATATTGTACACGAACTTGAACACCGGACCATAATGGTGGTGCGCATGCTGGTCGCGATAACGGTCCGACAAAAGTAGGCGAGCAAACTCGTATTCGGTCTCATGGGCTGCCTTGTTTCGTTGCTTCTGGTATTTTGCCAAGTTCTTCACTGTCTTGATGTATTTATGGTCCAAGCCGGTGTCCTGCTCCCACTTCCGTTGGGATTTCTTGGTATCAGGCATGTTTGTGGCAAAGGCCTGATACCGGTTTGTCGAGTGGGCGTTGTCATTACTGCCTTCTGGTAAGGGACGTCCTTGTATTACGGACACTTTGTCGATGAGTTTGACAATAAGGTTTGCCAAAAACATTTTAAGTCTCGCACCATCGTGTGCTTTGTCCTTGGCGTCGAGCGCTGCGACCTTTGCCTTAAACTCAGACATTTCGGCTGTAAATTGAACCTTGAAGGCCTCCATTTGAGCTTCTCTTGCTTGGTCTTTGGCGTTGAGCTCTGCGATCTGGTCTTTTAAACCGGGTATTTGCTATTCAAAGTTTAAGCGATGCGTGAGTAGCTCTTTGATCTAGTTATACATACTTTGAGGTCGTTGTTTCGCTTTTTGGACTCCTCTAGGATCTCATCGAAGGGATATGTCACACCTATGACATCGCGATCTTGATGAGAGGCTTCGTTCTTAGCATGATACTCCAATATTGACTCGGTACCCTCATCTCGGGGTTCGTATCTGAGTTTCTTTTGTTTCTGAGGAGTAAAGGTAATCGACGAGTGTCTCTTGAGAGCAGATCGCCGCTCTGGGTGCTGAATCCACTCTTGGGTTGACATGATAGCTGATCGATCGCCCGGGCGTGGTGGCGTTACCTGAATCATTAGCTTGACCATGATGACGAAATGGTTTCAGAAGCAAGCGTGGGTAAAGGAAGGATCAGGCAGGGCACAGAGAAGGAGAGAAGGATGACAGAAGAGTAATGACCTACACTGAATAAAGTGGGATAATAATACCTCTTTGAGGTGTTAGCAGAGTGTGTTGACTCTCAGTTCGTACCCAGCTGGAAAAGAATCTGTTGTGGATAGTTATGGATCAGGAAGAAAGAGATATAAAGTGTAGTTGGTAAAGTGAAGAGTTGAGTCAATGAATCATGAAAGAACATTAGGATAACATCCATGATAATTCACAATGAGGGGTTCACTGATTCGACTCATGAATTTCAAATCCTCTAACACAACGCATATCGGCGCTCCATGAGACCCACAATGCTACCAAAGTTCATTTGATAGTATAGACGATACCTCAATAAAATGATTGCCTGTATTCCGGTTTTTACATGTTCTTCATTACACATGATGATTTCAAAACATCTTCGTACGACCAAGAGTAGAAGATACGTAGCTAGACCTGAAACTCTGTTGGAATACGAGGTCATATGGAGGCATATTGATATATTGGTTGTTGCTGTTAGGAGGCTATCTAGGAGGTGGAAGGTGGAAACTCTACTAGCGGGCCCCAGCCCTACCAGCCCTATGAAGCGGAGGTTACCAACCCCCCTATTTCCAACAAACTCAAGCAAATCGACACGCGATCACACCTACTCTACTCACAGAAGCGAACTCCCTGTTGTGCGGTCAGTACTTCGTCACATCCCAAGTAGGGACCGGTCCAATGATTGTGGTAGTACCGTGGTACTTCTTTTCTCTTACTGATAGTAAGATTAAGCGGGTATTGTTCCGCCAAAATTGATCCTCACCAAAACGTATGTACTTTAATCTCAAGAATTTATCGAACTCTATCAAACTCTCATGAAAAACTCATGAGCATCTATATTAGGGTATAGAATCGCAAGCATTTGAACCGCATTCATGAGTGTAAAGTAGTCACAAGTTTTAGTTCTACGGTGAGAATCGCTTACGACCCTCGACACCTCAAAGGCTGTCAGTGACGTCAAAGCTCTCAGTAGGATCAGCCCTATCTGCCTGAGTACTTTGACCACGTTTTTCGGTATCCCTTCTGCTCAACTACTGCCTGATCTCCTCTACCATTTCCAATCAAGCACGATGTTCAAACACGTTCCTTGGGCATCTCACGAGGGAGATCAACCCCAGGAAAAGCAGAATGAAGATGGAGGAGACTCCCTGACAACGATTCTCGACGCTGAGCAGCGGGGCGAGCTCACCATTCTCATTGCAAGTGCTACAGCTGCTATGCGCAAGACTATTGAGTCAAACTTTGATCCTACTGTGAGCTGGCTGCCCAGCGACTCTATCAATTGTTGCTTTTCTGATCCACCTAGGCAACTCTCTCTCTTAAGCCTGATCACGGCCTCTCCGAAGAAGAAAAGATCCTGAACTCCGGAATCGACCCCGGATCCGTCGATGTCGACCAATCTGATCGTGAGCAAAAGCTCAGAGAGAAACGGCAGAAAGAGCTTAGTGCCCCAGAGGTGAAAGAGTTGAAGAAAGCTTCTTTGGAGTTTTTCGACAATTGGCGGATGAAGGTCATGGAAAGGGTGGGAACGGTGGTTAATTCCAAGGAGACTGCATCGTCGCAGATGAAGACTACTCCTGCGCCCAAGTCCACCCTGAATTCTTCCCCAGATAAGAAGATAAATCCCGAGACCACGAGATCCCAGAACGTTACGCCTGATTCTGTCCTAACCGCTCTATACCCTCCAGTATCGACTCAGCTTTCTTTGCTCGAAGAACCCACCAAGATCTTGATTGTACATTCCATACTCCTCCTTTTGCTCTCCCTCGAACACTATGTTGCTCCATCTCGCGTACTCCTCCTTTACCTCACATCATCCCTTAATCTACCACTCGCGGTCCTCATATCCGACGAAGAGAAAGTCGCAAAAGGCCTTCTTGAAGCTGCGAAACAAATGTCCGGAGAGACCGAAGCTCAGAAAAAAGCAGAAGAGAACAAGCAATTGAGGAAATGGAAAGTGGGTCTAGCGTCCGTTGCCGGTGCCGCACTTATCGGCGTTACTGGCGGACTAGCAGCGCCATTGGTTGCAGCAGGTGTTGGCAGTGTCATGGGCGGACTTGGACTCGGTGCAACAGCTGCAGCAGGATATCTGGGTAGTGTGGCTGGAAGCACATTGATTGTGGGAGGTTTATTTGGGGCATATGGAGGCAAAATGACTGGGCAGATGATGGACGCTTATGCGCGGGAGGTTGAAGATTTTGCGTTCCTCCCTGTTCATGGAAGTCACAAAGACCAAAACGAGAAGCACGCGGGCACGAAGCATGATAGCAAACCTCCCACAAGCTTCGACCAAATAGACGCAGCGGCAGACAGAACCGCCGGTCAAGAACACCTCACCCATACCGAAAAAGACGCCGTCTCCGACCCCTCCTCCCGCCGCCTCCGCGTTACAATCGGCATAACCGGCTGGCTGACCTCCAAGCCGGAAATCCTCACACCCTGGCACGTCCTCGCCCCCACCTCCTCTGAAGTCTTCGCTCTCCGCTGGGAACTCGAAGCCCTGCTCAACTTAGGCAATTCCTTGACCACCATGGTCAGCAGCGCGGCCTGGGGTTATGCAAAACAAGAAGTGCTCAGGCGCACGATTCTTGCGAGCTTAATGGCGGCAATGTGGCCGCTGGCACTACTGAAGGTATCTAGAGTCGTAGATAATCCGTTTAGCGTTGCAAAGAGCCGTGCGGATAAAGCGGGCGAGGTGCTCGCTGACGCCCTTATCAACAAGGCCCAAGGCGAACGCCCCGTTAGTCTCATTGGATACTCACTCGGCGCCCGTGTCATCTATACTTGTCTCCAAACCCTCGCCCGCCGCCGCGCATTCGGGCTTGTCGAGTCCGTTGTCTTGATCGGCGCGCCCACACCCAGCGATACTAGCGACTGGCGTATCGTTCGCAGCGTCGTTTCGAACCGTCTCGTGAATGTTTATAGCGAGAACGACTATGTGCTTGGTTTTCTCTACAGGACGAGTAGCATCCAGTATGGAATTGCTGGACTGCAGAAGATTGAAGGGTTGCCTGGAGTGGAGAATGTGGATGTCAGCGAGAGCGTTAGCGGGCATCTGAGGTATCGTTACCTTATCGGTCACATACTACAGAAGATCGGATTTGAGGGTATTTCGGCGGAAGAAGTGCAGAAAGAAGAGCATGCGTTGCATAAGATGGATGAGGAAGAAAAGAGGAAGAGGGACTCAGAGGGTGGAGCTAAAGAGGGAGGCGAAGAGGAGGAGGCAGCGAAGATGGAGAGGGAGGTGCAGGAGAAGACCGATAAAGGGCTAGTGTCTAGTACGATGTCGTATGTGCCAAAGAGATTGAAAAGAGGGAAGACACAGCATGGAGATGAACTGTCGAGAGCAGCGGAGACAAAAGCCATGCTTGAGAAAGATAGGAAGGCGGAAGCGGAGAGGAAGAAGTGTGAGCTGCCATTGAGATGAGCTGAAGGGGCGTAAAGAAACAGACTGGGATTGTCATAGAACGAAAGGATTATACTTGGACAGCACTCCTGTATGGATCGTTGATGATTTAATTTAAGGTCTCAGAAGGGAAGTTTAATGACGTTGAGGGAAGCAATGTATGGCTCAGCTGGTCTGGGAGACTCAATATAGGTAGTCGACGCATATTACGCTATATACACGAAATACACAATGATACTATGATGCATCACGGCCGAAACTAACATTCGGTTCTTCAATTATCTATGCTGGCAGCGATATTGTGAAACCGTCATGTAGATTTGTTTGTCCGGCAGCTTAGTAGATTCGTGAACGATCATTGTGTCAAGTACCTAATTCTCAGACCAGCTAGTTGGTTCGGCAAATTAACATGATAGATTCTTGAATCTTGATGTTCAGCAATTATTTTTTCTAGAGCTGATTTTAATGTGAAAATAAGTAGACGTTTAGAAAAGACAAACTTCAGCAGTATAGAATGAATGATATTAGAAGATATGCCTCGGGCTGGCTTCGGGCTGATAAGAAGTCACATTACGAGTACATAGCACCTCTGAGCTGAGCGAATCTTTCTTGAAACCTTGCCTAAAATCTTGAAATCTTGCCTAGGCTTCGACGAAATTTTGCAGCCGGCCCAGCCACCACCCTACCTACCACCCTACATGCTCACCACCCTACTACAGGCTCACCACCCTACTCACTACCCTACATGCTCGCCACCCTACTCACCACCCTACTCACCACCCTACATACTAAGGTACCCTACTCACCACCCTGCATACCACCCTACTCACCACCCTACATGCTCGCCACCCTACTCACCACCCTACATGCTCGCCTACCTACATGTTCAGCTACCAATTCACCTACCTACTCGTTCGCCTACTCACCACCCTACTCACCACCCTACATGCTCCCCACCCGGGTTTCAGCTCGCGGGGGGTTGGAAAAGTAGAGTCGGGGTCAGAAATAAGACTTGACGTCGGGTTGGAAAAGCTTCGGGGCCTATGCGAAGCATACTCTACATATATCAAGATCATTAAGCAAGACCACAAAAAGATTCACATCTGGTCACTGAAGGCCTAGAGTCTCGACTGTGCATATGCGCGGCATCAACCGAGCATAAAGAAACAACGATCGGAACGACGAAAGCATCGACGCTGAAAATCGAGTGGATGAGATAACATGTTGGCTAAGTGATTTGAATGTGAGAGTCGCAGTTCGCATAGTATGCCGCGCACTATCTACCAAAAAGAAAACTCATGAGAAAAGTGATGATGCAAATCATGAGCAGAACGACGAGAATGAAAGAAGAAAATGCACGAGATAGAATCTGACGAAGATAACATGAGCGATAGCTTGTGAATGAGCATGTCACTTGAAGTTGAGTTCATGATTTCCATATTTTGTTGCATATGCACGGCTACAATATTCTACTTCGCTCTTGCGGTTTTGGTCAGAATATCGCGCATGAGCGAAGCATACGTATGTCTGTTCTGTTCTCTAGCCATTTTAGCTTAATAGAATCAATTCTTGAGCCCATGATTAGCATATGCAGAAAGCTGAGCCAGTACGAGCCGGAAAAAAAAAGGTTAAAGAAGGCAACGAAAGTAATACTCACATAATAAGTCGTACAAGAGATAAAAACCGATATTTCAAGAACGGAATAATTCCGGGGAAAAACCTACTTCAGGTCAACTTTCCATCAGACTAAGCGGCAATTTGGTTATAAAATATCAACATAGAATGAGTCTAACTGTCTATGTGGATATACCTTTCAAGACCGGTCATTGTTTACTAAACTCCCTGCACCCCACTGGTGCGTATCTAAGTGAACAACTAGCAACTCCATTGAAGATTTCAAGCGATCAATTATGTCGAAGTAACCAAATCCGTTGATCAGTGGTATGCAACTAGAACTACATTTTTGAGGCCCCCTAACCAGCAAGCTATCGAAGTACAAAAATGCCTGACATGAAATTCGAGGTCTAAAGTAGCTTTGATTTGGATATCTTGGTCTACTCATGACCACCGGGCCGCCTCTTACTCGCAATGGTATCCTCCTATGGGTTTCCGCTTTCTTCTTTGCCAGCCGAGAAGGCTACCTTCTTCTTAAGGTATGCTTTCACAGCTCCTATCTCATTTGGTGCGAAAGGCGTAGGATTCTGTTCCACCTTGGCTGCCACTTCGACAGTCATGCCATAAACCCATTCGAACAATTCACCGTATAACCGATGTTCATCCTCGTTTCTGTAACGGTTCGACAGTAGCAGCCGCGCAAATTGGTATTGTGTTTCGTGAGCTGCGTCATTCCGTTGAATCTGATGATGTTTCAAGTTCCTCACCATTGTGAGAAAGAGAGGGTCAAGGCCGGTGTCCTTCTTCCAAGCTGCTCTGCCTCTATCGTCGTAACGCAATTTCTCTGCGTATTGCTGATACCGATTTGTGGAGTGCTCGGGATCATTGTTGCCTTTTGGAAACTGTTCGCCTCGTATCTTGGCTAACTTCTTGATCGCTTCGAGTAGAAGGTTTGCCACAAACATTGTCAATCGAACGTTGTCGATGGCTGCAAGTTGAGCGTCGAGCACTGCAAATTGAGACTTCATCTCGTCCATCTCAGCTTTCAAAGACTTGATATGACTATCCTTCTGTAGATCCTTATCTTCGAGATTCTTAACCAGAGCGCCATGCTGTAGATCCTTATCTTCGAGATTTTTAACCAGAGCGCCATGCTGTAGGTTCTTATCTTCGAGGTTTTTAATCAGAGCGTCCTGCTGTAGGTCCTTATCTTCGAGGTTTTTAATCAGAGCGCCCTGTTCTGTAACCTTTTTTATCAAACTGGGGATTTTCTATTTAGAATGTAAGCGACGTTGAAGGTACTACCGAGCTTGCTATACATACTTTGATCTCCTTTTGCTGTTGTTCTCTTAGCTCCCTTGTCTCCTCGAGGAATTCGTCGAGGGAACATGTTGCACAGATCTCATCACGGTCTTCGTAAGAGGATTGAATATCAGTGTGATAGTCCAGTATAGTCGAATGGGTTTTCTTGTGTCGAGGGTCCAACTTGAGCTTCTTTTGCTTATCCTCGTCAAAGTCGAACGATGACTGTCTCTTCAGAGCAGATCTTCGATCCTGGTGCTGAATCCATTCTTGAGGAGACATTTTTGCTGATGGATCGTCCGGGCGCGGTGGTGTCAACTGAAACATTATCTTAGCCATGATAACGCAGATGTTCAAGAAGCAAGCGTGAGCAAAGCAAGGACCATCCGTGGATGGATGAGTGGAGATGGAAGAGAGCAATGACTTACATTAAATAGATTGAGAGGATGACACCTCTTCAAGGTGTTAGCAGAGTATGTTGTAACTCAGTCAAAGTCTTGGTGAAGGAGAAAGCTGTTGTGGAGTGATGTACTTAAGAGAGGAAGAACTTTGAAGTGTGGTTGCTTAGAAGAGTTGAGCGGATGAATCGTATGAAAGAGTCACAAAGAATATAAAAGCCAGGATGATTCACAGCGGTCGTCACTGATTGAATATTGTACCCGAATGTGAATATCTCCAACACAACGGACATTCATGCCCCCGCATGCATGCTATGAGACCTAAACCCCTCCCAAGTTCCATGTGGTAGTGTGGAAACTCCTCAACAAACCTAATGTTTTGAATTCATGTGCCCCCTTTCCAGATCGCGACAGCGTCAAATCTTCAAATCTTAAAGTCTGGTGGAAATGGTAGTCGGGATAATCCCATTTGTGTTGGAATACGAGGTCATATGGGGGCATATTGACATTTTGGTTGTTGCTGTTAGGAGGCTATGGACTAGAATACTGGTAACGAGGGGGTCGCCATTTCCGATGGAAACTGCTTTGCACTACGTCTTTTTAATTAGATATTCGTTGATTGCGAAACCTGTGCCGTTTTTTAGAATTTGCCGAGAGCCCCATCAAATTTAGTGGCGAATCTTCTAAAAGTGCAAAATAAGAAACAGATTTGTAAAATCAACTCTACTGCCCTTCCGATGCTTCATATGTAGTATTACTGCCCTTCCGATGCTTCATATGTAGTATATTCAATGCTTCGTATGTGGCCTATCCAGTGCTTCATATGTAGTATATTCAGTGCTTCATATGTGACCTATTCAGTGCTCCATATGTAGTATATTCAGTGCTCCATATGTGATCTATTCAGTGCTCCATATGTGGCCTATCCAGTGCTCCATATGTGGTCTATCGGAAGTCAATGAGAAAGCCAATGGGGAAGCCAATGGGAAAGTCAATGGGGAAGTCAATGGGGAAGTCAATGAGATGTAGGAGACCCGTTATCGTTATTTCAAGCTCTTCTCCATACAATAGTTGATGTGATCCTTTCTTCTATGCGAAACAGATAAGACGAAGAACTCGATGAAGCTTTGCGATGGGGAAGCAAACGGGGGTGTAAATAGAGAAAGCAATGAAGAAGCTGATGAGATAGAAAGCCATGTAGGAAGCATTGTTTGAAGCACTGTTTGACGTGTGTTATGCGCCCGATCAACGCGTGTTTTGAAGCATGTAGGGAGTTCGATAGACAGCTCGATAAGGAGTTTAGTATGAAATTCGGTAGAGCGTTTGGTAGGAAGTCTGGTAGGAAGTTTGGTAGGGAGTTTGGTAGGGAATTCGGTAGGGCTTTCGGTAGGGAGTTTGGTAGGGAGTTTGGTAGGGAGTTTGATAGGGCGTTTGGTATCGAGTCATAAAGAGTGCTTTCTATCGAGCTAATTAGCATGTTTGGTAGGGAGTTTGATAGAGAGTTTGGTAGGGAGTTTGGTAGGGAGTTTGGTAGGGAGTTTGGTAGGGAATTTGGTAGGAAGTTCGATAGGGCGTTTGGTAGGGAGTTTGGTAGAGAGTCATAAAGAGTGCTTTCTATTGAACTAATTAGCATATTTGGTAGAGAGTTTGGTAGGATGTTTGGTAGGGAGTTTGATATCGAGCCATAAAGAGTGCTTTCTATCGAGCTAATTAGCATGTTTGATAGGGAGTTTGGTAGAGGGTTTGATAGGGAGTTTGGTAGGGAGTTTGGTAGGAAGTTTGGTAGGGAATTCGGTAGAGCGTTTGGTAGGGAGTTTGGTAGAGAGTTTGGTAGGAAGTTTGGTAGGGAATTCGGTAGAGCGTTTGGTAGGGAGTTCGATAGGAAGTTTGGTAGGGAGTTTGGTAGGGAGTTTGGTAGGGCGTTTGGTAGGGCGTTTGGTAGGAAGTCTGGTAGGGAGTTCGATAGGGAGTTCGATAGGACGTTTGGTAGGGAGTTCGATAGGGAGTTTGGTAGGGAGTTTGGTAGGGAGTTCGATAGGACGTTTGGTAGGGAGTTCGATAGAGCGTTTGGTAGGGAGTTTGGTAGGGCGTTTGGTAGAGCGTTTGGTAGGGAGTTCGATAGGGAGTTTGGTAGGGAGTTTGGTAGGGAGTTTGATAGGGAGTTTGGTAGGGAATTCGGTAGAGAGTTCGGTAGGGCGTTTGGTAGGGAGTTTGGTAGGGAGTTTGGTATCGAGTCATGAAGAGTGCTTTCTATTGAACTAATTAGCATGTGCTATGAAGCATGTACGAAGCAGAGATGAACAAAGATTCAAAACACGCGTTGAATTAGGATCGAGAAATTCATGAATGAGACGATTATGAGCACAGTGAGTACAGATGCGTTGAGACATGAAAAAGGATCGTAAAAAGAGATAAAGATTGATATATACGCGTACAATGAAGGTAATGACAGATGCAGGTATGTACGGGTAAACAGGTAAACAGGTAAGAAAATTTCAATCATCGATCAGGTGATTTCCGGTCACCTGATGTACGTACAACGACTTCAATGAACTGTAAAAATCAGGATGGTAGTTGAAGCGAAAGAAAAAGAAATGATGGCAGTTTAAACGGGAAAAAACGACTTGCACGGGTCAACGCAGCGAAAAAACATAGTGCGGGGTCGAAAAAGGTTTGATGTTGGGTCACGTGGTGGAACCCTTGGCAAGCAACGATCAGAATAAGCCGCTATTCCAGTACTATATAGATGTTGGGTCCGAATCATGATAACCCCTGGGACGCGCTTACAAAGAAGCGCCCGGCCGTTGCGGCGTTTGTTTAATTCCGCAAGCCTTGTTCTTGAGCTTTCTCAACTAGCAACCACACCTTCTACGCACTTCTGCACGGTGACTTGATGCGTACTCCTATATGGCGAGCAGCCAGGGTTATCCATAATCACACATGCCCTCAACCTTGCCGGTTCATCGTTGGTCGCCGCTTTCCTCTTCCTCTTCTTCGCCGAACATTCTATTCTTCACCGAGCCAGCGCCGCGAAGATGATCCTGCGATCGCACCAGAGGCAACATGGAACCATATCGCCGAAACCGGGACGCCCATTTCCGATCCATATGACGGTACCCAAGAGGTGGAAAGTGGCCCAGATGGGGGAAACGGCGCGCCACAGAAGCCACCCAGGCCTACAGACAGAAGCTACTATGGCTCGGGGATAAAGAGAGCCAATAGGGGCATCAACAAGAAGAAAGAGATCCCACCGTTCCATATTCCACAATGGTTCATGGACCGGAATGTGATTCTTCGAGAGTCCTATATCGAGAAGGTGAATGAGGCCGGCATCGGGTCTCCAGTGCAACACCATCCCACAAAAGCTCAAAACACAGAAGATTTAGTCATGCCGACTACTTCCAACGCAGTATCTGATGTTGAAGCTAAAGACTCCGAGACCGCGGCAGAAGAAGAGTCTTCCGCGCCCACCCCTGACCTGGACGAAGAAGGTTTGCCGCTTGAAGACCAAATTGTGGCCGAAATCAGTACATTAGTGTCAGCGGGCCTTCAAGTCCCTACAAAAGACTGTTCTCATAATTGGAGATCCCCAAAGCCTCATCTTGTGTTGCACTGTCCGAAGGACGGTGGCACGCCTTATCTAAATATGCTAGTCAAGGGAATGATGGGGTCGCACGCTACGGACCTAATCAAGCTTGATGCACAAGATCTTGCTCAGCTTGGAAGCGATTATCTGGAAGACCCAAACAGGGTCTCGCATGGTTCCTTGAGCTCGTTGAGTTACGATGCTCATCTAATGACTATGTCTGGTGGTTCACAGTGGATCGAGGATCCTGCGGATGTAGAAGAATATAATGAGGCTGAAGATGAAGACGACAAGGGCCGGCCTAAACCAATTTCCTTTTCCAACTCAGGCATAGGAATAGCACCCTTCGCAAGCTTTGCTGGTATAATGAGCAGAATTCCTCAAATACTGTCGTCCAGTCCCCAGCAACCAAGCTCCTCTTCGAGATTAGTAAGGGTAGTGCCACCACCCACTGAAAAGGACCTGAAGATGGGTATATTCATTGAGACTCTAATTGATGCTTGCGAAATCAAACGGAGATTGGAATTGAAGGGCGAGCCAAATAAATCTACTAATATCCCTATGTCGGAGGATCAAGCACCTCCTAATGATGTGTCTATTGAACAAGCAACGGAGAATGGCCCATTAACCACTGCTAGTTCGGAGCCACGAAGTCTCATCATCCACATCGAAGATTATCCGGAGATAAATGCTACTTTCACTGGTGGTAAGGTTCTTGACAAAGTACACGAGATTGTACAGAGACGACGGAAAGAGGGTCAAAGAATCCTCATTGTGGGTACTACTTCTTCTCGAGACCTTATTCCATCTTTTTCAGAGGCAGGTTTTAAGAGTGTTCAGTCACAACAGGAGCGAGGGCCAACCAGAACTATCATAACGCCGTTGAATGTCCCAGAATCAAAACTCGAGCGTGACACCAAGCACAGGATTAGAATGGTCAATCAGCGACATCTTCAGGATATGTTACGCCGTCTCACTGCTGATCCCGCACTCGTAAGTAAACTTGACGCTCAGGAAGAATTGGACTTGGCATCTTCAGCCGTTTTTCTATCGGAAATGGATCTGTCCGTCTGGTCTTTGGATCGTGTTCACCGCGTTGCTACAGTTGCACTTGGCTCGCTTACAGACGGTTCGGAGATGACAATCAAGCACATCGAGGATGCATTAGCACTGATCGAGCTAAGCGATTCCAAAAAGTTCGAATGGGCGGCGAAAGAAACCGAAAAGGAAAAAGCAGGCAAGAATTTTAGATCGCTTAAGTCCACCAAACTAGGCGCGATTATGTCGAGCGATGAGAGCGAACAGCGAATGAAGAGATTGCGCAAGACGTGCAACAAGCACGAGAAAAAGTTGTTAAATGGAGTGGTTGATCCAGAAAGTATCCGCACAACCTTTGCGGATGTGCGGGCTCCGCCTGCGACAATAGACGCCCTTAAGAACCTTACCTCCTTGTCTTTAGTAAGGCCTGACGCTTTCACCTATGGTGTTCTTGCAACAGATAGAATACCGGGTCTTCTCCTTTACGGGCCTCCAGGCACAGGAAAGACGCTGTTGGCAAAGGCTGTGGCAAAAGAGAGTGGAGCGACGGTCCTCGAAGTTAGCGGATCTGGTAAGCACTTCGATACATGCTGTTCCTGATCACTATTAACGGCACATAGATGTGTACGATATGTACGTTGGCGAAGGCGAGAAAAACGTCAGGGCCATCTTCAGCTTGGCGAAGAAACTCACACCCTGTATCGTCTTCATCGACGAAGCCGACGCCATTCTCGGCTCGCGTAGTGGATCCAGCAACCGCACCAGCCACCGAGAACTCATCAACCAGTTCCTGCGCGAATGGGACGGTATGAACGACATGTCTGCGTTCATCATGGTAGCCACCAACCGCCCCTTCGACCTCGATGAAGCCTCTCTCCGCCGCCTCCCGCGCCGCCTTCTCGTCGACCTTCCCATCGAAAAAGACCGTGAAGAAATCCTCAAAATCCACCTTAAAGACGAGCTTCTCGACCCATCCGTCTCACTTACCGCACTCGCATCCCAAACCCCCTTTTACTCCGGCTCCGACCTCAAGAACCTTGCCGTCGCCGCCGCGCTCGCCTGCGTGCGTGAAGAATTCGACGTCGCAAAGACCGCTTCAGAGGAGCATAAGTACCCCGAGAAACGTACGCTGCACGAGCGCCACTTCAAAATGGCAATGGAGGAAATTAGCGCAAGTGTGAGCGAGGACATGGGCAGTCTAAGCGCGATCAGGAAGTTTGATGAAAAGTATGGGGATCGCAGGGGCAGGAGGAAGAAGAGCGGGTATGGGTTTTTGACGGTGCAAGAAGGGGAGAAGGCGGGCAGTGATGCTGCGAGGGTGAGGAATCAGACGTGACCTCCAGATGCGATTGGGTACCCGGTTTAGATGAGTGCTTAGCATTCGATTTCCCCTTCGGCGGCGCCACCAGCCCCCTTTTTTAAAATCCTCATCACTCGCGGAACACACATCGCTGCTGAGCGATTGAGATGTGATATCGTGCTTTTCAAGCTCAACATTGATTCGAGTTCGTCTCTTTACAAAAAGTTTTTGATATTGGATTTTTTCTTTTTACACACGCTTGTGTGTTTTGTGTTTTTGCTTTTTCGTCTTCCATCTCCGCATCTCAATCCCAAGCCCCCTCCCTTCCAATCATCTCGCTATCTCATCTCAACCATACCGATCCAACCAACCAACTTGCATCCCTGACTCCTAATATCTACAAAGCTACAACGGCAATAGTGAAGGTCGTCTGCTGCGATTTTCTTCTGCTATGATGGTGTGGGGTATGGATGTGGGAGAGGGTTGGCGGATTGCAGCGGGGATACTGGATGCGGGATTTGATGGGTTTTTGGTGGGCTTGGAAGGATGGGTAGGGGAAGGGTATGATGGTGTTTTACAGTGCAAAAAGCCATGACATTCGGGAAAATGTAATGCTTAGAGCGAGGAGAACTGTTGGAATTGTTTTTGCGATGGTATGGAACGAACTACACTATATACGCCAAGGGACCAACCATTTTCCGACTGGATTTTCGTTCCCGCAATGTCCATTGCGGTTGCGCACTTTTCATGCCTTCGTCAACAAGGGTATCTGACCCGTTCAGCGCCAAATAGTTTCCCCACGTGCTCGAATTTCTTAGTCTCAAGGTCCGGTAAACCCTGGCGGAAGCGCGTATGGGGTTGTTCCATTCCGGGTCGCAGGGTCTGGAGGGGGTGGAACTGCATCGCTGTTTGGACTGGGCGAAGGAATTGGGGGGGAAATGTCAGGGTTCATGTGCTGCTTTATCCGTATTGTCGTCGTGGTTACTGTTCCGTGGGTACTTTGCTCGATGCGGACGGCGACCATTGTCGTATTCCCGCCTGTGGTGGTCCCATCTGTCGTGTTCCCGCCTGTCGTTGTCGAAGACTCCAACGACGCGGACGGCTGATACCCCGGTGGTGCGGCGGCCTCGCCACCGCCAATGTAGGCGGGGTTGGACAAGTTTTGCGATGGGGTGCTGGAGTTGGCGTGGGCGGTTCTGTTATACGCATTCGCCACCTGTCTGCACCCCGGGTTACCCCGAGCTCTGTCGAGAAGCACAGTGTCGATGAGATATTCGATGTGGACACGCTGATCGCATTCGTAGGTCTGATGGACCACGGTCCTGTTCGCATGTCTGTGGTGCGTTGATCCGTTGGCACCGTCGCCGGTAGATGAGGAGGGCAGGACTACGGGGCCGTGGCCCATATGGTGGGCAGATGCGAAGGGGGAGTTAAGAGCCGAGGAGTTAACGGTGTTGGCGGCGTCAACCGACTGTTGAGTATTTGCGGAGGCATCTAATTGAGATAGCGGAATTGCAAGTGTTAAGACAGGTAGCAAGATAGCAGAACAGAGCGACACGGAGGACTTCATTATGGTAGGTGGGCAAAGGAAGACGAAGGCGCTTAGGTGTCACTTTGACAGAAAGCTTCTCGTATATATAATCAATGAAAGGAAGAGCAGAGATCAGAAGACGGTACGCGAAACATCTGCGGATCGGAACTATGATATCCTTGATGTCGATCAATGCTTGTCGCTTCTTCATGATAATCCGTAGAGCGCTGTTACGCAACATGATTCCAAAGCCCTCTCAAATCATCGACAAAATCCGGTGTGTGCCACGTTGAAACATTGGTCTAACTCAGGTTGCCCACCGGGAAGTGCAGAGTCTGCTATAGATACTAGATAATTCTACTCACGGCCAGGAGAAAGGCATCGAGCGTTCCTCCTTTTCTGCAGGAAGGGCACGATCCACTAAAGCTGCATTCGGCGATGGGTTCCGATATGAGCGGTTTTATCGAGTAGAGCTGCGTGTCAGAAACTATAGTGGTATAAGGGAAAGGGCTTTAGACTCTTCGAAAGCGTTGTAGGATGAAACCTTAGAGGGAAAATAAGCTTGAGAGCTTGCATATGGCTCGGTTGACGGCTGCTTTTATTCGCCTAACGATGCACTGAGGGCCAGGCAAGGATAGCAGTGTTTTTGCGGAGGTACAGAAGCTACTTTTGAACTGGTGTATGCGACCTGAGCGGAGAAAACGGAGGGACTGGAGAGCACTCTAAACAGCCGCACGAGTCTCTTGCAGATGCGGCAGAGAAAGTGTTTCAGGAGACCCGACACAATCGGTGACATGATACGCAGTTCGAGCTATGATTGAAAGAGCATTTGGCCCGCTCCACGAGCAGTGTCACACCATCAATTGTATCCACGGCGGATGGGACAGAAGGATAATGTGCTGGTTCCTCGCTGGTTGAAGAGATGTCGTGTACGAAGCGACATGGCCCAAGGGTTGTCTGCCGAGGCTCGGGACGGGAGCTATTCTAAGAAAAGCTCAAGTCCAAGCTTTGTCTCGACAACATCATCGAAGTCGGCAACCGAATATCTACTCTCTAAACAGTATTCATCAGCCAACTCACTGGCACCAGCTAGTCCAGCCCCAAAATGGCAGACCAGGCAGCAAAAGATGCCGCCGCCAAGCAGCGCATCATTACTCACATGAACACCGACCACCAAGACTCTCTAATCCGCTACCTTGAGCACTTCTGCCATGTCTCTTCCTTCTCTGCGCGCAACGCCAAGCTGGCCGATATCACATTCGACTCCCTTACAATCCTAGCCAGCAATGGAAAACCTCATACTATCCCCATAAAGCCGCCGATGACGTCCTGGTCAGAAGCGCGTCCAAGGGTCGTCGCAATGGATGCTGAGGCCGTGGCGGGTCTGAATCGCTCGAATATAACAGTGAAGAAATTCAGGGGCCCGAAAGGAGTCATGGGCGTGGTTTTTGTCGCTGCAGCTGTGACGTTTGTGGTCTTTTCCAAGCGATCGAATTTTGAACCTGGGGCACTGGTCTACGATACAGTGATGAGACACGTTCCGAATTTCAACAAATTCTGCCATACAATACAACCCTTGGTTCTATATCCGATGATTGCTCTGCACTCGTGGGAAGCATACAATATGGATCAAACTCGCTTGGAAAAACATTCAATCCCAAGGTTTAGCAAGCTGTGGTGGAAGTGGATTTTCATGACGTTTATAGGAGGGATTGGGCTGTTCAAGAGCTTTGACTCGATAGTGGAAGAGGAGGAGGCCAAGAAGGCGAACGCGAAGCATTAGATGGCCCATATCCGACCCTTTTTTCCAGCTTTGAGACATAAAAGTCAAGAGCAACAGGTATTTGAAGAAATTTTCCATCACGTATCTGATCCAATCAAACTTGTAAGGGACGTGGATGGTCTGCAACCACTGGAGCATGACGACGGTTTACATGAACTTGATCACGATCTTTCTTTCCCGTCTTCCTTGTACGATCGGGGTCGTCTATACCATGACGCATTAGCAAATTTATGATTTAGTCCCCAACATCGTGATATGACGGCAATGATATCTTACGAAATGCGAGACCTTGATGACCAAGTCAATGCTTGTGCTAGGTTACGAAGCAGGATTAAGCTCTGTTGTTGGAACGAGGCTACAATAAGGAAAAAGGTCCCTGGTATGAATTGTCTCGAATTCTTTCTCAAATCCTCTGTGCACAACAACGAGATTAGGGCTATAGTTCCACAAAGGAGGTGGCCACACAATACTCTAGACGACCGGGTTTTCTCTACTGTAGCATGGCTTTGTCGTGGCGAAGTTGGCAAACATGAACTAAAGACCATGTCGTCTCTCGAGACCGTTTGGTATGCAACGTGCGATCCGAGACTCCCACCCAAGCTCAGAACCCGCCTCTTCCTACTCTTCATGCAGAAAGGGTGCTTCATTAGCGATAAATTCGAGATGGGAGACTTGAATCCTACACTTCAATCAGACGGTGATGGGAGAAAAAAGACTGCCCTGCGTCATTTCCTGGAACTTACGATGGCAGGCTCTCGTGATATCAATTTTCGATCTGAACTAATAGCTCAGGGCTGTGCGAATATCGTATCCCAGGAAGCTGATAACTTTCCTAGCGAGCGCAGGAGTCGCGAACATGTCCGATGTTTCTTCAGGGGCGAGGCCCCCGAAGATACGAGTGAAAGGCTTAGGTGGAGCGAGGGAGCCCTCAGTAACACGTTGGGTACCAGTATACTGCACGAAGCCGTTCTAGCATCCTGCTATAGCATAGAATTTTGTGTAAGCTTGAAACCAATGCTGGCTAAGAAAAGTGATGCCTGACAAATGTCATTAGGTGGGGATATCTGCAATCTTGCGCGGCCAAACACGATTTACGCAGGCTGTGATCATTGGCAGCATACTATGCAACCAATCATTGGTAACTCTTCATTCGATTCCCGTTCTAAAAGGTCCTCAGTCTGACTTGGTTAGATTCCTGGTATCGGTCTTTTAGCACTTGGTGTCCGCCATCGCATGTTTGCGTTCAATGAAACCATCGTCCGCCTCATGTCTCACTTGATCATCCTTGCGTCCGCTTTTTCTACTATACCGTTTTTTTTCATTGACAAGTGATAATTCCCAATTGGCCATTGAAGCTGCCGTACTAGTTCTCTCCAGAGCTGCCTCAATCATTGCGGTGGTTATCTTTCTATTGTGGCTTGTATTCCGGTACAGGACTCATAATTACCTCCTCGAATATGATTCTAGAGATGGCTATGAGGCAGAAACTACGAAGAAGCCATTGATAGGTCCTTTGGCTGCGTTCGCCGTTTGCACCCTCTGTCTGGCATTCATAGTAGTTGAGTCGGATAGTATGGTCCTGCCAGTTCTAAGATTATCACCGGCAACACAAAGTTCCATTGGCATATATCTGGTTCCTACTATAGTCAGACTGGGAAAGCATTGGGAAATTGTAAGCGCTGTATCAGATAAAAGCCGGGACATGGAAGATGTTGTCCTCAACTTGACCATTGGATTCTCTGTCAATGTGTCACTCTATCTCAGCCCGATACTCGTTCTCTTAGCATGGACATTAGGTCATCCTCTTTCGTTGGCTTACAGACTTTTCGAAACTAATGTATACCGCTTATGTGGTTGGTTTCCAGCATTCATCCTTGCAGATGGCAAATCAACTTTCCTCGAAGGGGTTGAACTATTGGTAGTGTGAGTCCTTGAACCTTACATTACTGAGCCTAGTCGACCGATTATCTATAGCTACGCATTAACAGCTCTTGCCTTCGCTATTCACCATGAGTAATCGATTTCTTCGACTAGCCAAAAGTTGAGCACACTTTCGTTCGAGTCATTCCTAAATGCTTCGAATTCTGTACCGGCTTGTCATGAAGAAGGAGAGTTACGAAAACGAGAGCTGCAACTTCGATCTACCGCACTCCCCTCTAGACATCGCTCGTCACTTCTTTCTTTTTCTATCTCATCGCTTCTCGACCTTCCTAGCTATGAAGTGTTGAGACAAGCACGCCGAGGAGACGGCGGTCAAGCGTGCACAAAATTCAAGACAAAACAACGATTGTGCTTCCGTCTGGTCTATGTCTCGCTCTGATTGCGGTTTGTGAGATGGGAACTTGATGCGAGAAGCGTTGGATGAAGGCCGGTGGCCGTGCACGCGATGGGACTGATCCTGAGAGGCTGTGCTTTGTGGCTAGCAGAACGAACATATCTTCCCATGGAACTTCGAGCCCTCCCAGGCACACGCTTGAGTGTGCCTAGATATCACGCCATCCGAACCGCAAGGATCGAAGGGGTTTCAACAGGTGCAGAGCTATGGTGAATACTCCAGACCTCGACTGTTCAAATGAGTAAAGGGACGGTTGAATAAGGAACATACTGTATCACCAGATTTATATTTGGAATTTTGGGATAATCCTAGAATTAGAATATCGTAATATATTTGAGATCAACAAAAGTCAACTTTAATGATGGGGACTGAGTAAAATAGCTATACAATATATAACCACACTAGGAGACTAGCACGAAACACTTGTGTGTCAAACGTGTTAAGGTATCACGGTATGAAAAAGGGTGGTGATGGTGCGATCAGGGCTGATTCAAGCTAGCTCCTGCTAGTGCGATTTTTCATATTAAGCGAGTAGGGCACACCACCAAAAGTTCGAGATTCATGAACTTCAAACCACTGACGGCAACCACGACATCCAAACTCACCTACTTTGACTGCGCTGGTGGACAGCTTACATATCGAGGGCAGGTGAGTTATATCAAGTTTTTGGTTTGCCTTATTGCCCCCACCGACTTGGCTTCGTCCACAGTACAATCGGGGTGCTATGGCCGGTATACCTGCAACTTGCGACGTGAAGTGCAAACCAGCTTACCATGTCTATCAATGCAAACCAGTTTAACAGCAGAAGACTAATACATCATGGGATTAAGCTAACTATCATCATATAGTCGTCCTAACTACCGCAATCATGGGTATCTCACGAGACTCGCGTCACAAACGCTCGGCCACTGGTGCGAAGCGGGCATACTATCGCAAGAAGAGGTTCGATGAATACATACAATATTGAGATTACTTTGGCATGGACTGATCATCGCAGAGCTTTTGAGAAGGGTCGCCAGCCAGCTAACACACGTATTGGTGCGAAGCGGATTCACCTTGTCCGCACCCGTGGAGGGAACCAAAAATACCGCGCTTTACGTCTTGACTCCGGCAACTTCTCTTGGGGCTCAGAAGGAATAGCTCGAAAAGTCCGCGTCGTATCTGTGTCGTTTCATCCTTCCAACAACGAACTTGTTCGCACAAATACCCTCACAAAGGCTGCCATTGTCCTAATCGACGCTGCTCCTTTCAGACAATGGTATGAGGCACACTACGGCCAGAATTTGGGAAGGAGACGTCAGCAGAAATCATCTACCGAGGGTGCCGAAGAGAAGAAGAGCAAGAGCATCGAAAAGAAGCAGGCTGCTAGGCACGCAGCACAGGGCAAGGTGGATCCCGCACTAGAGAGGCAGTTTGAGGCTGGTCGCCTATATGCTGTGGTAGCTTCAAGGCCTGGGCAGAGTGGTCGTGTGGATGGCTATGTACTGGAGGGAGAGGAGCTCGCGTTCTACCAGCGTGCAATTAGGAAGTAGAGTGTGGTTGGTTCCCGGGTCAGAGTGAAGGTTATCAGTTGGGCGTACGATACTGTTGCTTTTCTTCTGAAGATCAGGCTAGAATCCTAAAAAATCAAGCTGTACCAAACATTGCATGCTTCTTTGCAGACGGTTACTCGTACGCAACTCATAGACCACATACTAACAGAATTACTGGTTTGACAAGGACTAGAGGGACTCTGACACAACAAATCGGTTCACGCATTTAATTTGACACTCAAACGAATTGAGGCTGCGTTGAGCCCTTCCTCGACATCCTTGTAGAGTCAATATATTAGAGCTATGACAATTTCAAATCGCCATCGAGAGCAATATGGGTAGTACAATCAATCCCGACACCGTGACGACACGCTTCTGCATCATCTCCGATACCCATAACAAGCCTCCCCTACCTTCAACGAGTACCAGCTATGCCTACCGCCACCCCCCTCCTTCTGCTAATGTTCTCCTCCATGCCGGAGATATCACCATGGTTGGCCGATTAGCAGAATACACCTATATAGAGGACTACCAAAAACTTTCCCCCCTTCCGCTTCTAGCTGCCAAGCTGAGCAGGCGCCGCTCTAACCTGAGCCGAGCCTGAGCATGCCCTGAGCGCACCCTGAGCGATGTGGGCAGTGCAGGGGCGCAGCACGGCTGGAGAGCATCCTCATCTTCCTTGATCATCTTGATGGCTGGGTTCGGTGAGGTTTGAAAGGAAAGGCCTTTATTTTGCTGGAAGCCGGTACTGCAGTTCCCCAAGGGAGACTGACGGCGACAGCGATGTTAAATTGCTTGTTCAAGCTGGCAATAGTCAGATCTACTGCTTGGTTGCACAGTCAACGCTTCCGGTACTCATAACCTGCTGAAGTGTAGATCTGATGATTGTCTAAAGGTGTAATTAGGAACATAGTTCCTAATTAGGAACATAGTAGTTGCAGTGCCATTATACTGCCCGCTAGCCTAGTTAGGGCTAGCGCCAATTGCGGCAGAAAACGTAGGTAGATAAGGTAGCTTCCTTTGGTGAAGACACATCTTTAGACAACCATCAGATCTACACTTCATTAGGAAGTAATCATAATTCTGAACTAGATCTAATGACCGAACCTGAAGACGATAGGAGCAAGATTCCACGGCAAACGAATATGTTTCGAGATCTCCAGGCACATGACTAGAGGAAGGAGGGAGCCCCAGTACGCGGCGATCGAGCAGTGGATGAAGAAACGTTGATTTACCGCTGCTAGGCAGAGTCCAAGAATTAGAAGTGTTCGAAAGACAGCTCAGTTCATGGTTACACATCAATGGATCGCACTGCTGTAATTAAATTTACCGGGGCATCAAACACCAACATAACATAGAGTACTAATTCTACATCGGTATGGGAAGAGCTGGAGGAGGCTAAAAGCATTGATCGGCCAAAACGAGGCAGAGCGTCACCCCGTCTTCCTTCTCAGTGGTGTATGGGTGTGGTCGATTCTCCTTCCGGCCCTTCGACTTCCCCACAACGCATTTGCGGTACTCTTCTCACAGTTTCGGCACATTCTACGAATCACAGCCTAGGCTTAGAGCCTGACGCCTTCCTTTCGTGCATAAACATCCTTTCTGTGCCTTATACGGTATCCAGCAATACCATGCATTTACATACACATAACCATGACCAATCGGTCTTGTTTGAAGTAAGCATTATGACTGGTTGTAATAATAAATTGCTTGATAAAGCACCGCGCTCTTCGATATTTTTAAGTTCTCTAAGTTTGGTAAAAGACGGATTTTTTCTGAATTCTGCATTCTGGCCTTAGCACACCTGTATAGAGAGATTTTTACTCTTTCTTTCAACTTGTCGGTTTTCTTGCTTATAATGGTCATGTCTAATATAACTATTTTCATCTGGATCTCTGCTTTTGTAACCTTATTTCGTGTGATCTACGGGGTCATCTATCGACTCTACCTGAGCCCTATTGCCAAGTTCCCAGGCCGAAAGATGGCGGCCTTGTCTTTCTGGAACGAATACTATTATGATGTAATCAAACGAGGCGTGTACGTATGGGAGATTCAAAAATTGCACGAGGAATTTGGTACTTACCTTTTTCTCCGGCCACCAGTTGCTGTGGGTTGCTAACTTTTATACTAGGCCCGATTGTACGCATCAATCCTTACGAATTGCATGTCAACGACCCATCGTTTGTGACTCAGCTTTACCCCAGCGCTGCAAAAACCGTTGAGAAATGGGCTTGGTCCGCGGGTATGTTTGGCAGTACCGACATGGCGTTCAGCACTGTAGGCCAAGATCTTCATCGGCTTCGAAGTGGCGCCTTTCGTAATTTTTTTTCGAAGCAGTCCGTTCGACGCCTCGAACCTGCCATTCAGAAAACTGTCAACCAGCTATGTCGACAACTAGAGCAGTGTCAAAGAGATGGCAGTACAACAAACATGGTGCATGCGTACTCTGCTCTAACCCATGATATCATCACAGAATATTGCTTTGCGGACTGCTCTAACTGGGTCTTGTCCCCTGATTTCGCCGTCATCGAAATTGAGGCTTTAACAAAATCCGCAGAAGCAACACACACGTAAGCGCAGTATTTTACCACCCAAGCTGGAAAGGCCTGGCGTCCTTCTGACTAAAAACACTGATATAGGATCAAACAATTCCCGCTATTAGCGCCCATAATTGAACAACTACCAAGGTGGTTCGTACGCGTCGCATTCCCTCTGGCCGCTCGACTCCGTGAGCACCGCACCCGCTATGAAGTACAAGTCGAGTCAATCCTCCGTGATACAGACAAATCTCCCGTTGTCCTCGGCTCCACCATATTCCACTCCCTTCGAGATGACCCCGATCTCCCTGCGAAGGAGAAGACGCCAGCCCGCCTAGCAGCGGAGGCTCAATCACTGATCGGTGCCGGCACAGTATCGTCTGCCCAAATCCTCAGTACTACAACCTACCACATCCTCGCCAACCCTTCCATCCTCGCCGCTCTACTCTCGGAACTCGAAACCGCAATCCCCGACCCCACTATCCCGGCCCTCCTCCTCAAGCTCGAAACCCTCCCTTATCTCACCGCCATCATCTACGAGGGTCTCCGTCTCGGCTACGGTATCATGCATCGCCTCCAGCGCGTCCATCCGAACGACGCCCTGCATTACGGCCCTTGGACGATCCCGCCAGGCACCCCCGTCGGCATGACCTCCTTCTTCACGCACAACAACCCTGCTCTTTTCCCTTGCCCAAGGACCTTTGATCCCTCCCGCTGGCTTCAACCGAACAGCAGGGATCTGGTTAAACATCTGTTCAACTTTGGCAAGGGCACCAGGCAGTGCGTGGGGATGAACCTGGCGTACGCGGAATGCTACATGGCGCTCACGACGGTGTTTCGCCGGTTTGGAAGGCGGATGAGCTTGTTCGAGACGGAGAGGGAGAGGGATGTGGACGTTGCGAGGGATTACTTTATCTCGAGTCCGTCGTTGGAGAGCAGGGGCGTGAGAGTTGTTATAGCGGGAATTTAGAGAGGTTCCACATGTTTGGCTTCAGGGTTCTTTTTTTTTTCCCCCGTAGCGTTTGTCGTAGCATTTGGAACAGAAGAGACAAGAGCACAAAAGAGCCCTGGTAGTATACGGCTGAGCTATAACGTCTGAATAAAAGGAGAAACGGTAGATGGAACTTCTTCGGTTGGGTTACGGAGTACAGCCATGGCTGGCACTAATACATGGCTAGTCGATTAGCGACAGGGGTTACAGATTAACAACATTATGTACTGTATGATGCACGATGGTGCAACAGGTATTCCGTAGATATATTGCACACTATTCTGCAGCAACCAAGGTACCGAGCGACCTTGGCAACATCATCATACCAGTTGCAAAGCCAACAAATACCAGGTAGGGTAAGGAAACTGCAGTCCGTATGTCTGCCTGCCCCTCAGATCCCCATGATCATGTCCGCCGCCCTCTCGGCAATTGCGTAAACGCACGCTTGAGTGTGCGCAGCTATTGGCACCGGCAAGATGCTTGCGTCCACAACCCTTAATCCGCCAACTCCATAAACCCGCAAGTCTGCGCCGACGACCTTTCCCATCGCCGCCGAGCCTGCTGGATGATAGAATGTATTGCCAGCTCGCCTTACACGGCTATCGATCTCGCTATCCGTAGACTCCAGGGTCAATGGTGCATACCCACTCGGTGGGGTCTCTTCTGCGACAATGTCACGACCTTCGGACGTTTCCTGGAGTACGCGGTACACTTGTCTCAACCCTTCGCGCATGACGACTCGATCGACTTCGGTGGCGTAATAGTTTGGGTCGATGACCGGTGGTGAGAGTGGGTCGGAAGATGCCAGCGTGATGGTGCCGCGCGATGTGGGCAACATACCCAGGACTGCGGATCCAATGTGCGTGCCGTCCATGGGGACTTCAACGCCTGCGATAGGTGCACCGGCCGGGGCGTAGACGATGATGCTTTCGGTGTGGCTAAGTCCAGGTTGGAGAAGAGGATGCTGGTCGTTGATCACCTCGCCATCAATCGCCAATGCTTTTTCCAACAACTCGTGCGGTGCTTGCTCTGACACGACCCAGTCACACGGTAGTCCCTTGGCGTAGGAGGGGTCTGACCACAGTGGTGTTCCTATCGCCAGGCCAGCCTCTGGGTGACGAAGCTTCCACCACTGACAAAGAGAAAAATGGTCGTGGAAGTTTCGACCGACCTCTGGTGCATCGACGAGTAGCGATATATCATGACGCTTCAACTCCGCTGCTGGCCCAATTCCCGAAAGCATCAAGACCTGCGGTGTTCGATATGCCCCTGCTGCCACAATGACTTCCTTGGATGCGAGGATGCGCTGACCATCAGCCAGCTCGACCCCCGTTGCAACTTTGTTGTCACTCCGGTCTTCGACAAGAACACGGCGGACCATGGTGCCTGTCATGACCTGTACTGCAGAAAGGTCGTATGCCTGGCTTGCGAGCTGTCTCTTCCCATCACGCCAATTCTCAACCAACTCTGCTAATCCTATCGGCGAGCCGCTGTTAGCATCGGAAATGTACTTCACGCCTACTTTATCCCATGCAGTACGCAGTGGGTCTCGCAGTGGGTACTGGCGATTTGGGCTACTCCCCGAGACTGATGCGGTGTGTATCGGGCCATTGAACCCATGCTGTGTGTGGTCGACCTGCTGATCATAGTGGCTCTCCGTCTTTCGAAAGTACGGCAGCAGACTTTCATAGCTCCAACGGGGATCATCCACAACTTTCGCCCAGAGATCGTAATCAGCGGCACCGCCGCGAGTCCAAGTCCCATAGTTGGTGGTGCTCCCGCCGGAGAGAGCTTTGCCAGCACTTGCGTAGCACGAGCGGCCGTCCAGATGCTTCTGAGGAGTAGTGGAGTAGGCCCAGTCCAAATCCGAGTGATGGGCAGCGAAGCAGGCGAGCGGAGATGAGGTGAGAGGGTGGTCTTTAGGATCTGCTCCGGCTTCAACGATGAGTATCTTGAGAGATGGGTTGGATTCGTGAAGACGGGAGGCGAGGGTGCAACCAGCAATACCGCCGCCAACGATGATGTAATCTTTGGGAGACGCCGAGGAGTCCATCTTGCCATCCATGATCGAGGGTCAAGCTTCTTTTTTCTTTCGACGTAATATGGGTGAACAAGTGTCAACGTTTTACTGTGCGGGGAAGTCTTTTCCGTCAGTCACGCCTGTGTAGGTGAGTAGCTTGTACTGTAGGATCAATCCGATTGCTGTTATGCTATCGGAAGCTGTTATTCTATCAGAATGTTCGATCTTTGATCTTTGATCTTTCTGGGGGACAAGGCCAGAGTGAGACCGAGAGGGTGATCACACACTGCGACTGCATATTGCTTGACCGTGGAGCTGGCAAATTTGCTGGATCGGGTTATTCCCATTCACCGCGGTTGCCTGCAAAGCATGCATATCTTATCCACATGCAAGTGAACCTGCATACTGTAGCATGTACGGTATGTGCATGCGCATAAGGTACCTTACTACTGGCCCTTCTTGACGCATCAACTCCCCGAGTTCATCGGGGGTAAGGGATGCATATGTCCATCTTACCTATCTCGGCTTGTTTGCCTTGTTGATGATTGCAACGTCAGCTGGGTCGATGATATTGATAGCCTTAGAATACCATCCGTCCTTTCCGGAGCCATAATTGATGCATTTTCACGATACCCGGTGGGTGCTTCATCGTTCGATTGCTTTTCGCATCGTTAAAGCTGAAACGATCAAAGGCTGGAAATGCAGATTAATGGATCACTCGAAGGCGCAGTGACGGGGTCCGGAGTTTGAAGCCCTGCTTCCTATCATTATCCCCTGATACCCCTGATACCCAATTACCGCAGCCCTCTCAACCTCTTTACTTACCTCATCACGATTGATTGACTCTGGCCTCTCTACCGACTATCACAAAACCGAGTCCGTCCAAAGCTGATTTGTTTCTTATATCCCGTCTGCTTATTACTTGGTACTTCTTTCATGGTGAACAATCCAGACGCTTAGTTCCTTTCTGCGACGTGTCAGATGGCTACCATGGGTATCCTTCGTCAGCGCATGGTGGAACCACTTACCTCCCACCGCGCAGTGGCAGCGTTTGTGGTTGCCGTTGTTTTCACTCTGACTTCGACTCTCTCCGTCGTCTTTCGGCTCATCGCAGTGAGGATCAAGAGAAGAAAGCTCGGTCCCGAAGATTACGCCATCTTAGCTGCTCAGGTACCGTTCTTCGGCCTCGATATAATCTCAACGATTTAAGACTGACGTTCGGCAGGTAACTGTCTGCGCAATGGCAGTTTGTGTATTATTAGGTTCGTTCGACGCTTATACAAGGTGTGGAATATACAAGATACTAAGTCTAATTAGAGGTTTTCATCGGAGGCGCAGGACGTTCTGCACCGCATGTAAGCCGGGCAGAAGTGACAACTTATCTCAAAGTGAGAAGCCAAATGCCCGTTTGATTTTCGTATCGCTACCACCACCACTATAGTATCGTAAAGATAGACTCCAGATACTGACTTTTCTTGGTGGTATAGATTCTCGTTGCGCTCCAGATATTCTACGGAACCTCTCTAGGCCTAATCAAAACCTCAATGTGTCTCTTCTACATCCGGATATTCTTCATTCGATCATTCCGCATAGCAGCACGCATAGTCATTGCTTTGACCGTCGCGTGGTCTACCATGGTCGTCCTGACCGCATTTCTTCTTTGCAAACCCCTGGCTTTCAACTGGGACCCCGCCACTCCAGGAGGCTCCTGTGCAAACCAGCCTGCAGCGTTCATCGCGATCGGAGCTCTCGACCTAATCATGGATTGCATGGTCCTCTGCCTCCCGCTTCCCATGATCTGGAACCTGCAAATCTCCCAACCCCACAAAATCGTCCTCTCCGCCATCTTCGGCTTGGGCATCTTGTAAGCTCCCCTCCTCCAAACTTCCAAACACACCGAAGACATTTCATTAAACGCTAAAAAAAAAGCACAATGATCATCTCCATCCTCCGCATTACCTCCCTCCTCTCGGTCTCGTACACCGACATCACAAACACCTCCGCCAGCGCCCTCCTCTGGTCCTTTCTCGAACCCGCCATCGGAATCACCGTCGCCTGCGCCCCTCTCATGCGCCCCCTCTTCGACAAATCCCCACTCTCCCGCAAACACAGGTCCCGCCCGGGCAAGAACGGGGGCTCGTCCAGCTTCGAGCGCTTGGGAGAACCGGGCCATTCGTTGAATGAGTTTGAGCGGACTGGTGCAAGCATGGTGACCAGCTGCGGGACCGGCGATGGGCGGGGTCGCGGGGATGGGGACGAGGACGGGCAGGCTTTGGGGGAGGCAGGGGGGCGGACTGGGAAGGGGTCGGCAGGTATTAGGGTTCAGAGGGAGTTTTATACGCAGTAGGGGTGAAATGTGTTTCACTTTTTTAGTTTCTTTTGCTTTGAATTTAGGTTGAGAATCTAACATATTGCATTATATTGATTGCATGTCAAACAATCAACAAACATATAAAACCCCGCCTTCAAACCCCTTCCCCCTTCCCTTTCCATCTTCCCCCCTTTCCTTCCCTCCCCACCTTTCAAACGCTTAAAAAACCCCAGACCCCCTCAAATTCCTCTACCCTATCCAAACAGCCTCAATCACACTCATCGTGCTACCCTCAGGCCTTCTGATATCCGCAAGCACGAATCTCGGGTCCGCAAGCGCGAACAGGTTTCGCCAGGCGAGAAGGGTGCGTTCGCTGGAGTTGAAGAGGGAGAGCATTACTAGGTCGAGGTCGCTGAGAGGGGGGAAGGGGGGTTAGCTGAGGTTTCGAAGGTTGGGAGTGGGGTGAAGGGTGGGGATATGAACCGGCCTAGCTTCTCGGAGATTTTCGTTTCGGGGTTTTCTGCCAAGGCATATTCGTAAAGCATGACTTTGCCGCCCTTTTTCATAGCTGGGATTAGTTTCTGCAGGATCTGAACACAGTACGTGTCGCTCCAGTTATGAAAGACCCATCTAAAAAAATACACATCCGCGTTTTTGATGACTTGTTCCGTGAAGAAGTCATGCTTCATGAACTGCACTCTGCCTTGTAGCGTGTCAGGGAGCAGTGATGCGCCTTTGTTGACAGTCCCGGCCAAATCTTGCACGATGAATGTGATGTTGGTGGTTGCCGAGGCTAGAGCTTGACTCACGGCCCCATGGCCCCCACCCATGTCCACCACGACAGCACCGGGATGATCGAGAGAGCGCCAATCATTGCCGGCAATGAGATGCTTGACATCAAAACCCTCACCTTGAGTGAAGAATTTCATGCCGGCGCCTAACCGTTGGGCCCGCTCAGGGTTAAGGGCGAGATAATCGAACATTGAGAGGGAGGTCTTGTTCTCGATGTTGAAGGCTGTCTCATTTGGCTCGCTCGAGTTCGAATACTTGACCAATGCGGGCAACAGTTGATTGCAGGCTGGGATCAGTTCCTCAAGCACGAAACCCAACGCGTCGAAAGCATCGGGATTGATCAGAAGCATGCGAGACAAGGTCGTGTGGGCTACGAAGCCAGGTGAAGGCTCAACGAACAAGCTATTCGTCATTGCATGATGAAAAAAGCGACGCAGCAGACTCTCCTCAATGCCAGTTGACTGAGAGATTTCTGCAAAAGTGATGAAACCCTCGAGAGGCACATATTTCGGAAGACTGTAGGTGTATATGGCACGAAGTGAGACCAGATCTGTGAACTCGAGATATTTTAAGATCTAGTGAATAAAGCGAAGGGGTAAGGTGCGAGGTGCTCACGCTGTACAGAATTTCCATCAACGTCCCTTTCGGACCTAGAGCCAGTCGCTTCAGCGTTTGTGTCGAGTTAATCAGTGCCAAGCGCGCGTTTTCAATGTTGGCGGGAAGGCCTACGAGCGACTCATGGCCGCCTTTGGGGTTAGTATTAGTGTAAGCATCCATTTTTCTAGCGTTTGCAAGAATGTCTTCGGCGATCTCTGTTAAGGACGACATCTTCCGTGAGACGAGCTCTGTCTCTCTGAAAAGCGTCAATCAGCGACGAGGCAATATGATTGATTCCCTTTACGTTGAGATACGCTGGAAATAAGTTGAGGGATGCTTCATCGCAGCATTCACATGATTGAGCGCCAGATGAACCGTTGGCCCTGCATTATTGAATACATCGGTTACGAACCAATAAATATGTGTCGGTCAACCGCTGACACTCTCAGCCAAGAAACCATGGGGTGGGACGCTTTGGTCACTGGTCACTGGTCACTGGTCACTAAGGTAGTCATCAAGGCCGACATAAGTCTGAGATATCGTGGAACAGGGCCACGAATAGGAGGAGCACCCTGGCTCGCATGGGATTATCCCAACGTGTACGGAGTACGGAATACTCATACCGAATCATTCAATGTAAGGTATCGTTCGTATTGAGTTACGTAATTGGAAACGAGTTATCGGATTTTGAAAACAGTAAGGCTGGTATTGATTAAATATGTTGGAAACAGGGAACAGTACTGTTACCCCCTATGTGGTTGGCAATCTCGCTTAGCCCTATAGGGCGCTGGAGTCAGAGTTTTCACCTCCTTCCTCCGTAGTTCCTAAATAGAGCCGTATATTTACTGTTCTATGATCTAGTGGGTGGAGTTGGAAGGAGTTTTCTGAGCTGTGGTAGCTTAGTCAGGTGAAGTAATATTTACCTAGGTAGGCTTCTGCTTCTGCTTCCTCTTCCACCCACCACGGGCGTATATTAGATCCTTGTTTCTGAAAAGGGAAAGTTTACCGCTGCACCGTTGCATCAGGGCCAATAGAAATCGGACCTATCACATTATCAACCGTGTTCACACCCTAGCCTCAATCTCTCTGCATTCGGTCACCCACCCACTCCATCCACTCTGTGGCAAGGTAAAGGGAGTCCTTGACGCTTTTAGGCAGCCCTCGAGGCTCTTGCGTGACTGCGACGCTGCCTGGAGGTTCTATTTAGGGCCACACACATTGCCAATCCATACCATATAAATACAAATGAAGCCGGGGCCCGATAGGTATGCAGATGTATGGCACAAACTCCTATCGGAGCATTAAAGTCTCCGAACTTACGATCAGTGCTCATGCTTTAGCATTCAGGGTGTTGATCTTGTGTCAAGCATCTGCGCCTTCGCATCTGGTGGACGCGATTGGTAGATATACCCAGCCATGGATCAAATCCTATTTTCCACTGGATCGAGGCCATTAACTGTCATCCATGGATGAGGCTTCCGTTCACGGATAGAATGCTTCATCCAAGGAGGAAATTGCTCACCGGTGGATATTCTGTTCACGAGACCGATGGGATTTTCGACCTATTGGGGCCCCTACTCATAGAAATCTATTCCATCCCTGGATGACGGGAATTTATGACTCGCTTGCAACACATCTGTTGCATACATTCGTGCAGGACACTGCAACAATCTCATTGGCCATGTGAATGTTCTTGTCACCTCGGTACGATAACCTCTGAGCCCCTACAGACCAGAAAACAGTGCTAGTACTGACGCGAGATGACCAGAGAATATGCCGGTACAATGTATGAGCACGGCCATGCGTGAATGCAATGCGAGCGCAGTAAGGCTTCTGACATTGCCACCCCCCAGTCCTCAAACCAAGCCTATTCTACTTCTGTACAACCTGATCTTACCTCGTTGAACGGCCTTCAACAATGCGCAGGTAATCGAAACGGGAAATCCCCGAAGCTGTTGCCTCAACGGGAACGACCACCAGCTATTACTGGCCCCTTCTACTGCAGTCTATGGAACTTCCATCACCTTCGACTGTAACGTCTTTGCAGAAATTTTCGATCTGCGAACAAGGCTTGAGTCATGCAATTCTACCCTCGTGCATTAATGTCATTGTCCATCGTAAGATACACATTCGACAAAGACATCCCATCTGGCACCATCGATGCCTACACACCCCACTTATATCCACCGTCTTCGATGCTACGTTCCCACACAGGCGCATCATAGCGTGCGTAAGAACGCACCGAAGGACCCTCTCGGAAATTTAGTCCACCTCCCCTGTCCTCGAATCCCAGCACGGGGCCATTGCATCTCTACCCGCTGTCAAGACACCTCTGGCGCCATAGTGGACTCTGTCAAAATTGGTGACTAGTTGCGGCGTTGTAGGATCAAAGGTGCTTAACGAGTCGTCCGAAGATTTTGAAGCCAAGGTACGCGAGATACTATTGAAAGCTCGGTCCACTGCCTGCCACCCTTCATACTTTGCATGAAATTGCTAAATCTTATATTACGTGAGGAAAAATTGTATACTCGGGCCTAGGCTTATTATACTAGATTGTCAGGTCTATCCTTGCCTTTGGGCACATACTATACGCAAGAACGCTCACCTTCTCAAGAATTTGAGCACAACATGGGTAGGGAAGACGAAACCATGGATTCAACCTCTACAGCGTTGCCTATGGAAAATTTGATAGCCGAGTCTTCCAAGGAACATACTGGGCCGATTGACGATTGCAAGCCGGCGGCTTCGTCACGGAACATCCATGGGTACCGCTGGTCACTGCTGGTTCTCTCTGTCTTGACGTCGACCTTCTTCTTTGGACTGGATAATACAGTCGTGGCCGATGTTCAGCCAGCCATTATAGATGCATTTGGTTCTATCGACCGACTGCCATGGATTTCGGTTGCTTTCCTCATAGGGGCTGCCTCTACAAACTTCTTCTGATACGTCAACCGTATCCAACACTGGTAGATGATGCTAACATCATATTTAAGGGCCAGATGTATAGCCAATTCAGTGTCAAATGGACCTATATAACTTGTGTTGTCCTGTTCGAGGTTGGCTCTGCGGTTTGCGGTGCAGCTCCCAATATGTCAGCGCTGATTGTTGGTCGTGCAATCTGCGGGGCTGGGGGCTCAGGAACGTACACTGGAGTCATGACCCTTCTGTCAATCTTGACAGACGAGAAAGAGCGCCCGGCCTACCTTGGAGTTACTGGCGTCACCTGGGGTCTTGGCACTGTGCTTGGACCAATCGTCGGCGGGGCGTTTACGGTAACCAGCGCCACTTGGCGCTGGGCATTCTATATCAATCTGTGCATCGCTGGCGTATGTGCTCCGGCCTACTTGTTCTTGATTCCATCACTCAACCCCAAACCTGAAACTTGCTTGAGAAAGAAGTTCTTGAAAATTGACTTCATGGGGACTCTCTTGATAGTCGGTGTTCTGGTTACTGGCCTGATGGCTATCAGTTTCGGTGGGGTAGTCTACACTTGGAACAGTGGACGTATCATTGCTCTTTTTGCCATATCTGGGGTCTTGATGATCGTCTTCTGGATCCAGCAGATCTATTGCATTGGAACAACCCAAGAAACACGGACATTTCCAATCCAATTCCTACGCAACAAGGAGCTTGTCCTTCTGTTTTCCGCCGAAGCCTGCGCCTCAACCCTGACTTACATTCCAATCTATTTTGTTCCTCTTTATTTCCAGTTTGCTAAGAACGAGTCAGCGCTGAAGGCAGGGGTGCGAGTCATGCCTTTGGTAGTATTCTTGGTGGTCACCGTCGTTGCGAACGGAATTATCATGACGACGTATTCGAGATACATGCCATGGTTTCTTGGTGGTGGAATCTTTGGACTCATTGGCGCCGCTCTTCTTTACACCATAGACGAATCTACTAGCGATGCCAAGGTCTATGGCTACACCATCATGATTGGCTTCGGAGCAGGTTGTTTCGTTATGCTTCCTTTCTCGGCCGTTCAGGCCCAAGTCGAGCCCATCTACATCCCGGTGACCGTGGGCTTTGTTTGCTTTGCCCAATTGGCCGCCCCAGCCGTCACACTCTCTATCGCTAATATTGTCTACCTGAATGAAGCTGCAAACGGTATTGCCGCAATCATCCCGACCTTGCCGAGAACCGAGATCCAAGCAATCATTTCCGGCGTGGGATCAGTTAAATTTGCATTGTTGAGCAAGGATATACAAGGCCAGGTTGTCCGTGTCATTGTGGCGAGTCTAAACAGGTCTTACATCATCGCTATGACTTTCAGTGCGCTGGCGATAATTCTGTCTTTGTTCATGAATAAGGGAAAGATGCATGGGTAAAAACATTTTGACTATGGTTCGTCAACAACTACCAAAGATGCGTCAATTTGGGTCGACAGAGGGTTGCTTGGTCTACTTATTAGGGAAACTATGTTCATAAGTCCTGCGCATTATTTGCTACAATCCTTGCTTCCAACATGCTGCTCTAAGCCCTCCAAACCATGCCCATCTAGATGATCAAGATCACTCGTAGGTCAACGCAATACAATATAACAGATTCGAAACAGCTTTCCCCAATAGCACGGAATCTTGGGGTAAATAATCTAATCGTCTGCTACTTTGCATCGGTAATCTAAGTGAATAATACCGTACTCGTAAGGTATACTCTATACGGTACTGGAAGTACCTTACCTTATGTAGTGTGCCATGCTAAGCAGGGTACTGTAACATTTTAGTCAAGTAAGGTTAGCGCAAATATCAATGCCCAATGCGAGTTTGACAAGACTTGAACTCCCTGGCGAGCGATCACTGTCCTATTGTGTCTCAGCGGCTCCACAGTTCTGAACGGTGTGGTGGCGAGGCAGCATCGCGTTGCGCCCTGCAGTCAATATGGTGGGAAGTCTAGTTGCTACTCCATGCATGCGGAGTGTATGGGATCAATGCGCCCATACATATGCCGTATTATCAATCAGATGCCTTACCTCGGAGGAACCCCAGTATGTTGAAGGATGACGCGGCCGCTGCTGTCGCTCCAGAATACCTTGCGAGCCCAATTGGCTGTCTGTTTCGGAAGACACTGAAACAGTAAAGGAGAGGGATGCAGCATTGTTCGCTAAGATTTCACCCAGGGCTCTCAGCATGGCACTCTTCTGTCTAGAGAAGTAGGAGACGTGAGTCACAGAACAGTCCAACTCCGCCTACCGACCGAGAAACACCGTGCAAAAACTCGTGAAAGAATCTTGTTTCCTAGAAAGACTGTCCGCTAGCTCTTTCCGTGGGTCTCCAGCGTTTTCAGTAGACTCACGTATAGTGGCCAATCCAACAGTGATAGCAATAGGACTTCTACCATTCAAGTGCGCTGACCGTTGCGTGTCCTGGTAGCTTTGTTACTAGGGACCCAATGGCTGCCCAGAGCCTCCCCTCTATCGTAGTGTTTGGCTCTCAAACTACATGGCCCTCGTCTTTGCAGCTTGTGCAGCTCCGAGCAGTTCTGCTAAGTGATCCCCACCTTCTTACTTTTCTGACGGCCATCAGAGGGCTTCCGGCTCTATGGGAGACCTTAGTCGGATACGACGCTCGATTGAAACAGGTGCCCGGCCTCAAGTCACTCAACGCCATACAGCGGTGGGTTGAAGACGGAATACTTGTTTCATCACGGATTATTCCTCCCAACGTCCTGTCCACTCCCCTCACGACCATTATACATATAGCCCAATACTTCCACTATCTAAAAAGCAACGATTGCGGCGCCACACATTCTCTGATTCTAGAGAATGCTCAGCTTGGTGGTGTGCAGGGTCTTTGCACTGGGATCTTGAGCGCAATTGCCGTGGCATGTTCAGAAAGTGAAGATGCCATCGGTAAGCATGCGTCGGTTGCTTTGCGTTTGGCCGTGTGCATCGGAGCGTACGTTGATCTGGAGGGAGCATTTGGCAACCCACCGAATGAAATGTTGTGCTGTATTGTTCGTCAGAAACCCGAGCTCAACAAGGATAATCTGCTTGAGATACTGCAAAGCTATCCAGATGTATGCATGACGTTTGGAAGCTGGATTACCTCTTTTTCAAGTTACTGACATAAGATACCAGGTTTATCTATCTGTTATCTCGGATATAGATAGCGTCACAATTACTACTCCGAAGTCTAACCTTACCTCGTTGATGCAGCGGCTGGCTACCCAAGGGCTGACTGTAAAGCCCCTTGGTTTGGAAGGCTGTTTCCACTCCCCTCTCCTAGAGATTGCTGTAGCGAAAATATCCGACTTCTGTTACTCAAATTGCGACTTACAGTTACCGACTACAAAGCAGCTTCTCGTGCCTCTAAGGTCCCATTCTAATTCTAAAGTCATCTCCGATGGCTCACTTCATGAAACCGCTTTAAGGTCTATCATGACTGAGATGGCAAATTGGCATCTCACAATAGCGTCTGCAGTTTACCCATTGAGTCATATTGACGGTCCTGTGGCTGTCTCATTCGGGTTAGTAGATTCAATGCCTATATCAATCGTAAGAGGGACAGGCTTGAAGGTCACCAAAGGGGGAGACTTCGAGATATCGCCAACGGCTTTTGCCCGCTCCGAGTCTGTTGCAGATTCCGGAACCACACTGCCGATTCTATCGAGCCCGCAGGACAGCCACTTTCCCGATCACGCAATCGCTATTGTAGGTATGGCGTGTAAATTCCCAGGTGCAGAATCTGTTGATGCGTTCTGGCAAGTCATCAACTCCGGCGCTTCGATGTGCCAAGAGGTGCCTCCGGAAAGATTCTCCACGCTACGGCTCCGGCGGACTCCAGAGCAATCCCGTTTCTGGGGTAACTTTATCAATGATGTCGATGCCTTTGACCATCGTTTCTTCAAAAGATCTCACCGTGAAGCGGCATCGATGGACCCACAGCAAAGACTTCTACTGCAGGTCGCGTACGAAGCAATGGATTCTTCTGGCTACTTAGGAGAATTTTCCAGAATACCTGATGATGTTGGATGCTATCTAGGTGTTTGTGCAACAGATTATGACGATAACATCAGTAGCCACAATCCCACGGCGTTTTCATCAGTTGGAACACTGAGAGCGTTCCTGAGTGGCAGGATTAGCCATCACTTTGGTTGGACTGGTCCTTCAATAACCTATGACACCGCATGTTCTTCCTCTGCAGTTGCTATCGATGCTGCGTGCAAGGCAATCAACCTTGGTGATTGCCCAACAGCCATAGCGGGTGGAGCCTCAATCTTTACAAGTCCTTATTTTTTTCAAAATCTCGCAGCTGCTTCGTTTTTGAGTCCCACTGGAGCCACAAAGCCGTTCGATATCAATGCTGATGGCTACTGTCGTGGTGAGGGCGTTGGGCTGGTAGTTTTGAGGAAGCTCTCCACTGCTGTTGCTAACAAAGACAATATTCTTAGTGTAATTTCTGCTACCGCAGTTAATCAGAACAGTAACCTTACGTCAATTACAATTCCTCACTCGCCGTCGCAGGTTAAACTTTTTAGGAAGGTCATAGCTCAAGCAGGTATTAAACCTACTGACGTATCGTTTGTTGAGGCTCACGGCACAGGAACCCCCGTTGGGGATCCTCTCGAGATTGAGAGCATTAGAGAGGTATTTGGAGGGTCTCAAAGGCTGGAATTACTTCACGTCACTTCAGTCAAAGGCAACATTGGTCACGCAGAAGGAGCTTCTGGAATTGCCGCTCTAATCAAAACTGTGCTTATGATGCAGCACAAGACTATTCCATTACAAGCTAATTTCACAGCACTGAACCCCAAAATTGCTTCCTTAGAGGCAGATAAGATAGCAATCCCATTGACATCCCAGAAATGGGACGTGGACTACAAAATCGCATGCATCAACAATTACGGAGCTGCGGGAAGCAATGCAAGTATGATTGTGAATGAGCCGCCATTGCTGACGTCCAGGGTAAACCGCCAGAAGGGCTCGTTGGCTAGATATCCTATATTTCTTTCAGCCAACTCTTCTGCAAGCCTTAGCGCGTATTGTGCAGCTCTTCAGACTTATATAGCGCGACTCACATCGGTGTCATTATCGCCAGAGACGCTGCTTGAAGATTTAGCGTTTAATTTGGCGGAGAAACACAATCGCTCATTCCCATATACTTTCACGTCAACGGTAGCAAGCTTGAGTGATTTGAGAGATCAACTTGCCGCGACTGTGTCAGGAGCAGACAAGTCTCAATTACCAGCAGCTTCTGACGTGAATCCACTAGTTCTTGTGTTTGGAGGCCAATCAAGTCAGGCCATTGGTCTTAGTAAAGGATTCTATAACGGCTCAAACATATTTCGTTCCTACCTAGATTCTTGCGATGCAATCATTCGTTCACTTGGCCATAGTGGACTATATCCTTGCATTTTCCAAAAGGAACCTGTGGAGGACATTGTTGACCTCCACGGTATGCTTTTCTCGCTCCAGTATTCCTGTGCTCAAGCATGGATGGACTGTGGATTGCAGATTGACGCAATCATCGGCCACAGTCTTGGGCAGTTGACAGCTTTAACAGTCTCTGGCTCTGTATCGCTTGAAGATGGATTGAAGCTAGTCCTTGGGCGGGCATTACTGATGCGGAAGCACTGGGGTCCAGAGAGAGGAGCCATGATATCTCTCGAGGCAGATCTTGATGTTGTCCTAAGCGTTATGTCTACTGTTTGTGCGAGAGGTTTTGGTCACAAACTTGAGATTGCGTGCTACAATGGACCAACCAGTCACGTCCTGGTTGGAGCAAGATCTGCCATCAAGGCTGTTGAGGAGGCTCTAGCTCCACTGGTAACTGTGCAGTATAAGACTTTAAACGTCACGCATGGCTTCCATTCAGAATTCACAGATCCTGTTTTGCTTAGTCTAATAAATCTGGCCAAAGACCTCAACTTTATGGAACCAACGATCCCATTGGAAACATGCTCAGACGGTCAAAGCTGGACTAACATCGAGCCAGAATTAATAGCTGAGCATACTCGAACTCCCGTATACTTTGCACAGGCGGTAGCAAGACTCGCGCTTCGACTGGGGCCATGCACCTGGCTCGAAGCAAGTTCTAGTTCATCAGTTATGAGTGTGCTTCGGCACTCTCTAGGAAAGACTACTAGCCCGCAACATGCGTTTAACGTCGTCAATTTAAGCAACACCACCGCCATGGGCTCCCTTGCTGATACTACAGTCAACCTCTGGAAGGCTGGCCATAAGGTGCAATTTTGGCCTTTTCACTGGTGTCAAAAATCAGAATTCTCCCACTTTAATCTACCTCCCTACCAATTTGAAAAATCGCGACACTGGATTGAATGGATGGATAAAGTGCAGGAAATTCCTCCCGCAGAACTTCCCAAGGAGGAGTCCAAACCCATATTACTTTCGTTCGTTCGATTCCAAGATCAGAGCCAACGCGAAGGTGAATTCTCCGTAGACTCACGAAGTGAACAATACCGGCTCTTTGTACAAGGGCATGGGGTGCTTGAGAACCCCCTTTGTCCTGCTTCTATGTATATTGAAGTTGTATCTCAAGCTGCCTTGACTCTTAGATCTACTTCAGAGATGTCCACATCTATTCCCTGCATAGATGCGCTAGAGATGATAGCGCCTATTGGTTGTCATTCGGATCTTGCTATCGCGTTATCACTGAGGAGGAAGGATGCAGTAGTTGCGACCTGGGACTTTACTTTGACCAGTTGGTCGCGCATGAATGGCTCTAATAAGACTAGTAACATTCAACAGCATGCAACGGGAAGAGTTAGCCTTCAGGAGCCAAAAAGTTGGGAGCTAAACGATAGCTTTGCGCGCTTCCAAAGACTCGTTGACTACCGTCGATACGAGGATCTGATCGTCGATTCTAAAGCTGAAGGAATGCACGGCTCGCTTATCTACAAAGTCTTCGGTAGAGTTGTTCATTATGCGGAATACTACAGGGGTGTACAAGTTGTTTCTGCAAAAGCACATGAAGTTGCTGGCCGAGTTGAGCTACCTCACCATGATTTGAATGCCCTCAACGACACGATATGCAACCCATTGGCAATCGACAACTTCATGCAAGTTGCTGGACTACATGTCAATTGTCTGAACGACTGTAACGATAATGAAGTGTTCATGAGTACCAAGGTCGATCGAATACAGCTTGGCTCGAGGTATAGACCGTTTGGTACTCAGTCTTGGTCTGTGTATTCTAGCTTCTCTCCTATCGGTGAGAAGGAGATCAGCAATGATTTGTTTGTTTTTGACTCGGATACTAAAAGCCTGGTGATGATGATTTTGGGCGCTCACTTCACCAAAGTTCTGATAACCTCTCTTACAAAGGTACTTTCTCGAGTGAAAGCTACTGAGTTTCGGGCAAAGGCGAAGACGCATACCAATACCTCGTCCAATAGCTTGCGCATCCCAAACATTCAACCTGAGAATCCACCAGCCAATGCTCTAGATTCTAGATTGGGACCTAACTCGATGTGGGATGGTAAAGCGATGCCTTCCGCGAAACCAAGTCTGGAACATGTCATGTTTATTTTGAAGAGACTTATCAGCAAGATCATGGAGGTGCCTACCGAATCAATCAATGGCGACTATACACTTGAGGAACTCGGTATTGATTCACTGCTGATGATCGAAGTTGCGACAGAGATCCGCCAGACGTTCGGTGGTAATATGCATGCGGCAGCCTTCGAGAATGTGCGCGATATCAGGTCTTTGAGTGGTCAGATTTTGTCAAATTGGAGTGACGATTGTGTCCTTGACTTTGAATCCTTGACATGTTCTAGCAGCACTGCAGACTTATCGAGGTCTACTCCTGAATCTACAGTCACCAGGATTACCTCCCTTGGTGACCTCCCCTTTCAAGAAAACAACAGCATTTCCCAGCTAGTGAGATTAGTATCAGGTTTTCTAGAACCTAGCGTCTCAATAACCTCTGACACTTGTCTGGTCGACCTAGGATTAGATTCCCTTCTGAGTATGGAATTGGCGAGTGACATTGAAAAGTCATACGCGGTCAAGATTGACATTACCCAGCTCAGCCCTGAATCTAGCGTTGGTGACCTTTGTGACATGGTACTAGGAGTGGGCATGCCTGCCCATATGGCTGAATTCGGTCAAGACCAACCCAAAGTTGGTACACTGCCATTAAGATCACCCGTTATCGCCACCAACGGCCCAATCTCGCCCTCAAAACCATCTGAATTAGCCATTCAAGAGGCAAGTCCTCTTGTCGGTATCATGCAAGCATTTGAACAAATACGACAGGATTATGACATCTTTGCAAAAGCGAGTGGAAGAGCCGGTTTCTGGAAAGAGGTATATCCAACACAAGAGCGGCTTGTTGTCGCATATGTCCTGGAAGCTTTTGCAGATCTCGGATGCTCGCTTGCCCTGTTAAGACCTGGGGAGCGGATTCCTCAAGTCTCTGTACTTCCAAAGCATAATTTGCTTGTTGGCCAGCTTTATGAGGTATTAAAGAATGCGTCGCTCGTCTTGTCCGATGGGATGGGCTTAGTACGCTCAGAAAAGATGCTAGAAAGCGCCCCAGCTAACCAGATCTATGAGGAACTTCTACTGGCTTTTCCACCATATGCACCAGAACATCGAATTTTGCATATTGCTGGAGCTAAGCTGTCAGAGTGTCTCACTGGGGCTATCGACCCTCTTCAGCTTCTGTTTCTGAGTAAGGAAAACAAGGGCCTTATGGAAAATGTATATGTCAATGCACCGATGTGTGCAGTCATCACGGAGCTTCTTTGTAGCTTTCTATACAAGGCGTTTGGTACTTACAACGGCGGAGGGAATTTTAACATTTTGGAAGTCGGCGGAGGTACGGGTGGCACTACGAAACACATCGTGGACTTTCTTCAACATCGAGGAATATCTTTCACTTATACTTTTACGGACATAGCGCCGTCATTGGTCGCTGCGGCGAGAAAAACATTTGCTGAGTATAACTTTATGAGATTCATGATCTTGGACATTGAGAAGACGCCGCCGGAACGATTCAACAACCACTACGATGCAATCATCTCGATCAACTGCATTCACGCTACTAGTAACCTAACGACATCTTCGAAAAATCTTCGTCGAATGCTTCGTAGCCATGGATTTGTCTCGCTTGTTGAGTTCACAAGGAATATCTTTTGGTTTGATCTTGTATATGGTCTTCTTAAAGGGTGGTGGCTTTTTAACGATGGCCGCAAACATGCTCTTGCTAATGAAACCTTCTGGGCTGATAGCATGAGGGCCGCCGGGTTCAAACATATCTCCTGGACCGACGGTAAAAGCCTGGAAGCACGTACGATCCGTATCATCACCGGGTTCATGGCCGAGCCAGAGAGCCCTGCGCTTATACCAAGAAGTACCCAACCACAACAAAAGGCTCATATGGAAACACTTGTATACCGGCAAACTGGCGGGACCATTCTTTGTGCCGACGTTTACTACCCTGCCGCATCTGAAGTGTCCAAAGGAAAAAGGCCGGTTGGTACGATATCTCAGTATCAATACCCTATCGGTGGTGCCGCTTACTGACCGAAAAATTAGCCTTAATGATCCATGGAGGTGGTCATATCATATTTTCTAGGAAAGACGTCAGGTTAAAGCAGACAAAGCTCCTTCTTGATAATGGGCTTCTGCCAATAAGTATTGATTATCGACTTTGTCCCGAAGTCGACCTGCTTCAGGGTCCAATGGTAGACGTGTGCGATGCTCTTCGATGGGCGAGAGAGCAGCTACCAACTTTAAAGCTGTCTTGTCACGGGCTCCAGGTTGATGGCACGAAGGTCGTTGTCGTTGGTTGGTCGAGCGGCGGACATCTCGCCATGACGCTTGCCTGGACAGCTCGCTTGCAAGATTTGAAGCCCCCAGAAGCGATTCTGGCTTTTTATGCTCCGGCAGATTATGAAGATGACTGTAACTATTCACCTCCCTTTCTAGTAATTGTTGATATAGGAGTTGGAATCATTATATGTGAATTAGCTGACGCCACTTTTTCTTTCATCAAGCCTGGAGTCAACCCAACTTCCCCAAGAACACTTCACCTTCAGGCATATCGTACGATGTACTGGACGCCGTGCAAGAAAAACCCGTAAGTCAAGACCCCAAAGCCTCTCGCGAACCCCACTCATTCCCAACTTACACTCGGCAAAAACCCAAAGATCACAAGCTACAACATCCCGACCACCGCGCGCCCCATTCACGGCTGGATATCCCCCTCAGATCCCCGCTCCCGCCTCCTCCTCCACATGAACTGGCATGCCCAAGCCCTCCCCATCCTCCTGAACGGTCTCCCCAGCAAAACCCAAGCAGCAGCAGCAGCAGCAGACGCCGACCCCACGAATTGGAACTCCCTCCCCCCCCCCACTCACTCGAAAATCATCGCCGCAAGCCCGCTCGCGCAGATTGTGCGGGGGAGCTATCGTACCCCTACGTTCCTTCTTCATGGCTCGGACGACGACTTGGTCCCGTGCCGGCAGGCGCGGAGAGTGCATGAGGCTTTGGGGGCTGACGGTGTCGAGGCTGGGATTGCGATTGTCGAGGGGAAGGGGCATCTCTTTGATATTTTTTATGGGGATGAGGGCGAGGGAGGGGAGTGGGAAGCTGTGAAGGAGGGGTACAGATTCCTGTTCAATCACATAAAATGACGAGAGTGGGTTACGCCAGATCATTGTTGCGTAAAGTGACTCGGGTTGGACGGAAAGGGGCGTAAGATGGACATCAATAGAGGCTCGTAAGCTAGTGTTGGAAACAGGGAACAGTACTGTTACCTCTGTGTGGTTGGCAATCTCCTTCTCTCTCCCTCCGTAGCTTCTACTCTCTAGAGTGGTTCAATCAATATATACACATGCACATACTTTCTTCTGACCCTCATGTACCAACACAGCTATGTCGATCTTGGTGAAGCTTCAGTTTGTGATCCATTTGGAGCCGGAAATGGCTCCCCCTGGCATCGTCGCGTATAGTCGAAGAAATTAATGTGGCAAGGCAGTTCATAATCCTTTGGCAGCATCAAGAATAGCTACACGACAGGGTGCAACTGTCCAGTGCCTGAGCAGGATGAACATCGCCTGAGTAGAGGGTGAGCTGGAGGGTAGAGGGTGAGCCGAGAGTGAGTAGAATAGCGCCTGAGCAAAGCGGCGGGAGCTGACTAACCGGATGGGAAGGAGAAGGGGTCTACGAGTATTGTGCGCGATTGTACAAGGATATGATGGAGGCGCTCGTTGCGGCCGACGCGGAGCTGAAGATTGTAATTGCCGGAAATCACGATATCACGCTTCATGAGGAATACTACATTCGGGATGGGAAAGATATGTTTCATAGAGGAATATCAGAAGATTTAGAGCAGATTAGGGAGTTGTGGATGGGCGAGGCAACGAAGAAGGCAGGCATCGTATATCTAGAGGAAGGGACAAGGACATTCGATTTGAGCTACGGAGCTAGGTTCACTGCAAGTAGAATCCAAACCGTCTCAAGAAGGCTTCCGGGCACGCGCCCTTTCGTTGCCCACCGTTTTGGCTCACCATATCTAGTTATATGCCTCTCCATGGCAGCCCGAATTCTACAACTGGGCCTTCAACTACAACCGCGATGAAGACCGCTTCAACCCAAACGCCAGTGATGCTCGAGTCACAGTATCGAACCCTGTTCCTTCATGGCCAGCAATTGACATCATGCTAACCCATGGACCACCTCACAAGATTCTCGACAGGACGGATATGTACGAAGATGTTGGCTGCGAGCATTTACTGAGAGCAGTCCAAAGGTGTCGCCCGCGCCTACATTGCTTTGGTCATATCCACGAAGGCTGGGGCGCAGAGAGGAGGAACTGGGCGGGGAAGATGTCCAAGGCCATCAGATTAGATGCGCAGGATATTTTGCATAATGGCTCGGCATACCTTGACTTGACCCAGAAAGGGCACTCACCTTTGCAGTTTGGTGAAGAGACCGTCTTCGTCAATGCTGCAATTATGACTGTGGCCTACGAGCCTTGTAACGCACCATGGGTGCTGGATCTTGATCTATCCGTGGCTGAGCAAGCTGGTAGAAACGCTGTGTCCACCTAATCGCCCTATTCGGTGTTGTGTGTTATGGCCGTTTAGTTGAGTGTTGATAAGTGAATAACGCCATCATGGGGTGATGAAGCTGCACTAAAATATCCGCACCTCAGTGAATGAGGATAGCTTATGGCAGACAACGCATCTCATCAGGCCGAAGTGATCGATAACTCCAGACTGAAGCTATCTTGGCTTAATCTTGCTCAACACTGGCGACGACCATCAAAGGCCCGAAATTCTTGGTTATAGTAGCTGTTTTTCGGTACTGTGACAATGGCCAGACTTTCGTCACTTTTCGAGTCACGTCCTGAGCCTGGATCCATCCTCGCTTTGCTCGAAGCCAGTGGTTCCGGTGCTCGACATCTCGCAAATACAGCGATCGATTTAGCCCAACGAGAATCGCCCTTTAGGGCTGACCCCGAGTATGGCGCGGACGTTGAACCACTTCCGTTGATCGATTATCATCTTCTGTCCACTCTCCTCAACTACTGTCGTCCGGACCTCACATTAAGAGAGCTGAAGCGTTTCGACTATCTCGCAGACGCACGTCGGCTCTACTATAAGGCTCACTTTGACTTCGAATACTTCTATCGTGGCATGCAGGACGTTTATGCAAGGGGGACCATCCTTGAAATGGAGAAGCAGAAGCTTGAATTGTCAGGGGCATCAAATTTGAGGGAACTCGAGTGGAACCAGGCCGCTCGAATTGAAAACCTCCAGGAGCAGGAAAAGGCCCTAGAGAATCTCGAGACACGTCGCAAGAACAGAGAGCAATGCACAGCTTGGTTTAGTAATATGAAAGTTGAGTTTCTCAACAGCGAAATGCCTCGTCTGGTTTATGTGGGCAAGCACTTGTTCCACAACAGCCTACTTCCCGGTAAATGCACGGTGCTCTTCTAGTACCCTGGTTCACTTAAGCTGACATGGGCTAGACAATCCTACCCTTTACCCTCCCTTTACGGTTGATCGAAGAATCCAAACCTCTTTCACACATGTCACATATCCACTAGGTTGCGAGTCGTACCTCCTACCTCATACTGAACACAGCCAAACCAGACAAAGCAATGTTAAGGCTGTGTATTCTGGCGAGACAGATGAATGTATGGCGATGGATGTGGATCCCGATGTAAGCCAACAATAGTTTACTGCCATAGACTTACTTAGATTTTCAAGCTGACGTCGTTCAGTTGTAGGCTGTCAACTTTCAGATACTGAGAAGGCCAAGCGATGCTCAAGTTGTGGAGCGTTGGAAGCTTGGGTTCCAGTCATCCGAGATCATCTACAGATAATGTATGGATGTCGAAGACTTGAGCCTAGACTAGTACCTATTGAGAACGAACAACAACCTATGTAGCTCGATGCTCAATCAATGTAGTGTTTTCTCTGCCGTGAAGTAGGCGTGATATGAAGCGTGATTTGACGATAAATGCCCTTCTCATAAAAACCATTCCCAACGTCTTGGAACATGGCCATGCAATTTTTGAGGTCCGCTAATCGTAGGTACAGTATCCGTACACTATTCCGTATTGCGGCTGAGCGTCTGTTGAAAACGGCGAAGCCACAACGCGGAAGGAACCGCTACCCCTGCACACCACATTTGTCTAGCTCGAGTCATAGAGCGTCGTTGTGCCCATGCTCCGTTCAGCTGCAGTGCTTTTTCCGACGTACATACGTACCTGTGATTACAACAATAAGAATATCATGTTGAGGACGAACGGTATTGCTGCTATTTCATTGGTATCAAGCATGTGCACCTTGACCATCGATTGAAGGCAAAGCACCTCGCTCCATTGCTCACATTCACATAATGCTTGACCCTCTGACTGCGCTTGGCGTCGTCAGCAATGCCGCTCAACTCGTCGAACTCAGTAGCAGAATAGTATCCAGAAGTCACGAGATATTTAAATCTACTGATGGAGCGCTCGCAGAAAACATCGAATTGGAAGCTATCACAAGTGGCTTGCTCAGAATGAATGATCTGCTGGGAAAATCTCTGGAATCGGACGAGCTCCATCGGCCTCTTACAGACGAGGAACGAGAACTCAAAGCTACCTGCGAAGGCTGCGAGAATGTTGGGATAGAGCTAATAAGCGCTCTGCAGAAACTCAAAGTCGAAGGAAGACACGGGAAATGGAAGAGTTTTCGACAAGCTTTGAAGAGTGTCTGGAACAAAGACGAGATTGATGATTTGACGGATAGACTTGAAGGGTTTCGGAAGCAGCTTGACACGCATATCTTAGTGTCTTTACGGTACGCTAGGCACAAAGCCATCATAAACGTAGTTTCTTGCTTAGTTCTCCGCCAGGGCCAATACGAATGCAAATATTTCTGGTCAATCAAAGCAAATTGATCTGAGCGATGACATCGACTCAAGAATACAAAAGATCATCCACCAATATCTGAGTTCTTGGGACGAGAGTACGCGGTGCCAGTCAAACCTTCTTAAAGCGATACGAGAAAATGACTGGCAGCTCGGTAACGCAAGCCAACTGACATATATCGCATCAGAATGTACAGATATGATGGAAAGGGAGAAGAACCTACATCAGATCCCTATGTTTCTTGGTCAGCTTCAGTACCCTGGCATGCCAGATCGTCATGAAAGGATCACTGAAGCCCACGAAAAAACGTTTGACTGGATCTATCAGGACCCACGGTTAAGCGGTGGATCTTGGTCGAATTTCGCCAAATGGCTTGACAGTGGTGTCGGCCCCTACTGGATCACTGGCAAAGCTGGGTCTGGAAAATCGACCTTGATGAAATATCTGTATGGCGATACACGGACTCGTCAAGCCTTACAATCATGGGCCGGTCAATTCCCTCTAGTCATAGCAGGTTTCTTTTTCTGGAGTTCAGGGACCAAAATGCAAATGTCGCAGATGGGTCTCCTGCAAACACTTCTACACGAAGCTCTGTCCCAACATCCTTCTCTTATCCCACTGGTGTTTCCCCAGCTTTGGCAATCATATAATGATTCTCGTGTGCAACACTCTCCTTGGACCCACTCAGAGCTTTTAAAAGCATTCAAACTCCTAGTAAAACAAAGCGAGTCGGTGAAGTTCTGCTTCTTCATTGATGGACTAGATGAATGCGGAGGTGGTCATGGCGAACTCACAGATCTGCTCAAAAATCTTGTATCATCTTCTAGTATGAGAATCTGCCTTTCTAGTCGGCCGTGGCTTTTATTCGAGGATGCTTTCGGACATTCTTCGAACTTGATGCTTCAAGACCTTACCTACCGGGACATTAAGCTTTACATTGCCGCAAAGTTGTGCGAAAATGCCAGATATCTTGAGATGGAGCAAACCGAACCCGTATTCGCTGCTGATCTAGTTAAAGAAATTGCAACAAAAGCATCCGGAGTCTGGCTGTGGGTTCATCTAGTTGTTCAGTCTTTGCTGGATGGACTTACCAATTCGGACAAAATATCAGATCTGCAAAAACGATTACGTTCAACTCCAGCTGATCTTGAAGATCTATATGAAAGGATGCTTGATAGCATTGATGGATTCTATCTTGAACATGCCTCGCAGCTTTTCCAGATAGTCCACACGGCACAGAGTCCGCCCTCGCTACTAGGACTATCTTTTGCGGACGAGGAAGATCCTCTCTTCGCGCTTCGAGCTGACGTCGAACCTTTGAGCGACAATGAGAAGTTTTTCAGGTGCCAAGTGATGAAACGCCGCTTGAATAGTCGCTGCAAAGGCTTTCTCGAAGTGCCGTTACCAAGATCTGGCACTGAATGGGCACCTTCTATCACCGAAACTATAGACGGGAACGTGGAGGAAGAATTAGAGTGGCTCGACAGTCAAACAAAGCAATGCATTTACAGTAGTCTGTGCTATGAGCCACAGAACTTATGCAACCCATCACTAGTGGATCAAAAAGTAGAATATTTGCATCGAACTGTCAGAGACTTTATAGCTAGGCCAGACATTTGGGGCCGAGTGATAGCTGCTACAAAGAAATCGTTTTATCCTAACCTGGCTCTGTGTCGATCTTATTTGCTACAGCTCAAGACTATAAAACCGTTGTCGATGACACGGGAGGGATTTTGGGATCTGGTCACTAATTACATGCATCATGCCGCTTTGATGGGGGAGTTTGACATCGCTTCACAAATGCAATTGTTTAATGAGCTTGATCGAACAGGCACAGTCTTAGCAAGAACGCCCAGGTTTGTTGCCTCGACTGTTGGACGGGCTTTCTCGGTGGATTCGGAAATCCATTGGACAAGCACCGGGCTACGAGGGAAACGCGGCAATACCTTGTCGGCCTTTGCAATACAGTACGATTTCGATCAATACATAGTGGCAAAAGTAGGTGAGACTGATTTCGATTTCTATGACCAATATGGCCGGCCTTTACTTCTTTATGCGACAATCGACTGGGAACCGTCTTCTACCGCCGAGGCCCGTCGAAGCTATGACGATGGCCGTGTGCTACGGAATCTAAAGATAGTGAAATTACTCCTCGAGAGAGGGGCAGATCCAAACCATGGATATGCAAGCTCTACACCATGGTGCAACGTCCTCACGAAAGCTCAGGAGTTCTCTTTCTCTTCTTTTCCGCGAGGTCAATCGAGGCCAAGATCGATGAAACGATGGGCAAATATAATTGAATTGTTCATATGCCACGGATCAGACCCCAGGGCCAGGCTGGATGACTCTGGCACAACAGCAATTATTCGTGACGCATTTTCCGAATGGAACCCATCACGAACGGAATACCTAGAAAGAATTTTGAAACAGAGCAAGAGACGGTGGGCTCATCTTGGACGACTCTCGATCCGGTATCAGTACGAAATCTACTTTTCCAAAGTATGCGCAAGTAAGGATTTAGTCAAGTATATTGTACTAAAATGTTTGATCAAGCAAGACGTCAGAGCTGATCAGCACGGCCGGTATACCTAGAACCAACTTGCAGTCACGATAAAGGACTGTTCTCAAAACACGCCCTCGCCGAATTAAATGTTATACCTCGAGAATCTGATCCAGCTAGGCTGCTATAACCACTCATGATACTGTAAACTAAATCGAACCTGCTTTATAGAAAGACTATCGCGGATATATGGCACCGGAGCGATTGTAACTGAAATGACAAAAGAGAGAGTCTTAACACCGAGGACAACGGTTATAGGAAGACATCGAGACAAAGCCAAGAACTTCCGGACGCAGACTGGAGATGACGGTAACAGAATCCGCGACAGACAAAGTAAGCGAAAGCGCCTAGTGATGAGGCGAATCTACCGACTCTCTCGACAAATGTCATTGATATCTACCACTGGAACCCCGGATTGTTTTGTATGAACTCTGCATGTAGAGGTACCCGAGCTGCGAACAAGTATCCGACAGGCGATCTTGCGTTGATAGAGGATGCACAAATTTGCCATGTTCGTTATGGCTGAGCGATAGGCTTATACAAATCAATAATCCATGGGAAGGGAGGTGGATAGGCCTAGAAAGGGCAGCAAGAACGATAAGCCTGGGATTTCTTCGGGGGTCCTAGTTTCTCTTCCACCCCCTTCTCTCCTCCCCGTACACCCCTTATCTCTCCCCCCTTTACCACTCCCTCCTTATCGCCTGTGAATCTTTTCGGATTGAGGGAGGCGAACATGTCTGAGCAAAGGTGGCGCACGAAACAAGATGGAGCGGAGCTGGTAACAAGCTATGAACCGGGAACGAGACGAAAGAGGAAGGGATTGTGGGGAGGCAAGGGCAGAGGAGTTGCTGCCAGAAAGACAGAACCCTGCCCCCTCCTCAGCACAGACGGAGGCAGAGCCATTTGTAGCCTTTCGATTTGCAGTTGTTGCAGTACGCAGTAGTGTCGGACTTAGGGTTTGGTAACTTTTTCACCGTTTCCGATTTACAAGGTCATGGTAGCTATACCGAGGGGGAGATGTAATGAGGAAGAGGTAAGGGGTGTACGGTGTACGGGTAAAGTAGGGGAAGGGGGTGTACGGGAACTGGGATCCCTTTGATTGGGTGGAAACGATGTTGGTGGGGATTCGGGGTTCAGCTGCAGCACGGGTTGTTGAAAATATGCACAGCTAGCGACTGCCTACCTAACGGAAAACCCTATCCACCACCGCTACTCCCTCACATTCTCAAAATGAAACGCTGGCCCCCCAGGCACCGCACTCTCCGCCATACCCGGCAGACCCTCCCTCCTCTCCGCCTCGTCTCTATTCTCCCCGACAACCACCCCACCCCTCCCTCCCTCCTCCACCGCCACAATCTCCACAACCACACACCCCGTCGTCCTCTTCAACCCCTTCGTCATCTCCCTCAGCGTGCCCACCTCATCAAACGCCAGCTTGCGCTCAAACACCGTCTGCGCCTCCTCGCCCCTATCGAGACGTTTCTTAAGGGCCTGCACAAATGGCATGGCCTTCTTCATCTCGCCCATTTTCGCGATTTGCGGCGCCAGGGGTTTGTCGTTTAGGGTTATGCCGTCGAAGGCGGCGCGGGCGAGGTCGATGTATTTCTGCTGCCAGGCCGGGAAGGTGGAGGCGCAGAAGATGGTGAGTTTTTTGGGGAGTTTGGGGTCGAAGGCGATGGATTTGCCTTTCTCTTTGCGTTTTTGCTGGGAGGCTTCGGCGGAGGTGATGGCGGAGGTGGTGGCGCGGACGTAGTCTCTTGCGGCTGTGAGGGCGCGGTTGGGCGGGAGTACTTGCGGCCAGAGGGCGGTTTGGATGGTGGTGGGGTTGTGGAGGACTTCTTGCCAGATGTAGTCGGCCCAGTGGGGGGCGATGGGGGCGAGGATGAGGGCTTGCAGGCGGATGTAGTGGTGGATGAGGGCGTGGTGCATGCCGGTGCTAGCGGCCGTAGTGGCTTCGCGGTAGAAGTCGCGAGAGGAGGTGAAGTCGTAGAGGGATGATTTGAGGGCAAGTTTGTAGTTTGTGCTGGGTTGGGGAATTAGTGTGTGATGCTTTAGGGGTTTGAGCTGGGGTCGCTTACGCTTCATAGTGTTGGTAGGCTTCGTGCACGAGAGATTGGATTTCGTTCTCGAAAAGTTGGTCCCAGAAGTTGTCGGATGGCCCGGTGCGGAGACTGCTGTCTTTGACGACCTCTTCGCACCATTCTTTGAGGGTATGTAATCTTAGAATTACTTGATTTGCAACTGATTCCTCAAAGTTAGCGTCTTCGACTCCGTCTCCAGCATCCGCGAGTGCTACACGGCAGGCATCGGCGCCGTACTTCTTGACTGCATCGTTCAGAGTCAGGAAGTTCCCGGTGCTCTTGCTCATTTTTTCACCGTTGAGTAGCAAATGTCCATTTGCTCGCACGCCACGGGGCCAGTACTCCCTCGGGAAGAGGGCAGTGTGTACGTAAAGGAAGAACGTGAGATGATTAGGAATGAGATCCTTGCCGGAGATGTTGACGTCTAGAGGATACCAATACTCAAATTCTCTTCTTAGAGTCTCCAGATCAGCTTTTGTAATACCGCTCTGTTTGATCAATTCGTCGCTAATCTCTCGCCGACAGTAAACGTAGTCCCAGACTTCGTCAATCATCTGTTCCGGCTTGATATCAAGGAGTCCTGGTTGATCGCCAAAATTGTTACTATGCAGGAGATGTGCAATTGCGTAGTAGGCCATGTAGACTGTGCTGTCACTCAAACTTTCGACAAGGAATTTTGGATCCCACGGGAGCTTTGAACCCAAACCGTAAGTTCTTGCGCAAGCCCAACGATTTAGCCAATATAGGTTCTTCTCGAATCCGTGTCGGGTCTCTGATGCATATAACTCCATGTTAGCCTCCATGTGGTCCAAGACCTGTTGTCGCCATTCTGGGTCGTTCTCGCCGTAATTCAGAAACCATTGACCAATGTAGGCGACCACACATTCATCACCACTTCGACTAACAACATGGCCATTGGGCTCTGCGTACTCGAAGGCTTCACTGGTTTTAATCAAAGCTTCTTTGACCTTGGGCTTAGCGGCCTCTACTGGCTGCCCTTTGAAATCCCCTATAAGCATGGTCCCCTTGTAATATCCTTCTCGGTATGCCAAGTCCTTTGCCTCTGCAAGCTGCTTTGCATCCTTTGGCGAGTTGATCTTCATTTTCTCGACCAGGAATTTAGCTGTAAGGTTGCCATAAGATGGTGTTTCTATGATGGGTGGGATTTCCAGTTCTGCCCATTCCTTGTTTATTCCATAGTATTCCGCTTTTTTAGCAAGGTCTGTGACCGTTGCGTAGTCATCAGGGCTGTCAGAAGGCACAGATGTTACCACACCCGTCCCTTTAGTTGCCACTACAGACTCCATGGGCAAAATACGCACACCTTGCTTATGGATGGACAAAGGAGCCACAGCTAGAGTACCCACAAAGGCTGATCCTGGCAATTCTGCTACCATAGGCAGCTCTTCAATCTTTGAGGGAAAATGATCGCTTTTGAAGAAAGTGCCCTGGAACGCCATGTTCCAAGCCGCGCGCTTCGTAATGACATAGTATTCGCCTTCAGATACCTTAAAGATACCATATGTAATTTTTGGCCCTACGAAGCAGCAAGTCTGACCATACATAGTCTCCGGTCGAAGAGTTGCGGCAACAAAGTAGACATTTGCCATTTCAGGAATCTTCCCATGAATGATTTCTGCGGCTTTTAGTGACCATTCTTTGACTTTGATCTTTAAAGCTGTATAATCTTGTGGTCCGACACCTTCCCCTTCGGTTCTGTCATGATCCATGCATGGCTGTCCATCTTTGGGCGAGTACACCGTGTAACGAACACCATACTGTACCTTATCTAATTCCTTGAGGCGGTTCATCTGCCATCGAACGAAAGCATCATAATACAGATTAGCGTCCGTTGTGACAACTGAACGTCTCCAATCAATTCGTGCTCCGAAGTTGTTCATGTCTTGCTTGACCAGTGGAGGAAAGTATTTCAACCAGTAATTAGCATCCGCGAACTTGTGGATCTCTGCCTTCGGTATACCTAGGGCTAGCATAATCTGAAATTGATACTTGAGCTTAATAGTCTTCGCCGAAGCTTTGGCCTTGTTTGAAGTAAATTTGGTGATGTCTTCTTTAGTTTCTTGCGTGGGAGCTGGAGGCAGCACTGCCTGCTCACTGGCACCTTCTTCCTCATGGTAGCGCTCGAAATTTTTGCCAAATTTGCGGACATCGTCTGTCAATTTGTCCGCGCATGCTTTGATTGGCATGCCAGTGCAATGAAAGCCCAAGGGAAAAAGAACACGCTTTCCTTGCATTCTAGCAAACCCAGCTGTAAACTCAACCTTGCTTGCGGTAAAACTATGTCCAGCATGTAAAGTCCCATTCATGTAAGGATAGGCGAAAACGCCGTGAAATCTAGGGTATTTTTCTCGCAGCTCAGCTGCGGACATGGTACCCGTAGGGATTTCGGATATTGAGGGAGCATTAGCATTAAAAATCCCAGATTCTTGCCATTTGGCCTGATATCTCTTCTCTATTTCGATCAGTGTGTCTCTTTTCTCTGTCTTCGATAACGGTCAATATATAGTTCTATGTAATCCACTTGAGAAGCTCAGCTTGCTCACATTCTCCATTTTCAGCGTTTTCTTTGCGCTGTTCTTAGGGTCCATGGCCTCCCCGTTAGGGACACCGTTAGACATTGCCATATTTCAAGGATCAGGAGGTACTGTCGGTCGGGAGGCAGATTATGAATAAGATATCATATGAAATTCTTTGCGTTCAACTTTTGTATGAATCATTTCCGTTGTGCCTTTAGTACGGAGTACTGCAAGGAAGGGTTGCACAGGTTGATAGAAATACGGATGGCGACATCTCTACGGCGCGCTAGTGGTCCCTACGGGGAGTCCCTGGAGTCCTTTCGTCTCGCAACCTCTCATATCCTGTGTCTTCACGATATCATGTTTCAAGCAACTTTATCGCGCGCCGCTCAAGCTTCGTCATCTGCTGTGAGAACTGCCATAAATAATCCTTACAAAGCTCAGAAGCAATGGCCGCCCGACTTCACTAAACTTAGCACAAAACATCAATTCCGGTTCGAACGCAGGTACCGTCGACGGGCCAAGCTCAAGTGGGCCCGACCTCGATGGATGAAGATCACGAAAATAGCGCAATGGGGCCTTCCTTCTTGTAAGTACGATCTCTCGTTGGACTCGCCAACACTACTTAAGTTGATCCTGCAGTTGTCCTTGTGTACGCAGTGCTTGTGATGGATTGGGGCGACCTAGAGACTCCTTTCCCAGAGGTATGTGTACTTCGAGTTTGCTTGAGAAGTTATCTGTGATCATCGACTGATTGACTACCAGTTTCGACAATGGTTGAAACGGCAAGCGGGCTCAATCTGGACCACGAGCGCCACGCAGCTTCCAAGCTCTGCTCTGAAGTCTTCGATTGATGGAGCGAGTGAAAAACCATCGTCTTCATAGAGGAGTCGCTACTGTTGTGAGACACTCCAGCCAAAGGCTCAATTGTTGAGAACAACCGCGCGCGCGGGTTTTAGGATGGCCCTTTCGATGCACCACTCACGCCCTGTCATCAAATCAACTAAACGACGTTCTTACCCTACAGCTGGGTGCAATGTGGTCTCGAATTAGAATCGAAGCTTTAGAGCGGCGTTGAAAATCCTAGGGAACTCTGGAAACGAACACTTCGTCTTGAAGGTTCGGGACCAATTCCACAGCTGGGGTTTGCTGATGTTCGCTAAAGCAGGTATCGAAGAAAGTGAAATGCTGTAAGATATCGATTTGGACCGCTCTAACACAAACAGCAATGGCGGCGACTTACGATCACCAGTCGGGTATCACTATTCATGCCATCCCCTTGAGAGATTCTAAGCCATTGGTCCTACTCGAACTATGTATAATTCCGTTATGGTGACTAGCTTGTTGTACTTCCGATACTGTACATAAGTAAAGATATATATAACCTTGCTATTGATCCTAAACTATGAAATACATAAATCCTCTCGGGTCATAAGCTACATATTCAACGAGAGATCCAATACTAGACATGACTCCCTTCTGTTAAAACCACAAGGTTAGCAGACCCACGATTAGGCCTGTTCATGAATTCAAGTACTTGTCGCGCCTATGTCGCGCTACGCCAGAGACCCTGTAGATCGTCCGGAAGGAAGTCGCCAGTTGCCGTTCTCCAGGATAATTATCTAAGCGGACGGCATCACTACGACATCCATTCAGGATATTCAGAGTTGTCAATACATATCGCGCTCGTTTGGCTTTTTCGCTGGCCTTGCTAAGTTAGCTGGGTTTCGCTGAGGGTGTCTACACACTTCTCTGCTCTATACCCCCGTTGCCCGCAACAAGTACACGCTCCGCAAGTCGGTCTAACTTCGATTGTAGCGCCTGAAGCCTACCTAGTGACCGCATGAATTAAGCAGCAAACACCGTTGGCGAAAGCTATTAGGAGAGCGTATCGACCTGGTGCAAATTGAGGATACCTCTACGTGCTTGTTAAGAGAGCAAGCAGAGTTCTGCCCAGATGACTTGTCGTGCGCCTTAGATCTTTGCCGTGTCCCATCGCCTACCCGCGTCCCCCACAAGACTTGAGGCTAGGCGACATGCCATGGCGGCCTGTGCCTCGAATAGCTTTCGCTGTCGCGATTTACCCATTCCAGCCTTCGTCTCCGGCTGACCTCCCACTTGAGCTCGGAGACGAGCTCTACATAATCGAACAAGGAGGCGCTGAGGGCTCGTGGTATCGAGGCTATTTGGTCGCACCGCCTTCATTGTTAGCTGGATTGACAAGTGTAAAAGGGCAGACGCTGGAAGCTAGGGTCTTCTCTGGCATCTTTCCAAGGTGCTGTGTAGAGGTTCGAGAAGTACTGGGCGATGGAAGGGCAGAGAGTCACGGTCGTGCCAAGGACTCCAACCATGATGGCCTAGAAAATGGCGACGTTGGCGGAAACTCTCAACGTGATCAGGAATTCCTCCGAGGGACGAACGGTGTCTGGAGGAATGCTAGTAAGAGGGGGACGTTGGACGGAAGAGAGTCCATCGCGATAGGAGGGAGCTCGCAAGAATTAGGACCTGAAAATTTGCTGGCCCGATCTCCATCACAACGGAAGCTTGAGATTAACGGCCGAGCGCTGGGCCGGAAACTTTCACATCAGTCGATAACCTCCCGGGGATCTCGAAGTTCTCTACTTCTTTCAAATACCAAGACGACAAGGCATCTTAGTCCCGGTGCGAAGCGGCCGCCAGCACCTGTCCCTATGCTCAAAATTGGCGATGAGACCCCGACTTCCAGCTCTGAGCCCTTAGTGGACGAGATTGCTTCTTGTCTCCGCGAATGGCATTCTAAAAACCTACACGAATTACTCCTCTCCCGGCGATACTCTGTTCTGGAGAAGTTATCCGAGCTAGTCTATCATTTGGACTTCTCCCGCCGACAGCTTCTACATGGCGTGCTCACTGCACAAGAGCTCGAAGCATTGCGAGAGCAAGCGATATGGGAACTAGTCCGTGGCAACAAGATGCTCAGTGGAGAGATTATAGTCAGGGATCCTAAGCAACATGGTCGTCTTCTGACCGGCGATGATTCGGCTCTGGAGCTAACAAGGCTTCAATCGTCGATGAGTTTGCTTGATCAGCAGCCTCTCCCTCAACATGAATCAGTCGACTTGCATCATCTTATGGTGGAGTTGAAGGCTTGTGGAAACAACGTCCTCGTCTCACCTACGCTGACGGTTCACCTCTGTTCCCGAAACCAAGGAGAACCGCCGAAACCGCTGACAGAGACTTTCTCACTAGAGGTCCCCTCACAAGACGGATTTGACAGCGTAGCTGCAACAGGTAATTTGCGCACACTCTTCACAGATTTGACCTCCATCGACATCGGGGAGAAGTCTGGATTTGAAACCCAGATATTCTTAGTCATCAACGTCTACGCCGAGCAACTTACACAAACCCCTTCACTGACGGCGACATCGAACTCAGGCCCCAGGATCAAGTCCTCTTCGCCCGGAAGGCCGACTACGAGCAATTCTCCAGGTGCGGCGTCCACGAAAGGAGCGCGACGAAGTATGATGTGGAAGCAATTGGGGAGTACCCGTAGTCGAGGTCAACCCGAGCCTGGTGTCTCTCAAGTACCATCCATTTCCGAGTCTTCAATGTCTCTTGAGGATAGTGATAGACCGAGTCTCCAAGAAAGCCTACGTCCACTCACGCAGCAGGGGCCACAATATGTGAGACGAAGAATAGGCGTTGGAGTCATCAATATCAAACAGCTTTTTGGACAAAGTCGAAGTACGGAGCAAACGGTATCGATATGGTCAGCTGCTTCAACCATCTCCGAGTCGCAGGACACGAAATCTCCGAGCGACCAACTCGTCCATGATTTGCTTAGTAGCCGGTCTGGCCGTGTTGCAAAATCTAGGAGCATCGACCATGTCCGTCTGGCGTTGCATTCCTTCGCAAGTCCAGATGCAAAAGTCTTAATTAATAATACTCCGACTTTACTGCAAAGCATAGCATCAACTTCGAAGCTTGGATTCTCTGGTGCACCAACAAAAGCTAGATCTGATATTTATCTGACCTTGTCCGAGGCATTCTTACCGGCTCAGGCCCTCCTATCACATCCAGAACGCGGAACAGTCGCAACCTCGCCGAGTCTCACCCTGCGAAATGTGCAGCTCACTCTCGAGGTGCGAAGGAAATCTGGCGAGCGCATCGAAAACTGTATATTTCCAGCCTCCAATAGCCTTGGTCAGACTGCATGGCGCACATGTGCAGCTGAACGCGGTGAGCCCTGGAACGAAGTTGTCAAGCTTGTTATTCCCAGCAATGACGTGTCAGAAGCTCATCTTATCATGAGCGTAGCGGACGCCCCGGGTTTCCCGTTCGCGCTTAGCTACATCCCTCTTTGGGATCAAGAGGCATTCATTAGAGACGGCCCGCATACGCCGTTGCTTTACCTATACGACAAGCTAACCTCAAGCGCGGACAAGGGTCGGGGAGCTTACCTGGCCTTCCCCTGGAGCTCGCGAGCAAAAGATGACACTTCTAAGGATGAGACCTTAACTGGTCCTGTGGCGACGTTAAAGGTTGAGTCCTTTCTCTGCAGTACTGTTTTCTCTCAAGAAAAAGTACTACTTGGTATTTTGAAATGGCGAGAGCAATCTGCAAGCCAGCTTCTAGATCTGTTGAGACGCTTTGTCTTTGTCCCCGAGATTGAGATAGTAAAGCTCGTTAACAAAGTTTTTGACGCGTTATTCGGGATACTGATTGAGAACGCTGGCAAAGAAGACTATGAAGATCTAGTTTTCAATGCTTTGGTTACAGTCCTGGGGATTGTCCATGACCGTCGCTTCAATCTAGGTCCGCTCGTGGATCTATATGCGGAAACCAAATTTGATTATCCCTTCGCGACCCCTTGCTTGGTCAGGAGCTATCTTAGACTTTTGGCCAAACCCTCCGATCCGCAGAACTCAAGATGTCTTCGAGCAACGTTCAAAGTGGGCCGTCAGATCTTGAAATTCATCATTAGCGCCCGCGCAAAGCAGAAGATCAAAGAGGCGAGTATCGGTATCACCAACACACAACCAACCTTTAATCGCGACTTGAAAAAGATTTTTGCGGCCTTGGAATCCCTGATCAAGGATCCAGCACCTATCCTAGTCGGGAGCAAAACTCTTGTTGTTCAGCACATGCATACCTGGCTCCCGGAATTAGTTGGAACATTTTCGGAAGATGAGATACTCCAGATTGCCCTTAGCTTTCTAGACTCATGTGTTGCTGTTCAAGGCAAACTCATCCTATACAAACTTGTACTGATACTCAACCTTTCTAAGATGACTACTCTTACTAACAATTCGGTACGCCACCGGATAGCTACACGAACAGCCCAATGGATAGACCCTTACTGGGGTGTGAACGATAATGATTCGGATCAATGGCGTGAACAAATCCGCTTATGCTGCTCTATTATATCCTTACGGATTGAGAAATCTGTATGTGAGGTATCTGGGTACTTCGTCAAGATCATCCAGTCTTATCGCAGCCTTCAAAAGTCTGGCCGCGTTTCAAATGCTAGTCTGTCACTTCTTTTTCCAAACACGTATCCATTTCCTAGCAAGCCTGTTCTCAACAGTCTACACTTCGATGAGGCGCTTACAGAACTTGCGGCGCTCCTCGCCCAACTAGCCGGAAAGCCAATCGCTTCAAGTCTCAGCCAATCGAGCTCTGATGTTGTGGACCTCTTAGATACTGCTTTCGAAGTAGTCACGTCCATCCTGTCAGGGGCTGCTTTTCCGAGTTCATGGCTGAGCCTCCACATCTATCACCACAAGTCGTCATTGCAGATACTCGAGTCAATTTACGAGGTGATCGTTGTGGACTTTCTTCCATCTCCCGAGGAAGCAGATAACTTCAATACAGAGCTGTGGCGCAAGTATTTCATTACGTTGCTCACACTGTTAAGAAGTACAACACTTGCACTTGAGACCTTTCCCGAGCAAAAGCGACGAGCTGTTTGGAAAATTGCGGGTGATGTACGTGAGCAAGGAGCAATTCTGCTCAGACGAAGCTGGGATGCGATTGGCTGGGATTCGAGTCCTGAAGAACAGAAGCATTATGGCCTCACCCGCTTAGGTGGCTTCCAAGTGCAGTACGTTCCAAATTTGGTGGCTCCGATAGTGGAATTATGTTTGAGCGTGCATGAAGGTCTCAGGAGTGTTGCGGTGGGGATCTTGCAAACCATGATGGTGAGTGAATGGACGTTGAGCGAGGACTTGTCCATCATTCAAGCAGAGATGATTGAATGCCTTGATCTTGTGTTCAAAAAGAAGAGAGTTGGTGAGGGCATAACCCAGAAGCTATTCGTGAACGAGCTGCTTGGACTGTTTGAAAGTCTAGAACAGAGCCCGGGTGAGCCCTTGTGGAACGCCGTCAGGTCCTTGGTTTCTACTGTTGACGAGCTACTGGATCTCCTTGGGGCTGTGCACAGTATTGACGCAACGGAGACCTTTCAAATCTTACATACGCTACAACTCATGGACTTCCTTAAAGACATGCAGAAAGAGAGTATTTTTATTCGATACGTCCATCAGCTGGCGCAAATACAAGTTCACCTGCATAATCCCACAGAGGCGGCTTTGGCTCTGCGCCTTCATGCGGATCTTTATACATGGGACTCAACTAAAGTCCAATCGCTCGTAGATCCAGAATTTCCCCAACAAACGTCCTTTGAACGAAAGGAGCAGCTATACTTCAACATCATCAAATACTTTGAGGAAGCAACAGCCTGGAGCTGTGCGCTGGCAAGCTATCGAGAACTTGCTGATCAGTACGAACATCACCATTACGATTTTGCCAAGCTTGCAAGAACCCAGCGTGCCATGGCCAAGATCTATGAAACAATTACAAAAGGTGAAAGGTACGCTCCACGGTATTTTCGAGTCATTTATCGAGGTCTGGGCTTCCCCTCGAGTCTTCGAGACAAGCATTTCATCTTCGAAGCCGGACCTTCTGAGAGGCATACCATGTTCGCAGATCGGTTGAGGCAGCAACATCCGTCAGCTCAGATCGCTTCTTCCAGCGAGACCAATGACTTGGAAGGCCAGTATCTTCAGATATTTCCAGTAAGTCCCTATCGAGAAACCCGGCATTCAATCTACCAGCAGTCAAGGGTGAACCAGTCTGTGCGAGAGTACATACTGTCCACACAACCCAATCGCTTTGCCGTCACATCACGACGCCATTCTCCTGCATCGGGTGTCAAGGATCAGTGGATCGAAAAAACAATCTACACAACAGCAGACTCATTTCCGACCATCATGCGAAGGAGTGAGATCATTGCCGTTGATGTCGTACGTTTATCGCCTTTGCAGACCGCGGTCGAGAGAACTACTAGGAAAAGCACGGAAATGTCCATCCTTGGTAAGCGCATAATTGATGGTGATGAATCAAAGTTCACGAACCTTTCGGATGCTATCAGTAGCTCCGTCGATCCTACATCAATGACAAGCGTAGCTCAGTATCGTGAGCTTATATCCATGGCGAAAGAAGGCAGCAACAACGAGGAGCGATTTGTAGAAAGCCACGTTGACCCTCTCGAAAAGGCTCTGCAGTTGGCCCTGCTCGATCATGCTTCAACGCTAAGGCATTGCTTATCGCTGTTCACGCGACCCGCTTACCTTAACACGCAAGAAGCCTTGACTCAGCATCTTCAAGCAATGTTCGCTCCCGAGATAGCTCTCCTTGAACCCCAAATACCCGTTGTTCCACCTCCGAAGCCCCAATTCCCCATCTCCCCGCCGCAATCCCCTTCTGAAGTCTTTTCCTCCGCACTCCCTACGTCTCCTACCCTTTCCAATGGTAACCACACCTCGAAGTCTTCTATCCCTCAAACTCCACCCTCGAATGATGCGAGATCTCACTCTCACCTCAGCCTTGGATTCCTCAAAGCGCCTCCGATACCGAATGGCTTCTCTTCTCATCCTTCTTCTACGGGCGAAGATTCGGTCTCTAGCAGTAGTCAACGCAGCAGCGCGGTGGCGGGCTCCGAGGACGGCTCGGTGACGAGGCAAACTGGTACTGAAACAGTCGAAAGGCCTGCGACGGCGCATTCTGGGCGGTCAGCAAGCATGAGGAAGAGATTGAGCATTCTTGGAATTGGAAAGTCGAATAAGGGGAGCGTGAGGAAGAGAGATAGGGGAGGGGTTAGAAAGCTGATCGAAGAGTGATGAGACACGAGTGATATAGTGTACAGGGCCAGTCTATGGCGCGAAGTATACCTGTTATGATTATGGTTTTGCAGTGGAATATCACCCCGGATGTTCTGGATACGTGGCGGACAGGGAACCAAAAGGTTCTACTGTAATACTAGAGCAGGACGTAACATAGGAAGGAGCAGAAGACTGGCCATCTGGACTTGGTCCACCCAGAATTCTGGAGGGGGTTACCTTTTGTCTACCTTACCTCGCTTCATAGCGTTTCAGCGGGGGGTTTATTCGATTTGCCCTTTGAGGCCTAATTTACATATCCCCGTACGCGATTTCTTTGGCAGTGTTGAATGTAAGATCAAGCATTTGAGAATGTTATAAAATTTCTAATTGAGGGCTTGGTGATGAGTGATGGGTTGCTGCGGAAAGTTTGTACAAAGTGGCTTTTGAGTACCTGCGGAACCCCTTGGATCAATGCAAGAGGTAACCCAACTACAACAATCCCGCCCTTCCACACCTAATCCCCCGTATTCGCCCCATTTCGACTCGGTCCGTGCCTGGCGTCATCGTAGGCATACATATATACGACTGCAAACCCCTTGAACCTCCTTTCACATCGCTCTCGGATCGTACATCGGATTATGGATGCACAGTCCTCATTTTCCTGAATTTATTGCGTAAGAGGGTGGAAGGATGGCTGAGGAAGGGGGTTTGGGGGGTCTGAGGTTGGCTGGGTGGAGGGGACCAGTTGATAGATGGGGAGATGGATAGAGTTTGAGATTGGAGTGATGGGACGAGAGGGGAAGAGAGGGGAGAAGAGGAGAGAAGAGGAGAGGAGAGGAAGAGGAAGAGGAAATGTTGTCTTGGGGGAGCAAATGAGGAAGGTCGCGAAGCGAAGGACCTGGGAACTCAAGATTTCGGGAGATGACAAATGGAGGGCTGGGAAGTAGGATTTCTAGAGAGGGACAACACGAGAAGAGTTGGGGGGGGGATAAACCTCGAGTGTAAAGTTCATTAACCAGAAAGCCACCGAAAAATCAAACACCATTGCAAAGCCGCAAGCACAACCCAGATCAACCTCCCGTAAACAACTTCAACGTCAATGTCCGAAACGCGCATAATTCAACCCCCTAACCCCCTTACTGTCGCCAGAACTACAGAAGATGCAGCGCTTCCACCGTGTAGGTAAGATTCGAGGAGAGGCGGTAGCTGTTCCACCCAGTTTGCGAAAGGGGGGGGGGGGTTTCTTTGTGAATTCTCGCATGTCTGAAAGCAGAATATATCCTCTACTGAGCACATCAATATAGAAAGCTTGCGCCGCGTGATTAGTGCTGTTAAATATCAATTGTTCAATCCACATCAGTAGTCACCGATTGTCGGGACTGGCTTACGAGTCCGTTTTCAGATATCGTAGGTGTTTTCGGATTTGGAAGGTATCAGTAGTAGTATCAAACCATGGTACGTCACAAGCTGGACCAACACAATATGAGCCCGAGGGGTCAATGCAAGGATCCAAGAGAATGCGAGAGTCTTCAGCGATAGAATGACGGAAATAAAGGTTCCCATATGCCGGAAATCGGATTGGAGAAAGCTGATTTTCTATTTTCGTAATATTCTCAATGAGTCGGAGACGCTGAAGCTCATTCATGTTCCCCCAAACCTCGAAAAGCTGGACCCCCGTGGCCTTCTCCACGATGATGTACTCTTCCGGTACGATTAGAGGCATCAGAATTCCACGTCAGAACGCTTGGGACGGGAATTTTTGTATGAGTTCGGACTAAACTGGTCAGCTGAAGTGCTGTGAACAAATATCGAGAGGTTACCATATTCGAGAACGGCTGCTTCTGAAGCTGTGTTATAGACTGCTCGCCCAGCATTGGAGCACGGGATCTTCGCAATCACTTCTATACCAGTATCCAACGTGATCAAAAGAGCCTGGTTGAAGCCTCCTTCCATCTTGTTGATCTTGCAAACCTTCGATTCATTGTTACCAGCAAGGGATTGTTACAAGCTCACATAGCTCTTCTACATTGAACTTAACATAGCGTCGCGACAATTGCTGATCTTCGTTGACCAGAAAATGGCCGTTTGCGTAGCGAAAAATGTCCTTGCGATTGATACGTTTGCCTACTACAATTAGTACTTGGAGTCCATGTCAACCTTATATTTACGTACCATGATTCGTAAACGTAATGGGTTTTGAGTTATATACGACATGCACTTTGTCATTCTAACTTCTATCATTCCCTACCGTAGTAAACCCTTCGATACTAAGCCATCCAGACCTTCCCCAGCAAAAAGCTAGTCTAAACACATTCCTTCGGGATCAGGAAACCGTCAAAGTACTGCTTCAGACCATCTACGTCTTCAAGCTCGCCAACATAACCAACTACCTGATCCGGTCGTGTAACGACCAAACAGCCCCTCGCGGGATCAACACCATAGAACCTATGCGCATCACCGGACACCTCGCTTGCGGCTGATGCTGGAGACAGATCCATGAAGACCCTGCTATAATCGTGCCCTTGCCTTCCATCAAAGGGGAAGAGTGTTTGATGGAAATCGGACAGCTCGACTTGCGCTGTCCTTGGAGCGCAATGGAGAAGGAACACTTGGATGATGGATGATCCTCGAGCGTTTACGGACACGTACTTGCTAAGAACTCCATTTGAAGAGACTGCGAGGTCCTCGCCGAGGGTATTGACGCGGTTGAGTTGCGTTTTGTTCGAAACGTCGCCACCGAAGACAATGAGGCGCCAGCACCCGTCGCTTTTGAGGAGATCTTGGGTTTCCCAGCGGCATGCATCAGATTGAAGGAGGACCTGGTGGCTAGGTAACCTTTCGCCCAGGGTGACATTCATTGCTAGGTATGCTTTGGCGAGGACGTTCGCTTCATGTGAGCTATTGGGCAGCTGCCAATCCTGCTGTCGCTCGCTCGCGACCCCAGCTACAAGCGAGCTTGGTGGATAACGCACATAAACTCCACTCAGGAATCTCCTTGCTTGCCCGTAAACTCGATCGAGTTCTTCTAGATCAGGCTTGCCCGAGAGTAAGCGGGACATGGTACGATCCAGAGCAATGAGCTGTTGAGCAACAGGCCCACGTTCTGCCTCGTAGGTTTTCAGAATGGATCGAGTGAGCTGGCCCTTTAAGACTCCACCAAGCTTCCAGCCAAGATTGAAGGCGTCTTGGATGGAAACATTCATGCCTTGTCCACCTTTGGGCGTGTGCGAGTGTACTGCATCGCCAGCCAGGAACACACGCTCGTACAAAGTGTAGTGGTTGCTAACTCGCTGCCCCACTCGATATATCGTCCACCAGTCGCAGTAGGTGTAGCGCAACGTGTAGGGCGCTAAAATCTTGTTTGCTTCGACAAACATACGTTCTGGAGTTATTGCATTTGCGTTGCCGCCCGTTTCCATAGCCGGAAGTTGAATGTAAAGTCTTGTCAGCCTATCCTCCCGAGGAACATTCAAGATAGTCCCCGCATTAGACTGTATAGTGCACAGCTTACGAATACTAGAAGATGTATCAGCAATAGTGATATAGGGAGAGGACGACTTCGCATCAGCTTTTCAGAGGGTTGAGCGCAATGCTCCAACGCTTTAGTGTAGCCGGGGCATGGGTTCCAAACATCGAGTTGCAAAGGGAACTTACTCTGGAAAGTCGGTGATTGGGATAACATCGATAACGGCCCAAAGCTCATCAGTGCTCTCACCTTCATTGATGAAGCCTAACTGCCGTCGCGTCCAGCTGTGCGCTCCCTCGCAAGCGAGAAGATATTTAGCTTGAACAGTTTCACTCTGACCTTCTTTCCCACTACTTCTATAAACCAACTCATCAGCGTCTTCTGGACCCCGCTTAGTGGCACAGAAGCCTCTCTCTTGTATGATGTTACCATTCTCTTCAATGCTGTGGGCATTGGTCTCGGAGATGTCGATCTCTTCCTTTTCCAGATGGTGCAGGTCAATGGTGATTGGGTAGGCATCAGTTTCATCTATTTGAGACTCGTCCACTTGAAGAGACTTGGGCTCTATGCCGCGTTCTACTTCAATACCAGACCTTTGTGTGATACTGTCAAGCAGGTGGGCTTCAGTATGCCCTTGATGAAGGGTGACCGACTGAAACCTGATGGCATGATTTTCATATCCATAGTAGCAACAGCTTACCTAGAGACATCTGATCCGAAGGTTGGCTCTCTCCGGATTCGATGGATTCTACCCTCTTCATTGGGAGCCTTCAGATGATCAGAGCTTTTCGAGAACAATTCCTGCAAACGAGAAAAAAGGGAAGAGGATCAAGAAGACAGGTAAAAGTGAACAACAACGAGCAACGTACCCATGCACACCAGTCTAGTGCTGATGCGGAGGTTTTGTTGATAACGTCTGCAATACCAAAACTGTCCAAAATTTCCAAAGTCCTAGCATGAAACCCATCCGCATGGCCATTAAGGACTCTAGTCCCACGTTTGTCAATAATGCGCGTCTGTATCCCAAGTTGGGCCATTCAAAGGGCTGCCATAAGCCTGTTACAACAGTAAAGGACAGTCAGCTGTTGGCCATTATGTCAATCAGGAAGACAGTAGGGTGAGTATCTAACATACCCAGTAGGTCCTGCTCCGATAATGAGTACATCTACCTTGCTTGACATACTGTAAAACCGTTCTCGATATATCCACTCGACTTGTAGTTGTGCTTGTAAATATGGTCAGAATGGCAAAGCCAATGAGTGTACTAAGCAATGTCTTCAATGAGCTTGAAATCAGTGTGAACCTGAAGTATAAAGTCATGCATAGAGCATCTAACGTTCTTATATACATGAAAAAAAAAACAGTGCAATTGGCGTATCACGGAAACTCGCGCCGGTTTAAAAGCCGAAATGCGAATCCTAATGGATGAACAGGTTGCTATGTAGGGTAAATCAAAACATAATGCACAATATCATGAAACTTTGGTCTTACCGAAAGCCCTGGTTTCGTATCATGTCACGGAACGTTCGGCATGAGAGACCTAGACCTTCGGCATCCGGGCGTAGACCTTCCGGTAGATATTGTGGAACTCATCGAATAGGGGTGCTTGAATCCTTCCCGTCTCTGAGCCGGCTATAGAGGTCGGCGGCGAGTAGAGCAGAGCGAACCGTGTTCTTCAATTGACTCCCCATCCTGCTCTTCAGAGCGCAAGCCATAGCTGATGTTGACGCTTCTGCTGCCGCCGGCGCCTCGCCCAGCGTCATTGGTGTCATGATCCTCTGAATGATCGTCTCCAGTACTATCGGCTCTTCTGTAAGCCGTCGGCCAATAGGATCCGGTGCCCATGACCTTGGCACGTTCCCCATCAATCATCGCAGGCCTCCGACATGCGACCTTATCCGTTCCTGCGTCTGCTCCAGCGATGATTCCTTCTTGCCAGCCTAACCTGGTATTAGATTGTAGAGCTCCGCGGGCATCCGCTGGGATATTGAGCACTGCTAACGTTGACGACCGGTGCCGGTACATTTAAAAAGGCGGAGGCTCTGGTCTGAGCTTCCTCAGCCTTTCAACATCGAAGTTTTACGCCCAAGAAGACTGTGGTACTTCCGTTGTAGTAATTTCGAATCATACGTTCGTTTCTGTTTCGTCCCTAGTAGATAGAGGCATCCTGCACGCTCGCTGTTGGGTGAGGATTGCGAGCCAGTTCGGACAAGACCCTTGTAGTATATAGATACTCTCCTCTTGTAGCTTTCAGATGAACTGTCACCATCCACACAACTCTCAAGAAGTTGTGCAGTAGAGTTTGCCATGAGCCTTGGGAGCTCGACCTAAAATCTTGCATCGGATCGAGCAGTCATATGGAGCCATAGAAGTTTAACGTCATGAAGCTGACATTCGAGGACAACCTTAGGAGAAGACTAGGAACATGTTCACGACATGACGCAGAGGGTTAGTGAGCTCCCCCTTCTACCGTTGTAAGCAATGTCACGAGAACCGAGATATGCAAAGACTGAGGATGTCTGTCCAGACATAGCTGTAGCCATGCATGCGCTTCTTAAGGTGGTGATACTGCCGTCAGACCATCTTGTACGTAATAAGACAGCCTGATGGTATCTTGATGAACTCGACACCTATACAATGACTTCGCATCCGATCTGCTAGTAACCGATCCTTGATGTTATCCAGACTATATACCAAGGCAATGGTATCAACTGCAATATGCTGTTGTCTAAGATGGATGACTCCAATTGATCTAGGGCATGACTAAGTATGAACGGCTAGAGGCGGTCTTCCACCAAAATTCATTCCATCCCGGATTCATCCAGAACTAACCTCTTCCTTCACCCGCTCCAAAAGCTCCCAAGCTGTAACCAGCATGTCTTTCTATGACGAAATCGAGCTCGAAGACCTGACATACCACCCCGCCACCCAACTCTACACCTATCCATGCCCCTGCGGCGACCAGTTCGAGATCTCTTTGGCAGATATGAGAGACGGAGAAGAGGTGGCGGTATGCCCGAGCTGTAGCCTGCAGGTCAGGGTTATCTTTGATTTGGTGAGTTTTGATTCTTGATTTGGGAAAGAGTATGTGGGGAGAGCGGGGAGGAAGAGTAGGAAGATGGCCGCAAGTAGGGGCATCATGGGAAACGGAAGGACCCGACGGAGGGGCCAAATGTTTTGAGAGCGATTCGGCAAGAAGGCTTACATGTGTGCGCTATTAGGATGATCTACCACCTGATACTGACGCTGGAACCTCGACCGGGGCCCAGCCGGTCGAGGTCAGTGCCTGAACTGAGGATATCAGAGACAGGGCTAGTCGAAGGAGGTGAATTCATACAACCAGCAAATAGAGTATACTGCCGTGGTACGAGGGAGCTCAAGCTACAGGCAAGGCAGAAAGCAAACCTGAGGAAGGAGTTGGAGTCGCATGGAGATGAACCGGCGTGCGAGTTCGTTGCGCCTCGATAGGTTGAAAGACGGGACGCATGCCGCGGATATCTAGTAGGCCTTTGGACTGCGTGGCAGGACCTGGATTTCAGATTTGGGGCAGCTTTCGGCATTGCTATGTGGCCAAAAAGGAAGATCTTACAGATAGATGCATCAGCAGGCGTCTTTCTGAGAAGCGAGTATCTCACGGGGCTTCTCCCCAAATCTTCATACAAAACCAAAAACGCCATCCATGCTCTCCACGCGCCCTAGCATAAACCTGAATCTTCTCTTCCATCCACCCCCACCCCTCCCCCATCCCCCGCTCTTCCCAACAACTACCTCACCGCCCACATCCCCGCCCCCCCACCACCCCCCAACCCTCCACCGCCAAGCGGCCTCTTCTTCACCACCCCCATCCCCCTCACCCCCCTAACCACCTTCTCCAACCCCGTCTCCACCACCACCCCCCCCACCACCATCTCCGCCAGCGTCGCATGCAGCGTCTCGAAATTGAAAATCAAATCCAGCTCGCACACATTCTCAAACAGGCGGTCCAGCGCCTCGACGAACACCTGGATCAGATCCAGCAGCGCAAGCGGGGATTCGGTGGAGGTGCTGATCAGGATGAAGTAGAGGGTGGCGTAGTGGCGGTAGGTGATGAGGGAGGGGGTGTCGTTGTGGGGGTGGGAGGGAGGGGACGACGGGGTGAGGAGCGGGGGGAGGGGGAGGAAGTTGCAGGAGGAGGGGGGGCGGTGGGAGACGAGGGTGAAGATTTCGGTGATGAGGCGTTGTTGGACGGAGGTGTCCTGTTGGTTGGGGGGGGGTTAGTTGGGGGGAGAGGTGGGGAGAATGTTGAGGGGGGGGGGGGGTACGAGTTGGGTGTAGAATTTTGTGAGGCGCGGTTGGCCGGAGTTGTTGAAGACAAGGACGGCGTTGATCATGGTAGGTGTTTAGTGGGATTGGAAATGGGGAGGTGGGCTGTCACCACATCTTGGGTTTGCGAGTGTGCTTGGGCTTGCTGGTATTTTGCTGGTATGTACGAGGGGGCTATGTAAGTAACGCGGCACCAATAAACCCCCCTCCCCATTCCCGCTTTCTATCCCACCGGCTCAACCACCCTTCCCTCCGCTCCTCCTCCCCGCCTTCTCTTCCGCCGTCCTCTTATCCCTCACCTTAAACCAAAACCCCAGCATTGCCATCGTTCTAAAACCATAACCTTTACAAGAGTAAATATACGAGTCCCAAACCGATCAAATATTCCAAGTAGCAATAAGTCCTGTTCGGCGTTCCTACTGGCTTGTCAGGCCCTGGTAGTAATTTTTACGTTCAAGGGCAGAGGCTCATTAAGCATCCAAACTTTCTGGTCAGACCAATCCTTCACGTTGTTTTCCGACAATGCAAGGTCGAAGCTCCAGATCACCTTTGCCACGATCAAGTTCATTTCAGCCCACGCCAATCTGTTCATGAGCTATTAGCTTACAAATTGAGGCGAGATAAAAACCTTTACTCACGATTTACCCAAACAGGCACGAGGGCCCACCATGAAAGGCTCATACATCGCTTTTCGGTCTGCATCAAATCGAGACTCGGCTTTCTCGAGCCACCTTTCTGGGTTAAAAACCAAGGGGTCCACAAAATTCACTGGTGACAAGTAAGCCGTCTTCTGCGCTATACCCACGCGCGTCTGGATGCTATGGTTAGTATGTCTGGACCTGATGAATTTGGACCGTGCTTACTCCTTCTGGAATGATTCGGCCACATATTCTCATTCCTGGACGGTTCACTTCACGAGGTAGAGCCACGGGTTCGTTTGTGTGCATACGGAGCGACTCCTGGAGTACCGCATGCAGATATGGTAAGCCAGAAGCTGATGCAACTGTGATGTCTTCCAGTCCGGTAAAAGCCCGCCTAATCTCTTCTTTAAGCTTTTCCATCACAGATGGTTTCTTGAGTGAAAACCAGATTGCGGCAGTGCAGGTGCTAGCCGAGGTTTCACTGCCTGCTAATACAAGAAGGGAAACAGTCGAGTAGATTTCTTCTATACTCATTCCCTTCTTGTCGTTGTTCTCGAGGATATACTTCATGAAATCTGGTCTCTGTGACTTTTGATTGATGCGACGGTCGACCTTTTGGCGTGTCATATCGTAGTGGTGTTCGGCTTTCGCCATCATGGAGCTAGGAACGCACCGTTGCATAATCGTACTTGCGGGAGGGAAGTAGTGTAAGGCAGTTAGGCGTGTTCCGAACTTGACGCCCTTGAGGATCATGCTTACCCATTCATGGTGCTCCATGCTCTCGAGGCTGTGAAATGATTCGCCGAAGCATAGATCGCCAATGATGTCGAAAGTCACAAATTGCAGCCATTTACATATGTTGACCTCTTGTGGATGTTCTTCCGGGGATTCGAGTTGGTCATGGAGTCGACTGATAAGGAGATCGGTGTACTTTATTAGAAGATATTCCTGTTCCCTCAGTGCCCTGTCAGAGAAGGCGTGAGAAACAATCCGCCTTTGCCGAGCGTGATTTTCATTATCGGCCGTGACCATAGCTTTCTCCCCAACCCCACTTTCCAGTTTTCCCACTTCAGCTCTTGGAAGTTGAGGACGGCTGGCATAAATATCTTGCCAAGCACAGGGTTCGATGAACGAAAGCTCATCTGGAGATATACGGACAACTTCCCCATAACTAGCATGAAGGGATGTGGTCCAATGAACGAGACGCCCATTGATAAGACGATAGACAAAAGGAATGGGCGTTGCTGCCGCTGTCTTGGGACCTGGGAAAGCGGCCAGAGGATGAAAGTAGACATTGTAAACCGCCGTAACAATGATCTTAACGAAAAAGGCGCCGAACAACTTTTTCAATTAGTCAAGGAAGAAAACATGGCTGAGATCTACTTACGAGTGTCAAAGCCCAACCTAGAGTAGAAGTCAAATAGGTAAATAAGCCACGGCCAACTTCGTAGTCATTATACATCCTCTCGTTATTTCGAATTCAAAGTAATGTTATCCGTGATTCTCGACGACTAGGCCTGATCGTAAATCTGCCTGTCCAGAAACTTTCACAAGATACAGTAACGGCTCGGCAATAGTGACTAGATTTGATGCTCATCACACACCGTTGGCGAGGTCTTTCTTCTGACGAAATCCAGAGCTCGCTCAGTCTAGCTTAAGAGATTACCTCCTGCTTCAAAGAACAGAGGGTATGGAAAGAAGCGCTGAGAGATGCGAAGATTTAATGCGTGATTTTGTGAAAATTAATGGTGGTGGTGAGGTGGTACCTTATGGAAGACAAAAAGTTGGTGCGCTTGTCGAGTGGTTTATGCGACCTACGATCTCCCCCCCTCACCACCCCCTCATTAGATCAATCACTGCTGACTGGCTCTGGTCGCGACGAGAAGAGCACCTTGTAGTACACCACCTCCACAATCTCCAAGTCCTCAATTCCTCCGTCATCGATGTCATCACCTATTCTCTTGCGAATCACAGCCACCGGATTAACCAGTTTCTTCACCTCGCCAGTCAGGCGCTGATGGCGCCCCACATAGAGATAGACTCTTTTCATCCAAGATTTGCTGCCGGTCGGATCATCCTTTACATAGTCTGGAAAGACCAGGCGGCCGATTGATGTTTTCCCACCAGTATCATGCTCGTGACTCGAAGGCTCCGGAGTCGGCATGTTGATGGTCCCTTGGATCTCGAGCAGCGCAAGTCCCGAGGGGGTTTGGAGAAGCTGCGGGAGAGGGTCTGTGGAGCCATTAAGATTTTGTGACCCTTCCGTAGGAGTCAAATGTAGTGGAATTGAAGGCATTTTGCAGACCAAAGACGAAGCGTCGCGAAAAGTCTGAAGACCAGTTTGGGAGGATTCGCAGTCTTGGTCTTTTCATTGGGCAATCAAGCTGGCCTTACATAGAATATCCGAAATCTAGCCTAGCGCACAGTCGTAGGGCTCACTTTAGGTACTCTTGAGATACTCCATGATTGCCTTCCTAGATCTCTCACCCTAATTTTCAAGATATATCGGCACAAATCATTATATCATTATACCGTTGCCTTTGAATATCGAAGGAGCATAGTATTATCTCAGAGAGAGAAGGGGGAGCGAAGAGGGGTGGAGGACTAGGATATATGACGCTGTATGTTGAAACTTCTTATGAATCCTACATGAACACAAGTTTTCACTTAACATTACGATGTTAGTATTTCAGAGAGCTTGCCTCGAAGTCAAGAGTCAATAGTAAACCCTCTCGCTGTTTCATTCAACTTCAGATGCTCGTACATGTATTTCGTATTGTATCGAAGAACTAGGAACACTCATCCATTAGGGTTAGGGTCAAAGGATCGGAAGTACAGTTCGAGTAAAGCAACTGAACCATCGAATAAACAGACTGCTACGGTTTCGTTGTTTAGAAGTATCTCAGTCGCGACGGATCTGGTTCTCTTCGTGGTTGAGTCTCGAATATTCGAATACACAAGGATTTGATGGTGAAAATCCACCTGCGTTGAACTTGATATCCTCAAGCAATTACCTGCCAGCAAAGTCTATCAAGGCTTCGCCGGCACCTGAAAAGCACTAGCGGGAGTACTGGTGGTACCTACCTAGCCTCTTGAACTTTGCATGCTTTAATCTTTGCTCGCAAACTTTGCCGGGGCTATCTTTCTGTCAATTGCTGCATAAGATCGATCGAGCTCCGCAGAGATCAATAAGATGGACGAAGTAGACTTTTTGTTCTGTCGAAATTGTATCGTGGACGCGGGTTCCATTACGAAGCTTATGCCATAAGAAGAATCGAGCAATGAAACATATGGAACAGCTTGATTATTACTCCTCCTACCCAAATGGCCACATAGCATGATAGTTGCCCTTACGTGTCTGATTGAATGCTGTTCTTGAGACTAATGGTCGATATCACGAGATGATGCATAGCCGGCGCGGTTGTTCGAGCTCGGCTCCTAGAGAGATAGCACTGGAGTCTCTCCATAAGTCGATGTAGCAGTACAAGTTACCCTAAGGAAGCCATCAACTCGAGAATCAGATTCAATGGCATGTATGAGTAGTATGAAGCCCGCCATATAGTTTATCCGCACAATGAATGATAACTTACCTGCAAGCTGGAAGGCTCAGTGACGCCCAGAATAAGTGGGGGTTCGGTGAATTATAGTCATCGAGCGACCAACATAAGGGATCACAATTTCATTACCAAAATGTCGCAACGTAACAACACAACCCCAAACACTGGGGCTGATCTCGTTTCTGTGTATCGGATTCCCGCACGCAGATTCGAAGGACCAATGGCGCACAACAGCTCTGGCAACTGGCCTAATCCGCACAGCGATCAAACTCCGACAGGGTTGAATCCAATGGCTCAGTCTTGGACTGGTCCCCCCACAGGCCCCAACCAAGCACTCTCGAGCCCAGCAAGTTATCCTCGCTCTCAACCTAGAGGACCTATCAGCTACCCTTGGAACCAAACAGTGCCTGCTGGAACACTTCATCGCAATGTTGGCTCTGGTGCCAGTCCTCAAAATCACCGTACTCAAAATCTTCCAGGGTCAACCCTACGTCCTTCCTCTCCCGGTTATGTGAGTCAAGAGATGATCGAGAAAGTAGCACGAGAAGTATCAGAGCCAACAAGGTCTCTGTTCTCTCACGGTCTCGTTAGTCAAGAGATCGCAACTGAGCAGTGGATGAGAGAGAACTCCGGCCAGAACCAGACTGTCACAAGTCCAATGACCTATCGCAATCCACGTGCATTGGCAAATGAGATGACGGAGCGCGAGAAGCTGGCAGAGCGCGAGCGGCGAGCGCGAATAGCTATGGATAGTCAGATGGGACCAGTATCGATCTCTCCTGCTAGCACCAGGGTCTGGATCAATCCAGAAAACGTAGAGCGTGAGCGACGCGGAGCAGCACATGGGGGTGCAAACCAGGAAGTTCCAGGGGAAAGTAGGCTCCATTCTAGGACGTGGGTGAATCCAGAGTTCTCGGAACGTGACAATTGGGCGACAACCCAGCAAAGCCTCAAGAGAATGAACTTGGAAAGGTCACCATTCGTCCCTCAAACCTATGGTGAATATCTTAATCATCGAACTGGCATTACGGAGGCAGCTGCTCGAGAGGAGACTCGCAAATTAAAGCTCAAGCAGGCAGAGAGAGAAGGACCTCAGGTACGCATCAGGCCAGTAATGATGGGCAAAACATTCGATGACAACCGCGGCACTGTTACGTCAATGGAGACAATCTGGACTCCAAATTACAAGCCAACCCAAGCTCATCCACAGGCTAAGTGGCCAATAGCTGCAGAGATGAAGGAGGAAGGCGACGAACGTTATACGTCCGGGTTCGGCCGGTACCCCCCATTGCCCCGTGTCCCTGGAAATGAGACCGTTGGACATAAGATGAGGAGTGTTGTCAAATCTTATTACATTGACCGAGTCGCGCCACTCCCACAACCTGCGCTTGAGAACGACATACCTGAGCCCGTGGACGAGGCCGAAATGCGATGGTTTCTCGGCGGCCTAGCTGAACATATTGAGGAGTTTGGAGATGACCCTAAGCCTGAGGGGGAGGCGAAGGGCAAGGAGAAGGAGAAGGAAATTTAAGTCGTTTCGTGACTCGTTTAAAAGAGAACGTCAACATAGGGGTTGAATCTTTCGCATCGCCTGAGAGCAGATTTTCGTTTACCTGAACGCTTTTATTTATTCTAGTCGAAGCACAACTAGCTTTTTTCCCCCGAGCAGATAAGGGGAGTCGCGCTTGATCTTCGGCTCTCAGAGCACATATGGGGACATTTGTACCGCAACAGTCCGAAGGCCTCCAGCGCATGCTTCGAACTTTTTCACAGCCAGACCAGCAAGTTTCTTATTTTCGGCAAACACTACAGTAGATGCATGTTCTTCACTACGCAGCTCATAGCAATAAGAGAAGGCTTCCAATAATAACCTTGACAGTGTCGTTCCATAAACGTATGAAGAGAGCGTCTGAGAAGGAAATGCGTCACAGTGCATCAGCGGCAGCAACTCGTAAGGGGGAGATGAAATTCTTCGCTCAAAATGTCATGGAAATATCCTAAATGATGATTACGGAACTGAAGAGCTTACCTGTAGAAGAGTCCTCCATTTTTCGACATGCGGGTTTCTTCTCCGTGCCACAGCTCCAAATGTCAAATTTGTTTTATCAAGACCAGAACCCTCAAAACTCTGCTTCAACCTCTAACATAAATACTCTTTATGGTTCTCTCTGGTACATAACAATCGCTTATCTTCTCTCATTTGCAGTAAACCCATCGGTTTATTTGTTGATATCTCCTTTGACGTCACAATTCTCGCAGAAATTCCAAATAGACCGGCAAAGAGCAATGGCGTTTTATTGTAAGCCTAACTGCAAGAGTACCAGGACTGCCTCCTGAAGGGCTCTTTAGATCTAGGATCAGCATCTCATATGAGCGTTCTCTGAGTCTCGTAATCTTCGTTTGTTGAAACGAGGTTTGAAAGGGTGTGGGAGGAGGGACCGGGCTTCATCCGCTCACGTACGGTCGCACAGTCGTGTCACACTGGACAAGTGGAGGAACCCGGGAGTATCCCTGGCAATATGAGGTATCACGACCGCGCAGCACATGGAGATATTAGCAGACATATTGGTAGCCCGATTTACTGCAGTCTTGTTGCACGGTATACGTCGGTGTCACATAGCAATATCACTGTTGTTGAATCAAAGTTGGTGAATGGGCATGGCGGACTATCTATTCTCCTCCTCCGGTCTGAAGGCCGGAAAGAAGCCGACTGTAACCGAGACTGCATGCTCTTGTTGTACCAGATGCAGGGCTTCAGGTATAAGGTAAGGTAAGGTATGGTGAATGCAATGCGAAGGAGAAGCAGGTACGATGACGGCTATTTCATACCTTTCCCCGTCCTTCCAGTTTCCTTTCTTCCATCACATTCCACAATCCTATCGGCCTCATAATTCTCCTACATAGAAAACCTCATTTGAGGATTCAGCTGAGAGTACTTCCTCTGCTCATCCCTTATCAGAGACCAGCTGTGGCACAAAGTCTTTCCGCAACCACTGGGAAGGAGGCTCCAGAAAATTCATCTCAGTCGCCATGTCACCGTCAGTCCTGATTCCATCAGATGGATCCTCAGTCCTCAATTCATCCGATAAATTATCATTTGCCTCAAGTAATAGCAGCTGGTCTCTTACGACCAAGGCTGTATTAGATCCAGCGGATTCGTATCGAGGCTATGATCATGTTACCTGGTATGTCGGCAACGCAAAACAGGCCGCTTCGTATTACATCACCCGCATGGGTTTCAGAGAAGTGGCATACAGGGGCCTAGAGACTGGGTCCAGGTATATTGCCTCCCACGTTGTCTCGAACAACCGCGTTACATTTGTCTTCACCTCCCCGATCCGAGGGCCAGTCGATCCAGCGGCGAGTGTTCCCGAGGATGAGAGGCAGCTGCTTAACGAAATACATGCGCATCTGAGCAAGCACGGTGATGCGGTAAAGGATGTTGCTTTCAACGTGGATGACGTCCACGCTGTGTACCAAGCGGTAATGGATAGAGGCGGTTCTAGCGTTCGAAAGCCCACCGGTGGGCAGGGTATCGAGATGGCCGTCATTGGAACGTATGGAGACACGACGCACACCTTGATCAACCGCAAAGGTTATGCTGGTGCCTTCATGCCCGGCTATCGCGCTGTCACAGCCGAGGATCCTGTGGCACAGTACCTTCCAGAAATCCCCCTGGAGGTCATTGACCATTGCGTTGGAAACCAAGACTGGGATCAGATGCAATCGGTGTGCAATTAGTATGGCCGCCTAAGTAATTTTGATTTATCAGCAGTGCTAATTCCTTTAGTTACGAGGAGCAGCTTGGCTTTCACCGCTTCTGGTCTGTGGACGACAAGGATATGTGTTCTGAATTCTCTGCTCTCAATTCCGTAGTCATGGCTTCACCTAACGAATCCGTGATGATGCCCATCAACGAACCGGCCATGGGTAAAAAGAAGTCACAAGTCGAGGAATTCGTTGAGTTTCACGGCGGACCAGGTGTACAACATATTGCTTTTTTGACCAAGGACATCATTACTACAGTGACGAATCTCAAGAAACGGGGAGTACGATTTATCGATGTTCCTAACTCGTACTATGAAGATATGCGGAAACGACTTAGAAACAGTACCCTTGATCTTAAAGAGGACATGGGCGCAATCGAAAGGTTACGCATCATGATTGACTTCGACGAAGACGGTTACCTACTTCAGCTCTTCACCAAACCCCTGGCAGACAGGCCTACAGTCTTCCTGGAGATCATTCAACGGAACAACTTTACGGGATTCGGAGCAGGCAACTTCAAGAGCCTCTTTGAAGCCATCGAGCGGGAGCAAGCTGAAAGGGGAAACCTGTAGGCATTCGGATTTCCAAAACGGGTAAGGCCTTTCACGGGCAGTCCAATACTAGATAAAGACTGTCTTAGTGCTTTATCACGCTTCATCTCCTCAACCCAAAGCGCATAAATGGTTCGATGATTGGTACCTAAGGTGTTGGTGACAGAGTGCACGCAATTTAGTTGGACAGTCTCGTCAATAACGGTAGGTGCGTAAGGTGGCACAATACGGAGGTACCACTGCGGTTTGAAGTAGATAGGCCCTACCTTACTCCGTAGTCCTCCGTAAAGTAGTCAATGATAAGTAGAGGCCGCGGGATCCCTGTCGTGTGGCTTGAACTGACATTTTAGAGATTCGAATTTCTTTTGTTGCAGGAGACAAATAAAAACAACATCAACAACTTGCAAGACATCATGGTGGCTATTCTGTCGTCGTCTCGCTGTTCCAGTCTCTAGGTTCAATCACCATTATATTTGACTTGTGCTGCCGGGATCCTTAAGTGCAGGCACGAGGACCGGCAATACTTTCCACTAGTAAACGGCTGCCCAAATCGGTCAACGCTCCCCAATCCTGGGATTTGGCCTTCCCTACCCTCAACGGTCTATCTATTCTATAAGCTGTATTGCGTGCAGTATCAGACATATGATAATCGACCCGAACTTAAGATGGTCGACAAAGATCACAAGATCTCGAGTGCGGATAGCTCCGATAGAGAAGGGGTAAGGAGATCCATACTCGGAATACGGTAGATTTCTAACTTGGGCAATAGGAAAGCTTTGAAGATGCTCCTGACACAACAGCGAGACCGGAATCGCGAAATTCGAGGTCGTCAACCTCGACTCGTTCACTGACCGACCGCCCAGCATCCTCGTCTACTGCTACAACACCACGGGTCTCGCAACTACCCGCAACCTCGATAGAGCCATCTACTCCAAAGCCCGATGCCGGTGATCCTACTGAAATACCTGGAAATGCTTCCTCAAACTCTCCATTACTCACTGCTCGGCGTCTCTCAACTTCATCATTGGACGATGTACAGCTTGGAGATACCAATGATGCTAGTTCGGATAGATCACGTTCAGCTACTATTATCTCTGATGAAAACAACACCAGCGCTCCTATCCTACCACCTAAGCTGCCTTCTCGAACAAAGGGTTTATCGGGCAATCTACCTGGTATACCTTGGGGCCCTCCACCACCTACTAAGGCCCAAACCTCAGCTCCTCCACAACCACCACCTAGGAAGCTCGCAATGCCGTTCTCATGGCTTTCGAGGAGTACATCGGCTCCTAAAGATGCTGTTGTGTCAACCCCCCAGTCGACAACTTCACACCTGGACCGTCGTAGCACTGTCGTTTCGGTAACTGGTAGCAATTCAGAGCTTATGCTGAGCAAGCTAGATGAGGGCAACGAAAGTGATGGCTCCGGTGCTAAGTCCTTAAAACACACACGTAACAGTCTACGAGATCGCTTCAAGATGCTCCGAATGAGGGAAGAAGCTGGGATACACTCCCTTGATGTGAATGAGCCTGGGTCACCTGTCAAGGGAGGCGTGTTTGCAGGATTGATAGGACGCAGCGCGAGCGTTGGACTGGGTATTGGAAGCCCTAGTAGTATTGCTGACGAAGAAGATCGCGGCATTGGAGGATCCCCAGCTCAATCCCCTGCTTCGTCTGTTCCCCCAGCGAACGTCCTAACATCCACAGCAAACCCTAATCTTGCCCCGGGTACAGCCTCTGGGGTTTCTGCTGGCCCTTCGGCTATGAACGACCCTACAGCCCCTGTCGATTGGGATTTGTGGCAAGCTGTAGTCTATGAAGGACCGTCAGCAGTCGCGAGGACTAGCGCCGAGGAGCTCAACCGAGCCATTGCAAGCGGTATACCAAGTGCAATTCGAGGCGTCGTATGGCAAGTCTTGGCCCAGAGTAAAAATGAAGAGCTGGAAGGGGTATATCGAGAATTGGTTGTTCGAGGGACAGATAAAGATCGAGATCTCGCGTCTGGCCCTAACGGCGTGACTACTTCGAATACACTCTCGAATGGTACCACAAGGGAGAAGAACTCGATAGCGTCTTCGGCGTCCTCGGTACATTCAGACCATTCAACGCCTGCTACGTCGGCTACGAATGGCATGGCATCACCGTCTCCATCGCAGGAAAAAGAAGCGGAAAACTTGGCAAAATTACAGTCGGCGATGATTGCTGAAAAAAGGAAGAAGTCGAAAGAAGACGCTGCCGCTTTACAAAAGCTAGAGAAGCAAATCAGAAGAGACTTGGGGACAAGGACCAGTTATTCCAAATACGCAGCAGCAGCAGGTTTACAAGATGGGTTGTTTGGGGTATGCAAAGCATATGCCTTATTTGATGAAGGCGTCGGCTATGCACAGGGCATGAACTTCCTAGTAATGCCGATGCTCTTCAATGTATGTCATCGGTATCCTTAGTGTGGATCATTGCTGACCCCATTCAGATGCCAGAGGAGGAAGCATTCTGTCTTCTTGTCCGTCTAATGAACCAATACCATCTTCGAGACATGTTCATCCAGGACATGCCTGGCCTCCATCTACATCTTTACCAGTTTGAGCGCCTACTAGAAGATCTTGAGCCAGCCTTATACTGCCATCTCAACCGAAGAAGCGTTCATCCCCAATTGTACGCTACCCAGTGGTTCCTCACTCTTTTCGCCTATCGCCTTCCACTACAGCTTGTCCTCCGTGTCTACGACCTGATCCTTAGTGAGGGCCTTGAAGGTGCAATACTCAAATTCGGCATCGTCCTCATGCAAAAAAATGCCCAAAATCTCCTGGCCATCAACGACATGTCCGCACTCACAAATTTCCTGAAAGACCGCCTCTTTGATGTCTACATTGACCAAGCCCCCTCGGCGAATTCCCTCCTGGAATCTGGTTTCTTTGGCAGCTCCGGCGGTATTGACAAGGAAATCTACCGCGCAGATGTCCTCGTTCAAGACGCCTGCGCCGTCAAAATCACCCCGGAGCTCCTCGCAACTTACACCGCAGAATGGGAATTCAAACAAAAGGCCGACAAAGAGCGCGAAACCGAGCTCGAGTCTCTTCGCTCTTCAAACGCCTCCCTTTCGCTCAAAGTACGTTCCCTCGAAGAAAGAACGGAGAAATCGGACACTGAGCACGTGCAAATGGCGTCCGAGCTCGTAAGAACTAAGGTTGAGAACCAGGAGCTGCATGACAGTGTCGAGGGACTAAAAGGCCAGGTGGAGGAGCTTAAATCCATGGTTGAAAAGCAACCAGAAGAAGTTGAGGAACGCTTGAAGGCAGAGATGGAGAGGATTATGGGAAGGAATTTGGAGGTGCAAAATGAGAACCGGGCCCTGGAGGAAAACATGACGGAGATGGAGAGGGTGCTTGTGGAGACGAAGATGCAATTTGCTGAGGTCTGTTCAAATTTATCTCGTTCAAGAACGAAAAGAGTGCTGATTATGGTAATGCAGATCAACTCCGAGCACGAGACTCTGAAGCAGAAATGGAACGACCTCAGGAAAGCCATGGACTTGTAGCCTTTTCCACCATCCTCCTCATCGCAGGATAGTCCTTGGTCTGCACTATAAAACTGAATTTCTTTATGTACATCCTTCATTGGCGGCGTTCGAATACCGAAGCAACGGCTAAGAAGGGGGTTCGTATGGGTGATTTCTTAGCGAGCATAGTATACCCCCAGCCATTGCGGCTTGCTTCAGGTGCTTCTGGCGCGTTTGTTCGAGAATAGATACCCCGAAACTGGGACGGAGATCAAATAAAAGAGAGAAATATGGAACGGTAGAATAGCATCCAGAAGAGGCTTTACACCTTTCGTTGACCTTGCATGATCTTGGACCCTTAATCATCTATCATCAAGCGTGCGGCTGTTCCTCCGCTCGCTCGCATCAATAGGAGGAATGGATTAACGCCGCCAGAATCCGAAGCACGGTTCAAATTTCTATGATGATCGATGTTTTTTTTTGGTACAAGAGATGAACATATCGCCGCTCTCATACGCCGTACTAACCAAAGGAGTCGCTTGATGTCCGAGGCTTTGTCTTCATTGGGAGCTCTTTCGTTGGGGGGTTTTGTTGACAGATTCCTTCACCCAGTCTCGCTTTTCTCGAGTTTTACAAAAAACCAAATGAGAAAATGGTTTTTTTATGTTCTTATGTAAACTTTTCTTTATGGAGCCGGGTGTAAGAATTTTATCTTTTGTGTCATATATGTACAAGACATTGGAAGGCGGATGAAAGGCCGCCGCAGTACTACGTCTCCGAAAACCACTGCATAGTTGCAATAATCCCGTTTCAACCCTTCGGCGCTCGTTATATGCAGGTTGTAAAGGGGTAAGTTGAGGTAAGCACAAGGCGAGAGTCGGAAACGAGGAAACGTCCATAAGCAGGTACAATCCTGCTTCTCATGGATTCCATACTCTTCGACGGGAAGATTACATCCTTCGGTGTTCTTCCAAAGCGAAACTGTTTGACGGGCGCTTTGGACTATAAAAACTTTGACACTCTGAGTAGTCGTTCCCCGGTCCCTTCCAAACTGACCATCTCCAACCCCAAGGGGAAAAAACCACAAGTACTGGATCGCCTCACCCACTCCCTCAGCCGGCCGGAACCCTCGCACTCGCCTTCCATGACATCTAAACTTCACGGGCCGCACCCTGCTCTCCCTCGTTCCCCGCCCTTCAATTGCCATTTTTATCTATTATCTCCCTCTTGGGCAGGTTTCTTGCTGTGATGAAGATGGGTCACGAGTGTATACTGGTTTGGTTTCGTTGACACAGGAGCGCGTAATTCATACATGTAACAGCATAACAGGCTTTAAAATCCAAACTAGCTCAGCATGGCAACAGCATTATCGACGGTTACGGTCATATTCCCTCGCTCCACCTTGTCGCTCTCATCCGGCGCCCAAGCCGTAGCATTTCTTGGAAACACCCTCTTATACAAACTCACACCCACGGCATCCTGAGGATTAATCTTCCCATCAAACGTAGCCTTGAAGTACCCATGCGTACCAAGACTCTCCTTAATGAATCCGCTTCGTCCTCTCTTTGTCCACAGCTGAAGCGCTTTGAACCAATTCACGTCTTCGGAGCTGAAGAACATGTATCTTACAGTTACTAGTTTCTTGTGGATTTTGTACGGATGCCCAGTTAGGATGACACGCTTGGCAATGACGCGAGAGCGGTCGGGGGGTTGAGACGTGCCTTTGCCGATGAAGTCGAGGCTTGGCTGGGTGGTAGACATTTCCGAGTCGATAGGGTCTCCTTCAGAGGCTGGTGTCTGCTTGAAGAAGAGGGCTGGCACAGAGCCCCATGTTAGCGGCGCGATGAAGGTCGCCATAGCTGTTTGGCCAGGATGCAGGTAGCGCTGAAATTTGTGCACGTTATTTGGAGTATTTCCTGTTTGAGAGAAGAGGGGTTTGATAGCGAAACGGCGAGGGCCGCATTGTAGGATAATTTCTTCCTTTGACTTTATCGGATTCGGATAGTCAGAACGTAAAGTCATGCTGAAATTGACTACGGTCCGCTTATGCTCATGGCGGAGATTAGAGAATAGTGCCAATGGCTTGTTGGGGTCGTAGGAGGTCTGGAGTTTCAGGGGAACGTTTCGCAGATGTATATTCACTCGTTTGCCAGGTGGAACGCCGCCAGCGATAGCTTCTCTTAGCGCTTGCTTTTTCGCACTCTTGTAGTCGGGTATTTGAAGCAGTCTGTTCCATTCTTCTGGCTCATGTGCTTTGTCCTCACCGGTCTCCCAATGACTTGTCTTGAGACTTTTCAAGCCCCTGTATCTTGCAAGCCTTTCTCTGGCCAAAACGTTAGGGTGAAGCTCAATCTCGTCGGGAAACTCGAGATCTTCTTCAGCATCGTTTTTCCGCTGCGATCGATACTCTGCAAGCTGAGCTGCTTCGTCATCTGGGGAAGGGTCCAGGAACATCTCGGATTGGGGGTATTCGGAAGGGGCTACCTCGGTGGGATCCCGCTGAGCTGTATGATCTAGACCTTCAAGCCCGTCCTGTGGGAGTGCCGGTACATCCATGGCTCGATCTCCCTCCTCATCCACCGCATCCTCAATGTCTGAACCAGAGTCTGACATGTCTCCAAGGAACCAAGCAGCCTGGTAACTGGAAGTACCCTTGGGCAAGCGCTTTGGTGCCTCTGGTAGGTGGGTTTGGTCATCCGAAAAGTAATGGTGGTCATCTAACAGTACCCCTCGCTTCTCTGTTGGTGCTTCAGAAATTGGCAGATCGTCGATATCTTCCATGGAAACTTCGTAGGGTGCGAGTTCCTCCAGATCATCCTGTCCTCCATCCGGCACTTCCAAAACACTCTCTGCGTTTGATTCTGCATCTATGGTCATTTCGTCTACCTTCCGTTTTTTGGGTACAGAAAGTGGAGCGTCTATTATTCTTTCGATCTGGAATTGACCCCAGTCCCCAACTTGCACCAGTCTATCCGCTTTGAGCCCTTTGCTACGTACCACGCCTGTAATAATAACTTCACCATATCCCTCATTCTCAGTGCGCTGTTCCGACCATCGAACATCCTCAGCAAGCATCCAGCTTCGGTCTTCTCGCCACTTGACACCTTTCGGTGTTGTGGTACACAGAGAACGAATGACATTAGCGCGTTCCCGCTCCGAATCAAGAGAATGTACCTTCTCTTGAGCCGGAAAGAAGTGGGTAATGTATGATTTAAGAGAATCGACAACCTGCAAACGCCGCTTTGGTGGCTCGACCTTATCAAGGCCCTGCACCATAGTGAGGACGTTCGATATGCCTTGGCTCTCGATTGCCCTGAGCATCAACTCCCCTTCCTCATCGGGCTCCTGAGTTGGTGAAAGAAGAAACATGACAAAATCTGCAATACGACAGGCATCAAGCGTAGTAAATAAGTCACGGTTCAAGGGCAAGTAGACCACGTTCTGTTTGAATCTGTCAATTCTCACCCTGACCGGGCCACGAGCGAAAGTAGACGCCTCAGAGCCGACGGAAAGGTTGAGTGCTTGAACAGCTGCTTTTGCATCGTTATCATCACACAGAGGTACAATAGCAACAATTCTTGGTGCGCCATTCTGGCCTGAGAAGATACTTGCAGACTTGACGTTTTCTTGGTGTTTGATCTGTCGCTTCTGTGATGCTTGATGCCGCCGATCAATCTTAGACATGACTTGCTGATGCGGCGTCTTGCGACTACCCTTTAGGCCGTCTTCGACTTTGCCTTTCGAGAGATCCTTGATCAAGCCCTTAGTGGCATGCCGTGACTTGAAAGGTTTCTGAGAGATTTTCGTAGTGTTACGATGGGAATGGGTCTCCAACATGGGAGCCATGTTTCCACCAGCTTTGAACCTTAATGGTATGGAAGCCACTTTGATGATAGGCTAGGGCACGATTAATCTTTGGTACTGAAGGTCTGCCTGTTGCAAATTCAGTGCGATGGTAAGCGAACGCGAAATCTTGGCGTTATAGGGCTGACAAATCCTTCCAATCCGACTTAAATCCGACCATCACTAAGGTGCGTATTGGAAACCAAGCTAGTCGCAGCAACATGGAGGAAGAGGTGGAGGTTGGAAAAGAGTGTGTCACGCCTCAAAGAGCACTTGCGGTGTCTCGTAGCCAGCCGCACGACCCCGAAGCTGCAGAAGCTCAACGCCGTACTGTTGATGCCCAGAAGACCTACGGACGAGGTCGTAAGGTCTCCATTCGAGGGGTGAAAGACAAGAAATTACGTGGCAGTCTCAAAGCCCTCGAGCACGAATACAAGGATGCCACTATCAAGGCCAAAGATGCCGAGATCTTGCTTGAGAATGAGTCTGGATACTTGGAGCCCGAAGGAGAGCTTGAGAAAACATACAAGGTCCGGCAAGATGATCTACGAAAAGAGTTAGCAATAGAGACGGCAAAGAAGGGCTTCGAGCTCCGTTTAGAAGGCTTGGGACCTTACACGGCAGATTTTACTCGTAATGGTAGGGGACTTTTACTGGCTGGAAGGAAGGGCCATGTCTCTACAATGGATTGGAGGGGAGGGGAGCTGGGCTGCGAATTACAACTACAAGAGACGGTGAGAGATGCCAAGTGGCTACACAACGATCAATATTTCGCCGTTTCGCAGAAGAAGTACGTCTACATCTACGATCATGCAGGAGTTGAAGTGCACTGTCTCCAGAAGCATATTGAGGTTACGAATATGGAATTTCTGCCCTACCATTTCCTACTCGCCACAGTCGTAAGAGATCAATTATCCTGATGTTATCCCAGCTGAATGCTGACTTCGTCAGGGCAACGCAGGATATTTGAAGTACACCGATACTTCTACGGGTCAAACCCTTACCGAGATACCGACACGGCAAGGATCGCCCACATCTCTCGGGCAAAATCCTCAAAACGCAATATTGAATGTCGGTCACCAGAACGGCACAGTTACACTGTGGTCACCGAATTCAACTACTCCGCTCGTGAAATTGCTTGCACATCGAGGGCCGGTTCGATCGATAGCGGTCGATCGAGAAGGGCGATACATGGTCTCTGCAGGCCAAGATCTCAAGATGGCAGTTTGGGACATTCGGATGTTCCGCGAAGTCAATAACTACTTTCTGCGTCAGCCTGGCTCCTCCGTCGCTATAAGTGATCGAGGTTTGACAGCCATTGGGTGGGGCACCCAAACCTCTATTTGGCGGGGCCTCTTCGACAAATCCAAAGGAGATCAAGATAAAATACAAGCTCCATACATGGGTTGGGCTGGAGAAGGGAAGCGGATTGAACGCGTACGATGGTGTCCGTTTGAAGACGTGCTAGGTGTTTCTCACGACAAGGGCTTCTCCAGCATCATTGTTCCAGGCGCTGGCGAGCCCAATTTTGATGCCTTGGAGATCAATCCTTACGAAACCACCAAGCAACGACAAGAAGGCGAAGTAAAGGCGCTGCTAAATAAACTGCAGCCTGAAATGATATCGTTGAACCCAGACTACGTTGGAAACCTTGACCTTGCGTCCGCCGAGATCCGCAAAAAGGAGGCAGACCTAGATAGAAAGCCGGAGGATCCATTAGCGAAATTGAGGAACAGGGGAAGAGGCAAGAACAGTAGCCTACGCAAGCATTTGAGGAAGAAGGGAAAGAGAAACATCATCGACGAACAAAGGCTCAAGATTGATGCTCTTCGCATTGCACAAAATAAGACAGCCAAGACGCGCATTAAGAAAAGCGAAGAGGATCTTGGACCAGCACTAGCAAGATTCGCTCGAAAAGGTGCTTAAACGACTTTCTGCTCCTCGAGGAATGAAAGGTGTGACCAGTAAGGCGAGGAATTGAATGTGACCCTACTGAGGCTCATCGTTTCGAGCTTATCGCCCAGACAGGTACGAAGACTTCGGCATGGAAAGTGCCGTTCCTGTTTCCAGGACTCGCTGAAACCGCGACTTCTGCACTCTTTGCGGGCTATTAGTCGCAATCACCTGCAAAGACTGTCGCCCAGTTTAGGTCATCATAACGCAGCCATTGCATCTCTACCGTGGTATGCTCCTTTCCATAATGAAGCCGTGACACTGGAGGAGTACCTGGAGGACCGTCCTCAGTTGCAAATTTCCAACTACCGACCTGTAAAAACCAAAATCTATGTTCGATCACTCTTTATCGCCTCGCTACTGACGACAGTGCCTTCTGCCTCTGACGTATCCGAGGTCAAGGACCAATGAACGGTGAATGTGGATGATTTATGTCTAGGTGGTAAACTAGACATGAAGGGATGTGGAACACGGGTGTTCTCGAACGTTGAAATATTGTTGTGGACGTCTCACTTCTGCTCTATCAAGATTTCAAATTTCCTCGTGCTAGATCAGCATCAGAAATGCGACTGATCTTTGAGAGCAGACATGAGGCGGAGTAAGGCTTCAAGGATCAATCTAAGAGGCGGTAATCATTCATCGTGCAGGACACACCATCCTGGATGATGAGATCGACTTTGAGTCATACTGCCTGTTATACATTTTCGATTCCCCTCGACTCCGTATCGAAAACCACATTTCCTGTCATACGTGTTCGGCTTCCCTTCCCAACTTAACATCAGGAGCTGATTTACGCTTCAACGCGTTCGGCTTCCTTGTCGACCTTGTGCAAAGGGCTGCATCTTCATCTGACATATGTTCGGTCTTTCTTCTTGATCTTTTAAGCAGAGCTGCATATACGCTTAGCACGTTCGACCTCCCCACGATCTCTTGTAACATTTCATTCATCGAGCTGAATCCTAGCTTAATTACTGGAAGCTTTCACTCATTTGATTTCTTGATATCACATTACGCCCTTCTCGAAACCACAACTTTAATACACTAAAACCTCGTGATCTCTATCTTACACCACAAAACCCTTAACTAAACCTAACCTTGACGAGCTGAAATTGAAATCTTTGGATCAAAGTAGACCGTTACAGCAGGCACCATCGTGTGAGCAAAAGCTCACTTGACTAACAGTATTCCCGCTAAGAAACCGCTTGACGTCTCTCACGTGACACACGACTTGGGAATCTCTCAAAGCAAAATTGAACAACGCCGGATTCCTTAAATGAGGAAGACTATCGATACAACAAAGAAGAGCTAAGCAGGCTATATTTCCGGAACTGAAGAGGCTGTCAAATGGAGGAAGACGTGTGAAGAGGAAGACGATAGTAAGCGGGGTACGAAACGAAGCGTCGACGGGAAACCGAAGGAAAAACAAGGAAAGTCGATGTCACTGATTTCCGAATATGCATTCGATAGAGAGATTGACTTTTTGCTTAAAAGATTGCGAAAAGTGTTGGAAGAGTATGAAGAGGTTTCTGACTATGCCTGGTACTTTTAAGACAAAGACTTGGAAGAAGCCGGCGTCGATACCATCATGATTGCCCAGTTTGTTCTTTCGGTTCGAGCATGATCACAAGCAGAAGGTCGCAACCGTTGAATGGCAGCAACCAATGGTTGGGGATCAAAGCGAGGAAGGAATGGGTTGGCGTCTGAGCTTGAAGAGGGAGGAAAGAGAGATTTGTTGGTGTTATTATTGAGGGATGTATTGGATAATCGTCCGGATCGGGTGTTAGTGCCGATCTTTCACAGGGCTAAGCCCCATCCGGATTGGGGTTTTGACCCCCTAAGGTACCTACTTACACTGGCTTACACGTACTCCATACCACGCACGGTAACGGTATCCTGCTTGTCACGATGTGGACAGGGGGAAAGTTGAACATCATCGTAAAGGTGATACTGTAATAAGAATAATCATCGACAATGCCTGATGGATACGACGGTGTTCTCGAACGTCCATCGACCCACCACCGTAACATAGCGCCTCAGGGTCCATCTTCCCGCCGCTAGATTGGTCTAGCTTAGGGTACTGACAAGGGTCCGATGCCAAATTACGATCATCCCGTCCTTCCTTCTTTTCCCGGTCATCATCTACTTTGATCCCCATGAATGAATCTTTGATGCCTTTCCCCTCAAATCGGGGCACTAGTGACTACTGGGAATTATCGTGGGACTTTCCATGTCCATTATAGCTTCGTAGAGTGAACCCTCAATTACCCTCCAATCTCCCCATCGCTTCCATTTATTCTTTTTGATCGGGATTTCTGCGTTTCGCATGGACGAATGGAGGGTGTGTGCTAAGCGGTTTTAGAGTACATAGATCTTGCGTGCATACGAGTACAAATCGAGCAGTTGCGATTGGCCACTCTGCAAAAGACAAAGGAAAAAGGAAATTGGGGCCCGAGATTTGGTAGTCCCGACGGTCTGTTTTGGTGCCAATGCTGCTGCGCCTAGGTATCGCTGGTGTGGTGGTGGTGCGCGTCTTGTTGGATCGCCACGTACAGGTACTCCGTACTCTTTAGTCCACCCCATCATCGCCCATTCCCCCCTCCTCTCCCCTTTATGAAAATCTAGTTCCCCCGAGGTTCCCTATGGCTGAGGTGTTGTTTCCGTCCCCCACTTCAACATCCCCTACCTACCACTTTACGCTCTCCTCCTCCTCCTCCTCCTCCTCCAATTCCTCCAATTCCTCCAGCATCAACTCCATATCACCATGGATCGTAACAGGACCTGCTCCCGGCGAGAAATCGAAGGGCTGATTGCAGACGGTCATATTATCGTCATCCGAGAAGGGAGGGTGTTGCAGCTGGACGGATGGCTGGACAAACATCCAGGAGGACGGCTGGCGGTGCTGCACATGGTGGGGAGAGATGCGACGGATGAGATATCAGTGTAAATACTCCACTCCCCATCCGTCAGGTTATACACACGCCTGTCCGGACCCGGTAAGGCACTGGGAAGTTGCTGCCACCAGAAGATGTACTAAAACAAGCTTAAGTGGACATCAGCACGCTTCTTGTTGACCAGATGACTGTTGACTGGTCATCACACTCATGATCATGCATAATGGCTGACAAATGCATGTTGGGACCTGCAGATATCACACGGCGCCAACGCTGCGGTTGATGAGCAAATACCGGATAGGCCGGATCGATATGCCCTGGCTCAACTTCACACCACCAATAAGAGGGGGACGTTTCCGCCAGCTGGGCGATGATGATGAAACCACGTCCGCCGCCAGTTCCGAAGACGATGACGAGGACGTGGACGTGGACGAGGACTTGATCCGTGCCTCTGCAAATTCCAGCACTACCAGCGTGGATACCGTCCAGAGCAGCTTCCTCGCCCCCACTTCCACTCCCACTCCCACGCAGAGACCAGGCGAAGGAGGAAAATCAATCTATCCGACCAAACCGAACCCCATTGATCAATTGCGCCGTCCCTTTACTGCCCCAGTCGACTTCGATCCGTGTAAACATGGCCTTTCATCCACCCTCACTCCCACACACCGACGAATTGTCAAACCCGAAACCCATCACCAATCTCCAGACGGATACGTGACGGCTGCTGTGCAAAAGGAAATCGACGACAATGTCAACGGCTACCCTTCCCTCGACGCAACAACGCAGCGAAACATCACACTAAGGTACCAAGCATTACACGAAAGAGTCAAGAACGAAGGCTTCTACGACTGCCGGTATCGAGAGTATGCAAAAGAAGCAGCCCGATATGCCGCTCTGTTCTCGGTATTCCTCTTCGCCCTTCGTTCGGGATGGTACATGACTGCCGCGGCCTTTCTTGGCTTTTTCTGGGTAAGGCCATCGAACCCAGTTCCGATCCGATCCGATCCATCTAACACTCAGCAGCATCAAATCATGTTCACCGCGCACGACGCTGGCCACCGAGGCATCACCCACAACTTTGTCGCCGACACCCTCATCGGCGTCTTCATCGCCGACTTCTGCTGCGGCCTCTCCATTGGCTGGTGGAAAAGCAGCCACAACGTCCACCACCTCATCACCAACCATCCCGAACACGACCCGGACATCCAAAACATCCCCCTCTTCGCCACCTCTCCGTCCTTCCTCCGCACCTTGCACTCCTCCTACTACAACTTCACCTACCTCTTTGACAAATTCGCCGCCCTCGCGGTCCCATACCAAGCCTACACTTACTACCCGATCATGGGCATCGCCCGCTTCAACCTGTACATTCTCTCATGGGGTCACCTGCTCTCGCGCCGCAGCACGAACCTAGGTTCCGCGTCCTGGACCCGCCCCGTCGAAATCGCCTTCATGTGCTGCTACTGGTTTTTGTTCGGCTACTGCCTCCTCTGGCGCAGCATCCCGACCTGGACACTCCGCGTTGCCTTTGTCCTCGTCTCCCACATCATTACCATGCCCCTGCATGTCCAAATCACCCTTTCCCACTGGGGCATGCCGACCGCCGACCTCGGCGACGCCGAATCCTTCCCCCAGCGCCAACTGCGCACCACCATGGACGTCTCGTGCCCGGCCTGGTTCGATTTCGTGCATGGCGGCTTGCAGTTCCAGGCCGTGCATCATTTGTTTCCGAGAGTGCCGAGGCATAATCTGAGGAGGCTGCAGGTGCTGGTAAGAGAGTTTTGCGAGGAGACGGGGATTGAGTACAAGATCCTGGGATTCGTCGAGGGGAACAAGGATGTTTTGGGGCGGTTGGGGGAGGTTGGGAGGCAGGTGGAGATGCTGGTGAAGTGCCAGAAGCATATGGCTGAGACGGGGGAGAGTGGGTTGCATTGATTTGGGTGGGAATGGATAGAAGGGTAGAAGGTAGAAGGGAGAAGGTAGAAGGTAGAAGGTAGAAGGGAGAAGGGAGAAGGATAGAAGGGGTGTATCAGTATTGTACCCATAGAATACCATAAACACATCCGCTAAATGCTAAATGCTAAATGCTAAAAAAGAACACCAGCACTCGCCGTTTCCATATCGATCCCAACACGATTAACAAACCATTCCATCTTTTCCTTTCCGTTCCTCCCCATTCCGTTCCGTCCCGTTCTATTCCATTTTGAAATTTTACTTCCTGTACTCGTGCATACACACACAAATCACTCCCACCTTTAAATCTTTTTCTTCTTTTTCTTTTTCTTTTTCTTTTTCTTTGCAAGGGGGGGGTGTGGTGTGTGTGCTGTGCTGTGCTGTGTGTGGTGTGGTGTGGTGTGGTGTGGTGTGGTGTGTGTGCTGTGCTGTGCTGTGGGGGGGGAATGAAGATGTGGTGTGGTTCGATGTGGTGCGGTGTGGTGCGCTGTGAAATGGGGATGAAAAGAGAAGAAGAAGGGATGGAAAGAGAAGAAGAGTGGTGATGGGGATGGGGATGGGGATGGAAAGAGGAGGAGGGTGGTTGGAGAGGGGGGGGGGGGGTGGGGTGGAATGGGAGAGTAAGAGGGTGGAGATGAATATATCAGAAACTGTATACATGACTCTGCTTCTTCTTCTTCTTCTTCTTCTTCTTCTTCTTCTTTTCTTTCCTTCCCTTCCCTTCCCTTCCCTTCCCTTCTCTTCTCTTCTTTTTCTCAACCTCTCACTTCAACCCCCTTCGGCACCAGCCTCAAGAAATTCATTCCCCACTCATCATCTCCCTCCTCTTATCATCATCATCCCCCCCTTTTTAGCATCCCCCTCATCGTCATTCGAATCAATTTTATTTCATCAGTAATGAGAAGAAAAGCAATCGCGGTATGTCAAAACAAAAAATCAAATAAAGACGAAACATAACGATCAAAACTACTGTAACAGAATTGCTGATTTATTATTTTACATGTATATCTTTTGTTCTTTTTTTGGGGGGAAGGAAGGCTTGACGTGCTGTATACATATTTTGCTCCTTCTTTCTTTTTTTCTTTTTTTTCTGTGATTAAAATATTATGGTTTGATTTGCCCTGTCTGTTCTTAATCTACGACTAATTTCTTATGTTCTTATGTTCTAAAGAGATAAATAAAAGAACGAAGACTTTCGTGAAGATAGAAGGCCTCAAAGCGAGAAGGAAAGAAGAAGAGAATAATATGTATCGAGCAACTCGACAGCAAAAGAAAAAATATATATAGAGTTTCAGAATTTCAGTAGGGTTAATTTATTGAGGGTTTAAACAGATGAGATAGAACAGAAATCTTTCTTTTTTTCTTTCTTTTCTTTTCTTTCTTTCTTTCTTTTCTCTCTTGTAAAGAGATTTTGAGAAAAAAGAATTGCAAAGATGCGTTGGGAAGGGAATGAAGACGAGGGGAGGCGGTGGATGTGGTGGATTGAGGAAGGTGGAAATAGAAGTGTATGCTTTTGTGATTTGCGAATTTTTTTTTTTTTGGAGAGGCGTGCTCAAGGGAAAGGGGGTGAGATGGGGAAGGTCGAGCTTGTTGGGCTTGTGGAAGTGGTTGGTTTTTTTGGGGGGGGTTTTGGGTGTGGGATGTGGGATGGGATGAGACGGGATGGAGATGGAGATGGAGATTTATGGGGGGTTGGAGAGGAGCAGAGGAGCAGAGGAGAAGGGGAGGAGGCGAGAAAGGGGAAAAGGGGAGGGGGCTTGGTGGGGTGTTGATTTTGATACGACGGTTCAAGTATCTCAGGATAATATAGATATATATTCATTATATTCGATTCCTGCACTGCGCGCTCTTCTTTCCATCCACACTATTCTCGATCCTCCGACCTAGAGCCCCTCCACAATCCCCCCACCTTGAGTCCATCAATCTGCCCACTCTCAACGCCCCTGTCTTACAAGTCCTCCACCTGTTGTTCCTTCGCTTTTATAAAGAAACTCCACACTACTTGCCAGGGATAAGCGCTGTGAGTGGTATGGGTGTGAAATAGAGGCGGGATGGAGAGGTTGATGACGGGCTGGAGGGGTTGAGACGTGGGTTTGGATGAGGTGGGTATGGTTGCGGTAGGGGTGGTGTGCTGTGATTTTGGTTCTGTTCCGTAGGGGGCAAGAACGCACGCTCCGTGGTTCTATTCGATATGATTTATTCGAAAGGGTTGGTGGAGGCGATATGGATGAGCTGGGGAGGCTCGCCAAGTGCAATGGTTCCGTTTCTGGGGACCTGACCTCGTTTGAGCGGGCGTTCGTACTGAGGATTGTTCGATTGCAGGGGTTGCGTGACGACGGAGATGTCGTTTCACCATGCGAGATGTACTCGATCATGCTCGAAGCCGAGGATCTTCGAATCCTCAAAGGCTCGACAAAGGCGGTCCGGGTTTTGCGTCTGTTTACCCCATTACAGCGGCGCAATTCATAACCAATGATTTCAGCCTCTCGCCTCCACCAAAGGACCAACATCCCCCTCCCTCGTCCGGCCCAACCCATCCTTGGCGTAAAAATCCATAGGATAAACCCCCTGGTTCCCACTCTCCCACCCCTCCCTAGCCCCCAACGCAACAAGTGCCTCATAAGGCGTCAACAATGGCTTCGAAAACGCATAACCCCAATCGATGCTCAACCTTGGACACGCAATCTGCACCCAGCACTCGACATCCGGCATCAGCGCCAGCTTGCCGGGGAATATCTCGCTGAGGAGGATATTGATAAAGGGCGTGCCTTGCGCGGTCAGAGTGTTTTCGATAAGGGTCATGGTATGCGGGTTTCCTTGGCGGCCGAGGGAGCCGAGTATAAGACCCCATTTTTTGGCCTTGCGGCCGCCGGCGATGGCTTCGCGGCGGAGGTCGTGCATCTCGGCGTGGTCGTAGGTCTCGCGGGTGAGTTTTCGGCTGTAGGGGTCGTACCGGTAGGCGGGTAGGGTGGGGTTGTGGATCATGGCAGATTCGAGATGGAAGCGGCCATCGCCGAGGTAGAGAATTAAATCGGCAGCATCATTGGAGAGTCTAGGGGAGGTGCAGCCAAGGATCTCGCCTTTACTTAGGGGGGTAATTTGGGGGATGAGGACTTTAAAGCCTGCGCGCTCGAGGATGGGTTTTATAGTGTGGAGGGTGGCGTTGAACTGAATTGTGCCGACCATAGCAATGGTTTTCCCGGGTTGAAAGTTGCGCTCGAGAGTGGCTAGAAGATGGGTTGTGTCGATGGTGATGTCGACAAAGATGTAGAGGGTTTTGATTTTAGTAACGTCCACTGGGATGAGACAGCTGTGGGCGTAGTGAACCAACAAGTCACATCCTAGTGCACGAGCAGTGTAATCATCAATACAGCATGCTCCATATGTGACATCGCCCATTATAAGGGTCTCTGAACCAGGGCAAAATCGAGTAAGGATGTCGGAGACGGTAGTGGCGAACAGGAGAAGTCCTTCGGGGAATTGGAGTGCTATCTTCTTCGAACCAGAACTGCGTACTCGGTGTATGGTCTTGTGTATTTCGAATGAATAGTTTGGTGGGAGGAGGGCGATAGCATCGTTGATTTCGGGGTCTTCAAGGATTTCCAGCGGAACTTGATTCAGAGCTCTTGCTGATTTTCTGGGTTGTGCTACTGTACATGTATGTAGTCAGCACAAGGTCTGAAGTAACAGAGAGATCACAGGAACCTGTCATTGCTCCACTATCTTCAATTGTGCTTCCGGAGTCACCCTTCCTTTGTGCTAGTTCCGCTGCTGCTCTTCGTCCGATGAACCTCTTCTTGGGCTGCCGTGTCTCAGTGGGTTGTTGAATATCAAGCTCGGCATCGACTGCTTTGCAAACATCGACTAGAGTCCTTTCCTCCTCCATGCTACGTTCTGAGTCTTTGATTGCTAATGAGTATCTCAGTAACCACTTCAGATCGAAGTCGAAGGTTTTGAACGCCGGGTAACAGCTGAGAAGGACAGCGGGCAAATTTTACACCTTGAGGAAAACAACCCCCCATGCCTTTAGAAGCACCAACATTATATTAGAATCTACGGAAATTGTTCAAAACGATGCATCTCATGCGGAGAGCAACTCTCACGCGAAAATGCCCCATCTCGATCCAGCGACGCCTCCAACATTCTCCACATCCTCAAAGCCCCTCTTCTAAACCCTCCTCTCCACCGCCGACCCTCGACAACCCTGCCGACTTCACAACCCTTCTCTCTAACCCCTCCTGGTCCACAAAATCCCTCTTCCCCTCTCCATCCCAAACTATCCCGACCTCCTCAAACATCACGCGCAAACAACTCCACCATCTCCTCCGCCTCTCCGCGCTCCCTCTTCCCTCCTCTGAGGCCGAAGAAGCAAACATGATCGCGGACCTCGAATCGCAGCTTCAATTCGTACGCGCGATTCAGGAGGTTGATACCGAGGGCGTGGAGCCGTTACGAGCCATTCGGGATGAGACACGGGATGCGGAACGGGAGGGAGAAATCGGGATGGAAGAGTTGAAGGGGGAATTTGAGAAGGAAGAGGTTGTGGGGAAGCGGGGGAGGATTAGGGGGAGGGTTGAAGAAGGGGTTAATGCGCCGGAAGAAGTTGTAGAGGGACGGTGGGATCCGCTGGGGCAGGCGCCGAAGAAGATGGGGAGGTTTATCGTTGTGGAGACGGGCAAAGGTTGAGTAGGATGAAAGCCTACGATTTTTATCCTGCTGAAGTCAAGATGCAGGAATTGGGCCGATCTTCGGTTCTTCCTGGTGCTTGCTAGACTCACTGGCTATGTCTAACATCCCTGATCTTATAGCTTCGTACCTTCCTGGCCCAACACTTACTAACAACATCCGCCGACTTAATCAAATCCAACCTTTTACCGGATTGCATGGAGCGTTTTGTTTCAACCCTAAGCCCCAGGACAAATTGTGACAGCCTCGAACGTTTTCTGTTCCCGGAGGATACTCAATATAAGAGTTCGATTGACGACCAAGTAAATCACCCGTCCTCATCCGCGGCCAAGAGATCCAGAGGCATACCGACGCCAAATCTCGATATTGCAAGATTTTTGGGGCTAATACCAGTTGTTCTCGATTCGCAACCCGCAAACGTACCTCAGACTCCACACCGAAGGAGAAGCATCGTCTTATTGCCCCTTTGCAAGTCTCGCCAACACTGCCTTTCCCACCCTCGAATCGTTCTCTCTCCCTAGCTCCCCCGAAATCCAACTCCCGATCTCCGCCATTTTCTCCATATCCACCCCCGTTGTCGCCCCCAGACTATGCAAACAATATATCAAATCCTCCGTGGCCACATTCCCCGTCGCCCCCACGGAATACGGACATCCCCCTAAACCTCCAACACTACTATCAAAGGTCCTGATACCGTGTTCAAGACCAACCACAGTATTTACCAACGCCTGGCCATAGGTGTCGTGGAAATGGAGTGCGAGATCTTTGGGGGAGATTCCAGCTGCGGATAACGCCTTCAGGAGCTCTTGGGTACGGGGCGCAGTACCCATGCCCGTAGTATCAGCCACCGAGACCTCATCCGCGCCCATTTCGAGCAACGTCGCTGTTATTTCAGCCACTTTACTCGGAGAAACATCAGGCCCTTCGTAAGGACAGCCGAGCGCAACAGAAACATAGCCCCTGACTCGGATATTTCGGGATTTCGCTAATGAGACAATGGGCTTACAGCGTTCGAGTGATTCCGCAATAGTGCAATTAGTGTTTGTTTTTGAGAACGCTTCTGTTGCCGCGGTGAAGAGGGATATCTCCATGGAATCCCTCGCTGCTGCAGACTTTGCTGGCTGGACCGGATCGTCCTTTCCAGACATATCGGAAGGCATCTCATTCGGATCCTGCGTCGATGTTATGGGTGCCGGCTCTTCGTCTTCTGGATTTGGCGATGGAGGAGGTGTAGGAGGGGCATTCGGATCTTCAGGCGATGTGATGGGGGCGTTCTCGCCTTTGTCTGATGTTTTTGCCGTATCGTCTGCTGTTTTGAGGAAATTTTCGAGGCCTTTGAGGTTAGGAACAAGAAAATTGTATGCAATGGAGTGCGGGGAAGAGGGAGGGTGGCCGAGGAGGTGGTTGAGTACTTCTGCCGAATTGGCCATCTAGATTCCATACAAACTACCCTTAGCCAATCAATCCATCATTGTATTCACCCCGTAGCAGCATCCTCCCATGTTCACAATCACCACTTCATCCCAAGGGACACCACATACCTGCGGAACCCACTTCGGCGCCACAAAACTCCCCGCCTCAATATTCCTCACCCCCGTGTTTGCCAGTCGCCGTATGAGCTCAATCTTCGTCTGTAGGGGTATCGAGTTCTTCTCATTCTGCAAGCCATCACGCGGGCCCACCTCGACGATTCGTACTTCTCCTGCGCGCCGCTTTGAGCTGACGCAGAAAGTTCGTCGTAGGAGGGGGTAGCGTGAGGTTCTTGGGCGGTACAGGGATGCCGGATTGAGCTTGGGCATGTTTTGCGATGATCAGTATCTTTATGATGAGGCGAAGCTTGTGTAAAGCACGTTGGAGGGAATGTGGAGTATGGATTAGAAGTCCGCATTGCGGGGACTCGGAAGCGGGGAGCTGGGAGCTTTCTCGCTTAAGATGTTCATGAGGCTCTTGATTAAAGTACCTACCTTATTTAGTGCACGAAATTCTGCTGCATAAGCCCGGGGAAAATTGTCATCACACAACTTTATACTGCTATCTCAAAATCGCCGCTCCGGCGCCCCAATCACCGTCTCCTCTTCTTCGCCCCTCCCTCCTCTTCCTCCACCGCCAACTCATCCGCCTCAACCCCCTCCTCCCTCCTCCTTCCCTTCATCTCCGCTGCCCTCCACTCCGCGACTCTTCTCTCCACCTCCCGGCACATCTCCCTCGCATCATGCACGACTCCACCTTCTTCCGGCTCCTCCCCAACCCCAGCTGCGTCGTTATCAGCACCCATTTGGCCTTGTTGAGTTTTGGAAATCTTGGAACGTGTGCGGAAGGCGGGACCGACGCCCCGTTTGGGGTCCGGGTTGAACATGACGGCGTTGGCGAACATGCGCATAAGTTCCTTCTCGAGCTGGGCGGAGTTGACTATGCCTTTTGGCGGTACCACGTCATCGCGGGCGGGCAGCCAGAGGGTAGAAGAGGATGTCGTCTTCATCATAGGGGTTGTGCCGGCGGTTCCAGGGCTCCCGGTATCCCCGATCGCAGACGTGCTGGCATTCTCCGCGGCGTTGGCCACAGCCCTCGCGCCAGCCGCGATAGCTGATTTGATGCTTTTGAGATCCTGAGAGCGGTAGATCAGGTCCTTGTAGCCAGGAGCTTCACGCTCAGTCAAGGGTTTGGCAAACATGGAGGCGAGTTTGTGGCCCGTGATGTCGTTCATGATGGTTGCAGAGGTGCGGGGAAAGTTGCGGGAGCCGAGAACTTGGTTTGGTCTTGTCGATGACTGCGGTTGGGCGGTAGGTTCGTCAAGCACAGAGGGGCGATTGCCGTGTTTCGCGCTCGTGCTGCGCGTGAGTTCAGTCATCGATTCCAGCCCGCGTAGGGTTTCGCGTCGGCGGCGTGTGGATTTACGGGAGCCACGTCCTCCTTCGTCCGCGGTGGTTTCGGTAATAGAGGTGTCATCATCCCGGGCAGGGGTTGCAGGGGGTTCTGGTTTTACTTTTCGCGAAGGGGCTGGGGTCGTATCGAGGGACAGCTCGTCGGCAGGGGAGGCGATAGATTGGGATCTGGTTCGGGTGCGAAGGGAGCCGGCGACGGCGGAAGAGGCGGTACTGGCCGCTCGTCCTTGTTGAGATCCCCCAATTTGGGGCTTTTTCCCAAAAGACTCTTTTTTAGCATCCTTTTTACCTTGCTTGCCTTTGGTAGCTTTGCTTGGAGTTTTCGAGATTTCTAAAGCGGGCGAAGGAGCTCTTTCGCTGATGGGGCTGATTTCGTCAGGACCAGGCCGGGCCACCTCAGATCTTACAGATCCAGGAATCTCAATGTCCTTCCATTTCGTTGAAGAAGCAGATGTATAGATCGGAGACGGCCTGGGCGGCCGTTGTCTTCCAATGGGCGTTACAATAGGCGTCCGCTGATCGGGCAATATAAGGGGCGGGTTTTGGCTGTACGGGGCTTGGCCTGGTGTTGGCTGATAGTACGGAGGGCTTTGGTTGTATAGCGGGTAGTAAGGCGGTAGAGGAGACTGATACTGCGAATGATTGCCAAATTGAGGACCTTGGCCAGGATTTGGGCCAGCGGCACGATAACCAGGTACAATCCCATGATTCGGGGTGTGGTAGGGAGGTAATGCATTCTGACCGTAGGGATGGTAAGCTACTGGATATGGTGATTGGCTGTCATAGTATGGGTATGCACGCTGCGCATAATTTCGCGGTTGCGGCAGTTGTACTGGATGTGGCTGAACTCCATGAGACTGAGCAGGCCGCGGTATAGGTAATGTAGGACTTGACCTGTGCTGGCCTGCCATATCAGCAAGGGCATCCAAAGGTCCATTAGGAGATCCAGATGACCGAAGCATGCCAGGTGGAGGCGGTAGTATTATGGGTGACGCAGATGGATCAGGGAGAGTCATTGGTGGATGAGCGATGCGTGGGCTTGGAATTGGCATAACCCCTGTTCTCGGCTGGCCTGTAGAATGTGATAATCTGGGGTTTTCCGCTTTCGGTGATCCCAACGAGTACCCAGAACTCGCATATTGGGGTGTCGGCGGAGGGAGCCTAGCACTTTGTGGTAAAGTGGGCTGCGAGATAGACCTAGAATCCTGAGCGATGCTAGGAGCCCGCTGCGTCTCTGGCGCCGATACTGGCGGCGCATTGTGAAGCGTAGCTTCAACCCTTACGCTTTCTTGTGTTTGCGGCGGAACATCACTCACGGCCACTGCGTCTTGACGCACGGTGATACTCCCCTGGCCATTGGCTTCTTTTGTAGGCTGCTGGACCAGTACGTTCTCTGACGAGCTTGGGTTCGAAGCTTCAGGGAGAGTTGCAGTAATGGATTGTTGTACTGGACTCTTTGAAGCAGTATGAGTTTCGCCGACTAGTGGCTTTTCTTCCGCAGGCTCATCACTGCGTAGCAATGTTTGGATTGACGAAGGTCGCTTCGGATCTCTCTTGTTCGCAATTTCTTGATGCTGTAATCGCGCATCCCACTCTCCTCGAGTTATCTCCTGGATATCCCTTTGAACCAGACGATACTTTCGCTCTTGCTCTTCAATGGCCTTGACTGCATGATCTCTATAGCGGAAGTAAAGGCGCTTAGTCGCACGTGGTAGCAAGTAGCTGTACTGTGGCGCATCGCTCTCGGTCTCCAACGGTGGCCTTGATATCTTTCGTTTGCGGGAATTGTGTTGGCTCTTCATGTCAGACCCAGCATTGTCGGTCCCAGTCACCTCTAGCTTTACCTCCTCCCTCAAGATACGCAGGTATAACTCTCTGAGAGATTCTGGCTCAAGGCGGCCATTGTCGGAAGAGTCGCTATCTCGAAGTATCTCATTGTTCTTAAGCTCGCTCGACACCTTTTCGAAAGATGGTGGATTCCCGGCATATGGCTGTAGTGTTTGGAATAGCAACAATGTTTCCAGCGGAGAATGCACAAAGACTGAGGTCATGTCCTATGCTACGCCGACCCAATTGTCGTACGAACTTTTCCGTCTGGTTGATGCTAGGATCGGAGCCACAATGAAAGATCCTCGGGAAGCAGCGACCCAGGCGTGTCTCCAATCTGAACCAGTCTAAACTGATGCCCCGAAGTTCGCTCCGCGCCCTTCTTTCTGCGTTCTCTGGACAGCTGTAGCCTGTTGGGAGCTTGCGAAGAGTGTTAAATATATGGCACAAGATAAGCGAGGAACGAGCATTAAAGCCTACTAGGCATCCCTGCAACCCCGCGAACCCTGGATAGGTAGGATCGTCATTCTTGACCTCCCTTTCTCCTCCCTCAACATCATTACCGTGTAACTATATACACATGAATCCAAAAACACGCCAACTTTCTATGCTCTGAATTGGATAGCCCAACGTTATTAAGCTATTCCCTTCATATCGGGAAACGCTATGTCTGACAAGGAAGGGCGGCGGAAGTCCAATGGTCGACCCCAATCGTATGGCTCTACTTGCAAAGCTATATGCCTCAGCTGAGACAATTCTCACAGTACTATTGCGCGTAATTTCTCCGCTGCTCTCAATGATGCCTTCTCTATAGACAGCAACGTCGACCGGAATCTGAAAGGCCTTGTCCAATCAGTCGAGCAAAAGTATGTTTCGGATCTTTATCCTTTCGAAGTACTACGTAAGAGCCTTCACAGCAAAGTGCTGACAAGTGTCAGAAAACAGGCAGTTGATTCACAAAACCAGGAGCTCGAAGCTCTAGAAGCACGCTTACGAGACACCGAGGAACGCCTCAGGCAACAGCAATCAAGAAAATCTTCTCATACAGCCAAAATCAGTGCTATCAAGAGCTCTCACCCGAGGCAGCCACTGGGCCCAACATTTAGCGACCAGGTAGATGATCGGTCAAACGATAGCGCCACACGTTCGTTAGCTGCGCAACCGCGAAGAATCCAACCGTCAACATCCAGAGCATCATCTTACCAGATGCCACCGATGCCAGGGGCTCTTCCACCAACGCCCGGGGTAACTTCGAGCCAGGATTACTATAAGTAGGTTTTAGTAATAGCCAGGACGACGAATGACATTCTGCGCATTGCCCGATAAGCTGGTTCTGCCCCATCTAAAGAGTTTTCGATGCACTTGAATAGTGATCCTTGTACAATACTCGATGGAGAGCGTCCTTCTCAGTCTATGATTGACCATTGGATCTGAGGTATGCATGAGAGAGTTGTACCGCTCAAGACTGTTGTCATCGCCACGGAGAATTTTTCAATTTTCTGCCACCAACGACGTTGTTCTCTACTTTTAACTCGTTACTTTCTTCCTTGTCATAAGAGTTGGTCCACAGACGACTGCATAATGACTTCAAAAGAACGCACCACTGGACTCTCATGGTATTCGTCACTACTATTAACAACATTCAAGGTTCCACGTCTTTCGGTAATATTCACGAACATGGACGTCAACCACTGGCGTTTGGAAAATCCATTCTTTGCTGAACTTTTCGTTAATCTAAGTTCGTTGCGTTTGTGCACTGGAAGATCTCTGTAAGCTTGATGCATGATGTTGGACTTGTTAAAACACTTAGAGGGCTCAATATGTGTGGCTGCAACCAAGGATACATAAGACCGCCGTCGTAGCTGTGGTCTATGTATGCCGTACTGGTCATGCCTTTTCCACGATTACATTACCTGAGTCGCATTGGTCTTGTGGACTTCAGAATGGTGTCCCTTCGCTGTTCGGAATCTGCCTCTAACTCTTCTTGCTCCTATGTACACAGTCGTTGACTGGCCATTGCCGTGGCCACTGTCTTGTTCTCTTGTGACAGACATTCAGTGGAAAGGCAATGGTAGAACCCTAAGAAGTCGGCCTAATGTTATTCCACTACCGCCTCTTGACAGTCCCCTTAGGTTGCGGCTTCATCTTCCTTTACTTTCTACATCTTCAACTCATTCCATCACACCTTCCTTGCTTTCAACGTCCGAGCCCTGTGCTTGATCAGCAGTGCTCAAGCACTTGAACATCTATTACACCAGGTGCGTTACACTCTGCAAGCCCCTCAAGAATGTAACTTCTGTCATGACCTTTGCACGCTCATCCATGTCAGCTTCAAGATACTGAAGGTTGAGGTCTTGTCCATTGAAGGAACTACACTTAGGGCTATTCGTGTACCCCGCATCTTGTTGCCCATTGTTGATATATCTTGCTCACTGTTCACATTCTTGGCCTCACTTCCGCTCACTTTCAACATTTTCGAAGGACAACATCTTTACTAACAAATACAAATTCTAGCATACAGCTTTTCCTTACACATATTCGAAGAGCTCTGGTAGCTCTACTGCATCTTATCGACCATTCTACGGCTGCAAGATTTGTAGAACGGTTTCCTAGGTGAGCACCGTGCCATTAACCTGCTTTTCTACGTTCTTTGCACCTTTGAGCATTACTCCGTGTTCGACTTGTCCATTCTCACGGTATCTGAATCGCTATTGATGTCCTTAATCTTACCTCCGTTCACTTTCAACAATCTTGCTAATAAGAGTCTTGTCCAGCCCACGGCATCTTCCTTACATCATCCAGCGAGCTCTGGCAGCTCGGATCACGTACACTCAAGTGTTCAAGACTACCACAACCGCGCCTTAGACCAGTTGCTCTTTACATTCTTAGCACTTCTCGACGGTTCTGACGTACTGTTCCATCTGAAGAAGCATCACTTAGGGTGATCTGAAACCCCGCGTTCAACAGAATCGGATTTGCCATTCTGACTATGCTGTAGACACTGTTTGTCTTTTTGTCCTTGATCGAAGTCAACTGGAACATCTCTTAAGATTGACATCGTACAACCATCAGCCTCTGTCAGTTGTGACAGCCCGATCTCTACAAATTTATTCAAAGAGCTCCGGTAGCTCTTTTCACAGCTCTATCTAAGATAAAGCTACAACCTTCAACAACATTTCTTTGAATCAATATCCACGCCTTTGACCGGTTTTCTTTAGTTTTCTGTGCTTGTTAGCAATCTGGTAAGCGTTCTACCTTTCTGGCCTGTTAAACCTTTTATCCCTCGGGATCCTTCACCGAAAAGCTCTATTTCTCTGCCAGATCATGTTTTTCTAACATGGGGTGGTACAGCATATTACCACACATTCATTGATATTCTCCAAAATGTCGAATAATCAGAATACCCGCATTTCGGCCTCTATCTCCGGCACCACTTTGGTCGATTCTCCGCGCTCTGGCTCTCCTACCGGCAGCGTCTCCGGCTCCCCAGACGAGGCTCGCGCTGCTCATAACGGCCGCGGAGATGGCGCCTCTCGTCGTGCTACGTTTCACGCCACCTATCCCAATTCTCACGCCGCCTCTCCGCGCGCCAGCGTCCCCGGCACGTCATCCCCGACCTCCTCGGTCTCGTCCTGTGACAATTTCGACGCTCTGGTGATGGGCCAGGGCGGAGATCAGAAAGGCGAGAAGGGGAAGAACAAAAAGTTCGATTGGACCTATAAGAACCTTGTTGTCTCCGGCGGTGGCGTGGGGAATGGCGTAATGTGCGATCTCATGTGAAATGCTTGATTTTTGGAGAAAAGGGGAATTTTTGACGATTTTTTTGATGATTTTCCGATTGGCCGATTGGACACGCGGCGAGATAGCGATGTTAGGGGACAAAATTAGCATAGCAAATCGATGATTTTCTCCGCTTATCTTGGTAGGCAATTGGAGAACGTGCGTGAGATTGTGTGAGATTTGTGAGATGTTAGAAACAGTTTCTCTGAGGTAAGAGGTGGTGAATCGGAAAACGCATCTACATTACAGATACATTCTGAGACTTATCTCGAGGGTTCTCCACGTGAACAAGTGGTAAGATGGGGAAAGTGCGTGAGTATAAGCCATATATCTTGAGGGATTGCTATAGGAAGAAATGTTCAAGTCTCAAGATGACTTTCAGATTTGGGTATTTTTGATGATTAAAGTTAATAATTTTCTACATATATAATTAGAAGAAGTGCATGAATAGTTTTAATTTATCGTTTGAGTCTCATGACTTTTCTGTAATGAGAAACAATGCAGCAGAAAGTGCAACGATATGTACAAGTCTATGATTATGGTCAATAGCGAGGTAGAGAGATACCTTCATACAAGAGTAAGAATGATTTCAACTTGTGAGAAGATTTTTTCTATATCGGTAGAGTAGAATAAGTTTGTTAAAGTGACTGTTTGATCTTGAATGCTCGCAGTCATGCACATGAAATAATGGTTTAGTGTCTTGAGCGTTTGCCCACTCTAACCAAAAACTCAACCCACTTTCTCTTTCAAACCCCTTCTTCACCCCATATTCTTTACTCCTTCTTTCGCCCTCGTTAACACTCTATTCCCAACCCAACCCCCTCTCCAATCACACCCCTTTATAATCCCCCAAACACCTTCGAACCCTCACCGCTATCCTTCCTCTCTTCTACTTTCCTCGTCCAGAAAGTATTAATCTGTCAACGCTACGAGATTGAAGGATTTCGGCAAGATATCAGCGGGTTTCAGGAGGGTTGTGGCGGGGCACTTGGCGGGGCAGGGGGGGGGGCATAATAGTGGGGGTTCTGACAGGGGAGTGAAGGAGAAGAGGACGTGGGAGACTTTGGTGAGGTTTGTGGGGGGGAGGAAGGGGAAGGAGAGGAGGGGCAGGGTTGGCTTTTCAGGTTTGAAAGTTAGCTTTCGACTCACTTTTACAGACTTCAGTCCTATCCCTTACGCTTTCGGGCTTACTCGTAAGGACTCTATATGTTTTTTCCTGTCAGTGAGCGAAGAACTTGCATGTTTCAACAAGTACACAATGTGAAGCGCGGGTTTCTGCGGAGGGGGAGTTAAAGACTTTTGGAATATATTAAGTGGGGGGGGGTGAAAGTTGGCCTGAGCTTCTGCGAGGAAAAAGTGGTCGAAGCAATGGTTCTTTTGTTGTTATAGTGAAAAGGGTGAAGTTGATGTTAAAGGAAGAAGTGCGTTGAAGAGCGTAACTCGATTGCTTACAGACCGGTTTGAAAGCCGAGATTTGTTGGAAGAATTTTAAGCATGGTACGTAGTTTTGGGAGTAACAATCAAGATTGGGAGACAGCGGAAACATAAACATGCTAATTGTATTCAGGTTTATGTGGCCGTTGAGAAACATCTTGAGATTACATTCCAAAACAAGAATGCAGAAGCATCGTTAATTACTCCGTCTCATAACCTTAGTCTCAATTTTTGCCTTGTGACCGACACTTCGTACGTGAAATGCTGTGTATCGTTTATTAGGCAATTAATCAAGCGTCTTCAACGCGCGAAGCCTTAATCGAGGCGGGATGCTGGAATACAAGGCTTCGTAAACTTGTTGAGGTATAAATTGCCTTAAAATTAGGTGATTATCTTAAGTCTTGTATGATCATAAGGGTGATAGCCATGAATCAAGAGATTTGATATCGAAGACAGTACGAGAAGTGATATCGGAGAAGAGGTGTCAAGTGAAACGAATGCATAGTGGAAAGAATACTAAGTCAACAAGATGTCAAATTGCAGAAATCCCAATCGAATATTCTACAAGATCAACAAGGCTTGAAACTAGAGACAGCATTGGTGTATAGATCTCCCCCTTGTTAGTTTGCTCTTTCAGACGATCCTGCACCGAAGACACTCGAGATCGCCACATCGCCGAATCGTTGGGGATCGAAAGATACGACTTTCGGTATGATATTATCCTCTTGAGTGTTGTGAGCACGGCACAAGGGCGGGCGTCTTCCGGGTCTGGATACGGAAGAGTATGAACGCGGTTCATGACCGTTTGGGTGCGAAGAGCAAAGGTTTGAAAGTCCTTTTCGATCACCGCAGAGACACCTTTGAGGTGGCTATACATTTCGAGGCACTGTATAGCTCCTACGAGTGCTGCTCGATTGCCATAGAAGTTTCGATTGATGTTTGGTTCTGGTTTAAGTATTGCTCTTATTTTTCCGAACCAGTGTCCTCAGTGAGCAAGAAATCGAGGGCGTTTGGGGAAGATAACAAGTAGAACATGCCAGACATGTTCAAGACTCGCCATTCCTCCAAATAATGGACTGATATAGCTGTACGAGATATTGGGATTGGCCATATTTCAATGTTCTGCCTGTCGATCAGGATGACGCGTCAATTAGAAGGAAATAATTGCAACGGCTTGCTTTCGCCCTTCAAATGATTGGTTCGCGAAATTACTCCTCTTCACTGATGCATCTCACAATTCCCGTCACTCAGAACAGCTCGCAGGGCATAATCCCAGACTCAACATGGATGTTTCAGACATGGACGACACTGTTTCAGTCCCAAGACGACAGTCCCGGTTCACTTCCCTGAAACTGGCAACAAAATCAGGCCCGCAGGTCTCCACATGTTAGAAGAGCTTCTATCTTTCCGACATAAAGACACCTTGTCAGTTTAGACTGACCCAGACGGAGTCCAAGCCCCTCAGCCTCAGGTGCACATGTCTATCTCTTGCCACTAGTTTTGGAAGCTTTGAATTTTGCAAGCTCAGCCCCGGGAAGCGACCCCTCAAGCAGCGATGCAAGCGATTCTGAGTTTGGCGCAGGCGTGCATGCACAGGTGACTCCTAGCCTGGGTCTGAGAGTTATTTCTTAGAGTTATTAGCTTGATGGATGTGAATGGTATCGGTAGAGATAGAGGAGCTGTAGTCTCCTCAATGATCAAGGGTGCTTGGAAAGGGGTTCAAATATCATAAAGTGTTCTCCAAATAGATGTAATTGATAGCGAATGGTCAGGGTCGCCCCAAACGTAGTCTAGCCTGCGTAATTCTGTAGTCTAAATCTCTAGTACACCTAAGCTGCAAGGACCTACAAGTTCGTCTTCAGTCCTTCATGTACTTCTTCAACCCTCTCAATCTCTCTTTCGCGCTTTCCAGTACATCATCGTTCTTACAAAAGGCAAACCTGAGCCAGTTCTCCGCCAAATGCGCATTTTGGGCCGTATAGAATTCTGTGGGAGGTATAGCCGCAACGCCTAGTTCCATAATCAGGAACCAGCTGAGCTTAAAGTCGCGTGGTCGTTCGGCGACGTGTGGAGGATAGCTGTAGTCTTTGGGGAGCTGGACTTTGGTCATGTTCACCAGAACGAAGTATCCACCTTCGGGGTCGGAATACTGATAAAAGAATATTAGCTGCCAGCGAGCAGTTTCACTCCGCCTTTCGCTAGAGGTCGCTCACAGGTAGACCAAGCTCATCAAAGACCTCGTTAAACCTTTTCATTTTCCCTTGCATTTCCTTCTTACTTTCCTCCCAGAACCCCATCTTATCTGCCTGCTCAAACCCTACAGCAGCGGCTTCCTGCAAGGGACTTACGCTACTATAGCATATTCGAAGATGGGCAGCAGATACATATTTAATCAGATGTTCGGGACCAATTAGATAGCCAATTCGCCATCCGGTAGCGTAGAAATTCTTGCCGACAGAACCGACCGTGATAGTGAGCTTGGCAATCTCAGGAGAGAGGGTGGCTATACGGGTAAAGGGAACGTAGTAAAGGCGGTCGTAGACCTGGACAGAGTATGAGTTGGGTGCCCTAAAGCTTTAGTATTTTGGAAGGTTTGAGCATACTTCGTCAGAGAGGATAAGGATGTTGTGCTTCACACAAAGATCGCCAATGGCTTGAAGTTCTTCTTTGGAAAAGACTTTGCCTACGGGATTGTGTCTGAAGTTTATAAGCGGGGTGTAAAAACAGCGATAGGTGTTTAGCCTACGGAGAATTAAGCATCTATGCCCTTCACTTAGTAAAATGTACTTGTTCATTGTGCGGGTTAAGCCTCACTATCATCCTTGTCTTAGGATTGATGAGATTCTCCAGTTCAGCCATGTTGATTGTCCAATCAGCAGCAGATGATGTTTTTGAAGCTCCATACTTGGGTGGCTGAAGTGGTAGATATCTGCAGGTACCACCAGCCATTTCAATATTTGAAATGTACCTATGTTTCAAGGTTTAGCATCGACACATGGCACGTCCGATGACTATCCTCACTGATCAAAGAACGGTTCGAAGACGATAACTTCGTCCCCTTGTTCAACAAAGCCCATAAAGGCGCTAAGAATGCCTTCGTTGGCGCCACTAGTGATGGTTACCTCTGTGTCTGGATTGATCTTTCTGCCGAAGAACGGAGAGTAGGCATCAGCTAATGCTTTCCTTAGCCTGAGCCGACCCTTTGCTTGAGTTAGTCAGAATTACAATGTACCACAGGTAGGTCTCCGTGCCTGTGTAGGAGAATACTGGTTGCATTCAACTTTATTCAGAGCTTCCTTGGCTGCATCGATTACAAACTTCGGTGGATTGTAGCCACTAAAGGATCTTAATGTATCTTCTCGATCTCATTCTTGGAAGGTGACATACTCACAAGAAACCTTGGCCCATGTTTACAATTGGTTGTACCGGAGATGCCGCTGCTGCTTCATTGACCATGGTCCTGGTTGGTTGAAGCATTAGCTAACAATTAGCCTCAAAGACATCCGGCTTAGCATACCAGACATCTTGTTTGTGCCCAGCTACTCTTTTGGCCGGCCGAAAAGGGTCACTCCTCGCCGAAGTTGCAGACATGGCTCGGCGGAACAACGTACAAGGTACGGCAGAAGGACAGGAAGAGAAGGATCGCGTTCTGCAAAGCTGGAACAGTTGCAGCATGCCAATTGATGAGCAGATTTGGATTTGACTTGTCTCAACCTGGACTGTAAAAAACTCTTGGAATATCAATGCGTGCTGCCCATATGCGGCTAGGCCATCCGTATCCGCCCGAGTCACAGTCGGCGTTCCTCGGACTTCTATCAGCTTTCACTATTTTCTTCCTATCAAAGCTTTCATCCACCTCCATCCTGAATATTTTTGGTGGGGATACCCCAAGTTACGTCCTGAGCTGTGCACGAGCCTGTTGTAATTTGAAGTACGATAAATTATCCTCGACCAAGTTCTCCGTCACTGCATTTTGGCACTCTCAAAACTTCGTCCTCTCCTACTCCTTTTGGAAAACGATCCGAGAAGATGCGGCTTCTTCGCATGCCTTCTGTATCTTCGTGTCACTCTAGTAGTGGACTCTCGCTTGACAAAACCGTATGAGCTTAAGAAACGAACAGGAACAGCACAATACTGGCTGGATGGAGTATCTATTTCCCGTACTATTGGCAAAAGCATTTTCTAGCACTTGAGCGGTTCTTTCTCTCCTACTTCTGATTCGCTGTGGTTAAATCGCATTGATGGGAAGCAACCAATTCAAGCGCACTTCTGCATCATGCATGCAGCCTGCATGACCATGACCACAATACCATTGTAGGTATTCTCGTGAACCGTCATTACCAGCAAAAGTTGGAAGTCAGGTACCACCTATTTCGGTAGCTTTGCATGGTGGAAGCGACTCACTCTGGTACAATACAATAGGTACTGGGCCTCCACATTTTCTCTTCGTCAGCTACTCTCCGTGCAACCCTGTTTGAGCATTCAAACTCTACTTACGTCCTAATCAAGATTTCCTTGGAAGCGTTATCCTTCAACCAAAGAACCTGAACATGAATGGACTGAATCGCTTGAGAGTGGGCTTGGCCATTGGTAGAGGCACTGGCGCAGAGCTGGCAGATGTTTTTACATTAGTTATGAATCGACTTTCAGATCTTTATTCGGTACCCATTGAGCTTTACTGTTCGCCCAGAACCTATCACTCTTACTTCTCACTGCTTGGAGAATATGATGATCAGAAGGCTATATCCGACGAGACCTTTCAGGACGTGTCGCACTACGAGACATTCTGCAAGGAAGAAGCTTCTAAGGGCACTCGAGTGATTTTCAGAACGGCAATCAACGCTCAATCGCTTTATCTAGTTCGCCAACACCTCGAAGCTATTAAAATCGAGCAGTTCAGCCAAGGGCCTAACTCCCTGCTTCTCATCCGCGATCAAGCTCAAGGCTTTTACACTGGTGCTAATGAGCATGACGTGGCCGGGGAAAAGGTTTCTCGTACCTGCGAATTCAGAAAGGAAATATTTAGCCGTATTATTTCCTACTCTATCATGCGCGCGCGCCAAGTATGGGGCGATCATGGTATCGAGTCCGTATCTATGGTCTACAAGTTTCATCTCTTTGATGGTGTCTTTAGCGCCTGGGCGAAGGACTGGTCGAAAGAGCATGGCATCAGAATCGAATTTGTCCAACCCGACACTGCCAATAGGAACCTGCTTGCATTCGGCCTTCGAGGACGTCACTTAATGATTGCTGGCAACGAGTGGGCAGACATCATGCATGTTATACTTCTCAACATGTTTGGACAGGGCGCTCAAGAGGCTAGATGCACTGAAAATATCTATCTTCATCCTGATATGCACTGCCTTAGCGAGTTCCAGACAGTACATGGTTCTGCCGATGATCTTGCTGGTAAAGGAAAAGTTAATCCTTCAGCTACTTTGCGGGCAGCTGCCGCGATTCTAGAACGCCATGGGGGCTGCAGAGGACTCGAAAAGGTAATGGACCGGGCGTTGGAAGTACTGCAGCAGCGGAATAAAGGCACACCAGATCAAGGGGGTAATATGTCAACGATGGAAGTGGTCAATTTTATACTGGCCACCATCATGGAAGCATCATCGCCCCCTGATGCAGCAGTTTCCATGCCGTTGCTAATGAACGGGCATGCTGCGAGTGTGCAATCATCCGCATCCATATCCAATTGAATGACGAAGATGGTTTCGTGATTTCGCTCGTAGGCTTGGGTAGACCACCTCCGGTGGATAGCTACGGAGCTTTGGAGGAAGAAGGACCTGATTCCCATTTTCTGTAACTATTGATTCGACAGCATAATTTGGATCGGATCTATATTAATCCCGTACAGTTATAGATTTGAAACGAAAACGCCATTGAACTCGTGCCATAAGTGGGACCTGATGAAGTAGAAGCTACTCATGAAGCTCCACGCAATTTGCTGCAAATCAACTTGTAGAAACTTTCTGATCTTTCGAATACGCTCGAGGTTTCGATGTATCGATGTAGAACTCGAGTGAGCAGTGGATTACATTTCGAATATCTAACCGAGTGCACCTTCCGTATGCAACAAACATTGCCCTGGATACTGCACGCAACCGCATTAATTAGATAGGTGAATTGACAATCATACTACAAATCACAATGCTCTCGATGAGTGTAACCAAGCAGAAAGCAGACCAGACCCGACCCGAAGCAACGATGGAGAATAAGAGCGGCAAAGCAGAAGGCGGAGTAAGAGAACGGCTTGAGTATTTCGCCATTGGCCACGCTTCAGCGAAATGCCCTCAATCCCATAGAAAATCAAAAGAAGACATGGGAGCAAAAGAATGTGCCAAGTACTTCGCCTCAGACATCTTTAGCGACATCTCTCGTGCATCAGCAACATAAACAGAGAACTATCTTTCGGATTTAGACACGGTAACACCGCGCATGAACGCGTCTCTCAAATGCCCTTGCGCCAACCCAACATGCTCTTCCTCGATCAACATGGTCGACTGTCCAATATGCGGCAAACCCGTGAAAGAGGCAAAGATAAACAATCACATTGATTCAGGATGCGAAGCCTTTATTGACCCACCTTCGTCCCCTGCCCAATCTAATCAAGATGGGAGTTCCACACCAGTGGCCAGCTTCTTTAAGACAGCTTCGACCAAAAAGGCTGTTCCATCAGCTACAACGAATGCTAGAGCGCCTCAAAGTACTTCCAAAGAACTATCTATTCATGGCATAAGCGCTTCACACATTACTCAACCCGGAATCAAACGCCAAGCAATCGATCTGCAAGATGGCACATCGCGTCCTGCTGGCACGGAGCAAAGCACAAGTTTTGAAGGAGAACCACCCGCAAAGCGAATAAAACCCTCTACAGCGTTTCAAAAAGCGGCTCCTCTTGCTGAACGAATGCGACCTCGGTCTCTTGACGAGGTATATGGACAAGAGCTTGTTGGGCCTGATGGTGTTCTTCGAGGACTTATTGAAACGGACAGGACACCATCAATGATACTATGGGGAGGAACTGGAACGGGCAAGACTACTATTGCACGAGTAATCGCGAATATGGTCGGCAGCCGTTTTGTGGAAATTAATAGCACAAGCTCTGGGGTTGCAGAGTGTAAGAAGATCTTCGCAGAAGCAAGAGGAGAGCTTGGCTTGACTGGGAGGAAGACGATAATATTCTGCGATGAGATCCATAGGTTTTCGAAAAGTCAGCAAGACGTCTTTCTGGGGCCCGTAGAGAGTGGACAGATCACGTTGATAGGGGCCACGACGGAGAATCCATCCTTCAAGGTCCAAAATGCGCTTCTATCCAGATGCCGGACGTTCACCTTGCAGAAGCTTATAGGTGCCGACCTTGTCTCTATACTTCAGCATGCCCTCGAAGTCGAAGGCCCTAATTACAGTCCTTCTTCGCTAGTTGACGACGATCTCATCAAATACCTTGCTGCTTTCTCAGACGGAGATGCAAGAACAGCCCTGAATCTCCTGGAGCTTGCAATGAACCTGTCTACCCGGCCCTCAGCAACTAAAGAAAGTATCAAATCGGCCCTGACCAAGACTCTGGTCTATGATCGCGCTGGAGACCAGCATTGTAAGCTTGATACTTTTTCTACTCCGTTTGTACTTGTCACTTTCGTCTCTTTTCTTAAACCCGCATACGCTTCAATTGTTACGCCATTTTCAGGTCGTAACCCCTATCCGTTTAAGTTTCGTACCTCTTGATTTATGAGTCCATGAATGTTTTGCTTGTCATATTATTTTTTCTTGCCAAACTGTGATTTTCTAGAATGATCCTGTCTATTCTTGTGTACTTCATAGAAACACGTTCTCACATACATGGCTTCATGGCCGCTCCTTTTCTCTACCACATTTGTACACCATCTCAAACTATCGCACATACCCTTCAAATCCCCTATCAAGAATATGCACAGAAGCTGCAGGATTACCCGTCTCCACCAACCCCCAACTGATTCGCCGCCCCACAGACGACACCATCTCCGCTCTCCACAAATCAATCCGTGGCTCCTCTCCCTCCGCCTCCCTCTACTATCTCGCCCGTATGCTCGCCTCTGGCGAAGATCCTCTCTACATCGCCCGCCGCCTCATCGTTGTCGCCTCCGAGGACATAGGCCTCGCAGACAACAGCCTTCTCCCCCTCGCCACGGCAACCTACACTGCGTGCGAAAAAATCGGCATGCCCGAGGTCAAGATCAACCTCGCGCATTGCGTCGTCGCGCTATGTCACGCCAGGAAGAGCACAAGAGTCTATCGAAGCATGGCGAATGTAGAGCAGGTACTGCAAGAGCCGGGCATGGCGGGCTTGCCCGTGCCGGTGCATTTGCGGAATGCGCCAACCAGGCTGATGAAGGAGATGGGGTATGGGGCGGAATATAAGTATAACCCGAGGTTTAGGGATGGGAAGTGCAAGCAGGAGTATTTGCCGGAGGGGTTGCAGGGGAAGGAGTTTATGGAGGAGGAGGATCTGGGGGTGGAGGTTGATCAGGAGCTGGACTAACTTGAGAGAAGGGAAGACCGGGGCACGCGGTTGGATGTTTGGCTGGGATGAAGGAGGTGGGTCGGAGATGATGAGGAAAATGGGGTCAGTTGGTGTCTAGGAGGGATGTAGAGGCCGGGCTATTTGCTGTTTTTGCGCTCGGATGACGGCTTTCTCGATATCTGTACCGTGGAGGAATAGGGGAAGTCGATAAAAGAAAGCGGAGGGTGAGGACGTAGCATTCTACACCCCAGTGACAGAGATGGGATTCGGGAGGTGGATGGCTAGGTATGAAGAAGGGCTCGGAAACCGTGCGAATTTGAACAGGTTTGTTCTCGTGATGTACCTTGAGCATAGATACCCCATGCAGCGAGCGGATCACATGGTTTAAGAGCTCTGGTGGCGATTGATGGTTTTCGCGGAAGTGGAGGAGTGGGTAGCAAGACAAGCATCTCTGACATTCGTTTTGGTGATTAAGGGCTCTCCTAATCACTTCAGGTCTGTGGTTGGTGTGAAGGTCCATACCCACCGCTGTTCCCCCATTATCCCACCCTCCTTCCCGCCCCCTCCCCAAAACACACCAAGCCCCACTCAAACAAGCACCCCCGCCTCCACCCACTCCTCCGGCACCCCAAGCCTACACCCCCTCGCATCACTAACCCACTTCACAAAGACCGGATTCGCCTTTTCGACCTCAGGCGGGGTGGCGTCGGCGTCTGAACCAGCGCCAGCGCCGTTGGCACTGAGTTCGGCTGCGGAGAGTTTGCCGCGTCGTTTGGGGGCTTGTTTTTTGAGGAGGCGGTTGATCGTGTCCATCTGTGCGAGTGGGGAGAGTTAGTTGGGGTGGTTTTTGGAGGATGTGTTGGTAAGGGGGGTAAAGAGAGGAGGGGGGCCGGTGGAGGAGCGGTGCGGAGTTGGGGCGCATACCTTTTCCTCTTCGTTACGCTTCTCGCTTAGGTTCTTGCGACGGCGTGCCATTTCGGCGCGGCGCATGGCGTGTTCTTCGGCTGTGAAATGTTTTTTCGTTTGCGGTTCTGCAGGGGAGAAGGTTGGTAGAGCTTAGGGTAGCGGGAAGATAGAGACATACCCATCGGCAGTTGAAGAAAGTCGCCCTCCGCCATTACTTGATCTAGTCTACTCCTTTGCCTCTTTGTCATCTTACTGATGTCGGGCGTGCTGGCTCTACTTCCTGTACCCGGGCTTCGACTCTCCTCATCTTGATTCGTCTCGTCCACGTCCCCTTCTGCGTCTTCCTCTGCGTCCTCTGCTTCGGCTTCCGAATCTAGCTCGGAGAGCTCTTCGTCATCGTCTTCCATTTCCATTTCCTTGGACTCCACGCTCTTTAAATTTCCGTCCTGTGCGGGTGTGACAACGACACTTGGTTTCTGCGTTGGCCCTGTCATCTTCAGCATTCGCGGAGAACCCAATAGTGTGCCAACGTCCATTTCTACGTCTCCATCCACATCAGCGTCGGCGTCTGCACTGTCAGCCTCGGCTTCCTCCTCCTCATCTTCCTCCTCGTCGTCTTCTTCCTCTTCGTCCATCTCTTGGTCACTGGGCACCACCTCATCTTCCTCTTCGTCATCTTCGTCGTTTTCGCTCTCGCTTTCCACCACAATACTCCTTTTTGCTCTGCTACCCCTTGGTCCGTTGATAATCTCACCGCCCACAAACGAGTCCCTCGAGTTGATCGATACGTTCTTCTGTTTTCCTGACGTAGCTTCGCGTAATTTGCTCGAGGGCATCTTTACGGTAAGGTGAATAGATTTCTTGGCATCTTCTGGGGATCGAGATTCTGAGCGCGCAACAGTGACTGCTTGGCTCTGGATTCCTGACGCGGCACGCCGAGGCCGCCCCATTTTGGGGGAGGGTGGACTGGGATGGGAAGTCAGAGAAGCGCGAGAGCGGAGGGTGCGTCGTTCAGCAGGCATTTTGACTTGAGCTGGAATGACGAAAATTGTTCAATACACAAAATGGGTGTTAAGGTTTAAAGATACGCAAAGGCGAAAGCTAAAGCTGCAAGCAATGTGCGTAATTGACCTGTCAAACCAGAATATCTGCAGGAACGATAACAGATGACGGGGGCCAGATGCACGCTGCCGGAAGCTTGGGTTCAAGGATTTTACTCTTGCAAATTTCAGGACATATGGTCAGATGGACCTTATACAGTCCAGTGCATGAATGATATAAGGTCGATCAAAATATACTGTAATCAATGGATGGAATGCTAACTGCTCGTGAAATAAGCGGTGGGTTTTCACATACATATTCATGTTGGAGGGCTGTCGAGGAGCTACATCGGTTCCCTTGGCGCCTTGTGGCCAATCGTCGCTGCCTTCGGTACCATCATAGCTGACGCTGCGAAGTCGCTTAGCTGGTCTCTCGGCCATCCTGCTGACGCCAACCGTTGGCTGAACTGAATTTAGACAGTGGGGACGGCTGGCGTCAAGTTGAAGCGACTTCAGGGCAAGATTTACCGAAGCACAATTGGTCAAGTAGCAAGATGATAGTTTATCTCTCTGGCGATGCCGGTTGAATAGTCCAAGGCTCTCAATTTGCCCTCTCCCGCATCATATACAGCAACTGTATGGTTCAATATACTGTAGATTACATCTTGAATGTGCTAGTTGAAGGATACCGTAACATATCGAGCCGAGGTCCACTGTCCGTTCCCTTGTTCGAAGCAATTTCAACAGCTTCCAACTTCCACAAAGGGACCAACATGAGTGATCCGCAGAAGCCCGGCGCGAAAGCCATACCAGAGTGGCAACGTGAGAAGCCTTCCGATGCAGCAGCTAACCCCCAGAAAGGCTCTCTAGAGAGCTCTAACAAGCCAGGAGACGCCAATCCCGGGTCAAGAGCTATTCTAATTGAACAAGCTTCGCGATTCCTCGAAGATCCAGAGATAAAGCATTCCACAATGGAACGCAAGATACAGTTCCTAGAGTCCAAGGGACTGACAAACCACGAAATATTCGAGATGATGGGAATTGCCCGAAAAGAAGACACCCCCACTGTAGCCGAACCTGAGGATAAGACGGAAAAGGTCTTTACTTACAATCCTTGCCTACGTCAATGAATCTCGCACTGACTCCAATAGCTAGTCTAAATTCCCAGAACAATTAATGCAGCAAACCCAATCCCACTCCCCAATTTCTCAAACGCCAGCTTCAACAGCTCCCCATGCGGACACCCCGCCAATAATCACCTTTCCCGAATTTCTCCTGCACTCCCAAAAGCCTCCACCTCTGATCACTGCTCAACGGCTGCTTAATACTTTTTATGTAGTTACTGGCGCCGCCGCAACTGTCTACGGCACCAGCAAGTTCGTCATTGATCCTATGTTGGACTCCCTAACCACGGCGCGCCATTCTCTCTTCGAAACCGCTTCTACGAACCTTGATACGCTCAATGGGAAAATGGAGAAGACAGTATCCACGGTGCCGAATGCATCGCGGCCGGTTAGTATTGAATCTTCATCTGTCCACGACGTGGATGCGGACACTGAAGCTACGGAATTCTTCCACCGCTCCACCGCCACGCAGACCTCCCCAAACCTCACCCGCTCAAACTCCTCCCTCTCATCTCAAGCGCCACAAACACCTGCTTCTCCCACAACCACACAAAGCATACAACTTCAGACGCTCCACAGCCAGCTGTCTTCCCTAGTTCCCGCCTCCGAACCCGAAAATACCCTCGAAAGTCGGCTCTCGGATGTACAAACCTATCTGGGCGGTATGGCTTATGGGGGAAATTTGCAATTTGGAAAGGTGGGAGGAGAAGAGAGGGATGAGGTGTCAAAAGTTAAGGCGGAGATACGAGGAGTCAAAGGAGTCTTGCTGAGTGCAAGGAATTTTCCGAGCGGGATTGGAACGAGGAACTGGGGTTGAGCTAATCTTAAGTCAATGTTTACTGAACACCATGACGGATTGATATGAGTGGATGGCTTTCGCAGTCGCAGTACTGCCCGGATTTCTAGTGCATGATCAATACATCAGAGAACAGAATTCGTGTGCGAAATATAACAATAAGGGTTGTTAGTGGTAGTATGGCATACAGATCGATTGATGATTGTAGAGATAGCATTTGATAGCGAGGCGCACATATGGAGATATATGCATAGAGCATTTCTATCCTATGTCCATGGCGTTTTCATCATCACTGCCGTAATCTTCCATATTTCCCGTCCCGTTCGATCCATTGCAATATTGATCATGCTGAACCCCGTTCACCAACTTTGATATATCGTCATTATTGGCTTTCGACGCTCGTGCGTCCTCTAGCTGCTTCTCCCTCGCTCTTGCTCTGGTCTCAATGATAGCCTTCCTCACATTGTCTTGCTCCGGGGCTACCGTGAGAGATGATGGGACATTATATAGGACCATCTGAGTGTTGACCGCCGGTTGGCTATGTCCTCTAAGTAGCGACTTTGGTATCTTTCCAAGCTTCTTCTCTATGTCGGGCAGGAAGACGAGCCTTTCTTCCTCGCTCTCGATGTCTGCCAGCTCCTGGTCTAAGTTGTAGATGTAAACTTTCTCTTTCGTATCATCTAATTGCATCCACCCGTCGTCGCCGTTCGCATGCGGCGGCTGCTCCGCCGTGGCCTGCTTGACTGGAAGATATAGTTTGCCATTATTTTCTGTAGCATGACATTAGCCACGATCAATAGCTCTATTGGAGTGGCGCGCCTAGATTAAGGAGATTGAATCTCTTCGAGAGTCGTTGCTCGTGTGCTAAGTCCTCGTCGGCGTGGCGTTTCTTGCCGTGGTGAACTGAAGCTCCGAGTGGAACCTCCATCTAAACCTTACCTCCACAATACCCGCAATTATATCTATCTATGAAAATCTTCCCTTGTTCAACCTAAACGCCGGTTGGCTCGGGCTATCTTCATCTTCGATCAATGCCCGCTTCATGCAAGGAGTTAAGGTGGTAGAGAGGTGCGGAGTTTCTGCAGGTTACGGATATTCCAGATCATTCCATGCCGTGAGCAAACCACCAAGACTTGCAGTACCCAAAATTACCCGAATTGGACGCCGCATGATTACAGAGCTTAAAATGGCTACTACGAATTCAGGAGAGCAGTGGAGCGCTGTGCGTGTGCGAAATACATTTCTAGATTTCTTTAAGAGGAATGGACACACTTTTGGTATGATGACTCAAGTGGTAAAGATCTTGATATTGGTACTAAAACGTTGCACAGTACCCTCATCATCTGTTGTACCACACTCGGATCCTACCTTACTCTTTGCCAATGCTGGAATGAATCAGTACAAGTCCATTTTTCTCGGTACCGTCGACCCTTCTTCGGATTTTGCGCAGCTCAAGCGTGCCGTGAACTCCCAAAAGGTGAGCAATATGTCTGAAATGCAAATAAGGTGCTAATTATGATAGTGTATCCGCGCTGGGGGTAAGCACAATGTAAGCTTTTGCCATGTTAGAGAGATGCAGTAACTTACGTATGAAGGACCTCGACGATGTGGGCAAAGACAGCTATCATCATGTGAGTACCTCTTAGATCTGCTCCCTAGAAATTAGGAATCATGGTGTCATCTAGACGTTTTTCGAAATGCTGGGAAACTGGAGTTTTGGGGACTATTTCAAGAAAGAGGCCATCCAGTATTCGTGGGAGCTGCTGACAAAAGTCTACGGCCTGGAGCCTGACCGTCTCTATGTGACTTACTTTGAAGGCAACAAAGCTGGTGGTCTTGAACCAGACTTGGAAGCCAGAGACTTTTGGAAATCTGTCGGTGTTGCTGACGATCACATCCTTACTGGAGACATGAGGGATAATTTCTGGGAGATGGGTGATCAAGGACCATGTGGGCCTTGCAGTGAAATACATTATGATCGAATAGGAGGCAGAAATGCAGCGCACTTAGTTAACCAAGACGATCCGAACGTCCTCGAGATATGGAACAATGTGTTCATTCAATACAATCGTGAACCGGATAAGTCTCTCCGCTCACTTCCCAGCAAACACGTCGATACAGGTTTGGGCTACGAACGTTTAGTTTCTGTACTTCAGAACAAGATGTCAAATTATGACACAGACGTCTTCACACCGCTGTTCAAGATAATACAGGAAGCTACCGGCGTGCGAGAGTACAGTGGTAGATTTGGGAACGAGGATGTAGATGGTATTGATACCGCCTACCGGGTTGTTGCTGACCATGTACGGACACTTGTTTTTGCTATATCGGACGGCGCCGCACCTAACAACGAAGGTCGAGGTTACGTAGTAAGGCGAGTATTAAGGAGAGGTGCTCGATATGCCAGGAAATACTTCGGTTCTGATATTGGTACTTTCTTCTCAAAAATCGTCCCGACCTTAGTCAAGCAAATGGGCGATATGTTTCCGGAGATCAAGAGGAAGGAATCGGATGTAATTGAGATACTGAATGAAGAGGAGGAATCTTTCGCTAAGACTCTGGACCGTGGAGAGAAGCAATTCGAGAATTACGCCCAGCAGGCGAAGCTGAAAGACTCGAAAAGACTCCACGGTGCCGATGTCTGGAGGTTGTATGATACTTTCGGTTTCCCTGTGGATCTTACAAGGCTTATGGCAGAAGAGCGAGGTCTAGACATTGATGACGCAGAGTTCGAAGAGGCCAGGCTGAAAGCGAAAGAAGCGAGTAGAGGAGAGAAGAAGGCGGCATCAGATCTCGTGAAATTGGACGTTCATGAAATCAGTAGTCTATCGAAGATGGGCAACGTCACGAAAACGGATGACAGCGCAAAGTTCGGCAGAGGCAACATCACGTCTCGGATACAAACTGTCTACCATGGGAAGAAGTTTCTCCAAACAACCAAGGAGCTGCCAGAGGGGGAGCAAGTTGGTTTGATCGTGGATCGTACGAATTTTTACGCGGAGCAGGGTGGCCAAGAAAATGATACTGGAAAAATAATCATAGATGGAGTTGCTGAGCTGCAAGTACAGAATGTCCAAGTCTACGCTGGCTACGTCTTACATACAGGATTCATGAAGTATGGTTCCCTATCTGTCGGAGATGAAGTCATTTGCGAATACGATGAACTTCGTAGATGGCCAATACGAAACAACCACACAGGCACGCACATACTGAATTTTGCACTGCGCGAAATACTAGGAGATGGGATTGACCAGAGAGGATCCCTTGTTGCGCCAGAAAAACTTCGTTTCGATTTTTCACACAAATCAGGTGTGTCAGATAGTGATCTTGAAAAAATCGAGGATATATCTACGAAGTATATCCGTCGGAATTGCGGAGTATACTCAAAGGACGTGCCACTAGCCACAGCCCGAGAAATCGAGGGCGTCCGTGCCGTTTTTGGAGAAACCTACCCAGACCCTGTCCGAGTCGTCTCCGTGGGCGTTGACGTCGAAGATCTCCTGAAGAACGTCAAAGACCCGAGATGGAGAGAAGTGAGTGTAGAGTTTTGCGGAGGAACGCACGTGCAAAAGACGGGAGACATTAAAGACCTTGTAATCATTGAAGAAAGCGGCATCGCCAAAGGCATCCGCAGGATCATCGCCGTGACTGGTGAAGACGCTCACGAGGTCCAGAGACTCGCGGAGGACTTTAACGTCAGGTTATTCCAGCTCGAAAAGATGCCGCATGGCCCTGCGAAAGAACAGGACATCAAAACCACAACATCCGATTTGAATCAACTCGCCATCTCCGCCATCACTAAATCAAAACTCCGTGAACGGTTCAATAAAATTGTGAAACAGCAACTCGACGAGCAGAAAGCGCAGCAAAAGGTTGAAGCAAAAAAAGCCGTCGATGCGGTCACGGAATTCTTTGCTCAACCCGCAAACAAAGGCAAGAGAACTTTCGTCGCCAAGCTACCTATCTCTGCCAATGCGAAAGCTGTCGGCGAAGCTATTAACCACGTAAAGACGAAAAGTAAGGACAAGTCCGTCTACCTTTTCGCCGCCGACGCGCATGACACGAAGGTCGTACACGGTTGCCATGTCTCGGAAGTAAGTCGTTCCCCTCTCCACCCTCCCACCCCCTAGCCTCCAAATACTAACCACAGTATTTCGCTGACAATATAACCTAAACAGGAAGCTACGCAAAAAGGTGCCTCAGCAAACGAGTGGGCGAGCGAGATCTCAAGCGTTGTCGGGGGCAAGGCAGGCGGAAAGGCACCAACAAGCATTGGGAATGGGACAAATGCAGATAAGGTGGATGAAGCGGTCAATGTGGCGACGAAGTATTTGGAGAGGTTGGGACTCTGAAGAGGCCTGGACTTTCAAGCTTCCGAGCAGGGTGGACGGTGTACAATGAAAATGGCATTGCGGTCTTCGAACGTGAAGCTTGCTGTTAGGGCAGGAGGGTATGAAAATTTGAGTGGCAAGTTCTTAGAAAAGCATAGACAGTCAGTAGTTTAAAGAAAGTCCTCCATTCAGCCTCTTTGGCCATCAATGAGACTCTTGGGGTATCTAAATACCAAACCCGTTCCATGCTATCATCCCATAGTTTGAAGAAACGCAAGAGCCCCTGGCTCTTACGCTCAGAGAAAACTACCAACCTTCAACCCACGCGTAGCGATTTGAACTTCGCCAAATGCTCCCCCCAAATTCGACCACATTTTGCGATCTTAATCTGGAAAACCGTTCCTCCAATAGCGCATTTAAGCCACAGAAAGCGTTTTCGTCCCCTCTCCAACTATGCTCATGCCCTGCACGCTTGCCAATTCCGCTTCCAAATCCCGCTCCCCGTCTCCTCCTCGTACATATTTTCCATGACCTCCAATACTACCCTTCAATTCCCCACCTCCCCTCTTCAAATTACACACTCACATCCTTACAAGCCCATAAACCCCCGTCCACGTCAACACAAAACTACTCAATCCCCCCAACACATCCCCTCCCGCCACTAAATCCCCCAGTACGCTCCCAAAATACACACCCGGCTTCCCTTGACACCTGATGCCCGCCACAAGAAAGGATACGAAAAGAGAGCCGAGGATGTAGAACGCGAAGCCGGCATAGGATTCGAGGCCGAGAATGCCGCTAGCGGCACCGAAAAGGGAGGCGGTGAGGGAGCGGAGGTTTGTTAGGGTCTGTGGGGGGTTAGCGTAGGAAGGGGAGACTGTGGGGCTAGGAGGAGGTGGATGGATGCGCGGAGAGGAAGGGGGGATGCTGGAGGACGGACTTGGGCGTTGTGTTGGACGCTTTCCTGGACGATGGGAGAGATAGCGAGCTCGCGCTCGGTGAGCATGTTGATTGTGTTTGGGAAGAGATGGAGGGCGGTGTGGTGCGATATGAGGGGGTGGGTTGGGGGGTTGATTTGCTACGGTATTATTCTAGGTAAGGCTCGCCTTCGGCTCATCAGCCACGCGAGCCACGCCAACCCTCAATGCAGATCAGGCACCACTTGAAGTTCATCCGCTTTGTCCAACATAAGATCTACCATTCTCGATCACGTTCAAGCTCTATTTCAATTACAGCTGTTATACCCACAGCTTATAACACAATGAAGAAACTCGGCTTTGGCAAGAAGGGAGAGAAGAGCGACGGCAGTGAGGACTCTAACCGCTTAGCTCTTTTTGGCTCCCGATCAAAAACAAAATCACCGAATCCCTCCGCAAACCCTTACGCACAACCTGCTTCAGCTGCTGATCCATACCTTCAAGCAAAAGCCAATGCTTATGGTGCTGGACCAAAGCCAAGCACCGCGAACGCTGGCCCTTCGCCAGGTCCCGTCAAAGGGGGGTATGGGGGAATGAATGGTGGTGTATATGGAGGGATGCAGAACGGAGGTAGAACGGAAGACGACCCCAAAAATGATACCCGTGGGGGGTATGGTGCCGGGGGCTACGGGTCACAAAGTGGATATGGAGCGGACAGGTACGGGTCTGGCTCACAAAGTTCTGGCAATGGAGGCTCAAGGTACGGTGCTGGTGGCTACGGAGGTTTAGGACCCGTTGAGAGCCAGGATTCAACAGCAGATGACAAACTTAGTGCTCTGTTCGGAGGAGCTAAGGAACGCTTACAACAGCAGTCACAGCAGCCATCTGGGATGGGGCAACCACCTCCATACGACGAAGGACAATCAGGGGCTTATGGCAGTGGAGGAGACCAAGGCTACAACGCCTACGGAGATCGCCAGCTCACGGCAGAAGAGGAGGAGGAAGAAGAGATAACAGCAACCAAGCAAGAGATTCAATTCATGAAAAGAGAGGATGTCTCCTCGACCCGGAATGCCCTTCGTATTGCTGCCCAAGCCGAAGAGACGGGCCGCAACACACTCGCCCGTATTGGAGCTCAAGGCGAGCGTATGCATAACACCGAGAAGAATCTGGACCTTACTGCTAATCATAACCGGATCGCTGAGGAGAAGGCGAAGGAATTAAAAACATTGAACAAAAGCATGTTTGCCGTTCACGTCTCCAACCCTTTCACAGCATCCTCAAGACGCGCTCAACGAGATGAAGATGTGATGGATAAGCACCGAATGGAGAGGGCAGAGCGCGAAGCAACGAGGAGGGCGGCCTATGAGACTGAACAGCGCTTGCAGAAAACTTTCAAGAATTTACAACCTGGTGATGCAGGTTACAACGCGGCAAAGAAGCAATCCAGTCTGGCTGAGCGGGCAAAGTATCAATTTGAAGCTGATTCCGACGACGAAGAGATGGAGAATGAGATTGACAGCAATCTAGACGCCTTGAGTGGGGCAGCCACCCGATTAAATGGGTTGGCGAAAGCGACTGGCAAGGAGCTAGACGAGCAAAACCGGCACCTGGACATCATCAATGGCAAGGTATGGCACTATCTTTGCTTCTGTAACCTGCAGAGACGGAACGCTGACAGTTTGTTCAGAGTACGAAGGTGGACGACCAGATTGCTATGAATAGGGCAAGGTTAGATCGGTTTCATTAGGGTTACGGGGTGGGCACTCATGGCCACGGCGTTGGCTTTGGCGTCGGATAGTCCATTCTGTTCCAGCGTGCCATGGTAAAGCAGCTCTCAGTGTATTAGGTAGAGTATCAATAGTTCTGATTGCACTCGGTATACCCTAAGGTCATCGACGATGCCATGTTTTGATCAAGCTCTGTCTCGCTTAAGGACCCGATAACTAACCTCGGCCGTCCGATTCATTCCTGTCATGTCTGTCAAGCTTGTAAGGTCCATAATTTACACGAAACACCAACCGACAGGACTCAATGCACATTGCACAATAGCCTTCATTAGTATCAAGCAAGCGGTGTGGGTTACTGTACTACACAGTACCATGATTGTTACTTTACCTGCTCATTGCGGTAGCCCAAAAATGCTCCTTGAGGCACGGCGCAATCGACTCCCCTCGACTTCTTCTATCGAGCTCCTGCAAGCCATGCTACTAGATGAGGAAATGCGCCGATAGGCGGTAGGAGTCGTTGGAGAGTTATATTATATCAGGTTCGATTCCTAACAGCGCTGCCAAAGAAGAAAGATAACCACAACACCATTGTACCAGCGCTGTTAGGAATCGAACCTAATATAATATAACTCTCCAACGACTGTAGGTAGGTACGTTCATGCTGGTTGTGGAAGGTACAGCACAGAGGGCTGGCTGGGTCCTTCCGGAATAACTTGCAAAAGAGCGTTTGCGTTGTCCAATCAATCAATCCATCCATCATCCAAGTGGCAAAAAACCCACGATCGCTGATCCTCAATGCATACGAGAATAGAACATTCTATAAGGCGAACAATGCCACCACAGGGCTAGAGTTCCAGACAAAATAGAAGTGCAGATCCCTCCCTGTGGTTCGCTGTCTTCCGGATCGACTACCTTATTCTTATTGTTTTTCGACGAAGATGCCGTGGTGCTACCACGATTTTGCCGGGAATTGATAACTGTAAAAAGTGGAGAGATCAGACCGGTACGTGTAAAGAGGAAGCATATAAGTATTAATAGTCAATTATTCTACGCTGGCTGCTCCCATTCGTCCATAGCATTGTCCTATGGAGTCTCGGTTTCTACCTCGACATATGGAGCATTGTGGTAGAGTGTCTAGGTACTTGGTACTGTAACCCTACCCAGGGGCCAGTGGGCACAGCTCATATCTCGACCATGGAAGTCATCGGAAGATGTGCAGCCTTGCCATACCCTACTTGCTTATGTTACAAAAGACAGACAGGGTGGCACCACCTTCACGTATCAAATTAATCATGAGTTATGTGGTAGCTGCACTCAGTACTGTCTCGCATCAATATGGTGGGGACAGCGCGGAATTACCATGGAAGCTTTTGTTGGACGCCCTGATGTAAGACGTTCGTCGATGGGGAACCGCTAAGATCGATGGGGACTGTCCCTGTTCCTGATTGGTGAGATTCAGTCTGGATCCGACCGCTTCGACCCAGATGGAGCAGACCGAGAGAAGTCCCTTCTGCTTTCTGACAGGATGGCGCACCGTCCAAGTTCCCAAGGTCGACGACGCACATGGACGCACAGTGACGTCTGAAAGCCACAGACCCCCTCCTTTCTAGTACCGTACAGTACCACTTGCAAAGTTACACGCTGCGTCTGCTCCATCAATTCCAAGATTACAACGGGCCCAAAGCCTGCCGAACGCCACCGAATGCAGGTGTCCGATCCCCTGACACGCCCTAGGTAAGGCTTGGCGCACGAGCGTCAGAACAACTGAATGAGCGAGAGAGATCCACAGACCACAGGTGGGAAGCGGGAGATAAGCATCGTCATAGCTCGAATTAGTCGCTACTTTTGGCATCCGCCGGCATGCATCGTGACTGACTACCTGACCAGACCTGACCTGACCTTACTGCACAGATTTGGTGTCAACCAAAGAGATGGCCGTGCTGTATCATCGCTGGGATTTTGTACAAGCATACTAACTACCTCGACTATGTAAAACAATGAACTGTGGTTGATGCTCAAGGATCAGGCCAAGTCCCCATTTCGCAGGTTTTTCACCACAGTGTAGGTTTTGCTACCCTTGCGGGCGATGCAACAAGCAGACCATGACACGCTATAAGTGGCTATCTCTATCAAAAGGCCGGGGTTGATTTTGCGCAACGGGTTCGCCAAAAAAAGCACTGAGTGAGTTGTAGAGTGTTTTCTAAATTGAGGCATTTGCCACCTTGACCTCAGTTCTCGACTGCCGGTCCAAAATCACGGATACCCAGCAAAAAGCACTACCTGACCCACCTGGGGTCCTCGGACTGATTGAGTTCCAACAATAGATAGCAAAGGATACGATGCGGGTATCCCAGAACCATCAGCAATAATGGCCGGCCAATTCTATGGTTGGGATGGTGGCACCTCTCACCGCACCCCAAGATTATGGAACGTGCAGTGGGTAACTGCCCAGGACGCTGGAGGTGGGATTTGTGTGACACTTTGGACTTTCCAGCACGGGTACTGACCCTTTCTCGACAGTTGCCTTCTGTGAACCGGATATGTAGCAGACACACCTATACCTTACTGGGGTAGTATCCAACTCGGGGCTGTCGACTGCTGTTCGTCAGGTAACACAATATTTAATACATACGCCTGCTTTAGTTCCTACATACCTTACCTTAGTAGTGTTTATATGTAACGCCATTCTTCCCCCCACACACCCTCCTGATTTCCATTCGACTCCAATGCAAAAGACCCTGATCCCTGTTGCTGTTAGCCCGGCCGTCAAAGGCGTTTTGGTGGCTTGCACCTTGCTTTTTCGAGCCAAGCATTAGTGTCTTTCGGCAAATTGACGTCGTACCCTGCAGTTTGGCGTAAGTAAACTCACTATCGCTAGCGTGGATGGTTGGTACGAGTTTTTGGGGCCATTTGATACAAGCCATTGACAAAAGGTGCAACTGACGTACCCCTCGACCGTACCTTCATCTCCCGACGCCTTTTATTACCATCCATACCATACCACCCCATGGAATTGTTGTTGTTATCTAAAAGACACCTACTTTCCCACTTCGTTTCGTAGATCTACTTTATATCCTGACCATCCAACTCAATTCCTATTGATCTTCAATCAGCTTTTCTTAAACCGAACATCCCACATCAGCTATTCTTAACTCAAGAAATACGAGCAGTACTTCATAAGAGCATTCATTAACTCGCTACTGCGGCATTTTTATAAGCATTCATTATATTGCTGCTCCTTGCTTGATACATTGTTCTTTGATCGTACACCGTCTCCCGAACCAATCCCCCCCAAGATCTTCACGACGATGGCGATGACTATGGATCAGCAGCAAAGCCGCCATCTCGGCGCTATAGGCTTTGAAAATATGCCTTACTCGACACCTCAACCACATTTCACCAATCCTTGGTCCGCATCATCATCAGGAGCCTCGAATTCCCATCTCTTCGCAACCTCGTTAGGAACAAACAGCATCGGCTTCGATGCGATTGCCAAACAGCAGGCCTCGCGAGCGAATAGTGTATCCGTGCCATATTCTTCGATACCCACTAGCGCACCAGCGATGGGATCAGCGAATGGGTATTCCAACGGACCGTACAACCAGGAAATGCTAGGCTTGCCGCAAGATCTTCTCACACCTCGGTCCACATACGATCAGGCGTATTCGAGCGCTCCTTCACAGACGAGCAGCGCATACCCTCCTACATCAGCGCCCTATCTCGGAACATATTCGGGCTTGCCGCAACAGTCACAGGACGACACCAGACGTCTTTCTCACCAGTGAGTAACTGTCGGCGCTCACTTACTATACTGTTGTTGCTAACTGTGGACTAGAAGCTCAGCATCTTCAATGCATTCCCATACCTCGTTTGGTGACGCCTTAGATGCTGGTCGGGGCATGGTGGCCATGAGCCAGGACCTGACAACCCCGCGAAACATTTACGGACCAAGAAGCGACCGGGGATCACCCGATGCTTATGGCTTCCCTTCCTCGCACTCGACGCATTCATCAATCTCCTCTGGCAGCTCCTACCCATACTCTTACGCCGGATCAGTTGATTCTGCGTCCGTTTCGGATTACAGCTCTCAATCGGAATCTATGGAGCCAATAAACTCGCGGACGCTGCCGATACCTTCAGGCCTAGTTGGTGCCAGTCTACCGCCCGCACCACAGTCAATGATGGGTCAGTTCAATTCGAAAGTGTCTTCGAGCACCCAGAAGAAGCACAAGTGCAAGGTGTGCGATAAGCGTTTCACTCGCCCAAGCTCGCTCCAAACACACATGTACAGTCACACAGGAGAGAAGCGTAAGCATTGAAATACCCTCAGCTGTAAGGTTATTATGCTAACCTCAACATCTAGCATACGCCTGTGAATCTGAAGGCTGTGGACGTCATTTTTCTGTTGTTTCCAATCTGCGACGTCACCGGAAAGTTCACAAGGGCGAGCGAATCTCAGATCATGAATCCCCAGAAGGATCGTGGGTATCGGAGAAATGAGACATCTCACTCAGATGTCCCTCTCCTCAATTACACCCTCGCGGCTTCAACCCGATATGTCGGGAGTACACGTGGTTTGCTGTGCTTTCTGTGTGCGTTCAAGCGCATTGCTTTTGATGTGCATTTGAGCATGTGCATGGCCACATCTTGTACTACCATCATGATAGACGTCGATTACATTTCTCACCTGCCTTTTACTTGGTCCTATTTTGATGAAAAAGCATGTTTTTGCTACGAAGCGTGGCGTTTCGGCTGTGGGCGGACTTCTGTACGATACGGCTGGTTTTATACCCACTCTCGCTTTGGCGATTCGTGTTGCATTGTGTATCTAGCTCCACGGTTTAATTGCTCACATGTACTGCTTGTTTTACAAAGACGTCTTTACCATACGCTTCTAATGTCGATTGCGATATATTTGCGGATGGCAAGAGGCATTTGCTCTGTGTTCAATCCTACTATACTATCCGGTATCTGATATCGATCGTCTGGCAACACAGATTGTCACAAAGATCCACGATGTGCAGTGCCGCAGGAGCTCGGGCAGACGAGGCGAAGGAAACTACAAAGGAACGGCGACGACAAACCTACATCCCAATACAACTGCTCGACACAGGCGACCGAATTTCCAGTACTCACAATCACCGAAGTCTCGTTGAACGGGCCCAACTACGGCAGCATCGGCTCGTGACTCTCTCCATGTGGTCTGACACATGTTCCAACACACGTGGTCGAAACTTGAAGACAACGGCTTCGAGACAATTCGAAACAGCATACTCGTAGCTCAAGAACATTGAAATAGCGCAACAATTTCCGGCCAGCTTCGGCGATAATCCGAATGAGCTTTCTAAAGAGGGAGCGACCGAACATGTCCAACAACTTCCCGGACGCGCACGCCCAACTTTCAGCTCTCGTCCAAAAGATTTGATATTCTGTTTCAGATCAAGCTATTGGACCCCAAGTTCCAGCAGCCATCGAACAGGTCTTAGGGGCCGTTCTCTGGAACTCCCCATCAAGATGAAGTCCGCTCGCCGGCAAACTGGCGGCCCAGGTGGTTCCCACATGATCCCCTCCTAACCTCCTCTTCAGTACCTAGGTTAACCTCCGTAATAATTGCTTGGGACCTCCAAATCACGTTACCCCACCCAACGTCAAAGGCTCCAGCCAAGATCCAGCGGGCCCCGGCTCGATGCCGATGTCCGCACTAGCGAACATGGGCCCTGAAGATCGCGGACGGCGTTTCATCAACTCTCCCCATGGCGTCAGCGGCGTCTTTTACCTACCTACCTTACCTACCTACCTACCTTACCCACATGCTTTCGGGGTTCGGGTGGTGGTATCATATGCATCCCTGACGCACCGCTACAGTACCTTAGCTCCTTCGTACCGTACGGCATAAGTGCAATTTGGGGGGTTTGCATGGGGTTACCTTAGGTAATTATTTCTACGCCGCAGGTGGTTGGGTGTCACCTTCCCGATTGAGGGGTCCGAGGTGGAACTGGGGGGGGGGCTCGGGGGAGAAGCGCGCGAGTCATGAGGGGTGGTGTGGGCGGGAGGGGAGGATGGTGGTTGTGATGTCAGTGTGCAGGAGGGGGGCTTGTCGAGTGTGTTTCAGGTTGGAGGGTGTGGAGGGGTGGGTGGGATTACGTAAGTGCGGTAGGGGAGGCTCCGAACGGATTGGGGGCGAATGATGGTGGGAGGGCTGATGGAGTTGGGATACAGACTCTTGCTGTACATAGCTCTAGATCGCCCCCTCCCTTCCCTCCCAACCCCCCCCAACCGAAAAGAAAAACCCAATTTAATCCAACAGGTTCTCACACATCCAACCTCCACGCTGTAGCCAGCAGCGAGGCAACATGTATCGATAAAGCCGTCCCATCTCATTCTCGATCCAGTCCACCAGCCACCATCATCTTCCCACCAAAAGGCATAACGTTGTTTTTTCCTCCTTCGGAAACCGCACGCGGAAATATGGCGGGTTGGGATCTCTGGCTGTTTGTTTGGCGCAGGTAAAGAGGAGAAGAGCGGATGGGCGTGGGGTGTGCTCCCTCCGGAGAAATGATGAGTGAGAAGTGACGATGACGAGATTGCGTGATGATGAATGATTGAGGATTGAGGGGAATGCTTATGCTGGTTGATGAAATTAGTTTGTGAGAGAGAGAAAAGAAAAGTTAGAAAGCGGGCGTGGCTCGTTGAATATCAAATAGCGGAAGCGGGTTACTGTACGTTATGACGGGCTCAATCTCAATTTATACACTTCATTAAAGAGCAATACTACATATCATCCTCCACCGTCATCAGATTCTCTCCCCTCTCTTATCTTCCCAGTCAAAAGATTATCAGAACCCAGGAACGGGGTAAGTGCATTGGGTCTTGAGAAAGAAAATGAGATAATTAGCGGGGCCGTCTGGCAGAAGGTACAGTAGCATGGCGTGGTAAGCAAAGGCGTGTGTGTACTGTAGCAGCTCCGCACTCTGGGGATTATAAAGGGCTTACATATGTTGGTAAAAAAAAAAAGAAGAAAAAAACCCTACTCTTAACCTCGTCATCCTTTCCATCTTCCCCCGCCCTCTCCCTAAAAAAAGGCTCCTCCATTCCTAGCCCCGCGAAAAAATTCCGCCAATCTTTTCCGCGATTGAAACTTGGAAAGGTGGGGCGAGGGGTGCGGAGAAGAAGGGATGGGACGGTGTGGGAGGGAGAATGGGGAGGGGGTGGTGGTGGTGGTGGTGGTGGGAGTGGTGGGAGTGAGGGAGTGGATTAAGTCAGGAAGGAATAGAAGAAGGGGGGGGGGGGGGGGATGTGGATAGGGAATGGTGGGGTGGTGTGGTGGAAGGGGTGGTGGAAGGGGAGTGGATTAAGTCAGGAATAAGAAGAAGGGAAGATAGGGATGGGAAGGGGAATGGAAGGGGAATGGAATAAAATGGACGATATAAGAAATTCGGGTTTAATGCCCGAGCTGTCGGATTCAGCAAAACGGTTATTCCCCCACCTTTTCGTAAACCCCTTCTTTTAACCCCCCCCCGTTCCATCAACTCCCTCTTATCGCCCCCTCCCCGCCTCCTCCAACTCGCAGGATATCGTTTAGATTTTACTTTTTTTTTAAACCGTAATGATATGATATATCCGGTGCTTTTATCTAGGAATTTAAGGAAGAGCTGAATTTAAATTGTTTAGGGGTTTTTTTTTTCGAAATTTTGAAAGGGGGGGGGGGGGGTGTGTGAGGTTTAGGAATGGAGGGGGATGCGAGAGAATGAGGGTGGAGAGGAGAGGGGGAGAAGGGGGAGAAGGGTTAGTTGGGAAGAAAGGGTTGGTTAGGAAGAAGGGGTTTTTTTCTTTCTTTTTTTTCATGCCTCGGAATCCCATGATATAAACTCATACCGACAACACTTAATCCATTGTCTGATACGGACGAAAATGCGAATGTTTCCGGGCAAATGTACATATGGGGAGGTGGAGGTGACAAGGGGTGTAGTAGGGAAAGGAAAGGAGGCGGATGGATGGGTATTGTGATTGGAACATATGGCGAAAGGAGGGTGAATAGTAGTTTGTTCTGCTGATCTGGAGGGTTCAGGACCTTGGAGGGTTCCAAACCTTTTGGGGGAATTTCTGATCTTTGGAGGTTCTTGTTGTTCCTGCTCAGGGAACAACCATTCGCCGGACTGAAACTCCCACGCAGAGCGGACATGTTCAGGAAGCAGCATGCTGCGGGTGATATTTCAATCTCAATTCCTTTTTCGTCTTGACTCTGAATCCACGTGTTCCTCACGAGCATGCTGCGGGTGGTATTTCGGGGTCATTTCTTCTCCCCTTCCATTCCTTGCATCCTCGTAATTCTCACAAGCATGGACATTCCAACCTCATTTCTTCTCCCCCTCAATCCCCTGCATCCTCGTCTTATAATCCCTCGGACTCTCAAACCCACCTTTAGCCCCCCACATTCCCCTCCCCCTCAACTTCGCCCACCTCTCTGCCTTCCGATACTTCTCCTCCAACATCCCAAACTCCGCCCCCGTCTTCGCCTCATACACCGTCGCCAGTCCCATGCGCAGCATCTGCAAGCCCACATCTCTCCTCAGCAGCCACTTGCGCACATAGACGGTCGCGACGGCGCGGTCGTACTGGTCGCGCTTGTAGACGTAGGCGCGCACGCGGCGGAGGTGGACGTAGGACGTCAGCCAGTCGATGGCTTCTTGGGAGAAGGGCTGGGAAGGGCGGCCGAAGTGGGCGAGCTCGGGGGCGTCGACGCCGGCGAGGCGGATGTGGATCTGTACCCGAATTCTAGTCTCAGCATCTGCCATGATTGTACTTCGCTTTCCGCAGCAGTGTATTCTGGGAAATCAACGTACAGTCCTATCCTTCAATTCCTCCCTCTTCACCGGCACCCTCCTCCAGGGCACCCACCCCCACCCCGCCAACCTTCCCCCAGGGGTATGAAACAGCCTGAAATTGTCCCCATCGCCCACACTTGAGACCTTCCCAAATAGACTCCTTTTCCGCCAGAACGCGGGCTGGATGCTTACGGCCTGCGGGATGCGGCGCAGGTAGGAGCGGTATATGCGGGTTAGAAAGAGGGCACTTGCTGTGAGGACGATGGTGGGGATGACGGTGCGCGGATCGGTGTAATGCTGCCAGTCTGTGGCGTTGAGGGTGGTTGTCCAGCTGATGGGAGGAGGCTTTTTATCTGGGACGTCTGGAGGGGAAGACTGCCATGGCCATCGCATGCTTGAGTGGGAAGATGCGGAGGAGGTTCAAAGTTTGGCGAAGACGCGTGATCTCCATGAGGTACCGCGTAGGGCGGTTTTGATATACAGGGGTCTTTAGCAAAATCCGGGGCAACATATGTTAATTGATTGAACGTCTAATAAGGTCTTTTAATACATGGAAAAGCCTGTGCGATAATGCTTAAGACTTCATATTTGTCTTAGCTAGCATATCAAGCTGTATCTACAAAGCCCCTTTTCTTTCTCCCTTTTTGCACCTCGTCTTCTTCCCACACCTCCTCGTCGACATATTCTTTTGTACCCTTCTCCCTAATCCTACTTCCTAGGAATCTCAAAGCTGCAAGATTTAATCCCATTTCGTCTTTCTGCCTTTGTAGCGAACTTCGCAAATGGAGCCGAATGCCTTCTAGCATCGGCCTCATTGTTTTGCTTGCTACTATCTGCTTGTGGTGTGTTTTGAGCATGAAGAATAGGATCCGGCAGGTGAGAGTCATGTTCCATTGTCTTTCAGCCCATATTCGGAGGAATGTAAAGAGTGCGGGCAGCTTGTCGAAAGAGAGCACCAAGAGAGCGTCTTGAAGCGCCGCAGCTTTGATCTTTTGCACTACCGCAAGTACATGTGCTTCAGCGGAGATATTGTTAAAAGCGAGGAAGATTGGATCACGAGCCGGAAGGGCGAGCTTAGGCTGAGTGGCTTTCGCCTGCCTCCATTCCCGCATGATTTCTAGATCCACGATGCCGACTTCAAGTGCTTCGGCGATTTTCTCGCCTGCCATGAGCGTTTCGACTGTTTGCTTGCCTGCCCCAGCAACCTCACTTTTCTCTTCTCCGTTTTCTTCGTCTTGTTCTAAAGAAGTAGTAAGCGTACTTTCATAAAGGTCCTCTAATTCCTTCTCTCGCTCTTCCTCAAGGAAAATTTGCTCATCGGTCTGTTGCCAAACTCGGATGCTCTTATCATGGCTGGCCGTAGCGACAAACTCGCCGGTCCGGCTTACAGCTAATGCCCAGATCTCTCCGTGGTGGCCCTGAAGCTTCTGTATCTGCTCAAACTTATCGCCGTCCCAATATTTGATCAGGCGGTCTTTGCTTGCACTGAAGAAGTGGTGGCCATTGCCGTCCTGATTGTGAGGAACAAACGCTACCTGCATAATGCTGTCTTGATGTGCAAAAAATGCCTTATGACAATCTCCAAAGTCAAGACCCCAGAGTCTAACATTCTTATCAGCCGAGCAGGTCACGATCAATTTACTATCGTAAGAGATGTCCATGCTAAGTACCGGTAATTTGTGGCCGTACAGGTTGAGGAATAATTTTAGCGAATCTATAAAGAACACCTTAACCGTACTATCCAGGAGAGAGAGGGCGATGAGGCGGGAGTCAGGGGAGAATCGAACACTGAGGATATCGTCGGCGACTTTCAAGGTACGTGTGTGAACAAGCTTGAAACGGGGCGTTGTGCGCTTCGTGCCTGGTATTTCCTCCTGCACGACCTCGAAGTTGAAGAATTTGACGGATTTATCGGCACTGCCGGTTGCGATTGACCTGCCATCTGGATGGGCATGCATAGTCCAGACTGGTCCCTCATGTGCTTTGATGGTGTCGATAAGGGTTGAAGACGCTATGTCGAATATCTCCAGCTCTCCGTTCCGATTTCCAACGACAACGATCTTGTCACCAGGTAGGAATGAAGAGCATAGAGCGTAGCCGCAGTCGAGCGTCCGAATGCAGCTTTGAGTTCGAACATTCCATATCTTTAGACTACCATTGCTTGCAGATGCGAGCATCCTATCGTCCGAGCTCAGAGCCAAGGATCGGACATCTGTGCGGTGACCTGGCATGTCCACCGAGAATGTACGAGTATACTCTGGTGGCTCGTCAGACTTGGCTTTTTTGTCTTCTTTTTTCGTTACTATGCTGTAAAGCTCCAACTCATTATTCGTAGTGGCTGCTAGAAGCTGGAGAGCCTTGCTGGGTCTTCCGCCGGCCCAATCTATGGATCGGACCTTTCCACCCGTTCGTACTATGACACAACGAACTATCACATCGCTTATGTCGGCAGACGCGATATCTTCAACAATCCCGTCTTCCTCAACTATTTCTCCATTTACCTTGTTGTCCTGAGCAGCTGCTGCTATAGCTTTTTCCCGCCGCCTTTTCCTCTTTCTTGCCAATGTCTTCTGTACCTCGCTTTCGGAACGTATTCTCCAGACCTCTACAGCTTTTTCAGAGCCATGGGCGGCAATGTAAGCGCCTCTGGGATGGAAGCTGACCCCAAGAGCTCTGTCTCTACCTTGTCGGTACAGAACACCCCGTTCTCGTAGATATGCCCGCTCCGAACCTTCACTGATCTGCCTTGCGGCCTCTCCCAGTCCTCTCATGTCAATAGACCATACTTTCAATTCTCCCTCGTTGCCAGCAGTAATACAACCTGAGCTGTCGGACGATATTCCCATGGCCCAACATTCCCCGTTCGTTTGTGCTACATGAGTTTCTATGCAATGTTGAGACTCAACGTCCCAGACCTTGATTAGAGCATCTTTACTCGTTGAGAGCAGAAAACCAGCATGATCCTCTTGACTAGCAGGGATTTCATGGTTTGATACTCCATTCCCATTTGGCTGGCCGTCGTCCGCGCTGTCCTCAGCGTTGGTGGGCTGAAGGAATTGCAAAGCCGTAATCTGATCTTTGTGTCCGCGTAGCTTGAACATTCCAACTTCTGAAACTAAGTCCCAGACAATGATATCCGTATCCTTAGCCCCGCTTGCCAGACGTACTCCATACTTGTCAAAAGCCAGAGTCGTGATTGCGGATCGATGACCGTTGAAGCTGATGATAACCGTGGCTATCCTGGAATCCCAGAGCCTAATGCTGCCGTCTCCATAGCTACAATCCACGTGTAAGTAATGTATGTTGCATTACCAAGTTCAGTCAACTTACCCGACAGCGTAAATATCTGGGTCTGCTTTGCTGCGCGCAATGGTTGTCACCTCTGCGCTGCAATCGGTATCCTTCCACCGATTGACTAGCTCCCCCTTCTTCAAGTCCCAGAAAAGCACCTCCTCATCAGCGCCGACGACAGCCCTACCTGCGCCAGAGGAACGAAGTGCAGCATTTTGGAAATTTTCCTCGGGGCTCCAGATGGCGTTAGAAGAAGCGGATGTTATGATTCCAAATGTTTTAGAGTGCTCATATTTCCTACGTCAGTTAGTATCTCAACTTCCCCTTTCGGCATGCGGAGACAACGCACTTACAAGTAGGATTTCACCATGTTTACGCCGGAAATTCAAAGGCTCGAACTGCGGGAAACTTTTCTTATGCCGCCAATCGATACGGAAGCGCTAGCTCTAAGCGAGCTTTCTGCGGACCTTAATGCGCAGCCTAGGATATCAATTGACGAGCATTAACGAAGCATCATTCTGGGATCGCCTCTCTACTACTTGCCAAATTTCATTGTCACTCCAGCTATATCTCAGGCCATGATCGTCTAGTCCAGAAATCATGCTTCTCCTAGACTACCAGAATGTGCTAATACAATCCCTCCTCACCGAACGCTTCTCTGGGTATTACCCCCCCACGTCTGCCCTAACCTTCGTACTAATTCTCCAAATAGGGCACCACAGGTATCCGTAGACCAAGTAGTCTCCGACTTCGATGGCGTCACGTTCCATCTCTCCACTCCCGAATCAAAATCAAAGATCCTAATCTCTATATCCGTCAAATGTTACAAAGAGCTGCTGCAATATGGCGCGCAGCAAGTCCTTGAAAGGGAGTACGGCCCCTATATAGTTGCTCCCGAAGCTGGCTATGACTTCTCCATACAAATCGATCTGGGTGGCTTGCCTGCGGATCAAGGTAGGTTGAATGAAGGATCGCGAAGATAGAAACGGCGCTGATGATGGGTTCTTCAGAGACTCGGGATGACTTGGTACGTCGAGTATCGCTACTAAAGCGCAATGCCATGGCAGCGCCCTTCGAAAAGGCTTTCGACGATTTTGCGAAGATGCAGGAGGAGGCCTCGAAATTTACAAGGGAGTCCGCACCTGAAGGTTTGCAAGAGGGCGGGGAAGTGATGTCTATTCATTACAGAGATGAAGAAGCCATATATATCAAAGCCAGTCATGATAGGGTTACGGTCATCTTCAGCACGATATTCAGAGAAGAAACAGACCGGATATTCGGAAAAGTATTCTTGCAGGTTAGCATATATAGCTAAGTTTTTCTTTCGGAGGATGGCTAACAGCTGCTCAAAGGAATTCGTCGACGCCCGAAGAAGAGCTATACAAAACGCACCCCAAGTCCTATACCGTAATGAGCCACCACTGGAGCTACAAAACGTCAAAGGGCTGGCAGACGGCACCCACGGCGAAGTCGGCTACGTAACATTCGGTAAATCTCTCCCCCTTTCGTCCATCGCTAAGCCTAACCACAAGCTCAGTCCTCTTCCCCCGCCACCTCACATCCCAAAGACGACAAGAAACCATCTCCCACATCCAGACCTTCCGCGACTACTTCCACTACCACATTAAAGCGTCAAAGGCCTACATCCACTCGAGGATGCGCCGGCGAACGGCTGATTTCCTTCAAGGTGAGGTCCCACACACTTGGTTTGCCGGGATTGTTGGCTGATAACAAACAGTACTTAACAGAGCTAGACCGGAGAATGAGGAGAAGGAAAGGAAGACGGCCAGTGGGCGGACGTTTAGAGTCCAGGGGTAGAAGTTGCTCATCGTTTCGTAGCAAGCTATGAGAGCGCTCATTTCCGCATGGTTGCTATGTGACGGCTGAGACTGGGGACACGCTTTCCAAGCATCCACCTATCCCTGACGGTAGGACCTAGGATGTAGCCACCCAGTAGAGTAGGTCTAACAAGTAGAACCATGAAGAAGTCTTTTGAGAGATTTCCGAATGGAGGATCATCAGACTAAAGGCCTTCAAAATGGAGTAACTCAGCACAGAAAGTTATGCCTTTCCATCATGCTAGGAGAAAATCTCACCTACTCTGATAATATCGTGGTTGGATTGTTTCTCTTTGGCAATTCGACGATCTACAAATAGCAGTGACTATACAATCATTAAGACAAGATACCTTGAAGAGTACCACCGAGTCACACTCAGATAATTCTGCGCTCCTCCCCAACCCGCTATGAAAGTACAAGGCAAGAAGCATCCTACATTCCCAACTCCCTTGCCATCCCACCCCCTCCGTCACAAAACAATCGCCAACTCATGCCTATTCAACTTCTCCTCATCCATATTCGGATAATACGGAATCATACTATCCGCCGACTGCACATACGCATTGTTGTACAACCTCCAATACGGGCTCCTAACCTTCCTAGCCGGGTGAAAGATACCCGCCCAGACGTAATTCATAACCATGCCTGGACCGATTGCCATTCGGATAGCGTCGATCGCCTCGATGATTCTGTCAATTACGTGAGGAGAGGTCTCGAAGAGGTTGGGGTAGAGGAGATTGAGTAGATGCAGCATCGCGTCTTCGCAGCCTAGACCAACAACACCGAGCGCGACGTGCTTGACTACCGAAGCCGCGGTTTGCCGATGGACCTGGTCGCGGTCGATGAGAGCGTCTTCGAGGAGCGGGGTGACGGCGTAGACGTAATCTTTTGCCATTTCGCCAATGTATTCGAAGAGGAAAGAAAGTGATTTGAGAACGCCGTTTTGGACGTTGAGTTCGGGCACGCGGTATTCGTTCATGAGAGCTGGAAGGACGGTGAACGGAGCGCAGGTTTCGGCGACAATGCCTATGGCGACAGCAGTGCAGACACGGGACTGACGCTCTTGGACCCGGAGGTTATTCAGTAGGGTAGCCAGAACGTCTTGAGGGCCGATAGCTTTGGCGATGAAGCCAAAGGTGTTGTTGGCTGCTCGGCGAATACCCCTGAAAAAAGCCATGTTAGCACTTATGTTGACATTTGATAGAAGGGGGTATAGAGATTTGAGGTACATACTTCTTGTGAGCTTTCAGCATATCGAGCAGTTCAAAGCATATCCGCATCCATTCTCTTGCATTGACGCTCTCAGGACCTCGATCTGCAATACGACCGACGAGGTCGATAGTATTCTCCTGCACTTTCTCATGACGATTTCGAAGGATAGGCGTTAGCCGCGGTAGAAGGTCTTTAATTGGCGGTTGCATGGAATTTATCCCAACGACCGTGACGATTGAGCGCAGTGCCCCAAGAATGGATCCCAGCACTTCGGGATATTCCTCTCCAAGATATTCGTAGAGCACGATACCGAGTTTTCCCATTAATGCGTCTTCACCACATTGCTTCATAACCATGGCTATGCGGGATATCAGATCGGCAGCCTGTTGCCGGACAGTAGCGGACTTGTTATTGAGTCGCCAGAGGATAGTACTGACAATTTGTGGCAGGTAAGGCTTGCATCGAGTTCCAAGGGCGTTGACAACGGTGCCGAAACCGTTAAGCATCACAATGTCTTCGACGCTCTGCTCCTGGAAAGAATGTAGTACACCATCGATGAGACGTTCTTCCAATCTCTCGCCGATATCTGCAGCGCCAAGACTAGCAATGACCTTTTCGACGGTTTCCAATGTCATTTTGCGGTAAGCCTCACTCTCGTCCTTGAGGTTATTGACAATCCTCTCAACGATCTCACCAACGCCGACTTTCTGTCCCAAATCGACAGTGGTCTCTACTACCTGCCTATAGTTTCTCTTGTCCAATGCCATACGCCGGACCCAGAAGCTCTTAAAGAATTCACTAAGCACATGTTCCTTGAGGTAGCCAGCAGTAACACCATCGGTACCTGCGCACTGAGAGACAACCTTAAGCACTACTTTCTTCATCTCTTCGTCAGGAGACGAAAACTCTCGAAGCAGGATTTCCATGATCTGACTTGTGTAGTAGTTGGCGTATTCTTCGTCCATCAAGGGTATGATGTAGCCGACGGCCTTGAGAAAACCTGCCAAGCCCTTTCCTCGCTGCTTTCTAGCACCAGTCCAGAGAGGATTGAGGATATCATCGAAGCTTTCAATACCATATGGGTTTGCTGCCTCAGCAAGTGCGGCAATCGCGAGACTGGTAACAGTCCGAACTTTGGCTTGCTCATCGCTAAGGTTGTCTCCAATGCAATCAACCAAGCCTTTCAAATGTGGCAGGATAGCACATCCCATTAGAATAGGGATCTGCTGGACAATTTTGACGCCGGTATGCCTTGCTTGCCACGACTTCTTGCTCCTACATACGGCTCGCAAGAACGGTAGTAAAGCTGGAATGCCAAGCGCCGAAGCAACCACAGCGAAAGCACGGGCAGTCGTATTCCGGACATACTCGTCGACGTGGTCAATATCAGGTCTCATGGTACTAATCATGTGTGCCAGACCTGCTGCTTTACTAAGATTTGAGATGATCTCTCGGCCTTCGACACGGGCATAGTAGTCCTGGTCGATAAGTAGAGGCTCAATGACGACAAGAATCTTGTGCACATATGGGCGCACGAGGTCATCAAGCTTGTACAAAACACGATCAATGACTTTGACAAGTAAATGCCGCTCTTGATCTTCCAGTGTCTTCTCCATCAACAGAGGAAGGATTTGATTGAATAGCGGGCCTGCACCAAATTGACGTGCATTGTCCGTGAGCTGACGTAGAGCAGTCTTCCGCATCGGGGGTGTTCCGTTTTTAACTTTCAGCAACAGGCGCATGATCTTCCTCTCCTTGAGCTCCTCCACTGACATGGCATTCTCATCTCCACCATCGACCAATTTGCCGAAATATGCCATGTCCTCGGCCTTGAAGAATTGGAGATCACCAACTCCAGGAATTTCGGTAGGCAGCTGTTTGCCCATTGTTCGGGCATTCTCCGGCTCCTGCATCATGAACCCACCAAACCCAGTTGAGCTTGCAATGGGGGCAGGTGTACTCATAAGTTTACGGGCAGGTGTCCGAATTGGAGCATATCCGGGAGGTGGATCAAGAACTTTATAGCCTTCGCTCGGTAACATGAGGTCGAGTTCTTCGTCCGATAGGGGAGCGTTCCGTGAGGAAATGTCTGTACCGAATGCAGTAGGTATCATGGCAGCTGATTGGGATGGATGCATTGGGGTTGCTAGGCCATGTTGTCCGATTGGGGTGGCATCGACGAGTGATGGTGCCTGGTCCCATCTCGATCGTCTTGGCGTGGCGTCAACGGCAGTCTCTCCAGGTACAGGTGTCTGGTCCCATCGGGATCTCTTGGTTTTGGAGTCTTCTGGTGCAGGCGTGCTTTCTGCGCTGACATCCCATCGTTGCTTTCTTTTTCGTCCAGATGCCACGACAGCTGTTGAGCCTGCATCTTTGTTCTCCTTATCACTACTATCCTCCGCCTTGAGTGTAGCCTTGTGCTCGACAATCCCATTCTCTCCGTTAGCATGCTTTTCTGCGATCAGCCTCTGTACCCTTTCTTCTTCTTTCTCAATATCCCTTGCTGCCATGATCTCACGGTAGCTTTGACCATCCTCCTGGACACCCGCCTGTCGGTTGGCAGCAAACGGATCTGCTCGGGTAGGCGTAAGAGGGCCGCGGTTCAAACGACGCTTTTGGTAGTCAGTTTCGCGATCAGCGATTCTGGCTGATTTCTCACGCCCAAGCAGAATGTCCTCTTCCTCCACCCCAGCGCCCGTAGCAAATTCGTTCATTTGATCCTTGGTGGCCGTATACTGGCCAATAAGCCGCCTGCTGTTATCGCCATCGGCGTCTGGCAAACCATCATCGTCGCCATCGACTGCTATCTCTGTGTTGTAGCCAGCAAATCTGTCTCCACCATTACGATCGTAAAGAGACGTATCGAAGCTCTCAGTCAGGGAAGCCTTCGTCGAGACGTCAGTGCGCTGGTTGGAAGGATCAAAGGTCTTTGAACCTTTCTTGCCGGCCGCTGCAGCATTGCGCTCAGCCTGAAGGCGTCTGATCGTCTCAAAATCGGCTGATACTTTGTTCAGTTCCGGTAGATGTAGAGATGTGATAAGAGAGGACTCACAGTCAGACATTTCAGCGGGTGAGGGTTTCGAAGTGTAGATGGCTATTGGATGCGACCCAATATGTTCACCAGCCTCTCCAAATAGCCTCCACAGAGCAAGAGATCAGCCTACCACAACCACGGATAAGTGATGCCAAAGGCTCTTAGTTGGTGAATCGGAAAGGCCTTGGGCAAGAGAGTTGAGGTTCTGCCGTTGCGGCAAACCTACCTAACCCGTTTCAGCCACGCTAGTGTGCACTAATTCAGATCTGGGTGAGCAGTATCACAACCTCAATCCGGGGTTTACTGTCCTGTACTTCTTATTGAGTACGATTGAGAACATGATATCTCGCTTACTAAACTTGTTCCTATGTCATAGTTGCCTTGAATTCCTTATAATTCTCTATCATCTTAAAAGTTCCATCAAACTCTGCATTTTTCGAAATACTCAAGACTGTTTGTTTCAAAAACCATACAGTACGGGTGCATCGGATCACATCACGCGTGTAGACGCGCTGTACGTTTCTTAAACTGTTTACCATTCTTTCAGCTGTCAATACATTACATATTTTCCTAGTCTACGTGAGGCGTACCTGTAGCCATGGTTCTGGTTCTTTGTTCACTTATGTTTGCCCATTCCACTTAAGTCACAACCTTTTTCCGATGGTAGCGGTGATCTTTGAAGCATAAGTCATCGTGGTGAAAATAGATCCAGCCGTCATGTGCTGGCGTAGGAATGCGTACGCTTAAGCAAGCGTTCGTGTGCGAAAGGTAGGCGTAATGGACCTTGAGACATGCCTCCTCGAGACCTACTACAAGCTCACCGATCGACTCGCCGTGGCCTTTCCCTCTTCGAGCATGCTCAATACCTTGCTTCCCTAGATCGGGGGGTGGTGGTCGATTTTTCGGGGACTGGCGAACCTTTCGATTTATGTTCCCTTTTCGTCCTACTAGGGTAATGACGAGTCTTATACTACTACTAAAGCGAAAAATACCCCGTTTGTCCATCCATGTATCACTCGAAAGACTCAGCCCCGAATTGCCAACCCAGTCAACCATGGGCCGTCCACCTGCGCGACCTTATTACGAGCGAAGTCAGCATCTTGTACCGCTTGCACATGGTTTCAAACTCGGCCTCATCTTCCTCCCCCCACCACATGGCATTCCTATCCAGGCTCAATTCCACTCGGTGCAAATCCGGGACTATCTCGCCCCGCGAGACTTCCCAGTCGTCCGGCAGATCGTGAACGCGCTCGAGCCACGTCCGTGGCCCCCATACGTAGGATTTCCAATCAGCCGAGTCCTCAGTCAAGCATAGCTGCCGAATCGAGCGAGGGAGCTGTGACGAAAGCGCCCGTGCGTGTTGGCGAGGGGTCCAGTGTCAGCCGGAAAGCATGACGAAAGGGATTTGGACGTGCGACAGGCGACCAAAGTGGTGAAAGGAATCAAGGCTGCCTTTGAAGCGGCCGTTGCTGTAAACGGGAAGGTCGTCGGCGCCGGGTTCAATATCCATCTATTACTTCAAAGGTTCCAGCGTGGTGTGGACATGATTCAAAGCGTGTGAGAGGGTGCCCAAGTTGAAGAAACAACCCTCGTCGTACGCAATTCTTCCACGCAGCTGTAGCCGTAGAGCGGTTATTTAAGAGAGGGTTCGTGGACAGGGTTCGCTCGAGGGCGTCCTCGGTCGCTTCACAGAAGGGCAAAGATGAAAGGCGGGGCGCTGCGATGGGCTGGGCCAGCAGAACCACTTGGCTGCGCCGAGTTCAATGGTAAAGACTTCCAGGATCGGTAGGCAGAAGACGAAGTACATGTCCCTAAAGCGGGAAAGTACGTCAATTGAGACTTCGCTCTCGCTGACCGGGCCAAGTTAGGCGTCGTGCAGCAGGGTATACCGTGGAAGCGTCCCGAGCGGGAATCTTCTCCAGTCAGTATGCAATGCGTGCTTGAACAGGTACCTAGGAACCGGCTGTTGGAGAAAAAGTCGGCGCTCAAGATCAGCGAGCAGGGGTTTGGTAAGAACGCCAGCGTAAGGGAGACATAGGCGTCGCTGTCACCACGTCCCAACGCTTCACTCCACAGGTTTGACAACGCTGGGCGAAACGCTGGAACCATTGCATGGCCTCCTGGAGTTCGCTGTCCGCAAGCTTCGGTGATTCTTCCGGAGCCCAGAGGTTATAGGTAGTCTTCGATATCCAATCGTTCTTGCTGCCCCAGAAATTGACGTGCTCGACATAGCCACCGAGTTCCGGATTCTCCATCAGACTCCGTAGCAGGGGATGGATCGGTGGCGAGACCTCCTGCGGATGCTGTACATCTCGTATGTTCCACCCCCATTCCATCGTCTTGTAAACGTGACCTAAAGTGATAGTCCTGAGTCATTTGCGAGTACCGGAGAGACTGGAGGTAGTCTGCTTTGATAGCGGCGGCGGCAGCAGCGGAAGGATAAATTCTGGGGTAAGTCTAGACAATGGCATTGCCAGCTATGTCCGACCCTGAGGCAGTCCTGATTTTGGCACGCAGGAAATGATAACCTATTTCCTGTGCACGATACTTTCAAGCTTCCGCGATACCGATCTGATGAGATCCATTTAACTCGCTGCCGTGTGACTGAGGAACTACCACAGTTTCTTATAGACTGTCTATCAGGCTCTTTATCAACCTTTCTACTCAGCTTCTTTTCTACTCAGTTGTTCATCTAACTTTCTGCACGCGTTCAAACACGTGCCACTCAAAATTGTGAGGTGCGTCATGGAGGCCAAGCTCGATCTATGAGTTGAGAGTATTTGGTAAACGCTAGATGCTCCTGCTAATTCTCAGCATCTAATATGTGTTGTAGCCTTCCGGATCCACTTGATATGCTCCCATTCCCCAGTCGTGAATCCGAACTTGGTGTTGACAGGACCGACAACGTCCCCATTTACCATTGCTGTACAAATCAATAACCTTGTTAGTCTTGCACGTCGAACACAAGTGCAGAACATGCCCATAGCCAGCTGCGACGCTGTTGGTAAGCATACCACTTTCGCTGGTCCACGCATCGATGATGTCCACGGCAAGATCTTCAAGAGATCTCACTAAACTCATAAACACCGCTTCCGCACGTAGAAGAGTCCAATGATCTTTGATCATAGGTAGGAGACAGGCACGAAGGCCACCATCCGAGGCCATAGTCGCGTCATAAACTCTTTCAACGACTTTAGGAAAGCATATCTGGGTCCAATGGTCGTTGGCCCTGATCCGGTGCTCATGGAGAATGGCAGAGAACTTCCGCTTGGCAAGTTCCTTCAGTAATCCAATGTCGTATTTGTCGGCAAGAGCATATATGTTCAAATGGGCAATCAACGGGTCGACAGTATCGATGGAGTTCTGACGTGGGTCTACGGTAGAGTTGCTGTTCGTCGCTCCGAGCTCATAGTCGCATTTGTAGAACCAGTGAACCATGCTCTTGATAGCGTTCGGATCATCATCTTTCAGATCAATTATGCCGGTTGCTCCTTCCTAGGTAGTGATGATCAGCAATGGCTACTACCGCCCTCGGGGATAAACGAAGTACTTTACTTTGAAACCCCCTTCACACGCCTTTTGCAAGAATTTGGAACGCGTGCAAACCACGATTCGATGGACCTTCCACGAAAGATCGCCGCATGTGAGAGTCAGATCGCAACATCTGTCGTGTATCTGAGCTCTAAAAGCCGGCGTTAGCCTCGGCATTAAACAAACACATCAGAGGGGGAGTCACCGACGCCAGCAGACCGTCAATGAGTTCCTCCTGCGCGCTGGCTTTTAAGTCCTCTAGGTCACTTGGTGGGTAGTGCGCCATCTTGCAGGCTGGATACGAGTTTATCAAGGTGGTGAGACGAGGAGTCTGGGATTAAGGTTCTGAGGTTTGTTAAAGTGAACATAACACCTGGATGAAGGAAGGCCTAAGCCCTTCCAGAACAAGGAACAGGCACGTGTATGAGTATCAGTGTTGATTGTTCAAATGGATGAGCAGGGTTTTAGGGCATTGACAGGATTCTTCTCCCAGTCTTTCGCTATAGACTAATTTATGGCGCTTTAGCGGCTGGCCAGATTCAGTTGCCATGACCATTGAAGATCCTGATGGACCGTTGTACGGGCTGCTGGATATATAGAAGAAGAAGAAAAACGAGCAGTGGCAAAAGGTGATTACTTAGTAAACATTCAATACCATCTCCAACTCTTTGCTTCTGGGCTGTATAGCCTACAAGAGAGTGTGCTCGCAAATTTTTCCCTTGTGATCAAGAATGAGTCCACGCAAACAGTGACGACAGTGTCCGTTTTTCGCTTCTGACAACGTATACACCCAATAAGAGGCTGATGCATGGCACCAGTATTCTTCGTTATCAGTTTTGGGAATCATTCTCTCGTAGCCTGAGGCGCTAACTGCAGGGGCTTTGTCGTTGGTCCATGCATCGAAAACATCCGCCGCGAAATCACCGCCAGATCGCACTACCTCCATGAATGCGATCGATTCCCGTAACTCCTTCTTGTGTCGCTTGACGACGGATACTAGACAGACACGAAGACTGTCTGAGGGAAGAGTGTTCTCGTAGATAGCCTTGATGACGGTAGGGAAGCTCTCCAAGCGCCACTGTTCCTTAACGACCTCTTCGAATTTCTTCTTAGCAAGGTCTTTCAAAGGGCCAATGTCGTATTTATCAGCGACAAAGTATATCCTAGCATTAACCAGCATAGGATCGACTACAACATCTGATGCTAGGGCTTTGTCGTCAACGATAATCTGGTAGTCGTATGTGTAACAGAACTGGAGCATCCTAGCAACGGTGTCCGGATCATCTTCTTTCAGGTCAATCACCCCCGAAGTGCCTTCCTGAACGACAATCAGCGACTGCTAATTCTTCTGCGACTGTTACTAGAGTGAGATACCTTGAAGCCATCCTTGCATGCATTCTTGAAAAAGCTGGACCAAGAGCAAAGCACTACGCGATGCGCCTTCCACTGGTAACCTTGGCAGGATAGAAGTAAGTCACAGTATTCCCCTTCTACTTGTGCACTACATTTATTATCAGTCTCTTAATCTAATCATAACTGTTAAGCACTCACCTTCTCAAGCCCTTGGAGAGAAGTTGTTGCGCTGTGAGGCTAGAATCTGCTTTAGACACTTCTGGAGATTTGGTTTCCATGTTACAAGTGGGAACTTGCTACAACAGTGCTGACTCGCGACGTAGAGATGCTATCTGGAGGTGTAGAGGTTGGTATGCTTCTAAGTTTTAAGAGAGTAAGTCTAGGATAGCTGAAGGGTCAGCAGATATTCTGGTTTTACATTAGAGCGCCAGATTTGTAGAAATAACCCATACATGTAGTCTAGTTTAAAGATCATTCATATAGCGTCAAGGGCTTCCTCCCTGTAGGCGTGAATGTAGACTCACCGCAATCTCGATTAAGCCATGCCTTTCAATACATATTGACTGATTCACGACAGGAAGAATTAGCTGTGCGCGGCCCCCGCATGGACAGAATTGAAGATTCTGTTAATGAGATTGAAGTCTCCTACTTAGATTCCTCGAACAAGTGGCTGCCGGCTGTTGGCACAAATGGACAGGTCGATGGCTATGTGTGAACCACCCGGGGGTTGCAGGAAGTCGGCAAGCCACAATTTGCATTCACGGAGATACCTGAATAGTTAAATAGATTCGTTGTTGTCTTGAAATAGTATCGTACAATCGTTGAGCCAGGTTCAAATGCAAAGCTTGTGCGATGAGAAGAGCTGGGCCAGGGAACATATAGAATTACTCAATTCCGTACCGAAACTGCCACCTAGGCTGATTACTAACCTGGGGTGGCAGGCTATCGGTCGTTTGTTTCCTTAGTTTTGATACGCCCTGGTGAACCGTTCGAGAAGTTTGAGAGAAGACGGCATGGTTCACTGGTTCCTAGGATCTATTAGAAGCTTAATACGGCCGCTCATTAGATTTTTCTAGAATATCTGTGCAAGTACAGTAATCCCACTGACGCTGAATGGCCATAATAATGACAATCCAGCCGATACGTATCTGGCACCCCGAACTACTACTCCTGGACTGTGTATATCACCAGTACAGATTCAATAGCTTACCGCCTAAAATTGAACCACTTCCTCGCTCTGCTGCGGCTTGTATGACACACTGAGCACCGAATGCCGCGGAACCAGGGCTCGGTCATTCGCAAATCGTTGCAAACAGGACAGAACATCCCTTGCTTGACCATTCCCGGCATCGACGCACGATTGCTGACATAAGTGTCGTTGCTGGCTGCCCACGTATCAACCATATCGATTGCGATATCACCGTTAGATTTCACAACGTCCATGAATGTATCATTTTTTCGCAGCGCGACCCAGTTCTTTCTCATCTTTGGAGCGATACAGTCACGAAGGCCACGGTCTGATGGTAATGTCGAATTGTAGACGACGTAGACTGCGCCAGTGAAGGTATCGTCGATGGCATGTCTATTGACGAGGTCCAAAAACTTCTCCTTCGCTAGGGTTTTCAAGTGCTCAATGTCGTATCTGTCGGCTAGAGCATACATGCTGGCGTTGAGAATGAGCGGCTCATACAAGCCAACGTCGTCCGGATAGTCGGATTTGTAGAGGTAAAGCAGCATTTTCTCAATAAGCTCAGGATCTTCGTCTTCTAGATTGATGTATCGAAGTATGCCCTCCTAAAGCTGTATCAACTTGATTGTGTGTCCGATCTCACAGTAATGGGACTTTTTTCATACCTTGAAGTTACCCTCGCAAGCCTTCTCAAAGAACTTCGAGCGCGTACACATTACGACGCGATGCACCTTCCACTGACGATCCTTGCAGCCAATTATTAAGTCTTGGTATTTCCCAGACTCCAAAGCACTAAACCCTAGATCAACTACGAACAGCGCAGGCGCTTGGAGAAACTCACTTGCTCAAACCGCCAAGAAGCTGTTGCTGAGAGGCAGCCAAGACGCAGTTGGCCTTAGACCCTCTGCGTCTCGGACGACCGTCAAGAGTCGGCATGTCAGACTCTATAATGCAGCGCAAAGGTTGCAAATCAAGTGAGTAGTCACTTCGGACTGCAGTGGTAGACCACGGTGAAGACATATCGCTCTAGAGCCTGAGTAGAATTCCTTAAAGTGCCGATGCGGATGTTTAATTTTGCGTAGAAAACTTCTAACTCTACGCGACTAAAACATCTAACCTGGTGGTAGTCAGCACGGCGAAGCGTTTCTTAAGAAAGGACAAATCAAGGAAGAAAACTTGTTCTCATGGCTTACATGTTTAGACGATGCATTTTACAGGCTGATTTGCTGGAAAAGAGGTTGTGGATTGAATGAAAGTAGTTCGTCTGGATTAGACACTTTAATGTAGGGCAGGTCTGTAAGCCCTTTTGGTGTTAAGACCAGGAACGAATAAGGGAAGAGATATGGAAATAGTGAGAACCATACGTGTTTGGTCTTAACAAAGATTTTTGGAATATGTACATCCCAAGAAGGTTGGCAAATTGTGGACAGTCACTAAATCGCGAAGACACCATACACCTGTTGACAAGTGATCTGCGAGGAGATGTGCTTACATCTAGAAAAAAGCCCAGATGATATGTATTGAGCCGTACTGTGTTATGAATATGGAGGGTTGGATGTGAGTTGCTCGGCTGTGGTAGTATATCCTGAAAGAGTTCAAGCACTGCGGTCAAGCATTCCAGCATTCGTCCATCGAGGACCATGGAAGATGGTGTTTTATAGATGTCCGTTTTGTCCCTCTCCAGATGTCCACCCCTCCAAGAAACCCTTCTCATCAATCGGTGGTGTCAGGTCTAAATTATTAGTACTCACCCACTCTCTTACCCTTGCCTTACTTATCACTACACTGCCATTTACTTTCTTACTCGGCGCTATTATATCCATCTCTTGGAGAACCACAATTACATCCTCCGGTAAAACCCAACACGCTTCCGCAATTTCTCTTACGGTCATTGTCGTTTTTGTTCTCATGCGAAGGATAGCTTTGGTAATCCTCGCTTCCCAGAACGTGATATACGCTTTCTTCCCAAGCTCACTTAACGGCTTTTCTGGCCCACCAATACGACCTTCGCGTTTACTAAGCTCGTAGCTTACTCCCATGAGGATTTTACCGAGGCCTTTACGTTGCCAAGGCGGGAATATGAGAATGCAAGCTAGATTGTTGTTGTCCCAGCTCATCTTCTCTTTGCTGAAGAAACCAACAATCTGGGGTGACTGCTGGGGCAGATCGTTGGTAGGGGGAGGTATGTGGACTAAGAGGTAGTAGTTGAAGGATACCACGTCGAAGAAGACGGATTTGTTATCAAGGAACAGCTTCGCGAAGAGAGAGAGGTTCTGTGCAAAGAGCTACAATATGGCTTAGCTCAGTCTTTCCCATTGCAACCAGGCATGGTTTGAGAGCTGACCTGGTGCTCCTCGCCGTCAACTTCGTAGATCGCGTACGTGTCTGTAGTGTATATGATTTTCCCAGGTGGAGATGCATGCGTTGAAGCGCAGAGTCTCTGATGAATAACATCAGCGCACCAGACAATCGCTTCGAAGTATCACGCGAGAGGTACGAACGACATGCGTCAGAAAAGGCATAAGCTCCTTCGAGTATTTGAAACAACCTTGGCAGACATACAGCCTTTCTAGGTCTCTACTAACAAGCTCTTCTGGATAGAAGGAGGGGTACCATGTTTTGAACAGAAGGTCTCCTAGAACCACATGCTTTACGTTGAGATCTCCAATTGCCTTGGGTGGTGTTCGTGCTGTGGAAAGCAAAGGCGGCCCCAAAGAATCCGAATATGGCGACGCTGAGCCCATTGCGAGCTTATGATTGCCGCGCTGTCGAATTTTATCTCAGCACCCAGTGTCTTCATTGCTCACTGACGTTGAACGTGACCATATCGTCACTATTGTGACTGCTTGTTAGGGTACTATTGCGCCGGTTCATGCGATGGTCGTCTCCGCGCTAGGCTCGATACGGGTGTAAGGACCAAATCGCTTCTGCTTCAACAACTTACAACTTAGGAACGAACAATGATGAGTTTAGGTACAGATGGTACCACTAATCAGATAAAGCTCTAGCAATGTTCTGGTGACATTGTAGAGCAAATGCATACAAACTTACCGTGCCAAGGCCTTCGCCGTGGAGGCTTTCTGTGAGACAATGCTTGGTTTGGGTCTTGCAGTTCTCTACACGCTATCTTCTTCAGGCCAACCAGAACGTCTTGATACTAACACCATCATGAGTGTCACTTATCAGTCTCTCTTAACAGTGAAGTCAACACTTTCAATTGCTAAATTCAATAGTGGTACCAATCTTTGACTTATGGCCTCCTTATTGCTCTTCACCTACATGTGACGAAATCTTGTATAGCAATCGCCATTTTCTTCTTCACTACGCGGCCTCTTCCTCTCGTGCTTTATGTTCAAATCAACTTGAGAGTCTACGCTCTCAACCTTACTTTTCAACACGCACTCCGCGCAACAGAATTGCCTTTCTTGGTCTTGTGTCCATGTCGTTCATCATGGATATCGTTCATAGTGATCCAGCGAAGAATTCAAAATTTTCAGGACCATTTGCATTCTTATCTTTACCAGGAGAAATTTGTAACCAAATCTACACCTTGTACTTTGCGCAAGACATCTATGACTGGAATCTGGGATTGGCAAAATACAACGATGATTTCGAATACAAGTTCCCAATATATTTCGAGATTCTCCTTGTTAGTCGCCGAATATACCCGCCAGCTGCGACAACGACCACAGCTATACAAGATTCCCATCTGCGTAAGCGAAACGCTCAAACCTACTCAAGAGTGGGAGTTGTTGCCTTGCGACGATCGCGCACCAAGTTGCCGCAGCATGTCCGTCTTTATGAAATTACGGCTCTCGAATATCCGTCTCTACATGTGTAATTGCGAAAACGAATGCATTGAGGAGCGACTACAGAAAATCCGAAATTTCTTCTTCGAGATGGTGGAAGCTCTCCAGGAACAGGGAGCCACAAAGAGTATTCAGGTGAATCTCCCCGACTGTGACTTTGCGGAGGAACACTGGGAGCAACTGTTCCAGGTGGTAGAACCCTTGACGCAGCTTCGCAAGACCTGTGATATCCTTCTCCTAGCATGCCAACTCGACTTTGTGCAGGAATTCTGCTCTTACGAAAAATCCAGAGAATGGAAACCGAACATAAGTACTTATGCTGTCGCAAGGGCGAGTGGGATAAACATCATAGAATCTGAGCTTGACTTGCTCCTGCACCTATGGGGGTTGTCGCGGAAGTTGGCCAAAGGTCAACCATTGCCCGCTTCTGGAACACCAAAAAGCACAATCTCCTGAGCCGAAAACAGCCTCAACAACCTTTTGCGCACCAGTTCTCCGTATGCTTCTCATCCATAAAACGAGAAAATACCGGATAGTGTGGGTGATGGCATAGACAGAGGGAGGATGTGACCTCCAAGTGTTGTTATCCGCGGAGGTTTCTGTGGATTACCCATCCACATGATAGACAGATGGTGGATGGGGTACAGGAAGGCGTGGATGGGTACATGAAGACATGGATTAAAGAGGGTGGGTCCTCCGATCGTCACTTTCGGGTAGTGGACAATGGTAAGAAGTCAAAACAGCTTGAAATGAGGAGGTGGTCTACTACAAGTCTCAATCTCTCAGAGAAATCCCGTGTGTCGCTCATCCACCAAACAGAGAAAGAGTGGATGCAGTGAACAAAATGGATACAAGGAGTATAGGGGCTACCAGTGTTAGTTTTCAAGGATGATCCCTAAAGTTCCTAATCCACAGAAGAGGAATCCAGTGGATAAAGTGCATGATGACATAAATGGAAAAAAGGGATGACTGAAACAGGGACAAGACTAGAACGTGCACAGAAAAACAAATTAGATTGAATGAAAACCAGGTTCAAACAAACGGTCCTAAAGGACCTTAGAAGTAACCGTTTCGATTATTTTCTACAACCTAATTTCTCATACACACATCTAACAAAAGAAATGAAAACACACAACCCCCACCCAAGAGGCCCCGCCCCTAACACCAGTCAACCCCCAATGCACTAATCCCACAAGCACTTCTCCTGCGCCCTTTTAAGCCCCAAACCCTCACTTAGACAATATACGCCCTCTCCTCAAACGGATAGCTCGGGAACCCATACCTTCTCCCCCGCCTCTGCCCTCCCTGCTGCTGACCCTGCTGCCGGCCCTGCTGCTGACCCTGCTGCTGACCCTGCTGCTGACCCTGCTGCTGGCCCTGCTGCTGGCCTTGTTGTCCATTGCCGCCTTGAGCGCCACCACCAGCGGCAGCTGTCGATGGCGAAGCGGCACCAGCCGCGCCGGTGGGGTTGGCGGAGCCGCCTTTAGCAGGAGTGGCTTTGCCTCCGCCTCCAGCTTTAGCTCCACCTCCGCCTCCACCTCCGCCGCCGACAGTGAATTTAGTGCAGTCGTCTTGGGCGCCGCGTCTGGGGGGTTTGGGTTAGATTGGGTTCGTCACGGGGAGGTTGTGGGATGGGGATGGGGGAACTTACTGGGCGACGGGCATAGCGACGGGTTGATGGTTGGCAGCCGCCGACATGGTGCAGACGCGGTAGTTTCCAGCTGGGAGACCGCCCTTGACCAAGGCCGCCAAGCCGCCTTTTCCGTCACCCGCGTCGTCGATGCCTTTGAAAAATACGAATTTTGTGGCGTCGGGTGCGACTGCGGGGGCTAGGTTGGCGCCGAGGGTTTGAATGGTTACGTGCACGTGGCCGACGATGTTGCCGTTTTTGAGAGCTTGGGGTGCGGTGTAGTAAGTCACGGTTGGGTTTGTGAAGACCCCAGCGTTGAGGTTAGCGACTTGAAGATTTACGTTGAAGTCGGTGTTTGCGGCTAGGGCTTGGCCGGGGGCGGGGTTGGTGATGATGGTGGAGACCATGTTTGTGGTGGCAGGGATGTCGCCCATTGCTGGTTGCAATGTTACTAATTGGGACGATGAAGCTGTGGGAGAGGCTTACGGATTCCATTACATGATCCTCCTTTGACTTGAGCGCCATTTGTGAGAGTCTTGCCTGTACAGAAATTGATGAAGTTGGCTGGGTCACTGGGAGGAATAAGCAGGCGTCAGTGGTTAGAAGGCTCAAGGCTACTCACGTTGCAGACGCAGCCTGGCCGGCTGCTACGCCGCTCGCTTGTCCTTGACCATCCGCTGCGCTTCCCGACTGGATGTTTGCCGGGTTAAGCACAGCTTGGGATCCTCCACCCTGAACTTGTGCCTGGGTCCCGGTAGCGGCAGTTGATGCTGCAGCTGCTGCAGAGGACGATGCTGAGGCCTGGTTGCCCCCCCCTGTTCCACCTTGTCTGCCACGAGGGTCGCCAAGGGCAACGCCAGCGAATGACGAAGCAATGGCCAGAGCCACGAGAAGTCTATTGTAAATCATGATGATGTTGGCAGCTTCGAAGGTGCTGGAGAATTACTTGTTTATTGAAAAAAAAGGCAATTGATAGACTGATTAAGGATAGTAGAAGTCACACGATCAACGTATGCAGAAGCAGATGAATAGAGGGTCGAAATTAAAAGAAAGGAGGCCCTCTAGCAGGTTGATTCAACCAATGTAGAAGTGGATTGGACACTCAGGCTTGAAGAACAAGAAATATCCTTCAAGATACTTGGCGTCTCTATATGACATCTTGGCAGGTCTGAGATGAAGGAGCATCAACAATGCAAAGACGAAAAGTAGACGCTGACGGCATTGCTTTCCTGCGCGGGTCATGAATACTGTGGAGCAGGAAGCGTCTCAAGACCAAGGTTGGCAATTAGATTTGTGCATAGCGACAATCAAAAGTCACGAATTGCTGCTGCGTTAATGGCATTATGGAGTTGAAACTGTGATGAAGAAGGGAGAGACGATTGATTTGAGAGAGGAAGAGAAGTCTGAAGCAGTTCGTGTTTGGGCCAACCATGTCGCTTAATTAGCGCCGACTTGCTCCAGAGAATTACTGTATGATACTAACCGAGCGCGCCAAGCATTAAATACCAATACCATGAGCAAACTCCTCCAGTCGAATTTGCATGAGGTTCACTTTCTGCTGTGTAATAGCCCCTGCATGGATCCGGAGGTTTGCTCAAAAGATCACTCATCATTGTAGTGTACCGTGAGGTACGTCTTTATCGCTCTCACGTGTCTCAACTAACCAACGTCGTAAGCTTAATCGAGTATGGCGAGACCAGACATCTCGAGAAGCCTAGGAGTGAGTAAAGGTATTGCTTTTCCTGTGCGGCAATTTTCCAGGTGCATGTGAATTCTACATAGACTACTCCAATATGGAGATCACACTCTCTCCCTTTGGGATTTCAGCCTACTGATAGTGCCGCCCTCAACTGCTATAGCTGGGCTGCGCAATAGTCCCTCAGATATTGATGGTGCCTTGTGTGACAAGGACTGCACTTCCAGCCAACAGCACTCGCTTGACTCTTTTTCCACTCTCATCTAACGTTACCGTCACCCTGATCCGACTATCACGGTCCATATTGACTCCCTGATCGATTTCGTAGCGGTAAGTCTTTCCAGCTTCGCCACCTTGAAGAGCAAGATAAGAGCCAAGAGCGCATGCAGCACTTCCGGTGGCTGGATCCTCTCCCATCTCTGGATCAATCATACGTGCCTCAATCCTTGTGATCTCATTAGACCTAATCCAGCTTCTGTGATAGAAGTAAGGAGCGACGAATGATGGCGACCATCCACGGTCCAACTCGGATTTATCCTGGTTGATGGCTAGTTTACTTTTTTCAATTTCATGAAGGAAATTTCCGCTGGGAAATCCAACAAGAACGAATGTCATGCCCTTCACAATAGACACCACTGGGAAAGTGGTATCCGAATCATCAGGACCACTGTAGATCCACTGCTCCCACATGCAGTTATCTTTCCCGTCACTGACTTGCGGCAAAGATGGTTGAGATTCTACCACCTGCTGCCAACTCACAGTAGACTGATGAATTCTGACATTGTGCGGTATCTCTGCCTCGGCCAACTGCGTCACACTATCATACCGTGCTGCAATAGGGCCAGCCTTGGTTGAAAGCATCAACTCCTGCGTAGGTGAATCCAAGGTTGATCCAATGTAGCAGAGAGTCCCAACGGTCGGATGGCCTGCAAAGGGTAACTCCGCAGTTGTAGTGAAGATGTCAATCTTCCATGTAGATATTCCCTCCTCACGCTCATGTAGAAAGACCGTCTCTGAAAAGTTAAATTCACGGGCAATGAGTTGCTGTTTGTTCTGGTTTAAATCGGAGTTCCTGGGGACTTTGACGATTGCTAATGGGTTGCCTTTAAATCGCTCGGTGGTGAAGACATCTAGTGTGACGAAGTCCAGACGCTTTGGGATTGATTGATGGCTCATGATGGGCTAAGAGGTGGAAAAATCAACCTCCAAAACTCGAGATTATGTTAAGGTTAAGTGGTGTTCACATGCGGAAACCTGTCGCGAATATACTTGGGTGTTTCCCAGTGGTGCCATTTCTACTTGACAGCGGATATGAGCAAAAAGGTTCTCATTTCAGTGTATTCACCATGATGACGATCTAGGCGAATGTTCATTCAATCGGACAAAGCGGCTGCAACGTTGGATGTTGATGAATCACAGAGGAAAAATAGACAGGATTAGTTGCCAGACTTTGAAGAATCGGAAAGAAAAAGATGACGAGCTTCCAATTTCAAGTCGCACACTTGGTCTCGCAGAGGTCTCGCTATTTACATCGCCATATCAAGAAGTTCCCTCAACGTGCGCAAATAACATATCGCTCACGATCTTACCGACCCTGCTTACGGAATATACATCATCTCTCAAATCTCGTGACATTTTCAATGTTATTGAGGAGTCTGAGGCCTCATTCAATTAAGTCAGAGGCATCGAGACTCTGGAACTGGATGTTAACATGCCATGGTCTCAGTCTTGCTCCCTTCCGAAACAGGATCTTTATATTGCAAATATCGGGTTCTCACCGAACGAGACAACTGTTCATGGACTATCGCAAGACGCTGGTCTCGCTGTAGAACTAGATGTCAGTGGTAATTGACGCTGCTTGGACCGCGTCGAATTCTTCGGCGTTGTCAATGCAGCAGATCTGGGGCAAATTGAGTGTTGCAAGATGCTTGAAAATCGCATTTCGAGCTACTCGTATTCCAACGATTTCCCGCAAATTTCGGAGACCTTTAGGAGAAATGAAACTCTGGAACGCGTGACGAAATTAATACTTGTGACCTGGTTCGCTTGCGCTGCCCTAAGCCCTCGGAAAGATTCATGCGGATCCAATAGTGAGTGCTCGGGTTATAATACCAAGTCCTGAGCAACTAAGACTGAGAGGCGTCCCCCAGTTGCAATCTTCGTTGATGAGGGTACGAGTAGCTAGTTTGGGTAGGGCAAGGATCTAGCGTATCCAGTGATTTGTGTCCAGCATGAGTGAATAAAGCGTTCTGCTTTGTGCAGACCAGCAACAATAACGCAGAACATAGGCGATTAGGAACTTTACGGCAGGAAAAAGAATCTACCTGTACTATGTAGAAGTAGGCCCGTCTCTCAGAGCAGGCTCAACTTACGCACCACACTGTCTAAGGTATGCACCAATCTAAGCCTCAATTCAGGGTATAGTATCTCGACTGTAAGGCTGATCTAGGATTGGCTTGGATAGGAGATTCGGCTTTGCGCAGGCATCATCCAAATGTGGCAATTCGAGTACGGAGAGACAGGCAATCCCATAACCCGACACTGACCCCACTGACCCGACATACTCGTGTCTCAAAAGGCTTTCGATAGCTGTTTGGCCTTGTGAGCCTGCCAGCTCTCAGGTCCGGTAAGCCTTACGAGGATATTCCGACAGAGAAGCTCTAAAGAATGGGCGACATCTTGCTTTTATGTCTTGAACAGACTGTACTAGTTAATGGCTCAAGACCTGGCGGGTGGGGACTATCCAGCGTCGGGCTTAATCTGATATTGATGTGGAGAAGTAAGCCTACAACTTCCCCTCGTTCGGCCGAAGCTGTAGTGATGTGAACGGGATGTCTTATTATCGAAAGCGGGTATGCGAGGCACAGCTTTTATTTTTGGCTGGATTGTCTAGGACATGTCTCGGTGGCTCCCGAAGGACGGGGCCGCATGGCCTTATGTGAAAGTTAGTGAACTCCCACAGGCTTTTTGCTAACTCAGCTAGAATTGAACGACCTAAAGTACTATCGAAGTTCATATTCGTATAATATGGGAGCGTCAGGATGCAGCTAGCTGCAAGCAAGCCACGCTGCGCATTCGAGAGAGACGGGTCTTTGGAAGCTCTTTTGATCGCTCTATGCAGTGTCGCATACATGCGACACTTGCCGTATGCATGTAGATCGTCATGAAGTGAGGAAAATAAGAAGAGAGATCAGACTTGGCTTGGCCTTATACGCGCAAAAGAAAGGAATCGGCGGAAACGCGCACCAATGTGACCACAGACTAAGGATGGTTGGTGAAGCTGGATTATCAACTCGATTCTGCCGTTCATCCTGGAGACTTTACAGTATGGTGCGTTTGAAGTCTGCTTCTAGGCCGTCCGAATATGACACTACCCCCCAGTTTTCCATGGCTGGAGTGACCTTTCCCATGGCTCAGGTCCTAAGTTGCAGACGCGTTGAGGCAACGGAAGCGTTTCTCTTCTGTTAAACCCTGTAAGTGGCCCTGGCGTCCTAGGAGATGGCCTCGACACGCACCAGTGACATGGGGACGGGCTGCGGGCACGCGATAAATGCGTGCTTGATAGCGATCCAAGGATCAGGTAAGGTACCTGGAGAGCAGACTACTAGGCCAGCAAAAGCTTTGTACTCGTACTCACTACAACTCTTTAGCTCCTGAGAGGAGGATGCAGACGGCCAATTCTGACCATTAATGCGTGTGAAGTTGTAAGGGTCGTTGTACGAATAATGCGACGCGCTGCAATGTGGATCCTTGAGTTTTCGTTGGTGGAGCGGAAGGGTTGTAAGGAATTTCGTGTAACTTTTTGCAAGGTCCGGGTGGAAGTAAAGTAAGCTGAAGGATGAGGGGAATCATGTCACAAAAGGAGACTGTTTCTTCCTTCGTTATTAGATATTATTGTATAACAAGCCAGAAAACATAATAATTACACTATACTGCTGTCTGTCGTTATTGAATCTTAGACCTGACTTACATTTGATCCGGAGTACTCGTACTATTACTACGGACCAGCTATTGGCAATGGTAAAGTAATGTTTTACTCTCTCTCCGGCTCAACCCAATAGACGAATGGTTATTGGCCCTCTCACTCAATAACCACCTCCTCCATCGAGCAATCTCGCCGCAATCATACCGACAACAGCTTCGAGTCCATACCTGTGCCTCGGGAAAACCACACATCGTTCTCGACTCTCGAGTCACATTTCCATCCCGCCTCTCGTAGTAGTTCTAGCACCGAAACCGCTGGACTCCTCGAGTTGTCTCGGAAGTCCCGATTGCTCCACCATCGATCGTTTGCTATTATTGCAGCCACAACGAACAAGGCTGTATCTGTCTTGTCTCACAATTATCGTCCCGCCAGACCACAAGTCTTTTGATATCATACGATAATCCACAGTTCGAAAGGCAGATTCTTGGCTTTTTCTCTATCGATAAGATTAAAGAGTGAATGGATAAGATTTCCGCATGGCAACCAGCGCTTCCATAGTCACTACCCAAACAAAGGCCCAGCACAACAACATTAAGAGTTGGATATCTCCAGTATCGTCTTGCTTCTCGAGCATGCAGCTGTGAAACAGTCATCGGTGGGGACCCTTTCTCGCTCTGCCTGCTTCTACGCCCCATACCCCACGACGCCGCATAACGCCCTCATACAATCTCGTTGCACCCCTCGGCTTCCAAATAAAAACACCTTTCACTATGTCTAGCCCATCCTCGTCACCGTCAACGGATGGCTCCGCCTTCCCATGGATCCTTGAGCACCTACTGGCCTACCCAGGCAGTTACGAAATCCCTCTGCGAACAATGTATACACTCAACTCGACCCCGCAAGCACAACCATACCCTCCTCGACAGTCAACCCGTTCGGATACTCCATCTCTATCTAATTCCGCTGGATCAAGCCCCGAAAGCTCTCCGGATTCTCCGAATTTCCCACCTGACCAACAGCAACAACTTGCAGCTCACGGCGCCACAGAGCACTTCAAGTCATGTCTCATGACACACATCAGCCAATTGCCTTCGCAGCCATTCTCTTTACCACCGTCATTCATAACATCCTTCGTTCGCCGTTGCTTTACTGCCGACCTTTGCCTCGTTGACTTCACGCAGGCGTTGACAGCTTTAGACTACCTAAAGGACCTGGAGAATAGAAGGAAGCGGGAGCTTACTTCAGTCTTGCAAAGACTTGGTGTAGACAAAGAGTCACTAGTACAGACAGGGGACGACATGAAGATAAACAATCCAAGGGTGCGGGAATGGGTATCGCAATTGCAGGATAAGGAAAGAAAGGTCGAGGCACTCTATACACAAGTATATCTGGGTCTTCGTCGATGGGTAATAAGCCCTGGATGGCTTTACTTCTCAAAGCGGTCTTCTAGCTGACACAGGCACTTGATAGACCCTCATCAACGAAATGCGGCTCGAACCTTTCAACAAGAACAACAGTATAGCTATGCTGAATACTCTCTATCCTCCAACCACCGCCACTCCACCAACCCGCCAATTAACCACTACAATCCTCACTTCACAACGTAACGCATTCTTCAGATACATACAAGGTGTCGAGAAGAATGGCAAGAGCATACTCAAGAACCTCGAACACCAAGGACAGCGACCTGAAGACGCCAATGGCTGGGCAGTGGTCCGAGACACGGTTGATAAATACCTCCGCACCGTCAATGGCGTTATCGAGGAATGCCTCGAAGTCAACAGCCCTGACAGCTTAAATCCCTGCAGTGAAGAATACCGTCGCCATGACCGACGAGCTGATTCAGGTGTCAGCTTCGCGACTGGGGATCGTCCATCAACCAGTAGTAGCACAGGCAGTAAATATAACAACAAACCTCTTCCCGCCTCCCCAACAACAGCTCCACCACAGCCACCCATGCTTGTGCCAAAGTCGCCGAATAAGAAAAGGGGAACTACCCTGGAGAAGATCGCTCGGGAGTTTCGAAATCTTCGGACCCGGAACGACGTTAAAGAAATACGCAAAGACGTCACTGACTTGCCGCCCAGACCCGAGACTTCGCTGAAAAAAGACCGCACGCTCAAAAAGATGAAATCCACAAGTTCAATAGGCGGGTCACGAGCGAAGCATGCACGGACCGGCAGCGATAACCTCTCCTTCGAGATAGACGACTTACAACGCCAACGCATGATCTTAGAAGCTACTCGAGACAAGGAGAATCGAATGCCACCAATCCGGGATACGAAAACTCGGAGCTACGAGATATGACCCCGGGGTTGGGTAGGATTGTGGCAGGGTATGTTTTAACTTTATGTGATTCGTAAATGATAGCGATCGAGCGAAGGAGCACACTGGGCGTCGGGTCTCGGGCATCGGACGGAAAACGGTTTCCATGACGAGATGAGGGCATTATTCTCTAGGTCATGCTGGTATGATGCAATGTTTTCCCTAGGCCCCTTTTACTTCTTTTACATATACTTAGTATGAGAGTATGAGAGAAACGGCCTGTTTTTCGAAGAGGAACTGCCCGATTTGTACTGTCTGTATACTCTAAATATATTGGCATGAAAGTTGTAAACTCCTAAAGCTTAAGTTCAGTCGGGAAAACTATGATCTCACACAACTTCCATACATGCACCATGTAAGACACAACGGACGTTATACGTGGCGTTAAAACTCAGAGGGCACACGAGGTTTGGATAGGGTTTGACAGCCGCAAGAATAGATTTTGTTGCACATGGGGAGGGGTTTGGGACCCTTGGGATAGCGATAGGGTTTAAGCAACCGATAGAACGATCAGGGTTACTCTTCCATTATGCCCCGTAAACAAGCAATCTGCTTTCGATTATTTTTGGAATCCTGGATCCTATCTTATACATAGCACTTGTGAGGCGTTGAGCTAAACGGTTTCTTCTTTTTTGGGCGTGATTCGTGGAGAAAAAAAAGCCAGGACTCGCTTGAACTCAGTTTTGAAGGAATAGCTATTGTTGCGAGTGTGGCGTTGGGTCTGGAGAGTAGAATGGAGATTTCTTTAAGAGGGAGTTTCGTGGATGGTAGGCTTTGGTGGACGTTATAGGAGCCGTCTGGCAGTCGGTTTAGTGGTCCCTACAGTTATGCGTGCTGCATCACATGTTTTGTTGCCTGTGAGTTTTTAGGTGGTGTTTTCCCCTGGTTTGTGTGGCGCGTGCTGTGCTGTAGAGGAGGTTTGTGCATTTTTTTGAGGTCTAGTTTGGTATATATAGTGAATTCCTGAAGATGATGACGCTTCTCGCATTTGCATATAGTGAGGTTGTACACTTTACTTTTGGTACTTTTGTTAGAAGATGGTGGCGTTGCATCATAAGCTCACAGCACTGCTGTTGAGATACTAAGAAGCAAGACCTCTCAGACTTCTCTGTCTTGAATTTCGTAATATATGGAAAATGATGGTGATATCTGGTGCGTTTGCACGCTCCTTCATCACTGTATTGATGGCGCTTCAGCCCTCTCCGCGAGCCATGCGCCAACGTCTGAAGCATGGGGCTTGGAATGGCATATATTAGTCGCTGGCTTTGATTTGCTTGAACCTGGAATGCACATATTCGCTATAGATAAGTTTAAACCACGAGATCTTTCTCCTTTGATGCGTGCTCTGTTAAATAATAGAATGAAGTGATGAGTGCGATCACAAGGGCAGAACAACGACATATGGGTCCACTTCCAGTGAACACAGATCCGCAATGACTGAGTCTTTGAGAGCTGATGCTGTACATATAAAGCTGTGGTTTAATGGAAGTTTGTGTGAATGTCTCATGGTGACTGCCCGTATGAGTAAAGTCTCCAAAGCTATCTATAAATTGTCCTTGGCCCTTGCCAACTACACTAGGAGCAAACAAAACGCAGAAAGGAATATGGAAAGACATATGGAACGATTTGTAGAGAGACACCTTCGGACCCTCCTAGGCGACCCCTTCCCACAGCTGTACAACAAACCAACTACACAACACGAGGAAGTAGCTATGGAGGAGTCTAATATGTTGTTGAGAATGGAAATTGATCACCTAAAGAGAGTTCAAGGTGGCATGTCCGAGTATGACTAGTGAACCACACATACAACCACTCTATTGACATTCTTTGTAGGATCTTGAAGTCTGGACAATACTCAGATATCACCATCATCTGCGGCACATCATTATTTAGAGCGCATCAGGCTGTGATTTGTCCACGGTCCAAATTCTTCGAGGCTGCTTGCAAGAAGGGCTTCACAGTAAGAATTTCGAGCTCTCTGTTCGCCCAAGTCACGACTAAGCCAGTCATAGGAAGGAGACACAGCAAAAATCGAGTTAAAAGAGGACCATCCATGTCTAGTGGAGAAGATGATGGATTATCTTTACTGCTTAGATTATGACGGTAAAGTTCATGTGAACGAAGAAGGCCAGACTCATAGCGGCCCACCCGACAGTTCAACTTCTGCGTTGCTGCTGGTGCCGATTGAGATGCATGCAATGGCAGAGAAGTAAGACGTGCAAGGACTGAAGGAAACCTCAGCTCTGAAGTTCCGACAAGCTCTGTGTGGCATCAACGGAGCTACGAGTAATTGGACAGCTGCGAATGCTCTTGAAATCATCCAAACAGTCTACGAGTCGACACGTCCAGGAGATGTCGCCATTCGGTCAATCATCAACAGTTTCGTCTTCAAGAACCTTACCGTACTGATGACACATGATGCATTCCGCGGGTTGTTGACAGATCATCCGGATTTCGCCCACAATGTTCTCAACAGATGCTCACAAGCTGCACTGCTAGGAAACTGCGAGTATTGTGCACGACCGAGCGTGTATTGTGCAGCAGCTGCACCTGGCTGTACGAATACTCGACGTTCTCAAGAGTTTGTAAAACGAAGGATGGAAGATCAGATTCGAATCGAAGTACCAATGCCATACTTGAGGCTGGATAAATCCCTCGAACGCCCTTCAATGCCCGTTGCAAATTTATCTTGAGATAATGATCTTTAAACTGCTCATATCAACAAGTATCGAGTCAGACGACACTAGTGTTGTCATTTAGAGTGGGTGCTGTGTAGTAGGATATGATAGCTGGAAGATGGTGTAGCGGGCGCTTAGCGGCGTTGGAGATCTGAATGCGCCTAAATATCTATCTGGCCTTTCTCAAGCTCCAGTCTATCAAATTGCCTGACAGTCTCTACAGCTAGAAATGCATGTTCTTACCGCAACGATTATGAGTTGTGACCATGTCTTGATTATCACAGCTTACCCGAAGCTTCAGCTTGTCCGGTGATAAACACAGCGCTCTTCCTTTGCATGTAATCTTTCACTAGCCTTTGTTCTGCTTGACTAGGACTACAATTTAATCATGTTCTCCTCTTTCTCCCTACGGGAGCTGGTGTGTGTTTCAATTATCTCCAGCGCGTTGAACTGTGCGCGGGTTTCAGCTGGCCCGGCTGTCAACGTTGCCTTGCAGGCTTCTTTCAACTCCTCTCCCTACCTTCTGGAGCTGCTGTTGGTGACTACCAGTATTTCTGCACGCAAAAGACATGGCAGCTAAACTTTGACAGGGAAACGGCAGCGGAAGAGAACTCAACCTCATACTTCCCACTTCTCGACCAGATAGCAGAGGGGCGGTTCGCAGAGTGCAGTACAGACCACGAACTCTACACAACTTTCTTACAGGTTGTACAAGATGATGGACATATCACAGACCCGGATGCCGTGTCCTCTCTACAATTCGCCCTTTCAATCCATTCCGCAGCCCCCCGGATCGAAGCCCATTACCAATACTACGACACATCGGTCGAGCCATCGTTGATGATAGCGCAGGATGCGGCCTGTCCAGTATGGGTACACTTCCATGGGAAGCAATATTGCTCGCCTACCCTGGATAGGGCTCAGCAAGACGTTGTAGGGCTAAAGTATATTTGCGTGATCGTCTCGGAAGCCAGAATGCTGACCATGTACTAGAAGCCCTGATACACTGCCGTTTGACCGGATCTTGGGTGAAAGCTCTGATCCTTTGCACCCTTCTTCAATACTTTACGCCGACATCACGTCACCTTTGTTTGGACAATTCCACCAGACAATAAGTAAAACAGCCCGAAGCGGCCATACATCTTACCGTATCCGCTACCGATCTTCTCTTTCCTCTTCAGGCAAACCTCTGGTTGTGAACGGATATGGCATCGAGCTCGCTCTCAAAAGGACCGACTATATCGTCATTGATGATAGGGATGCTGGTGGAGGAGAAAACATGGTTGAGGCGTCTGAGATGCCGCCGATCGAGCAGCAAGATGTTGTTTTGGAGACAGAGGAGTTGGCGGACCTCAAGCCTTTATCCGCCAAGGAGGTGCTGGGTCTCGGGCTGAAAGCTGCCAGTTTTGTTATGGCAAGCGAAGACCCATTTGATACTTTGCTCAGCGTTTCCCAAGATTTCCCCAAACATTCTTTAGCTATCACCAAGCGTAATACTTCCACGGATTTCGCAGCCGAGCATCGCAGGAATAGGGATGTTCTCCTGCCCGCAGGGTTCAATGTCATATGGATGAATGGTAGGCAGATTGAAGCCAGGCAGATGGATGCTTTTGCCTTGTTAGAGCGGTTGCGGCGCGAGCGTAGTATCCTTGGAAGCGTGAAAGAGCTCGGCTTTACTGGATCAGAAGCGGTTCAGTTACTGTCACATTCAGCAATCGCAGAGAGCAAGACCCAAGGCGAGTCACAGCGCTATGACTATCGAGATGAGATCGAAAAAGGAAAGGTTATCATCTGGCTTAATGACATTGAAAAGGACAAGAGATATGAGGGCTGGTCAACCCATTCTTCTGCGGTAGGTAACAAGCCTCTCATGTTACCGGTTCCAACTAACGATCTATTACAGCTTCTACAACGCACGTATCCGGGCCAGCTACCTACTATCAGACGTGACATACATAATGTCGTGATTCCCCTTGATATGACTGACGTCAAAGATGTAGAACTCCTTGTAGAATCGTTGCAAGCTTTCGTAAAGCGCAAGGTACCGATTCAATTTGGGATCGTGCCCATGCCGAAGTCCAAGTCTGCTGTGGATCAAGCTTTGGTCATATATTATCTGCAAGATACATATGGCCTTGGGGCAGTCTTCGCATATCTCGAAGCGGTAAGTCAACCACATAGCACTTCGAGGGCCAAGTTTGTCTAACCATGATCTCTAGTCTACTAAGAGCAAGAAATTGACAAGTGTTGACAAGGCCATTTTCGAGTCTGTCACCAAAGGTCGGAAGCTTCGCAAAGATCGAGAAGCGCTGTCACTCCAGTCGATTCTCGAGTCGGACGATTCTCAAGCAATGATACAGGCGTCTCGAAATTACCTGAAGCGACTAGGAGCCGACGGGAAGTCGCCACTGCTCTTTGTTAACGGGGCTGTGGTGCCCCGAGATGAGGGATGGCTTCAAGCGATGAGTTCAAAGATTGATATGGATCTTCGATCTATACAGCGCGAAGTATATGAGGAGATAATACCTGAAGACAGCTGGCTAGCTGGTCGATTTTTAGAAAAAGCGGCCACTTACCGAAATCCTTTAGTGGTTCCCGAAGACGAAAGTAGTATCACGATCATCGACGTTGGGAGCCTGGCCAAGAAACACGGTCAAGTACTCAAGAAGTTACCGCTTTTGCTAGGAGAACAAGCATCAGAGAACTTCCCCGTGCAGTTGCTGGTAGTTGCAGATCTTGACACCGAAGAAGGATCGAAACTAGCTAACGAGGCTTTTGAATTTACCAAACAACAACCGGAGGTAGAGTTAGTCCTGCTACATAATGCTGTATCACCGACATCGCCTAAAACGTCTGTTGCGCTCTCTAACGTTGTTAAAGGTCAAACCAGAGAATTTGACGCTCGTGCGTTGCAAGCCGTTTTGAACAGAGACCAAAACGACGATAAACTTGAATATTCTCGAGAAATACAAGAGGAGTCTGAAAAGTTGTGGCAATCTGTGCAACCGCTAGTCAAGGCTATAGACCTTCGGCCTGGAGAGCAAGGTTTGCTGCTAAATGGGCGATTAGTTGGGCCCATCCCGAGGACTACCGGCTTTACTTCTAATGACTTTCAGTCCTTGCTCGAATACGAACAGTCAAAGCGCCTCAAACCAGCAGAGAGCGCCCTTGCTGCTCTTGGTTTCCAGGACCGTGTTAAGACGCCTCTAGATGCGGCTGTACTATCTTCGCTAATTGCCTTGTCCACCATTTCTGATGTGCCGGAAGGAATCTTTGAGTCCGCCTCTACTTTGCGAATGACAGTCTTCGACCAATGGGAGAGCAACCACACAATGATATCCACTGGTGACCCTGAAACAGCCTCGATTCACTTGGTCGCTTCCATAGACCCTACGAGTGAGATCGCCCAGCGGTGGATACCTATGCTCAGAGTACTTTCCGATTTGAGTGGAGTGCATTTAAAGTTGTTCCTTAATCCGAAGGAAAGAATGCAGGAGCTTCCTATCAAGAGGTTCTATCGCCACGTCCTTGATGCGAAGCCATCTTTCACCGAAGATGGAGATCTACGTGACCTGCAAGCGACCTTTGAAGGTCTGCCGAAAGAAGCTCTTCTGAACTTGGCGCTCGACGTTCCTCCCACGTGGCTGGTTGCACCAAAGGAATCTGTCCACGACCTCGACAACATCAAGCTCAGTTCTTTGAAAGATGGTTCTGATGTTGATGCAGTCTATGAGTTGGAACACATCTTGATTGAGGGTCATTCTAGGGATGTCACTACGGGCTCCGGTTCACCCCCTCGCGGAGTCCAGTTACTCTTAGGAACAGAAAAAGACCCTCACTTTGCCGACACTATTATCATGGCCAATCTCGGCTACTTCCAATTCAAAGCCAACCCCGGCTACTGGAGGATTCAACTCCAACCCGGCCGCAGCCAACAGATCTTCCATATCGACAGCGCTGGCCAAAACGGCTACAGCCCCCAGCCTGGCGACGAAAGTACGGAAGTTGCGCTCATGTCTTTTCAAGGGAAAACGCTCTATCCCCGCCTCTCCCGCAAACCGGGCCAGGAAACCGAAGATGTTCTCGAAGAAAGCGTAAACCCCGGATCACCCCTCGACTACCTCAGCAAAGCCTCCAAATTCACCTCCTCCCTGCTCTCCACCGTTGGCCTGACTGCCCCCCAGCCACCCAAGAACGCAGACATTAATATTTTCTCCGTGGCTTCTGGCCACCTGTACGAGCGCATGCTTAACATAATGATGGTAAGCGTCATGCGCCACACTAACCACACCGTTAAATTCTGGTTCATCGAGCAGTTCCTCTCTCCCTCCTTCAAAGCGTCCCTTCCCTATCTCGCCCGCCATTATAACTTTTCCTATGCTTTGGTGACCTACAAATGGCCGCACTGGCTGCGCGAGCAAAAAGAAAAACAACGAGAGATCTGGGGCTACAAGATCCTCTTTCTCGACGTCTTATTCCCCCTCAGCCTCGACAAAGTGATTTTCGTCGACGCCGACCAGATCGTTCGAACAGACATGTACGACCTCGTCACCCATGACCTCCAAGGGGCGCCCTACGGCTTCACGCCCATGTGCGACTCCCGCACCGAAATGGAAGGCTTCCGCTTCTGGAAACAGGGCTACTGGAAAACCTTCCTGCGCGGCCTCCCCTACCACATCTCCGCTCTCTACGTCGTCGACCTGCGCAAATTCCGCGAAATCGCCGCCGGCGACCGCCTCCGACAGCAGTACCACCAGCTCTCGGCGGACCCGAATTCCCTCTCGAACCTCGACCAGGATCTGCCGAACCACATGCAGATGGTTCTGCCGATCCACTCGCTGCCGCAGCAGTGGCTGTGGTGCGAGACGTGGTGCAGCGATGAGAGTCTGGCCGAGGCGAAGACGATTGATTTGTGTAATAATCCATTGACCAAGGAGCCGAAGTTGGAGCGGGCGAGGAGGCAGGTGCCGGAGTGGACGGTTTATGACGAGGAGATTGCGGGGGTGTTGAGAGAGATTGGTAAGGGCAAGGGAGGAGATGGGGGGGCTGATGTGGTGACGGAGGTGAAGGGGCAGGTGCAGGATGAGGCGCAGAGGGAGGAGGCAAGGAGGGACAAGGAGGCCGGAAAGGAGATCAGAGACGAGCTGTAAGATTACGGTGTTTGCTGTTGATTGTAAGTAAGGACTTGGGGTTTTCGCATCTAGACCTAGAAGCTATGTAGAGGAAGCGTATCGATCGTAACCAGTCATCTTCATCACTTCGTCTCAAAGTTTGGTAACGGTTCCAAGCACAAGCCTTTCTCAAAGATTGCATGTGTAAGATCCTAACTCTCTATCCACCCACCCACACCCACCAACTACGTACTCTCCATCTCCCAAACTATCCACAAGCCCCTCAGCAACCTACATATGTACAAACCCTACCGCTAAGCCTGCCAGAAGAAGAAAAAGCCCATATTCATCATCGCCACTACAGGCATCAGCCATTGTTGTTTTCTAGCCAATCACAGCCAGCCATAGTTGTTGCCCAAACTCCTCAAGCACCGTCGAGCCAAAAAAAAAACCTAAACCCAATTTTTACCGAAATATGTTCCGCCTCCAAGACGCCATAGCTATCAAGTCGAATTATGTGTAATCGCGCCCCCCTTCTCCAGCCCGAAGTCATCCCCAAAATTCCCTCCCCTCTTTCGCCTCACCACCACCGCTTCGTCCACCCCCAATAGGCGCCAATCTAGGCGATCGTCCCCCCTGCCCATTCCAGGGCCCGCCACTCCACCGCTTCGTATGGTTGTCTTCCTCCACCTCCATCGAGAACACGCAATCGCCTTGCTCTTCATCGATCCTGCTCGTGCCAATACTAGACGAGGAGGCTGCTCTGTCCAGCCGGCCGTTAGAGCCAGATGCATGTCGTGCGGATGCGGAGCCGGGGTGAAGGGCGTTGCTGCTGTTGGGGTTTTCGGCGTTTGACGAGTCAGTGCGCGAGGAGAGGCGCGTGCGCGACAGTTGCTGCGAGATGACGGACATGGAGGATTGGCGGGGTGGAGAGGCGAAATAAGGCGACATGTCGCCTGAGACCGGATGGCCAAAGCTTGTCGCTCGGAGGCTGGGGCTCGCGTTGGGGTGGAGGGAGGAGTTGCGGAGGGGAGAGCCGACATGGCCGAATGCGGAGGTTCTGTCAGCATTGCCACCATCTTCTTCGCGTCTTTGCCGAGCGAAAAGTGCGCCATAGCGGGATGGGGAAGCGGTGGCGGGAGAGCCGACTTTGCTGGAGTCGGCCGGAGTACCAAGGCCGCTGAGAGATTCTCGGAAGGCGATGGGGTCTTGTTCGGAGCGTGATAGTGTACGCGATTTTTCTTGCGGAGTCAGTAAGTCGTGAAGGCTGGTAGGGAGGAAGTCTTCCTCGCCGCCGAAGAGGAAGCCATCGTCCCAGTCGTCATTAGCTCGCTGTCTAGGGAGGCTGGCGGACATCGTTTTGGGTTTGGTGATGCGTTGGGAGTGCATTAGGCGCTGGCCGAGACCTTCATCTCCGGAGCCTAGAGGGGACGAGCCTAGGTTGGGCGGTGCTCGGCCTCGTGTTTCTCTGCCAAAGGCTGAATCGTGGAGATTTCGCAGAGCATCTGAGGGTAGGGCAGTTTTCTTTGATAGTGAAGAAGGAGGCGAGTCGAGGCCGAATTTCGAAGGTACAGAATGAGCGACTGGTCCGTGTCGGGCCGCGAATGAGATCCCTTGGCTGTCAAATGATGCAGGCAACGGCGCATCAAGAGCACTAAGATGCGCTACTGGTGAGATTGGTAGTCGACCGTTACCATTATCCGGTGGTGAGCCATACGCCGACCCGCGAGGTGATGTGTAGCTGGTGTCTATCGAAGGAACGTTATCGTAGACCTTGGCGTGTAGACCAATCTGTGGGGCGTAACCATTTTCTGGGAACTGGGAGAACTGATGACCGAATGTGGATGGATTCCCACCGGCCTGCTGGGCCAGAAGCGAATTCGCCAAGGCGGAGTCTTGAGGATGGAAGGACTGGGGGTCGACTCTGCCGCCAAGATTGAGATGTCCCCCTACCAGTCCATTTGGCCGGTTCACTCTCCGTCCGTTTGGGAGAATGTGTGCCAGAGCACATTTCGCACCGAACTTGCAGTTTCCCTAGTCCACTGTCAGTACTTTGGGGCACAGTATATCAGTTCCAAGATTTGTCAGATATGCCTACCTTGGCAAAGTATTTGCAAGGCGTGTCGACGGTTGAGATATCCGTAGAGTGCGAGAAGGGGCATGCTTTGCCAGCTTGGCACAGACCCGATCTGAAGAATTTGCAAGGCACATGTGAGGTATCTAAGCCGGCAGATCTCAGCCTGTGTTCACGTTCTTTCTTATGGACGAGGGAAGGTATACTCTTGGTATTTGGAGGACTTCTGGGGCCATCAAAGCCTGTAGGTCCAGCACCCATTGTGCCTCTTCGTCGAGGTGCTTCGTTGGCCATATTTGCTTGGGGTCCGGCAATAGGCAGGGCGCCGTTGCCGTTGACAAAGTCGTTGCCTCGATAATCGGTGGGCACCCGAGTCTGTATCCTTGGACCGTTCCTGTGTGCCAGGGGAACATTGCTGGCGTGCGTTATGGCTGGAGCTGGCGGGGGGGTTGACGACAGGTCCTTAGAGGGCACTTCAGGCCGAGGGAGGAAGGTGGCCATCATGGCTGCTGGTGCTGGTGCTGGCGCTGCTATCTTCCAGAGGCGGGTCCTGGGCCGATACGCTCCCACCACGACTTCTACCACAACAAAGTGTGTTTTGTGGGATGTGGTTTTTGAGTGGCGGTGTAAGCAAATAACAGAACGTTTTTAATGGCTGACGTGGTCGTGGGGGAAGGGTTCCAATTAGTGAATAGGATCTAAGTGAATAGTACGAGTACTCCGTAAGTGAATAGGCTCGCGGGGGGTGCCAAGCCAACTCCATAAGTGATCTTCTACATACAGTAAACAGATACTGTACCAGGAACCATTGCGATTGGTTACCGCAGTTAAAGGCTATTAATGTCACACCTTCACCATGTGGTTCACCCCCCCACCCAGTACTATATCTATGTATCTACTATCATCGTGGAACATTGGTTTTCATACATGCTGTCCGTATTATTCTAACTTCGAAGGTGAAGCTCACATTTGACAAGAAGGTAGAGTAGACTTGCATTCAATATCTCGCCATGGAATGGTCAAGCTGAGACAACCTGCACCCACAGTGAGAGAGAGAATGGTCACGCGTGCCCGCCAAGAATGCAGCAGATGATCAATCTGACCGATGGTCGACTTGCTCTCCCAGTTACATCACTACAGTACTTCGACGCTCGGGCGCGTGGACGCGTGCAGGAAGATAGTTGACCGTGTTCTGATAAGAGCTACGAGGACTATGTACTGCTCCATCTACCGATCGAGACCCGCCGGTGTGGTCAGACAGAACAAGCACGTGGTACGACATGTGCCACAACGCAGAATCCGGGCATGGAAAAGTGCGTGTTCGACAGGTGAAACAGCATTCCCCGGATTTGCATTATAGCGGTCGAGTTGCGTTACACGACATGTGACGAAAAGCATATGGAGCAAAGACTGAAAAGCCGCTCGTATATCTGTAGGGACATCTCCTTTGATATCAGCAAAACGGCGACACCCAAGTGCGTCGGCTGAATTACTCGTCAGCTTCGAGGCCTAACTCTTCCTAGATTGCGTTCTAGTCAGCAGCAATTCAACAAATGCCATTCGAGCTGTCGTACCCATAGCTCCTCCTTCGTCTGCTCTCCCTCCAATCCCTCAGTACAGTGAGCCCATAATTCCATACAGATCTTTCTCCTTGTCTTAGCCTTCCTTGACCATTCGTTCCAAGTTCTGTCCACCTCCGCCTTTTCCTCTGGTGATACGGGCTTGACGCTCCCCGAACGTAATGGGCCCAATCGGGTCAATATCTCCTTCTTCTCGAGTTCAAGTGCTATGACGCTAGCCCGAAGGTCTGCGGTAGACAGTGTTGCGTTTACGGCCATGAGATGAGCTCTTAGCAGCTTTTCGTTCGCTTTAACAGTAGCAATACTTTCGTGAAGTCCTGCTATCTCTTTATCCATTGCGGCGAGGTCTTCTACGCTTGCGGCATCTTTGGGATCTTGAATGGTATGATACACGATTTGTTTGCCTGTATGATCGATATCAGAAAGCCGGCTACAGGGTTGTAATGCGGAGTTCGAACCGGCAGCTTTCCCTGCAACGACCTGCTGCTCATGTAGTTCTTTGAGAGCCTTTGCGGCATAGGCTTTGGTGACCTTAGCAAATCTCGTCTTGATATTCCTTATGTAGCCATTGACACTTTACTTTTGGTGACTTTGTTATGCAAGTTCGCAGAGATATCGTTGGCCTATTAGCCAGGCCCCCCATTAGCCTCGTCGTTTAGGTGTACGACACTATGCACGAAGGGAATGGTACCGAGTACGGGCGGCTAGTGGAGCGGAGGTGGTCAGTGACATGAAAACGGTATAGATTGGCTGTGGGATTAGACAGACTTCTGCCTCTCTGTCAATTCAGTCAGTCAATCTTCCTATCATCGCGATTAAGGATGCCATACTAAGATAGTCGATTATCAAGGCAGATCCTGCAGCTTCTAGATCAGCTATGCTGCAATGTAAAACTGCATTCAGTCAAGTCGACCTTGATCTGCCGTAGCTTTTTCCTTACGAGGGGCCATCTTTTCATGTAGAACAAACCGCCTGTCTGGAGTTGACGTCTATTAGGATGGGCAGTTGAATGCTGAGATAAAAAGGAGTCACGATGGCTATCAAGACGAGAAAGTGAAGCGAGTTTAACGTAGCGAAACTAATCTTCTCTAGTTCATTGGGGATAGAGTACGGTACAAGATTGGCTATCACCTTACTCATATTCAAATTTTGTTTCCAACTATGAACGATAGCCCTGTCTATCTGCATTTACACAAGCCGCTCCAAAGGGAAGGTAAGTTCTCGGGAATGGGGTATATACGCCATACGGCAATGCAAGGCAAATATCCAAAATTTGTGAGACTACATAACAATCTACGAGACGGTTAGGATGCGTGGATCAACATATTCCTTCAGGAAACTTACACATTCGCCTTCCTTCTTACTTTGGGGGACACCCATTTCTTCAAAGGTTTTGGGCCCTTTTCCTGGCGGTTTTGCAGTGGTACTGTTTGGCGGTGGGGTTGCAGCAGGCCTATTACCTTCAAGGGTCTTAGGTGGTATGCTAGGGGAGCTCACAGCACTATTTGACCGTACTCCTGGATTGCCAGGCAAACCATCGTTTGGCCTGCCTGCCGGAAAGGGCTTCCGTATCTGGGGATTAGGACTAGATGCGCGATTGGCCGCTGGAAATGTCTGCGGATGTGGTAGATTTGATGACCTCGATGAATTACGGTCTGCTGAAGTCGCAGAGGCTGTATGTGTCGGCGTAGGGTGTTGTTGCTTACCGCCCGCTGGATCAGATAGTTGCATCCGCCGTCTCCGATCAGCGCCAGATGGGTCAGGAGGAGCCGAGAATCCTATATCAACAGCGGGGGGCTGGGGTCGGTTGACCTCGACAGCAGGTGACGTGGTTCTAGATGGATTTGTCAGCCCGGAGCCGGGCTGCCTATATCCTTGCGCGCCAGGAGCACCAGGAGCGTTGTTGTATGAAGGCATGCCTCTCCCACGCCCTCCGCCCATGTTGTCCATGTTTTGGTAAGCTTGGGGAGGCCTGATCGGTGCACCTGCAGGAGGTCTCTGGCTATCATATCTCGGAGAAGGATTCGAGGATAATCGCGTATTGGGATTCGAATAGCCGGAAGCGTTATGAGATACTGTTCTCGGTCCTAGCCTATCGTCCATCGGATATGGAGTCGTAGAGGTAGGCCTTTGAGGGGCCGGAGACGGGGACTGGTGCGGGTGAGGTCGACTTCCGGCCGGCGGTATCTGTGTGTTGTGGGGGTCTGGCATATCAACCACATCGTCGTTGATCGTAGGCATGGGATTTGATGCCGCCTTAAACCGCTCCGGTCTTTTATTCCGCTGAGATCCATACTGAGACCTGATTTTAGCAACAGCGATAGTTTCGTGATCCTTCTTTGACAAAGTCTTCGAACGAGATATTCCATCGATTCTTGCCGCCGCATCCTTGTTGCCATGGTCCGCGGCTTTGCCATACCACTCTCTTGCTACCTGAAGATCAACAGCGACGTGCATGCCAATCTCATAGAAATATCCCAGAGCGAATTCTGCCGTCGCGAGCCCATTCTGTGTAGCTCGTTGTGCATAAGTGAAAGCCAACTCCTCGTTTTTATCGAAGATTCCATCATATCCACACAGAAACCACTTACTGATCGCCATTTCAGCGTCGGGCTCACCTTGCCGAGCCGCCAACGCGTTGTAATGGAGTGACAATGCGGGATCGAAATCACAGCCAAGCTGGCAAAGTTCATATGCTGCGCCCATTTTCGTCTGAGCTTTCGCAAACCCAAGATAGGCCGCCTTCTCAATGTTGAATCGCGCAGAGGTAATATTTAAGGGCAAGTGATTTTCAGGCACGCTTACCTGCGTGATTTCTCGCGCTTGCAACATACCAAAGACCTGGAAGCTGATTAGTTTAAGCATTCCGACCTCAAGTTTTAAATCTCACATATGCTCCCTGAGGGGCGTTCTCATCAGCGGTCTCAGCTGCAAACCTAACAAGCTCAATGCCGCGAGCATAGTCCAGTGGCTGTCCATGCTGCCCAAGAAGAGTCATCATCCCAAGACGGTAGTGACACGCGGAGTCTCCAGCTTCTACACCAATATTGTAGTGCTTGATTGCCTTTACTGTATCATTTGAGCTCTCAAACTGCATCCCCATTCGATACTCAGCCCTGGCGTAACCACCTTGCGCCGATCGCGCATAGCAACGATAGGCTTCTTTCTTATCAAGGCGGAATCCAAACTTCCCAAACTCTAGCCACATTCCCTTCATGAATTCTGCTCTTGGGTGGTGTTGATCCGCCAAAAACGATACCACATTGACAGCGTCTACCCGCAACTGGTGCTCTGTCTGCGGCGTTTGAGGTCGTGCCGTTTTGTTCTGAGAAACCCGCAGCTCATTTTGCGCAGCGATTTCCACGTATGTCAAAGTATCTTGCGCCCAAGTCAATTGCATTTCGGGATCATTGGAGTTCAGTACCGGTTGTCTTGCGGTTTCCAAGAGCACCTCTCTCTCTTCGTCAGACGGTGGAACATTCGCTGGACGGTTGTGTATGGGTGGGAACGGGGAGAACGATGGATGCTCTATCGGAGGACGATCTGCCACTCCACCTCCCTGCTTTCCGTAACCCTGCTGGGATTGGCTGGGACCATGCCCATCAGACCCATAGCTTGAATGTGGGTCATTCGGTGTCGTAGTCAATAGGGAGGAGTTTCGGCTGGGAAATGTACTCAACCCGTGCATTTCAGGCATCGGCGATTGAAGTCCAGATAGACGACTTGGTGGGTTTGCTTCGAGCTCAAGATGCGCCAAATTATCTTGAATCTGCTCTGGCACTTCTGGCATTACCCTAAGGGAGGAAATTAGCGTTACTAATGTGTGAGTTCGTTGAAGCTGAGAGATGCACAGCCAGCGAGTAGTTGGATCTATATAGACTCACCGTTGGGGAGCTGGCGAAATCACTTCGGGCATGAAAAAGTCGTCAACTCCACCAGGATAGAAGGTAGCGCCAACCTGGGGCTTACGCTGACCTTGCTTGCTACCCATTGTGGTATTTGGAATGGATCAACGTTGGCTGCTTCCGGGTAAGGCCGAACACTTATGTTTGCGGCTTTGGTTCCTTGGAGCGGCCGCGTGGTACCTGGCGTATCAGAGAAGGTTAAAGCGAGAGCCCCTGACGGGATAATGACGCGCGTTCCAATTGGAATCTTTTATAGGAATAGGAACTGAGCCATGCTAACAAACGTGGACTCTAATTATACGGAGGATCCTAAGACTTGCGATGGATTTCCGACTAATTACAACCTAATGTGTGTTTCCAATAATGACACGCAATAGACAAGTGGAATCAGATCTTTGCTATATAAAGCTGCATAACCAGATACAGCCTCGAAGCAAATAAGGAGATACTGGAGCTGGTCATGAAACAGCTCAGCCTGATGCTTCAAGTTGGCAAGGTTAGGGCATCGGACTTTAGTTATCCCGTCACATAAGCGCTAAACGGCTTCCGGCACGGCCCTTCACCCGCTATAGCTACTTTAGGTATACTGTAAGGTAGTGGTTTCACCCATCGTGCGAGGTCAACAAAGCTTCATGTTGTTCTTGACTCAACAACTGCGATGAACTTCAAAAAGACACTTGCACCTGGATGTGAATCAAACCCTTGTATGGCTTTGAGGGTTTAGAGTCAGACCAGCCGGACTAGGCGGTTTCTCTGAGACGTCTAAGGAGTACTGGCAAGCGAACCCACGGATTTACTCTATTTCCAATCGTAGAATATAGGCTAAAAAGCCCTTTTAATCTCTACAAAACAGAGAACTACCTAGGGGTGGGTGATTATGCACTTTACAAGTGAAACATCACTGCGATGGTTCACAAAATTAGCGACGAATACTAAGTTTAACAACCACACCACCACGACTGATCTGAGGTAGCCGAAGAATGGATTGGTTACAGAACACAGTTGTCTAGAAAAAATTGCCACTGCAGTGCCCATTACAAACTGCTCACGATGGAGCCCCAAGGAAGAGACTTTCATCATCCATTCCAACCGTATGGCATTCAAAATGAATTAATGAATGCCATATACGACTGTATCACTGAGGGCCAAATCGGCATTTTTGAATCTCCAACAGGTAGAACAACTCGAATCCGCGTATTAGGGAGCAGCATTCGCTGATGGATTTTGATAGGCACCGTAGGTTAAGCAACCCTCGATTGAACTTTTCTTCGCTATGTCTCAGTGTCGAGCTTTCTCCTACCCTTCTTTTCTATTTTGGATCTTAAGGTGGAGACGTGATTTACTCTTGGAATGCCTTCACTGCTCGTTGCGATTATGGGCAACCCTGTTTTGAACAGAAAAAGCTCACGTTTGGTCAGGGCAAGTCGCTGAGTCTCATCTGTGGCTCTTTGACGTGGCTCCGAGACTTTCAAGAGAAAGCACTAGAACAGGATAAGGGGCTTGATGAAGGTGGGGTTTCCCCAAAACATACCAGGCAATCCGTGTTGATGTGTCACTTGTGCAGAAGAGCCGGGTTGGGTGCTCGAGCATGATAGAAATCAAAGGAGGAACGCAGTGATTGAGCAAAGATCGGAGTTCGAAGCACGCCTTAGTAGAATACGTGCCAAAGAACTCCGACAAAAGCAGCGTTATGAGGATGGGGAGCCCCGAAGCAAAAGGATAGTGAGAAACCTCAAGCGTTCTCTAAAGCCCAAATGACTCACCATTGCGCTAGAAAACCGACGGTGTAGAGAAAGGGTCAAGCATCGAGGACGACGCTCGCTTTTTGCTCAAGGACTACAACAGTGAAGACGATAATATGCAGGCAACTGCGGCATCAAATCCTAATAAGACCGAAAGTCTGTCTGCGGCGACGTTAAAACTTTTGGAAAGGTAAGTTGATCCTAAGCAATTATCGGCGGCTTATCGATTTCGGTACTAATTGACTGAAAGGTTAGGAACAATAGAAAAGCCATCATCCGAAAAAGACGATATAGAGCCTGTAGATGAGATTAAGGTGTTCTATTGCTCAAGGACTCATTCGCAGCTTACCCAATTCGTCGATGAAGTTCGTCGAGTCAACTTACCCACAGTATCATGGGCCAGCACAGCCGACGGACCGTCTATCAAAGACACCGATGACCAGGTTGTCATTAAACATCTCTCTTTAGGAGCAAGAAAGAACCTATGCATCAATGCAGACGTTACTAAACTAGGTAGTGCAGCAGCCATCAATGAACGCTGTCTGGACCTGCAACAGCCAAGTACGCCAAAAGAGCACAAATGTCCGTTCATTCCGAATAAGGAAAACGAAACTCTCGTGAATGAGTTTAGAGATTACACTCTCGCCCAAATTCGAGACATAGAGGATATCGGTATACTCGGGAAGAGGATTGGTATCTGCCCCTACTATGCTGCTAGATCTGTAATCAAGCCTAGCGAGGTACTTCATATTACTTTAGTATAAGTGGTATCTGTCTGACAGTTTATAAGATTATCACCCTTCCGTACCCTTTACTCCTGCAAGAATCGGCTAGGAAAGCTCTAGATATCTCTCTTAAAGGCCATGTCGTTATTATTGATGAAGCACACAACCTGATGGATGCGATTTCCAACATACATTCCGTCACCATCACTCAGGCGCAACTCAAACGCTGCAGGGCTCAGCTGGGGATCTATCTTCAGAAGTTCAGGAATAGGCTGAAAGGCAAGAATAGGGTCTACGTTACGCAGGTGGTTCGCCTTCTAGATTCTTTGTCTGGGTTCCTCGAGGAGAAGGGCAGCAGCAGAAGAGAAAGTGAGGGTGCTGTGAACGTCACCGATCTGATGTCTGGCAAAGGTGTTGACCAAATCAATCTATACAAGCTCATGCGGTACCTGGTGGACAGTAAATTAGCTCGGAAAGTTGAGGGGTACATTGCTCATACCGAAGAACACGGACCTGTTGCACCTTCGAAGCTGCACATGTCAACCTCCCCGGTTCTGACCCACGTTCAATCATTCCTACAAGTACTCACAAATCCTGCATCGGAAGGGCGGTTCTTCTATGAGAAGAGTGACAGTGGAGACGTGTCACTCAAGTACATGCTCCTAGATCCTACACATCACTTCAAGGGGGTAGTTGAAGAAGCGCGGGCAGTAATCTTAGCTGGAGGGACTATGTCACCAGTACGTCCGTGACTCATGGAATTGGTCTTGAATTCGAAACGAATTGCCGCTAATTAAACTATAGATGGATGACTATATCCGGCATCTCTTTGCTTACGTCAAGCCTGATCGCCTGAAGACTTGGAGCTGCGGGCACATAATTCCCAACGAAAACCTTACAGTATGGCCGGTAGCCAAAGGACCTGAGGATATCGACTTCGACTTTACCTATGAGAAGCGTAACTTAGTAGCTATTGTTGATGCCTTGGGATACTGCGTTATTGAGCTATCTGGAGCTATACCAGATGGTCTAGTAGTTTTCTTCCCAAGTTACTCTTACCTGAACCAGGTAGTACTCCGGTGGGAATTGAAGATGAGTGGAGTCTCGTTAAGCATCTGGGATCGCCTAACAAAGAAAAAACCCATCTTTCGCGAGTCCAAAGAGGTCACGGGTGTAGATGATATATTACACCAATACTCGCAGTCTATCGGCGCTGGAAAAGGAGGCCTGTTATTATCAGTCATAGGCGGAAAGATGTCTGAAGGCATAAATTTCTCAGACAAGCTCGGCCGAGGCGTGGTCGTTGTAGGGCTACCGTTTCCAAATATTCAGAGCGCACAATGGAAAGCGAAGCTCGAATATATTGAAAAGAGCGCGATCGACCGTGGTGGAAGCCGTAATGATGGCAAGGCTGCAGCCCGCTCATTCTATGAGAATGCGTGCATGAGAGCTGTCAACCAGAGTATTGGCAGGGCAATCCGTCATCAGAAAGACTTTGCCAGCATAATCTTGTTAGATCGGAGGTACATGACGCCACGTATTGCAGATAAGCTTCCGGGGTGGATCAAGCAGGGACTTGTGCAAAGCAAAAGGGAAGCATCGTTCCAGGACGTAGTTGGGAGTTTGCAAAAGTTCTTCGGGGACAAAGGCGGGAGCTGAAACTCTGGAAGTCTAAACTAGAACGCAATGAGCTCCATATACTCATATCTGTCAAGAAGTCCAGTGAAGGATAATCATAATTCGAGGGAAAATTTTATCTTTCTGGATTGATATTGGGCGACGAGAAACAAACGCCTCAAGTCAGGGTTTTCACCCTACCCGCTAACCGAGCCCGCTAGCGTTGCTAGCTTCACCAACACCACCAGGAATAAACCATCACGGCGAACCTCGAATTCAAACATCGACAATCAGCAGTCGCAACAATGCCTACGCGATTGACAAAAACCCGCAAGCAGTAAGTTACATCCAGTTCATGCCATTGCTCCTTTTCAGCGCCACCTCCCCCACCCTCAAGGCCCACCGCTCCGCTAACAACACACGAACAGCCGCGGCCACGTCTCCGCCGGCCACGGCCGTGTAGGAAAACATCGCAAGCATCCTGGTGGACGTGGTATGGCAGGAGGACAACATCACCACCGTACGAATCTTGACAAATACCATCCGGGTTACTTTGGAAAGGTCGGAATGCGATATTTCCACAAGCTGCAAAATCAATTCTGGAAGCCGGTCATCAATCTGGATAAGGTGCGTTTGGTTCATTCGACGCTATTTGTTCCCTGGAGTTACTCGGGAGTTATATGGAGGAGGTCATTGAGGGGGCGGAGCGTGGGGATAACGATAAGATCTGCTAGACCGCAGGTTATCGAAGGAACGATGTGACGAATGAGACAAGCAAACGAGCTTCAGCTAACTCTTTGTTATTATGGACAGCTTTGGTCCCTCGTCCCTCTCGAGAAGCGCGATGAGTACCTAGCGAACAAGAACAGCGACACAGCGCCCGTGCTGGACCTCCTGCCACTAGGCTACTCGAAGGTGTTGGGTAAGGGAAGGATTCCAGAGATACCAATGGTAGTGAGGGCGAGGTTTTTCTCGAGGGAGGCGGAGAGGAAGATCAAGGAGGCTGGTGGGGTTGTGGAGTTGGTTGCGTAAGAAGCGGATCGGTCACGGCTAGTATTGAGCTTTTAAGTATGGAATCATGACCCTGTTGCATGTTCAAGAGGAGTCGCAGTGCTTCATTGCCCGGTCGTCCTGAACGGTTGTGGGAAGGTGCTGGTCCAAATTCCGAGTAAAATATGCATCGTGCATCATGATCAAAGTCCTCAATTTTCCGAGTCTTAACGATACTAATGATCTACTCCATTGTATTCCCATTGATATCATACCTTCTTTCCTGATTTCCTATTATGCAGAATAAATACTATCAAATACAACGGCAGAATGGGTATCAAATGCATCGGCTCAAAAAATCTTCCCTGTCCCCTCCCCTCTCCCAAGCTTCCATCTCTCCTCTACAAAACCTGCATCTCATCCCCTTCACCTTCGCTCTCGTCTTTCTCCTTCAAAAAATCAGTCAGCAAAGCCCCCCTAGCAGACATCCGCCTCCTGGGATCTAGCTCCAACAGCAACTTCAGGAAATCAATGCACTCTTTAATCTCTGGGTCCAGATCCTCCTTTTCATCCGGTCTGTTAGTTGACACACTCCACTGCACGATATGCTCCAGTGAAAAGCCCTGGCTCCCGATCGTTGGGATATTGCATTCAAACACCCCCCCATGCAAAATCGCACAGTTCTTCATACGCTTCAGCCCGAAGATTGATGCGATTTCGATAATAGCTTCAACGTCATCGGCCGAGTTGAAGAAGGGGAAGCGTTGCGCGAGGATGGTGAGGAGGATGACCCCGGCAGACCAGATGTCGATTTTGGGGGTTTGAGCGGTGCATTTGAGGAGGACTTCTGGCGCACGGAAGCCTCTCGTGCCGGCACGGTTTGCACGGCGGGAGGAACGGTTGTCATTCTTGGGGTAGCCTGTAGGGGATGGTTGGATTGCTGCTTTGCTTGATTCTATCTTGTGGCGGCGTGTCATTGTGCTTTCTTGACAAAGACAATGGGAGGAGTCTGTTCCTTCTCGCTATTAAATCGTTAATAGGGAAAGCTTTGCATGAACCTTTGAGGTCTGGTACCTCAGCTAAGCCAAAATCCACCAGAACACCTCGCCTTCTTTCTATATCGTACAGAAAATTGCTTCACAGGTCAGCGTAGCCTTCGTTATCGTTAAGACCGTACTCACGTTGGCTTGATGTCTCGATGTATGATGCCTTGCCGGTGCACTGCATTGAGGGCTGTAAACAAAGAGCGGAAGTATATACGTATTTGGTATGGTGTCATAACTTTGTAGAACATCTAGGATTGGTTGGCTTAGTATTGGCGACAGCACAGACAGGGATTGAAGACCCACTCGAAAGTCCTGATGTCTAAAGTACGGCAGAACCGCGACGACCTGATCCTGGTGCCGGAATGCTGTTATGAGTGGACATACTGAATTTTGGCCTCTCAAGTCATGCAGCAATTCCAGTTCATTGTGTATCCTTATAGGACTGCTAGTGACGTAGATCTTCTTTATAGCAACATAATGAGGCTCCCTTGGTCCTTGAGCGGAGCTTTGCGAGCTGTTCATCGTTCTCGTCTTGATTGGAGGCGACACCCATTTTAGGGCTTCCCGTGGTCCGGTGTCCCAATCGTTCTGATAATAATCGTAGTATAAATCTTCGGCCTTGTAGACGGTTGAGAATGTGCCTGTACAAATTATGAAATATTAGTGTTTGGTCAATATTGCGCTTGCAGAGCTTGGAGGGGTCACCTTCTCCGATCCGATCTATCATCCGGTACTTGAGACCCATACCCTTAAATGTCTGTTCAAGCTTGGCCATATCTTCCCTCACCGAGTCTTCTATAACCACATGCTCCTCAGAGCTCTCTGAGCCGTCAGAGCCATCAGAATATCCCTGATCATCATCGTCGTTATTAAAGTCTTCCCTCCGATCGGGATCTAGCCCAGCCCTCTGGAGCTTCTGTTGGTAGGTTTCTGTAACGAAAGGATTGTCCTCCATTGTTGGTAGGCGTAGTAGGCTTAGCGATTGCTCAACAACCTGTCCATTACCTTCTCAGTGTAAGAACGCCTCGTCCCGTCCTACCTTCCATTGTAGGCTGTTCTGAATTCCTCTTCTTACAATTTCGTTGACGATAGGGTAGATAGGTTGATTATGTACGGTAAGGCATCCATTTTAGTCAACGTCGGATTTAGTGGGGTGACGCGATTTTTCCGCGTTTGTAAACAAAGTGGTCCGTGCTTTGTGTCTTGTAAACAATGGTCAAACACTGATCCAAATCTGCAGTCCTTGATGTTAAGACTTCCCAATCCGTTAGACAACAACATCCGGTAGAAGCAGTCGATGACACTCCACGCAAAGCCCTTAGGAACATCTACACAATGGGCGATCGCATGGACTTCGATATCAACGAGGCCCTCAAGCACTACCTCAGCGATCCAGCCTTGATCGCAACACCCGAAGCCGATGGAGGCTTAGTAGAGTGCGAGCAAGAGCCGGAATTGCTCACGAACGGACTCATAAATGGTGTTTTGAATCCAATCGTGGACTCTATAGCGGAGAACCCAGATGCTCTTACAAGAAGCTCTGCGTTTGATTCGCTACAATTTCTACTCAAGTGTGCCCCAAATTCTCTTCCATCTATGCGAAATTTCCCTAGTGAACCCGATTCTGAACTTTTCAAACTCTCCAGGTCCACCTCGTTACTCCCTACCCATTCTATGAGCAAGGTATTCGATTTGATTATCTCCGGTCTCTCATCAGAGGCGGACATTGTACACAATGAGCTGGAGACGGAAGAACAAGATGATGTTCAGCATCACAAGCAATTGATGGAGATGTATGCGTTTTTGCTGCAGTGGTCGATATCAGCGGTCGAGGTCAAAGCTGCGGAGAAACCTGCAGGCGGTGCTCCTGTAAAGGGTAGGGGAACTGGTAAGAGTGGCAAGGCTAAACCGAATGCGAAGGATGGCAACTGGGACTCCACTATTCAGCTCCAAGCTGCATTAGAAACGATGTGCAAAGTATTGAAACTGAAGCTTGGCAAGATTTTCATGACAACTTCTGAGAGAGATACATTTGTTGGTCTGTTCACCAGGTCTGTGTATTTGATTCTTGAGAACGAAACGAGAATCAAGACCACTGCTCTGAGGATGCATGCTTTCAAGGTACTTTGTATTGCGGTCAAGCACCATGGACATGCTTTTGGTACCCGCTCATTTCTTGTTGACACAAATTCGGTTCATTGACTCTAGATAGGGGCTCAAACATCCATCATCCAGAATCTCTCCTACTTTGAGCATCTTGCGGAGCCAATGGCTGAGTTCCTCCATATCCTTGCAGAGCAGTACGACTACCCACAGCTTACGGACGAAATCTTAAGGTATCTAGCTCTCTTGTCCCCCCCCTGAGACTACTGGCATAACCATCTTCGCAGAGACTTGAGCAACAAAGAGTTCAATAGCAATGACACTAGAGGGCCCAAGTCTGTTTCGACCTTCATCATCAAGCTATCTGAACTTGCTCCGCGCTTGGTTATCAAGCAAATGACCCTACTTATAAAACAACTAGATAGCGAGGTCAGATTCTTGCCCTTCTTTCGATATCTCTGATACTTACTCATCTAGGCATATACCCTTCGGTGTGCTGTCATTGAGGTGTGCGGCAACTTAATAGCGGACTTAAGCAAGCAGGAGGAGCGGAATGAAAATTCAAAATCGCAGATCAATGGTTTCTTCGACATTCTTGAGAAACGTTTCCTAGATACGAATCCGTATTGCCGGTGCAGAAACATCCAAGTCTACATGAAGCTCTGCGAGCTCGAGCAGAAATTTCCGAAGCGTCGTCAAGCAGCGGCACAGCTCGCTGCTCGAAGTCTAGAAGACAAGAGTAGCAATGTTCGCAGGAATGCAATCAAATTGCTCGGCAAACTTGTCTCAACTCATCCGTTCAGCGTCATGCATGGTGGCCAATTATCATACAAAGAATGGGACCAACGTTTGCAAGCTGTCGAGGCCGAGCTGAATGCACTAAAGCCTCCAGCTGGCTCTCCCGGTCTTGGGGAAAAGGCTAGCCAAGCGGACACAACTGTGGACGAAGCTCTGCTTGACGAGGCTACGGTGATGGAGCCTGACTCGAAAGAAGCCCCTGCCCAAACAGAGGAACAGCAAGCGGCAGTATTGAAAAAAGCGCTAGAGGATGCGGCAACATCAGAACTTATGACCAGGCTCCAGTTGACTCGCAAATACTATACTGAAGCTATACGATTCATTGAGGTCCTCCATGATGCTGCTGCCATTGTTTGCCACCTATTGTCATCAAAGAATAAGAGTGAAGTAATAGAGGCAATGGACTTTTTCGTGGTTATTGATGCCTATAAGATTGAAGCTGCAAGGGCTGGTATCCGCAGAATGCTTCGCTTGATTTGGACAAAAGGGAACAGCGATGAAGGGAAGGGCGTTCAAACACACCTCATCGACTGTTACCGAGGACTCTTTTTCGGAGCCCCTGATTCATTCAGCGAGAACGATGCGGCAAATTACATTGCTCGAAATATGATCAGTCTAACATTCGGAGCGACCCCAGCAGAACTGACATCCCTCGAACAGCTTCTGAGTACCATGATGAAGGAGGGACATGTTTCTGAACTGGTCCTGACAAAGCTATGGCAAGTGTATGGGGTCCAAAAAAAAGAGATCTCCAAAAGCGAAAGACGTGGGACAATTATAGTGCTTGGAATGCTGGCCATGGCAGAGCCCGACATCGTTGTCAAAGAGATGAGTGCTATGCTCCGAATAGGTCTAGGCAACCTTGGTCGATCGGACTTGGGTCTTGCCAAATATACTTGCGTCGCACTACGGCGTATTAACCCAACAAAACGTCAAGGAAAGGACACCTCGATGGCGTCGTCAAAGCTTCCGAACGATCATGCTGTCCTTATCAAGCTAGCTGCGATGGTTGAGATAATCTCTGACAACAAGGAATGGTATGGAATTCCCAGCTGTCAGATTTTGCATGCGGAATGCTAACAGCAACCCAGGTATGGTGTTGCAGAACAAGCTATTGGCGCTATTTATACTCTGTCAAAGCACCCAGATACCCTCTGCTCAGAGATATTGCGAAGAAAGACGAAGCTTGTGTTTCAGCAGCAGAGCCCCCAGCCTACCTCAGAGTCTATGGAAGGCATCGAAGGGCAGAGTGGACTACCGTCCCCACCGCCTGAAGAGATTGAGAAGAAGCAAAATGGACCCCTAGCCCTTTCTCAGCTGCTTTTCATTGTTGGCCACATTGCCATTAAGCAGATAGTCCACCTAGAGCTTTGTGAATTGGACTTCAAGCGAAGAAAGGCCGAGAAGGAGAAAATTAAGGCCTCGAATGCTTCTCCCGTCAAGGGATCGACGATTGATCAAGACGAACTCGACCTCATTGGTGGCACCACAGAAGACGATTTCACCGAGGCTATGACTCACATCCGCGAACGCGAACTTTTATATGGCGCGAATTCCCTGTTGTCGAATTTTGCACCCCTAGTCACAGAGATATGCTCGAACAACACAGCGTATAAGGATGAGGACCTTCAGGCTGCCGCGACTTTGTGCATGGCTAAGCTCATGTGCGTTTCATCCGAATACTGCGAGAAGAATTTGCCACTGCTTATAACCATTCTGGAGAGATCTCAGAATGCCGTCACTCGAAGTAATGTTGTTATCGCTTTAGGAGATATGGCTGTGTGCTTCAATCACCTCATCGACGAGAACACCGACTTCCTTTACAGAAGACTGAACGACAACGACGCGTCCGTAAAGCGTACATGCCTCATGACTTTGACCTTCCTCATCCTGGCCGGGCAAGTCAAGGTCAAAGGCCAGCTGGGCGAGATGGCTAAATGCCTGGAAGATTCAGACAAGCGCATAGCTGACATGTCGAGGATGTTCTTCACCGAGCTTGCTACGAAGGACAACGCAGTATACAACCACTTCATCGACATGTTCTCTTTACTTAGCGCTGAGAAAGACCTCCGGGAGGATGCTTTGAAGAGGATTATCAAATTCTTATCCTCGTTCATCGAGAAGGTAAGCCAACAAACTGTTCTCGCTTTTCTAAGTCTGCAAACTTACATCTTAATAGGACAAGCATGCCAAACAGCTCGCGGACAAGCTTGCGGCAAGGCTTGCACGCTGTGAGAGCGAAAAACAATGGAATGATGTCGCTTACGCTCTCTCGCTTTTGCAGCACAAGAACGAGGAAATCCAGAAAACGGTAAGCGCAGGGTTTCAATTAGTTCAGGCGGCAGCGTGATCTCCAGTTCCCTCGGGATCTTGGTTGGTTTAATTTTTGGAGTAGCATGGATGGGGTTCAGGCGCACGTTCCGGGGCAACTGTTTATCGATACCCTGCACTATGCTACCGGGGGTAATTGGGGATCATTATCGTATTCCTCACAATATGACATGCCTGCTGCTGCAGCGCCCTCTTTGACGAAGAGTACAAACCTAAATGCAGAGTTACCATTCAGATAGTAGCGGTGCAGACGTTTGCTTCTGAGGAAGCCGAGCCGCTCATAGAGCTTTATTGCAGCAGTGTTAGTGACTTCGGTTTCCAGAGCAATCTATGCAACGTCAGGATGGTGACCCGAATGTTCGGAAACTGAAAAATACCTCGTCGGCCTCGCGTTCGATCATGACGTCGATCGCCATGCGGACAAGCTTTGTAGCAATGCCTTTCCCTCGATGCTCCTCTCTTACAGCTAGCATAGCAATATACCCCCTAAGCGGACCGCCTCGATGAGGCTCTAGCTTTGAGATTACCACGCCAAGTAGGTTCTCATTCTCATCCAAGGCCTAGTAATTTATCATGTAAGTAAGATTGGTGGACAAACGAGGGAATTACACACCATGAAACATAAATCCCCCCATTGGTAAAGAAAATATCGATAAACATAGATGCTGTAGGGTTCGGAGAGATCACGAGATATGAGCTGTCGAATGGCGGAAAGGTAGACAGACTCTTTGCTGCTTTGGTATTGTACATACCGATGCTCAGAAGGAGCCGGCAATACCTTGTCGCTCATTCTTCTTTACTATCTAAAGTCAATGACATTCTAAGAAACCCTCGAAGAAACATTGAAGCCGGAACGCCCGAGGCGCCGTCTAGCCGCGGAAACATCAAAATGCGATTACAGCTATTTTGCATGTGAACTGGCTGAAGGTAAAAGCGCTTTCTGCGCATGCTTCTTGTCTTAACATCGATCCTCTGTCCAGGAATGTCTTCGCTAAGGCGCCGCATCCTCGGGGAATCTTCTTCCACCGAGCCTTCAAGAGATCCTTCGCCGACAAAGGGAGAGCCCGTGGCTCTTGTACCAGCATCACACCTCAAAAAGCTCACAAGCAAAAGAAGATGGAGCAAGAGGCGGCAAGGACTTATATTCGGTCTCGGCGGCTTGTTTGGTGTGGTCATTGCAGCGTTGTTTGCCAATCACCACGATGTCATCAATCTGGAAGGGCTCATGGACATGAACTTGGAATCCTTATTGGATGTAATCCCCGCAGGCATAGTCAAAGACGCGAAGGATATCACAGTACGTCAAACATGCAGCTATCTAAATTAGTGATGGCATAAGCTGAAGCTGATACAGCTCGTGGCGATAGCGACATGAGCGTGCGGCGGTCAACTATGATTCCTTCGCTGTGGGCCTACATCTACGATCACAAGGGATAAAGGCGCTGCATCCGGTTATCATGATTCCAGGGGTCATCTCTACAGGGTTAGAAAGTTGGGGCACAGAAAAGGCTTCGCAGCAGTACTTCAGGAAGAGGTTATGGGGCAGCTGGAGCATGATGAGGGCACTCGTCTTGGACAAAGCAAGCTGGAAGAGGCATATTATGCTCGATAAGATCACTGGACTTGATCCTCCTGGTATCAAATTACGAGCTGCACAAGGTTTTGATGCTGCAGACTTGTGAGAATGTCTGTTCTTCAGAGAGCTTCGGACCAGTCCTACTGACTGGCATGGTAGCTTTATCACTGGCTATTGGATTTGGAATAAGATTATCGAAAACCTTGCAACCCTTGGATATGATCCGTAGGTTCACCCAGATAGGGGCTCGAAAACATAACTAATCTTAATAAGAACAAATGCGTTCACAGCCGCCTATGATTGGCGCTTGTCATGCAAGAATCTAGAGTCTCGTGATCAGTATTTCACAAGACTGAAAGCCTACATTGAAACCGCATTGGAGACGTCTGATGAAAAGGCGGTTCTCATATCGCATAGCATGGGCTCGCAAGTCCTCTTCTATTTTCTGCACTGGGTCGAAGCAAAGGGACATGGAGGTGGCGGATCAGGATGGGTCGACAAATATATAGATTCTTGGATAAACGTTAGTGGGTCCCTGTTAGGTGCTTTGAAGGGTTTGCCTGCAGTCCTCTCGGGAGAAATGAAGGATACTGCACAGCTCAATGCCTTTGCAGTCTATGGCCTAGAAAAATTCCTCGCTAAAGGAGAGCGTGTCGAAATCTTCAGAGCGATGCCAGGAATTTCCAGTATGCTCCCAAAAGGTGGAAATGCCGTTTGGGGTAACAAAACCTGGGCTCCTGACGACAAGACCGACCAAAAAGTCAGCTATGGAACCTTCATCAACTTCAGAGAGAAAAATTCTACACAGTCACCTGGTAATCTTACAGTAGAAGAGAGTATTGACTATCTCCTCAAACACAGCGATACATGGTACAAGGATCAAGTCGAGAAACATTATTCGAACGGAATCGCCCACACCACAGCAGAGGTTGAAGATAACGCGCGAGACCCTAGGAAATGGATCAATCCTCTAGAAACGCGACTCCCTCTGGCGCCAAACTTGAAAATATACTGCTTCTACGGCGTTGGCAAACCAACAGAACGAAGCTACTTCTACCGCGAAGACCAAGACCCGAACTCCAACCTCAATGTGACTATAGATACGTCAGTCACGATGGGTGTGGTGGACCACGGTGTCATTATGGGTGAAGGCGATGGGACTGTACCGCTGTTGAGCAATGGCTACATGTGCGCCAAGGGTTGGCGGATTAGGAGGTTTAACCCAGCAAGCGTGCAGATCAAGGTCTTCGAAATGCCTCATGGTAAGATTCAAAAGGGTCTAGTGCGTTGTTATGAGACTGACTTGTTGTAGAGCCGGATCGATATTCTCCCAGAGGTGGACCTAATACGGGTAAGAATGACTTTCAAGGACAATTTCCCCGCAATTGGTGATAGAATTGGCTAATCATGGACTAGGCGATCACGTTGATATTCTTGGGCGTTCCTCGCTAAATGACCTGATCTTACGAATTGCAGGTGGGAAAGGCGACCAGATCGAGGAAAACTATGTCTCAAACATACGAGAGTATTCAGACAAAGTAAAGGTTTATGAAGAGAAAGGAAAGTGATCCTCATGTCACTACAAGCAATTCCTCGGCGTTAGAAGATATACAGACCTCACTATACTATAGACACGATACCAGGACGTCTGGGGCGAGAAATGGATAGAACATAGAGGTAGATTCCAAAGTTTGCATGTTATTGACTCTCGTCGATTCTGCTTATATCTCAAGCAACTTTCGGTGTGCGTTGGGCAAGTGTGCTCTGTCTTGAATCTCTACTATTGTCTCAATACCAAGACAACTCGAAGCTTTGACTAAATTGAACAATTCACAAAGATGTCTCGTATCCTACTTCACCACAAGATGACCGAATCAGATGGATTATTCTGGACAGTCCACATGTTTCGGTTTGCTCATTCCACGATATTTTGTCCTGTGGTGTTTAAGTCGTATCTTGTCTTTAGGCAAGAAGTAAAACCACTCTTTCAGCGCTTTCGCATGTATCTGCATGTAAGAAGCGGCTGACGTGGGCAGTCATTCTTGTACAGGATATTATTGCACCATTGGGTTTTCAAAAGCAGTTGGAATCCTACTGCGTCAACATCCACAAGCACACCTTATTTGATAAAAACAAACAAACATCATGAACAGAATGTTCGAATCCGTCACCAGTGCGGCCAAATTCTTTATAGCAGTCGTGCTCTGGCTGCTTTCTCTATTAGCCCCTAAATCCATCGAGATCCTGACGGAGTTAGATAACGCTCTCCGCAATCGCACGCTATGTCGATCGTTCCCTGAGGACAATCCCATTGGCAATGTCTATTATAATATCAAGATCTTCGTATTTTCGCCCCGTGGAACTATCAGAATGGTAGCTGAGAAGGTATCTGGACAGTCAGTAACCCGGCAGCTGGAAGAGGGGCTGGCACCGGTGGAGCAGCGAGGGCAGAATCACGACCAGCGAATCCACAAGCCAGAGAGCACTATTGGTATCAATCGAAGCTGCCATTGCCATGAGGGGCCGATTGAGAAACGAAAGGTGAGAGAAGTGAGAAAAGAAGAAGAGGAAGTAGAAGAAGCCCTTGAGGCCTTATATCAGGACCCAGAAACTGCAGACCTCGGCATGATGAAGCCTGTTGAAGGTTTGGGAGATCCGCCTCCTAGCATCCTAGACTCTAACCCTCCAGGGATATGGGTAGGGAAAAAATATAGGGGAGAAGTTGGAAGTGCTGAATCAGTGGAGAGCCTCGAGCGTCAGAAAGGAACACAGCGCATCGCTCTACCGCGGCCAAACCCTGTAGCCATCGACTCCTCCCCTTCAGGTGAGGTCACTCGAATGCACGGATCCTTTATGCAAAGGTCGCTAGATTTAGGAAGAGAGCCGGCGGGGGCTCGCAGCAGGGAAGAGGCTCGCAATGCGCAAGCGTCCCGTGACAGGGAACAGGCTCACTACATGGAACAGTCACATTCCACAGGTCTACCCAGACCGCTCAAGGCGGTGGAAGACCAAGCCCCCGGACGATCAGGCCAACCATTAAGCGGGGGAAGAAGCAGGGCTCCACAAGTACAATCCAACTCACTACAGCGCCATTACGAAGAGCTCAGATACCCTCTTGGTCGCGTGTATCCATCAGATCACCGGCGGAAACGTTGAAGTGGCGAGGCGTGTCGGGTGCTAGTAATACGACGATTGAAATGTGAATTCGGGAAAGAAGGAGGCTTGTGATTGGTTCAAGGGAGGACATCGGTAATTTCTAGATTTCCTTGCTGAAGTTTTTATTTATTTCATATATGACCTTTACCCGCTCATTGTTGGTCCTTTTAGACTTTTACATCTTCTTGATCAGCTATGAAGAATTTCCGCTTACAGTAGAGGCTGTGTTCTTTGCAATTTTTGATTTCCATTGATCTTGTCGACTGTTCAGAATGGAAATCTCTAGAGAGCCGTCCGCTGTATTGTTGAGATCTCCACCTATACGTTGAATCTTCATAATGTGCCGTTCAAGTAATGCACACTTACTTGATTGCGCTAGTAAATTTACAAACAACTCTTGTCTAATGGTGCACATATTACAATGGTTGTTTGAATGTCTCAAATTCTGTTCTCACAAATTACGTCTTAAATGTTCTCTGTAATCTTACTATATCTCGCGATAGTGTCTTATGTTATGAAGCTAGATCGTTCTGGTTGGCCTCCCGGTTTCCTTGGTACATAAAGCTGGCAGATCTTCGAATAAATATCCATCCTTTCTTGGACAGCCTAAGAACTACATTCAATCTTCAATTCTTTCCGCTCAATTGGTCAAGAGAAGGCGCAACTCCCAAGCTTGACTGGAAACTCTACGATCATCCTCTTCTAGATACTTGCTAAGATTTCACTTGGAGTGTACAGAATTGGGGTGCCATTGCTTGAAAAGCAAATTCAAGATAAAGCTGTTGGGACAGAGGTGAATCGTTCACAAGATCGGACTGATAAATCGCAGAGAGCGCGATTACGGAACGACACAACTGAGGTGAAAAAATTGGAGACGGGCTCGAGATCAAGGAAAAAGGCGTTAGAAAAGGCGAAAGCGACGGTTTCCATGAAAGCAAGAGACGTTCAAGCAGTAGAGAGGGTACTTGATGCTGATAAGAAACGAGCCGGTCGATATAGGGACGTTCAGTATGGAAAGAAGGAGAAAGGGGCGGGAAAGAAAGGCATGATACAGGAGGAGTAGACGCAAAGCTCGGAAGCGCCGTCGCTGGCTCGCTACGATCTAGGACTGCGGTTGGTGTCGCAGGCAGTAGGGGAGCAAGAGATAGGGGTTAGAAGAGTCTATCGAGCGCCAAGGGAGGTTTCAGATGACCGTCTAACAAGAGGTCTGGGAACTCAAGCTTCTTGGCGATTAATTGAGAAAGGCAAGGGGAAGCAAAACGAACAGGATCATGACCGGAAGAATATATATCCTGCTGGATCCTCAGAGACCAACCATCGCAATCACTGCTACAATACACAAAGACCAACCAGAACGGAGAGCATGATATGCCATAGCGGCAAGTCAGAACATATGTACGCTTTAAATTCCAGTGCCAGTCCGGTGAAAGTGCCTCTAACGTTATATAGGGACGAGGGGAGAAAGTATGCCGGTTTTCGTTGAAATGTTTCTCTTAGTGCTTTGCAAAATTTTGTTCTTAAAACTTTTACTCTGCATATTGTGTTTACTGGCATGTATTCTCTTGTTGCAGACCGCCGCAGATTTCTAGATTTGCAATGTTAGACAATGTGATGTTTTCTGTTTCACAAGACCTGCCATCCAAAACAGTAGCCTTTAGCTCTCTGCAAGAACCCTCACAAAGAAACCAATCTTTCGCAACACCGAACTCATGCTACCTTCTAGCATCATAAGAAAGGGAATGAATTAGAATCGCCTACAGCGTTCCAACCATTGTCCCAGATGTCTTTCAGAAATGTCTTATTTCGTCTCGTCTCAAATTACTTTGCTGGCAACAAACGAGATGCTCTAAGCTCTTACCTTGATATGCTATATCTATGGCCTCAGCCGGGAACGGAAGGACATATAAGCTTAATATGATCGTTCCAAATTCAGCTTATTCGCAATTCATACTCCAGTTGAAGAATCCCATTACGCAGGTCGCACTCACAAACATGTCCGATTTCAACGCCACGCCTCCCCAGTCTCAAGCGGATTGCTCCAGCTGGCTGAATATCTTGGCGCTCTTACTTCAGGGCATACTCATTATCGCTATGCTCTGGCTTGGACAGAGAGCTTTTCAGTTGCTGCAAGGTGAGATACAAAGCCAGCGCGACAACCTTGAAAGCCTACAGAGATGGGTTGGGAAATTGGACAATGACCTCAACGAGTTACGGACATCGCAGCCTCTTAGCGCCGAAGGTCTTAGAGGCATGGCGACCGAGAAGGAATTGAGAGGACAGTACCAACGGCTCGATTTCATGAACGAGAGGAATGCGGTTGTGATCGATATGCTGAAGAGGGAGTTCAGCGAGACGGTCGAAGAGCTTGGGTCGTCAAACCAAATCTGTATGTTAGCCGACTTATTGGAGGAGGAGGAGGAGGAGGAGGAGGAGCGGAAGGATGGATTAGAAAGCGAGCAAAATGAGAAGGTGGAGTTGGACGGAATGATAGAAGACGATGTTCCCGAGCTTTCAGGCGAGCCACAAGAGATCGATGTCGAGGAGAGCGCAAGTGAGGAATCCATATGCGAAGAAGCGAGTGAGGATGAGGAGAGCGTAAGTGAGGAATCGGTGGGCGAACAAGCGAGTGACGATGGAAGTGATGGAGAAACTGGCATGGAAGACGCTCGAGAGAGTTCGGGAAGGCCTGCTAGGACATTCGCTGCCGCCGATGGTCGCCTCATTCGAGTCCGCCTACCATGGCTTCAAGAAGCAGAAGAGAGCAAGGATTTGGGAGAGACCTTCTGAGGTGGATTGGGATACCTGAACGAGGAATAAAGGGAAGAAAAGAACGGCGAATGCAAGGGTAGAGCATTGATCATTTCAAGAGCATTATAGACTTGGATTTTTGGCGTTGTGCGTTTAGTCTGCTAGTAATCATTGAAGTCCCAGTTTCTCCATTTGGAATGGGTTCTTTGCATCCAAAACTAGACACTTATTTTTCGAATCTTTTGCTTGTGTTTCATCCCAACTATTAAAACGCTGCCAGTAAAAGTCGTCTGTTGTCTTGAGAATAAAAATGAAGCCCAATGGGGAGCGTTGGGATTAGCAAGGTGGCAGGATTTTCAAAGTCTGAGCGTGACTGAGTTTGAGTTACCATGTCCTCTGATCCTATGGATGTACGGAAACGCGTAGAATTGTTGTGGTGTCTTAGTTTTTGTCTGTTCCAGAGAATCCTGGTGATAATCTGTCTGTCGCGGTTCAGCTTGTTTTTGTTATGGTGCAAGTGGATCGGAGATGTAGAATCAAGAAGCCTCGCCACGTTTCATATCGCGACGTCAATGCTGGAAGTTGTTCACATGATCCTTTGAGAACGAAGAAAATGTCTGTGTCTTGAAAAGCTGTAGAAGGCGGGAGAGAGCTGAATGTTATCAGGTCTCAAAAATCTTGTCTAAATGTAGCTTCGCTCTAGGTATATATACAGAGACGTAGAGAACACTTTTGGACACACTTCCGACTGAACACCACAAGCAGCCCATTGCCATATCCATCACCGATTAAAAGATTAAAGGTTGACGCAACTCTCCCAACTGGCCAGCTCTTTGAGATCGTAGTTCGTAGCAACATGTCTTGCCTCACAGCCCTAAGCAACATCTTTAAATCGAGGACGCTACCCAAAACATGTGACAGTTGGACTGCGAGAGCCTGGGATCATAGCATTCGACCTGATGAGTTTGTCAATTTTTCGATGGAACTGGTGCCGAGCATAGCCTCCCAAGAAACAGCAGAACGGGAACAAAAGCCCAAGCGCTACAGAGCCCCAGGACATGGTCCCGAGCATTTGCAGAGGCCGATCCCGCCGATTCGGTCTGAAGAAACGCATGTACAGCTACCGGAGCCTTGGAAGAGCTTACAACGAAACGGACTCGCAGCGCAACGTGCTAGAGGAATAGGGGGGCAGGAACAGTTTGGGGGGGCAATGAGAACGGAGAAAGGAGAAGAGGAAGGCAGACGTAATGCCTTTGAATTGCCTAGAGCGTGAAGGAAGCTCGTATTTTGTGGACTACAATGTACAGGACTGATAGGAAGATGTGGGAGCTTTGGTACTTCGTTGCAGTGGATTCCCGCTTTTTGATGCAATTGCTGGAAAAGTCGAGGAGTAGTAATTGAACAATGAATAGGAGATGATGCCGTGGCATCAGTGCAGGACAGTAAGAGATAGTGCAGCTGGTTAGACCAGACTAGATTTTCTTTAATTTGCGTTGTACACAGTTGATTAGCTAGAGGGCCTTGCAGATACACCGTCGTGGACGAGATATGATGGCAACCCAGAGGAGGGCTAGAGTGTAAGAGAAGAAGTTTGGCGGAGGGAAAGCAAACACGCTGACCATGTAGTCACGCGAGCGCGCGAGCGGTGTTGGCCATAGGGCTGAATCAGGCGCGGGCGAGATGGCAACTTTCGAAACACCAGCCTTGTCTATCAAAGTACTTTGTAGGTTCAGAAGTTTTTGGCAGACTTTAGTACATCGAACTCATTTACGACTACCGGGTCTTCAGACCATGTGCGCATGATATCATGCCAGAACTATCACGCAATAAACTGTCAGCTGCTTTCAAATCTGACTGACAAGCGCCGGCAGCTTCGACTGGTGGATTGAGAAATTTGTTTCGCAAGGCATCTGGAAAGGTGTTAAATACTAACATTCCTTTACGCATGTAACTCTTCATATCCCTTTTCGAGTTTCCCCCTTATAGACGTTCGTGACACCATCTCTAAATCGCTCGAAATGAATGGCAATGCGGGCTCCAAGAGCCCGGATGGCAAAGACAAATCATTAGATACTAGCTCTCAGATACTCAGTGCCCTGGAGGTTATACACAATCCTCGGTCGCCCAACGAAGTACGCCAAACAGCTTCCCACTATCTTGAAGAAGTGAAGTCAGACGACCAGGCACCCTACCATGGCTTTACACTCGCCTCGACCAAGTCACAGCCAGCTATCGTCCGTCATTATGGGCTCTCACTACTAGAGCACGCCATACGCCATCGATGGACAGATTATACACTGGAACAAAGCACGGTACTGCGAAATTGGGTCCTGGATCTCGCCCAAGAAGTCGATGACGAGGACCTTTTATACATTCGTAACAAAATCGCGGCAATATGGGTAGAAATAGCAAAGAGAAGCTGGGCTTTGGATTGGATGGATATGGACGAGCGACTAGTCCGGTTATGGGGGGGTCCGGTCGCGCAGAAGGTCCTGGTGTTAACAGTGCTGGAAAGCCTATCGGAAGACATATTCGGGCACGAGGATCTTACCGCAGGGCTTCGGGGTACAGATCTCAATAGGGCTTGTGTGGAAATCTTCACGCCATCAAGTGTGCTTGCCGAGCATTTCCCAACCAGAGAGACGAGCGTTAATGTTAGATATGGTGAGGAAGGATGGCTCTCTCGTATAGGGAACCTTATTGAATGGTGTTCAAGCGAGAATTCAATGGAAGCATTTCGCCAGATTTGCGCTGTGAAGGCCTTGTGCACCCTCAAATCGATCATTGGCTGGGTCATTCCAAGAGCCCTAGTGACAACGCGTTGTGTCCAGCGGGTATGTGGGTGTCTGGCAGCCTCGAAGCTACCGATTCAATTGGTAAGTATGTCTCCAGGTCCACAAGGAGGATCGAGTACACCACTGACTCAAAGGCTTAGGCTGCAGTGGATGCGCTTTATACGCTTTACAACCGCTCGCGGTTTTCCGAAGATGACTTCAAAGATCTGGTGTGTCCAATGTATCAGCAGGACATTATTAGCCTGCTTAAAAGGCTGTATGAATGGTCCGTTGTGGATGCTGCAGATATCGATGAGGAGAAATACCTTTTAACTAAGAAGTTTTCAGAAGTAAATCTATAAGATAATGTCCTTATAAAAGCTTATGCTAATATATGCTAGATGATATTCAATATCGGCAGGCTTCTTGAGGAAAGACCTACACTTATACCTCAAGACAGTGATTTGTCTGGCTTCTTTAATCTTCTTCTGGACATTGTGAAGAACCAAAGTCTCCATGTCTCCATCCCGGCGCTGCACCTCTGGGTCAAGTTGCTGAGTTCTGAGAAGATTGGGAGCTCCCCAGCCGTATCAACTCTTATACCAGATTTACTCGAGACCTGCAGCCACCGACTTGTGCGCTATGAATCTTTACCTGAAGACTCTAGCAATCCAAGCATAGTGTTCCTCAACGAAGATGTAGACACAATGCCGGAAAGACATGCATTCTTAGGAAATTATACAAGATTCTGCAACCAGATCGTGGAGACTATTGTCCAGGCGCAGCCCGCCGATGCTCTATATCATATCCTTGGACAAGCAGACCAAGTACTCGACCACCTGTACGATGGAGAACCGGCTTTCTCAATTCAAACTTATACGAAGACTTCTGTCCCTCTCATACGTCTCGACGCACAGTTCTCTGTAATAGAAGCTGCTCTGAAAGGCTACTCGAAATGGTTGTCTCACAGAAGCAGTTCTGCGTCAGAAAATGAGCACGATATCATGACTTCAAATCTTCAAGTATGGTGTGATCGATTGTTAAGTCTTATGTTTGAGGATCCATTGATCAAGGAGCGCGTTATTCAATTAGCTGTCGGGTTTGCGACTGGCCCCTTAAAGCGGAATGCACGGTTTGCCTTTAGAATATTCGAGTACACACTGGACACTAGATGTCCTGACGATCCTAATTGTGCGACATATAGCGATGCTGTGAAAGACCTCCATGGCTTTTGTCTTCATCAATTACAGCGGCTTGCAATGCGTTTTCCCGATTATCTTATAACGATCTTTGATGAAGTGGAGCAGAAAGTCAACCAAGTCAGTCAGGCCGTAGCTCTGGATGAGCAAACTCGCGTACGATACTCTTCAGTTCTGTTCATCATAACCCATCGAGCGACCAGTGTAGACTCCAAGCCACGTGAAGCGCGACTTGAAAACTTTCTCCAACCTATGATGGCACAATGGCAGAATCAGGCACTTACTGAGTCACTTTCGTCTTTCGAAGGGTTCTGTGGCCTTCTTGGCCTCGGAGGGATTCAGCAATATGTCACTAGCCGTGCTGTGCACCAAATACCGGACTGGTCAACCCATCCATTGGATGACGACGGAAGAGCTCTTCAACTCCATATGCAGAATGCTCTCGAGCGTTTGCCCCTTAAGGCGACGAAAACAATCTTGAGTGTAAGTGTTGAGAAATTGGAACCGGGCTCAAGGCCGTACAACATGGCATGCGCGCTGTGGCAGAGAAACATACCTCTGATACTGCCAAACCTTCTCCACTTCATCAGCCAAGCGCACGCTTTCCACGATCCTGCTAATTGGTCACATATCGCCCCGGAGATGAATGGCATTGTCCGTCGGATTCTCACGGATCGATTCTGGCAAGTAGGTATTTCGACTGGAAGTCGAGATGAGTTCTATGCCAAAGTCGGCGGTACCAGGACGACAGTTGAAGGCTTCGCTTCGTCTATCCGCGCCACCCTGAGAGCTGTTCGCGAAACCGGATATCGACTACTATACTACATGAGCCTCCTTGGAGAGCATTTCTACAGCTATGAGGAATTACCTGCGCCTCTTTCCCGTGCCTTGTTTACGGACGCTTGCGCATTGTCTACCCACCAGATGGCTATACTGGTAGAGATGATCCGTCCCATCATTGACCAGTGTCCCATTACCTGTCGAAATCACTTCCTGCCCCCGATATTGGCCGCATTGTTTGAGCAGCTCGATCGCAAAGCTAGTAATGAGTGGGAAAGGATCGAGACAAGGACAAAGGCGGCATCAGAAGACGACAACCTAGCCGATGAAATGAGAGATGAGAGTATCCTTCGACAATTGACGTTCACTTCGGTGATGATGGTGGTAGGCCTACTAGATCCACAGAAAGCCAGTAAGTATTTAAATGCTACAAGAGCGCAAGACCGCTGAATGCTGACAACGGACAGATCCTACAGGTGTGGACGTGGTGTTGGACCTGGTGCCAGAACCACAAGGCGAAGTCCAGCATAGCCAGCCCACCATACGATCATTTATCATAAGCACACCAGACATTCTGAAGCCAGTAATCCTCTTCTGCACCCACGCACTCCGGATGCGCGATACCCGATCCTGCTCGTTCATCACGCGGGTCCTTCGCTCTCTTATCCCGGATTTCGAAGGCACTGATCCTATTGAGATCGATGTCCGAGAATTTATATCAACGGAAGTCCTTAAGGCGTGTATAACATCTTTACACGACCCCTACTTTGTGGACCTGCAAAAGGATCTCGCTCAGCTCATCGCTAGTATTGTCATCGCTTACAGCCCACGGACGGAGACTCCGAAGCAGGTTCTACTGTCACTCCCTTCGATCCCTGCAGATGAGGTAGACCGTACTATACGTCACCTGGCGAGAGCACATTCGAATAGCCGCCAGCAGCGAGCTATAGTACTGGACCTGCTCGAAGGGCTTCGAGGGATTAGTGTTAGTGAGCAGGGCAAGGTCACGAAGCCTGATCCGAAGAAGATTAGATCGGCTATGCAGGAAAAATATATGACAGTTGACGTGCAAGCAAATGGAAAAAAAGACGAAAGCCCGGATCTTGGCGGCATTGCTGCTATGTTTGGTTGAATGGGCATGGTGGGCGGCGCAGCTCTTGTTGGAGCCTGCCAAGCTCTCCATTTTCTTGCGAATATGACGACTCGGTGTTCTGGTGGCTCTATCAATGCATTTACAAAACTAGAAGATAGACCTGATACCCCATGAACGCCTATTTTCTACACAGATACTATTTGGTAACTTTCGCCGGCGTTATTGCGTATGTAGGGCGCACGAATCTGCAATATAAAAGGAAGCATTAGCGAGCATCCCCATACGGTTACAGCCAGACCATCGTCCTTCTGGCCATACAGTTATCATCGGACCCCAGCCATGCCTCAATGGTGCAAAACCACTTGTCTCTATCCACCCAGAATCAGTGATAGAATTCAAAACTTACCTATCACCATGGTAAACCTTCATCTCACTCCCCGTCAATTCCCTCTCCCTCGCCTTGTCCGCCCAATGCCTCCGCACCACATCCCGATCCTCCTCTGCTTGCAGCATTGGTATCAGATGTATACGGCTCCACATCTTCTCTCGAGCGAGTTCACTATCGTAGCATCCCCATCAGCATACCCCTCCTAAAAAGCCCCAGTGCGAAGGCGCGAGTATCTCCGCGCGCATTGAACACGACTCCCGAATGACCTGGGGCCAATGGCACGCACTTTTGTTCCCTGATCCCCTTGCCAACTTTGTAAAACCCATACGTCATTATGAGGCCCATAGCGGCGAGGTAGTAGGAGGGGCGGAAACCGCGGGCGGGGATGTTGCGCTTGGGGGGGGGGTTAGCTTCGGTTGTTGAACTCAAAGGCGTGTGTTGGGAGGTGATTAGAATATACCTTGTATTGGATGGGCTCGTAGCCACCGGATGGAGGCAGGTCTTGCGCCATCGCGATATGAGAATGGAAGAGCGGACTTGGTGGTCGAGGTTGAGGTCGCGGTGCGGTATCGGTTTAGACTTGATATGTTCTAGCGCCAAATCTACGCACGCTAGCTTAACTCTTGACTCTTGAACTTTTTTCCTTTATGAGCAGAATTCCTTGCATGTGGAATCATTCAAATGTAATTGCTCTTAAGAACGAGACTAATTAAGTTCTGGTTCTTACGATATCTGTAAGAAACCAACACAGAAGCTGCCCTCTATGAACTCATTAATTAAGAGCATAATACCAATCCTTCCAGAGCAAGGGTCTGAAAGCAGGCCAGATGAATATTTGAGCTATCCCATGCGTTCTTTCACTCCTCTCTTTTCAACATAGGCTTCCGTTAGGGATTTTCATCGCCAAATTGTTTATGATACATACTTCCCTTGGGAAATTCTACAAATCAAAGACTGTCCTTACGTTACGTACTTGGAGAAAAGTCAATCTAATACCATTAACTATTGTCGCTTGGCGAGATCTTCCACTAATGAAGAGGAAATTCACCAACATGGAGGCTTCGTCCAGTGGAGAAAACTCTGCGAAGGCGGGGGTATCCCCATATGTCGGATCATCTGTTGCAGCTGGAGGACCCAATCCTATGGATGAAACGGTACCGCCTACTGCTATAGAAGTCAATGCTGTCGTGAATGATCCTCCGCCGTCGAAGAACAAGCTCAAAAAGCTCAAACGAGATCAAGAATGGGAGGAGAATCGCGAGAAGCGAAAAGCCCGGCGAAAAGAGAAGCTCCAAGAAAAAAAGCAGCGAATGCGAACTGCGCGGGAGGAGGCTGCAGCGGCAACTGGGACCGCCATCGATGCTGGCGCGAATGGAAACCCTCAAGAGCGTGAACCCGAGAAATCCAAATTGCGCAATCACCGCCATGCTATTCAGGTTCCGATTACACTAGTTATTGATTGCGGCTTTGACGATCTGATGATGGACACTGAGCGGAAATCCTTGGCTTCTCAGCTGACAAGATGCTACTCTGATAATTGCAAGGCGCCATATCCGGCCCATCTTGTTATCAGCTCCTTTGGGGGGCATCTCAAAGATCGATTCGATACCGTTTTGTCTGGTAATCACAAGTCCTGGAAAGGCATCAGATTCTTGGCCGAAGGTTTTGCTGAGGTTGCGAGCCAGGCCCAGGAACAGATGAAGGAGGACAACGGCGATAAAATTGCTGGAGCTCTTGCGAGTCAGAAGGAGTCTCTCCAGGCTCTACCAACAGATCCGTCTGACGAAGGGGAGATCATCTACTTGACGAGTGACAGCCCGAACACATTGACAGAGCTACGGCCATATAGTACATACATTATTGGAGGCATTGTCGACAAGAATAGACATAAAGGCATCTGCTACAAGAAAGCGATGGACAAGAATATGAAGACTGCAAAGTTGCCAATTGGAGATTATATGAAAATGACGAGCAGGTTCGTTCTTGCGACAAACCATGTCGTCGAAATCATGCTTCGATGGCTTGAAGTCGGTGACTGGGGTGAAGCCTTTCTGCAGGTGATACCGAAGAGAAAAGGTGGTGTACTCAAGGGCAAAGCGGTAGAAGGAGACGAGGAAACGGGAGCTACGCCCTCAAACGCTGGCGATTTGAATGAAGCCACTGAGCAACATGACGCTGCAGACACGCCAGCAGTCGACATGTCCAAAGAAGAGGAAGATCCGGTGAATCCTGGATCGGGCATTGCCCCGAGCTAACCTTGACACCTCATTGCCACTCTCAACAGAGTCGACTGCATGATCAATGCTCCGGCCTCGAGACAAAAATGAAGGGAAAATGGAGCATGCCATCCAGGGCAGCGTTGTTCACATATGAAACTCAGAAGTCAAACGCCTACGAGGCTACGACATCGAAATTGAGACTAGAGTACTGTAACAAAAGCTTGTGCAAGAAACTCATCGGATTTCTGTTCACGGCGATGCAGTCTTGGAGACGAACTAAGAGCTTGTTGCATGCCAAACTATAAGTTTCTGTGGTTTCAGTAATAGCCCTCCACATGGATGTAAACTACGTTCTTTAGCAAGAAACCTAGGTGTACATATTCCAACATCGAAGCGCGCATACAGCTGTCCACGAGGCAATCTCGATAATTCAGTTTCAAATCCCAGCACTGACAACGCCCAGCTACGAATTGATTCACGGGTATATGGATTTTTGGATTGTTACCCAAATTTTGTAGCGCGCCTGCAGATTGAGTGTTCTTCGAATTCAACTGGTCAACAGAGGTGGGGTCCTCAACCGACACCAGAGATCAAGCGCCAGAAATCACCGGGATCTTGGAGTGCATCTTTGGAAACAGATTCTACAATCTTGCCCAAGGACGACCACGGCGCAAAATCTGTGCCGTAGGAGATCTTACATGGAATTCTTATCGCAGACCCTGAGCCGTTCTCCCGATGCAATCGGGCAGCTTGTTACATTGCTGGTTCGCAGCAGGGGAGGGAGGCAGCAACATGTGTCTCTTACATATGCCTCTATGTGTGACCGAGAACAAGTATCTCGTCTGTTGGCTACCCGTCGGGTATGCGGAATAGATGATAATGGATGTTTTACCATCGTCGCATGGAATTGCCGACGTTGTAAATAGTAAGAAGGTTATCACCCAGTCTCCGCGTAAGGTTTCCAAAGGCTCCCTTCACATCTGGTTCATCCGAAAAATTTTCCACCTACACAGCTTGGAATGCGAACTCTGGCCCGTTCGCGCTTTTTAAATTCTTACATCTTCTAAACTAGTTAGCTCCCATTGATCCAGTCTTCGAGATTTCGGTATGTTGCGCCAAGTTTGTATTTTTGATTGTCCTGAATGGGATCCCTAGACATTTAGAACTGGGCTCATAAATTGATTAGCGTGATACTGATCCAAATTCAGTACCTTGGGCTAGCAGAATGGATGGGATCATGCATAGAATGTTATTGAGATGTTTGGAGGGTCTTCAGAAGAAGGGCCGAGATTTGTAGTCGACCAAGCGCCAAAGGAAGATGCCGCTGATCCAATAAGATGACTTGCAGTGCGGGCCGAGGAACGCTAAGAAGCGGGAGAGCGGGACGATCCGCTGAGCCTCACGGCCAGAGCTTCAAGCCACGTTTTGCAAGCTTGCAGCAACATCAAATTAAATCAACTGTAACTTCCAGAACACCAACTATCAAGTATCGATCTTGCAAAGCTCACACGTTCTATGAAATACCGACGATGACTTTGTGACCGTCCCAATGTCCTCAACCCCCAATATAAGCGAGCCCTCCACCTCCACCACATCCACTCCCCCTTCCGAAGCCCAAGCTTCCAACTCCTCCTACCTCTCCTACCCCGTCTCGCACGTCGTCTCAAGTCTCTACCGCCGCTTAACCGAACCATCTCCGCGGAATATATCACCCAGTGCCAAGTTCCGCGAGCCCACCGCACCGTCTCCGCCTTACAATGTGAACGGCGTTTACACTCCGCCCCATCGAACCGCTTCTCCCTTCCAACCGCCGCCGCTTACCCCGCTTACGCTCTCCGGTGTGCATGCGAATACTTCTCCTTCGGCGACGATTTTATCGCGCGCTCTTGCGGAGGAGATTCGGCTTCTTGTTCCGCCACGACTGCAGCTCCATGATACGTGGTCCTTGACCTACAGTGTCGAGCAAGATGGCACCAGCCTCGGCACGCTCTACAGCAAATGTTCCTCCCCCTCACTTCCGAAAAACAACTCCTTCGTCCTCGTGGTCCGCGATGCTGGTGGCGGCGTAAGCCCCCCCCTGCCCATTTCCCCCCCACATCTCAAAATCCAATACAATCTAACCCTTCCCCCCCCCAAGATCTTTGGCGCCTACCTAACCTCCGCCCCCAACCCGTCCCCCTCCTTCTACGGCACAGGCGAATGCTTCCTCTGGCGCGCCTCCCTCCTCCCCACCTTCTCCCTCCTCGCCTCCCTTCCCCCCCCTCCCAGCGCCCCCACCACCTCCTCTCTCGCCCGCAGCACCACCATCGCCTCCCCCACCACCGCAACCTTCCCCAACCATCTACATCCCACTCCCCCTTCCAACAACCACCCCCCCTCATCAAAACCCGGCATCTCAACCCCGCCCTTAATCCGCTTCAAAGCCTTCCCTTACAGCGGCATCAACGACTACCTGATCTTCTGCGAGCCGTCGTACCTCAGCGTTGGCGGCGGCGATGGGCGGTACGGGCTCTGGCTCGATGGGGTGCTGGAGCGTGGGGTGAGTAGTCCGTGCATGACGTTTGGCAATGAGGGACTGAGTGAGGAGGGCGAGAAGTTTGAGGTGGTGGGGGTGGAGTGTTGGTGTGTTGGGGGATGAGTGGAGATGGTTTTGTGGTGCGGAGTTGTGGGAGAAAGTGGCGTTCATGGGAGTTTTTTTTGGGGGTAAATACAACCTATTGATTAGGGGGAAGGCTGGAAATCGGGAAAGTCTAGCATCTAGTGCTGTGAGACGACAAACTCAGACACAATGAAATTAAATGAAATGAAAAGACTGGGCTATCTAGCCGCCGCGAAGGCTGGCTTCGTAAGCTTCGTAAGCTTCGTTTCCATCATCCACCATCGTTAATATGACATTCTAGAACCAATGCGAAAAGGGATATCATCGAGGACCCGAAACATACAATCCCCAGCTCTCGCTGCCACCAAGACGCCGTGAACAACCATAAAAACCCCCAGCAGCTTCTATCTCCAATCATGACACTTTCCCAACCCCCAACCCATCCCGTCGAGCCACCACACCACACCACACCCCTTCAAAACGCCTCCTCGACAATCTCCCCTCTTGCCCTCCCACTCCTCCTTCCCCCCGCACTTCCCCTCCCACCACTGCCCCTCCCCCCCACCGCCGCCCCACCAGCCGCAATACTTTCCCTTGTCGCCCTCCGGAAACTCTCCTTTTTGACCATATTAACCTCATTCGGCAGCGCTACAATAACGCTCTTATCGCTGCCAAACTTGAAATCATCCGCCATGACCTCCTCCTCATACCGCTTGATCGTATACGGATCCCGCTTGCCTGCTAGGACTTTTTTCATGCTCCAAGTGATTATAAAGGGGCCTGTGGCTGTGATGATGGAGGTTTCTTTGCTGTTGTTCGGATCGGTGCCGGTGTTGAAGCGGGCGGGCGTAAAGGCGAGGGGGGTGTGGGTCTCGTATTGGAATTGAGCGACGTGCGAGGGCTGGAGGCCGAGGCGGCGGGGCTGGGGTTTGCTGTCTTTTGCAAATGATTTTTCGAAGCCGAGGGCGCCTTCGTTCTTGCCGTCTTTTTGGAGTGCGTCGATGAGGAGGAGGTAGGTTTTGCAGGTTGCGAGCACCCAGCGGCCGTCGGCGGAGACGTCGAGGCCGAGGATGGGTTCGCCCAGGGCGGGGATGGAGGTTTTGGCGCGAATGCCTAGGCGGTCAAACATGCGAATGTCGCCTTTGTCGGAGGCGACGGCAATGTAGCCCTTTTCTGTGGTTGCTGCAGCGGAGAAGGCGTTCTTGGAGGTGTATTGTTTTAGGTCGGAGTCGACGAGTTTATTGCCTGAGAGGCGGGGGTCAATGCGATATAGGGCATTGTGGGAGAGGCCGAGGAAGGTTTGTTCGCCGGTCATTTGGGAGAATTTCTAAGGATGTTAGGAGTTTTAAGTGTAAGAACAACGAGGGTGAAAAAAACCTACCTTTTCTGGTGCAAACGTCTTTACCGCAATATCGTCGTGCACCTTCCATTCGTCGACTACTTTTCCATACTCTAGATCCATACGATACAAGGAATGAGGATCGTTCTGATTTTGCAAGATCAGATTTGTATCTTCAGCATGGAGCATGACCTTCGTTGGGCTGAAGAGTTTCCCTCCTGGCGTTTCCACTTTCGATATGTTTGTCGAAAACTCCAGGTTGTTATTCGGTGTATGCTTGAAGACTCCTATCTTTGATCCTCGTACTACAAAAGACCTGTCATGCTTATAACCCACCGCTAGCTGCGAGTTGACATTGCCATCATCATCTCGAACTCCAACGTCATCCTCAGATTCGTCGGTGTCGTAGTGCTCGCTCTTCTGGCCATCATCCTCCACCTCCTCAACTTCTTCCTCTTCGTCTGCGCCCTCTTTTAGGGCGTCCTCCATGGTAAGGTCTTGGAAGGCATCCAGAACATATTGCCTATCGTCATCCGTGGTCTTTTTCCATTTGGTCTCGTTTAGCTGCTCCCAAAGCGCCTGCATCAATCCCTCCTGAAATCGCTCTTCAGTCTCTTGGTTCTTGAATCGAAGTAGCCATGAGTAAGCGGAGCCATCATCAGTGTAGTGGTTGAAAATAAATGACAGATATTCAAAGTTGAAAACAGGATTAATGTCTGCAATGACCTGCTGGCCTAACCAGTCTTTCTCGCTACCAGTGATCTGGAGCCAATACCTCCACGTGCCTGTTTCAGACACAGTTGCGGAGACAGAAGGATCTTGCAAAACAAAGGCGCCCGAATCGAAATCAAACAGATGTAGCTCGGCTGTCTCTTTGGTAAGAACCTCTGTCGCATCTGGATGTATAGCTGGCGACGGTGCTACAGTAGGTTTTATCTCTTTCGCCGGAGCCTTCTCTTTTCGTGCTTTCTTGGGTGCCATTATCGCTTTTGTTTGTTCTGTACTGGACTTAGCCACTGCTGGTTTAGGTGCAGGAAGAGCAGGCGCCTTGGTCTTAATCGATGGACTAGCCAACGGACTTGCACTTGGTATCGGTTGTTCCTCAAAATTGAATTGTTGCAAATCCTTCTCGGTAGCGGTATCGTTTGGTTTCCGATATTTCCTCTCGTACTGGCACTTGACAGCTACCAGCTCGAAAGTACCAACTTCACTAGCTTGTACCGAGCGATCACAGACAAACTCGTATAGGTCACCAGGATCGCCGCTTAGATCCCGCCATGCAAAGACTTTCTCTCCACCTTCCCTTATCTCGGTCCGAAAGTGCAGTCCTTGATCAAGGAGAAATGTTTTCTCGTCTTTCTCCCCACTTAATCTCTCCGCGGCATCATCCTCGCCGTCTTCGTCTGCTAGCAGCTCCTCCTCCCCCTCCTCGTATGCGCGTTGGATGACCAGCTGATATTGGTAATCTTGCCCAGTGCGCCTTATTGAGGCAGCGGCGTCTTTGAAGATGAGCTCAGAGTAGCCTTTTGGGGAGAGAGGGCGGACGAGGTAGAGCTGGCCCTGGGGAATTCCAATGATGGACTCTTTTGAGGCGTCGCCAAAAAGATACTTCGTCACTGTAGGAACCAAAGTAAGCCAGTGCGGCACATGTTATGGCGAGCTACTGTACAAGAGCCTCAGCGGGGGATCTTGGAGGGGCAGACTTACCATTCCTGAGCATAAACATTATGACGACGAAGTCTCAACGGCTGGCACCATACGCCTAGCGTCTTCGGGAATTACTTCAGTGTATTTTAACTCTTGCTCAAGAGTATGCCTTCTGAAAAAGTGTCACCCTTGAGTCCCGCAAACAAAAAGGGCACAGTAAGGTTGGCCGGGGATATGCCGCTAAAAGTCTTGGCAGGTACTTCGCTGTTTAAGACGACAGAAATCTGACAAGAAAGTTGCGTTTCTCATGGGGTCTCACACAGTTGGTGGGTCAAACCGATTGGGTCAAACTAATTGCTTATCCAACAACGAAAAGTTTCGCAGAATGCCTGATCTGAAGGGGCGGGGGCACTGTGCCGTCAATTCAGGCGTCCCCAAACAAGCTGACAGGCAGGGTGATCGGGGCTGATGCAGCAACGTAATTAATATTTTTACATTCATCTAAACCTTTGCAACACTGTTCCTTCCACCGTCCTTCCACCAACAACCATGAGTTCAGACACTACGAATGAGAGCAGCGGTGCTCTACCTCCAGCCCAACAACTCAACACAATTCCCCCAAGAAAATATCCCGAAAAAACTGGTGGCCTACCTCCGAAATTCCAACTCTCTTCAATCCCCAGAAGAAAATCCGCCGAACTCAGAGGCGACCCGCGACCCATAACTCCGCCTCCCACGGCCGAACAAATCGCCCAGACTCGGGACCTAGTATACGAACAAAGACCGTTTACAGACCACACTGGCAACGGCGCCCTAAGTCTCTTCCGCAGCCTGGACAAAAAGGACCGTAAGCACCGCCTCATCATTCTTACCCACCCCTCTTGGAAAGAAAACGAATAAGAACCAGCAACTGATTTCAACGTTGCTACAGAAAAACCCCTACTCCCCGCCTGGAGCTGGCAAATCTACATCACCTACGGCGCCACGTCCGCCACCTGCGACTCTCTCCCACTAGCCTTCTACAAATCCATTATCGAGCAGCTCTCGCACAACGACATGCAATGGTTCCGTTTCGACTTCCTCTTCCTCCCCAACGCTGACAACGTCACCTGCATCCGGCACTACCGCGGCGAAAAGCTCTTCCGTGCCGGCGGAGACCTGGCACTCGTACCATCATATGCTGTGAGATCCGCAACCTGGCAGGCCCGAAATATAATGGTTGTAATGGATCGAAAAGACTGGGAGAAGGAAGGGGTGATGTGGTTGGAGTTTGACGGGGAGGACGAGGGGGAGAAAGAGCCCGAGGCGGAGGTACCAGACGGATTTAACAGAGAACGGCCTAGGCAGAGAGCGTTGGAGAAGCCGTACGTACCTGGCGTGGACTTCGTGGGGCATCATATGGATGAAACTCGTCGGATGTGTAAAATCAGGGAGGCGTGGGAGAGGGAGTATTTGCTGGCTAAAGACTTGATGGAGATGTGAAGGTATCGTTGATTGCGAAACCTGTATCGTTTTTTTTTAATTTGCCGAGAGCCCCATGAAAATTAGCGAATCTTCAAAAAGTGCAAAATAAGAACCAGATTTGTAGAATCAACCCCACTGCCCCCCCCGTGCTTCATATGTAGTATATTCAATGCTTCATATGTAGTATACCCAGTGCCCCATATGTGGTCTATCTAGTGCTTCATATGCGGCCTATTCAGTGCCTCTTAAGTGGCCTACCAAAAGCTTCATATGTAGTATATTCAATGCTTCATATGTAGTATATCCAGTGCCCTATATGTGGCCCATCTAGTGCTTTATATGTGATCTATTCAGTGCTTCATATGTGGCCTATCCAGTGCTCCATATGTAGTATATCCAGTGCCTCATATGTGACCTACCCAGTGCTTCATATGTAGTATATCCGATGCTCCATATGTGGCCTACTCAGTGCTTCATATGTAGTATATCCGATGCCCCATATGTGACCTATCCAGTGCTTCATATGTGACCTACCCAGTTCTCCATATGTAGTATATCCAATGCTCCATATGTAGTATATCCGATGCTCCATATGTGGCCTACCCAGTGCTCCATATGTAGTATATTCAGTGCTCCGTATGTAGTATATCCGATGCCCCATATGTGGCCTACTCAGTGCTTCATATGTAGTATATTCGATGCTCCATATGCAACCTATTCAGTGCTTCATATGTGATCTACCCAGTGCTTCATATGTGGCCTATCCAGTGCCTCTTATGTGACCTACGCAGTGCTTCATATGTGACCTACCCAGTTCTTCATATGTAGTATATTCAATGCTTCATATGCGGCCTATTCAGTGTCTCTTATGTAGTCTATTCAGTGCTTCATGTTCGATCTATTCAGTGCTTCATATGTAGTATATACGATCTATTGAGTAAGTCGCATAAGAGGCACTAGATAGGTCACATATGAAGCATTGAATATACTACATATGAAGCATTGAATATACTACATATGAAGCACTGGATATACTACATATGGAGCACTGAGTAGGTCACATATGAAGCATCGGATATACTACATATGAAGCACTGAGTAGGCTACATATGAAGCATCGGATATACTACATATGAAGCACTGAGTAGGCTACATATGAAGCACTGGATAGGTCACATATGGGGCACTGGATATACTACATATGAAGCACTGGATAGGTCACATATGGAGCACTGAATATACTACATACGACGCACTGAATATACTACATATGGAGCATCGGATATACTACATATGGAGCATTGGGTAGGCCACATATGGGGCACTGGATATACTACATATGAAGCACTGGATAGACCACACATGGGGCATTGAATGTGCTACATATGAAGCACTGGGGGGGCAGTGGGGTTGATTCTACAAATCTGGTTCTTATTTTGCACTTTTTGAAGATTCGCTAATTTTCATGGGGTTCTCGGCAAATTCAAAAAAAACGATACAGGTTTCGCAATCAACGATACGATTGGGGGTCGTGTCTTGACAGGGCTCGCATAATAGATATTTGATTTACGATTGCGATTGCCGAACGGAAGACCAAGAACTCAAGATGCACCGAGATGGTATCTCCAGACACGCACGTTTTTGCTCTATAGCTATGTATATCGGCCACATTTTCGCCACACAGATCCACTTCCTTACCCGTTGTTTCTATTTATTCTGTCAAAGTTGCGAAAACCTTGGAAATGAAAAAGAGGAAGCTTCGGAATGCATGAGGGGGATTGATTGCTATTTGCTATGATATGTAGTAACCGTGGATGCGGTGGATAAATGGGATCGAGAATCTCGGGTGCGCAATTATAATGCAGTTCTTGGAAGCTTTCAATAAATCTAAAATTGGGGACGAGAAAATGTTGGATATACATAAGAAAGAGAGGTTGGGGTAGGGGTATGGCAGTTCACCCACGCCGTTCACTGATTTTGGTTAAATAAAGCTTGTCCAGCGGAGGGAAGTTTAGGCTCGTTTCTCTTCTCTACGTTTTAGATTTGGAGGTCTCGCATGTTACAACGTTCTTTCTCACTAATTGACAACCTTCGTTCTCGGGTTCTACTCGCACACTACGCCGACACACCAGTACAATAATAGTACCCACTCCAGAACTGGGTGTTGCAGTTCTCCCCCAACGATCCCAGCACCGAATTCCAGCTATACAGATCCGTCGTCGAGATCCCATTCGTCGTCGCAAACGCCGAACAATAGCTCCCACTGGCAGCCTGTGCGTACTTGTTACACTTCGCCGCGATGCTATTCATCTGCGTCGGACTCGGGACAGCAACACCGGAAGTCGAGGATGTAGGAGAAGTACTGGTCGTGGTCGACGTCGAGCTAGGAGCTGGGTTCTGGTTGGTTGTGCCGATGCAGTAGGCGTACGTTGCCCAAAGACCCGAGCAGTCGCTGTTGACAGCCGGGTTGAATTGCTTGAACAGGGCGTCGGAGAGGGCACCCGCTTGCTCAACCGAGGCACACGTGTCCCCGTTCACGGCGGTATACCAGCGATTACAGTTTGTCGGCTGTCCAGCCTGGACTGGTGCCGTGGGCGTAGGGTTCGCAGGGCTAGACACGGTGGGAGATGCACCGGAGCTGTTGGTGCGGACGCAGTACTGGTAGCCGGTCCATAGGTTCTGGCAGTTTGACCCAACGGCAGGGTTCCAGGCGTAGAATTGGGCGAGCGTGATACCGTAGCCGTCGAGCACCATCTGGCATGTCTCACCAAAGGTCAGGTCCTCGTAGGTTGTGCAATTGGTCCAGGTGCCGTCGCGCATGGGCAATGGGCTTTGTGGAGGACCTGTTGCTGGCGCCTGGTTCTGGGGTGTCGGTACTTGCTGGACACAATAGCGGTAGCTGGGATCGAAGTGGCAACTGGGGTCTGATGCGTTCAGGCTTGGGTTCCAGTTGGTGAGCTGGTCGGTCGATATGCCCCATCCACTAGCAATGTTTTGACATGCATTGCCCTGCGTGGTGTCGACGAATTGATCGCCTCCATGTACGTACAAAACACAATCGAGTCGAGTACCTGGTGCAAATGGTAGGATTTGGGAGATGTTAGTACTTGGTGGGACATAGGTGGCCTTGGGGAAGCTTGTCCAGGGAATGGTGGAGTAAGCGGTTGGAGTGGGAATGTATCCAGAATGTCCAGGGTAGTCATCGACTAATCAAAATGAGTCAAAAATCTGCGATATCATTGGTGTTGTACTCACTATTGCCCACTGGTGCTACGCAGTAGTTTTCATTGGCAAACAGATTCGTGCAGCTAGACGTGTCAACTTGGTCAATCCGTACACCGGAAGAACTTACTTGGCATTTATGGCAGGGTTCAGGAAAATAAAGTCAGGCAACGATATTGCAAACTTGATTGTTAGGAGGTTGCAGTAGTCGCCAGGCTGCACCAGGTAGTATTGGCCACAGTTAGTATTCGTGCCATTAGCTACGCCAGAGGGCGCTGGCACGACTGTAGGACCGGGCGTTGTTCCTGGAGCAGATGTGACGATTGGTCCAGCGTATGGGGTCCCCGGTCCAGATTTGCAAATTTGAGAACCTACGCTGCGGTAGATGTTGCTGCAAGACAGGCCAAAAACCGGGTTCCAACTGAGCAATTGGGCCACAGTGACGTTTTGAGACGCGGCAATACTTGTACAGGTTTCGTTCGCCTTCACTGTATAAGTGTCACAGGTGTTGACAATACACAGACTGCCGTTTTTCGGGAAATTGGCGCAGTATGCTGGGAGTGAGTTGTCGGTAAGAAGCCAATTTGTTCCAATTTTCTGAGCCTGCGAGATGCTGTGGCAGTCGTCCGAGGGTTGGATCTGGTATGTCTTGCCTTTACAAGTCGCTGTAGCATTTGTCGGAGCAGGAGGAGGTGGGCTTGCCCAGCTCGTTGTCAAAGGGAACGAAGTCTTGTGACAGCTCGAAGTCATCGAGCTATACGACTTCTGCAATGCCGCTCCCCCGAATATTGGCGAGTCCACTTGCACCTGTAATTGTTCGATGAAGCAGTCGTCGCAGGGATCGATGTGCGGAGTTGAACTTGCGTTTTGCAAAGAAGCATTCTTCGCAAGCACATTGCAGAATACTCCATTCGCCTCGAGGCATGTGAGATTATAACCGGAACGTACGGTCTCGGGAAGAGTCGATATGGGGAGCGATTTGACGCCATCAGGTGAGTAAACCTGGTTGTTGCAAGCAGATACCACCTTGCTCTCCCAACTAGCCAGTCCAGAATCACAGTCAGATGTACATGACTGCTGGAGGCCGACCTCCTGGAAGTAAGCCCCCTGGTTGAATCTGCGCACGTATGAGGTGCAGGAAACGTTTCCGGTCAGAGCATTGACACAATCTGTGGTCAGGTTTGTTGCCGGAACAGACTGACTGGTTACGAATTGAACGCTCGCAGCATCACAGGTCTGCCACAAATCGAAAAGAAGCCAGAGGAGCGGCACAAACGAGAAAGGTAGAAGCAGCATGATCCAGGAATGGAAGGTGGTAAACGAAAGACTTAAGCTGTCAAAAAGAAGGGGAGGATAACCAAGGTCAAGAATCACGAAGCAAATGAGGGCTGGGCTAGATGGAATACATGGGAAATATTGCAGGATGTCAACCTGATGACCCCAGGCTGAGGGGGAGATTATGATTCCATCACCCTGACGGAGTCATACCAACAGGGAGCCAACAGCACATGTACAAGCTGATTCAGCTGAACAGATCCGTAGCTGACATTGCTTGCGGCGCTCCATAGTCCATTCTCGTATACCTCCGTACCTCCGTAACAACTTGATATCAGCATGCTTTGCCTTGCGGCACTCGCACGGTCCAGGCTGTATGGGGGTCCCCGGAATATAGTAAGGCACTAGTTCTAAGGGTAAGCTTGAGTAGGTAGAGAGTACTCGTACGAGAGTACTCCGTACCCGAGTAGGTAACTTTAGGCCGCTGGGTTCGAAGGATTTCGTGGAGGTCCTCCGTCAGCCTTTAGCTGATGCCAAACCAGGCAATGTTGGAAAACAAGGGGTCCATCCCATTGGGTGTGGGCCACGAGAGTAGTGTGAACCGCCATTTGAAAGTTCATTCTTCCAAGTGATCATCTTGAGGCTGCGGTATCAACTCGGTAGTTGTTTCCAGAGTAAACGCGAACACCAGACGTAGAGTGGATAGTTGTTGTAGTAACTCTTCAAGTAAGGTTGGTTGGTACCTTACCTAGGGAAGTACCTAGTTCTACCTGCAGGACACGTGATGGTACTGTACTATAAGTTTTAAGGCATCAGCCTTGCCTAGTAAATTACAATGTACAGTAAGCCCCCCACTTTTAATCTCCTGGCACGCCTGGGTAGGTACAGTAGATCTCCCCCACTGCCACTGCCAGTTTCGGAAGTCATGCATATGTCAGCTTCCATCCGTCATGGAACCCATCTCGCTATCGCCTCGTGGACCTGGGGTGAGCTCGTTTACCAATAACAATCCCCGACCCTACAACAGTTGCACATACCGGTGGCAAAGACCAGGCAGGGTAACTTCATCAGCATGCATCCCGCAAGTCTAAATCATGAATCTTAGCCAACATGATGGTGCTTCTTGCCCTGCTGATCACAATGCTGACTTTCTCAACCCTTGCGGTGAAGGACTCCTTTGCTCATTTCCGTTGAAGGTAGGGCGATGGAAGGCCTCATGCCCTTGCAAGAAGAGATTGGGCTTCATCAGCACGCCGTATACACCTCCTCAGCCCAAGATGTACACTGTCAGCTTTCCAACACCTGCGGCGCTGACCTCCTCCTCTCCCCATGTCCCTTTCTCTCCCCATGGTTTTGTCTATACAATTGACCAGGTCGGGCGTTTTCCCTCCTGCTTTCTCTTCTGCTTCTGCTTCCTTTACACACGCTCTTTGTGCCTGTTTGCCAGTCTGAACTACAGGTGTCCCTCGTTACCTCTTTACTCATATTCGTATATACATTGCTACATTCGCCTTTTGATTGTTTCAAGTTCAAGGAACAAGCATGGTACGTCTCTTGCGGCTATCGCCGAACTTATTTGGAGTGTTCGCTCTCCTACTCTCTTCTACCCTTGCCGCTCCGAAGGACAATGCAGCCAGCCTCGATACTGTTGTCTTGACAGACAGTGGCCCTCTTTGTGCAGCGGTGCCGTCTTCTGTTACGTCTAAACAAGATTTCCGGGCGAAGATTCGAGCAACACCGGAGGTGTGTTCTATACACGAAGGCTTCTTTCACCTCGTCTCAAGAGCTACGACGGTGGATGATTACTCCTGCTCGGAAACGAAGCCGTGTAGTAACGGTGCATGCTGCGCGAAGACTGGCTATTGCAACTATGGCCCTGAAGCGTGTGGTACTGACGGCAAATCCCCCAACGACAAATGTTGGTCGAATTGCGACGCCCATGCCCCTTGTGGGAACAACTCGATTTCAGGCGATGTGAAATGCCCCCTCAACGTTTGCTGCAGTCAATTTGGCTTCTGTGGTGCCACAAGTGATTTTTGTGGCAAAGGTACGCGGTATATCAAAATTTCCTTAGGGGACTATATTCTAATATAAACAGGCTGTCAAAGTAACTGTGATCAGCCGGGATCCGGCGCTTCAGGTGGCGACACGCAGTCACGTATCATTGGCTACTACGAAGGCTGGAACCAGAATGAGAAATGTATTGGGATGGGTCTGCGAGACATTCCAATTAACGGTATTACTCATCTGCATTTGGCATTCGCTTCTTTAACTTCGACTTTTGATGTCATACCAATGGATGGTCTAAGTACGCAGTTATTCGTCGACATCACTGCTTTAAAATCTCAGAACCCAGGCTTGAAGGTTATTGCTTCTATTGGTGGTTGGACCTTTAGCGACAACGGCACCAGCACGCAGCCCATCTTTCCGGATATGGTGTCTTCCGCTGACAAACGCTCGTCCGCAATAACAAAAGTGCTGAGCTTCCTCCGCCAGTATGCGTTTGATGGTGTTGACTATGATTGGGAATATCCGTTAGCCCTCATTATGCTTCGGTTCTGCAAACTATAGCTGACATTTTGCAGTGGAGCTGGCGATCGAGGTGGCGGAAAGGATGATGGGAAAAACTTTACCGAATTCCTCAAGGAACTCCGAGATGCTATAAACGCAGGTCCAACCAAGTATACCGTCTCCTTTACTGCTCCTACGAGCTACTGGTATTTGCAGCATTTCGACATCAAGGGATCGACAAGCTACGTTGATTGGGTTAGCGTTATGTCATACGATTTACATGGTACCTGGGATGCCAACGACCCTATTGGAGACCATGTTCTGGCTCATACGAACCTCACCGAGATCAAGGACGCCCTTGATCTGTTTTGGCGAAATGGTGTGCCTGCCACGAAGCTGAATCTGGGTCTTGGCTTCTATGGGCGGTCATTCCAGCTTACAGACCCAGGCTGTTCGGCTCCCGGTTGCTTATTCAAAGGTGGCGCGTCACCCGGGCCCTGTACCAAGAACTCTGGTACACTCAGCTACAGTGAGATCATGGATGTGATCAAACAATACAGTCTCACACCTGTATATGATAAGGAGAATGCAGTAAAGTACATCACCTGGAATAAGGACCAATGGGTTTCTTTCGACGACAAGGAGACTTTTCAACAGAAGATTAAATTCGCTAATGATCTTGGTTTGGGTGGTTTGCTTATCTGGGCACTTGACCTCGACACCCCCGACTTGCAAGCTTTGCAGGGTGTCATTTATCCAAAGACAATTTCTGCCTTGCAGTCGCAAGCCGATACCGTAAATAAGTGGCAGAGTGCTAATGGAGGTGATTGTCGTGGAACGACCTGCGGGACAACAGGATGCATTCCTGGCGAGGTAAGTCTTAGTGTTTTTCATTCGTATCTTCAGCATTCGTATCATCCATACTTGTTCTCAAAGGGCCAAGCTGTCTCCAAACAACTGAATTCACTTATTCCATTCTACCAAAGAATCAAGAATGACGCAAATATCCACTGTACTGATAGTATTTCTCTAGATTTCCATAACCACGTTCCAATGTGATGGAGATGGCCACGAGAGCACCGTTTGTTGCCCACTTTCGTCCGCTCCTGATCCAAAGTCATGCTCATGGCAAGGTACAGTTCCATTTTGCAATGGACAGTGTCTTATTGGGCAGGTTGCATTAGTCTCCAGTTATTGGGGTGATGGTGATCAATGTTCGGATGGCCGCAAATTTTACTGTTGTGACGTTCAGGATGCAGCCAAGAGAATCGACTGCCGCTGGGGCGATTGCAGAAGCTCTTGCAATAGTGATGAGAACCAGTTGACTTGGAGAAACGGCGATTGCTGGGACGGTGAACAGCCGTTTTGCTGCAAAAAGTCAGAAGACTGGCAGCACTGCTCTTGGCATGGTAAACCTGGTTCATGTTTTGACGACCACTGTGACACTGGTCATCAAGTCGAGCTGGCCAATTCTTACGAAGGCGAAGGAGACGACTGTGGATGGAATGATAGGACGAGAGTCTTCTGTTGCGATCCTCCCGCAGATCAAGCGCCTTTCCTTCCAGTGCCACTGGACTATCTCTTTCCTCACCCTCCACCTGCAGATTCGGCCAAGGCGGAATTCAAGCTCAAGACTGACCCTACATTTGGAGGCGCCGTTACAACTCCTTTCGCCAACGACCCACAGGATGCAGCTTTCGGTTTCATTGTCCTCACGTCACCAGATACCATTCAGGTTTCGCTCGATAAGCGGGATGGTTCTCATTGGGAGGTTTTCGACTGTTTTGATGCTACCAGTGAAGAGGAGCATACCGTTCGGATGCTCTGCACAGATGATTCACACAGCAGTAATTGCGACAAAATACACCTGGGTAAAGGTGTTCCTGGAACCATCCTGGAGATGCCTGAAGGTTGTGGGCCTGGTAAGTATGCCGTGGCCGTTCAGCTCGAACCGTCGGAGAATCAAGACCTACCGCATCACCTACGCAAACGAGATCTGCCGTCTAGTTCTATCGTGTACGACCTGAAATTCGATTATGATTTTGCAAGAGTGCCGCGTGATCTGGGAACTACTCAGATGAGAATCGATTTTGCTAATGAAGATGGGTATTGGAACAAAGTTGTTGACAAGGCTGCAAGCAAAAAGAGAAAGCGCAGTCTCGGCGACTACAACGGCAACAAGAAACGTTTCCTTGAAGAGGCTTGGAGGGAGGACAAGCATCATTCCGGTCTTAGTCATGAAGAGCTACACAAGCGGTGGTTCGGAAGCGATGTTATCACCTGGCTCAAAGGACTCATAAATGGGGTTAAAGGGGGTCCGAATGTTCATCATTCCTACGTCGAGGACTTCACGGCCATTCTTCTTCGTGAGAGCTGGACCTGCAGCTCAGGCATCGTAACGGCTAGCGCTCAATTAGATGTTGTGGCAAATACCCACGTTGCCGTCAATACCAACTTCGGACTGACTATTATAGCGACACTTGGCTCACCTATCGACTTGAGCAACTCGTATCTTTACTTCCGCAACGATGGCGAAATCACCGCAAAATTCACTCTTGACGCCCTCGCCAGTGTCAACTTCGACACAGGAGATATGGTCCTTCTTTCCGCTGACAAGTTCGGAGCAGCCTTTGCCGTTCCGGGCATCGTGACAATTGGTCCAAACTTTAAGCTCGTTGCTCAGGTCGAGGGGGGTATTACTCTCTCAGGCCACATAGTGTCAGAGGTCAATATAGCCAAGTGGAACGTGCAGCAGACTTTTCCGGATGTATCTGCTGATTGGGACCCCCAGGCCTCATCAAACATCGATCCTAGCGGTACTCAAGATATGACTCCAAAAGAGAAGCCTCTCTTTGATGCTTCCGTGGCCGCCAACGGTTATCTGACTACACATCTGAAGCCGACAATTACCTTTGGGATTGAATTCAACAAGAATTTCATACCTGTCGATCCCGCCACAGTCAACCTCGTCGCCGACGGGTTCGTTACAGCATATGCGAACGCAGCCGCGTCGACTTCTGGGGGCGCCTCATTCTGCTACGGTGTTGACGCAGGGGCTCAACTCTATGCCTCTGTTAGCGTGCCGCCAGTGTTCGGTTGGAAACTACCACAATCAAGATTTCAGATCGGTCCGCAACTTGATTTCCAGATCGTTGAAGAGACCTGTCCTATTAAACCTAGCCGTCGTGAAATAGCCGGCAATGATTCGACGACTGGAGAGGACGCGTGGACCCAAAGTGGACTTGCAGTCCCTGAACTGGAATCGGGCACGAAAGTGAGGTCTTTGCAGGCTCGAGCCCAAATTTACGGACCTATCCTTCACATACCCTCTGATCTCTTAAAGTGTCCAGGAGAGCAGCCAGGGGGCAACTCGACGGCCGACTCGGCGATTTGTGAGTTCTGCACCACAGCACCTGTTGGTAGACGTAGCCTAGGAAAACGTACAGACCCGTCGTGCCTTCTGCGCGAACCAGGCCGTCCCGACGAGCCGAGCTGTCTGATCTCTGGTGGAGCATCAAAACGATCGCAGTTCAAAGCCTTTTTCGCCGATCTGGTCAAACCAGCTCATTCTAGAAGAAACTCATTCGAGAAGCGTGACCGGAAGAAAATTGGTTGGGCTACAACGTTGGGAGGCACCTTTCCGCTTGGCCCCAGCCCACTTGAGCTGGACGCTGGACCGTACCCACCATGTACTGCAGCTCAAAGTGTAGGCGGGATTCCCAAGTATTTCACATTCGACGCTCCCGGTGTCGGTTGCTCTGGCGTGGTTAAAGAGCAAACCCTCGCAACTGTGAACAGCCTAGTACCTGTGCCTAAGTTCGAGAGTAAGTAGATCATAAGCTCTTTCCACGAGGTATCTGACTAACACTACTACCATAGCTGATCATATTTACGAGATCCAACTCGCCCGTGACTTTATGCAATTCATCAAAGGCACCGGCCCAGCAAATGGATACAATATGCCAACAGGCTACACCGCAGGCACGGACAGTTGGGTCACCAGGTACCTCATGGGATTCGACACCGGCGCTTTCACCGACTCGAACAATGGACAAGTTCTATGGGTCGCTATGACCTTTTGTTTCGGTGGCAGTGGCGCTAGTCAGCAGGCTGGCCTTGCATTGCTCGATGGATCAGTGAACGGTAGAAAGGGTGTCTTTTTCCAACTCAGTAATCCTAACGCCGACATTCCGTCTACTGGTCAAACAGGCGCACACCAGAGTTTTCTCAATACAGGAGGTGTATTCACCTACCTGGCCGATCCGAAAATCTGGTCGGCCTTCACCGCCTCGTCCAAGTGCATCGAAAAGGTCTTGTGGAACTTCGATCAGCAACACAATTGGGGCAACGTGGGCGAGCTCGGACGTCCCGCTGATGGCACTTTCAACAACGTGGCATTCAGATACGGCCTCCGCTCTCTCTACTGCGGCTGGATCGATGCACAGCTGGCCAAGGTCGAGTCCATCGCTGGGAGCTGGTCGGCGGATGCGAAGACGGCGTACACAAACGCATTCCCACCAGCGAACGATCCCCTAGCCAAGAGTTTCCTGGACAATGTCATGGGCGGGAACGGAAGATTGACTGTGGCGGCGATGAAACTCACTCGCTCGGCGGGTGGGCCATCGGCGAGTAAATACGGGGTTTGGGGAGATCCGAGCTTGCCACCACCTAAATAGAGGATTGGAATTGTAGCCAGCTGAGAGAACAATGTAGTATAGGTGGTTTTGTCTAGAATAAAAACCGTTGTTTGCTTATGGCAGAAGGCGTCGAGAAGTCGTTGTGGACTCGATGTGGTTGGTGCTCAAACGTCTGAAGCAGTTGGTATGAATCTCTAGATGTCCAAGCAGAATACTCAAAAAGACACCTCTCACTCCAACCGCCCGTACCACTCTAAACCGAAAACTTTCCACCGATCCAATCGAAAAAACCCGCCCTATCCCCTCCAGTCCCACCCCCTCAATCATACTGTACTCTATCTCCCATACCACCAACAAACTCATCCACATCCCCATCCCCATCCACATCGCCCATACCCCCCCCCCCCACAGCCAGCCAAGCGACTGGGATATCGACACCAGGATGTTTCACCGCCAGCGTCCCAATCTGATTCCCCCGCTGCCCGTATCTACTCTCGCGCCGGTGGGGGGGTCACGGTGGTCGTTTTGGCTGCGGAGTAGCTTCGGCGATATGATAGCCCCGCTTGCGTTTCGCTGACGGTTGGTACTGGTCGGGGGTGTTTTTTTTTGAGAGGAGGGAGAGGAGGAGGGAGAGGAGGAGGGAGAGTGTTTGCTAGATGTTGGAGGGGTGGGATTGGGGGAGGATTTGTTGGGAGTGGGGAGGTGGGTGGAGGGGGATTGGTGGGAGTGGGGGATTGGTTGAGGGGTGGAGATGAGGGGTGTGCTTTGGGTGGATGGTAATGGTTGTGGGTGGTTTTTGAGGCTGTGCGTGGAGAGGATGTTATGTACAGTAGTATGAGAGGGGTGGGTTTGGTGGGTAATCGGGATTTGTTTTCATGGATGGGGGGGTGGTTTGGTCTGGGATGAGGGAATGCGTGCAACAATATCTGATATGAGTGGTTTTGGAATTCTCCGATAACAGCTTGTTGCGCAACAGTACGCAGGAGGGCCAGCTATCGCCGAGTGAGGGATTCCGTGATCAAGTCCATGGGAAAGCAGTTTGTCTGACTGAGGATTCCTTGTTGTTTTGAACGATATGCTAGCCGGTCTTTCCGTCCGGATAGTGGGATGTGAATCACGGTGCTTGCTAGTCGTGATGAAGAAAACCGGACACGCTTGGATGAGTATATTTCCTATCGTCTATGTCGATGATGGGTGGAGGCACGAAGTTGTCTGGCTAATAGAAATTTCAAGTACGCGCGTGTTGCTGAGCGTTTGATCGCGCTGTAGGTCGAGTATTCCCAGGAACCGAAACGAGAAACTTGGCAGGAGAAGTGATCGATGCTCGCCATCGCAAAGCATCATACTTCGTGAGCCGATTCTCAGCTCGTCGCTGCCGCCGCTGGCGTTAATTTGCCGGTCCTTGTCTAGATCAGTTGTTGATAAGCCAAAGCTTGACATTATGTTAGTGTGTGTACGGAAGATGGTGCATATGAGGCATTGCATGTCAGGTTCCTGTTCCAGCCGATCGATAATCGATGGAAAGCCTTACCATCTTGGCATCTCCCAACGATCCTTAGCTAAATCACTGCAATCCACTATTGCTATTGGATGTTGTTTTTTATGTCGCATTTCCCCAACTCAGTGCTCCACTTTGTCCCAATAAATCATGTAATCTTCCAAGGCATCTGATTCCAAATGTGTTCTGGCACCTTTCGGGGTAACTGCGAATGTTAGTATCTCGAGGCTTTTTCCTCTTGCAGCGTAGAGCGCAACGACTGTACGGTGGCCATATACCCCGCATATCCGAAGTGCTTCGTGCCAAATGGCTAATTGTAGCTCCCGGAAGAATATTCTGGAGGCAATGTGTTACCGGCAATCAGCAATATCTGAAGGCGATTCGCCCCCTTTATTGACACCTTGAAGGTTTGCCCCATCTCGAATCAGTAGTTCTAGGGTCTCTTCGCCCCTGGATAAATGTTTGGGGCACTGAAACCTTCTAATCCATTCTCGAAAAGCATCTGTACTGAAAAAGAAATGGTGTAAGACAATGGACCCGTATGGATCCCGGGCGTCTGCTTCTGTGCCGTGGCTTAGCAGCTCCACATATCTTTCGAGGGTCTGATCTGCATTGCAACAGCAGCGTCTATTGGCGAAAAAGCCGCTGGTGAAAGTCGAAAGACGGACCGTTGCTCACAAGAAATGGAACAGCGAATTTGTATTCTGTATATTTCATGATTAGCTTGACTCTTCCCGCAGAGCAATTTAACAACAATATCTTTCACCGCTCTCCTTGGCCCCGCTATTTGCGCATACTGTGATGATGGCGAGATCAGAAGGCTTTATATATCTTGTTTCTTTTTGGAATGGGAATAGAGTATCACTAAGCGAATCTTGATTGATGATTTATAGACTTCTCGGCAGCACGAGTACGTTTTCTAGCAAGCAGTCGACAATTGACGCTTTAGGTTTTAATAGCACTGCCATGGACGAGGTCTATTCATCTATTATTAGACTGGCAGTACTTTTTCGACACAGAAATTTCCAGCAGGCGAGGAGTCTCTCTCAATATTCCTGCTGCAGGGACCGAGACATCCCAAGTGTACGATGATATTACGGTTCCCGCGCGTGCTGAGCAAGCATACGAGTAGAATAGCTCCTCTAGTCGCCTAAGTAGAAAATTGTTCGTTTGGGCCCGCTTGCGCGCTGGGAAAGCTCTTCACTTTAGTTGGCGTGACGGGGAAAGGGAAAGGGAAAGGGAAAGGGAGAGAAGAGGGCAAAACATAGGAATTAAGAGTTATTCAGGAAGACAGGAAGGAAGAAGTTTTGAAAAGAGTGTGAGGGAATGGGGGTTAATGTTGAAGCAGATCTTCTCTTTATGGTTGCTGCTTTTTCCCATAAGAGGCTGCTGCGCCTAAATCTTTTACCCCAGCCATAGATCTAATCGTTCATAACCCAGAAGTGAAAGAGAACACGTAAACCATGGGTTTCGAGAAGCAGGAATCAAGCAGTCAGCTTCACCCTCACCCAGAGGTTCGCGCGCCATCCCTCGCGTCTAAAGCGGCGCTCACCCGCTCGCTCCCCGACCCGGCGCAGATTTCTCTCTTCCATCTTACAGTAGCACACCTTCCTCCCTTACCCACCCCATCATATCCCGCAGCTCCCCCATCTCACCCACCCAGCCCACCAACCCCTTTCCAAACCACGAGCCCCAGCACTGGCCGCCACCATTCTCCTAGGCGCAAAATGCCCTCGCGACCTCCCCCATCCCTCTGCGGCGTCGTCGTCTCTGCGGGCAAAATGATGAAAGCGGTCAAAGTCCGCACGGCAAAACAGGTCTATAACTCGTTTTTGCGAAAGGTACCTCCCCAATTCCCTTCCCCTTCCCCCCATCCCCCCCCCTTCCCCACCCCTCCCTTCCCCCCCTCTTTCCGCCCACAACCAACCCCCTAAACTAACCTCCCACCCAGCATTTCCTAACCTACACCTCGCACCTCGTCTCCGACCCCACCTCGGCGCTGCGCACGGGCGACGTGGTGCGCATCGCGGGCGCGTGGCGCGTCAGCAAACACATCAGGCACGTGGTGACGGAGATTGTGGCGCCGTGGGGGCCGGGGATTGAGGAGCGGCCGCGGGTGTTGAGTGAGGTGGAGAGGGTGGAGATGAGGACGAGGAAGAGGGAGGGGAAGGTTGAGAGGAGGAAGGGGAGGAAAGGGGAGGAAGGGGGGGAGGTGGCGGAGGTGGTGGAGGGGGTGTGAATTGGCATGTGGGTTGGAGGTGGGTAGGTGGATCTGTACAGGGGGAGGTGATGATGGAGCGCTCGCGTGTTGGGGTGATTCAATACGCATGGGGCCGGCGTTGCATTTCGAGGTGTCTTTCGGGGGTATCATATACAGCAACAACTCAGTCACCGGATTTACACCAATGTCCAGGTCTGAGGACTCTCGTTACTCTTCATCTTCCTCTTCATCGTCATCATCCTCCTCCTCGTCGGCCTCTTTCAGCCACACAATAAACGCCTCCGTCAGCATCCTAACCTCCCCCAAATCCCCTCCCTGACTGCGCTCATCCTCCCACCACTGCATAACCCCGTCCTCCTCCACAACCTCTAAATCATACAGTTCCTTGGACACGCAAAGCAGAGCCCTCCTCCCATTGGTTCTCCCAACTGCTTCCTTTTGCATAAGCATCAAGAAGTCAACCTGATCATCCTTGTCATCTTCCTCCTTGTCGAAGATCGTCCGTTCGGCAAGCTCCTTATATTTTCTGAGAACCGTCTCGACGGCCTCACGAACTTTTGCCTCTGTCGCTTCGGCGCCGTCATCGTCACCTATCAAGCTCGAGATCCTCTTCATCAAGGCGGCCACGACGGCGTGGCGCACCTCGCGCTGACTGGCATCTTGAGCCATTCGATAGCCGTTGAGCTCCAGGAAGATGTTCTCTGGCAGATCTCCTTTCTGGAGACCGTCAAAGATACTAGCTGTTGCTTCGAGGTGAAAGTCACGATTCTGTGCAGCATCCCCTGATCCATTGGAGACGAAGCTGCTGCGACGGGAGCCGCCAGAAAGAGCTTCGTAATCGGGATCCGAATCGCTAAAGGAAGATATCGAAGAGGTGGAATGTGATGCGGGAGCGTTGGCGTAGACTAGATGAGAAGAGATGGCACTTGAGGCGTCGGAATCGTCGTCGGAATCTAGAGAATACGAGTAGCCTTCACCGCCTTTACCCACGATAGCGCTATCGGTCAGTGTGCTTTTCTCTACCGCTTCTCGTTTCGCCCGAGTGATCTTGCTTGTTCCGGGGACCTTGGTATTGTCCGCTATTCGAACCCCAAACGAGATTAATGCGCCGGGTTCAATTGTGCAGTTTCTTCCTATGATGGCCCCGTCTGCGATAATTGCTTGCCTCACTACTGATCCGTCTTCTACTGTAACATTGTTCCAGATGTAGGATCCTTCAACAATGGCATTTTTCCCGATTTTGCAACTTCGTCCTATTACACTGCTTCCGACGGTACTTCCATCCCCAATTGCTGTCCCACGACCTAGTACACTTCTGCTCATCACTGTGCTACCTCTAGCAAGTGTGACATTCTCCTCTTCATAGACTTTGCCCCTACCGAAGCGGTAGCTCTGGCCTCGGACGAGATTACTATCCGGACAAAGTGGATATGTCCACCGGTTAGTCACATCTTTAGTGATAGCATTGTACGCTCTTAAACTCTTTACTCGTGCTGCGTATTGGTCGGCTATTATATATGTGTGAATAGTCTTCCCATTTAGTTCGTAGTCTTTGAGCACATCCGATAGGAAACTCTTTCTCAAAGATTGATAGTCGAAATTGTCACTCCAAAGGCCGAGCACATCGAGTGAACAGATGTCTATCGAGCAATCTATTAGATCTTCCCGGATCTCGAGCTCTCCGTGAGACTTGAGTAGTTCCGGGGTAAGCATAACGTATCTCCCATTCTCTCCACCATGGCCCATTTCCTCGTAATGTATACACCTCTCAGCACTAGGGTCTATCAAGAAGACTGGATGTCTTCCCGTGCTCTTCGTTCGATGCTGGACACCCGCCTCCCTCAAGACCATTGTCATAATTGCATTCTTGTCCTTCTCCCGACGGGCTCGGTGTTTCGCCAGAGCAGGTTCGAGGGAAAGATTCGAGACTACATCGCCAGAGACTAGGAGGAAATCACCCACAATGAGATCGCGGTTGTCGAGGTCGCGCATACAATCGCCAACAGAATTTGCGGACGATTTGAGGAGCGTTAAAGTGCGGAATGGGGACGTGGATTTTTTCCATTTTGAGGCGCTGGTAAGAAGAGAGAATGGTTTAGTGACAGAATATGTCAAGTGGCCGATGGCATGGGACTTCTTTACTTAATGTAGTTTTCGACCTGTTCGGTATGAAGGCCACAATATATGAAGATATCTTGAACGCCCGCATTGGCTAGAAATTCAAGGGTATATTCAATTAACGGCGTGTTTGCCAGCGGCAATAGGCACTATATCGAGGCATAAGCATCTTCCTAGCCGGCAGTTTCAGTTCCGGGGAGGAGACGCACTCTTGGCCGTTCCAGTGTGAATGGGATAAAGCGCGTTTCAAAGGAATCAGCGAGGACCTGCCTTGAGTCAATACGGACTGCTGAACACTAGTACCCTGTTGGATGTCCTACTCACGACGGCTTGGAGAGATGCTTCTCTCTGCTCATCTTGGGACTTTTGCTTAGCCTTAACAGCTTTGGCACCTTTGGGCGCCATTATTGCGGTAGGCTGTACGTTGAGTCTAGATGCGTCCCGACCGGATTGCTGTGCATCGATTTTCAATTGAGCGGCCGCGTCAGAGGTCTAGATCCTCACCAAAGTCCACGCAAATTCTAGAATCACGGAACAAAGAAGTGTAAATCGACCTCACACCATTGATCACATGCGATGGGCTACTGGTACATATAGATCCTACATTATCATCCATTTTTGTCTGACTCACAAAATCTTTGACTCATGCCAGTCGCAAATCCAGCATGGAAAGGCCTTCCAACCCGGAGCTTCTTCACCTCAAAGCTTTCCAAGCCCATGCACCAAACCAACCAACACCATGCTACTAAGGATGATTTCCAAGAGTTTTAGATCCACTCAGGCTGCTGGGTAGAGATCGCGGAAAATGATGACTGTCCACCCGATCCCATCACGACGTGAACATAGATTATATACCAATAGGTATTTAACAACCAAAAAACTTAAAATGACTTGAATCACCCCGGTCTCCCTCGCTGCATATGATTCAACGGCAAAGGGTTCGTCTGAGGATATATCCGTTGTCGCTTTTGGTCGTTCGAAAGGTCATCTGCTCCCACTAGCTCTGATATTTGCCGTCGATGCTGCGGTGGCCGAGGAGCGCCAAGAGGAGTGTGAGGTGGCTGGTATTGCATCGGGCTTGGCTCCATGCCATACGGCGGTGGTGCGTTAATCGGTTGCATGTAAGCGTTTGGCGGTCCGCTGTGAGTAGGCGAAATCACGGGAAATTGCCCTGGTGATTGCCAATTCGAAATTGTTGAGGGTGACTGGTTCGGAGAGCTTTCATCCTTAAGGGAATGCCCGGTCGAGTTCTGGGTCATTGGTTGTGGTACCATGGCTTCCATCCCATCTGGCATCTTCTTCAGATGCCCAAGATGCTTCTCAAGCATATTCAAGAGACCTTCCTTGGTGAATGGTTTGGGGAGTACATCATTCATTCCTGCATTGGTCAGCAGATGGCATATTGTTGAGAGTCAGGAACATTACCATGATGAAAGTACATTGAGATGTCGTCACTTCGGATGTTCGAAGTCATGGCAATGATGGGGGTGTGGTCAAATTGCCTTATCAAGTGACAGGCTGACACACCATCTAGATTCGGCATGATGATGTCCATCAACACCAGATCATATTTGGATCCCGCATTTATCTTGTTGACAGCTTCCAAGCCATCGAACTAGAAGGGTCAGCACATCAAGCACACGCTAATGGTCGGAGGACTTACTGCGCTATCTATGGCACAGTGGAAAGAATACAAGAATTTGCTTCCGATTCTTCGACATGTTGGATCGTCTTCAACCAGTAAAATCTGAGGAGGCCGAACCCATCCTGGATCGACCTGGGTACTCTTCTTGCGAGCATCAAGATGAGGTCTACGAGCACCTGGTGGCACTGCTTCTTCTTTCGGTGGCATTGGGTAGGGAATGTTATGAATGTGCTCGCTATACATTGGATCAATGCCGTTGTTATGTCCAACTGGATAGACAACGGCCTCGGGTTCGCCATGTAATTTGGCGTAGCCCATTGATGAACTTGAGCCGGCTGAGGTGGGTGCCCTGGGATGACTGCGAGTTGCCGAATCGGGGGGTGGTGTCGACATCGTTCCGTTGGCACGGTTATGCATATCTGATATGTGCTCGAGGTTCTTATAATTCAACTGGACATCCGCATTGAGATCACTTAACAGCTTCGATGCATTCTGCAGTGGGGACGCAGGCTCATCTTCTAAGGGTGTGATTTGCTGCAGTGCCGGATCAACAGCTGCAGATGGTGCACTGGCCTCTTCCGCATGTGCGTATGGTCCCCCAATCTTACTATCTCGGCGCTGCCTTGCATCCACTTGGTGGAGAAAACTCATGACATTCTGCATTACATGCTCGTGGTTTACAACAGTCTTTTGCACGCCGATGAGTTCTTGCACAAGCATCGAATGATGTATGCTCATTTCGTTATAGCGCTCCTGCAACTGCTGGAGTTGTTGTTGGGTAGCCACAAGCTGGGTATTTACTAGATCCATCTGCTGGGTGGGTAAAGCGTCGTCCACGACCTGGGTTGGTTTTCGAGGCGCGGGGGCTTTTCGACGAATGTTATCCAAGGATTCTTTATTATTCGCCTTGAACTCTGGATGTTTGAATTCCCACGCCTGTTTAATTCAGCTTTGCAAGATAGGTGCCACAAAGGTCTCCACTTACCCCGGAGCCGTAGGGCGATTGCCCGCTTTCTTCATTGTTATGTCGGACCTTGTGGAAGTCGTACTTGTTCAGCTGGCGGACGAAGCTCGCAAAGTTGCTGTGCTTGAAGTGCTTTGGAAGAATAGCCTTGGTAAACCTCTCATTCTAAGACCGAAGTCAGATATTTCCGACGATCCATTTTCGTTGTAACTAATCCTACCTCCAGTACCACGAAGCTATCCCCTTCGTCACCCCATCTCACAACCTGGGAGTAGGTTGGATCCTCGAGCATTCTTCCATGACCGTCAGCATGCCCTTTGCGCCAATCGCGGAGGAATGTGTGGGATACGCTGGGTACATACTTGTAGAGTTTTCGCACCTGCATGACAAGAATTAGCCTTTCCTCCTTTTCCGTCCGAAGCTTTGCGGGCAGAAGTCTGCTACTTACAAAGTCGCTCGAGCTATTCGTGCCGACAGCACCGACACCTTGACTCCCGTCCATCTTGTCGTCAATGCGCATCGAATGCGCGATATACTCAAAGACCTAGAACGAGGGGGGATGGGGTGATGGACAAACCAGGAGCGAATGGAAGTATCCACTGCGACCCAAAGATCGAGTAGGCAATAGCGCGGGGAACGGCCGCACTACTTTTCGCAGGTAAGATGGGATTAGGGTAAATGTCATTCCTAAACGACAAGTTGGACTACGATCTTCGCAGTCATTTTTTGCGTAAGCCGGCTCGATAGTGTACAGTGAGATAGATAGATGAAGATATCAGTGTGTCGTCAAATGGATTGATAGCCGTCTTCGGTCCAGCACCGAAATCTCCCCAGATCTTTCTTTCCCTCGGCCTAAAATCGCTGGTGCATCATAATCTAACCGAGAACGCCGTCTGCAGGGAGAGTCCCCATGCTCCCATCACAGCAGTAACGACATCACAAGGAATAGTACCTCCTATATCTAATTCGCATGTTGATACAGAGGTATGTTATCATCACATCTGATAGATACTCTGAATCTCGATGATTCGGATGACAGCCTGAAAGGAGTCTCTTCCCACTGCTTGGTACCCAGTCAGAAGGGAGCTGCCCAGGTTCAGCAACAGAGGGCGCATCGTGCTGCTTGCCACTTGCCAGGACATGCATAGAGAGTCAGCAGCAACCGCAGAACGGGGAAATGATGTGGCCATCTACTCGATCTGCTGCATGTCAGCTACCGGGCAAGGGCCAATTGTCTCTCTCGCCAGGTCGAACAAGGTGCCCGCCAATCCATGCGAATCTGCACGAGTAAATCCAAGGCGCCTTGACTTTGCATCCGACATTCAAAGTTCCCCCTATGAAAGCTGCCTTAGTTCCACACTAAAGCAGTCTTTGTTCTTACCGGGAAAAGGCCTTCTCAACTGAGTTCAACTCCTTAAGACCCTGGCCAATCAGGGGCGGCAGGCATTGCTGTCCTAGACCCCGAAGTATTGTAGGTACTAGGTACCTGTTCCGTACGACCGCACTTACACCGACCCTCACTAAGGTACTTTTCAGCTGCTAAGCATTGTGCCACCACGACATCCAGCACATCTAGCACATCTAGCATCATGTTCCAAGCCCGACTCAGCAGCAGATTGGCCGGTCGCCTACCCAGAGTGGCCCAAGCATCCTTCCATCAAACCGCGCCGGTATACGTCAAAGTTGGCGACAGCATTCCCGATTTGGATGCGCTTGTCGAGAATTCGCCCGGCAACAAAGTGAACCTATCGAAAGAGCTTACGGGCAAGGGGCTTATCATTGGTGTTCCTGCAGCATTCAGTACGTCAATCCCGGAGTTCAGATCGCCGGATTTCAAGTCTTCCGAGTCTCACTATCATTTCTTTCGATGGCAATCCTCTCAATCAATTCCCATCAAACAAAACTGCCACTTCGATCATGCATCACCACGGTCTCCCAACCTCGCGTCAAGCTACTCAAAATATTTCATGTCTATGCTGGCTGCTTTTCCTGGCTACTTTATGGAACTTTATTACAGTCCTGATATACACAGCTTTACTGCCTCATCTGCATCTCGCTTAACACCTAGGGCTTCTCTGGACAAACCACTTACGAGACCCTAGGTCCATCATGCTCCGCAACCCACCTACCCGGTTACATCAACAGCCCTAAATTGAAATCCGCCGGTCAAGTCTTCGTGGTCTCCGTCAATGATCCTTTTGTGTGAGCTTTCACTCGTCTACAAGCCCATATTCCTACCCAATTCTCTTCAAGCAGTCGATCATGCTCTAAACTGTCTTCGCCCGTTTATTACCATGTCTAAACCTTCCCAACCATTCTGTTGCTCTGCTGAAGGTGTTTGCCATCTTTCTATGTTCTTTCACATATGCTGTCACTTTTCCCGGACCCCCGTCGTTCCTGTTACCTATAGTCTCACTGCTCCTCACTCCCTTCATGCCCCTCTGTCCTGGACCCCGATGTATTTCTTCTCCCACCACATTCCCATCATCTCTCAACCCAACAGCTATCCGCCCACCCTAACCTTTTCCCCCACAGCATGAAAGCCTGGGCCTCCTCCCTCGATCCCACGTCAAAAAGCGGCGTATGTCCTCCAATCCGCCGTTTCCACCCACAAACCCCCTTTTCCCGGCCCCCATCTCCCCACTACCCACTAACCCCACCCCCCTTAGATCCGCTTCCTCGCCGACCCCACCGCCTGCTTCACCCAATCCCTCGACCTAGCCTTTGACGGCGCGGCCATCTTCGGCGGCGACAGATCAAAGCGGTACGCGCTACTTGTCGAAAACGGGAAGGTCGAAGAGGCATTTGTGGAGCCGGATAATACAGGGGTGGATGGTATGTACTCCAGTCCTGATATGTCGGACTTAGATGCAGGGTCGAGATTGATGTGGTGCGCAGTTTCTGTGGCGGAGAAGGTACTGAAGTGAGGATGGGAAGGGGGCAGGGGGGTAAGAGGGTATCAACAAATCAATCAATCATAGTCTAAAAGGAAAGCAATCGATATGGTTCATACTGGACTTGGGGTTGCAGAGAATCAGTGAATAACCACCCATAGGCCATACACGCCAAAAGAAAGATTGGGCTAAGTGGCAATTCAGATGAATCCCCATGTCCAATTCTTCTTGTGGCAAAGCCGGACTTGCCGACGCCGTCGACGACTATCATGAGGGATGAGCAGAGTGGTTCCAGAAGCGTGTGAAATTTCACTCTCAATTACAAGAGTGGTCTGCAATTGCAGGCGGTTTTTGTTTTGCTGAATCGCAGTGGTTTTTGGCTTCGATATTAGTTCCGCATGAGAAAAAAACCTATTACAGTATACGCTAAAATTACAGAGTACCAAAACATACCTCTTATCGATTCGCCCATCGTTCCCAAATCATCGCGCCGTCCATTATTGTCATTAGTTCAACGGCTTCCCAACTTGCGCACTACTCTGCAAAATCACAATCCCAAACGGATCCCGGTCCCGCTCGCTAACCTCCACCAGCACATCCTCATCCTCCAGCGCGTCCTCCCATTCCGGACTCAAGTCACTCTCCTTCTCCATCAGCTCCTCCCTCAGCTTCCTCCACTCCTCCCTCAACACCCCGGTCAGCGTCTCCTTCAGCACCCCAGACAGAAACCCGCGCTCCGTGTTACTGTGGAACAGCGTGACGACGCACTGACCCTTCTCCGTCGCGGCCAGCGCGTCGTGATGGCTCAGTTCGCCCGTGAACAGCAAGTCTGCGTCGCAGTCTTTCAGGACTGAGTGGCCGCTGCCGGCGCAGATGCCTACGGTGCGGATTTGGATGTCTTCAACCTGGTGGGTTTGCGGGATCGCGACGGGGAAGCCCTTGGGGTTGCCGACGCCGCGGGCGATGCGCTCGATTAGATGGGTTAGGGGTTGGGCGGAAGAGAAGGTGATGAGGCGACCCATGCCGGCGGACTCGAAGCCTGTGGGGGCGGGGGTAAGTTCGGGGTTGTTCGGGGGTGTGGGGACAGCGAAAAATTACCGTTGACGCCAGTGACGGGGTGGATTACTGCGCGGGTATGGTCGGCGGAGGATCTGGGGTGCCTGTGAGTTATCTTGCGGTAATGTATTAGAACACAAGAGAAAAGACGTACGGAGTCAGGTCTAGATCTGTTTTCTCGGGTTCTGAAGGTTTCGTTGGATATGTAGGTTTGGAGTAAGTGCGCTGTAATGACATCCTTGGTCGCTGCAACCGCTTATGCTGCGGTGTTTTCTCATCTTCATTGTCTTTTCCATCTCCACTTTGCTCTACCAACGGGTCCTTCTTCGACTCGTCTTGGTTGTTGCTCGAGTCCGTATTCATAGAATTCGTCTCCGATATCTCCGGATGTGCTGTTCTCGTAGCTGGCTCAGGATTCGGCAGGGTGCCTGTTACAATATCTGCTAGCCAGTCGCCAAGCCCTCCTGGCGCTGCGTCGATTGCCGTGTGGGGGCTGTAGACCTGGGAATAGGGGATGAGCAAACGGCCCGGGAGCCTGATGATTGGAGTTACTGTACGCTTATACCCTCGAGTGCTAGCCTTAGTAATGATTGTTGGTGGGAGTCTGCCAAGGTGAGGCTTTTCAAGCCCTTGAAGATTATGGGATCTAGATCGCGGTCAGCGAAGGCCTTGATGTTACGTTAACAGCGATGGGTGTCTGTACGGTATGCGACAACAACGCAATCTTTGCGCTCGATTGCCTCGTCGGCCACAGCTTTTGTGAGATCAATCGTAAGAAGTACTGAGTTCATCTGCCGCCGTATTGGATCGAAAGGAGCTTCTAGAAGTACTTCAGGAGACATATAGGCACGATTCGTCCACTAGCCTCATCACTCTGACCACGCAATACTTACATCCAGTGTTATCAAAGCTCTTGTCCGCCAAGGCTTCCGGATACCTACGAAGTAAACAAACAATTAACAATCGGTCCATTGGTATCCAGCCCGCATGTACTTACAACTTTCTTAAAGAGCTAATGACCGCCCTTGTGAAAGGGCTGGCCTTGTCGGTAGTATAAGTGCTCATCTTCACTATCTGCTTCAAAGGTGAGCGGAACATGGAGAGAAGAGTCGGTAGAAAACGGTTTCATTCTATAACGATCGAGGCCCTTCGGAGCTATTTCCACCCTTGCAAAACCTGATCGGTAGCGATAACTTTAAATTACGGATCTACGTCAGATCTCATGTAAGCACCCGAGCGAAGATCTCTCGCTAGATGGAAACTCGAATCCTCATCAATACTTCAATCAATGCAGCGCTTCATCAACCCGCCAAGATTTCGCCATGTTCAGAGGCTAGCACAGTTCCAGCAACCTCGAATAGGTCGGTTTGCCAGTATGAGCGCCGCCGAGACAGACACCCAAGCTGCAGAAGCCGCGAATACCTCTGGCGTTACCCCCGCTACCCTCAAAACTACTCTCACAGAAAAGCTTGAAGCAAAACACGTGGACATCAATGATATGTCTGGTAGGTTTCTGTGTTGCGGTCAGAATTTTAGGTTTCTATGAATGCTAAATCAAGAACACTCTCAGGTGGCTGCGGTCAAGCATTCGAAGCCATCATCGTTTCTCCTCAATTTACAAAGAAAACCACACTCGCACGGCATCGCCTCGTAAATTCCGCTTTGAAGACCGAGATTGCTGCGATACATGCTTGGACACCGAAGTGCTTTACACCCGAGGAATGGGAGAAGAGGCAGGCTTCATAAAGTGTTGGAAGACCTCAACAGTTTTAGGGACTCAATTCTCATGGTAGCCGATACAAGATGTTGCTCAGCGACAGAAAGCCGACAATATTCGTGAGCAGAGAGGACATGGTACCTTGATAAGTTTTGCAAAGAGCATGATTAGCGAAGTGGAAATACACCTATCAGTCTACGTTTAAACGGCTACACGACATTAAGCATTCGATAAACATCTACAACGATATCATCTTGTTGAGCACATCTAAAAAAGTAGGATTTGCATCACTCAGGAAAACAGAGAAATCTCGTTAGGAAAGGACGACTCTATTGAATGCATCTTCTAGCTCTCCAATTCTACCGGTTATGGGTTTTCTACTCTGCTATTTTTTGTTCGCTGAATTTCTGTGATGCGTTTGTTCTCCCTCCCTTTTACCTTTCAATCATCCGCCAATTGCACCCTGTGATGACGTTGCTTCAGGTGAACTCTGTGAAGATACTAGCTTCATACTTTGGGTGGTACTACCTTACGAAATGCTGTTCGTGCAATATGCTGTATCTCATTGCTTCTCCGACGGAAGAAGTAGAGAAAGAACTAATTACCGACTAATATCGCCCTCCCGCATGATCGGAGCGAAAATTGTGTGGCGCAAGGCCCAGGCTGTTGAGCTTCGAGCGCAAATAATTTCGGACGGCGACAAGATCCTTCATCATAAGATACTATATTCTTGGGAATGGACCACTAAACCGTATTGCCGTACAAAGTCGTTAATCTGGAAGGCGTGAGCAATTCTAAATATGTTTGTATCAAGGAGATACAAGGTCGTGAAACTACTTTTAAAACTGGATTTGCTATGGGAAAGTTGCTGAAACAATCCGAATTATCTTCCCAGGCGTTCTTTGGAGTGGCGTGCGCCGACGTGGTCTTGGGCTTCGGTGAAAGGGACCATCAGATACCCTTTGCTTGACGTCACGCCCGAGTATAAGGACTACAAGCCAACCTCTGGCATCACGAGCCCTTCAGACGATTCAAGTGCTAGGTGAAGATCGGCATGGTTAGGTCACAGCCGCATCAATATGGCTTAAGGGCGATGGATGGTGGGTATCCGTTACCATGAAATCTAGTTCGCCCACTGAGCAAGCAGGGAATCTATAAAGGCAACCAGCATGAAATCGGCGTTTTCAAGCCAGAGTCTTCCTTCCCACGGAGTTGTCATCTGTATTCGGACAGCCTACTCACAGACCCAGAGATTCGTCTGCTTCATGCTGGCATCAATTCTCTTAGAAGGCGAGTCAGTCGGGATTCTGTACAAGCGCATCGGCCATGGCACTCTGAGGCCCTGTCAAGAATGATGCAACTTTCTGGACCCAGGCGGATTTGGACTCGTAAGTCGAAAAGCACAGCGAACATGTCGGATTAGTCAGTGACCCTGGCGATGTAAAATTTTTGTGCAATCTGACTGCGTTGCTGAGACAGCTTCTGCGAATACTTGGGTTGAAGAAAGGCGCTAGTCCACCCAATTTGCAAGTTTTAAGTATTCTCCTATCATAGTTACCTTACCTGTGGCTCAAAGCCTATCATGTAAGGCCTGGAGAGACGCACCTACTGGGATGAGTGTTTGAATATCACTACTATAAGTTCGACTCCCATTGGTGCTGCTTGTGCGACTCATGTGTGCGTTTCATCCCTTATTTCCTCCAACGATAGAGCCATTGCTAGCTTAATATCGTAATTTCAATAGCTTCTTGTCGTATATCTTTATCTCACATGTGGAGATCTGTACTCTATTTCTGTTCACGCCCGTCCCTCTCCAAGTCTTCGACGAGGCAGAGCCGAGTCATTCATCAAAACTTTGCATCCGATACTATTTCATGCTCAAAGCGAGGCAGAGCCACAATCATGCCCAAAGAGCTTTCATCCCGTTTATTCGAGCTCTATTCTTCACGCTCGCAACGCTGCACCAGTCTACCGAGTCATAGAAAAGCAACACAGGTGCTTTCGACACCGAGGATCATCTTCTAAGACCCCGTTTGAGCGCCTTACCGTTTCGAACCCAGACTTCCAGATTACATCGCATATAGAATGATCCTACTCTACGACAACATTCCCAACGGGCCACAAGTTTCATTTCTTCGGATACGCCGAGCCGCAAGCGAATTCCCTTTCTATTACTATCTAAACCTCATCTTCTCTTCAAACCCATCCTTATCACTATCTCCCCTCCCCATTTCCCCCTTCCCCCTTTCTCCCCCCCCCATCACCGCCCACTCTCCGGCAACTCAAACCTGCCCTCCCCCCTAATCTCCCTCACCTCCCTCTGATACGTCTCCGTCTCCTCGGCCTCCTTCCACGTCTGCTCCAAGCAGCGAAAGCAAAACTGCTTGCACGTCTGCGTGGGCGTCTGCAGAACAACGCACTCGCGCTTTTCGTGGCGGAAGATGTCGCAGTAGATCCATTTGCGCTGGTTGACGAGGTTGCAGCAGGGGTGCAGGAGGTAGTGCCATGTGCACATTGTGAAATGGTTTGTGGGACTGTGTTGTTTTTTGGGGGGCTGTAGTTGTGGACTGTTAGGGTTGGGAATTTGTGCTTGTGGAATGGTGGAAAGGAAATGAGGACTGGAGAGTTGAAATGGTTTGGTTTAAATGGGCCGAGCTTTAGGGGAGGGGGGTTGGCTATGGTTCTTGACAGTGACAGTATGAACATTTAGACCTAAAGTCGGAACAGAGGGCTGCGAGAACGACTCGGGGGACTTGAGAACTCGAAGACTTCAGAACAATGCGAAAACTCTCACTTGTCCAGGATATAGGACATAAAGAACAACACCATTATCTCCAACACCACCCCACACATTTCCATCCACGCCTAACATTTCAAACCGCCCATCCCCAGTCCGCTTTCTCAGGAACCCTGTGAATGAAGCGGGAGAAAACTCCCCATTTAGGTAGATGCTAGAGATGGTAATGGCACAAAAGATCGCATTAACCGGAAGAAAGGTGGGAAGGTCGCCAGATGCAGGATTTGAAGCGTAGCCTCTGTGTTTTCGAGGAATGCTCTCTGGAGAATTAGTCGCTCACTATCTCTTCTCCGCTTTGCCGGTATTTTTCTCTACGCCTTGCAGTGTAGTAAGTCTCATACTGGAGTCGAGGACCTGCGCGATGGAAAAATACCTGTTAGAGGTACACCGGACACGCTTCGAGTTCCAGAGATTTTTCGATACAAACATTTTTCATCAGCTGCCAAGTATGAATTCTCCCTCCTCATAGAATGAATATTCGATCAAGCCATCCACAAATGCCATGCTATTTATTAGGAAGACGCTCGGAACCGCATCCGCTACACTCAAAGCCAGACAATAATTTCGCCTCTCGCACATTCACGAAGTACCCACCCATCCTCATTATCATTAGAATAAGCCCAGCAAATCCTCATTAGTCTTCTTCCCACCATCCGCCGACTGCTGCTGCGGCGGCGGCGGCTGAGCGCTGGCGCTCATATCCAACCCGGCAAAGCCTGACATAACATCCTGGTAATTTCCGTTCGTCTGGCCCATACCGTTCGACAAACCCATCAGATCGTCCAGATTGTTGCCGCCGGAAGTTGGGGGCATGGTTCTTTCGGCTGCGCCGGGTGAGCCAACTCTTTGGGGCGTGCCGGCAAGACCTTCCAGGCCTGACATGCCTGCCGCTGGGGATTTCTGGGTCGATGCAGGTGCGGCACCGTCAAAGTCAATGTCGAGGAGGTTTTCGTTGTTGGTTTGGGCCGGAGGGGGGCCGCCCGAGACGGCGGCTGCGGCGGCTGCTGCTGCGAGGGGGTTTTCGCGTGCATTTTGCATTTGCTCTCTAAGGTCTTGTATTAGCATTGCTGTATAGAGATACCCAGACTAATCTTACTCTATGGCTGCTTTCTGTACGGCATCTGCGCCATATCTGCCTTGACCGATGAAGGACTCTGGTGGTTTGTGGTAGACGGAGGAGAGCGTTGAGAGTTCGGTGAGAAGTCGATCGAGTAGTGCGGATGGTAATGATTGGATGGTGGTGGTGATAGGAGGTTTATCAGAGAGGACGACATTTTGCGCTGTTTCGGGATTGCTTGAGAGTAACCGCCAGTAAACGTACGCTCGATCTCGCACGTCTGGGTTGTCGTTCTCTGCGGTAGCTGCCTGGAAGATCTTCTGCACCAAATTTTGTGCTTGGGGTTGATCCGGCTTCTTCAGGAAGTACTTGACAACAGCAGTCAAAATTTGCAGTTGCGTCTAGATTTTGTTAGTAGCAATTCCTGCAAACGCCATTGAAAGGAATACCTGTGTAAATTCTTCCATGAAACCATCCACAAACCCAGAGAGAATGTCGCCGGCATTGCTAATTTTCTCTGCGTACTCCCCAACAATCCATATCAGCGAACCCCGTGCGTTTGGCTCGTCCAATTCGTCAATACACTGGCAGAGTGTAGGTATTATGCCTTCGTAACCAGGGTATTTCCGGAAAATGTCTTTGATTACCACGATTGCTTCTTGAACCACGTAATTCACCTTGGTATTAATAAGATCTAGTAGAGTATTGACGCACTTCTCGCTCCCGCTCTCAATCTTAATCGCAACCTGACCTATTGCTTTTACGGCTCGCTTCACGATATCCATATCGACCTCCAAAGCATACTCTTTTAGCTCAGCCAGTAGTTGATCGACATTTTTATCGTTGGCAATCCGTACCATGATCTCTAGCTTTTCGAATTTGATATATGAGGGATCGTCATACTTACAAAAGAAAACTCGTAGCTCTTTACTTAAAATATCAGGCTGCTTTTGAAGAAGAAGATCGATATTTCGGAGGGCAACATATTGTACTTCTGGTGGCGAAGCTACAAGAGTCACTGCGTGGTATTAGCATTGCATCTCTCAGTGCGCAGTGGTTCTTCAAACCTAAAGGAGGGGCCATCTTTTTAAGATATGATCTTGCTGCCTCCGGACTGATATATCTCATGTGTAGGAAGACAGCCTTCACTGCGGCAAGAACGACGCTGGGATTGACATGCTGAAATTGTGGTGAAACTCTTTCACAGATATGCTCCGCCTCTTTCACATCCGATGCTTTATAATCTGCTAATGTTGTAAGGATTGTTACTCGTCCCCATTCAGTGCATTCATTGAGCGCCATGAGCATTTTCTTAAGCGTATTCGGTGATATCTGTAAGGCTTTGGTCTCTGGTGCCACTTCACTAATTTCTGCCAGAGCTGTCACAGCATTCGCAACAACCATGGGGTTTGGATCCCCCATCATTTCTTGCAATATTTCTAAGAAGCCATTTTCTAAGCAGAGCGCCGGGTTTATATCGAATAGTTTGGCAACGCATATTGCAGCTGTCTTCCGGACGTAGGGTGATTCATCACGTAAGGTCTTCCTCAGCGGCTCCTCCATGTAATCCACAATCTTGTCCACCCTAATGCAGCCCATTGTTCTTATCGCTAGCGCACGTACGAGAGGATTCGGGTCTTCTGAGTCTTGAACAAAGGTATTGACTGCCAAGATGCAAAGGTCTGGATGTGATTTGGCATAATTCCTAATCCTACATAAGCGAGCCTCCAAAGCTTGGGGATTGTTCGGAGAAGGTCTCTACGCACATAAGATACAAATACACGAGCTTCTTTTGGTCGAGATCGGCTGTCGCTATGTTTTTCAAGACGTCAGGGAAAAGCGCCGAAACGTCTTTGCCCAAGGTCATGGACATAATCGTCTTCTGTATAGCTTCCTTCCTATGGTATGTTCAGCGGAGCTTCAAGGGGTAACAGTTTGGCAATGCACACCGCTCATACGCGTACTGCGATCTGTATTATTAGACGATCAGCCAAGTCTACATACAGCTACCGCAATTCCTTACACCAGGCCTGCCCTAAGCTCAAACGTCTCCCCCTTCCTTGGGGCTGCAAAGGCACCCTTAAGTCTGTTCACCGCCATGGCCTGCTAACACGCTGAAGGCTGCGACCAAAGCCGCGCCCTCTTCCAACTCTTCAAACCCCAGCGCCTTAAGAGAGTCGACAAATTCGCTGGGAGACTGGCTCACTGCAATCCTGACCGGCTTTTGGCTGAGGTGTGCACTTGATTTAGTGTTCTTCCGCAAAAGCAGACAGTAAAGTAGAGGGGTTTAGCCGGTTCTGGATGCCAGGATGGTGAGGAGGTAACGTAGGTACTGTTTGCAGGGTTGTCTTGAACGTTGAAAGTTTGGTGTCATGTCGAAACGGCCGCTAGTTTTCCGGAGCATGGAGGGTTTCTCTTGTCACTTCAAGTCATGAGAAATTCACGAATTTTGCAAGAGACTTGGCCCTTAGTCGGACTTTGACTGCATGGTAAGGCAATATGATCAAGATGCTAGATCTTAGTCGGGACTGACTCAAATCAAGGCCAATCTACCTAATCTTCGGCGTCTCTTTGTCGATGCAAGGACAGAGGCAGAGGAAAGTTCGTACTCGAGAAACGCTGTATGTCTCTTTGTATTTTCCTTGGTGCACTACAGCTACTGATTATTTTGTGATAGTTCTATAACTTGATTCTCTTCATGTCCTCCGTTGCCGCATTCAGTCTGATTGCACAGCGTATGAGCGGCGGCAAAAACGCTCTTAGACACTAATGCATCATATGTGGATGCAATACGCTCAACAGCCTAAGGACCTGCTAAGCCAGAGCTTTCGCCCAGTATCATAAACAAGTGAGAACCATAATGATCTCTGGTGGTATGTAACGCCGACTGCTTGGGTAACAATCCTACACTGACCGCCAATGCGCGAAGGTTTGGAAACAATCATCAATCAGTCTCTTCACCGTCGTCGTCATTCAAAAAATCAAGTTCTTTGAGACCCTTGGCCAGCCTCCTCTTTGGTCTGTCAGTCTCCTCTTCATCAGACTCCGCTTTGCCCCATTGTTTCGCTCCCGCCTGCACTGCTTCTAAGTCGGCTTTCAACTCCCGCTCTTCCCGAATTTGAGTGGCCTTTTCGATTGAGAACCTGCCAGTCATGCCAGCATCTGTCAACATCTCTTTTAGATGTCGAATCTTCGCTTTAGCAGTGTCGTATGGAGCAAGCTCTCTGTGCCACAGCTTGCGGATGCCACATTTCACCAACCATCCTTGTAGGCGCTTGATTTCTTCAACATCCGGATCTGTGGGCTGTTCGGTCGCTTTTGCACCTTTCGACCTCCCGGTCTTCTTCGTCTTGGGCTGTTCAGACCCAGCACTCCGACGTTGCCTTTTCGGCTTTGGCGCTTCATCCAGCACCGCTGACATCTCGCTCTCTGATTTAGCAACTACATCGTCGCTTGGGATAGACTCGCGCTTCGAGGCGCTAAAGGCTCTATCGACTTTCTCAAGCTCCTCATCCTCCACTTGCGAAAGAGACGAGCTTGACGTTCGCGCACGCTTCTCGGCTTCAGTTATCGGGCGCTTAGTCGTTGGTTTCCTAGACTCAGCACCAGATTCCATGTTGTCTGATTCATCCTTCTTCCGACGCTTCTTTAGTCCCGGTTCCCCTACGGATGCACGCTTCTTCCCCTTGACTGGGGCTTTCGATTTCTTAATCGCTTCTCGTTTCTCTGGAGATGCCTCAGGGATACCAGAGTGGGGAGGCGGTTGCGAGGATGGAGGTTCATGTGATTGAGAGTCCTGGAATCTCTGTGAGTGGTAGAAGTATTGGTGATAGCCAGTCAGTTACCTACAACTTCGGACTGGACTACATCCTTGCTTTTCTGATTCCAGTCGCTGTGTGCCTTGAAGAAGCCTTCCCGCAGATCCAGTTCCTCCTCCACAGCTTTGCGAACCCTCCTGATTGTCAGGTCTTCAAGATTCCCTACCTTATAGATTTGTCTTACTGTTTCGCGTAGCGCTTTTTCTAATTTCAAATTTGAGGGAGTGAAATTATAGCCTGAACTTTCTGAGTCATCGGACATGTTGCTGATACTCGTACTGAGCGAAATCGACTTGCGGCAGAAGAGAAGATATCTTGGTATCGTACAATTGTAAATTGAACTCCGTGATGCGCGTGTTGAGCAAGAGACGCGCCGAGGAGGCCAATTTAGGTGTTACCCCACAAAAGGGTCGAGTAGGTAAGCGGATACTAGTTTAGGTGAGAGCTAGCGATGTACTAATACTAAGTGGTATTTTACTATGTAGTCCATCATTCAGCTCTCAAATTCATATATCTTCGAGTCAGTCCTTGATGACACCCTTTTCTATCTCCCACTCTGCATAATCTCAGCGGTTCTCGTCAAGACTACGGTTTGCAGGAAAACTGGTAGACTTCTGCAATGTACCAGGGGGCTCCCTGTTTTCGATTTCGTTGAGCCTGTCTACAGTAAAGCCTCGGAGGCGGACGAATACAATATGTCGGGCCATGGCAGTCACAACGCTCTCCATTTTCCATTCCTTGAATTACCTTCAGAAGTCCAGATACAAATTCTGGAGTGTCTTAGAGTGCCTTCCCAAATTGCATGCATGCTAGTCAGCCATGATTTCTACGACATCATCAACCACATTCGGAAGAGAGACACTTCAAACAACCCTCTAAAAGATCGTTTATGGAGGAGACTAATACCGATGCTGTGGTGGAAAGGGGGAACTGGACTTCTTACAAAAGACCCTATGTCCACATGGACACATGGACAGTCCGGTTGGTAGGCTTTCAGCTACCAACGACCAGGGCACCACAAATGAACCAAAGACTCGCCTAATCCTACCTTGATAACTCTTTAAGCTAGCGCCAAGTCGTCAGATGTAAGTTTGGGGGTGCGAAGGTTTCTTGGTCAAGCTGACGAAAACTTCTAGGGAGTTAGAAGTCAAGAGATAAGTTTTGGAGGGTGAATTTGGTGGTCTTGGCCATCCGCAAAATGTTCTCCTCCATTTGAGTGCGTTGCGTTTTCTCTGCTGGCGATAAGGGAATATGTGAGAAGAGGAGAGACGACGGAGGAGAAGACAAGGAACGTCATAAGTGGCTTGGTGCTGATTTTCAAAAGGGAGCTTTTCAAACTAAAGCAATCGCTGAGATGGTGTCAAAGATTGCTATCACATAATATCTAATATGGAGGAATTAGCCTTAGCTCGTTTCATGGAGCAATGTGTCGCTCAGAAGAAAAATCTCACTTTGCCTTAAATCTCTGTGAGGATTCAAACCTGACTTGCACTCCCAGCATGCGCTTCCGCTATCTTGACGTTATTTTCGACAACTCGTCGTATAGCCTCCACTTCAAAGGCTGTTTCTTTCGAGCCAAACACCGTTTCCACTTCCTTCGAGAGAGCGACCCTTTGTCCCTGTACTGTATAAATCGGCTCAGCACGGCTAAAATCCTTTGTGTAGTTTTAATTCTTCACACGACTTTTACCCCATTCTTTTTGCACGCACCACATCTCCGAACTCATAAGCAAAACTTGCAGCACCTCCTTTTATATCCACAAGATATTGCTCCCTATCTTCCACATGATTCTCACTCCCAAGACCATCCCACGATCTCCGACCTGAAGACCATCCCTATCCTTAAGATCATCCCTGCCCTTCAAAATCTTCTTTTTGCACTCAGCACTATCCCTTATACTTGCGACAATCTCTACCTATTCCACGCATTTTCTTCTACATTCACCGCACGCATAACCCAGCAACATCTCACACCTTCTACCCACCCACTCACTCCCTCATCCTCATTATTCCTTCCTGTATCACATCCCGAAATCCATACCTCCTATTCGAGACCGCCCCCTACTAGCGCTTACTATGCAGATCGTGAAACCGGAAATGAGAGAGTCTTATCGAGGTCTCAATTAAGCAAAAAAAATAACGAGGTACTATGACAAATAACAAAATAAGGCAGCAGTAGCTTTTCTTGAGGACGAGAAAAAATTAGGCTTTCTTTGCTGTTTCACATTTCTCCTTAAGGCTTGCCCTATGCCTTACGAGTAAAACTTGATTGTTCATTAAGTTCCTGTTCCTTTCGAGCTACAATACGAAGGTTTTCTAAATGGCGTAAAGAGGTCGTCGAAGCTTCAACTTTTCGCCTGGTGCCAACTACTGTAATAGCTTATAGATTATCCCTTAGCCTTGAGCAAGCCTGATGCTTGGTAGAAGCCGAAATCCGTGTCTATAACCCAGGCCAACCTTTTCCCAATGTGGAAATTTCAACATCGGTGGAATAAAGTTTATGGGGATTGGTTGAATGATCGATTTGAGTAAAGTTGGCCATTTCACGAGCTTTCTGCGAGTCTGGTGATCCGTGATCCGCTTCTATGTTCAAGTGAAGAAGAGAACTGACGGGAGAGATGCGGGGACGATATGGGGTTTTAGGGATCGAAATTCATGGCTGGAGAAAGGCCTGAGTACAAACCTATATTCAGTACTCGCGTAGTAAACTCGGGCCTTGACATGCCACCTTGAGATACTTTACCTTCCAGCAGCACGTCATGTGTTCCCTATGACTTCCTTACATCTTGTATGCCTACCTTAGTAAGAGCTGTTTACACCGGTTTCAATCTCATTCACTCACTCGCATTTACGACTACAAGACTATCTACTTCATTGCTTAGATTCCTGCAAGTCTCGTCATGAATACTGCAATGCCAGTATGTGAAAGGATCGGCCTTGACTCTTTTCAGTCACAATTCTTACCTCTTTCAGACTCCTTTGTTCATGTATGCGTCGCTCGTATCTTTACCTTTCTTTTTATGTGGTTCGAGGCAGCAATTCCATTTTTCTAGAGGTGTGCTTGATGAATTCTTGATGTGCATCTCACTGGAGGGATTTATTAGATTGGGTTGCAGAAGAATTGAATTGCTATGATGGTGCGAATATGAAAGCTGGGAATATGGGAAATATCGAATGATTCTACAGCCTCAAGCATATGTATGCCGTTTAGCTGACAGAAATTAAATCTCGTTCAGCTCCCACTCTTCTAACAGCTGATACAGTAACTCCAAAGCCGTCCTCCCCTTGTTGTCTCTAGCCTCAGTATCGGCTCCATACTTCAGTAGTAGCCTGACAGCTGCCTCGCAATGGTTTTCCTCCTCATCGTCCACCGTCTCCTTCAGAAATTCATGAACATTTCCATCGTCTACCGTAACGCTAGCGCTCGCTTTCTGGAGCAGCTGTTTACAGGCCTCGGCGCTGTCAGACATCATATTGTAGGAAGAAGATGCAGAATGAAAAGTTGTCATCCCCATGTTATCCTTGGCGGAAATACTGGCGCCCTTTTCTAACAGTAACTGCACCGTCACCTTATTTCCATTTGCCGATGCTACATGAAGTGCTGTCATCCCCTCGTTATCCGTGACGGAAACACTGGCGCCGTATTTTAACAGCATCGACACTCTTTCTACGGAACTTTTTCTGGCGGCTAATGATAATGCTGTGACACCACAATTGTCCTGTCGATTTACATCGGCGCCGTTCCTTAACAGCAGCTCCACTACGTTCTCGTGACCTTCTATGGCCGCCCATAGAAGTGCCGTCCGACCTGTCGAGTCCCGGAGATCGGTATTGACCGTACCCTGTTCTCCAAGTAACATCTGCATCGGAGCTTCAAGTCCGAGAAAAGATACCATCATCAAGGGGGTAACGTCCGGACCAAAAGGATGAAAGAGGTCCCAGTACACAGGGTACTCGTAAATATACGCCAAAAACCATGCTGGGAACCGCAAGTATTGAGGATTACAAAGTGTTAGTGCTGATTTCGAGAGTATGATGTCATCTTCAGTATTGGCGCACCGGAAATGGGGGGCCCAATTCATGGATGAGTATTCTAGAAAGGCATGTCTACCTGCATATTCCGTGAACCCTGAATTACACCACTTCTGGATTGCCTCCAAATATTTCTGCGGGTCAGAACCAATTTCCCCTTCAAGATCGTCGGCATTGGTCCCCGGTAGTTCCGATGCGCTCGTTTCCAGCCATTTGTAGTACCGCTTATATTTATCCAACAGAACCCGCATTTGAAATTCGCCGTAGATAGGCTCACTCTCAAACACATCGAATAAGAGGTACGAAACACAGACATTCGTAAGAACAAGGTTTGATTCTCCTGGTTCTAGAGAATGCTCCCAGTCTCCCTGGTCGTTACCGCCTTGTCCCGCAGGTCTGGCCATATCTTTATCGCGAATCAAAAACTCTTTGGCCGTTTGGTGGATTAAGTAGATCTTCGAATCGACTACACTCACAAAAAGGCCACAGAGGTTTCTGACAGTGACGTGGAATCGATCTTCTTGTTCCAGGTCGAGATCGTCATATGATCTACTGTCTTTCTCAACTGCTAATGCCACATTCGTTTCTCGCAGCGTTAGCGGTCGGCGAGCTGCAACAACGATATGAAGAAGTTTTCTCGCTTTCGGCAAATCTGTGCTCTTGTCCAGGATCGCCGTATAAGCCTTGGAGACAGTGTCAGGCAATGTGTCAATCATCTTCAGTAATCTTTTTTCGGTGACTTGTAATTGTTTAGGGATTAGGTCAAAGATGAGTTCCAGCCATAGATAAGTGCGATGGGGCACACTCAACAGTTTTTTCTCAAGAGACTTTCGAACAGAGACCGCAAGGTCCAAATCAACGCCAAAATCTTGTACCTTTGCTTTAATGACTTCCTCGATTTCGTGACTTATAAGCTCTGATTCTGCCTCTCCGGCAAGGCGTACAGTGGGAAAGGTATTAGTTAGCTGCTTGAACCGTCGTTCTATGCTGACGTATGGCCGGCTGGTGACCAAAAATTTCAACGCCGTCTGGTCGCTTGGCGATTTGTCAAATAGACGAATCAGGCTTTCGATGAGCTCAAGTCTCCCAGACACTTCACACTCATCCAGAGCATCCACAATACAGACGACTTCACCAGCTTCAGGATCTGTGGTAGCTCTTTCAAGTATGCTCCACAAAGAGCTGAACAGGTCACGTTGTATTTGTCCGTTTTTCCAAATTTCGGTCACAGCATACTTGAGAAGCATTGGTTTCTGTGAGAAAAGCTGATGTAGTAGCGCACAGATAGCCTTTGTTGCACTCTTCTGATCTGGGTTGTCGTCCTTGAAGAAGAAATAACAGGTAGTTCGGCTATCGGTACAGCGTAGCTCATTATCTATCAGAGATTTAGACAAGACTGACTTTCCACAGCCTGGGTCTGCGGATACCCATAGAAGTCTTGACTTTTCGTTCCCAAGCCAGTCTTTAAAGTTGGGATGCTTCAAGAACCATACACAAGTCCCATTCACTCGATCCGGATTCCTGCTTTTATATCTCTCATAGTCTGAATTTCGAAACGATTGAAGACAGTCGCGCTCTTCGTCTTTTTGTCGCCAATTCTGCCGTTCCGATAAAAGCTTCTTGTGAATCTCATCTTCTTTATGAAGTTTTTTCAGTAGTTCGTCAATCTTCAAGTCCTGTTCTGCAAGAAGATCCATTAATTGCCTTTTGCCTTGTCGCTGGGACTTGGTATCGATTATTGCGGTAAGATCCTTGCAGGCGGTATCTTCTGTCTTGACAGCCGTAAGTATGCCATCCCAGCCATCAGCTTCGATAACATTTCTTGCCATCTGAATGGCTGTGTTTCGGTTGAATTGGCAGGCCGCTCTGGCCTCATACTCAAGCACACGCCTGTACAGTTTTACAACTGCAGCTTGAAGGTCTTGTGTATCGATGACGTCTTCAGAACGAAGATAGATATTCTCGATCTCAGAATAGCGTCGAACCAATTGTGATACATCCTCGAGCCCATCGATTGCAGCCGAACGCTGTTTCGTGTCGTTTACTATCAGCTGTAGCCATGATAGTCAGTTGGTCTAATCTCAAGCATCGAAAGGTAGGGTGACTTGCAGGTAGCAACATGCACACACCAGCCCAAGGAAGGCCGGCGTGGATTGGATCCATGCTCGCTAAGGAAGAGCCAAAATCTTTGACAACTAATACTGTTTTGACGATCCGGTCGACCTTCTCCCTGATCAAGACCGTCTTACCGCTTAGGGTGTTCAACCTCCACTGCTTTTCTTCCATCATTGCAAGTTTCTTGGCAACTATCAATGACATTTGCTTCTCTCTTTCCACACTGTTGATAAGGCCAAGATGCGACGACAGTTCAATATCAGCCTCAGACGACAATATTTTTTCAAAAGCATCCACAAGTCCTTTGTGATCCTTCCGTAAGATATCGTACGCCTTATCCCAGAGGCTTCCGATAGGATGAGTACCTCCACCATGGCACTGTTCAGATTGACTGTCAGCGTATGCCTGATCTCCGGAATAACTCGAATGAAAAATTCGCAGAAAAAATAGACTCTTTGATAAGCGTGTTAAACAGGCTGATTTGTATTCAAGAAAAATGAGAGAAGTACTGATTTGGGAGATTACAAACATTTGAGGTGTCTTGAATTTCAGTGTCAGATGCCTTTGCGATGTTCGAATTTGACGAGGCTGCTGGTGAAGGATTTCTCGAACGATCTGGGATCTTCAACTTCCCTTTGGCCTTCTCCTTCATGTGCGACCACGATGAGCGATGCATTGCAGCTTGATGTCATGGATGGCTCGAGGAGGATGTGTAAAAGCGATCAGTCCCAGCCTTGTCGAGGTGGGGTTATTGCAATGAGATGAGATGCATGTGGACAGCGAATGAGAGAACAAGCCTCATGCATCCTGCGCTCATCTAAACAGCCAACGAATAGTTGATGTTCGCGTGTAGTGCAATTGCGGTACGGTGGCCATTTCCAATACTTTGTTGCATCACCTCGTAGGCTAATAAATTCTCCAAGATAAATGGTCGACAGCGCGCAAGCTTGACATTCTCAGCTCTGGTCTCAAAAGCTTCAACTTTGTTTCGAGGTCCATCGATTGCCTACCCGCAAGGTCAGTGTAGTCATGTCTTCAGCGGCTTTAAGCTCTCAGGGGACGATATCTACCCCGGAGCAGGTTTGTGCTGCGGCTAAGGCAGTCGGCTATGCCCTCGGGGATCAAGACTATGCCCTTGTCGGTGGGGCCGCAAATGGCAAAGTACAAGGAGAGGGTCGCTGCCAAGTCTGTCTACAGAGGTTCTTTCAGACGCTATCATCATTGATACAGTAGTACACACAAGCGTTTGCTTCTTGTCGCTACTTCATCAAGTCTTCCGCTTCTGACGAGCGGTTTCGGTACCTTAAGTCTCTACACGCAGCCATGGAATACTCGAACACGCTCATTGCGGCGGCAGCTGCGGGTTTTTTCTCCCACATTGGTTTTTTCATTAAAGGCGAGCACCACAATGAAGCCGCAAAGATAATGAACGTCTACTTGCTACTCACTGCAACTCTGGTCCTCATTGAATCTCTATTACCTGGTGTACCACTTGGTTTCACGACAGTAGCAATGATTGTTGCAGCCTATGCTGGCGCTCTCTTCAGTAGCATGACCGTGTACCGAATCTTCTTCCACCGGTTACGCAAGTTTCCTGGCCCTCCCGTGGCGGTTATTTCGAAGCTGTGGCATGTGTCCAAAATCTTAGATTCAAAGCAGTATTTGATGCTTGACAAGCTAAGGGAAAGCTACGGGGACTTTGTTCGTACAGGTTAGCAAGGTCGACTCCTTGAAATTTTAGGATATCTTAATATTGTAATTCTAGGTCCCACCGAATTGACCTTGTTCCATCCTGATGCCGTGAACGCGGTGCATGGCCCGAATAGTCCTTGTACAAAAGCTGCATGGTATGATCATCTGCTACCATTGCTATCTCTAGGGTCTACACGAGCTAAAGGAGTTCATGATGAACGAAGAAGAGCCTTGAATCCCATGTTCACTGTGAAGGGTAAGACATTTAGATAGTCGATAATGTCTGAATCGTTTTGATTGACAAATCTTTCTACAGCCATGACGGACTACGAGGCCCAAGTCTGGGTCTTTGCTCGGCAGCTCGAATCTGCAATCTCAGATAACGCCTCCTCAACTCGGACGATAGCAGCGCACCGATGGTTCTCGTTCTTCGCATTTGACCTGATTGGGGATTTCTTGTTTGGAAAACCTTTGGGAATGTTGAAGAGCGGCAAGTCGCACTATGCGGTGGACCTGTTGAAGCAGGGTGTTGAGATCATTGGATTACTTGCTCCGGTCCCTTGGCTATTCCGCATAGCTGCAAGTCTTCCTGGAGCTGCCAAAGACTGGCTTGTATTCACTAAATTCGCTCTTGAGCAGCTGCAAGGGCCGCCCAAGGTAATCAATTCAATGTGTAGAAAATAGCGATGATTGACCACATTTTTAGGCCCATCAAACTGGGAAACCCGGGGACGACGTAAGTTATCGCTAATACGCCAGTATTCCAGTACATCTGCTGACATGGATATAGAGTACAAACCGGCTGAAAGACACACTGGGGAGAGTACAATGGAATGAGAAATGGGCGCACGGGGATTGTGTTACACTAATCTTGGCTGGAAGGTAAATATTTCTTCCTCCCAGTGTTAACCCCCAGAATTCTCTCAGTACTAATCATGTGTGATATCCAAAGCGGTGAGATAGCATCGACACTGACTTTCATCTTCTACCATCTCGCCCAGCATCCTGCCCAAGCAAGAAAGCTCCAGGCAGAGCTGGATACCCTTGACTCTAATCTCAATGCTGGATCCTTACGATCATTAGATCATCTGAATGCCATTATCAGCGAAACCCTTCGACTTCACCCGCCGATTCTCTCCGGCAGTTACAGAAACACTCCTCCGGAGGGGATCGAAATCGCTGGTCAACATATTCCAGGGGACATTACTGTCAACGTCCCAGCGTATAGTTTGCATAGATGTAATAATTTTCTCCAGCTTTCCCTCTTGAGCGCGCTATTGTTCGCTAACATATAAAATAGTAGAATCTTGCTTCCTTCGTCCCCGCGAATTCATCCCTGAGCGCTGGTCAACGCAACCAGAGTTAGTCCTCAACAAAAATGCCTACTTTCCATTCATTTCAGGTAAGTCTCACAATAGCCTCCTTTTCCTCCAAAACTTTCTCTCATCTCGCATTCCCGACCAGGAACATATGTCTGTTTAGGAAAGCAGCTTGCACTGATGGAACTCCGCATTGTAACATCGCTACTCGTGTCCAAATATGACGTTCGCTTTGTGGATGGTGATGAGGGATCTGGGTTGGAGAGGGACACGAAGGACGCATTTGCTGCTGTGCCGGGGGAGTTTGATTTGATATTTCAGAGAAGGTCATGAGTTGAGGGGCAAGTGGGGTAGTACTGGGGATGAAGAGGTGGTGGGAGAGGGGTGGGGGGATTTTCAGTGTTTGATTTTGGAGGGCTTAGCAGTAAACCTTCCTCTTTTACAATCTAGACTGAGTGGATTATTTGCAGGAGATTGCGTTCACTATTACAAACGTCTTGCTCCAGCTTAACCGTGCAGATTCCGCAACAGAAAAACATTGCAATACACGTCGGTATCGCTCAGGGTGTTTCATACCAAACAGAGTACTGTACATCGCTCATCTTCTTCACTTACTCAGACCATACCATTACCGTGTACCCTTCGACCATCCGTCCCCAGCTGCATACTGCGCGGATATGTATCCGAATCCCTATGACCATATTGGACGTCAAAAGTCCTTTCGACCCCAATAGCGCCACCTTTCCGCCTCTCGTCGTTCGACCACGAGCCCTGACTCGCCAAACGATGCGTCGAAGAATTGGTCGGTGACATCTCCAGCTTCTCACCAACGCCTTTCCCCGGCTTTGCGGTTCTTCTCTTCGTACTGCCGTGGAGATAGCCAGAAGATGGTAAACTAGGGTGACGGCCCAGTAAGCGGTTCTTGGTCTGATTTGATATCGACATCAGACTCTTGCCTAAGCTACTAGCCAGGACACGCTCGTAGATTGGTTTCAGCGTCGGCACCGTACCGCAGAAGATGAGCAAGAAGATCTGCGCACCGGTCCATGCCGCGAGGGAATAGGTTTCCCAAGTCAGGTCGGAGCGATGGCTGAGTGTCTTGGTGGTGGGAGTTTTGATGGCGGCGGTAATGCCGGCGAAAATGCCAAGGCCGAGGAGGATGCAGATGGCAAATTTCTTGCGTTTGGGCATTTGCAAAGGGTAGACGATTGTGATGGGGAGGAGAGCGAGGACGAAATCGTGGTAGGCTCCGTATGCTGGTCAAAACATTAGTATATAATATTCCCAGAAGTCCTGTGGATTGCGAGCATACAGGAACAGAATAAGTTGTAATTGGCCATGCTGTTCGCATCCCAACATCTTGCGCCGGGAATCTTCTTATTCCATATGGCGGCGACGGGCTTGCATTGAGCGAAACAGAAGATGGATTCTAGGGCGCAAATTGTGAGGACGAAGACATTGTTGATGATTAGGAACCATCGTCGCCATTTGCTGTTTGGTCCAAGGATACGAAGGAGGAGGAATGCAATGGATACTCTGCCTGTCGCCAGGGCCATGATTGCAAAAGGCTGCGCGATCCAATTCAGTTTTCCGATTTCCAGGAGCTGCGCAGGCGTCAGGTAGTAGACATGTCGCACACCTCCACGGATAATTTCGTCTGTCAAGACAATCGTGGCGGCCAGAAATAGCAGCTAAAAGGAAATATTTAGCTATGGTCCATAATTATATCAATTATCAACTTATGAAGGATACTTACAAGAGTGATGAGCATGAAAAAGTCATCCCATCCCAAGTTTTTGGCGGAAATTCTTGACCAGAATCTCATACATATTAGAACGATGCCGAGAGCAATTTCGGTCCAGAACTGCGCAAGCAAAGACGGTCCTCTGTTCACATCGCCCCCTGGAGGGGCAGGTAAGTGCTGTATAGCACCGACAGTAGGCACAGTGTGAGACATTATAGGAATTCTCGTAGCAGCAGTGCTCTCTCCTGCTTCTTCTCGACTAAACACACTTCTCAAGTCGAACACACGAGAGAAAAGAAATCTGCAGACCAGGCACAAGTCTTGATCAGGAGCGAGTATGAAGCAATGGCAGCGTTCAGGGAGCAACACAACACCGTACATACTGCTCCACGATGATCCTTCAATGAGTGCGGCGCTGCAGCACGGCCTGCCATCCAGAACCATCAGCGGCGTTTCCGATCTACACTAGTTCTATCTCATGGACTCGGAGGTTCCAAACTTTGCCATAACTAATCACGCTGCATGAAGCGAGCATCCACGTGGCACAGTAGCACGTATTTCGAAATATGGGGTGCGGTACGGAAGTAGCCCCACTCAGTCCTGACACGCTGATCGACGGCCGACCGGCGGTGTACGAGTCACAAGGCTGGAAGTGCGCACGGTGCGCAAGAAAGTCTTAGACTCGGGCGCCTAAAACTTAGCTCTCACGCTTGTTGCAGGAACGTCACTGGCGTTTTCAGCTCGGCGATTCAAATCAACTAAAGGTAACGGCCCTGCCGTTGGTAGTCCATTCTTGTTTTCTTCCCTGTGCGGCTGTGCCGCAAGCTTGACTGCTTTCAGGTTAGAGGATACGATGGTGCTCCCGTCTTTTAGGCAGATGTCGATCACGAGAGACTTCCCTTACGCTAGTACCCGATCCCAGTAACCGATAGACTCTCAGTCCAAGAACGTCTCCTCCCCGAGGCCATGCGGGAGCTCAGGGCGAGTTTGGCGCCCTCGGCAAGTTTCTTCTTGGTACAAGCTTATCCAAATCTGCTTCAGGCAGCACCCACTCGTGGATATCACGCCCTCTGTGTTCCTGAATCCTGAATCCTGAAGGTGCTCTGCTCCACCAATGGTCGCATTGTAATTGGGTTTCCAGTCTAAGCTCTTTGCAATGGGGGTCGATCCTCTCAACATAGCCATCGTCGGCTGTGGCATTGGCGGTCTCTCGGCTGCAATTGGCATGGCAAAAGTAGGCCATAAGGTGATGATCTTCGAGCGCACATCGAAGATAACCCAGGTACTGCGCAAGTCTCCACGATGTTTCCGAATGCATCCTTTACTAAAATCCTGTAGATAGGAGCTGGCATTCAACTCGCCCCAAACACCACACGGATATTGCAAGAATGGGGCCTCCTCCCTCAAGTCCTTTCTCACTCGGTAGAACCAAAGTATCTAAAACTCAAAACCTACCGCGATGGCTCAATCCTCTCGCAAACGCAAATCGATCCGCAGATGAAAACGGCCTATGGGGTACCTTACCTTGTAATCCATCGTGCAGATCTGCATCAGGCCATGCTCACCGAGGCGGAAACATTGGACATCCCCATCCGTCTAGGCTCAGACATTGAAATAATTGACCCCCTAGGCCCCTCTGTAGTGTTGTCAGGCGGCAAGAAGTTCAAGTGCGATGTCGTATTTGGCGCTGATGGGATACATTCCGTGTGCCGGAAAGCCATGACAGGACATCCCCAGTCGCCTTTCTTCCCCGGCGATGTAGCATTTCGTGTTGTACTTCCAAGATCAGAGCTACTTACATCGCTAGAACTAGCCGACATATTGCAAGCCCCGGCAGTGCATTGCTGGATGGGACCCAGCGCGCATGTAGTTTTGTATCCTCTGCAACAGACTGAGCTCTATAATGTTGTTTTTCTGTTGTCAGACGAGAATATTCCAGATTTGCAAGTAGACGACAAACCAAAGTCTCTAAACGAAAGCGGTCTTCAATGGTTGAAAGACAGATTTGCGGGGTGGTGTAGAGAGATCCATGCCCTCTTGAGCATTACAAAAGGAGCAGGTCAATGGAAATTGGAGCATTGCCAGGAAGCCGTGCAATGGGTCCATTCCTCTGGAAACATGGCATTGCTTGGGGATGCCTGTCATGCGACACTCCCCTATCTGTAAGATCTAATCAGCAGAAACAACACAATTCAGAGCAGAACTGACCACGGATCTACGTAGGGCACAAGGTGCTGCTCTCGCCCTTGAGGATGGCGCATTTCTGGGGACTTTGTTCAAGCACATCAAAACGAAAGACGACATCAAAACTGCGCTACAACTCTATGAAGAGACTCGCAAACCTCGTGCGACGGAGATAGTGAAGAGAAGCGAAATGAATCGGGGTTTCTTCAATATGCCAGACGGTGAGGGTCAAAAAACGAGAGACGAGAGAATGAAGATGGGTGATTCAGCGTTTATAATATTTCAGGAATGGCTGTATGGTTATAACGCTTTTGAGGAAGCAGAGAAGGCTTGGCAGAATCTAATGAGCGAGAATACCCGAACATAAAGCATCGTCTTATGCTTCGAAAAACCTCGCTACATACTCCCCGAGGAACCCAGAACTGATCGCCAAGCCCGTGAACCAACATCCGCTTTGAAACCACCACAAACAGCTCGCTGGTTCACCCAAATCCACGCTCCAGATCATGTTGGTTAGCGTAAGGACCGTCACGCAGACGCCAGCAATCATTCCCCATCCAGCTCCCATAGCCACAGCACAAGATCCCAACAATGTGGCCTGGATTGCACTGAGCGCAAACAACAGACGTTTATCCCCCTGATGCACGACCGCGATACTCTTGACTCCTGCTTTCTTGTCATCTTCGACATCTTGATGTGCGTAGATCATGTCGTATAAGACCGCCCAGACGTAGTTGCTGCACAGGAGACAGATCATGGCAATAAAAGGCCCGTTGGTAAAATCGAGGAATTGATCACTGAGGGTCATGCAGCTCCAAATGCTCCCCCAGCTCATGACAAATCCAAGTACCGCCTGAGGATACATTGTGACACGCTTTGCTAGCGGGTAGAGAATGACCAAAGCTAGCCATGGAATTCCAGCGTAGAGAGTTCTGGCTGGCAAGAAGCTCGCAAGCCTCAATGCTACAATTGTCTGCACTGCAGTGTAGATATGCGCCTGCCGTACGCTCACCGCTCCTCTCGCAATTGGCCTATTTCGCGTACGTGCCACTTGTTTATCCAAGTCGACATCAAGGTTATCGTTCCAAGTGCAAGCTGCTCCTCGCCAGATTGCACATAATGCAAAGAATAGCAAATTTGACATGAGGACTTCAAGGGGAGGAATAGTGGTGGGATTGACTGCAGATGCGAGCAGAGAGCCGTGTAGGAAAGGGAAGTAGAAATAATAGATCCCAGTAGGTTTGTGGAGGCGAGATAGTTCTGCGTAGGGAACCCATCTCGCGAGGAGGAAAGAGCGAGAGGACGGCGGCAGCACCGGTAATGTCGACTTTTCTAAGAGATGGAAGTCGTTTTGTTATCGAACTTCGCTCTTCTTCTTGTCCATTATGATAGAAAATTGAATAAAGATAGATGCTGAAGTCAGGGGATGGTGACTGGGCTAGAGATTTAAGAAACAAGCTCTCTAGGGCTCTGGAGACTGAGAGAATGAGAAGGGCAATATAACGTCCAAGCGTAAAAAGGGGGCTGCTGAAGATATTGACGTAAATTGGAAACCTATGCATGTCTAGAATTATAGTTAGGTCTGATGGCCAAGGGATCTTGGCAAGACGAGACTTGCGAAGCAAGTATGGCGATGTGCAAAGATCCCCCATGTTGTCGTCTCCGCCAGCTTGAAAGCCATTGACGACGTGCAATGCTGAGGCTCAGAGTTGCTTGGGGGTACGCCATAGGTACGGCAGCTGGGAAGGCCAGTTGTACCTCCCTCCTATCGCTATAATGTCACGCAGTAGCTGAATTGGTGGACCAAACGATCGTGAGCACGTCCTCATGCCGATCATCTGTCAAATGTGCCGCACAAATATGATCGGCGGTCAGAGGAAATAATTTCCACATCCATGTTTCTCTCCGCGTCGAAACTGGGCTGTCAGAGGCATGGGCGGCGGCGTAGCAGAGCATGATAGCTACAAAGAGTGCATCAACTGAAACAACGATAGACCTGATTTGTGGCGCACTCCTTGGTGGGTCTTGACCACCTAGAGTAAACGATGGTGGGTTGGTTATCAGGAGTAGAAAGCGAGAATGTTGTTGATTGGATAGCTGTGCCTACATAGTACTCGTACCTTGAGTTCAAGGCCGCCACGCTAATCGCAAAGAGTGGGCGGAATCTCTCACACGTCATCGGAACAATAATGCGCCAAGGCGTGTCACGATCTCTGCACCTTCTGCAGCTGCAAACCTATAACCAACGAGCCAAGTGACGTACTACCTACCTAGGTATCAAACCTAGGATCGGACCCAAGCATTGATCCGGTCCTGACAGTTAGCATATGCAGAAGAAAGTTGAGCTGGCTCAACTTTTCCAACCCCGCCAGCTGTAATCCCGTTCAATCAAGAAATACACATGCACATAACTCCTTCTGACCCTTATATACCAACACAGTCAGCCTGATGAGCTTTACTGCAACAACCTACTGCCCAAAATTCTTCCCAACTGCCTCAAAGACGTATCATCAATTTCTTCGAGTCAAGATGGCAACCTCATCTGCCTCTCCAGACGTGGAATCACTTCTTGATCAGCTGAAAATCCTAGAGAAGCATCCCTTAGAAGATGAGAATTTGAGAGAGCGACTCTATGAAGCGACCCGGAAGCTGAATTGGGCGTTGGAAACCCCTTCCATGACCATTCAGCGCATGATGTATACAGTGAGGATTTCCCCGGCGCGAGAATGTCTCGTAGACTAATTGTCATCTCGCTTTACTAGCCTCTACAACTCATCATGGCCAGGACCGCCAACGACATGGAATTGCTTGATATGCTTTCCAACAGTAGTTCACCAAGCATGAGCACCGACCATCTTGCTAAAGCGAAAAATGCCGATCCGATTCTATTAAGTAGGAGCTTTCCCTCCGTTATGCTACAGGTTTCCTTGATACTAACTCACCTGAGATTCAAGAACGTTTGCTAGCATATCTTGCGTCAGTGGGCATGATTGAGGAGGTAGCTGAGGATGAATGGGCTGCCACCAACATCACCAAAGCGCTCGCTATTCCAGGCTATAAAGCTGGTCTTCGTCACAAGCACGTTACTTAATGAATCAGTTTTTGATCTTGATTAACCCATGTAGTCTTGACGAAACACTGTCATCCTGGCAAGCCCTTCCCTCCTTCCTCAAAGACACGTCCTACCAAAATCCCTCGGACAGCCTGCATACCTGCTTCCAACGCGGCCATAACACTGACCTTCACGCATTCAAGTGGGCTGCAGCTCACCCGGCATCATTCAAGAATTTCAATCTATGGATGACAGCATCTCGGATGGGAAAACGGAGTTGGCTGGACGAATTCAACTTCGAACAAGAGGTGGCATCGAATTCAACACCTGAAGAAGTCATATTTGTGGACGTGGGTGGCGGTATAGGCACCCAATGTCTCAACCTCCGTACACATTTTCCACACTTAAAGGGCCGTGTGATATTGCAAGATCTTGCAACACCCATTAAACAGGCGCTGCCGGTGGATGGGATGGAAGCAATGGTGCATGATTTTTGGACCGAGCAACCTGTCAAAGGTCTGTTCCACTCAAAGCAAAATCGAAAACACTGCCTGACCTCAATTCCTAGGCGCGCGCTCCTACTTCCTCCGGAAAGTGATGCACGACCACCCCGACGAAAAGTGTATCGTCATCCTACAGAACATAATGAAATCTATGGGCCCATCCTCGGTTATTCTCATCGACGATATGATTCTGCCTACTCGAGGCGTGCATTGGCGCGCGACACAGATTGACCTGACCATGATGGCCAGTCTTGCTGCGATGGAGAGAACGGAGAATCAGTGGGTCGCTATGCTGGATAAGGCCGGCTTGAAGATTATCAAGTTGGTGGTCTATAATAAGGATTTGCATGATACGATTATTGTTGTCCTGCCGAAATGAGGGTCTCGGGAGGCAATGTGGGCTTGAAATTTTGGGTGTCAGAAAAGAGTCAATAGAGAGTGATATCAAAATCAACAAACCAATTTCTTTTTTCGTTAAGACCAGTGCATAAAGTTAGAATCTCTATGTCTTGAATTAAATCTATATATAAAGCTGTATCGTTCGTCGTAAATCGAGCGTTTACTCCTGAATAATATGCATTTATATAAGGCTAACTCACTAGTTACGGTTAATTAGATGGTCATTTAAGAGATGATCTATTGACTGAAGAAGCAATCGAAGGAATGACTGTTCAGATCGTCGAGCATCTGGTTTACTAGATATTCGATTGGCTCGTTGATAGAATGATGAAATTGCAACAAAACGGGGATGTCTTGAGCATCGGGTCGCACTCTGATTTGTCTGCCTTCGGCGTTCGATAGAAAGCCATTCAAAAAGTTGATTCAGAGAGCCAGCTTGACAACAATCACTCTTCGATTGACAACATGAGCGCTTTGACTTATCAGTGGGAGTGAGAATAGCATGAATCTTATGAATCAAGCAGATGGTCTGGTTGTGGATAAACTTCTTGAAATGCTCACTTTATGAATCATTGCCCGATTTACGAAGATGATAATATGATGATATGGATGATATTGAAGCTCGAGTTCTAGCAGAAAACTCTAGAAAGGCAGATTGCCATTTAAAGAGTGCCATCTGTTCCTGTTACGAGCGTGCTCAGCCTTCTACTGGGACGCGTGTCCTTTGAGCGGGCCTAGACCCTATCGAGCCTAGCGCTCACCTTCCCTCTGTACATATAGCCTTCGCACCTCATAGACCTCGCTCTTTAGCTTTGAATCCTCGTTTACCTGTACCTCTATGACTTGCTCTAGGCATGGTCCTAACAGTTCCATACTTCTAAATGAATGGGCCGAAAAGGTTTGTTGACAAAGTTTTTCTACAGAAATCTGTGAGATTACTTATACTTGTTCTTTTCTTTCCGTCTTCGGACTGGTCACAAGTTACCAGTAGGCATGATGATTCGTGTAAGTGAAGCTCTCTATTTCAACCGAATGTTCACAGCAGATGAGAGAATCATCGAGACATCTAGTTTCAACATGGCTCTGCTGGTGAGTATGATCAACATATTCAATAGGTAAACCACTTCGATTCAATCTCGTGTTGCGCTACAGATTACAACAGAAGATGTGCTGAGCGTGAAGTCGATTACTGTTTCTGTCATCTCTCTTCAAGTGATAAAATTCGTACACTAAAACCAGACTGATCGTCGGGTCAGGGGATTATTCAACCCGACCCGACCCGCCAAGAACCCGAACTTGGCGTTAAGAGCGCTAAGAATAGAAACATATAACAATATTTTCGCTTGTTCTTTTGCAATAAATTTCATTACCTTTTCGCATTACCTTGGAGGGTGTTCGGTAGGAAGCCATGGAGGGAACCATGGAGGGACTTCTCTCTATCAGCATCCACCGCGTAAGGAAGATCGTTCAGCATGCGGAGCCAAGTATACACACTCCCTTCAGAATATCAACCCACACGCTATCCAAGTCAAACCTCGCCGCATTTGCGGTCAGGATATCCATCAGATGAGCCGCAGAGCTTGCGAGAACATACATCAGCTCACTTCAGCCTGTCCCAAAGATCTCCTTCCTCTCAAAGCCCAACGAGCGACTCGAGCAGTACAGACTACAGTAGACCGAGAGGTCTGAGGTGTGCGACGTGCAAGGCAGCGGGACTAATCTTGCCTACTGTTATGGTCTATTTCATTCTGGGTCAAGATAAGAGGTGCGTGAGATGGTGGTGAGGTGCAGCGGCTTGAAAGGGGTATGATAACGACTAGCTAAAGGAGCGTTGTACTGGCCACTTTCGCTTTCTTCGATCCCTTTTCCTTTCCCCAGACTCGAGAAAGAGCCCGCTGGGCACGTCAGCTCACTTCCCCGATCTGGCGTCTCCCATGCCGCTCGCGTGCCATTCAGCCTCACGCACTCAGTTTTGAAAATGACCGAGCGTGGAGACGGCTAAAAAGAGACTGGACGGATAGGAGGAAGCCCTGAGCCCAGAAAAGAAACTAAAACTAGGCAAACCATTAACTCTCGAGTGCGCAAGGTCTGTACAAACTAGGTCGGCCAAGGGTAAATGATCTACAGTATTACATCTCAGCTGCCTGCTGCGCGGCTAGTGATTAGTTTCCCGTACTCCGTAAAAATGCATACAAGGCTACAGTGTGTTACATATGCGCTTGGACATCCAGCAACAGCGACAGCAACAGGCAGACGCGATGAAGCCAACACCCTGGCCAGTTAGCCGTATCCCTTTGGCTGCTGTCGGGAGGCCACTTTTAGCGTATTCGCTTAGTCCACCAATAGGAACCATAGAATATCACCCTGCACTGATTTTATTGATGCTATTCAGATGCTATTGTGATATGCAGCCCGACAAGGACCGTTTCTACATAGGGGGATATCACAGATGTCACAGCCAAAGATGGAACGCTTTCTTCGCTTGCTATCACCTAAATTTGATGTAATTACATCGAGAACTTATCATTTCCTAGGCCTGACTGTTAAGCCTATCTCCTTGCACTCACGACAGTCCTCAGAGCTCTTTCTTTTGCAGATTTGATGATCATCTAAACGTATCATTGAACGTTCAATTGCAGGCTTAATTGACGTTCTTTTTCGCTTCAGAAACTGCCTTTGAGAGGCCTGACTAAGATCTGTAGCTAGCCGTTCTGAACTCGCTATGAACAGTGTATTTAGTCTTCTTTGAAACATCTGAATGCAAAGAGAGTTTGTAAGCATTGTTAATGCTGATTTCAATGAGAAACTCGTACAAGGCTTTGTGTTCTCCTGATCTACATCGACGATTGTATGCGTAGGTATATTGACTCAACTGACGTTTGAAGGCATCTGAATAGGCTCAAATCGATCGCCTATTTCAGTGATAGGACGCAGATTAGGACGGTCAGTTCCTAAATCAGTTGAATCAGGTACTACGTCGCAGGAAGGCATTATCGAGGTGGGTCAGAACAATAGGGGGCTTTGTTGACATTGTTTCTATTTACAAAAAATAACCTTTTTGACGGAACCTTACCGAATCTGGTTAGGGTTAACCTTAAAAATTAATCGAATCCTAACAGCAGCCAAAGGGCTAGGCTAATAAATTCTCCAAGATAAAAGGTCGACAGCGCGCAAGCTTGACATTTTCAGCTCTGGTCTCAAAAGCTTCAACTTTGTTTCGAGGTCCATCGATTGCCTACCCGCAAGGTCAGTGTAGTCATGTCTTCAGCGACTTTAAGCTCTCAGAGGACGATATCTACCCCGGAGCAGGTTTGTGCTGCGGCTAAGGCAGTCGGCTATGCCCTCGGGGATCAAGACTATGCCCTTGTCGGTGGGGCTGCTTGCGTGCTTCTAGGTTCTACGCGGGCTACGGAAGATGTGGACATTGTCGTTCCTAAAGGCAACACACCAGCCGCCAGATCGCTCCTGAAACAGCAGAATAAGTACTTCGATGTTGCAAACAAAACACTGCATACTACGTATAAGAGCACACCACTGGTGGAAATCGAGATTATAGCTCCTCCCGCATTGTTCAAGGAGGCCTTTGATGCCTCTACACCCATCATCATAGTTGAAGGCGCGAAGGTTCTTAAGCCGGTGTTAATACTGAATGCAAAATGCCGTTCTATATTAGGACGGGCAGAAGAAAAAAAGAAGAGATGTGACGCGACGGACATTCAGTTTCTTCTGTCGTGGTGTGCAAGAAACCATGCTTATCCAACATCAGAGGAAGTTCCAAATGCCAGCAAACAATTCGTTTCATGGTTCATTCAAAGATATGGTGGCAAAGATTACTGGACGAATGCGCAGTACGACCTGGAAATTGGTCTGTTTCTATTGTCGCTAGTTCAATCTCCGCCCTGCTAACTGACATTCTGGCAAACAGGGACATTCTGAATTTCTCTTGAAAAGTGGAGGATGGATGCAATGGAGATCCGTCGAACCCTCGAACGGAAAACCAGGGTCCTCTGCTTTCCATATTCTTTATCGTCCTTCTACCCTCGGTCATCGTTTCCCTGCCTTAGGGCCCCCGCAAATCCATCACTGGTCTTCCACATCCCCGACAGCTTCCTCTTTCATCTTTCCCATTTTCTATGCTATCTGGTCCCCTCGAATGAAACGACGGGTGGAGGAAGTGATGCCAAAATTCGCGCCTGTACTTCCTCGTTGAATAGATCTTCGTTGTCGCGAGCAGCGGAGCATTCCTGGAGTTGATATTCTCCTCGTCGCAATACTCCTCGGATAGTACGTTGATAATCTATGAACTGTATAGTCCCAGTGGACATCGCCGACAGCGAGTCGAAGTGATATTGTCGATGCTCGTACTTTAAATGCTCGGCGAAAGATCTCTCCTTTACAGCGGTATACAAGTAGAGATAGGATACCTGGCAAACCAAGTGACCCCAAAGCATGCTATTGTTGGAAGGAGCGTCCAGTAAACTGTCTATTAAAGCGTCCAGTAGCCCCGGTAGCGGGGGGAAGAAAGTCGTAGTAGAGCCGTTAGAAGAGTATTGGCAATGTTCTGGTAGGGTGAAGTTCCAGTCTGCGGCTGGAAGGACAACAGTAGTCGTTGGCCCTGGTGGCTCTTTACTCGGTAGTGGTGGCGGCTCCGTACTCAGCATCCCAGTATCTGATCGCGCTTTGCCAGAGTCATCTTTCGGAGGTATCAAGCAGTGCTGTGCACTTTCTACAATCGCATTTCCAACTTTGGCTTGCTCTTGCTCAGCTAGAGTCCATCCTTGCTGCACAAGCACCTCGGCGGCCTCGTCGATGTTCGGTACGAGTATGTATAGATTGAAGACAATGGTGGGAACACCGTAGTGTGCGATAGCGTCCTCGAACCACACTACACACGGTATTTGGCATTCATGCAGTAAATAGCAGGGTTGGAATCTTGGATTGAAGTGATCGTTGGCCATGGCGTGGTGAAAATAATGTACGCGGTGGTGGAATGGTGTGTAGGTGTTTGTGGAAATTGACATTGCCTCAGTTCTCAGACGTAGTAGATGGAACTCAGCACGTGCCAGCCCCGAAGGGGCTAGGTGCGCTACACCTTTTCGGGTAAGCGGCGGCGGCTAAGCCCCTTTGGGTTAGCCGCCGCCGCTCATCGCGAAGTGTCTATCAAGGAAGCACAAAAACCACCTGCCGGCCTTACCAATGTTGTGGTGAGTAATAAGTGTTGAACAATTAGAAATCTGCTCATAGACACTTACACCTTAGTCTACGACCGCTACTCACGCTCTCGAGCCCATCCTGAGCATAGTGAACTCGTGCTGGTCTAAGGGCGGATGCGAGAGACTACTTATGCAATGCTGGCTTCGTGCAAACGTTCTGCTTGCTAGGATTCTTGCGAACCTATTCAGAACCAGTGGGGGTAAAACCAGGGTTCGTAGGCTGCTATGGCTTCAGGTCTAGCTCAATCTTGATACGCTGCGGTTATATCATACTGTGAAAGTGGACAACTGAAGGCTATGCCGTCTACGAAATATCAGAGGACAATGTCAGCTTCGGCATAGAAGCTACGATAAAGTTGTTGTGGTTCCCAAATCGAGTTTCACTTATGATATCTGCCGCCAGGGAGCTCTCTTACAGTTCTGTTTCGTCTTTGAACTTTAAGCTTTCTTTTTCACGGTTGATGCCTCGGAATTCAAAGGCGGTCATAGTCATTTGCGAGGGAAACATTCAAGTCTTATCGAAACTGTTCAAATTCAAGCAAGCTGAAATTTCTGATATCTTGTCAAATGGTAGCAGTCTTCTGCACGTATGGCTTCCTCACTATGATATAGGCTTCAGCTCTTCTGACTTGCGAATAGCTCTTGCTGCGAGAAATAAAAAAACAGCAATGGTGGAATTTCTACTCCGAAATGGTGCAAACTCTAATACAGCGAACATTTATGACGAGTAAGTGCACTCTTAAATACACTTCCCCGAAGCCGCTGATCAAAGAAGTACTTCGTTACACCTAGCTGTAAGGGAAGCAGCTGATTACGGTCTCTCATCTCTCTTAATCAGACATGGCGTCGATGTTGGAAGTCTGAATCGAGAAAGTCAGACATCGCTTCATTCATTTTACAATACAGCTACCAGCAGGATAATACAATGCTACTGGGACTCAATCGACACAGAAATACAAGATGAATGCGGTATGACTATAGGGCACTACGCAGCGTGGACAAAGCAATCAACATCGGGTAATGTCAGATCATTTCTGGGTGAACAAGCCGCTTTCCTAAGCACTAAGGATATTTACGGCAGAACAGTACTGCATCTCGCTGCTCAGAGAGGCAACATTGCTCTCGTTGAGACGATTCTTAGTCTGATAGACTGGTCACAGGGGCAGGCCAAGAATAATGTCGAACGTACTTCACTACATTATGCTAAGGAAAGCATACGGGTTTGTGTAATTGATATGCTTATCAACCATGAAATACTTATAGACGCATTAGATATCTACGGGCGAACAGCACTTCATCATTCCGCCACCGAGGATACTCTGGCTGCGATGAAGCATCTAATCACCATTGCAGACGAGCAGCAGCTAGCGGAAAAGGACAATGAGGGCAAGAGCATCCTTCATTTAGCCATCGAATACAAGAATTCCGCAGTAGATTGGCGTGCAGGGGAAAGCGCGTTTGATATGCACCACCCCATCTCTGTCGGACGGGGCAGGCGATGGCGGTGGATTTGGACAAGGGTTTGAAGAGAGCGTTTGATGTGCCCTGCCTACACAGTCTGTATAGAGCCGAGCGAGTGGTTGCTGGGATGTGTGGCGGGATTTTTTGAGGTTGGGATTTTGTGTGGCTGTGAGTGGGTGGGTGGATGGATGGGGTGGGATGCATACGAGATGATGACGACTAACGGCATACTGGGGCTAGAGCGTGTCTCGAAATGCAAATATCTTTGATGCACAATTTTGAAGTTTAAAATGTCCTCTCACGACATGAAGTGAACCGACAGTACCCCTTCCTACCTCCAGCCAACCCACACCACCTATCTCTCCTCCACCCAGCCACCCCCTCCCAACCCCCTCCGCCGAAACCGCACCCGAATCTCCTTCTTCTCCACCAAAACGGACGTCTTCAGCGCCCTCCAATCCACCGCCCCGCCCTCCACCCCCTCTATCTCAAAACGCCACACCAGCTTCGCCACACCAGCTTCGCCACCACGGCTCGCAGCTGCGCGAGCGCCAGGACCTTGCCCAGGCAGTTGCGCGGGCCCATGCTGAACGGGTGCTGGTTCTCGCGGCGGTCGGCATCGAATTCGGCTGGGCGGACGCCCGCGGGCAGCCACCGGTCAGGCAGGAAGGAGGTTGCGCGCGAGAAGTGCTGGGAGGAGAGGGCGAGGCTGGTGCTGTGGACACTGATGTTGGTCTAAGGGGGTGGAGGTGGGGGCTTAGCTGTTTGGATTCGTTGTATGTTTTGAGGATTGGGGGGGGCGCTGGTTTGTTACGTTTTCGGGGAGGAAATGACCGCATACGCTGGCGCCGCCAGGGGGGACGACGCGCGGGAGACCAGTTGGCACGGGGTTGCAGAGGCGTAGGGATTCGGAGCATACGGCGTTGAGGAAGGGGAGGGCTTTCAGGGCGGCGAAGGTCATGTCCGAGTCGGAAGTGAATGAAGAGCGGATCTCGCAAACGAGTTTCTCGTACTCGACAGGGTTCTGAGTGAGCTCGTTGGTCAGGCCGGAGAGGATGGTGGCAGTGGTCTCGCTGCCGGCGATGATGATCATCGAGAAGGTGGATTCGATCTCGCCGAGGCTCATCTTGTCGTAGTTGGGATTGTTCTGCAGCACCGGAGTCATGAAATCCTCGCGCTGTTCTTCGAGATTCATGCGTCGGTGGATCTTGTCGATGGCTTGTTTGAAGTGGTCTCGCTGCAGTTTGCGGATGCTAGGAGGAAGGAGCAGCAGCAGAATGTTTTCAAAAGGCGGATAGTATCGCGTTGCTGTGGCGTAAGTCATTCCTAGGCAGTGTCAATGATGATCAGTAAATCATGTCGGTTGGAGCTCTGGGGGGGAAAGGGGGCCAGGCCAGCCTACCTTTGAGGAAGAAAAAGATTGTGGACACCCATCCCCAAAGGCCAGGTCCCCAATCAAATCAAAGGTGAAAAAGTTGAACCATTTCACAACGTCAACAACAGGATCGCGGCCATTCTTTTCCGAATCATCAACCATGACCTCCAGCTTTTTCATAAGCAAGTCGATGTAAGACTGAATATGGGATTCCTGCTTCACCATGGCCTTTTCCGTAAAAGCAGGAGCCAGAAGCTTCCGCATGCGAGCATTATCGGCATCATTTGTCGTTATTATCATGCTCTCCGTCTGCCCCTCCGGCGTCTTGAAAAAAGTGGGATTCTTGGGGAAAGGCTTGGTTCCGAAGATGTCATGCCAGGCCTCTTCTTTGGCAAAGGAGAGCTCGTTCGGGGCAATGCGTACAATGTCCCCATATTTCTCGTGGAACGTTTTGACATCGGCAACGAAGTTTCCACGCAACAGCGAGATGACAAATCCTACGCGATACGCGCACATAAAGGGAGGCCCTTTGTATCTAGCCAGAGGATGGAAATATAGGTTGTAAATGGCCTGGAGGATCGAGTACTGGTGGACGAAGTCAGCACAGTTGAAGTTATTCATGTGCTCATGTCTCGCTCTCCCTTACCACCAACAATCCAGCGCAAGAGATAACTGCCCATGAAGAAAGGCCAGTGGGCAAGCTGGACCACATAGCGGTCGCCATTGCATACAGAGTGCAAAGACGTCGAAAATATCGCAGAATTGTTCACAGGATCTTCACGTTATGAAAGTAAGGCTACGAGCATTGCCGCAGCACCGAGAATGATACAAGCCGCCAGAGATACCGGAATAGTCCATGATTGGACTGCTTTGGCTGCACTTGAGCAGACCAGGCACTACAGTACTAAATTTGGTGGAATCCAAGCCGTGTCTCCGTTATGGCCAGGTTTCCGTTATTCGGAATTCCCCTATAGCCAGCTTTGGCTGTAGTAGGTAGGGTTCGATGTATCCTAATCTAATTCTATATAGTTAGACTACCTCGCCTTAAGATAGTGCTTGAGTTCTCGGAAAATAACGTTATTTGAATCGAATAAAACGTTATAAACTCATTCAATTAGACAAAGTGCTGTTGTTCGCTAGGGTCACAGCCAGTCAGCGAACAGCTTCAATTTACATGTTAAAAACATATACGACCTCTAACTGCGCATTCGACAACGCTTCAACTAAGATACATGCAATTTTGGTCTTTCCTGAAAAGTCAAACGAAGGAAGATCATAGGATATAGCAGCTCGGCAGGTTCCGTTGCGACGAATAGGAAGATGGCGATAGGAGACCGTACAAAGGGATAGTCATCAGGGTAGTAAGCGTAACGCCATTGGAAAAGGATGATAGGACACACTGTCCCAACCCACCGGCACACCCTACATTCCTGCCATGTTATTGGTGTTTCATGGAGAAGGTGATGGGCTGATCACTTACCAGATGGTCATCGACTGACCGCGAGTGTTTCCTCGGGACAGAAGCTGCGCAACGGAAGCCCAACTAAGAAGGACCTGACACCCAAAGCCGGCCCAGAAGCAAGCTACGAAGGAATCGGCGAATGAGAGGATAAATGCCCAGTGCATGGTGACCATGAGCACGCTCCCAGCGAGGATCATTGGGCCAAGGTTCTGCGCGACCAGGGGCGCATGCCTCCATTCGTGGGGGCCGAATGCGATGGTTGCATAAACCAGTACCAAATCGATCAGAACCCATGAAGTGAAGGTTATGGTCTCGGCCATGGATGGAGGGTAGAAGAAGCCGTACATGATTTCCCAGCCGAGGTTTGCGCAGCTGACACGGAAACACGTGAGCTCCATGCGAACCTGGGATGACGAGAACGAACTCACAGGGCTACCATAGGCATCCCGTAGGATTTGTCGCGAAAAGATTGCCGGATGTACAGGATGTATGCAATGCTCCAGAGGGAGCCCATGGTAAGAATCAGGCCATCTTGGACCCACAGAAAATGCAATGGGGGTTTGTTGACGGCATCGATTCGGCTCAGGGGAAGATGGAACTGGAGCCCTATGTCACTCTTCGGTGACATCTCAGGCAAGGGCTGTGGGAATGAAACAGGTACGTCGGTGTTTGAAGCGTTTGGAAGGAAAAATCGAATGTAAAAGAAACCGTCATGCGGATAAGTAGCAACTCCTCGAGGAAAGTCATTGCAATGGCGACATTTTTATCTCGTGTCGCTACACCGGGTTGAGTTCTGCGAGCGATTACCGCCATGTTCCTGTGGAGGTGTAGCTTTGGACTGTGGATCCAGAACGCTAAGTTGGTAGTGCTATCTATTTGCCTGTTTCGCCATGGACCACGCCGCCGCCACAAAACAGTGCATCACTGGCATGATTATCATATCGGCCATGGACGGACAGAATCTCAATCAGCTGTGTTGACCGCACATTCTTGGCATGGCCCTGGCATCGAGTACCATTGGACAGTGTCGTGGGTGTTGCAGTATCCGTGCCCCACCCTAAGCTCATCCTTCGCTTTAGGTACCTAGGTAAGGTAGGTACTCCTGCGAGGCTGCGCCGCAGCCGCTGACTTCACGTCACACCGGCAGTGAGAATGCCAAGCACCCACGCTCTAGAGTTCTTAGTGTCCCAAAGGTGGGCGACGATCTGGAGTCGACTTCGCATAGCACAAGTGTACGAAACCAAAAATGTACTGTAGTACCCCCAACAGAACGCAATTTAGTCGAGCTACGAACACGACGTAATAGACAAGAATACCCATGAATGATCGAAAGTTCAGACGGCTATAACCTCCTCAGATACTCTCCCAGCAAGCTCAGAAATTCACTTCCCCCCACCAGTAGTGCCCCGTATTTGAACCACCACCGGCACGACGAAGGATTTTCAACCTTCACTGCCGCCACCATCTGGACAAGCAGCACCGCTGTGCTAACGACGCCAGTGTAAAACGCTGGTCCAGCACTGATCATCACTCCGGTCAGGACAAGAAATCCCGTTTGGATCAGTGACATGACGAAGAGAAACGGCTTGATGTGGTTCCTGTGTCGGATCGCCATGGACATAGTCCCCGCCTGCATGTCGTCCTCGATATCTTGAAATGCGTAGATTGTATCGTAAGTTATCGTCCAAAAGACATACGACAATGATAAAGCTAGCAGTCCCATGGTCGATGGCGAAAGACCCAGCTCTAACGGAAACACCTTCATCATTATACATCCAACAAGCGTGCCCCAGGAGAGCGTGAATCCGAGGACGATTTGAGCATAGCTGGTGATCCGTTTCGCAAAGGGGTAGAAGGTTCCCATGGCGATCAGTGGAGGTATGTAAGGCAGGCATTGTGTGGAGTTTCGGACCAAGAGGGCGAACAACATCAGATACTGGTTCGCAGTAAAGATGTATGCGGTAGTCGGCGACAAGGCACCTCGAGCCATAGGGCGATTGCGGCATCGAGCCACTTTGCGGTCCAATTCTCGATCAACGATATCATTCCAGGTGCAGCCGACGCTGCGAAGAACGAACGCCACGGCGAAAAGCTCAACATTCGCGAAGAACATCTGACTTGGAGTGGGGATTGGATTCGAAAAACAGGCAGCAAAGAAGCTTCCGAAAAGAAAGGGATAATAAATGTACATGATCCCCGCTGGCTTGTGAACCCGCATGAGTTCGGCGTAAGGAATCCATGCGGCTGGGAGACAAGATAGAAAGCCTGTGGATGGCGAAATGTATGGAGGACACGTAGGCAATTTTGCCGAAGACATGATTTTGCGAGGTGGTGCTCAAATGTAGAAACTTTGAACTGCATCAGGTCTCTGGAGACGTAGCCAAACCAAGATGTTATATGATTACCCCAACTGAGAGCTGAAAGAGAGCTGAAAGGGACCGTAGCGTGCTCATGATATGATATCAAAGACTTCACAGTTATGAAATCGATTGTCAAACCTCATAGTGTGCCCACGGGCTCTACTCTGTCCGATATTCCACAGATGTCCAATCGAAACCCAGTGCATCGGGAAGATGTCAGACACCATGTGATAGTCCTAGTCGCCTTAGAGGTGTGGTAGCAGGCTGATAAGTCATGGGAAATATGCTGGGATGCGAATTCAAGGTAAGGTAGATGGGGGTCATGGCGTGATGCGCAGCTAAGGTAAGGTAGACTGAGCATCGGATCAAGGAGCTGTGCCTCTGTTCCTCTACGGGACCACGTAGTCGGCACTTCTGTATCTGTAGCGTAGGTCCTGCTGTTCGTCGTCGGAAAATTAAGTATTGACATCCTTCCCTCCTAGCCGTAATATGTGGTTCTCGCGTTGTGAATAAGCCAAGGGGCGGGGGGTTGGGGGAGTCGTTGGGTAAATGGTGTTGTGGGTAGGTATCTTTCTTTTCTGGTAGCGCTGTTAGCCGCAGGTACTCGTATTTACGGGGTTTCCGCGCACACTGGGTTTCCGCACACTCTAACCTAGAAAGGTTAGTTTTAGACAATATCGAGTTTAGCGTGCTAAAAAGGGCACTAAGATAATTACTTGTAGAACATCACGCGGCTGGAACCCACGACATGCAGGGCTGCGCTTTTACGCCATAAGCGCCACGGCTAGAAGGAGTCGATTATGTGCGGGTTGATATGCAGAGTAACATAACGTAGGTAGTTAAAGGCAATATTATGCATCAGGTAGGCTGTTTACACCGGCTCCAACCCCGTCCACTCACTCGCACTTACATATCTATACCTGCACTCATTCCCTCTTCACTGCACTCCCCTCTTTATGCTACTCCACCTCTCTGAAAACTCTTGATAGTTGGTACTCACGTGACCAAACCAAGAAAACAACGAGAAAACATGTCGGTAAGTAGGCGGATGTTTTGTGATACCCGAGAGCTGTGGATTGGATAAGGTACCTAAGCTGAGCAGCATTTGATAGTCCGAAGAAGGCACCCATACCAACGTCGACGCGAAAACCGGCAAATTCATTCGGGCCGCTTCGACCTTCCGTCGATTCGTCTCGAAAGAGCCAGGAGCGGACTTCTCGCCGGAAAAAGGCAGATATCATCTTTACGTGTCTTATGCGTGCCCTTGGGGTAAGCAATAGAACTGCGATGCGCATCCCGGTCGCTTTTTTAGGAACAATGGAAATGCAACGCTGATGGATTTCTGGGGAGATATAGCCCAAAGAGTCCTGATTGTGAGGAAGTTGAAGGGGCTGGAAGATATCTTACCGTTTACCTGTGTTCATTGGCATCTGGAGCTGAATGTGGACAAGAACAACTCCGGGAGTAAGATTTTCCTTCCCCAATTTTCTTTCCTTGACCTTAATTACCAATCTTTTGTTTGACCTAGGCTGGCGCTTCGCTACGGCAGAGGAGACGGTTCCTGAGCAGAACATGCATCCGGATCCAATCCATCCTACATACACACATCTATCCCAGCTATATCTGGCCCAAGACCCCGACTATAGCGGACGGTACACCGTACCCCTTCTCTACGACACCAAGACAGACCAGATCGTGAGCAACGAATCCAGCGAAATCCTTCGAATGCTGTACACGGAATTCGACGAGCTCCTGCCCGCGAAATACGCAGAGATCGATCTGTTCCCCGCAAATCTGCGCAAGGACATCGAAGAGACCAACGACTGGACCTACCACGAAATCAACAACGGTGTGTATAAGTCCGGCGCCAGCATGAAGCAAGAGGCCTACGAGGAGGCGGTCAAAGCTCTCTTCGCTGCGCTCGATCGCGCCGAGGCACACCTAGCCGGCTCCCCGGGTCCGTTCTATTACGGTTCGCACATCACCGAGTCCGATGTCCGCCTGTACGTCACCGTGGCGCGTTTCGATCCCGTCTACCACCAGCACTTCAAGTGCAACATCCGGGACATTCGGTCGGGCTATCCTGCTCTCCACCAATGGCTGCGACGGCTCTATTGGGGTGAAGATGCTTTCAAGAGCACGACGGACTTTCAGCAAATCAAGAATCACTATACAAAAAGCCATCTAAGGCTGAACCCTGCGGGGATCACGGCATTGGGGCCTTTGCCTCATATTCTGGGGCTGGAGGAAGAGGTTGCGGCCGCAAAAGCGGCTGCCGTAAAAGCTAAGATCGTTTGATCTAGAACCCGAGGAATAGGTCAATTCGCTAGGCATGTAGCACGTACAAAAGATAGCTTAGAGTGGCAGGGTCCTTAGACTCGCCATTAGGACTTGTAATTCAGACTCGAATTTTGAAATGCTTTCCATGCCTTCTCTGCATCCTCCCCGACGTCGTATCCCAAGAGCCACATCTGGAATTGTGGATCTGCGAGTACGTTCTTCGGCCGAGACGCCTCGGGAAGTCCCGCCGTGTTCGGAGAATGCCAGAACCGACCCATCGTCTTGCTGCTTTCGATAATCTTTCTAACACGAAGCTCGCGCTGCTTGTTCCAAATTTGAAGGACAGGCGCGATCTGCGTCGGGCTCGTGGCTTTCGAGAGAAGGTGGCAGAGGAAGGATGCGGACTCCAGGGCCATGGCGGCACCTTGGGAGCTGGAGGATGTTAGTAAGGACACTATTAGAGCAGTACGTATCTCGGTAGGGTGAGTCGTAGATTTCTCAGGCGTACAGAAAAGGCAGCATAGCGTGTGCCGAGTCTCCCATCAAGACGAAATGTCCGTCGGGGTGAACCCATTCTTTCAGCTCCTCCGTCTCCAAAATCTCCCATTTGATACAGTCGATCACCAGCCCCAACAGAGCCTGGATCCTAGGCTCCCACTCGACGAATTGGGACCGAAGCTCTTCCCCGCCAACGAGCTCTGGTTTGAGACTGGAAGCTCCACTGCTGCTGCTGGCAGAAGGTTTGAAGAGTACGAGGTTCAATATGCCGTCGAGCATGTAGCTTACAGCATGGCTTTCGGGACCCTGCCAGACGTTCACGCCGGGATCGTTGACCAGGTCGTGGAGAGAAGTTTCCGGGGACTCGAGGATTTTACTGCCCTCAATTAACAAGCGGTACGCGACGTAGCCACTCGGTTTAGGCGGGTCCAGTCGACCCAGAAGAATCTCTCGACACATGGAACGCTCGCCGTCTGCACCGATGATGAGGTCAGTAGTGACCTCCTTGGTTTCGTTCCCATCGATCGAGAAACATATGGATCCTCGGCCGAAATCGGATAAAGTGGGGTCGAGGATCGCACCAAGCTGGATATTGATGGCCGGCAGGGTTTCCACCTGCTGCACAAGAACCTTCTGGAAAACGGCACGATGAATGACCAAATGCGGAGCTCCGAATGCCGTCTCGATTGTGGGGATCATATCCTGCTTGGACAATGTTACCCCGACTTATAGGACAAAACCGAGTGGGTGCGTGGTTGGGTCGAGCGGGCTCGAACCTGATTCAGAATTCCGACCTCGCGAAGCACCTTGGCGCAATTGGAAGGAATTTGTACACCTGCCCCCCACTGAAGAAACGCCTTAGTGAAGGTGGGGGTGTCTTTTGTTGTGTAGGCTCTTCTTACCTCGCGAAGCTCGCTATCTCGCTCGAGAATGGTGACCTTGTAGCCCGATTTCGCCAGTGCAATGACCGCTACAAGGCCTGCTACCCCTATTTCATAGTGGGTAGGCCAGAATTTAGAATTTCCAAAATCGAGGGTTCACCTTCTGCAAATTTTGCCCTGCAACCAACCAATTCGCTGGAGAAGCCTAACCACCACCTCACAGACCTTTAATTACTTCCATTCGGTATGTAATATGAGGTTATACAAAGGCGGCCCCTTCATGTATATCTGACGTGTTGCAGGATCAATTTCAGCGCGATTCCAGAGCTCTACGAGTATGGTTCCTCCTCTTGCCTCCACCCAGAAGGATCGGATAGCAGTGCATCTACAGCAGGGACTGTCGCCTGAGGTCATTGCCGACGTCGAAGGGGTCGGTGCTAGAACTGTCAGAAGGATCAGAGCTAGATTAAAAACATACGGTCAACACACACCTCCTAATAAAATGAGTGCTCAGGGGTCGGCGCCCTTGATTCATCCTGCTGCCAGGATTGATCTTCGGCATTTCCTAGAAGGTCAGCCATGGTCATATCTGGATGAGATGCTATACTACCTCTTCGACGACTGAGGCATCATCGTCGCTCTTTCCACCCTATCCAACGCTTTAAAGGCCATGAAAATCAATCGAAAATGCCTTAAACGGGAGGCTTTGAAGCGCTCGCAGGAGTGTCGGAATCTATACTTCCTAGACGTCAGTCAGTTCACTCACGAAATGCTCGTGTTTCTGAATGAGAGTGCAGTCAACGAACATACGATGCATCGTAAACGTGGCTGGGCCCCCTATGGCATATCGTCACGTATAATTCGACCAGTCAAACGAAGCGAAAGATGAAGCATTCTACCGATCTACTGCTCTGACGGCATTCTGGCCAAACATATACATCAGGGGGGTATTTCTGGAGCTCGCTTTGAATGGTTCCTGACGAACGAGATACTTCCGAGATGCAGTCGCTTTCCAGGGTCTAAATCGGTGTTGATTCTCGACAACGCTTCTGTGCATCACACTCAGGTGAGTGACGTCGATGTCGACGTCAAGCTGAGCCCTGCTAACTATCAGTAGGAAGTCAAAGATCTATGCCGTCAGGTCGGTGTGATCTTACTATATCTGCCATTCTACTCCCCTGACTTCAACCCAATTGAAGAGTTCTTTTCAGTGCTTAAGGCCTGGCTCAAAAGACATTACAAGCTGGCGGAAGACATGAGTTTTGAAGCCTATTTGCACATGGCGGTGGAAGCTTGTAGCAAGGGTCATTTTGCAGCCGGTCACTTCAGGCATGCGGGCATAACAGTAAATATAGATACGGATTGATTTGTTTCCTTGTCAATACTTCGTATGCCTACTATTTTGGCTGGTATGACAGGTACTTTCGAGTAAATGTATACTTAATAAAATATATACTCTATATAATCCACGATCACCAAATATACTACTTTTCTGCTCTGGAAGGCTTCGCATCTTCGCCGATGGCCTGCGTTTGTTGGCTGACTGTAGTCTAGCCATGACTAAATGGAATGAAGATCTATATGTATGACTGTTTGGTTTGTGAGGTGGTGGTTAGGCTTCTCCAGCGAATTGGTTGGTTGCAGGGCAAAATTTGCAGAAGGTGGACCCTCGATTTTGGAAATTCTAAATTCTGGCCTACCCACTATGAAATAGGGGTAATCCGGCGCCGATGATTGTGATGTGAAAGGTCCCTTTGAAATCGGGCTCGGAGGTACCCATGGCGACGGCTGTTGAGTCGGGTCCCAGATGTGAAGCTGGTGATTCGTTTCCTAGCAGTCGAGAGTACAAGATATGGGAATCATCGGACCGTCTCCATAGCGTCGTTGCACCAATCGGAACTAGATGCTGGTTGGTATGCCGGTCGACCTCCCGGTCTTCACGCGGTGTTTGCTTGCAGTATCCACAAAGCTTACGTACCCTCACTGACCCTCAATCTCTAACCCCAGAATGTATCCCAGCGGAGGCATTCGTCCTGGTTGTTGCCACTGCTCCGGAACGTTACTGCCCTCCGAGCCTTTCCCGCAGTGGAGTCCTTCCCCAGAAGCCACGACGCGGCTATGGCTATGGCAATCCGGAAAACAAGTTATGGGGAACTCTCGGGATTCTCTCCACTGAACGCGTATATGTGTTTCACTGTTTCAGCCACTACAGGTATGGTCCCCCATTGCTACAGACTATGGAGACTTCCATCAGGAGAGACAAGGCCCACATTCTTGATACCGTATCTGAGTGACGTCTCCCTACAGCCTCATCGTGTGTGGTCTCGGAAACGCTGGCGAAGTTGCCAAATTGTTCGATTATGATGATATTTGTGGTAGGTGTAAGATGCTATAGATTGTATTAGAACAGGTTTTATTTCCGGCCATCTGGAGGTTGCATATCCTATTACCAACAATATCTAGCTAGTTAGAAACAGGGTGGATAAAAGGTAACCGGTGGCATGTATAAAGCTGTTCTTCTGCTATCCTCCTGCTGTCCTTCTGCCGTACATAGTAAATCAGATCATAACAATTTATGAGGAAGATCTTTGTACTCCACCAACCCTTTACCATTATTGCTACAGAATAACACAGCAGTCCGAATCTTTCTCACATTAATAAGCTGATCACAAAGTCTACTGATAGGGTTACTCACCTCCTTGATTTGTGTTTGTAAGAACATCTTTCGCACGTTAATAAGCTGATCACAAAGCACACTGATAGGGTTACTCACGTCTTTGACACTTGTAGTAAATAAACCCATTCTGCGGGTCAACATATCTGTAATACGAACAATTATAATAATAATAATAGATTCATACATCCTTGTGACATCGGTTAGGCCGACCCATGGGGGATAACTATGCTATGTGTGTCGAGTGAACAAAACCCTCTGGAATAGAAAATCGCTCGCTGTCTATGCGGCTGCTACACGCTGCCGAAACAATAAGACTGAGACTATGTATCAGATTTGTTCGCGATGATCACATGTTAAAGAATGAGTGTTCTTGTCACTCTAAACTGCTTCAAAAGCTTCATTTTCATCATCATTCTCACTGTTGCTCTGAGATTCTTTGTGATTGAAATGATGATTCAATAAATTTTTCATCAAAGAATGACATTTTTCAACGTTACTGTCGATTCTAAATCTATGAGAATCAGAATTTCATCAGAGAATGACATTCTCTGATGCTACTGTTAATTCTCGAGAGTCTCTGCATAAGTCACATGCAATCTCATAGATTTTCATTTAATTCATCAATGATGCTTCAATTAATTGACGATGCTTTAATCTGATCTTTCAGCTATATAGAGAACGGCTCGCTTCTGTACTTCATAGCTTAGTGTTAATTTTTCATATGATTAGCTCTACTAAGCTATCTACTGCATTTGATTCTATAACCTACGCGCACATTCTCTAGTGCAGTTGAGCAATCCTTGAGCTACTCACACTCGTCGTCTCATTCAAGAGGATCAGATAGCATAGAAATTAGGAAAGATGAAAGAGAAAGCTGTCGAGGATGTGAAAGACCAGTGATGGATCCTGATGTTCCGTTCGAGGGTCCGACGAATCTCCATTGCATCCATCCTCCACTTTTCAAGAGAAATTCGGAATATCTCTGTTGGCCAGAATGTCAGTTAGCAGATTGGAGATTGGACTAGCGACAATAGAAACAGACCAATTTCCAGGTCGTACTGCGCATTCGTCCAGTAATCTTTGCCACCATCTGCGGTTTTGGCTATTTCATGGATCCAGACCTGAAAAATCCCTATCTTTCCGATCCAGACCGTCAAGTCAAACCACCGTTCCTGGACTACTGCAGTCTGTACAAGAATTGGCGACATATCTATTCGTACAACCCGTTGGAGGGAATTCCGCAGGAGCATAGGCACCTCATTGTAGGCGGAGAAGTCCATCTATAGGGAGAACTCACAGATAGCGTTTCGTTGGATAGCACGATGTGGCCACGGGTCGCCGCTGCTGCGGAAGTTATGTGGAGTGGGACGGGCAAGATGGCGGACGAGGGCACAACAAGGCGTCTAGCTGAATTCCGAGATAGGCTTGTGGCAAATGGCGTGGGTGCAGGCATGGTACAGATGGAGTGGTGTCTTAGGACTAAAAGAGGATGTATGCTTTGAAAGATTTTGCTGCCGGACGAATTGAAGGTACCACAAGAACACGGCGTAGGTCGGCTGAACTATCATATACTAAAACTCGACTAATGGCCGATATCGATCAAATTCGATCATCTTAACTTTTCATGTATAAGATATACATCATTCGAGGTTATCATCTTTTCTAACTTTTAATTATATTCTGTTACTGTAATTAATACAGTATTAACTTATTATCAACGCATTTTATAAATTTACTATCAACATGTTCATCTACTCTTAACGAAATTTTAATGGTTAACGAAAACGAAACAATCCCTTCCCTTGACTCGATTCAAACTCACCCTTGTGCATATTTCAATGCCCGTAAAACGTTATTAGCGTGAATCAGCCTGTTCAGATAAATGAACTTTGGTGAAGTTCTATCTTGATAGAAAAGATGTCGGAATTTGAACTGCAAATGCATTATCTGCTTTCGACATGATTGATACAGAAGTTTGCTGGGGGAGGGGGGTACCGGGGATGTAGGGAAGATATAGCTGGTTTTCAGCGAAGGAAAGCTCAGGTGCGACGGGGTGAGGGCGATTTGAAAGGATGTTTCGAGTATGTTATCGAAAGACAGGAAGGATGGTTCTGAGTGCGAGATGGTGACATTTCTAGGTGTGTATAGGATAGGCGCGAGGGAGGAAATAGTGCTCAGGTGGAATGGTTCTCCAAGCGCCTGCTTCACGATTTTACATTAAAAGGGAAAAGGCTTAGACAGCGGACACTAGGTGCTTTGCATCAAAAAGGCAGGCAAGGCCGTCTATTAAGTCGATGGCAGAACTTCGAGGCTAATGGTACGCAGTAGGAAAACAAGCTAGGAGCGCAGAGCCACCAGTTCCAGCGCCAAATACAAATCGGGAGCTTAATGACATACAGCAGGGAATATTCTAGGACCTTTAACTTAAGGATTATCGGTGGCCGAACGGAACATTGTGTGTTCGAAGTGAGATGCTCGACACAATGGAAAACTTCGGTCACAGCCTGGATGGCTCTTCCCTGCAGATTCCACCAACTTTAGCCAGCATAAACCCCTTCGTCGAAGCCGACTAGCTTGCGTCGGGGACGCAGTGAGTTTTGAGAAATATAGACGCGGCAAAATCTTCAAGGTCAGTGTTGACGCAAGCGCTTGGTCGGGCTTTCCGATTGCTCATCTGTGTCGGCTGGCCTTGTGAGGTACAACGGGCTCAAGGCTGGCATGTCGGTAACTGCACACTCCGGATCGAAAGATATTTGTATTTGCGGAGAGTTCGGATGTGTCGAAATTGGTGAGGGAGGCACTAAAGAATCCGGAGATCGTGGCCTCTGAGAGCGAGGAATGTCGATGGGAGCTAAAAATCGTTGACTTCCACTGTTACTCCGAATCCGCCGTAAGCTTCGGATGAAGGGTGCCGCGGCTTTGACAGCCTTGGATTGCATGCTGCCCCAACGAACGCCGTTCACTATGACTGAATTGCGCTCGAACATATCGTTTATGTCTTCTGCAAGAAGCTCGGTTTGTTTCGCTGTGGGTTTTTCGTCGAATTCGAAATGCAGTGTCAGAACCTGCCCCCGGGCTGGATCCTGAATGGTTTCTTCTTTGATAGGTATTTGTGTACGAAAACCTGCCTCTGGCAGTGGGTGAAGCATGATGCGACCAGCAGAGGCAGTGTTGTTTCGATTACGATTAGATAGCACAGGATCCTGGTCCTTGGGGAATTTTGGAGCGTCGTTGATCTTCTTCAAAAGGTCTACCGTCGTGAAACGGCCCTCCTCAACTAATGCCTCCAGCGCGTAGATGAGGGCTGAGGTAAAAGAATCATCTCCAGGAGCACGAGTTAGGTCCAACTTTGTTGCTGCGAGGTATTCGAACTTTCTAAACTTCGTTAGTCTAATAACAGAATCTGAGGATGATCTGCCCACGTCTGTGGGCCTTTCTTCAATATCAAGTTTCCTGCATAGCAGCTTCGAAAATGTATTAGTAGTAGCTCTTTCCTGCCTGAAAGTACGGACTTACCAGTCGAAAATTTCTAGGACGTCTGCTGCGGCAGGTCTTAACATATCCTCAGTGTAGTTCCACACCAGGCAGTCCAAGCGCTTGATCTCATCGTTTGGCGACGTTTGTCTACGATAATCAGAAACAGAGAGACATACAGGTGTACTTGACTAACCCGAATAACTCAAGATCGCCATGAGAGCTGCCCGGCCTACCGTGGCCGCTGTAGTAGACTATGAGCAAATTGTCTGGCCCATCGTTGTCGCCGACAAATTTAGCCACTATGGCATTGACGCACACCTGCAGTCTTTGCTCCATGCTATTGTCTATACATTTGATTTCAGCTTCATAGTGGAACCGTTCTTCAAGGACCGATTTAAGCCTTTCTACCTCCGGTCTGGCGGTTATGTCATCAGACTTCTCATCCCAACAGAGAAGTAGGGCCTTGACTTTTTTATATGTAGAAGGATTCTTGTAGTTGCCCTTCGCTATGATGTTACTAAATATGACTTGTAGTTTTGAGTTATCTCTCTCATCTGGATTCTCGTAATTGACAATGGTATGGTCCTGGGATAGTGGTTCGGCCTCCATTTTGCAAAGGTCTCGTTCAGTTTGAAGTGCTTTAGTGGCTTTTGCCAATCGAGAACAGGATCGAATGAGAAACTGGTGGCGTTGGGTCAGGCAGTGTTACCTGCTATCAAGCCTACGAATTAATGGATGTAGACAATGGCCAGTTGTATGTCGCAGCTTTTGTCCTTTGGGAATTACACCCAAGGCTGAGAATAGATAAAGATCATACTGCCATACTGCAGAATCTGTATCTCAGCCATGGCGTCAGCCTTGGACCGAATTCGTGTTTACAAGGCAACTGAAGCCTGATTTACGGGAGTCGATGATTTCCACAACAGCCAACCAAGCGCTTTCGTCCTTGAAGTAGGCGCTCGAGGTGCCCGAGGTTGCAAGAAGGCTGTGCAGAAGCCTGTACTCTACTTCGCAAGGTATAAGTTCCATCGACGATGTGTTTAGTGAGAAGTGTGACTGTAAATCCAGGCAAATTCAATTGTCGGTAAGGTTGGGTACACGGCCAGTGCAGGGCGACCAGTATCCATCGATATCGTATCCCGTCGATTCAAGCTCACCAATCATGTCACCGTCCACCCATCCTAGATAACAACCCCGCTGCCAACGACTGCATGCTTTTTAAACAAACATATGCCGCTCGATGATAAACACAAAATACACATTATGAAGAGCCTCAAGCACGTAGGTTATACGTAGTTGAATGTGGCGCCTTATATTATCGGCCAAGCCCACACAACTAATGGTGCATATCAGAGCCTTGGGGACGTGAAGTTTCTCCGATCTCACTGGCAGATCTGGGACGCCTCGTCATCGACATGGACAAACAAGGAGTTGTTAGAGTTCCACTTAATTTGCCTATATCTGAGCTTGGCTGAGAATCACGCAGGATGAGCCGAACAAGCCCGCGAACAAAGCTGATGTTGATCGAAGAGTAGCTGCCAGCATCCAGCAAGTAAGTACACACTGTCATCGTGAGATGCATTCTAATAAGAGCTCTTAGCGCCCAAGAAAATATCCGAACGGCAAGCAGCTTAGAATGAAAAATATGCAGGGTATTTTTGAGTACAATGTTACAGTCGTGAGCGCAGAGTATGACAAAGATAGCCATAAGTGGCTGTATACTCTCAATGATTACAAGAAGGAGCCAATCTCCAAGACAGTTGCTGAAACCGAACTCGGGTGACTGCAAGAGATTGTGGTTCGCCGATCTGCAGTGTTCTCTGTAGTTGGGCGTAAAAGGCAGACAACTAAGGCACAGCAGTACGAATGTATGCTTCGATTCCCAGTATATAAGAGGCGTGATTTCGCAGGTAGTTGAGTAGCTCACGAAAGCATAGTCCCATATGGCATCCAATCATGTGGCGAGTCAATTGGAGAAGGGATTAGAAATCTTTCCATCCTTTCCAAGCCATACCTGCATAGACACGTGTGCAAACTTGCCAGACGAGGTTCCTCTAGGAGTACGCTGTATGTATACATTGTCCATGCTTTTTCAAGGCATAACTTTTTCCAGTCACATCTGGGATAGTACAACGTGTTCGACTTCTTAGGTCGATAGTCCCGCCATGGACGCATAAGAAAGACCCAGTATTGCAAGTTCATGGACGTATGGCGTCCACGAGGGTACGAAGACGTGAGTCGGTTGAGCTTCGAAAGTATTTTCTTAGTGTATTTCACTGATTCGACTAGTCCAGGATTTTCCCACTGGTTTCCCAAAGCTTTCCTGTTTCCTGGATAGCGACGATGCATTCATGGTTTATAGGAGATTCGGCTGTGTTTTTTCACGCCTGCTTCTGTGTAAACAGGATGAAATCAGCAGGATTGAAGCAACCATGCAAGCCATGGATAGGACAGATGCAGATGCAGGCCATGGGCAGTATCTCATGTCTTGCAAACTCGATGAAGACCGAGATAGTATCCCAACGGCATGGCCAGAATCGCGCATAGAGCTCATGGCGAAGCTGGAGAAGAAAGCTCTTGACTATGGTAAGAGCCTGATGAGCTAGTGGTCTAATTCATCGATAGACTAATATAAACGCCTGATAGCCGACTTAATCCTCAAATACCAACAGCTCAAAGCGTTGGATCAGCCATCAACTCGAGATTATCGGAGTGTCTTGCACTTCATGGAAAATGATGGCGGTCAACTCTTTGAAGAGGAAAGTGGGTTCATCTACGAGAAGGAAGATCTCATCACCTTAAGACCTGGGAGGGAACACGCTTGGCTTGATGGTATGATTGAGCGAATACTGCAGTTATTCCGATGTAAGCTCACAATGGTCAGTCTATCTACTGTTCTTTCATGTGGAAAGATTTTAACATTTAACCACAGTTCCTCTTCTGCTCCAAAGTTGGTATTGAACCCTGAGGCCTGCACCTCGCTTTCTAATACCTGCAAGGGAACGAAAGAGAAAGCCGATGACACTGTCATACACTACTATGATCGCACCCGGATTTCTAATTGCGTAACTATGCTCATGACATTCCTGATCTTAATTCTCCTTGTTGTTCCTGTTTGGCTCCTCTACAAGATGTCGGTTGGAGGGAAAATTGCAACCAACGCAGGTTCTATAGGTGTAGTCCTTGCATTTACCTTGATTGTCGCCGCTGTTCTTTCTGCCTTTACCAAAGCTAAACGCCACGAAATTCTGGCTGCATCTGCCGGGTGAGTCGTGGTCTTCTTCCCCCCTGTATGCTGAGAATGTGTTTGTGAGACCCGTCTCCTCCATAGATGGCACAAGCTGATCGACGGTTCCAGCTACTGTGCTGTCTTAGTGGTTTTTTTCAGTAACGTGTCTAATCCAGGCCATTGAATTGTGATGGAAAAGGTAAAAGATTGACGGGTAGGCCGGCATCAAAGTAGGATCTAAACTGAAAAGGTTTGGTGAAGAGGAAAAGTCAGGCAGGAGTAGGCTGAATATTTGTGAGCGCCATAGCTATTGCGGGCAAAGATAACGATTTGAGTTGTGTCCTATATCAAAAAGAAGAAGCTCGAAGACAGATTTAGAGTCTAAAAATTTGGGTACTTGAGCATCATGACAGTCTTCTCCAGCTCTGACGCTGACGCCCCAATTAGTCGTATCCTAAAGCATCCACGAACTTTGCTAATCATACCTATGATTCCTCTTTGCCCCAAACCCTGTTTCCCCGGTCCTTGATTTGGTGTTAGGTCGTTGGCTCAAATGAGCCTTGATCCTAGTGCTTGTAAACTGTAAACGGTGCGAAAGCATCTTTAAGCATACGATCTGTCTCGAGCAAGAGTAAGATTTCTGGCCACACAAAACCATTGTATTCCGTAACAGAACTGAAGCGCCGCGACTCCATATCCGCATGCTATGATCCACGCCCTTGAAAACCTCCGCGTGGAGTGAAATTTGCGTTCCCACCTCTTCCTCCGCCTCTTCCAAAACTAAAGCCGCCGCCTCTTCCACCGCCTCGACCACCGCCTCTGCCACCTCTGTCACCGAAGCCCCCGCGACCTCTGGGCGCCCCTCGACTACCACCACGACCCGCGCCTCTTCCTCCACGCATTGGACCTCCTCTTGATGCACCACCTGCTCGCTTTGGCTTTGACGCCCCTGAAACAAGTCAGTGAGTGTTGAGAGTGCAATGAACATGCTACAAACCAGGTGGGGGTTTTGGTTTCGGTAAGAACCTGTTCAGCTTCAGCATTTGCTTCTTCACAGCGCTCTTGCATCCTACTTCTCTAGTGGTAGAAGCCTATCTCCTCCAATATAAAATTTGTCTCCCGTCTTGAAAGATGTAGCCACAATACCCTCTTGAGGTTTCACAGTGAAGTAGACTTGGTTAATGGGGCCCAGGATCTCATCAACTTTGCCAATCGCGGTCTGTCACCCAGTCAGGCAATCCATAATAGACCATCTACTCTCGCGTATACCTTGTTCTCCAAGTAGATCGGCGCATTAAAATATGGGATCTTCGTATTGATTGATTCGCACACAATTTCGCCTTCGCAAGCGTGTATAAAGGAGCCCATTTCTGAATTAGATCAGTAATAGCACCTCAAGGAATGCTAGCACCACGAACCTAGGACGCTCGCTGGAGGTCCATAAGATTGCTGAAAGCCGCCTCGACCTATTCAGAGTAAATTTTTGGGTTTCTGCCCATATTGAGTCTCGCACGCATGGTAGTATGGTTACCTCCTCTTGAACTGAACCCTCCACCACCTCGACCACCACCAAAGCTGCCGCCTCGCCCTCGCGGTGCGCCTCGACTTGACATATTTGTTGCTACAGGAAGGAACTCATTGCGGGTTGTGCCCTCGACCAAAAGCAGATAGCGCCAAAAAGATGCGTGATTCAATACGAATAACCGGTAATTTAACCTCGCTAAGCCCTATGAAAACTCACTATCACTCTCCAGTGCGTGCATCATCACTCATCTTGAGTCACAGAGCAAAGACCTTTATGAAGTTTTTGCTAACCTGAATTAGGACAGAAAATTTGTTTGAGGTTTCTCTCTTAAGAGTAAGCCAATTGGACAGTGAATGGAACAATTTAGTATGCAGGACACCGGCAATAGGGAGACTGTTGGAGCAGATGACTCGCATGCTGCCTTGCCACAACGGAGATCGATTGGCAAAAACCCTACATATTTGTCTCCCAAAGGATCTCAAATTACCGTAAATCCAAAGGAGTCGAAAGACCAAGCGGACAAGCCGGAGGCAGGGAAACCCAAAGCCAAAATGACTAGCGAATCGACTCTACCAGACTTTTTAGTCAAACGTAATAAGCTATTTGACGAGCTCAAGCGAAAACATGATGCTGAGGTTGTAGGAAAGGAGCATCCTGTCATTAACGTTGTGCTCGATCTTGGACTAGACAGGGAAGGCAAGCCAAGACCCGCAATGCCAGTGGCAGCTAAAGCTTGGGAATCTACTCCTGGTTCATTCCTCAAACACGTTGATAAAGATATCAGCAGCGATGTTGTGATAGCAAAAGTCGACGGGAAAGAGCTGTGGGACCTTGACCGACCTCTAGAGTATGAATGTAGAGTTAGCTATGTTCCTTTCAGTTCGACCGAGGGCAAAAATGTCTTCTGGCATTCTAGTGCACATGTTCTAGGAGAGGCTGCAGAATGCCAATACAATTGTCTTCTGTCACATGGCCCTCCTGTTGAGCAAGGCTTCTTTTATGACATGGCGATAGCTGAGGGGTAGGCTCTTGGATTTTGGCATACTCAAAGATATTGCTAATTGCTTACAGGCAAGTAGTCAAGGAGAGCGATTGGCCGCCACTAGAGAGTAAGGCTTCGAAGATCTTTAAAGAGAAGCAACCTTTCGAGAGACTTCATGTTTCCATTCCAGATCTAAAGGAGATGTTCGGATATAGCAAGTACAAAATGTACTATATCGAAAACCTACTGCCTCCCCAAGGAAGCAGTGTTTACAAGTGCGGGACACTTGTAGATCTGTGTCTTGGTCCTCACATTCAGAATACTGGTAAGATAAAAGCATTCCAGATCATGAAGGTGAATATTACTCCCACCAGGTATCGTGCACAACAGACTAATATCCACCAGAACTCTTCATGTTACTTCCGTGGAGATAAGAACGACGATTCCCTGCAGCGCATATATGGCGTTGCTTTTCCTGACAAGAAGGCTATGGTGGAGCACAAGAAATTTCTCGAAGAAGCCGCCAAAAGAGATCATCGCAAAATCGGCGTAGAACAAGAACTGTTCTTCTTCAATGAATTATCCCCAGGATCAGTATTTCTATTGCCTCATGGTACATTAATATTTAATGCTCTGCAAAAGCTAATCCGGTCCGAATATCAAAAACGAGGCTACCAGGAAGTTCAGTCGCCAAATATGTATGATGCTGATTTATGGAAGAAATCTGGTCATTGGCAACATTACCAAGATGATATGTTCAACCTTGAAGTTGAAAAAAAGAAATGGGCTCTTAAACCGATGAATTGTCCTGGGCATTGTGTGATGTTTGGGCACCGAGAGAGAAGCTATCGAGAATTACCCTTGCGAATGGCAGATTTCGGTGTTTTACATAGAAACGAGGCTTCCGGTGCGTTGAACGGACTCACTCGAGTACGGAAATTCCAGCAAGACGACACTCATGTTTTCTGCACCCAAGACCAGGTAAGTTGCAGACTGTCGTTGCGCATGATATTGGGCTGATTTTTAAAGATTTCCCAAGAGATTGAGGCCCTGTTCGACTTCCTGAAATGTATATACGGGCTTTTCGGGTTTCCATTCAAGCTCAAGCTCTCTACTAGGCCAGAAAAATACTTGGGAGATATTGAAACTTGGGACCTGGCTGAAAGTAGGCTGAAAGAGGCTCTGAACAAATTCACGGCCTCCGGAGGCGGGCAGTGGGAATTGAATGAAGGAGACGGTGCCTTTTACGGACCTAAGATTGACATCACCATATCCGACGCTTTGAGGCGTGATCATCAATGCGCTACGATTCAATTAGACTTTCAACTTCCACAGGCTTTCGAGCTCGAATACATGACAGCAGAAGCTGCTTCAAAGATAAAGGGCAGCGCACAAGGCGAAACAAAACCAGATGCTTCGGCGGCAGCATCGAGTGCACCAAAACAGCCGGGCCCCGGACGTGCTCGCCCAGTAATGATCCATCGTGCAATAATCGGAAGCTTTGAACGTTTCATGGCCATATTAACCGAGCACTTTGCAGGCAAGTGGCCGTTCTGGCTGAGCCCGCGCCAAGTCCTTGTTATACCGGTCACAACAGGGGTGAACGACTATGTTGAGGAGGTGCAAAAACTATTCAAATCGCAAAAGATGCATGTAGACATTGACCTTAGTGGGAACACCATGCAGAAGAAGATACGGACAGGTCAACTGCAACAGTACAACTTCATCTTCGGTAAGTTCAGACAACTCTCGAATTGAATTGAACCTACTAACATTCCTTAGTGGTGGGAGTCCAAGAAAAAGAATCTCGTTCTGTCAATATTCGAAATCGAGATGATCCAGAAACACAGTCGAAAGGGGAGCTGATACCGCTAGAAGAGGCGATCCAGAAATTGAGAGCCCTGAAGAAGGAGCGGAGGCTTGTCAACTCTCTTGTTTTCGAGAGCTGAGTAGCCTAGTCTAGAACGCCTATTCTGCTTTCGTTGTCACTTCGTCATCGGTGTCAACGTAAAAGTTGTAGCGTAGTGTGTGTGTGTGTGTGTGCGTGCATGTTCGTCCTACTCGGAGGGGGGCTTGATCCTCTGGTTGGTCGTTCGCGTTTAAAGAGTCCTTGAACGAGCCCGTCTCCGTGAGTTCTGTATACATAAACGTTAACAGAATCTCAACTATTGTCACAAAAAAGGAAGAAAAGAGGCATTTGTTAGGCTGAATCTTTGAGCCCATTTCGTCTCCTCAGAATAACAAGTTCTGATATCTTCACGCACGGCAATAGGTAGCTGAAAAGCATTGAGCAATGACACTCAGGTTAAAATTGCAGACATTAATCCGGATCTGGAGGGCCTGGGCTGAGACAAAAATAAGTATGAAGATAACAGATTTGGGATAATTGCAAGCGCCGTGAATCGAACACGAACCTCTACCTTGGAAGGGTAGAATCCTAACCATTGGACCACGCAAGCGTATGTTAATTATGCCTCGGTAATATTTATCTTTATATATATTCTATAGGCAAGGACGATTCCTTGCTTGACCTGTTTGGGCACATCACATGCGAGCCAAGGGCAACGAATACGGAGGCACGATGACGCCTTCCCTCTTTGACGGATGAAGTGAACCTCCTCCACCAATGAAGAAACCCAACAACTTGACCCTGCTGCTGCTGGCAACGATAACACCCCTCGTCGGCCTGCACCTTCTGCCAATAGCTACTTTCCTCCGCTTATAGTGTCATACAATGATTAGCTATTGAATCCCATTGTCTACATTGTCTTTGCATTCGTGGGTCACCAAAGCCGGCGCCCGTGGAGCTTGCGGAAGCGCCAAGCCACAACAAGCGAACAGTTGTATTTGTCTCCTATTCTACGGAGGTACACTGTCGCAATCCCGAACGCAAGAAATTGACATCTGTTGGGACTGGCTGAGGCATCTCGAAAGCTCAATCTACTCATCCCCCAACCAAATAGCATATATTTGGCGAACTGTATTCGTGCCAAAAGCGTTCCGTATCGCTTTGCGGGCTCTAGAAGCAAAACAGCACATAATATCTAACCCATAGGCTCAACCCATGGCCCAACTACACCCTTCTGCCGGAGCGTCTGGGGCGACCGACCTCACGCACGGAGCGCCCAACACCACCTCACCATTGTCGCAGTCAGCTCATCAAAACCATCCAGAGGAGTTGAGCGCTGACCAGCGAGGGTATCAGCTCGTCGACAATGGAGCGGGTGGAGACATGAATCGCGCTAATTCTACCTTATCTCAGTCTCACACACTGACGCCTTCGCGAGGGGGAACGTTGAAGAAGAAGCAATCCGTGAACAGGAAAGGCAGTATCAAACAAGCCAGCAGTAGGAGAAGCAGTGCGGCGGGGAGTGTCAGAAACGTAGCTTTCGCCAATGATGGTGCCGCAGAGGGTGGGGAGATGAACAATGCATTCTACACGCCAGTTCCAACATCAGGAAACCCGACCGAGATATTGGCCAACAGGTTTCAGGGTATGTCAATGCAGCGAATCGCTATTTTACTATCTGTCGTCTCAAGCTAATACCCGACTTAACCCAGCCTGGCGAAAGGTTCTCAAGGATCTGATAACGTATTTCCGTGACATTCAGAAATCCTACGACGCCAGATCCAAGTCTCTTTACACACTTTCCAATGTGATCAACAACATCACCGCTCCACCAGTTTTTCTTACAGAAGGCGGTATCGGCGACGCTACACACATCTTACGGGATTTCCACAAGCTGTCAATAAATGAAGGTAACAAAGCTAAGACCATTGAAGAGGAGGTTGTGGTACAGCTCACAGGACTTCGAAGCGACCTCCAACAAAAAATCAAGGAGATAAAGAGTCTTTCAGGAGATTTTAAAAACAGTGTAGACAAGGAGACAGAAGGTACAAGGAGAGCTGTAAGAGAACTTCAGGAGTCCTTGGAAACTTCTGAAAGGGAACCGACGTCTGGGAAAGGAGATCCGTTCATCATTAAACTTGCCGTAGAACGGCAACTGGAACGACAAATTGAAGAGGAGAATTATCTTCATAGGGTAAATGCCGCGATATACGTCGTTGGATGAAGCTAACAATGAGCAACCAGGCTTTTCTGAATCTCGAAAGCTCAGGTCGGGAGCTGGAGTCTATTGTAGTGGGTGAAATACAGAAAGCTTACAATGCATACGCTGCAATTCTCACAAGAGAAGCCGACGAGGCCTATGAAGCTGTGGATAAACTACGAAATGGCCCTATTGCGATGGCGAAAGACCATGAATGGGACGCTTTTGTTGAGCACAACGAACACTTTGTGAACCCGAGACTTCCTGTTCGTAGAGTAGAGAATATACATTACCCTGGTAGAGCTAACCCAGCAGCCTCAGAGGTAAGGGCTGGTATGCTCGAGCGAAAGAGCAAGTACTTGAAAAGCTACACCCCGGGATGGTAAGAAAATCTGTGCTTTGTTTACTGTGAATGTTAACTGGTACAGGTATGTGCTTTCTCCAACGCATCTACACGAATTCAAATCACCAGACCGTATTACGGCCCAAGCTCCTCTTATGTCTTTGAGTTTGGCGGACCAGAAGCTCGGCTCCCACTCAGGCGGCGATTCGTCGTCGCATAAATTCATGCTCAAGGGGCGCCAGAGCGGCGGCATGCATCGGGGCCACGCCTGGGTATTCCGAGCCGAGTCCCATGACACGATGCTAGCATGGTTCGAGGACATCAAAAGCCTGACGGAGAAGACGGGAGAAGAGCGCACTGCTTTTATCCGACGCCATGCCCGTAGTGTCAGCGGGCACAGCGATAAAGCAGGCTCAGTCAGCAGTGACGGCGGCATGGACGAAGATGAGGCGGACCAAGTGCCCTACTCGGCGACTACATCCCTGGCCGATCAGGCACTGATGAGAGAAGAAAAGCTCCCCGAGCGTCCCAATCCAGGTGGGCGATTTCCAAGTGCCCTCAGCATCAACCGAAACTCACAAGTGCCACTCGAGCCATCTAGCCCGTCGAGTTCCGATGACAGAGATACAGTAGCGGCGGCCGCTGCGCTCCCGGGTCACAGCGATCCATTCGGACAACCCAGGCACCAGACCCAGAATCGCGATGATGAGACCTTTCCGAGAGAGGGGGTACATCCGCATCATCAGCGCGCCACAGACCAACCATCTGGGTACATGGGGGAAGGTTCTGGATCGCAAGAACAGAACGAGCCGTGTCCACCCTTGTCTTTGGGAGCGCAACAGAGCAACATGCCAGAACGCCCCAAAAGCTCCAATGCTGGCACTGAATACAGCACCGCGCCCGTTCAATCCCAAGGCATCAGTTCCGACGATCCCGGCGCAGTTTCCTACGGTTCATCACAGCAGCCCACTCCGAGGAATAGAGCATTTCCCAATGCGCCTGAGCGTCACGACAGCACCTACGGCGACTGGATGGGCCCTGCTGCCGCTGGCGCAGGCGGTGCAGCAATTGGCGCAGCGGGGATCGAAGCCTATCGACAGCAACAGCTGCCGAAGCAGCCGGAGAAGGATCCTCAGACTGTGTCTCAGCCCTCTGAACTTGCTACCCAGACCACACCAAACCTCGAATTATCCCAACCGCCACTGCAGAATCCAGCAGAACGAGAGCCTACTGAGGTGGTCAGCCCAATCTCTACACCCAGAGGCGATCCATCCTTCATCCAACCCCATTCTGGCATCGCAGAAAGCCCCACCGGATCAAGCGACCCCGCTGCGCCGCTCAAGACTTTGGCATCGGATACTAAACGGCCGATGGTGCGACGAAGCCACGGAAGTGTGGGCACTATTAGCGATTTGTACATTCCTGGGCAATACCCAAGGGGGGGATCTTAAGGGGCTTAGTGGAGCTGCGAGGGTGTCTGAAAGGGCCTGAGGTCTTTCCTTTTTTCCAATCGGCGAGAACAGAATGGAAACTATGCAAGAGCTGCAGATGCGAAACTGTTGACTGGGGAGCTAACTTGGACAGGAACAAAGAAAAGGAGATGAATATCGATGTTCGATTTAGCAGCTGTATTACGGGAACTTGAAACGGGATTGGCCTAGCGCTCGTTATTATACCTACCGTGCGTCTTCTCGTCTTTTGGTCTTTTGCGGGGAGAGAGCGTGGTGGATGTTGACGGCCTTTTGTTAAGTTAGCTGGATATGGGCATAATCTCTACGGGTTCGAAACGACTTGCTGATTATCTGTTTTTCGTCGGTCCTCGACAATCCTTGTTAATCGCTTGCCCGCTACCTCCCTGCCCACTCCCCACAGTCCGCACCCTAGAATTTCCTTCCCCTTTTTACCTCATATAGCTCCCCACCGCCTCCCCTACCTCCCCTCACTCCCCCCCGTAAGCTCCCTTCTCCCACTCTATCCCCGAAAGAAGGACCCAACCGGCCCTTGTACAGATTCCTTCCAATTCCCATCTTCAGCTCTCTCAAGATGATGAAAGGCGTATCGAAGAGCCCCGCACCGCGCGTAACAGGAATATACACGTTGTGCCGGCTTTATACCGTCAATAAGTGACCATTCTCTTGCACCAGTTAGCATATCGACACTTTCACACAAGCAAAAATTCATTTTCACAAGAGATAAAACTAGCGATATGGATAATTTCGCACCCTTCAAGCCCCAAGTATCTCCTCTCCATCTCTCCACTCACCGGCACCTTTTTTTTTATAATAAACAGATTTTCATTCTTGGGTATAACTTAATAAATAGTCTTATAATTCAGGTAAAGTTGTACAGTATATCACACACTATGAATATTAGAAATCTCAGCAAATTTGGGAAAGTCAGGGTTGTACAAAAATCTCGTGTGATAAGTGCTACTAATTGGAAAAATCTAACGATTGCTGGATCTTGGGGTTTGAGAGGGGGTTTGTCCTCTATAGTGTTTTTGGGGGGAAATAATTCTTTTGGTTTTTTGGGGGGGTTTGGGTCCGGATCTCGTTTGTTGGAGGCTGTTGTGGGTCGTTAGGGGTTTTTTTTCTAAATCGATAGGAGAGGGGGAATTGAGGGTGGGAAGTTTGGGGGGGGGGTTGGGTTTGTGGGGGGTTGTGGGGGGTTGTGAGGGCTTTTGAATGGAAGGAAGGGGGTGGGGGTTGTGGATTGGGAAGATAGGAGACGAGGGAGCGGATGAAGAAGGGGGGGGGGGGTGAGTACGGTTGAGATGGGGGAGGAAATGTTGGGAATGAGGTTGCGAAGTTGAGAGAAGAGGATCAGGCGTTGCAAGGGGTACTCTCTGGGTACGATAGTGATAGGTCAGTGGTTGATATCGAGTACTTTGATTGGATAAGGGGAGGGATGATTGGAGCGGCTGAAGAGATTGAAAGGATGGGAGACAAACGAGAAGATGAAGAGAGCAAAGTGTTCAGACGCAACAGCATAATTGGGAGGCAAAACCTCAAATAAACTCCGAAGAAGAATTAAGAACCTCTCAAGTATCTAAAAAGGATAACTCCCCTCCTTATCCGTAGCTGGATAAGGAGCCTCTCTATCAGTAAACGTCCCCGTTTCCCCATCCTTCCCCGCCGTAGCCAACCGACACGCATTAAATGCCCCAGTACTGACATCGTTAGTCCCCTCGCCCGCATTCAGATTCGTCGCGCAATAGCCCGGACAACATGCATTCACCTTGAACCCCTCTCCCTTGAACTTGACAGCATAGTGCGCCATGATCATGTTCATCGCCGCCTTGGAAGTTTTGTACGCGGGTAGGTCTAGGCCGTAGTTCGCGTGATTGATGTCGAAGGTTCTGGTGATGCTGCCGAGGCGGGAGGTTATGAAGACGATACGTGGGTTGCTGGATTTGCGGAGGAGCGGGATGAAAATTTCGGTCAGGCACGCAGCGCTGATGGCGTTGGTACCGATGATTTGAGTGAATTCTTGGCGGAAAGTTGCGTCTGTGTGAACGGCGCGGTTGGCGATGCCGGCATTATTGATTAGGACGTCAAGGCGGCCGTGTTCGCTAGCGACAGCATCGTAGGCAGCTTGAATGGAGGCGTCCGAGGTGACGTCGAGCTCGAGGGGTTGGATGGACAGGCCGGTGGGGAGGGAGGAGATGGCGGTTTGGGCTTTCGAGAGGGAACGGGAGCCCATCAGGACGTGGTAGGTTGGGTGTTCGGTGGCGAGTTTCTTGACGATTTCGAAGCCGATGCCGGTATTGGCGCCGCTGATGAGGACGATGGTTTTTTCGGAGGGAGTTAGGGAGCCCATTGCCATGAAGGAGATATATAAAGGATTCGGAAAGGAATTTGGCGGGAATATCAACAATAAGAAAATGCTCTAGATGATCAAAGATGAAGGTATGATTCGAGATATAAAAGAATAGAGAGCTACCTTCTCTTTATGAGATACCAAAGTTTCTTTGCTCGCACTTTACGGAAATATCGGACATAACACTAAAGTCCTTCGAATTGTCGAGACGCAGGTGCTCTCGATGCATCTCGTTCTTCGTTATGGAGAAGAGCTGGTCATTCAAAACCTCGTGGGAGGCATTTCGACAGCCATCATAGACCTGCAGTTTCCAGAGCGAAGAGGCATAACAAGAGCAAACAAGCGTAAAGTATCCACGCTAAAAATTCAAGCTAACCCAATAAATCAAAACATCAACACCCGCTTCGCCCAATCAAGCACCACCACCTCACAATAATCCATAAAACCAGAGCTTGATCTCTACCAGCCCTCCCCCCACCCCCTACAAAACCCCCAACCTACCAGAAAATGTCCACCGACCACCACCGCCGCATCGACCTCCAATCCCCCGCCGACCTCACCTACCTCCACACCAACATCCAGCGCGCCGCGACCGAAAAACTCGACCTCGCATTCCCCCCACGCGCCGCGCCCAAAGGCGAGGAAGACGCGCTGAGGCAGAAAGTTGAGGCGCTGGTGCAGGAAGTCGGTCCCCACTCGGCCCCCATTTCATACTCCCAGCTCAATACACCACGAGCGCTATGAACAATAGCCGCTAACGAGGGATGACTGATAGTACATAACGCACACCCTAACCCTTGCCCTCCCCTCCCTAACGCTCAACGGCCTCGACGCCTCCCCCTCTCTCCTCACCCCCCACCCCCCCACCACCACCTCCAACACCACCACTATATCAACGACCCCATCAAACAACCCCCAAACCCGGCAAGACACCACCAACTACGAACCCTACGACCCGCGCCTCGCCTCCAAGCTCCGCACCCTCTACGCAACCCTCGAGCACGAATCCACGCGCGTGGCCGAACTGCGGCGGTCGGCGCCTGGCGCCGCGGCGAGGGCGTATATCGAGCGGGTGGAAGCTGAGAGGGAGGCGGAGAGGCTGAGGGGCGAGGAGATGCTGAGGGAGTTTGAAATGGGGGTTGAAGGGGAGGATGATGAGATGATGGGGATGGGGGGGTTGGAGAGGAGAGAGGAGGTGGAGAGGATGTGGGGGAGGGCGGTGGAGGGGTTGGTGGGGTTGGAGGGGGTTACGGAGGTGGTGGCGACGTTGGAGCGGGCGGGGAGGGCGGTGGAGGCTGTGGAGGGGATGTGAGAACAGGGTGGGGCTGTGGAGTTGGGGCGGGCTATGGAGTTCTAGCGGGAGTCGAAATGGGGATTGAGAGGGACTTTTCGCATGTCGAGATAGTGCAACATGACATTAAAATCTATTTCGATTTCACAAACGTGTGCAATTTGAAGAGGTTGTTGAGTTTTGATCGAATCTAAATGAGTAAGTAGGTGTGAAAAACACAACGCGCCAACGACCGTGCATAATGCATAAGCAGGTATCTCTGCACCATTCTAGCTAACCTCTAGGACATTTGTCTAGCCAGTGTGCTAGTTTAGGTGTGTGATTAAGCCAGTGTTACCATTCTAGGGACCCATTACAGCCTGCTGTGAACCTCTAGCCGCAGCTCTCACTTCTTCCGGGTGGGCTCCCGCTCCAGGAGCAGGAGGCTGGGCTGGTGCAGGGGCTTTTGTTTGTGCCCACTTTGGTGGCTTCGTCCATTGAGGATCTTGCCATGGTCCGTCATCGCTTAACGCACAACTGCCCTTACATTCGCAACTTCCGCCAAAGATTTTGGGTAGGTTCTCTTTCGGTACTTGGCCGAGGAGCTCTTTCTCGTATCCGCTGCCTAGCACGTGAATCTTCTCAACGGTTACCGGGTCAAGGAAACCTTTGACTACACTGAAGACGCCTGAGAACCCCCAGGGAGCATTGATAAGGTAGAGTTTCCCCAATCGCTCAGGGTAGTAGTTTTGTGATATTGCCGATGCTTGCTTTATGTAACCGTAGACTGAGCCGACTTTTGAGATGCCCACGCCCTTCAAGTCCATGATTGTGCAGCAAGTTTCTAACAGTTTCTCTGATTTTCGGCAGCAGGCGGGCAGACGAGGATCGGCAAGCTTTTCGTACTCGACGACCAGATTTTGCAGCATTCGTTCGCCCGTGGTAATCTTGTACATGGCATTGAGGTCGATCTTTCCTAGCTGCTCGATGTAGACAGGCCGACCATCCTGAACATAATCAGCCCCGGACGTCATTACAGAGACTAGTGCCTTCTGCTACCTTGTCCGTCTTATGGTAGTACTGCGGGTAGTATTCGAAGACCTGGGGCTTCTCTTTGTAGTCGAAGTTCCGCACAAGGTCATCTACCTTGAAGTCTTTCCGCCATTTCTCACATTGAACGAACCTGGAAGTATTTCAGTCCACCTTCGTACAGCCAAAGAGAAGAATGACCCCACATCTGCTTTGCCAGCTCGACATTGAACTTCCTCGCCCGCAAAAATCTGAGCTACCAGGGGCGAGTTAGCGTTTGAGATTCTTTTATTGGGCACAAAGGAGCCCACCCACCATGCATAGCGTGTCCAGTCTTTCGGTGTAACCTTCTTGTACTAATTGTGTGCGTAGTTGAAACACTTGAGCGTCTTGCTCTTTCGTTGTATGCCCTGGGTGCCCACTTTTGACCTCGGGGCTTGTAGTTGGGTAGTCGTAATCGTCGTACTTGGAGTCAGACTGCAGCTTTTGTGCAGCCATGCTGGAGGACTAATTTTAGGCAGTCAGAGAGGATTGTATAGAGCTCATAGAAAATATGTAGTCGGTCAATGGTAGCGACAGATGAACAGTAACGATGTTTCTGTGGGGTATCGTTGGGCAGTAGCGCTATGATGTTGTCACTAGCCTGTCCTCATCTCCCAATTACAATACCTCGCCATCAGTACGGAATAGTGGGATGTAGATGGAGGTTTTCCTCTCGTATGTGAGCAGATAAGTGAGAACAATCTTCCATGAATATCACACTTTATAAGCTGTCTACATACAAATTGACGCTCTTGGATCATGCATTTTCCATGTACAGACTCGCCACATATCCTGAGTAGACCCATCATCCTAATGCTCGAACTTCAACAGCTCTGGGCAATTCCACTGAGCCCCAGCTTCCAAGCTCTATACCCGTCCATTCCGTTGTGTATCATAAGCACCGTCTAAAAACGCCTGTTGGAAGTGCTGAACCCCAACACAATATGTTCAATGATGTTTCAGCCTCCTTCTGACCGAATGTTAAACACGCTAATCCGCCTGAGGAATGACCGCCTTTATGCGGATTATGGATTATTTAAAAATCTCGCCAGATGCAGCTCAAAGATGCAGAAAAAGTGAGGTCGCACGGTTTTTCAAAGTACAAAGATGAGAGCTTGCGGGATTCGCCAATCGAATCTGTTAGCGAGTGCAGATGAGGGAGGAACCCCCGAAATGCAACTCCGAGAAGCCACTCAAAAATGCTGAAACTTGAAATCTTACACACTGATTAACCCTGTTAGCGAGAGATGATGAGGGAGAAGCCATCAATCCAAGATCCACATGAGCCGGAAACGCCTGCGATGCTGTAACCGCGAGGGGGTATCAATGTATGCCTTCCAGCGCGAATGTCAGTCGCCAAGTTGCCCAGATATGTCTGACAAGGACTTACCCAGACCCGCCTGTGGGGTTGCCGTAAACGCCCGATCGTCGTCCTAAGCTGGTCAAGATTTCCAGACCATCAATCCAGAGGCCTGCTCGGAGATAGAAGCCTAGTAATATCTCTCCTCGCCGCGTGTCTGTATGGGTAAAGTAATGAATCTTCTGCTATGTGCTGATGGTCAATGGATGGATAGGCTTACCAAACAAAAATTCACTTCCACCAGGTTGGCCACCTCTTGTCCCAAAAAGCTGGCTGGTCGAATCCTCGTAACAGAATTCTACCCCATCCACTGCAAAGCCATGGTAGACCTTGATTGATGTGAGTAGCTTTGTTTGTATTATGGCACTTTCCAGTATCACTTCTATGGGCCTACTGCCATCCTGCTGTGAAAAGCCTAGCTTGTTACCCTTGAAGCCCTGTTGCCGGTTGGGAAGCTTGACAACAGAAGTCTTAGATGTTAGCTGGCTAAAGTCGTCGACCACATGAGTCCCCTGCCCCGCAGAGTGAATTTGCAGCTTGATCTTCTTGCTCCTTTTGTCCTCTGGCAAGCGGGCTTTAAGATCATTCTCAGTGAGTACTATCTGCCGAGGTGGACTGCTTGACAATCCCTCGCCCATTCCGTATTCGATCCACGAGTGACATAGCTCATCGCCGTTGGTAAACAGCTCGACAAATGCAATTCCCGTGGTAGCGGTAACCATGACCTTTCCGTTGTCGACTGCCCAGACTTGAATGTTACTATCGAAATTGAGCGGCATATCTGTTGGTAATCGGAAACACGGATGATCCTTGAACCGCAGCGTATCGAGTCGGTGCCAGTTGCATTCGTCTTTGGGGAGGCAAAGTCTGACACCTGGTGATTTTGTCCGCGTTGAGTATGGCTCACGGCAGAGGAACGTGCGATTTAGTTGGACATAGTCTCGGAGCATGACTCCATATTCCTGATGTGGGCAGCCAAAGAGATGGCCTGTTTCGTGAAGATGGGCTCCTATCCCAACATTCGCTGCCTCCCAGTTGCTTCCTGAATCATTGCAATCGTTGGCAACGTAGGAGGTGTTAGTCCTCGTACAATCCGAGAAAGCCGGCACCACATCTTCAATACTCGCTGGATAGCTCTGCAGCGCTTGAGAGCCAAAGATTGCTAGCTGAATCTCGCCAGCGCCTCCGCCAAGTGCCGCATGGCCTGTAATGGTCTTTGCTCTGGTGTCCCAATGTGCGTCCAGCAATAGCACCGAAACATACTGCTTTTGCCCCGGCGTGGGCCGGAAGTAATCTTTTACATCATCCATTGCGATGGAGAAAAGATCACCTTTGCGAGTGGCTTTGTCATATTGCTGAGCCAAATCCAAATCCCGCAGCTGCTTGACGGTCTTTGACGACCTCACAATGTGTACCTTCGCTTCGTTTCTCATTTGCCCCGTACCTCTGTCTCGATAGGTTAGAGAACCAGTTTGCCACTCTTCCTCAAATCTGAAACACCTCCTCCCGAAACCGTTGCGATACATCTGCTCTCCAGTAAAAGCTTGCCACAAATATGCGGCCATGCGAAATTTCCTGATCGCAGTTTCGATTCCGTTGCCTTCTCTTTGCACTCGTTCGGGAACCGCATCAAACGTGCCTGGAGAGTCACTTCCTAACAATACGACAAGCTGCAACGGGGGTGAATTCGCAAGAGGAAGGAAATTTACATTGATCCATGATGAGTGCGCGGGATTGGAGGAATTGTTAGATGCTAGCTTTGGCGAGGTGAAGTCGAAGCGTAACCGATTAGGTCCTGGGCTCAGATGTACAAGGGCCTTGAAGTGAGAGTCGCTGACGGGCCAGTTAGTGGCTGGAAAGTTGTCTTGATGGTGGCAGACGGTCAAGGTCCCGTCAAGAGCTCTTTCCTGGGGATCGCCAATTTGGCCATAAACCAGTAGAACCTTCTGATGTACCTGCGCAATGGGTCAGCAAGATCTGCTTGCATTCTGCCTCTCCGAAAAGCCAGTGAAGAGTGAAGCATACCCAAGACTTGTCAGAAACCGATAGTATTCGAGGTGCGAAGGCAGAGGTAGGAAGATTAGGGGCGGAACCATTCAATGGCGAAGAGTTCAATCCCTACATTGGTATGGTGTCAGCTTGAGTTCAATTTGCGTTTACAGGGAGCTGTTGTGATCTGGGACACGGTCTAAGACGTGACATACTATAACGCTATTCCTCTGGCTTGACGAGTTCATGGCAAGTGGCCGCTGCGATTGCGTAGCCATGGTGGTCTGGGATTTGCTCTTTGTCAGGCATGGTGTCGACATTTGGGGCTGGATAGAGGACGGAGGTGTAGAGGAACCGTATGCGGAACTCAATGTTGATGAGGACTTAGTGGTAGGGACATTGCCATCCGACTTGTTGGAGCGAGAATCGCCGTTTGATAGTTTCTCCGTCTTGAAGCTCTTGCTTTTCCGCCTAAGGTTGAAGAACGGCATTACAGCAGCCCAACAACATCCACTTCGTAGACCCCTGTGCTATTTCTGATGTGTCCTTTCCAATATTCCGGAATGAGTGTACTATCGCGTTAGACTGGAAGGAGCGAGGATGCGGTGGAGGATGCGGCAGCTATGCGAGAGGTGCGGAATGAATGCTTGGAGCAGCAACGAGGGTAATAGTAATCACTGGAACGACAGGACGAGGACCGACGGCAATGCCATAAAAACAATAAAAATAGCGACGACAAACTAAGAGATACGACGTTCTTTTGCAAAACCGGTTGGAGGCAACGTAGAGCTTCTGAATGTGGTTTGCTATGTACTGTAGCTAGCGCAGCAGGGCGGTCACAATCTCGATACGGAGTACATCCTTGCGAACTGACCATGTACTGACCTCCGTTATCCGTTACGAGCCTTGAAAACCTCATGGATTTATATCCGGATCATGACATCAACATGAGATTATCTACTAAGGTACCTACAGTACCTACAGTACCTACCTTACGCGCTGCTACGTATGTTGTCTTGAGCACAGTAACAATGGTGACTACCTCTATCCCTTTAACCGCTGTCGGGTGGATTAATTAGCGTATTCGCTTATTCTACCAATAGGAACAATAGAACTATCATTCTGAACCCATTTTATTGATGCTATTGTGATAGGCAGCCCAACAAGAACCGTCTTTGCATATGGGAATATCACAAGTATCGCAGCCAAAAGTAGTACGCTTTCCCCGCTTGTTATCACCCAAATTTGGTGTGATTTCTTCGAGAATTCTTCGCCTCTTAGACGTTGCTATCTGTTCTATCTTCTTGCATTCACGACAGTCATCAAGACTCTTTCTTTTGCAAATTCGATGATCATCTAGACATATCATAGAACGTTCAATTGCAGACTCAGTTGACATTCTTTTTCGCTTCAGAAACTGTCTTTCAGATGTCTGAATTAGACCTGTAGTCAGAGTTGTTCTGAACTCGCTATGAACAATGTATTTAGCTGAAGTCTCTGAATGCAAAGAGAGTTTGTAGACATTGATAACGCTGATTTCAATCAAGAACTTGTACAAGACTTTATGTTCTTCTGATCTACATCGACGATTGTATGCATAGAAAGATCGTAACTGATCAGCCTGATTGACAACTCTTATGTAGTGATTATAGACGTCATCAAAGTTCAAAATCGAAAGCATTGCATGAGATTTATCATTGAATGAAGTTCTTGCAGTCTTAGCATTGATAGATGTTCTAGAAAATCTCTTTCTATCGCGAATGATGTAAATCTGATTGTCAAACATAGTTGATTGAAACAGAATGATAGAGTTATCTTTTCAGACGAATTGCATGATTTGATTATCAAAGATGATCATCATTTTAAGCTTTTCTCAGAAAATCTTGTCTCGTTTCTTGTCTTGAGTCTTCAGTTGAACAAATTTCTTGTAGATTTTGAAGTTTGAACGAGCTGTTTCAATGACTTCATAGTCTCTTTTTTGTAAATATAATAAAAGTGTTGCGATCATGCACTTTGAATTAGTCTAACATAGATCATGTCAGACTATCATAGACTAGTATAGAACTGATGTTGACATGCTAGCGATCTAGCGTGTCTTCATGAGTAAAACTTACGACGTGTTGCATCTTCTTTCTTCTTCAGCTTTGAACTTCTAGTTAGAATACACTCATATAATTCGCTTTATGTAGACTCATAACATTAGTTTAAAGCTCATTAATCTTGCTATCAATGTGTAAATAATATAAAAACAAGCTACATCATTTAAACTTGAATCAGAATTGAAATCAGAAAATTGAGTTCAGAAAACTTGTTAAAAATCAAGAAATTTCTAGAACAGAACAGAAGAATATGAACATGTTGATTTAGACTAACTCTTTACTGAGCTTGTCATCAGAACAGAAGAACAGAAGAACATGAATGCATTGTTTTAGAACTGAAATCAGAAATTTCAGTTGAATTTCGATCAACAATTTTCTACTCACACAATGATTAAAAGCACAGAATTAGAATCAGAATTAGTAAGCACAACTCACTATAAAACTTAAAATGTTGAAAGAGAATCACTTTTATCACAGAATTGAACAGCATCAGAAGAAGAAGACATGAATGTGTCATTGAATATCAAAGAAGAGAACATAAATGCATTGTTTTTTAATCATGAAATGATCAAGATCAGCATCAGCACTGAATTGAATGCTTGAATAAGCACTCATGAAGCAGATAATCTCGTTGCATTTATTAAGTACATATGTCAACAGCATGACATTGAAATCAAGATTCACAATGACATGATTCAGATGTTGAATGATGTCAACAAGATCAACATTGAATTGAAAGTTATCAACATCAAGTTGAAAGTTATACAGACAACGTTGAACGTTGTTTGAATGCATTTACAGAAAGAAATAAAGAAAAAGAACATGATTATACATCATTTAAAAGCGACATCAAGTCAACTAAGCACTTCAATTTCAAAAAATCAATTCTTGAAGTCAATCAAGCTATCTGACTCACTTCTGTTTGAAGATTCAAGACAGAATGTGAATAATTGATTGTTTTGAATGCAAAACAAGCTGAAGATGAACAAAAATTATTTTTCTATCAAAGAAATGAAGATTGCATATGTGAAAAGTTGAGTCAGTGAAACAATGATCAAACACATAACACTCAGAATGAAAAACATGATCACGAATTCATTTCTTGAAGCAAAAGAGATACTGTTAATCATAAATAAAATGTATAATAATCTTAATCAACATCACACAACTCAATGACAGTTCTTGAAGCTGTATTAAAACAAAATCTTCTTTCATGAATTTTAAATGAAATTTCAGAGACTTAGTGTAAAACTAAAGTACAATAACGAAACTTTACTAAATGATCTTCAGCATAAGATTAGCTTAGATCTTCAACGAGTCATGATCAATGAATGAATTATGAATTTGAATGAATTCGTCGACATCTGCATGCAAGTCAACGTTCAATTGACGAAATTGAATGCTCGATCAACTCTCAAGACATCAACGATTCAAGTCGCTCACTTTATCACTAGCATCTTAATGATAATCACTATTGTGACTTCAGCTTCAATCTTTGCATGAAAGAAATTCAGAATATCAAATGTTGATTTTGCTAAAGAGAAATTGTTTAAAAAAGAACTTTGCTTCAAATGCAAGAAGTCAAAACATAAAGCACATGATTGTCTTGAATCAGCTCAGATGCACGAAATTGCAGCGAATTCAAAAAACGACTTGTTCTCGTCAAAGTAGTGATTGAGAGCGATATACTCATATTTTGCTTCATCAGCATGTCTGATGATTCATTTGATTTCAAGTCATTCACTGTTGACATCATCTTGAATAGTTTAAAAAAGATATTTGTCACGATTCTAGTCTTATCAGACTCAATCTTCTAACCTTGTCAGATTTATTCTCGCTTTGTCATCTTAACTAGTTTTTATTGAGTCTAGCGTCGACTGAGAAATACACATATGTAGTCAGCTTCTTTTCTGTAACTATCTTTCTTTCTTAGTATTTATCTTCTAGTTAAATGACACTTCTATTTGACTCGCTCTAGACAAATCTCTAACATTAGATAAATGCTCATTATTTACTACTCTGCTATCAATGAATAAATGATACAAAACAATCTATTCAGTAAGAAAAATTTGCAAAAGATTCTTCAAATTTGCATCATCATTTTAGATTGCAAAAGATTCTTCGATTCTACACTCATTTGCATCATTCTATTTGCAAGAAATTCTTCAAATAAAGCACTCAATTATTATTTGAAATTCACAAGAAATTCTTTGAATTTTCACTCATCAAAAAACATCAATTTAAAACATCAATCTTTCACTTATTCTTATCTCAACAACTTCTATCTTCTTTCATCATGATATGTGATGTCGAGTCAGTTGAGTCTTGAACAACTCATCTGCTTAGAAGCATTGTTAGTAAAAGTGTTTCACTTCTACTCATTGATGCTTCAGTTGAAGCTGAGAAAGCTGTCATTGCATGAAACATAAACATCGAAGAACAACTGTTTCATTAAGTCAGCAATCAACTCAACGAAGTCATTAATATGCTGAATGAGCTTTGAAGTCAGTGAGACTTGACTTTACAACTCAATGAACACTGACTTCTCATACAAGATGATCACAAAAAAAGAGCGAAACAACTAAAAATCACTTTTGATAAAAAAAATGAGCTAGAGAAAAAGATCAGTCAGCTACAAGATGAGCGATTGAACTTCAGAGTGAAACAATGTCAAGCTGATTAATCTATGTCTCGTCAAGATACTCAATCAGCTGAGCAATGAGTCAATCAGAAAGAAGCTCGCTCTCAACGAGAATTTTCTACTTTATCTGAAAATAAAAATGATCATTACAAGTTCATCAAGCTTTTGAACTTACTCATCTTCATCAAAACAGATGACTCTATCTGAAAGACATGAAACATCAAGATAGCTGACAAGCTCGATGTCAATGTAAATCATTACTCTACTGAAAAGATTCATATTGTCTATGTGATTTTCAGACTAGAAGATGATGCTGATCAGCAAATTTATGCAAAGCATCATGTTGATGCTTTCTCATTTTATCAATCATTATCAAAGCTACTGAAACATCTGAAAGAAATTTACGAAGATCAGAATCTGATTCAAAAGTGTTGCTGCAAATACATTGCTTTAAAGCAGCTCAACAAGTCTTTCAGCTCTTTCTATTCAGAATTCACTAAAATATTCAGCTTTCTGAACTACGATGATATCACTCTGATGAACGACATTCAGAATAAAATCAACAATCATCTTCAAAACGCGTTGTTAATTTGTCTCATAAAGTTTAGCTTGCTTGATAAGCTCAAGATCTTTCTTCAAGATGTGAATAACAAACAATGAGTCAATTATCAGCTACGTGACGAGCAATGAACAGTCAAATCAATAGCAGCTTCGAAAAAACATTTTGTTTCTTCGTCGACATTGTTACGATTCTAGCTACGCATCTATGTTGATAGCTATGTTGATGACTATGTCGATGACTATGTTCATGACTATCGTCGATCGCTCGTCACTAGACTATTGAATTATTCCGAAGTCAACTCTATTCAGAATTAGCTTATGTTTTTCTGAGTCATATAGATAGTCGACTCTTTTCTTCTAGATACTTTTCTTTCTTAGCATTTATATACTCGTTATCTTACACTCATATGACTCGCTCTATGCTGATCTCTAACATTATATAAATGCTTCTTCATTACAGACGAAGAGAAATAATCTGCATTGACTTGCTCTGCTCGATTCGCATGACTATTGACTTTGATCTAGTTGACTCGCGATCGTGCAGACACTCATTCTTCTTTCTCGTGAGCTGACTCAGCGAGAATAAACAAAAGATTCGAACTCGTGCGCTGATCAGCGAGTATAAACAAACGATCGAAATCATTCAACTAGATCAGAAGATCAGCGAATTAATCGTTCATTCAAATTCGCAAGAAATTCTTCGAATTTGATGAACAAACGAGATCAGTCATAGAACTGCGTGAAGTCTCTATCTCAAAGAGCAATCAAAGAGATCAGTTTAGAACTGCGTGAAGTCTCTATCTCGAGAAGCAAATCTCAGTGAGTCTGCTTCAACGACATTCTCAATGCAATGATCTACTCATTCTCATCACTCTACTCATCAGTGAATTGATTCTGCTACTCGTTCACATGCAACTAGTGAGTCTGCTACAATGACATCTACTCTCAATGCAATGATCTACTCGCTCACATCGCTCTACCTATCAGTGAATCTGATCAAATGTTTACATGCAACTAGTGAGTCTGCTTCAATGACATCTATTCTCAATGCAATGATCTACTCACTCTCATCGCTTTATCTATCAGTGAATCGATTCGTCTATCAGTTCACATGCAACTAGTGAGTCTGCTTCAATGACACGTTTGATAGTGAGTCTGCTACAAAGGCATGAACGAGACAAGCTCTGCTACATGCGTGTAGTAGAGACGAATCGACAGTGAGTCTGCTTCAAAGACGCGTTCGATATTGATCTCGTCATCGAGTCAGTCACTCGATAGTTAGTCTGCTTGAACGACACTCAAAGTGAGTCTGCTACAAAGACAGACAACGATTGATCTCTTGATTGAGTCAATCAACGAACGAAACAAGTTCTACTATGTAGTAGATCTGAATCAGAAGTGAGTCTGCTTCAATGACATGATCAATGCAATGATCTATCTATTCACATCGCTCTATCTATCAGTGAATCAATCTATCTTGAGTTTCTGTGCAACTAGTGAGTCTGCTTTAATGACACTTCTACCTTGCATAGTGAGTCTGCTACAATAGACATTTCGATTCTACACAAGACTAAGAAAATACATTCATGCAAACATGAATCGTTGAAGAAGAGAAGTACTATTACGATTCTAGCTACGCATCTATGTTGATAGCTATGTTGATGACTATGTCAATGACTATGTTCATGACTATCGTCGATCGCTCGTCACTAGACTATCGAATTGTTTCAAAGTCAATTCTATTCAGAGTTAGCTTATGTTTCTCTGAGTCATATAGATAATCGACTCTTCTCTTCTAGATACTTTTCTTTCTTAGCATTTATATACTCGTTATCTTACACTCATATGACTCGCTCTATGCTGATCTCTAACAGACATCAGCATCAGTCTTGACTATTAGTTATGTTCAACTTGCTACTTTTTTCATTCTCAAATCTGAATGATCAAGAATATCAATCATCTGCTTCAACTGCAAAGTATCAAGTCATCTTTCAAAGAACTGCTCTCAGCTGAAGACTAGTACTTCAACATCTCGTGCATTCATTTCTTGTCTCAATGAGATCATCATGTTGAAAGAAGAGAAGAAATTATTTACAGAGAAATTGAAGAATGAGACAAAAAACTAGTGACTTTCATTAAAGACGTGATGAAAGATGTGTTAATTTCTTCAACAACAAGCAGCTCAAATGATCTCTTTGCTTCGAAATCTTTGACTATTGAATGTGTACTATCTAGCAATGAAATTAGTTACTCATTAAAATCATTGATTGACACTGAAGCAGCTGACTATTCATTCATTAATGAATTAATCGCGCAGAATGTTTGTGATCATTTGCAAATTGAATCTTTATCTTTAATCAAGCTCAAATCAATAAGAGAATTCGATGATCATTATGTAAAAAAGCTCATTACTCATGCAATTTATTCAAATCTAACTGTTCAAGATCATATGAAACATTTCACTTCTATGCTAATCACTTGATTAAATCAACATCAGATGATTCTTGAAAAAACATGAATGAACAAGATCAAAGTGACTATTGATATGAAAGATGATCATCTTCAATTTTCTAGTTTCGAAGCTCATATCAAAGCTTTTATCAAAGCTCATTCAACTGTTCTTTCAAGCAAGAAAATTGCAATAGAACAGAAAAGTTCAATCTCTACTCAAATACTAAAGAAATTTATCTCTTCTGTCATCACTCAACTCAGCGAGAAGTCATCTTCATTCAGTAGAATCGTGAAATCATTTAGTTCAGTCAACTTCGCTTCATCTTTTGATTCAATGAACATAGCAATGATAGAAGCTGCAGCATATAAATTACTAGTCAAATGATTGAATGTGACTACTTTCGCGATCATTGTCACGAAAATTGATTGACTTCTAAAAACAGCTAGAAATACATTCAAAGATGTAAATCTACAAGAGCTTTTACATGAAGAGATTTTGAAAAAAGTCAAAGCTAAGCTTTCTTCGAAATATCATGACTATCTAGACGTGTTTGATTGAGCAATGACTGATCAACTACTCTTTCATTGCTTCTATGATCATAAAATTGAGTTGATTGACGAGAGAACATCTTCTTGAAGTTGTCTCTATCATATGTCTGACTACAAGCTTCAAAAGATGAAGAATTATCTGATTAAATATCTGAATAAGAGCTTTATATCTTTTAGCTCGATCTCATACGCTTCGCTCATACTATTCATCGAAAAGAAAGATGATAGTCTGCGTTTCTGCATTGATTATAGAAAGCTCAATGCTTTGATCAAACGAGATCGCTACTTTCTATTTTTAATAAACGAAACTCTCGCTTGTATTTAAGATAGCAAGTATCTGACTCAATTGAATATAATAGTCATCTTCAACAAACTACACATGCATTCAAGAAGCGAAGATTTGACTATCTTTATTATCTCTTTTGATTTCTACAAATATCACGTGATGTCTTTCAAATTAATCAACGACTCGACTTTCTATCAACACTATATGAACGACGTGCTGTTTAATTATTTACATCAGTTTTGTCAAATTTATCTAGATGACATTATCATTTACAGCAAAACATTGAAGAAACATAAGAAACATGTACGACTAGTTTTATATAGATTACGAGAGATTGATTTACAGATGAATATAAACAAATGCAAGTTTCATGTTCAGAAGATCTTCTTTCTGAGACTATTGCTATTTATCAAAAAACTAAAAATGAATCTCAGAAAAGTACAAGCAGTAGTTGAATGATCTACTTCTACAAATCTCACTCAGATGCAGTTCTTCATTGACTTCTGCAATTTCTATCGACGCTTTATAAAGAACTTTTTGAAGATTGTTCATTCTCTGATTCAACTAACTCAAAAAAAGATGATATTTGAATGAAATCAAGCTTGTCAAACAATCTTTGATCATATGAAGAAATGAATGACTGAAGTCTCTATTCTTCGTCATTTTGATCAGAATAGAAAGACTATTCTTGAAACAGACTCATTCAACTACGTCAACGATGACATACTTTCTCAGTATGATGACGAAGAAACATTGCACTCGATGATTTACTACAGCAAGAATCTGAGTCTCGTTGAGTGCAATTACGAGATCTATGACAAGAAATTACTAGCAATCATTCGTGTCTTCAAGCATTGATGATCTGAGCTGAAATTGACTGAGTTATTCATCAAGATGTTCACTGATCATCAAGCTTTAACGTCATTAATGAAAGATAAAGAGCTAAGTAGACGTCAAATGCGCTGAGTATAAAAGCTCGTTGACTTCAACTTCAAAATCATGTATCACTCAGACAAACAAAACATCAAAGTCGATGTATTGACTCGTCAAGTCTATTCAGTTTCTAGAAGTCTTGAGAATGAATGATGTCACTATCAGCGAACTACAATTCTCACGTTGAATCGAATGAAAATCGCTGATCTAGAAGAGAAAGAGAACGATGAATCAATTTATCGATTGATTCTAGAAGTTAACAGAATCAACGAGAATTGTATTCTACTTCGTGAAGTTGTATTAAAAGATGAAGCTCAATACAAAGATACTAAATTAAAAGATTGTCGAGTTCAGAACGAAATACTATATCAAAGTGATTTTCTATGAGTTCTCTTTGATGAGCATCTTCAAATGAAGCTAATTCAAGAAGTTCATGATCAATCTTCTATTGATCATTTCGAAATTCTCAGAACGATAGAGATCATAAGAAGATACTACTATTGATCTTCAATGCGAAAGACAATAGATCAATATATTTGAAACTGCTACATTTGTCAGCGATCAAAGACTTCTCAAGATAAATTCAATGAACTACTACATTCTCTACTCATACTTGAACAGCAATGAAAGAACATAGTCATGAATTTCATCATCGACTTATCTTTTTCGAAAGACAAAAACATCATACTAACAGTGATATGTAGACTGACAAAGAAACGACACTATATCTCTTGTTCTACTGATGACGAAGAAATCACAGCAAAAAAAACAGCTGAGCTAATGCTTCAGTGAATATATTGAATACATGATTTACTTGATTTCATTGTTTCGAACTGAGATTCTCAATTTATCTTCATTCTATGAAAGTTTCTTTGCAAAAGACTGAGCATTAATCTTTGATTATTCACTGTCTATCACTCTCAAATTAATGATCAAAGTGAACGAGTCAATCAGAACATCGAAAGATATTTTTGATCTTTCTGTTTGTACATGCAGAATGACTGAGCTAAGCTACTACTCATGATTGAGTTCGTTGACAATAATGCTCTGTTCTCAGTCATCTTCTCGATTTCTTTCTTTCTAAACAAAGACTTTCATTCTCGTATGAGCTTTGAACTCGATGTCAGCGAATATGAAAGTTTTCATGAACGCTTGCAGATGACTAAAGTCGAGAATATATCTGAACATATGAACAAAACACTGAAGTTTGCTCGTGAGTCGCTAGTCAAAACATGAAAACAAATGATGAAACAAGTCAATAAGCATAGAAAAGAAGTTGATTACAAGATCGAATCAAAGATGTTTCTGAATGAAAGAAACATTGTTACAGCGAGATCTTTCAAGAAGCTAGATGACAAAATGCTCGATTCTTTCATCAATTTAGATTTCATCGACTCTTCATATAAACTGAAATTATCAAAGTCTATGCATGTTCATGATGTATTTCATTCTGATCTGCTTCGCTCTGTCGTCAACGATTTCTTGTCTGATCAAAAGAACGAACTCTCAGATTCAATAGTGATAAACGACGAAGACAAATGAGAAATCGACGATATATTGAATTCTCGTCGATATCGAAGATGACTTCAGTATAGAGTCAAATGAAATGACTATGACAATGATCTCAATTGATACAACGCTGATGACGATGAATTTATGAACGCTCAGAAGATAGTTGACGATTTTCATATTTGATATTCAAACAAATCGCGCTAAAAGCGCTTTCGACTATTCAGTCAATCAGAATTTAATGAGTCTGAGTCTGTGAAATCATGATTGAGCAATCAATCGAATCGAGCAGAAAATACATTCATGCGAACATGAATCGTCGAAGAAGAAGAGTAATATCACGATTCTAGTCTTGTCAGATTTATTCTCACTTCGTCATCTTGACTAGTCTCTATTGAGTCTAGCGTCGACTGAGAAACACACATATGTAGTCAGCTTCTTTTCTGTAGCTATCTTTCTTTCTTAGCATTTATCTTCTAGTTAAATGACATTCATATTGACTCGCTCTATGCTGATTTCTAACATATTTGATGCTTCATTTGTCGAGAAAAGATTCTTGCTCAAAATCAGTTGATCGAGACTTTGATATTCAATTTTAGCTTCATGTTCAATGATAAACAGCAATGTTTGAACATATCTACGATCAGAATGTTCGACTAGCTGTGTTTATCATGCGCTCGCATCTAGAGAATCTCTGCGCGCTAGAGAAATCTCGTCGATCTTCATGAGCTGATATGAAAAGAATTTCAATATTGATATCAGCAAGATCAAAATTCAACGTCACTTTCTTTTGATGATCAATTAACTGTTTGAATTCGATGTTTTGCAATTGATAGCAGCGTGAGTTTCATCACATTCGTTGCAGATATGTTGATATGTGCAACTAGAATAAATGTAGCTGTCGTCGTTGAACTTGTTGCATATTGAGAACTCTGTGCTTGACTGTTTTCTGACTCTCTGACTCTGATATTTCGTCTGAGAAGCGATAGCAGATGTTTTCTTTATCAATGCTTAATCAATAAGTTCATTTTCAGCATTGTATCACTCGTTTGAATCATTGACTTCTTTTATCATGCAAATCTCATGAAAGTGAAAGTGAAAGATTTGCAGAGATTCAAATATGTAATGCAGATGAAGCTTCTGCAGATAGTCAATGTATCAAGCTAAGCTTGCTTGCAGAGAATGTCTCAATTGATCATTGATCATCTCAATGAAACATTGATTATATACTTCTAGACAGCGTAGAAAGAAAATTATGTTCTTGAGATTCTGCTGAGTGACATCATCATCATGAGCTTGAAGCTCGTCGATTCATAACAATTGCAGATCTTGCTTGTTGATTGAATTTAATATATAATTGTTGATCAGCTTGAAGATATTGACAGCTCAAAATTCATTTTTGAAGATGAAAGTCAGTTGAATGATATCAATAAAGAGATAGCGAGATATTATTATTTAAATGCAAGAATCACTTGAAAGAATAGTATCTGATGTTTGACTGATAGAGTTCTCTATCACTGAGTTGTTTCTCGACTGATTCAGCGCTGTACTTTGAGCTTCTAGTCGTTGAAGCTTCTGTTTCAGCTTGCGTTTCATATTTGCTTGATGAACGTTCTTAATTCTCTGTTGCATGACGAAAGTAGTTGATGTTTCAACAGTTTGTTTCAAGTTGATTTCTTTCAAGAAAACATTCAAAGAAGAAAAACTTAAAGAAGCAGATGAATTCAACGAGAGTGATGATGATGATGCAAATGAGCGAGAGCAAGACACATAAGAAAAGAAGAAGCAACAATGACTTTGTCTTCTGCTGACAGCGATAGCAACGTTGACGTTGACGTGACTCTGATAACAAGTAGAAGCAATCATCGATAGTGATGACAGTAGTGAAGCAAATGAGATAGCAGTGACAGCAATGAGTAGCGATGACAGCAGTGAGTAGCGATGACAGCAGTGAGTAGCGATGACAGCGATAAGTAGCAGTGATAGCAGTGAGTAGCAGTGTGAATGACAAAGTGAGTAGCAAAGTGAGTAGCAAAGTGAGTAGCAAAGTGAGTAGCAAAGTGAGTAGCAAAGTGAGTAGCAAAGTGAGTAGCAAAGTGAGTAGCTGTTGAAATCATGTCTAGAATCTAATCACACTGCAGCGAGATAGTGCGTAGCTGAATAAAATGTTTGATCAATAGAGATAGCTTTAACTAGAAAACTAAGAATACAGAAGAAAGAAGACAGTTTCAAGCTGTATCTATAGTAGAGCGAACAAAGAGACGAAGTAGTTGATTTGCTAGAGCTTGAATAGATGAAATGTTTCAGCATATTTCGATTCAAAACATCATTGTTTCTTGTTCACATATTGAAATTTCTAGAATCTATTGACTAGACTCTATTCAACGTCGACACGCTTCGTAACATTACTTTCTTCTCTTTAAAAGTCATGTTTCTATGACTTGTAATGTAGTTCATAGCACTGACGTAGAGCTTGACGCTCGTCTTTCTACCAATCTTTCTATTGATCTTTCAGATCATCGAAATGTCTATTGTAGCAGACTCACTATGAGAAGAAAAGAACAATCATTGTAGCAAACTCACTATTTGACGTAGAAACACGAGGTAGATCGATTCACTGATAGATAGAGCAATGTGAGTAGATAGATCATCGCATTGACAGCGTTTTTGTAGCAGACTCACTAGAAGAAAATCGACTAGCTCATCGAAGAGATCAATTCTGATCATGTCATTGAAGCAGACTCACTAGTTGACACAGAAACACGAGATAGATCGATTCACTGATAGATAAAGTGATGTGAGTAGATAAATCATTGCATTGACAGCATCTTTGTAACAGACTCACTAGAAGAGAATCGACTAGCTCATTGAAGAGATTGATTCTGATCGTGTCATTGAAGCAGACTCACTAGTTGACACAGAAACACAAGATAAATCGATTCACTGATATTCATATCTTGCACTTTCACTCATTCTTCGCTTAGTACTAGTCAGTCATGTAATTCGACCAGTCATACAACTTGAAAATTCATATATCTTCTACATTCATATACATAGTGAGCAATTCACTCATTACACGCTTTCAACGCTTTCACATAGCTTCGCGCTGCTTTAGAAGCTTCATTCTATGAGATTTAGTAGTCTTGTAGATCTTCTTTAGATTATTGATATAGCGTTTTTCTTCACGCTCATCGCGAGTTCGTTGCCTTGATTCTTCTACTTGTACTCTATCTTGAGTCATAGTTTAAGCATCTTTGATATAAAGTAGATCTTCTGATTGAAGAATCTTATCAGACTGCTTTTTGCATGCATTTTAAGCATTCTGAGTTGACTGTGTTCGATCTAGCTTATTCTTCAGTAGCTCAATTTTACAAGTCATTGCATTGACTTCTTTCGTATATTTGAATAGCTTCTGATGAAGCTTGAGTTTATAGTCAACGCAAAGTAGATTGACTTGTTGTCTTCTCAGCTGTAATCTAGTAGTAGAGATAGTCTTTCAGACATTGAGTGATTTCGTCGTAGATGATGTAATAGAACGAGCTGAGAATTAAGTTTCTTGCATCTTATTCAGAATTGCATTAGAATCAAAGAAATTTAGATCAGTTTGCTTTCAAGTCGAATGTATAGTAGTTTTCTTAAAGACTTTACTTCTGAACTCGTTGAAAGCAGTCAGAAATTTGATTTTGATGAAGATCTTGTCACTCATTTGAATCGCTTCGTTAATGACTTTTGAATGTCAGTGTTTCAGAAACTGAAAAACACATACATTCAGCGACTGAAGCAGATGAGTAGTATGCAAAGATAAGTCGAAAGATATGATCTTGTGATTCTCACAGTAGAATAGAAATTCGCGTGTATGATGAGATTCGTAGTCATTCATTACGAGTAGTCTTCATGCATCTCGTTGATATCATTGACTGTAGTGATCAAAATGTTTAATTCACTGCAGTAATATTCAGTCATTTGAATAATCTGTATTCGATGTAGTGAAAATCATCTCGTCATCGATATCGTTGTTGAAATGAAAGAACAATAGATTGACTTTCTGAAGAATAAGCATTGATGAAATATCTTTGTCAGTATCGTTAATACACTCAATGATGATACAGAATTCTCTGTTATCTGAGTTCAACATGTATATTCTTTGTACTGAATCTACTGTAATGATTCAGTCAGAACGTGCAATGTGTTACGAGTGTATCAAGACTGATTAGAACTAGTCAACGATCTAGTTGAGATCTGATCTAGATCTGACTCAGGTTTGACTCAGATATGACTCAACATTCTTTTTCTTTCTCAACATCTTGTTCATCTACATCATCTTCTTTTCATGTTATAAACACATTTCTTTCGAGCCTAGCGCAGTCTCTGAACATTACATAAATAGAAGCTCTTGTATCAATCTTCTTCTGTATTCTTAATATTCAGTTATAGCTATCTTTAAAGATCAAGCACTATCAACTCTGATCTTCATTGATTGTATCATCTAGGCACGATTCTGACACAATGCTCATACGATATTTGATTTCGTCGAAATTTCATGTATTCTTCTTCGTCATGTCGTATTGCTTAATCATCTCGTCATAAGCATCAAAATAACTCTTCAGAAGCTTCTCATCATGTGCATTCTTTCGTGCAGCTGTCAAAGACTTTCGTTTAGCTTTATGAAGATTCAATTGATGATCTAGTCATCGCTTGATTTATTTGAGATCTAATGATGCTCAGAGACTATTCTGACGCAGTAGAAGATTATCAGCTGATTCAATCAGATTCAGTGATGCTGATAGACTCAATTCGTTCAATCTCTTTATGTATGTATGCAAAGCTAACTTCTGATCAGATTTTAAAGCTCTGTTATGCAGTTCTTGTATTGCTGATGCTGATGAATGATCTTTCAGTCTGAATTGTAGTCTTTGCATCAAAACATCAAATTCGCGCGCAATTTCGACTTGATTAGAATTATCATACATGTTTATGACGTCAATAGTCTTCTGAATGCAACTCTCGATGATAGCGTAAGTAGCAGTCATGTGATTGAAAGTTGGTGAATTTTTGAAGATGATAGGTCAAATATTCGAATTTTCGAGTTGTATGACTGATCAAGTTACATGACTGACTAGTATTAAGCGAAGAATGAGTGAAAGTGCAAGATATGAATAGATAGAGCAATTTGAGTAGATAGATCATCGCATTGACAGCATCTTTGTAGCAGACTCACTAGAAGAAAATCGACTAGCTCATCAAAGAGATCGACTATTGACTTGTCTTTGTAACAGACTCACTAAATTGATCTGAATTTGAATCGAGTTGAATCGAATTTGATGACACAGATTATTTTGACTCGACTGATTCACAAGCTTTTGAGAAGAAAAGAAAGAGATTTGTGATTCTCTAGCAATTAATGATCATATGTTTTCGTTGATTCTATTGATCGATTTGAACTGATGTTACTGACTGAGCGATAAATTCTCTAGCAATCACACGATCATATGTTCTCATTGATTCTATTGATTTCTTGATGTTGTTCTGTCTTTCGATGTCGTCGATCATCAGATACACAAATTTCTTTATACTCGTTTCGTTGTCAGTCGAGTGACTTAAATGAATATTGATACTTGTATCGTAGAGTTAACGAATTCTTAGTTTAATGTTGAAATCATGTCTAGAATCTAATCACACTGCAGCGAGATAGTGTGTAGCTGAATAGAATGTTTGATCAATAGAGATAGCTCTAACTAGAAAACTAAGAATACAGAAGAAAGAAGACAGTTTCAAGCTGTATTTATAGTAAAGCGAACAAAGAAACGAAGTAGTCGATTTGCTAGAGCTCGAATAGATGAAATGTTTCAGCATATTTCGATTCAGAACATTGTTGTTTCTTGTTCACATATCGAAATTTCTAGAGTCTATTGACTAGATTCTATTTAACGTCGACATGCTTCGTAACAGTAGCAGATGCAAAAGTGCATTTCTGACTGAATTCTAAGAAATGAAGAAACAGAAAGAGATGATGAGAAAAACAGAAAAAGAAACGATCTATTTATTCTCTTTTTTCTGCTTAATCTTCTTGTTCTCTAACAATCGACATTGATCAAGTCAAGTCAACTAGCAGTCATCTTCACTTGTTGATAGTCTTCAGTCAAGCTGAATCTTCATTTCATACATCTCTATCAATTATGTCGATCTGCTAAAGCATCTTATAGACATTGACTTGCATCTGCAAGACACTGACACATTGTCGAAGCTACATTCGCAGCAAAGTGAGAGTATAATGTCTCAGAAGAGTTTTTAATTCTTGCATGAAAAGATGAAGTCTGTTGCTGCAACGAAGAATTTGAAGTTCTCTGCTTCAAGCACGCAGTCTAAAGACGATGCAACACTCAAGTTCAATGAGTTCAAGCAAGATGCTGCTTTATTCAATCTTATGTGCTGATCATGCAAGAAGATGAGACATAAGATTGATAATTTGATGTGTCTCAATTACACATTCAGACAAGAGACTTGCAATCAGAATGAAGAGATGAGAAAAGAGAAAGTCTGATGTTCATCATCAAATTATTAAATATAACTATGAAAAGATGATTGTCACATGCATTGATGATATCAGTATTGACAAATGTCTCTGAGAGAATGCGCGAAGCTTATTGTCTTATTAACTCTGAGATCGAGCGAAATTTTATATTGCAATCATGAATAAAAGAGCATGAGTTATTGAAGAATCATGTGACTCTGAAACAGATTCAGATGATTGATAATTGTTGCATTCTCTGCTATAATATGCATCAGATCAATATTGAGTTGATTAATCACAAGAAAGTTTGCAAGAGCTGAAACATTGAGTTTCATGCTGTGAACATGCAAGAATATGATATGATTCTTGACTATTCATGATTAGATAAGATCAACTTGAATATTCGCTGACGCAAGCATCGTTGATCATATCGAAGAAACAGTGCTCAGCGTGCAAAGCAAATACAAGTTAGTCTGTGCAAGATATCAAAATTTGTCGAGCTGACAATGCTTGCAACTAAGAAAAGAGAAGAGACTTATGTAGCTCTGCTTTATCAGCTGCTATCTATAGATGACTTATCACAGAATGCAGATTGTCAGACTGCAAGATGCAATGCACTTCAAGTGAAAGAATCAAAGATATTCTTTGCTATTTAAGATCTCAAGAAAGTGTTTTCTGAGATTCTTTCTGATAGTCTGAACATGCATGATCAGATAAAACACTTCATTGATCTGATGAAGAGCAAAATGTCTTGCATCAAGTCTATTTATAAGATGACATGAGATGAGTTTGCTGTGATACGAAACTATCTAGACAGCGCGCTAGAGAAGAAATGAATTCATTCATCAAGTAGTTTTGCAGAAGCATCTGTGTTGTTTGTAAAGAAGTCGAATGAAAGTCTTCATTTATGCGTAAACTATTATGATCTCAATGAAATAACAGTAAAGAACAATTACTCATTGTCTCTACTGTCTGAAACGCTGAATCACTTTGCTCATGCAAGACACTTTATCAAAATTGATATTTGCAACGTTTATCATTGCATTCAAATTTGCAAAAGCAATGAATGAAAAATGACTTTTCATACATGCTACAATCAGTTTGAATATCAGATGATGCTCTTTGAACTGACAAATGCTTTTGCAATCTTTCAGTTCTATGTAACTCACACGCTTAAGTCATTCATGAATATTTGCTGCGTGATATATCTGAATGATGTCTTAGTATACTCTGAGACGAAAAAGCAGCATTGAGAGCATGTGTGCAAGATTCTTTGCACGCTACTGAAATATTGACTGTATATCAAGCTGTCAAAATGCACTTTTAATCATAGCAAAGTTATCTTTCTGAAATTCGTGATAAAACGAAGAGATATTCAGATGAAACAGTTTTATATTGACGTAATCACTAGCTGATCTGAGCTTAAGTCTGTGAAGAACATTCTTGTATTCTTGAAATTTGCAAGATTTTATCAACAATTTATAAAAGAGTTCTTTCAAATCATCATGCTCTTAACAGATTTAATCAAGAATGCAAAGAAGAAAGCAATGCATTTGCTTTTTGCAATGATGTTGAAAGTAAGAAAAGCTTTTGAAAGATTGAAAGCAATCTTTGTCAATGCTCTCATTTTGAAACACTATGATTGAAATGCAGATCTTTGCATGAAGATCAATGCATCAAATCGCGAAGTCGAAAATGTGCTTAGTCAGAAGAACAAGACTGATCAATGACATCTCATTGCATACTATAGTTATAAGTTCAAAGAAGCTGAAGTACGATGAGATATGCATGATAAAGAGCTGTATGCTATAGTTCTTAATTTTAAGAACGAACAACACTATCTTCAAAGTAGCAAGTGATTCATATGTGTGATAACAGATCACAATAATCTTCGTTACTTTATGATGATGAAGAAGCTCAACGTACAACAGATGCGCTGAGCTGAGAAATTAGCTGCGTTTGACTTTCATATAGAATATCACAGAGACAAATTAAACTCTGTGAATGCATCATCAAGAAGACTTGACATCATGAAATTGAATGATAGCAAGAAGAATAATGATTATTTTCTATCTACTCTGCGAAACAAACTTCGCAATCAGAAATGTCAATCTGAGCTGCTAAAGAATGAAGAAGTTTTGATAGCAATCAAACTCGCAGCATTGACGATGCAACTGAATGACATAGTCATTGCAGATACTCAAGTCATGTGCTTAAATAAGAAAGTACTCATCAGATTTTGCAGAATTCTAGACATTGCATTGTTTTAACTTCTGATTCATCAGATTATGAAGTCGAAGAAATTCTATTTGAAGATGAGTGAATCAATGACTGCGTGACTGCTGAAGTTACAACAAAGAGACGTCTTTATTGCAAATGAGAAGTGATGTCAATGATTTGCATCTAGAAAGAATGAGCTTTCAAAATGAAGTATGAGAAATGATGAACTGCTACGTCGTGATCTTGCAGTCTATGTATTCAATGACTCTGCTACAAGAAATGAGATTCTGTGTATGAATCATGATGATTTCAAAGCAGATCATTTTGCACACACTTGTATCAAGACTGCAATAAGAAGAAAATATTACTGATTGAAAATGCTCAAAGAGATGATGAAATATGTTTGCATCTGTTCAGATTGTCAGCGAGTGCAAGTGCATCATCATAAGCTCTATGAGAAGCTGATGTCTATATCATCAGAGAACATAAATTCATTTCACATGATGATCATGAATTTCATAACAGACATGTTCTCTGCAAAGAATTCATACATCGAAAAAACAAGCGATGCTATATTGATAATAATAGATAAGTTGATCAAGCACGCAATTTATATTTTGACGATCAAAGATTTGAATGTCAAGAGACTTGCAAATCTGCTATGACGAGAATTCATATCTCATCATGAAATGATGCAAAGCATTATATTGAATCGAGACTCACTGTTCATCAGTTATTTCTGAATCACTCTATGTTGACATCTTGAAGTGAAGCAAAAGCTAAGCATTGCATTTTATTTGCAAATCAACGATCAAACAGAAAGATAGAATCAGATGCTTGAGCACTATCTGCAAGTGTATTTCAATTACAAGATGAATAACTGATCAAAGTTTTTGTCAATGACGACGTTTGCATATAACAACAACGTACACGCTAGTATCAAAAAAACTTCACATGAACTTCTAAAGAAATACATTGCAAGCTTTGCAGAGACATCTGAGAACAGAATTTTAAAGAAAAAGACATTCTTGACTATGAAGTGAGCAGAATGACTACGAAGTATCAGAGAACATCTAATGAAACTATGAAAGTGAGTAGCAAAGCAGCAAGCAAAGTATTATAATGCTCATCATAAAGCTGCAAGCTTTCAAATGAAAGACAAAGTGCTTCTGCAAAGTATAAACATTTATACACTTCGTTCAAAGAAAAAGATTGATCACAAACAATTGAGATCATTCAGAATATTGAAGAAGATCAACATGCAAGCGTATAAGCTTGAACTATCTGAGAAATATGATGCAATTCACTTGATCTTTCATGTCTTTTTATTGAAATTCTGACACTTGCGTGACAAGAATTCAAAGTTGCAGATCATTCTCATAAAAGAAGAAGAGAAATGAAAGATAAAGAAGATACTTGATCAGTGAATCAAGAAAGAAAAGATTGAGTATCTAGTTCAATGAGCTGATTTGTCTTTCTATGAAAACTTCTGAAAATCAATGAAAAATCTTAGCAATGCAAAGAAAATCATTGAGAATTATGAGATAGAAAGACAAGTACATCAGTCAACTACAAAGAAGTCAAAAAGAAAAAAGAGAGACAGATCACATAAGAATCACGATTGAAAGAATATCAAAAGCGCAAAGACACAAGTTTAAGAAGTTGATATTAAACTACAATTACAAAATCTCATGCAACATATGTCTTCTAAAAAAAAGACGATAAACGTTGCAAAAGAGCAAAGAAAAGAAGCAATCAATGACTGCAAGCGAGAACATTGAAGTGAAGAAGAAAGCTATTTATTCATCAGTGAATCTCATCACACACTGCTTGCTTCAGTCAACACTTACAAGATGAAGACAAAGCAACGTAATAATAATGAGAAGTGATGAGAATGAGAAAGACGAGAGTCTCTACTCAACTGTTAAATACAATTTCACATGATTAAAAGAAAAGTCACTCACTCTCTCATTGTTGAAGATGAAGAGCGAGATGAGTCTTGATGCAAACGTTGAGATGATGATTCATCGCTTGCGCAGCATGATGCATCAACAGCTGAAGATGACGCGAGACTGAGTTCATCATGCAATTGTGCTTTCTCACGAAGCAATGCTTGCATTTGCGAGCACGCTCGATGAGAACACAACACATGTGAATCGTCGCTGCGCTCAGACGATGAACGCAGCGACAGCATCAGATTGTCTGATCACTACAATCTATCATGCATCAGCAATTATTGAAACACGCAGAAATAAATATGCATATCAAGAGTCGTGAGCTCAGTCTTCAACATAGAAGACGCAAGAAAAGCAGAAGAAGCAGACGTGACAAACGTTGCAGCGACAACAACGTGATGAAGAATGTACATCTCAAGAAAATGAGCAGACTTCGCAAGCATGTTAGCATGATCTCAGTGAGCGCGAATGCTGCTACTTATCATGATGATAATGATGATGATGATGTTGATACTGCTATGTCATTCATGTTAACTCATGAGCTAACTTGCATCACAACAATGCTGCAATGAAAGAAGCTCATATCATGAGTTGCAAGCTATGCAAGATATGTATAGCAGATTTCATGCTTCGTCAGTTTCAAAGAACAGTACTCATGAAAGAGTATGCTGAGACGAAACAAGAAGAAAAGAAAGAAAGAAAAAAAGCAAAGCTGAAGAGTTGATATCAACAATCTTGCACTAGCTCTGTTTATGCTTGTTAGCATGTTCAATCACGACATTTTTATACAGATGTTAAAGCGCTGAAGAAGTCATGATTATGCTATCAGCTACAAGAAGACAATACAATGCTATGAAGATTCAGAGATTGAGTCTTTAAGAGAAAATGCAGTTGTGAGAATGCATCTCATCAATTATGAACAATGCATGTCTGCAAGACTAGCTCACGAGATTAGATCAAAGAAACTAGCGAGTGAATAGAAGTAGTGACTTGACAGAAGATGAAAACTCTGCAAGCTTTCACTTTCATTTCTTAGCAATTAATTCTATCATCAATAGAGTGCTATCTTGTTATCTTTTACTACGCAGTTTTACGTAAAAAGATCTCGTTGTTTCACAGCAAGAAGTTCTTTCATTTGAATGATAATATTGTTGACTTTTTTAGCTTCAAAACGTTTGCAAGTTATCTTGTAATCAGTTGTATCTGAATTGAAACTCATTCAAGAATGAAATTCTTTATTAAAGTAGAATGAAATCATTGAGATGATCAAGAAGATATTGAAATTTTCGCTGAATTTCATTATTGAAAGTCATTTTGCTCAGTTGTTCTGCATGTAGTTACAGTAGATTCTTAATTTGCGTTCAACATCTTGATTAACTCATTTCAATTGATCATCAATTTCAGAATGATAAACTGTTAATAAACTAGCTGTAATTCTTAATCATTTGCAAAGACTTTGTCACATGATTGATATGAATTGAAAGTCTTTGTTCAAAACAATAGAACTAAATAGATCATGAAGTCAATAAACGTTTCATAGCATGATTCAAATCATTTCTTCGACTGAGATGTCATCGTCTTTTCAATGACAGAAGACATAGTGACGTTTCTTGATGAGATGACATATGATTGTGCAAATGATGTTATAATCTTTCAATAAAGATAGCTCAGTGATGAAGTTCATAGCTATATCTTTTCAGCGTTTCTGTAAAATCGAAAGAGAATGAAGAAGTTCATTGATACTATCTTTAGATGTCTTGCTTCATTGACAAGCATGACAGTTTCAAATGTAACGTCTAATTGTTGCTTGATAATTTGATCAATAGTAGAAACGTTGAACTAGATCAATAGTTCTTCGATTGTCAGAATGAAAGATGAAAGACTGATCATGAATTTTCTTTAGCAATTTCGTATGCATTTTCTCAGAAATTCATAGTAGGTTTTTTCTGAACAGAACGTCGTCAATGATCTTGCAATGCTTCAATTCAGTGCTATGTAGCTTGAGCTTGTTTTCTCTTATAGCTTGTTTATACTCATTGCAAAGCTCATTTGTCTTGTTGATATCTTTTACTCGCTGATAGAAATCAACTTCAGATTTGATAGTTAGAATATTTACTCTATCAAGTGTCAGAATGATCTGATAGTGATCTTCAGTACACTGAGTTGATTCAGAAACGTCAATCAGAAACATTCTGATTAGAGCATCAACTTTAGTGTTTATTTTGCCTGATCAAAATATAATCTGAAAGTTGAACTTGAATAAAATGTTTAGATAATTGACTTGACGTCAAGTCAACTGTTTATTTTTCATGAAGATCTTCAGAGTCTGATGATCAATGAATATCTGAATGAATAGTTCAGTGCATTCAAGCTCAAGTCTTCAATGTTTGAAACATCAAATAATGACTAGCAATTTCTTGTCATAGATATGATAATTGCATTCAGCGAGAATCATGCTCTTGCTGTAGAAAGCTACTGAGTGAAAAACTTTCTCATCATCATACTGTGATAGAATTTCATCTTTGACGTAGTCAGATGCATTGATTTCTAGAATAACTTGTTGTTTGAAATTGAAATGTCGTAATACTGAGACAGAGCTGACTTGTTTCTTTAGATCATCAAAAGCTTGAACACAGACTTTGTTTCATACAAAAGATATGTTCTTTCTAGTTAACTGAGTGAATCATTTGACTAGCTTCAAGAAGTCTTTAATGAAACGATGATAAAAGTTAATGAATTTCATGAAGCTCTGAACTTCTTTTAGGTTTATCGACGTAGCTCAGTTGACTATGACTTTCACTTTTGTAGAATTCATGCAAAGATTCTGTTCTGAAACTATGACTTCTAAAAAGACAGTTTCTTTTACGTTGAATTTGCACTTTCGAATATTTACTTGTAAATCAGCTTCTCATAGATGATCTAATATCATTTTGACATGTTGTTGATGTTTTCGTTGAGTTTTGCTGTAGATCAGAATGTCGTTCAGATAAACTTGACAAAAGTCATTTAGAAAGTCTCAAAGAACATCATTCATATACTGCTGAAACGAGGCAGAATCATTAATAAGTTTGAAAGATAACATCTTTGATTTATACACTTCTAACGTGATAATAAAGATAGTGTAGTTCTCACTATTAGAGTGCATTCGTAGTTTGTTGAACGTTGAAATGATATTCAATCAAGTCAGATGTTTGCAATCAACTATTTTGTCAATTACTTCATTTATGAGTGATAGAGAATAGCAATTTCTTTTGATAATAGCATTGAGCTTTTGATAGTCAACGCAAAATCGTAGATCTTTATTTGCTTTCAAGATGAACAGAACGAGTGAGAAATATGAAGCTTTGCTAGAGATTATAAATTCTTTGAAAAGATTCTCGTTCAGATATTTCTTTACTTTCTGAAGCTTGTAAAGAGACATTTGATATGCTCGACAGCAAGATGACGTTGCATCACTAGTAAGCTCTATCTTATGATCATATGAATGATGAGACAATAGCTTGTCTGCTTGAACTCAATTAAAGACGTCTAGAAAATTCTGATATTTCGATGATAGCTTGACTTTAATATCTTCTAGATTCTGAGTCATTTCATTGACTAAGAAGACGTTTATGACATCTAGTTCACATTGATTATTGTAGATGATTTCTCTATCGATGTCTTTGATGAACATAGCAAAAATATTTGTCTGATTCTTCTTTTTTCGTTTTACTAGTGCTTGAAAAGAAACGATACTTATATTTTAAATTAAGAATGACTCTTTCTGAAAGAATGAAACTGAGTGCTTGAGCATCTTAGAGATCTTGCTGTGAGCTGCTGAAGAGATTGAAGTTGATCGCGATCAACTTGAGTGCTTTGTATTTGACAAGATCAAAAAAATCGAAATAGAAGTATTTAATTGATCAGAGAATACAATAGTATCATGTCTCATGTTCAATAATATTTCATTTTTGTTCATTCAGAGTTTGCTCAATATAGCTTTATGATGCTCGATATCAGCTATCAGCATTGACATAGTCAATTTCTTATGACTTTCAATTGTAAGATTGAGTAGAATTTTATGAGTAATAGTCTTTCTAGCTAGCTTTTCATCATAGTCTCGTATTAACTTCTCTTTTGCTAGTAATATAAATTGTATTTCAAGTTTCTGACATACTTTATCAACTAGCTTGTCATGTATCAGCGTGTAAATAATGAAATCACTATCTATCAAAGAGCGAAGGCTGAAAGAATTGCTCTGAGAGATAAGAGAAGCATTGATCAGAAATAACTTCTTAAAATAGTTTTCTTTCAATAGAACTTCGATTTGACTGCACAAAGATATGATCTCTATCTCTTTGATGACTTTAGAAGAGATAACTAGTTTTTTGAATCAGAATCAAACTCAAAGTTCAATGTAAATTGATCAAACTCGTTATTTTTTAATGCATTGATTCTCGATCGATCAGAGCACTCTCTAGAAGTATGATCTGATTTGTGACAGATGAAACAGATTTCAGCTTGTAAATCAATGTCTTTAACGTTAGTTAAAATCACGTCGCACAACTTTGAATGATCAACGAGTGTAGTGACTTCGATCTTTCTATAGAAATTCAATGAATCTCGTTTCTCAGCAAAAATGACTTGCTTTCTGACTTTGATCAAGAATTTCTTTTCTTTGATGTCATTCATGACTCGATGCTCATTGTTCAAACAAATCAGATAACTATAAATTTCATTGAAAGATTCTGACTGAATCAGCTGACTACTTTAAGCTGCACGAAGACGATAAACTATCTTGTCTCATAAATCAACGATCAATCGCTTTTCATAATACTCTAAATAAAAGAATAGACATTGAAATATCAAATAGAAGTTGCTGAATTTGCTCTTTTCTTGAATGAGATTAGCATATTTTCTTCGAAAGTTTGTCTCTTTGTCAGAATCATTGTAAAGCTGAGTAAGTTCATCTAGTAAATCATTGATTGTTGAATAAGAGTTTAATGAATCTCACTGACGTCTGACTAGAATGACTTTGACTGCATCTTCGCTGATTCAAGAATGAATGTAGACTAGTATAGCTTTGTCATTGTCAAAATGATTGATGTTAATTTCTAGCTTGTTGCGAATTTTTTCTTGTCAATCATCTCAGATAGATTCTTTTTCATCAGTAAACAGAGATGAATTCAAAAGCTTTTGAAATCGCTTGAATGAATTGAACATGATGAAAGAAGTAGAAGTATCTTCTTTAGTCAATCGCAGTTGATGTTGTAGTTTCATCAGCTGATCTTGAAGCTTTTTAAGATTTAGATTCGATCATTCTTTTGCTTGATCAATTTTCTCGAAACGAGTCTTTCATATCTATTCGCTGAGTATTTTATCAAATAGCTCACAAGCTTCTACATTTAAATCTCGTTGAGTTCGAAGATTGTTTAGATTTTCTAGAAAAACTTCTGAATCTTGTTTAACTCAGTGTTGTAGCTGCTTTACATTTTTTATATTTCAGAGAGTAGAGACTTTCAGAGATTCATCGAGTGTCTGAGAGTGAGACATGAATTGACGATGTTTTCATACGAAGTCAGTTCTAAGAAATTTCAATAGACGAGAAGATAACTTGAAGTAGATGATTGAATCAAAGCTTTGATTATTCTTGAAGAAATTGAGTTGAGTATTCACAGATAATTGAATTATGATGAAGATTTTGATGATCGAGCGAATGACGATGCTCAATAGTAAATAGTGAGATCATTTGTTAAAGTGTTTAATCTTCAAAGAAGAGTGTTGCTGATTTAAGAGGTTTTTTTTTGTGATTCTTAAGCAATCAATGAAGATTCTTTATCATTGATTCTATTAATCGATTTGAACTGATGCTACTGACTGAGCGATAGATTCTCTAGCAATCACATAATCATATGTTCTCATTGATTTTATTGATTTCTTGATGTTGTTCTGTCTTTAGATGTCATCAATCATCAGATACACAAATTTCTTTATACTCGTTTCGTTGTCAGTTGAGTGAATTTGAATGAGTATAGAGATCAGTATCATGTGATTAATGAATTCTTAAAGTAATGTTGAGATTGTGTCTAGAAACTAATCAGAGTGCATGCGTGACTAGAATGTTTGATTTATAGAGATAGTTATAACTAAGACTTTAAGAATACAGAAGAAAGAAGATACAAAAGATAAGAAGAACACGCTTTATATAATAGTTACTCAGATCAACGCTAGTCTTAAAGAAGACGTGTTGAAACACAAGAAAGATGTTGATTTGAAAGATGTTTGTGACACAAAGAAATATGTTTATCATAGAAATCTGTTGATCATTCATAACACAAAGAAGTGTGTTTGTCTAGAAGATAATAGAAGCTGATTAGAAGATGCTAGAAAAGAAAAAAGATGCTGAGTCATATTTGAGTCAAGTTTGAGTCAGATCTAGATCAGATCTCGACTAGATCTCAACTAGTTCTAATCAACTCTGACACATTTGTAACATCTTCAACTCTTCACAGTTTATCACTTTCAGATTGATGATCAAAGTGAATGAGTGTTACGAACATGTCTGAATCGATCAGAGTTCAGATCTAATTCTAATCAATTTGATTAGAACAAGTCATGATGCTATGTCTAGTTTGAATCTAGCGCACTTCTTCGAGTCATCTTCAGCACTTCTTCTCGTTGTTCAGCACTTTCTTCATTCATTTCTTTCATCATTCTTTTAGACAAACACATCTGACATATTACATCACATCTGTATCAAGCCTAGCGCAGTCTCAAGTCATTATTTATAGAAGAGCTCGCACTCTTTCTCTTCTGTATTCTTAATGTCTTGTTATAGCTATCTCTAAAGAACAATACATACATATCAGCTCTGAGTCTCTTTGATTGAATGATCTAGGCACGATCTCAACAATGAGTCAATCAGAACGTTGAAAGATATCTTTGATTCTTCTGTTTGTACATGCAGAATAACTGAGCTAAGCTACTACTCATGATTAAGTTCGTTGACAATAATGCTCTGTTCTCAGTCATTTTCTCGATTTCTTTCTTTCTAAACAAAGACTTTCATTCTCGTATGAGCTTTGAATTCGATGTCATTGAATATGAAAGTTTTCATGAACGCTTGCAGATGACTAAAGTCAAGAATATATCTGAACATATGAACAAAACACTGAAGTTTGCTTGCGAGTCATTAGTTAAAACATGAGAACAGATGATGAAACAAGTCAATAAGCATAGAAAAGAAGTCAATTACAAGATTGAATCAAAGATGTTTTTGAATGAAAGAAACATCGTTACAGCGAGATCTTTCAAGAAGCTAAATGACAAAATGCTCGATTCTTTCATCAATCTAAATCTTGTCGACTCTTTATATAAACTGAAATTATCAGAGTCTATGCATGTTCATGATGTATTTTATTCTGATCTGCTTCACTCTGTTGTCAACGATTTCTTGTCTGATCAAAAGAATGAATTCTCAGATTCAATAGTGATAAATGACGAAAACGAGTGAGAAATCGATGATATATTGAATTCTCGTCAATATCAAAGACGACTGCAGTATAGAGTCAAATGAAATGACTATGATAATGATCTCAATTGATACAACGCTGATGACGACGAATTTATGAACGCTCAGAAGATCGTTGATGATTTTCATATTCAATACTTGAAAAAATCGCGCTAATCAACAATTCAATCAATCATAATTGAGCAATTAATTGAGTCGAGCAGAAAATACATTCATGTGAACATGAATCGTTGAAGAGAGAGAGTAATGTCACGATTCTAGTCTTGTCAGACTCAATCTTCTAGTCTTGTCAGATTTATTCTCGCTTCGTCATCTTGACTAGTCTTTATTGAGTCTAACGTTGACTGAGAAACACACATATGTAGTCAGCTTTTTTTCTGTAGCTATCTTTCTTTCTTAGCATTTATCTTCTAGTTAAATGATACTTTTATCTGACTCATTCTAGATAGACTTCTAACAATATTCAGATCTCTTGCTTTGATAAATACTGAAGTTATTGACATGACTTTCATTAATGAATCTTTGATGTCAGAACTATGTGAACGCTTTGATATTCAATCAATATCGCTGTCAAAATCAAAGTTGATTCAATCATATGATGAAACTTCTGATTGAAAGTTGATTACATACGCTCTGTATACATCGATCATGATACAAGAATACAAGAATGAAATGATGTTTTTATTGATAACTTATTTAAATCAACACAAGATAATCTTTGAAAATCTTTGATTGAAAAGAAATCAAATGTTGATAGATTTTGCAAACAATTAATTAATATCATTGTTGAAGATTTGAATATTGAAATCTGTTATTTCAAAAGCAAGCAGTTAATCAGCATTTCACAGATCTGAATCAAACGAAATTTGCAAAATGAAACAAAAGAACTTGAATTCAATTATTACATCAATGATCATCTTGAAGAAACTCATGAATCAGAAATCAGTGAATAGATTCATTGAATCTGCTTAATTCATTGAATTTGCTCTCATAGTAAAGCAAAGCACTCAAGTTGATCTTGATCAACTTTGCTCATTTCAATCAACTGAGACAAAGAGACTCATTAATATTGTCATGATCAAAGTTGTTGCATATCAAACTTTAGTCAAGAATAAGAAGATCAAGATCTTTTTCTTAATCATTAGTGAAATCAACAAAGCGCTTAGCTTAGTTGAAGATTTCGCGAAACTGAATGAAATGATCTCTGTCATGTCATTAAATGAACTGAAGAAGAAGCTTTCAATAGTTTATCATGACTTTCTGAATGTTTTTGATAAAGAAAAGATAACACAGTTGTCTCTGCATTGATCATACGATTATAAGATTGAATTAGAAGAAGAGAATCAATCTTCTAGAAGTCAATTGTATCTCGTATTGAGCTACAAGTTGCAGAAGATCAAAGAGTATTTAGAAAAGAATTTGAAGAAGAAGTTTATCACACTCAGCAAAGCTTCTTTTGCTTCATCAATACTGTTACGATCCTAGCTACGCATCTATGTTGGTAGCTATGTTGATGACTATGTTGATGGCTATGTTCCTGGCTATCGCCGGTCGCTCGTCACTAGGCTATCGAGTTGTTTCGAAGCCAACCCTATTCAGGGTTAGCTTATGTTCTCCTGAGCCATATAGATAGCCGATCCTTCCCTTCTAGATACTTTCCTTCCTTAGCATTTATATACTCGTTACATTACACTCATATGACTCGCTCTATGCTGGCCCCTAACATTATATAAATGCTCCTTCGTTACAGGCGAAGTGAAATAATCTGCATCGACTTGCTCTGCTCGATTCACATGACTATTGACTTTGGTCTAGCCGACTCGCGACCGTGCAGACACTCACCCTTCTTTCTCGTGGGCTGACTCAGCGAGAATAAACAAAAGATTCGGACTCGTGCGCTGATCAGCGAGTATAAACAAACGATTGGAACCATCCGACTAGGTCAAAGATCAGCGGATACATCGCTCATTCAAATTCGCAAGGGATTCTTCGAGTTTGATGAGCACCCAAACGGGGCCAGTCATAGGACTGCGTGAAGCCTCTACCTCAAAGAGCAACCAAAGAGGCCAGTCTAGAACTGCGTGAAGTCTCTACCTCGATGAGCAAACCTCAACAGTGAGCCTGCTTCAATGGCACCCACCGTCAATGCGATGACCCACCTACCCTCATCGCTCTACCCATCAGTGAACCGATCCGCCTATCCGTTCATGTGCATCTAGTGAGCCTGCTACAATGGCACGATAATGCCTTCGACAACAAGCAAACCTTTGAGCTTGTTCCTATACCGAAACCTCAGTGAGCCTGCTTCAACGGCACCCTCAATGCGATGACCTACTCGCCCACATCGCCCTACCTACCAGTGAATCTGGTCAAATGTTCACGTGCAACTAGTGAGCCTGCTACAAAGGCGTCTTCCGTCAACGCGATGATATACCTACCCACATCGCCCTACTCACCAGTGAACCTGGTCAAACGTCCATGTGCAACTAGTGAGCCTGCTACAATGGCATCATCCGAACCGACCTCTTCGATGAGCTAGTCGGTTCTCTTCTAGTGAGCCGGCTTCAATGGCACCAGCCAATAGCCGACCTCTTCGCTGAGCTAGTCGGTCCCCTTCTAGTGAGCCTGCTTCAATGGCATCAGTCAATAGTCGACCTCTTCGCTGAGCAAGTCGATTCCTCTCTACATAGCTAGCCTGCTACAATAGGCATTTCGATTCTACACAAGGCTAAGGAAATACATTCATGCGGACATGAATCGTTGAAGGGGGGGGGTACTGTTACGATCCTAGCTACGCACCTATGTTGGTAGCTATGTTGATGACTATGTTGATGGCTATGTTCCTGGCTATCGCCGGTCGCTCGTCACTAGGCTATCGAGTTGTTTCGAAGTCAACCCTATTCAGGGTTAGCTTATGTTCTCCTGAGCCATATAGATAGTCGGTCCTTCCCTTCTAGATACTTTCCTTCCTTAGCATTTATATACTCGTTACATTACACCCATATGACTCGCTCTATGCTGGCCCCTAACAAATACTGTTTATCAAAAAGAAAGATGATAGTCTTTGCTTTTGCATGAATTATTGAAAACTGAATGCTCTGATCAAAAGAAATTATTATTCAATATTCTTGATAGATGAAGTACTAGCTTGAATTTAAGACAGTAAGTATCTGATTTGATTTAACATTATCATCATGTTTAATAAACTGCACATGAGTTCAGAAAGCGAAGATTTAACTACTTTTGTTACTTTTTTCAACATTTACAAGTATAAAGTAATGCTCTTTAAATTGATCAATGAATCTGCTTTCTTTCAACATTATATCAATGATGTATTGTTCAACTGTCTGCATAAATTCTGTCAGACATACTTAAATGATATTCTCATCTACAGTAAGACATTGAAAGAACATAAAACTCATGTGAAAGAAATGTTAGAAAAGCTTCGTGAAGTCAATTTACAGATAAACATTGACAAGTGCAAATTCAAGATTCAGAAAATCTCATTTCTTGAACTATTGATATTCATCAATGATTTGCAAATAAATTCTTGAAAAGTAGATGTGATTCAAAACTGAAAAATGTCTCAATTGTTGACTTATATGCAGATCTTTATTGATTTCTACAATTTCTATCAATGATTCATAAAGAACTTTTCAAAGATTGCTCAACTTATGATAAAGTTGACTCGAAAAGATCATTTCTTTGAATGAACAGAGATTTATCAAACGATCTTTGAAGAACTGAAGTAACAAGTGATAACAGTTTTCATTCTGAAGCATTTTGATTCAATCAGAGAAGCTATTCTAAAAACTGACTTTTCAAACTATGTCAACTGTTACAATTCTAGCTATCATCTTCATTGATAGCTATGTTGATGACTATGTTGATGACTATTCTGAGAGCTATCGTTGATCGCTCGTCGCTAGAGCATAGACTTGTTTCGAAGTCAATTTTATTCAGAGTTAGCTTATGTTCTTCTGAGTCATATAGATAGTCGATTCTTTTCTTCTAGATACTTTTCTTTCTTAGCATTTATATACTCGTTACCTTACACTCATATGACTCGCTCTATGCTGATCTCTAACATTATATAAATGCTTCTTCATTACAGACAAAGTGAAATAATCTGCATCGATTTCTTCGAGTGCTTCTGCTAGTAGTTCTTCAACCCTCTATCGACTTTGATCTAGCGACTTGCGTTCGTGCAGCAGCACTCATCTTTCTTCTCTTGTGAGCTGATTCAGCGAGAATAAACAAAAGATTTGAACTCGTGCGCTGATCAGCGAGTATAAACAAATGATTGAAATCATTCGACTAGGTCAAAGATCAGCGAATTAATCGTTCATTCAGATTCGCAAGAGATTCTTTGAATTTGTTGAACAATCAAACGAGATCAGTCATAGAACTGCGTGAAGTCTCTATCTCGAGAAGCAAACTTTCAGTGAGTCTGCTTCAATGACATTGTCAATGCAATGATCTTCTCATCACTCTATCTATCAGTGAATCGATTCGCCTATCAGTTCACGTGCAACTAGTGAGTCTGCTTCAATGACATTTATTCTCAATGCAATGATCTATCTTCTCATCGTTCTACTCATCAGTGAATCTGATCATACATTCACATGCAACTAGTGAGTTTGCTACAATGACATCTTTCGTCAATGCAATGATCTTCTCATTGTTCTACTCATCAGTGAATCTGATCATACATTCATGTGCAACTAGTGAGTCTGCTACAATGACATCTTTCGTCAATGCAATGATCTATCTACTCACATCGTTCTATCTATCAGTGAATCAATCTGTTGACTCGTTTGCATGCAACTAGTGAGTCTGCTTCAATGACACTTCTACCTTGCATAGTAAGTCTGCTACAATAGACATTTCAATTCTACACAAGACTAAGAGAATACATTCATGTGAACATGAATCGTTGAAGAAAAAAAGTAATGTTACGATTCTAACTATCATCTTCGTTGATAGCTATGTTGATGACTATGTTGATGACTATTCTGAGAGCTATCGTTGATCGCTCGTCGCTAGAGCATAGACTTGTTTCAAAGTCAACTCTATTCAGAGTTAGCTTATGTTCTTCTGAGTCATATAGATAGTCGATTCTTCTCTTCTAGATACTTTTCTTTCTTAGCATTTATATACTCATTATCTTACACTCATATGACTCGCTCTATGCTGATCTCTAACATTAACGACGAAGTATTATCTCAGTATGACGATGAAGACATTCTACATTCAATGATCTTCTATAGCAAGAACATGATTCTTGCAAAATGTAACTACAAGATTTATGACAAGAAACTGATGATCATCATTTGTTGCTTGAAGCATTGACATCTTAAATTGAAATGTACAAATATTTCAATCAAGATTTTCATCAATCATCTGAATTTGAAGTACTTCATGATTATTAAAGAACTGATCAGATAACAAGCTAAATGAGCTGAGAAGTTATTTGAATATAACTTCAAGATCATACATCAGTCGAAAAAACAGAATCTGAAAGTTGACATGCTGATCAGAATGTCAGACGTCAAGTCAGTTGAAACAAATGATGATCATAAGCTATATCAGCATCAGATACTACTGTCAGAAGACAGATTTGAACTTCAATTAATAAAAGATGATCAGAAAGCTGATCAAGATTTAACTCAGAATCTGACTCAGATCTTACTCAGATCTGACTCAGAATCTGACTCAGAATTTAACTCAGATTCAAAACTTAAATCAAAAGTTAATCAAAATTCAATCAAAGAGATGATTTTTATTCAAAATCAGATTATAGTTGAAAATTGAACAAATCGACTGTATTTTAACATTCAAATAATCATGAAACAGAACAGAAAAACTTGTCAAGATATTAATCTAGACAATTGCAAGATACTTAATGAAGTATTCTGAAAAGATGATAAACTATGAGTTTCTCAGTCAATGATCATTCTATTGATAAGAGAAGCACATGATCTTTTGATCAATGATCACTTTGACATGAATTGAACATTGAACTTGCTGAGATGATCATATTGCTGATCAAAGATGAGAATGATGATCAAGCATTACATTCAAAACTGTTACATTTGTTGTAGATTAAAAGCATCAAGAGATCAAATCAATGAATTGCTGAAGTCATTGCTCATACTTAAGCAGCAATGACAAAACATATTATTAAACTTCATTATTAATCTATCAGAAAATGATGAAAGCAATGCAATTCTGACAGTCATAAATTGATTGTTTAAGAAGCGACACTATATATTATGTTGATCAGATAACGAAGAAATCTTCGCAAAATAAACAGTCAAGCTACTGTTGATATGAATTTTCAAAACTCATGAATTATCAAGATCAATAATGTTCAATTGTGATTCACAATTTATATCAATTATCTGAAAGTCTCTATGTCTGAGACTAAACATCAAGATAAAACTATTCATCAATTATCATTTTCAGATTGATGATCAGATAGAAAGAGTGAATCAGAATGTAGAATGATATCTACAAAGTTACTGCTCATATATGCAAGATGATTGATTCATCTGATTATTCATGATTGAATTCATTGATAACAATGCTATTTCATCATCAATTGAACAATCAACATTCTTTCTGAATAAGAACTTTCACTTTCATATGAACTTCAATTTGAATTCAATCAAATATGAAATCACTTAAGCTAGAATTGAAACAGACAAAGTTGAAAATATATTCAAATACATGAAATGATTACTAGCATTAATTAAGCAAGTCTTGACAAAAGTCAGAGTTACAATAAAGAAACAGATTAACAAGCATCGAAAGAAAATAATTTATCAGATAAATGACATGATGTTTCTGAATTCTAGAAACATAATGATCTCACGATCATCAAAGAAGCTAGACGATAAAATGCTAGAATTCTTCAAGATTCTGATTGAGATTGAACATTCTTATCAACTGAAACTATCATCAACTATGAAGATACATTCAAAGTTTGCATCAAATCTGCTGCAACTAAATTCAAAGAACTCTCTGAATGAACAATGAAATGAATCGTCTGACTTTATAGTGATCGACAACGAAGATGAATGAAAGATGAAGAACATACTGAACTTCAGACATTATGAACGAGATAAACAACTACAATATCGTGTCAATTGAAAAGAATACAACGTCGATCTACATTGATACAACATCAATGAAAGTGAATTCGAAGAATATCAGAAGATCATAAATGACTTTCATGAATGATATTCAAACAAGTCAAGATAAAAATTGACTTAAGAAAGATTGATTGAACTGCAGCAATGAGAACATTGCTAAATGAAGAAAGAAGATAATGTTGCAATCATGCACTTTGAGTTAGTCTAACATAGATCATGTCAGACTATCATAGACTAGTATAAAGCTGATGTTGACACGCTAGCGATCTAGCGTGTCTTCATGAGTAAAACTCACAACGTATTGCATCTTCTTTCTTCTTCAGCTTTGAACTTCTAGTTAGAATACACTCATATGATTCGCTCTATGCAGACTCATAACAAAAAGCTTGTGACTTGTGAAAAGATTGTTTAAAAACACTTCATAAACGTAGTTTAATTATTTAAACAGTTGATCAAGAAGATCTGCTATCATCGTGACTGTTTTATTACTTTCTAGTTTCTTTAAAATCTGAACATCTAAAGATTCTTTGTCACGCTGATGATAGATTCAGACTAGAACGTAGTCTTTGTCAGCTATCACTAAGATCTTGTAGTCTTCAGAAGTGAGTTTCATAAGTATAGTAAGCGTATCATGCAATTGACTCTTGAATCGCTGCATTACTTCATTTACAGTCATGAATCAATCAGATTTTCAGTGTTTTTTGCATGTCTCTTCGAGCAAGGTATTAATAGACTCTGTCTGATGAAAAAAAAGTCAGTTTTCTCAACTAATTTAGATGAGAAACATATATAATTTAAATGAGAAACACACTTACTTTCTGAAAGACAGCGTTATCTGATCTGATTTTTGATTTATAGTTAAAGAAATACAAATTTCGATCAATATTTTCATATCTGTTCAAAGTTATTGCTTCTTGAATCAATGAATGAAGAGACTTATTTAGCTTGATATTTCAGTAGTCAGAAACTTGAGATTCTTTATGAAGACTCATATAAATGTGTATTTTAAAGTATGTTTTCAGTTTTAGCTCATCTGTGTTCGAAAATGATCTGACTAAGTCTGTTGTCGAGTTCAAATTGCTCAACTCAACTCAAGTTGAGTTTCAAAATTGAGTTGAGTTAAGAAAGATCAACTCAACTCGATCGAGTTGAGTCAGACTCTCGACTCAACTCGATCAACTTGATGAGTTGATTTGAACTCAATAACATGTTTAAACATTTTACTTATTTGAAATAAGTACTAGTAGAATGATATTATGAAACTTTAAAATGTGTGTGTATGAATGATCTTTATTTACATGTTGAAAAGAAATTTATATATATGTAGAGAAATGTTTTTGACTTTTCTATCGTTGACTTAGATTTCAGTCACTGTCTCTAACTAAACTGCTTGAAAAATGCGCGAGCAATTTCATGAAAACAGTAAATTGCAAAATAAATTGCAAAACTATTTACATGAGCTTTCTATTGATGTTTTCTTGTCTTCTTTGCTCAGACAATGCATTCAATTTAGCTTTATTCTTAAATGATGATTTTTTCTTGAAATTAGTCATTTCAAAGCTACGTTTACGTGTTGAAACAGAACTCAACTTCAAAGAAGAAGTCATCTTGCGCTGTTCTTTTTTCACTGTTAAAGATGACAACTTAAATTCTTCATTCAATTTAGAGACTGCAACGAATTTCATCAAATTTCTTCAATTCATTATCTTTTGTAATAATTGATCATTCTTCTTCAATCTGTTTCTCTCAGTCAAGTATGATGTAACTCAATTAAAATGAGTAGACGCTGAAAATTGAGCATTCAAAAGTGAAGTTGTTGTAGATCTTACTGTTGTAGATCTTGCTGTATTAAATAATGTAGATAATGAGAATTCTTCAAAGTTTGAGAATCTAGATTGCGAAAATGATATGAAAAGATCAACATCAAGTGTATCATCATTCTTCAGCTCTGATATTGTTAATTAAATGTCTGATGATGAACAATATAACATTACTTATCACGCTTGTTATCATCAACATCATCATTTGATGATGCATTGCTGATATACTCTAAATCTTCATTAACGTCAATGATGAAGATTAAATCTTTTGTTCTTTTCTTGTTTCTGTGCATTAAAAGCTCTTTTCTCTTCAATAAGCTCATGAGACTCAAATTCTGCTTTTAACTTCACAGCATCTGCATGCTTAATCATCATGATATTCAATATGATGTTGACAACAAGAGAGCTGCAATGATAAGATAATAAGTCTCGTTTCAAATTGAAAACTCGTTCAACATCTGTTGAGATAGCTGAAATTGCTAAAATATTTCGAGTCATTCTGCTTAAATGAATAAAGTCTCTGAAATGATTTCTTCAGAACTTAATGAAATCAATGTCTTGAACAATGTCTAAAGCTTATTAGAATTTGATATTTCAAACTATATGACTGCAAAATCGATTGCAAAATTGATTGCAAAGAAATTATGAAATAACATTAATTGTGCAACGAACAAAACAAAGAGAAGAAAAACTAACTCTGATTCAAATATCGTTTCGCTTCATTTGTTGAAACAAGTGATGATGAATTGTGACATCTGAAATTTCGTCTAGCAACTATATTTGCAATGAAAGATGATTGTTGCAAAACTCTTTCTTGAAATTGATCTTGCAATGTAGTTGAGTCGAAAGCGTAGTGTCTAGCATAATAATCTATAAACTCTCGTTTGTATCTTTATTTATAGTCGTTGTCTTGTCATGTAGATCGCTCGTATAAATTTAGTTTCTGTTGAAATTGTGTCTAGATCATTCAATCAAAGAGACTCGAGGCTGATATGTATGTATTGTTCTTTAGAGATAACTATAACAAGACATTAAGAATACAGAAGAGAAAGAGTGCAAGCTCTTCTATAAATAATGGCTTGAGGCTGCGCTAGGCTCGATACAGATGTGATGTAATAGATCAGATGTGTTTGTCTAAAAGAATGATGAAAGAAATGAATGAAGAAAGTGCTGAACAACGAGAAGAAGTGCTGAGAATGACTCAAAGAGATGCGCTAGATTCAAACTAGGCATAGCATCATGACTTGCTTTAATCAAATTGATTAGAATTAGATCTGAACTCTGATCAATTCAGACATGTTCGTAACATTATCTTCTTTCTTCGAACATTCATGTTCGCATGAATAGAAAAGGAATAAAAGCAAAAAATTCATCGTGTTTTCAATTTAGTGCGACTTATTCAAGTATAGCTTGTGAAATTCGTTCAGAACTTTCTTCGAGTCATCGAATTCTTCTTTATTGACATAGTATCATTCGTCGTCATGATCTATTTCGATTCATTTGACCTTGTATTGTAGTCTTTCTCTATATCGTCTGAAGTTCAATATATCGTCTACTTTTCAGTGCTCTTCATTCTCTTCAATGATCATCAATCTAGAGATCTCAGAATATTGTTTTGATAGAGAGTCGTTTGATGAAGTTCGTAGATACTTTGAGCTGAACACTGAATGTATATGCTTCATGCTTCTAGATAGCTGAAGACGATAGAAGATCTCAACTTTGACTGTGATTGAATAGAGATCGAGCTGCTTGTCTTTCAAATCTTTGCATGATCTAGTGATTTTGATGTTTTCAAAGACTAATCAAACTTGATCATCTACTTCATAGATGACGTCTCGTCTATGCTTGTTCATCTGAGCTTCAGTGATCTGCTTGATCTTTTTCAATTGTTGATGATCGAAGATAAGAAGCTTGCTCATTCAAGTGACAATGTCATCGATCTTTCTAGTCTCAATACGTTGACGAGTCGTTTCGTAATCAGTCGTATCTGAATCGAAACTCATTCGAAAGTGAAAGTCTTTATTGAAGTAGAAAGAAATCATCAAGATAGTCGAGAATGTATTGAAATTGTCACTGAATTTCATCATTGAAAGTCATTTAATTCAATCATTCTGCATGTAATTGCAGTAGATTCGAAGTTCGCATTCAACATCTTGATTAGCTCGTTTTGACTGATCATCAATCTCTGAATGATAAACTGTTGATAGATTGACTTTGATCTTCAGTCGTTTACAAAGACTTTGTCACATGATCAATATGAACTGAAAGTCTCTATTTGAAACGATAGAACTGAGTAAATCATGAAGTCAATAGACGTTTCATAGCATGATTCATACTGTTTCTTCGATTGAGATGTCATCGTCTCTTCAATGACAGAAAACATAGTGACGTTCTTTGAAGAGACGACATATGATCGTGCAAATGACGTTATAGTTTTTCGATAGAGATAGCTCAGTGATGAAGTTCATAGCTATATCTTGTCAACGCTGCTGAGAAATCGATAGAGGCTGAAGCAAATCATTTGTATCATCTCGAGATGCTTTGCTTCGCTGACAGACATGACAGTTTCGAATGTATTGTCGAATAGTTGCTCAATGACCTGATCAATAGTAGAAGCGTTGAACTAGATCAATCATTCATCTAATGTCAGAGTGCAAGATTGATGATTGATCGTGAATCTCTTGAAGCAATTTCGTATGCATTTGTTTCGACACTCATAGTAGACTCTTTTTGAATAAAACGTTGTCAATGATTTGACAGTTCTTTAGCTTCATGTCATGAAGCTTCAGTTCATCTTTGTTCATAGCTTGTCAATACTCATTGCATAGTTCATTCTTCTGATTGACTAGACGTACGCGTTGATAGAGATTAGTCTCGTATTCAGATTCAATTTCGAACTCAATTGATAGAACGTCTATTCGATTCAAGATCAGTATAGTCTGAAAATGATCATCTATGTCTTTAACTGATTCAGAACTATCGATCATCGACATTCTAGTTAAAGCATCGACTTTGAAGTTTGTTTTGCCTGATCGAAAGATAATCTGAAAGTTAAACTTCGATAGAATATTCAGATAGTTCGCTTGTCATCGAGTCAGCTGTTTGTTTTTCATAAAGATCTTCAAAGTCTGATGATCAGTAAACATCTGAATAGATAGTTCAGTATCTTCTAGTTCGAGTCATCAGTGTTCGAAGCATCGAATGATAGCTAGCAATTTCTTGTCATAGATGTGATAATTGCATTCAGCTGAAATCATGCTCTTGCTATAGAAGACTATCGAGTGAAGCACATTCTCATCATCGTACTGAGATAGTATGTCGTCTTTTACATAGTTGAATGCATCGATTTTCAAAATAGCTTGACGTTTGACATCGAAATGACGTAGAACTGAAGTCGAGCTGATCTGCTTCTTTAGATTGTCAAAGACTTCGACGCAGACTTCATTTCAAACAAAAGACGTGTCTTTTCAAATCAGCTGAGTGAACAACTTGACTAGTTTCGAAAAGTTCTTGATGAAGCATCAATAGAAATTGACGAAGTCAACGAAGTCTTGTATCTCTTTTAGATTAGTAGATGTAGCTCAATTGACTATAGCTTTCACTTTGATAGAATTCATGCAAAGATCTTGTTCTGATACTATGATCTTTAAGAAGACTGTTTCTTTTACGTTGAATTCGCACTTTCGAATATCTATCTGCAGATCAGCGTCTCATAGACGATCTAGTATCATCTTGACATGTTGTCTATGCTTCTTTTGAGTCTTGCTGTATATGAGAATGTCGTCTAAATAAGCTTGACAGAAGTCATTTAGAAAGTCTCATAAAACATCGTTCATATATTGCTGAAACGAGATCGAATCGTTTGTTAATTCGAATAATAGAATCTTTGATTTGTACGCTTCTAGAGCGATAATGAAGATCGTATAGTTCTCACTATCGAGATGCATACAAAGTTTGTTGAAAGCGAAAATTATATTCAGTCGAGTCAGATGCTTGCAGTCAACGATTTTGTCAATCATTTCATCTATGAGCGACAGAGAGTAGCGATTTCTTTTGATAATGACATTGAGCTTTCGATAGTCGACGCAGAAGCGAAGATCGTCATTGATCTTCAGAGTGAATAAAACGAGTGAGAAATATGAGATCTTGCTAGAAGTAATAAAATTCTTTGACAGATTTTCGTTCAGATATTCTTTGATCTTCTGAAGCTTGTAGAGTGACATTCAATAAGCTCGACATCTAGAAGAAGTGACATCGTTAGTGAGCTCTATCTTATGATCATATGAACGATGAGATGATAGCATATCGACTTGAGCTCGATCAAACACGTCGAGAAAATTCTGATATTTCGAAGATAGCTTGACTTTGATGTCTTCTAGATTTTGAGCTGATGCATCGATGAAAGCGACGTCTAGAACGTTCAGTTTGCATTGAGTGTTGTAAACTATTTCTCTATCAATATCTTTGATCGACATGACGAAAATCTCGATGCGATTCTTCTTTGATCATTTAATCAGTGCATGAAAAGATGCAGCTCTCACACTGAACATAGAAAAGTTCTTTTTCGAAGCAGTAGAAGCGAGTCGTTGAAGCACTTTGAGAGCTGAATGAATAGAAGAATTTGATGATCATGATCATTTTGAGTGTGAAGCTCTGACTGACATCGAAAAAACAGAAATGAAAGCTTTTAATTGATTCGAAAAAACGATGACATTGTTTCGCATATTTAGTAGTATTTCATTTTTGTTCATTCAGAGCTTTTCTAATATGACGTCATGATGATCTATATCAGCTATTAACATTGAAACAGTCAATTTCTTATGACTTTCGACTGTGAGATTGAGTAGAATTTTATGAGTAATGATCTTCTTCGTCAGCTTTTCGTCATATTCTCTTATTAACTTCTCTTTAGCTAGTCGTATGAATTGAATTTCGAGCTTCTGACATATTTGATCGACTAGCTTTGTATGAATCAAGATGTAGATCGTCGAGTCACTATCTATCAGAGATCGTAGCTTGAAGAATTCGCCTTGCGAGAATAGAATGACATCGACTAGAAATGACTTTTCGAAGTAGTTCTCTTCGATAGATGAAATTTCGTCGATTAGATTGCACAAAGAAATGATCTCTATCTCTTCGATGACTCTGAAAGAGATGACTAGTTTTTTGAATCAGACTCTGAATTGAAGTTCGAAGAATGATCAAACTCGTCATCTAATGCGTTAATTCTGAAAGATCTATTCAAGCACTCTTTAGAAGTATGATCAGACTTATGACAAAGAAAGCAGTTTTCGATTAGTAAGTCATTTTCTTTGACGCTAGTCAAAACAGCGTCGCGTGATTTTGACTGATCAGTCATCTTCGTTTCTATGATTCTACGAATAGCTTTGACTGATTCTTCAGCGAAGATGATCTGTTTAGTTGTTCAAGCTTTGATCATTGCTTCTCTATTCTTGATCTCTCGAATAGCTCGTTGATCGTTATTCAATCAAATGAGGTAGAAACGAATTTCTTTCAGAGTACTGAGTTGAATCAATTGAGTTACTCAAGCGAATCGAAGTCGAGAATTTATTTTATTCTTTAGATCGACGATCAGCTGTTTTTCTTGATAGTCTAGATAGAAGAATAGTCGTTGAAATTGAGTATAAAACTCGCTGAATTTCTTCTGTTCTTGAATCAAGTTGTAGTAGTTTCTACGAAAGTTGACTTCTTTATCTGAATCATTGAACAACTGAGCTAGCTCTTTCAAAAGCTCATCGACGATCTTGTATGAGTTGAAACAGTCACGTTCGCGTCTTGACTGAGTGATCTCAGCTGCATCATCGAATAATCTGAAATGTACATAGCTCAGCTTGACTCGTTCACTTGAAAAGAGATCGACATTGATTTTCAGCTTGTTCTGAACTTTTTCATATCAGTTCTTTCAGATAGAGTTCTTTTCATCAGTGAACAACGAAGAATCGAGTATTTTCTGAAATCTAGAACGCTCAGAGTAGATTGACGATGACGAAGTAATCTCTCTAGCTTGTAGCCTAGCTTTCAGCTCTTCGCATCGTTTCTTCAAAGCTTTCATGATCATAGAAGGTGTTATGATTTCAGCGAATGAGTCGTTATCTTTGACAATGAAGAATGAAGCTTCGAAACGCTCTTTGAAGAGACGAGACATGAGAAAGAAAAGATTGAATTGAACGAGTGTTTTTAAAAGAAAGGAATCGAGCGAAGAGCGATGCTCGACAATAGAAGATGAAGTCATTTTTGTTGTTTGATTTGAGAGTTAATTGATTCTCTTGATCGATTTGATTCTCTAGCAATCAACGAAGATTCTTTATCGCTGATTCTATTAATCGAGATGAACGATGCGTACTTAATGAGCTGTAAGTCGTCTAGCAATTCAACCAGCCTCGCTGTTGATTCTATAGATTTTCTAGTGTTGTTTTGTCTTTCGATTGCGTCGATCATCAGATAAACGAATTTCTTTAGACTCGATCTGCCTGAACGAGTATATTGAACGAGTAATGAGTATCTGTATCATATGATAAACGAGATTCTTAATGTAATGTTGAAATCGTGTTTAGATCATTCAATCAAAGAGACTCGAAGCTGATATGTATGTATTGTTCTTTAGAGATAGCTATAACAAGACATTAAGAATACAGAAGAGAAAGAGTGCGAGCTCTTCTATAAATAATGGCTTGAGACTGCGCTAGGCTCGATACAGATGTGATGTAATAGATCAGATGTGTTTGTCTAAAAGAATGATGAAAGAGATGAATGAAGAAAGTGCTGAACAACAGAAAGAAGTGCTGAGAATGACTCAAAGAGATGCGCTAGGTTCAAACTAGGCATAGCATCATGACTTGCTTTAATCAAATTGATTAGAATTAGATCTGAACTCTGATCGATTCAGACATGTTCATAACAGTTTCTGATGAGAATCTATAATATTTTCAAGATTGTACATTAGCTTTCAATCATGATTAACATCTGTATAATATTTGAATAATTTGATTTAAGCTTGCGTTAAGACTTTCAAAAGCGAATGCTTTCAAGAATGCTACTTTCTCTTCAGAGCTGTCATGTGATCTTCAATATGAAAGAACAAAACATCATAAACGATGTAAATTGCATTGATGCTAAATTCGCAATTATGTTCAAGTAAATCAGTGAATATCGCGAATGATTTAAGTAGTTCTACAAGATATCAAACATATGTTCATTCTTCATTATTGAAAGATAGCTTTTGAAGAGTAGTATTTTCATTTTCGTGAGTAGAAATATAACTCTTGATGAAGACTTGAAGACGAAGTGCTCTCAAAAGCATGAAACAGATGAAATTTCAGCGAATTTTAACGTCTTGTATCATCTTGAAACGAAGTTTGAAATTGCGTTGAGACTTGTGAAAGTTCTCTATTCTCTGAGAACTTTCGTTCATATAAACAGAAAGCTTTTGAATCTAATTAAACATTACTATAATGTCATGAATAAGAGTGTACTTTGTATTTTCAATCGTGATTGCAAAATCGATTGCAAAATCGATTGCGAAAATAATAGCAGAGCAAACTAACATAATAAATAAAAATTATTAATTATCTTGAACAGTGTTTGAAATAAACTCTCTTGTATAAACATGCTTTGAAGACTAATCTTGAATATTCAATACTTTTTCTCATTCTCATTCTCAAGACTTAACATCAGCGATTTGAGTAACTGTTTAACAGCTAACTGAATTACATGTGCTAAACATGATAAATGTGAAGTAGCTGAGAACATTTGCAAAGTCTCGTCTAATGCAGTCATCATGACGTCGTTATTGCTGACGTTGTCTGTGATTACAGTCATAACTCAATCTTGAATATCAAGTTCTTGCAATATTCATTCAGTAATACTGCTTAAATTGCTTTTGATATGCTTGTCTTCAATTTGTTCAAAGCTCAACAAGACTTTTCAATACTTTCAGAACTCAGTATAGTAAAATCTCATGATGACTAGAAAAGATAATTTATTAGAACTACTTCATTCATCTAAACTAATGAAGATTTTAGAATTCGTTGATAAATTCTTGAGTAAGTTGACTCAAACAACAGTCGCTCAATTCTTGAGAAAAATCATAAGTTTAATTCTGTGTGACAGAGTAATGCTTGATCATGTCATTTCAAATGCTCATCGAAATTGAACATTGTCAACAGCAACATGAGAAATGTTCAAAGTGACAAAAGTCTTTTGAAGTTGTAATGCAAAGACTTCTAAAGTATATTCTTGATAAAAAATGCAATGCTGTGATTTATTAATCTTTTGTAATCTTTTTTGCAATCTGTTTTGCAATCTATTTTGCAATCTGCAGCTAAGAAGCAACTTATCAAAGCTTTAACTTTAACAAAGTTATGAATGTCTTGAACTTTTGTGATCTTAGTTGCTAAGTTTGTGCGTCTATCACAATCTTTGCTATTCAGATGATGTTTCATGATGCTGTTATTAATGCTTCTATTGTTAGAATGCTCATAGACATGCAAATACAAACGACAAATGAGTTTGAATCTTTCGCTTTCAACTAAAGCTGTCTGATAGAAGTTATTTCATATCTCATCTGTTCATGTCTGTGAGATTCACTTTGAATGATGATAGTCTGATACTTTTCATTCTACTTGCATTGCATATTGAGTTTGCTTTCATCAATTCAGAAATATATGTTGATATTCTTGCTCATGACTGTATAGCACATATTGTTCATCGTGTAATGACTGCAGATTGACAAGCACGACAAAAGCAACATTAGAAGAAGAAGATTGAGCATTATCATGCTCGTTGTTATCAAGATTCTCTGAAGATATATCTATAGAACTGAATAAACTGTTTATACTTGCTTGCAATTTCAATGTTCTGTTTCAAGAAGATGACATGATAAATAAGTTAAACGAAAAAGAGACTGCAAAAAGAGTTGCAAAAAGAATTGTTAAAAGAGTTGCAAAAAGAATCAAAAACAAGTTTGATCTTTCAAGCATCATTAAGCTTAGAGTTTGAAGATCAATGCAAATTGTGCGTCACTGTTGACTTGTAACTGATTGATTTTTATCTTTTAAATTAACTGTTAATTATTCTAAAAACTAGCACATTTTAATAGATTTCAAACATCATGATTGATTAAGAAGCTTATTACAAATACAAGAAAATAATTATACAGAGATGAACTGAAGTATGAAATAATCATTGCACAAAATTATGTGAAAAGAATGTTTAATTCTTCTGTTCACTTCTGTTATTTAATTATTACATGAGAGTATGATGTGATGCTGCATGCAATAAATGATTTTATCTATCAGCTTGTGACTGCAAAACTAGCTAGATCATTGATTTAGAAACGCTCGATTTCTAAGATATGAACATTAAGAAAATCAAAAAGATTACTTGACTTCTTAATTTTGAATATTACTTTTCAGATTTCACGTGTCAATTTGTGTGAAATATTTGATGTTCATTCATACTTGTTGTAGTCAAAATTTGTCGATCAATTCTCAGTCTGATCTGATAGCACAATTCACTTGCATGACTTGTTTTTAATCATCTTTCTTTTCAATCATACTACACGTCATAGAATTTTCTCAGACGTGATGAATGATTCTTGAAAGCGCTTTGATGTCAATTTACAATCTCGAGAGATATGATAATTTCTGAAGAAGACTTGATGATACTGATCGCTCTCTGCTTTTCTATATATCACAATGTTAGTATAAATATTGAAATACAAGTCACGAAATTGATTGCAAAATTGATTGCAAAATTGATTGTAAAATTGATTGCAACATCAAGAGCAAAATCAAAAGCAAAATTCAAATAGTAAAAGAAATAATAATCATATTGTAAACAAGATTACAAAAAGAACTGTCAAAACTTACACAATAAGACGACATGCTACGTCTTTTCAGAAATTCTGAAACTGTCAAAGAATCTTCACTGTCAATGCTTCTCTGATGACATTTAAGTCATTCATTATCTCTTCATTTATCATCGTCTTGAGCTTTTCTTTCAGAAGCAAGTCATTCATCTGATATTGTTCTTTCGTCTGAAGATCATTGATGTCAGAGAGCTTCTTTCATTAAGAATTCTTCACATTTGTATCAAAATGAGTGCTTAGTACTGAAGAATCTTGATTGAGACTTGCGACATTGAGACGCGCTCTTACATAATTCATTGTATTTTCTTTCGCAATTCTATGAATTTATTAATATTTGATTGTAAAAAGAATTGCAAAAAATATCGTTGATTTCATTTGCTATTTACATGCACAATCAACAAGAACTCACGATCATCATTTGATGCTTGTAGATAGACATTCGATTTTTTGAATTGCTTGATTCAGTAGAAATGAATGTTTCTATCTCTGTTCTTGACATCTTTTATTTCTTTTTCATTATTCATCATTCTTTCAACTCAACTTCTAATATTTTTCGAATGAAAATTATCAAAATAATTATCATTTATCTTACGCTTGTTAGTTGACATCATTGCAATAATAATATAAAGTAGTAGTGAAAGTGTAGATGTAATATTTTAGTAATTTAAATGATGATTGTAAGTTAAAATAGTGAAGTTCAATTGCAATAATAAGATATGAACTTTAAACTTTGATATCTTGATTTAAGATTTTAAGATTTAGATCATCAACATTAATTCAGTCATGTAATCATCAACTTTTTTTCTTCTTTGTAACAATCATCTTCAAACAACAACATACTGCAATCATGATCATAACAGCTCAGTAAGTTATGTATCAGCTTCACGAGTTTATAGAAGATTGCAAAACTGATTGCAATACAGAAACAATGAGCTTAACATTAATAACAAAACGCTACTTAGCACTTTTGATTCTGCAACTGACGAGATTTTGAACTCGATTTTGAATTCAAATGAACTTTTCAACTTGCATGAATTTATGTACATGTTTCGTTTCTTATTACTCTTGAATTGATTGCAAAACTGATTGCAAAGTAGAAATAATATCACAGCGAATTCTAAATTCAAGCTTACAAGATCAAATTTCGATCATGAGTCAAACAATAGATCGCGATTATCAAGCAGCTCAGAATCATCATTGTCAAGCGCATCATCATCATTCTCATCATTATCATTTTCATCATCATCATTTTCATCATCATTCAGTAAAAAACTTTATAACAAGCAATTTGTTGAAAAGATGTTTTGAAAACAGTCAATAGTGAAGTTGAGAACTGATGATAAAAAGATGAAACTCATCAAAGTAAGTTTGAGACTTACTAGATTGCAAAAAGAATTGCAAAAGTAATTTCAAAAACACTGATCATATGTTAAAATGTTCAACTTATTGAATCAGCTTATGTTATTAATGTCATCATAAAAAGTGATCTTATCAAGCTCAAGAAAATGCGAAAATATTGCAGAGAAACTGTGACACTTCGTGAAATTCGTTGATATTAAAGAACAATCAACTTACTTATTTCAAAGTTGTCGTTTCAGCGTATGATTCGCGAAGTGTATCATGAATTGATTGAAGTTGATCTTCGCTTTCAATCAAAAGCTATAGAGACATTGCAGAAGATGACGAAAGCATGACTGATTGCGATGTATGAAGATTAGTTTCACGATCAATTTTGCAATTGATTTTGCAATCAATTTTGCAATTCAAATACTAATTACTTAACAGACATCAATCTTTGCGCAATTCACGCAAAGCATGTAATCATTCAAGCGAAGAATATGAGATTGATTTTTCATCTCATGAGTGAAAAGTTTACATTTGAAGTCTGTTCAAATTACATGATGAAGTAGATAGTCATGTTACTATGCAATCAGAATGCAACGCTGTCGCAAGATAAATAGATAGTAAATACAATTTTTGCACTGTCACACTGTTAGTGATACTATTGCTTTCACGCATAATTCAAGTTAATTCTTATTGCTTTTGTCAATAACTTTGGTTTTTTTTTCCTTAAATGTAAAGTCAATTGATTAACTACTTGTATGCATGAGATTTCAGCGCAAACGAAATTTTCGCACACGCTAACTAAAACTATCTATATTGATGTCATTTTAGCACGTTAAATTCTAACTATTTGTTGCTAATCTTTCTAGATTAGAGTGCGCGAAAACTCAGTTTGCGCGAAAATCTCATGCATACAAGTAATTATTCTATTTTTAGAAATCGAATTCAAATTCAGTTTGCATGAAAATTCTGTGTATATGAGTAAGTATACTATTTTTAGAAATTGAGTTCAAGCAACTCAACTTGATTTCGAGTTGAGCTCGAGTTGAGAGAGATCAACTCAGTCTCAACTTGAATTCAGAATTGAGTTGAGTTAACTCTTCTCAACTCAACTCAATTCTAACTCGATGACAAATCTAGATCTGACTTTAGAATCTCTTTCTTTCTCTCATCTGTGACTTTCATTAACGTATATATTGATGTGTTTTGCTATTGTTTGAAGCATTTCGAAGAAGAAATAAAGATCTCATAAATGTTGCAATCGTGCACTTCGAATTAGTCTAACATAGATCGTGTCAGACTATCATAGACTAGTATAGAGCTGATGTTGACACGCTAGCAATCTAGCGTGTCTTCGTGAGTAAAACTTACGACGTGTTGCATCTTCTTTCTTCTTCAGCTTTGAACTTCTAGTTAGAATACACTTATATGATTCGCTCTATGCAAACTCATAACATTAGTTCAAAGCTCATTAATCTTGCTATCGACGTGTAAATGATATAAAAACAAGCTACATCATTCAAACTTGAATCAGAATCGAAATCAGAAAATCGAGCTCAGAAGACTTGTTAGAAATCAAGAAATTTCTAGAACAGAACAGAAGAACACGAACGTGTTGTTCTAGATTAACTCTTTACTGAACTCATCGTCAAAACAGAAGAACAGAAGAACATGAACGCGTTGTTCTAAAACTGAAATCAGAAATTTCAGTTGAATCTTGATCAGCAATTTTCTACTCACACAATGACTAAAAGCACAGAATTAGAATCAGAATTAGTGAGCACGACTTGCTATGAAACTTGAAATGCTGAAAGAGAATCACTTCTATCACAGAATTAAACAGCATCAGAAGAAGAAGGCACGAATGTGTTGTTGAATATCAAAGAAGAGAACACTAACGTGTTGCTCTTCGATCACGAAATGATCAAGATCAGCATCAGCACGAAACTGAATGCTTGAATAAGCGCTTATGAAGCAGACGATCTCGTTGTCTTTATCAAGTACATATGTCAACAGCATGACATCGAAATCAAGATTCACAATGACATGATTCAGATGTTGAATGACATCAACAAGATCAACGTTGAATTGAAAGCTATCAACATCGAGTTGAAAGCTACGCAGACAACGTTGAATGCTGTTTGAACGCGTTTACAGAAAGAGATGAAGAAAAAGAACGTGATTATACATCATCTAGAAGTGACATCAAGTCAACTAAGCACTTCAATTTCGAAAGATTGATTCTTGAAGTCAATCAAGCTATCTGACTCATCTCTGTTCAAAGATTCAAGACAGAATGTGAATAATTGATTGTTTTGAATGCAAAACAAGCTGAAGATGAACAAGAATCATTTTTCTATCGAAGAAATGAAGATTGCATATGTGAAAAGTCGAGTCAGTGAAACGATGATCAAACACATAGCATTCAGAATGAGAAACATGATCACGAACTTGTTTCTTGAAGCAGAAGAGATACTGTCGATCATAAATAAAATGTACGACGATTTCAATCAACATCACACGACTCAACAACAGTTCTTGAAGCTGTATCAAAACAAGATCTTCTTTCATGAATTTTGAATGAAATTTCAGAGACTTAGTGCAAAACTAGAGTACAATAACGAAACTTTACTAGATGATCTTCAGCATAAGATTAGCTCAGATCTTCAGCGAGTCACGATCAACGAATGAACTATGAATTTGAACGAATTCGTTGACATCTGCATGCAAGTCAACGTTCGATTGACGAAATTGAATGCTCAATCAGTTTTCAAGACATCAACGACTCAAATTGCTCGCTTTATCACTAGCATCTTGACGACAATCACTACTGCGACTTCAGCTTCAATCTCTGCATGAAAGAAACTCAGAATATTGAACGTTGATTCTGCTAGAGAGAAGTTGTTTAAAAAAGAACTCTGCTTCAAATGCAAGAAGTCAGAACATAGAGCACACAACTGTCTTGAATCAGTTCAGATGCATGAAATTGCAGCGAATTTGAAAAACGACTTGCTCTCGTCAAAGTAGTGACTGAGAGCGATATACTTGTATTCTGCTTCATCAGCATGTCTGACGACTCGTTTGATTTCAAGTCGTTCACTGTTGACGTCATCTTGAATAGTCTAGAAAAGATATTCAGATCTTTCGCTCTGATAGATACAAAAGTCACTGACATGACTTTCATTGATGAATCTTTGATGTCAGAGCTATGTGAATGCTTTGATATTCAGTCAATATCGCTGTCAAAATCAAAATCAATTCGATCGTATGATGAAACTTCTGATTGAAAGTTGATTACACACGCTCTGTATACATCAATCATGATACAAGAACACAAGAATGAAATGATGTTTTTATTAATAACTCGTCTAGATCAACATAAGATAATCTTTGAAAATCTTTGATTGAAAAGAAATCAAATGTTGATAGATTCTGCAAATGATTGATTAATATCATTGTTGAAGATTTGAACATCGAAATCTGTTGTTTCAAAAGCAAGCAGTCAATCAGCATTTCACAAATCTGAATCAAACGAGATCTGTGAAAGAGAACGAAAGAACTTGAACTTGATTGTTACATCAACGATCATCTTGAAGAGATTCATGAATCAGAAATCAGTGAATAGATTCATTGAATCTGCTCTCATAGCAAAGCAAAGCATTCAAGTTGATCTCAATCAACTTCGCTCATTTCAGTCAATTAAGACAAAGAAATTCGTTAATATTGTCATGATCGAAGTCGCTGTGTATTGAACTCTAGTCAAGAATAAAAAGATCAAGATCTTCTTCTTGATCATTAGTGAAATCAACAAAGCGCTTAGCTCAGTCGAAGATTTCGCGAAACTGAATGAAATGATCTCTGTCATGTCATTAAATGAACTGAAGAAGAAGCTTTTAATAGTTTATCACGACTTTCTGAATGTTTTTGATAGAGAAAAGACAACGCAGTTGCTCTCACATTGATCATATGATCATAAGATTGAATTAGAAGATGAAGATCAGTCTTCTAGAAGTCGATTGTATTTCATGTTGAATCACAAGTTGCAGAAGATCAAGAAGTATCTAGAAGAGAACTTGAAGAAGAAGTTCATTATTCTCAGCAAAGCTTTCTTTGCTTCGTCAATACTATTTGTCGAAAAGAAAGATGATAGTCTTCGCTTTTGCGTGAATTATCGAAAACTGAATGCTCTGATCAAAAGAGATCATTATTCAATATTCTTGATAGACGAAGTACTAGCTTGAATTCAAGACAGTAAGTATCTGACTCGACTTGACATTATCGTCACGTTCAATAAACTGCGCATGAGTTCGAAAAGCGAGAATTTGACTACTTTTGTTACTTTCTTCGATGTCTACAAGTATAGAGTAATGTTCTTTGAATTAATCAATGAACTCGCGTCTTTTCAGCACTATATCAACAATGTATTGTTTGACTGTCTGCACAAGTTCTGTCAGGCATACTTGAATGATATTCTCATCTATAGTAAGATCTTGAAAGAACATAAAACTCATGTGAAAGAAGTGTTAAACAAGCTTCGCGAAGTCGACTTGCAGATAGACATTGACAAGTGCGAATTCAAGATTCAGAAAATCTCGTTTCTTGAACTACTGATATTCATCAATGATCTGCGAATGAATTCTAGAAAAGTAGATGTGATTCGAAGCTGAGAAGTGTCTCGATTGTTGACTCATGTGCAGATCTTCATTGACTTCTGCAACTTCTATCGACGATTCATAAAGAACTTCTCAAAGATCATTTGACTTATGATAAAGCTGACTTGAAAAGATCACTTCTTTGAATGAACAGAGATCTGTCAGATGATCTTTGAAGAACTAAAGCAATAGATGATGACAGCTCTCGTTCTGAAGCATTTCAACTCAATCAGAGAAGCTATTCTGAAAACGAACTTCTTAAACTACATGAACGACGAAGTATTATCTCAGTATGATGATGCAGACATTCTACATTCAGTGATCTTTTACAGCAAGAACATGATTCTTGCAGAATGCAACTACGAGATCTATGACAAGAAACTGCTGATCATTATTCGCTGCTTGAAGCATTGACGTTCTGAATTGAAATGTACAGATATTTCAATCAAGATCTTCATCGATCATCTGAATTTGAAGTACTTCATGACAATCAAAGAACTGATCAGACGACAGACTAGATGAGCTGAGAAGTTATCTGAATATAACTTCAAGATCATATATCAGTCGAGAAAACAGAATCTGAAAGTCGACGCGCTGATCAGAATGTCAGACGTCAAGTCAGTTGAAGCAAATGATGATTGAAAGCTATATTAGCATCAGATGCTATTGTCAGAAGATAGATTTGAACTGCAGTCAATAGAAGCTGATCAAGAAGATAATCAGAAAGCTGATCAAGATCTGACTCAGAATCTGACTCAGATTCGAAACACGAATTGAACGTTAATGAAAATTCGATCGAAGAGATGATTTCTATTCAGAATCAAATTATAGTTGAAAATCGAACGAATCAACTGTGCTTCGATATTCAAATAGTCATGAAACAGAACAGAAGAACTTGTCAAGATATTGATCTAGACAATTGCAAAGTACTTGATGAAGTACTCTGAAAAGATAATAGACTATGAGTTTCTCAGTCAATGATCATTTGATTGATAAGAAAAGCACATGATCTTTCAATCAATGATCACTCTGACATGAATCGAACGTTGAACTTGCTGAGACGATTATATTGCTGATCAAAGATGAGAACGACGATCAAGCGCTACATTCAAAACTGTTACGTTTATCATAGATCAAAAGCATCGAGAGATCGAATCAATGAACTGCTGAAGTCATTGCTCATATCAGAGCAGCGATGACAGAACATATTATTAGACTTCATTATCGATCTATCAGAAAGTGATGAAAACAACGCGATTCTGACAGTCATAGATCGATTGTCTAAGAAACGACATTATATATCGTGTTGATCAGATGACAAAGAAACCTTCGCAGAACAAACAGTTAAGCTACTGTTGATATGAGTCTTCAGAACTCATGAACTACTCAGATCAATAGTGTTTGATCGTGATTCACAATTCATATCGATTGTCTGAAAGTCTCTATGCTTGAGACTCAACATCAAGGTAAAACTATTCACAAACTATCATTTGCAAATTGATGATCAAACAGAAAGAGCGAATCAGAATGTGAAACGATATCTACGAAGCTACTGCTCATATATGCAAGATGATTGATTCATCTGATTATTCATGATCGAATTCGTCGATAACAATGCTATTTCGTCGTCAATTGAACAGTCGACGTTCTTTCTTAATAAGAGCTTTCACTCTCATATGAGCTTCGATTCGAACTCAATTGAATATGAGATCACTCGAGCTAGAATCGAAGCAGACAAAGCAAAGAATATATTCAAACACATGAAATGATCACTAGCATTGATCAAACAAGTCTTGACAAGAGTCAGAATTACAATGAAGAAACAGACTGACAAGCATCGAAAGAAAATGATCTACAAGATAGATGACATGATGTTTCTGAATTCTAGAAACATAACGATCTCACGATCATCAAAGAAGCTAGACGATAAGATGCTAGAATTCTTCAAGATTCTGATCAAGGTCGAACATGCGTATCGACTGAAACTATCATCGACTATGAAGATACATTCGAAGTTCGCATCAAATCTGCTGCGACTAGATTCGAAGAACTCTCTGAACGAACAACGAAATGAATTGCCTAACTCTATAGTGGTCGACGACGAAGATGAATGAGAGATGAAGAACATACTGAACTTCAGGCACTACGGACGAGGTAAACGGCTACAATATCGTGTCAATTGAAAAGGATACGACGTCGATCTGCATTGGTACAACGTCGATGAAAGCGAATTCGAAGGATGCCCGAAGGTCGTAAATGACTTTCATGAACGATATTCGAACAAGCCAAGATAGGAACCAACTTAAGAAAGGCCGGCCGGACTGCAGCAATGAGGACATTGCTAGATGAAGGGGGGGGTAATGTTGCGATCGTGCACTTCGGGTTAGCCTAACATAGGTCGTGTCAGGCTATCATAGACTAGTATAGGGCTGGTGTTGACACGCTAGCGGCCTAGCGTGCCTTCGTGAGTAAAACCCACGACGTGTTGCACCTTCTTCCTTCTTCAGCTTTGAACTCCTAGTTAGAATACACCCATATGATTCGCTCTATGCAGGCTCATAACAATAAGCTTGCGACATCTAAAGAACTGATATCTGATGATATATTGACTCAACTGACGTTTGAAGGTATCTGAATAGGCTCAAATCGATCGTCTATATCAGTGATAGAACGCAGATTAGAACGATCAGTTCCTAAATCAGTTGAATCAGGTACTACGTCGCAGGAAGGCATTATCGAGGTGGGTCAGAACAATAGAGGGCTTTGTTGACATTGTTTCTATTTACAAAAAATAACCTTTTTGACGGAACCTTACCGAATCTGGTTAGGGTTAACCTTAAAAATTAATCGAATCCTAACAGCGGTTAAAGGGATAGACATGATCACGAAACATTTCTGCCCCTTCCACTTCTAGCCTGGAAGGTGAGCAGCGACATTCAATCTTTTCTTCGCCTCCCCTCTCCTCACTTTTATCCCTTTCCCCTGCCTCATTCTCTCTGCTGATGACTTCTGCTATCCGTCTCATGATCCGTCGCTCCAAAATCATCCCACAATCTGGAATATGTTGACAGGTGCGACGATCGCTTCACCGGCGTAGCTTCAACGTCATCGACTCAGTCAAATAAGTTTCACTGCGATCGCGATCCTTTGTGCTTCTGAATCATCGTTTGCCTGAATTCAGACTCGACCAGGTGCTTTTACCCTCCACAGGCTCATTTTGGTCTACAGCTTGATCCAGCGAAACTGCCAGGTTCTCTTATTCATCGCCTCGGACCTCGTCCGTGCTGCAGCTCATGTCACGATTCCGTTTCCGAGCATGCTGAAGCATCTTTTCGCTTAACCTCGCTGCTCCAGAGCTTCCTGCCTCTGTCATCCTTTGCCAGCCATCGTTTCGCCATTGCTCAGCTGATCTGCGACTCTGCTACAACACTGATGGAGAACCTAGCTTGCGGCGAGAACCCCATGGCGAAGCGACTATCAAAATTCCAGCATGCCTATTGAGCTACCACACGACCTATGAAAGGAATACCTTATCCCTTTTCGCGATCGCTCAGGCTTTCTACTTGTCTGCCTGACCGGTCGACAAGGATCGCACCTCAGCCGTGATCGGGTGACCTGACAGTGGGAGGCTGAGTGTGAAGCCAAAACCAGCGAATGGAATCAAGGAGGCCTTGACCTCACCTCGATCGACATTGCTCCTTTGCGTGTCTTCCTGGCTGCGCCGACAAGAATGCCGCAATAGCGTTGTTCTGATGACGTGGCTTCGAGATGTCAATCTCGCTTTGGGCAGATATCGTGGAGAGGACGATGTCACAGAGCCGTTGCAGAAGTCTTAACTTAGGCGAATGAACATCTTCGATGAGCGCAGCGAACACTCAGCCAACATGAATCATGAATCGAATACAAGGCTACAATGGCCGAGAGCTGCAGCAGCGCGTGCGACTGATTGTGAGACAAATGACTGAGTATCGACAATCGACGGTCTTGGAAAAAGAGTGAAGAGGGGTGGGATTTGCAAGCCGGAAAGGTTCCAGTGAGTGACCGGCCTTGCAGTCTGCAGCGTACATAATTCTCTCTTCATTGCCTCAATCTTTCAACAACAAAATCGATCTATCATTATCTCATGGTTTACCATTGAAATTGTGTCGTACAATGATCATTTTCGACATGAATTTCATTCATTTTAGCGACTCTCATTCACATGAGCGACGACTCGACGTCTGAGGAGCAGAATGATGATCAGGGCTCGCGCAGCACTTCAGCGAGTTTTGTGACTGGAAGAGGGGGTCTGAGTTCGCAGCTCGCATTAGAGGTACATGTAGGCAGCTGCTGGGCGCAACAGCATGACTCTCCAATTCTCCGATGCTACCAACTAAGACCGTCTTCAGTGCCCGCTGTCACGATCATTGATCACTGTTGTTCAACAACCCCCCACGTGTCGGAACCATTTCCATATCCACAAGAAATGTCTCGAGTCGACGGCCAAGTCAATCCGACGGCTACTCAAATAGCTACGAGGGTCGCCCGTATCCGTGGTGCTATGATCAATAGCACTGTCGGAATTGTTACCTCACAGCAAAAGGCCCCAGGTCGTGATCCTGGGGTAAGAGGGTCAACTTGGGTGTCCCGAACCAGATACCCCAGACCTCCGGAGAATGCCATTCAAGGAGTTGTCTTGCATGCCATCAAAGAGCTCGGAGATGGGACTGAGAAGTTCGACGTGCCAGAGGTTGGAGAACTCGAGGCACAGTGGATAGGATGGCGCTCGGGGGTGGACAAGGATGAACCTGAGGTATCAGGGACCGAATTAGAGAAATATAAAGGCTTGATGAAGGACGTTACAAGCAAGGTGACTGTGTTCTATGTTTATGGTGGAGCATTCATGTAGGTGGATTCTCTCGTACTGCATTTTATGGTAGACAAGTGAACTTTATCTACTCATTTCCTTGCCTATCTATTGCTAATATCTCGGATTGTAGGCTCAATGGGCCCCATAGCTGTCGGGGTATTTGTACTACAGTAGAAGCGGAGATGGACGAAGCTTTTCGTGTTCATGTCTATCGAGGTAATTACCCCATCAATGAGCCAAGTAACCTGACAGATTTAGTCTGACAGTAAACGAAGCTGGGCAACCACTGGACAGAATTTATGGAGCTAGCCAGGCCACTGGTGGGTGTGATCGATCCAGGGCGCGCCAGGGGTAAATACGAGTATATGGAAGTTCGGTGATTGTTTTCGAATGACTAGAACCCTCAGCATCTATAGAAATATCATTGAAAACCGTGCGTTTTTCTGCACAGAGATGCTACTTTGTTAACCCAGTCTCGCTTTCTGAACCCTCGGAGATTCTTATCCCTCACCGTTGGGGTTCAATGAGTAAAACCAGGTTGTATAACGCTAACGCGAAAAAGTGGTTAGTGGTGTAGAAATTACAGGCAAAAAGCTTTGAGCGAAGGTATACTTACAATGGTTGTACTTCAAAGGTATTGCAGAGCCACTCTCGAGTTGGAGAGCCCATTTCTCTACCTTGTTGGTACTGCTGTTCCGCTTCCCACCAATGGCCGCCACGCCAGCTAGGCCCAACAACTGCCCGTCTTGCCGGAATGCAAGTTCGACTTCGAGGAGCGCCTTGTCGTTGTGCGTAGAAACAATCTTGGTCAATGTAGCCGTCGTCCAACCCGTGGTGGCGCTACTTGAGTCCTTCCAGCGAAAAGCCACTCGTGAAACTCCGTCGTCTCGATTTCGAAAGCAGAGCACATCAGCAGGTCTTTTTTTCCAAGACCCCGGAGGTGATGTAGTAATGGAGAAGGCAACAAGGAGTTCTAAACCGGTGAGAGTGCTTAGGAAGTGATTGAAACTGTACGTCACACGTTCGATATATTGCGGGTTTTTAACATGCCTAGGAGTGGAAGAGTCTTCAGAACCTTCATGGAATTCGATGGAATATTCTTTTGAGACGGCAACCAGCTCAACGCATTTACAAATGGCCCTATCGTTTTTCCCCTCATAGATTGGGTCCTGGTCGGATAGGTATCTTGGCATCCAGGCCGGTTTAATAGTGATTTTGACATGCTTTCGGGCCTGGTCCAGAGCCCAGGTGAAGTTTAAATTTTCCGGTAGAAAGACCGACTCGAGTCTCTGGTACTGTCTAGACTCTGGGGAGTAGCGTATAGACAAAACATGGGATCCAGATCCCGGTGCTGACTTTTCGGGTCCTGTTGTTTCCCACTGAAAGCTACGGACGGTGAGGTGCTTGTTGTGTGGTAGTTGCATTTCGCAAAGTGATTGACCTTCCGTTGGTTCTCTAAGAAGGAGAGTGCAGAGAGCTTGGGCATCTGGCCCTCGTCAGCACCGATATCGAGGGCAGCATTTGTGAGTCGGGCGTAACCTGATTCGTTTCTGAACTCGACTTCCATGTGTAGATTGGTCATTGCCGAACTACTGTGATGGACCTTATTTTGGTTGAGCAAGTGACATTGTCAGATTCAGTTAATCCACCTCAGGAGCGCACCTTTCTAAACTCGGTGAGACGGTCTAATTAAGCATTTGTATCAGTTTACAAGTTTTTGGGCTTCGCAACGATGCTTTCGGGACCTACTTTTCGAATATACCACCTCCTGGTCGCAGTCGGACCATTTAAGGATAACTTTACATCCATCCTGTGTCACTAGGACGAAATAGGCTGGTAACCCTAGTGATAGAGTCGTCAGCACTCATGCATTTGTATTCGGAAAGTACTAGGCCCACACAGCTCTTGTAGAGACGAAGATCTGATAATAATCGAGCGGGTCGTCATCCAGGGAGCTCCGTCACAATGCTCTTTTATCTCCAAGTGGCCTTCCTCCCTGGACTCTGCGAAGAAATTGTACGGGCTGTATTCGAGCTTGCTAGAAGAGCTCGAGTCTTTGTATCGTAGCCCAATTTTGTATAGTGCAATTGGTCTCGGTGTTGAATATCCCATTGGGCCAGTCATTGGGTCAGTCATTGGGTCTTGCACCGGCGGTTGCTCCTCTATACCCCTAAAAGACCTCTTGCAACACTCGCCAATGTAATATCTGTAATTGTTGCGAACTTCGTTCAACAGCGTATCCGCCGAGTCGCGTTCGTGGGGATTCTCACAAAGCTGCAGAATAATGTTAGCTAAGTGATACCATTAAACATGACTTTAGTATACCATCTTTGTTATCAGGCGAGCGGGGGCTTGTCGTAAACCGCCGGAAGCTTCCTTGAGCTGTTCCAGCCACAGCTTGACGCCGGCAAGAAATGATGCGTAACTCCAGAATCCGCCATAGCTGCTTGTCCCGTCCTCCATGATCTTCTGGGCCATTTTGTCTAGGGTCATACCTTTCAACACTGTGTGCATTTCCAGAAAAACGCACCCTAACGAGAAGACGTCCGTCTTGCTGTTATGACTTGGAGTTGATTTTGAGCCGAGATCTTTCAGAACTTCGAATGCTTTGTATTTTCGAGTTCCTGCTTGAGTCTCTTCTGTGGACTCTTTGCGGTCTACCGGTCCCCAGTCGTAGGTACTACCAAAGTCGCAAATAAGAACGCGGCGGTCATGGAGCAAAATGTTACTTGGCTTCAAGTCACGATGTCTAATCTTTGCACAGTGAAGGAAACGGACAGCCTCGAGCAAGCAACCAAATGCGACAGTCAAAGTCTTGCAATCATCTTCGCGCTCTTTCAGGTAAATCTGGTTTACGTCAATATAGTTGTCCAGCAGTTGTTGCAAGTTTGACTCTGCAACTGGAGACATGATAATGCCGAAGTACTCCTGGTCGGTGAAACTTGCATGGAAGGACACCAGGTGGTGGTGTTTGCACTTCCTCATGTTGTCACGCTCAGCTTTGAACTCCTTCACAATGCTCTTGGTCTTGGTCGGTAAGTCTCTCCTGGCGTTTCGAGGAGCAGCAGGCTTGCGCATTCGCTTCATAGCGAATATTTCCGGCGTTTTATGAGAAACATGTAGTTCCACCTTCTCGACCGTTGTCTCAGCGCGACCAAAGCCCAAAGTTTCTCCAATGAGAAACAACTTGCTAATGTTGTTCACAGGAATGTGCAGTGGTGGAGACGTCCTACCAGAATGGATATCATCCAGGATCGATTCGCGCGAAGGGGTGGTCTCGGTCAGAGTTCTCTCCTGTTCCTCGAGAAAGCCAGTTACGTATTTCAACGGGTCATCCGCCTCCAATTCGTCTTCGGGCAGTTGATCCTCGCGGTAAGGAATTAGAAGGTTATCCCATATGAAATCTGATTCAGATTTGACTTGTTCTAGCAGAGCGAGCTTGTCTATCTTGCCGAGGATGTTCGAAACTCTCGAGAACTCGGATGACGGTCCAGGATCCGCTATGATATCAGGCATATGGCATACGTCTACGAAGCGGGAAATCAATGTAGCCCGTGGGTCCTACGAGTAGAGGGCCACGGCGCCTGTAGTGGGGACCGATCTGAACAGAGTGAACGATAGTAATATAGCGTTGAAGACTCGAGATCGAGCACGAACACCAGTGCTCTAGGCAGGCCTCTGAAGTCAAGCAATTCTAGGAAGGGCAACAATGAGGCTGTAGCTTCAAGTTTAACCCTGAGTTTAGAAGGATTGGCTGAGAGAGACTAAGCGACAACTCGGCTAAGACGCTCGTTGATTACTGTAGTATGTAGATATGGATGTGCCTGCTGTGCCTGCCTCTGCTATCTACAACATCGCATTTCCCAAAGTGGACCCGAGTTTCGCAATCAACAACATCGCTTTTATCGACTTCTACGTGAATTGGCAATCAAAGTCCAATTAGCATGCCGCGTCACCATGGACCAGAATCTGCCGATGTAGATAAAGTACAAGAAGTGCGAGCGCTCGTCTGGTCTGCTTTCCCTGCCACCCTATTTGCCCTTTCAGAGCCGCACTACGGTACTGAAACCATCACATTTGGATTCTCGGACTTTCCATCACAGCCGTTACTCACACGGAGAATAGGAATACGTTATATCTCTTGAATGCTCCCCGTCCTATCATGCATGGCAATTCCTGGGACCTAGCCGGTCAGCGACGCTCTCCCAAAACCGCCAAGGTGGTTTATGGCCTCCTGCGGCAGAAGCTTCGACGCTGAGCGTGCCATCAAGACAAGCTAATACACTATCCCGATAGAACTTGCCCATTAGCGCACCAAGTTTCGGCACAAGCTCTTCTATAGTGATTGCCCTGACGTCGTTGCTGACACGTCGAGACAAATTCTCACGTAGAACGTTAGGGTATGTTTGCCAAAATCCAATTTCGAGCAGTAAGATGCCAAGAGCATAATAGTCATATTCTGCTTGGAAGCCTTGGTTCTGGAATAGATATTCTGGGTGCACGTAATAATCTTCATCATGAAATCCATGCATGGGTCCATCGCTTTCTGTGAGATTTCTGTCTGGGCGGCTTTGTGCAAACCCAATGAAATAGAACGATTGGGGGTCAATCTTGTCTCTGTCCCCGTGATGGAAGAAGAGGACATTGGACGCTGAGATATTGCAATGCAACCATGATACAGAATGAAGTTCGAAAAGCGCGAGGGCAAGACCGTGCGCCAGGCGGAAGCGGTCTCCTAGTAGCCATTGGCTACTGTCATTTGTAAGCAGCTCACGCAGGGTAAAAATTCCCTGGAATCTACCTTGAGGACCGCTTGGTAGCTCGTATAGTAGTCCTGAACGAAGTTTGAAGGGATTATGATAGTAACCCCGACAGCATAGGACTCTGAACAAGTTTTTGTTTGCGGACATTGTCAATAGCTCCGCTATTTCCTGCAAACGCGCAGACGTCCGTTGTAGATAGTGGCGGGACGCTGTGTCGGCCGCATACCTGTGAATGGCGAAGTTCTCTTCGGCAACGACGCTATCAGAACCTGCCTTCGAAAGTATACGAATTTTGGAGGCCATGCCTGCTTGTGGCTGCGGTTCGAAAGCGGAGAAGTCGACACAGAGATTACCAATGGATGTTTGGATCGTGGAGGGATCGAGCACTCGACGTCTCGTGAGGACTTTACCCTCGGTACGTTTGTCTAGGGCCTCTGCGGAAAAGTCTTGCAGTTCCCGAAGCCACATATGCTCTTTGCTTTCTAATAAGACATAATCTGTATATGCGACAGCGCTGGTACGTCTCTCATCATCTAGAACCTCTAGAAGACGATCGATGCGGCTTCTCAAAGGGAAGAAAGCTTTCTTTCCTTGAACCCTGAAACTGGCAAGTAGCCTCCGTAACTCTTGCAGGTGGTTCATGAAATTCTTGAAATCACTATACGACACCCCAGTGAAAGCTTCTGAGAAAGCTGGGAAGTCTGAATCAGCCATTTTGACCGCTGAACGCCACCCCTGAAACCTAAACCTCTCAACGAATACGTGTATGTGAATATCTTCACTCTCACACACTTTACCGAATTCCTCTTCAATATAGGTTGACCACATATAGATAGCCAATGACCGCAGATATGTGTCAACCATGACAGCCTTGGGTCGCACTTTTTTATCCAGGACAAGCATCTTTTTGATGAGAAATAAAAGACCTCGAGCAAATGCTGAAGGGTCTAGAGTCAACTGACTGAAGATCTCTTCCAATCCGGGGTTCGGTTTATCGTAATCGTGAAAGCAATAGTGTGTGTGTTGAGGCCCTTCCCTCCGCCGCTTTGTCTTGAGTTTCTCAAGCCCCTCACTTCCTTCTTGATAAAATACTAGCAACATCAGCATCACGCACCCAAACGCCCATATATCACTGGGGCGTCCTATTGGGTTCCGCAAGAAGTCTTTATCTTCGTGCTCAGGGGCGATGAAATCTCCAGGAGTATTCGGCGCGATAGAACTTGAAGAGTCTTGGCCCTCTACTAACCTAGAAAGACCAAAATCGGCCAAAAGCAATCGTCCGTCATCCACAAGGATATTAGTAGGTTTCAGGTCGCGATGGCATCCTATCAAATGGAGATTTTCTAGGGTGAACTCATGGAGAGTCGCCAGCGCAGACGCCAAACCAGAGATTGCCATGACGACAGAGCTCTCAGATTCCATGATCGCGGAGGACGAGGATACATCACTCCGGAACAACTGATCGAGGTTTCCATGGCTGATAAGAGGGAATATAAGGTTGAAACTTTCACCGTGAACATACGCTGACAGTACTGGAATAATATTCTCATGTCGCACTAAAGATAGAATACTGAGGTTTCGAAGTTCCTTTTCATATGCTTCCCTCTTCATATGAGGATGAAACTGTTTCCGGACGATCTGAAAGGCTCCGTAAGCAGCCACATAGATCGCAAGTGCTGAGACTTATGCAACTTACTCTGCCAGCGTAGGCTGGCTCCGCCTGATGCCCTGGCTCGATCTGTATTTCTGTGACAAATCCAAATGCGCCCTCTTCCGGCACTGCCAGCTCTGGTCGACTTAATTTGATAGGTAGTACGACTTCTTGACGGAACTCGTTAGGGGTGAAGACGTCAAGTTGAATCTTGGGTGCAATGAAATGCCATTGAGCGCTTTGAAAAGCATCTGCGCGATTAATATCGAATCTGCAGAGAAGGAGCTCGTTCTTTGTAAGCGGAAGATGATGATCAATATCAGAACCCATGGAGTCTCCATAATGAATGAAACCAATAATGTAGCGAAGATACTCCGCCCCCATGTGAAATAAAACAGCGAGTGTTGCCTTGGCTTTTGAATGAATCTTATTGACTAGGCCGGGTTTCGAACTGACCATAAATATCGGGTCATCGTTATGATCGGCGAATTTCTCCTCTTGAAGTATCTTTAAGATGGTGATTTTGTTGAAGATTTCATCCAGAGCGAGCCTTGACACATACCAATGCCCGTCCATGTTCTTTTCGTGTGCCTCAGACAATCGTCTGGAGACGTGGTCCATAACAGGCTCCATGTAATGCTCTAAAAAGTAGAGGAAAGCGGGTATTTGCAGGTGCAGGAATGCTTCCTACAACGTACTAGTGACCATATCGAACACCTGTTTATGGTTTTGTGGCTAAAGCTCGGATTTGAGCTTCTGATCCGTGCAATAGTGTTATGGGCGCATTACATGGTGCTCATAGACTGACGGATCATTGCAACAACGGCCAAGGGCCTGGCTCATTGCAATCTATGTCACCAAACGATTACGACGGTTTGTCGTGTCAATTAGACGTCACGCTGTCAATTTCGTCCTGGGATGATCAGCACATATCCTTGTTCTGAGATGATAATCTCGAATTGGAACTTAGCGACCTCTGTCAGCAATCGTTCAATCTGCAAGATGTAGTTGTTATCGTTGATCTGTTAAAATAAGTGAATCAGCCACGACGATAGGTGTACCTAGGGAGCACTTACTTCAAGATGGTAATTTGATCCGAACAGTCTCCTGAGAAGCTTTACCAAGTCTAGCTTGTCAATGTATCGCCTGGAAAGTACTTGACTCTTCATTCTGCACCGTCACTTTCTTGAGTAGCTTTGGTTTTTGCTCTTGCGGCTGGCTGGCAGATATAAGGCGGGAAAAAGTATGCCCTGCAAAGCGCCTGGCAGGGCGTCCGTCAAGCATCAGATGACCAAGGTACTTTGAGTCAATACCATTGGCAGGCACAGCCTGATGACTTGGCGAGGGCGTGCAGTCACCATGCAGATCTTTCAAGGCGTTCAAAGTTCACCGCAAAACGGGGCGCACCACCCTCCTTTCTACATTAATACAAAATGGCGTGGTGAATCCTTGGGCTAGGCCCTGTAAATTATCGAAAAATACTTGATGTCGGTTAGCGTCGTTACTTACTATTCTAAGTCTTGAGTCAGCTGATAAAAACTGAACGATGACAACCTATGACACTTGGCAAGCCTAGGAACCTTCAGCTTAAGGATAACCTCAGGACCGTTGCGGTTGATAGTTCGGTTGATAGTTTCAATGTTCGAAGCGTACGAGGGTTACGGAATAGTAAGTCCTTAGGATTGGGCGCAATCGTCATAAAAATCCAATTGGATTGGTGAATACCTTAGCATCTTCGTTCCTGCCGTATGAAACATTCCAGCTAGTTGTTATCCACAAATATTACATTCTCGAAACCCAACTATAAGCCTCGACTACTCTAATTACAGTATGGGTGCCCTTCCTGGGCTTCTGTGTCGTCTAAAGCGATCAGTGAGCTTGATTGTCTGCATCTTGTAGTACTCCCTCGCCAGAGTTGAAGACTATTCTTCCAGATACGAGTATGGGCCTAGGGCCCCCGAAAGCTCTTGATCGCCAGCTCCTCCAAGATGCTGATAACACGTTCAGCACAGCATTCGAGCTTGTGCATGTTATGAAAATGCCGTCGAATGGAAGTGATTGTACTGCTCGTGAGGCAACACAGATCGCATTGGTCTCGAGATCATTTGTAACTGATTTGTCTCAAGATTTAGAGTTGGCCAAGATCTGCAGTGTTGAGCAGATGCAAGAGGAGACAGAAGTATCTCCCTCTGATGACGGCTTAAATTTGGAGGTATGCATCTTGACTGCTAATGAAGCTGAGGATAGGCCAATTCATCTCGGACGCAACACTCTATCTAGTGAGATTTCACCTGACTTCCTTCCACCGGGAATAAGGAACGCCCCGGAGTGAGTTGACCTTTGGCTACACTAGCTTGATATCGCAAAACACATCTTGGTCGCGTCTCAATATTTCTCTTGAGAGTTTCCAGAATATCGTAGATGCACACGAGTTCAGTGATAATGTCTACGATGTTGTCCGAGCCTTCCGTCGTAGGACAAGTGAGACCCACCAATTCCGATGGAGTGCGTGCCGAGCACGGTTGACGAAACCCGGAGTCGACCACTTTGGTCAGTCCGTGGCTTATCAGCCAGCTGACTATTCCCTTCAACTCATAGATTTTGCAGAGATATGTTACAGAATCCAATATCCAGTACGCAATAATCGCAACCGGGGAGATCCATTCTCCATGCGCCAGATGGGTGTTTGTCAGAAAAGTTGTGGGCCGCAGAGCTCGACTTGGATCATTTTACAGCCGAGCCCAGAAATCTTAAGCAAGCTGGAGCTGGTAGCTAACAACGCAGAATATGCTGATGCCAATGAAGATGACCCTATGTCGCTGCACATTGTTTTTTTCTCCTTTCAGAGAGCTAACTGGGATGATTTCTTAGAGCATTTGCGGACTGAATTAGAACCACTGGTTTGTCTGCTATGACAAGACTCCTCTTATCTGTGGAGGCTGATCGTGCTTCTAGAACGAAGCAGCGCATTTCTCCAGGGTTGGCGTTGACCGCGATTCCAAGTATCCAGACTCAGATTTCTCTGTAAGATTCGAAGATTGCCAAAGGCTGCAGAAATTCCAGTGGAAAATTGCTCAAACCTTACCAGCTCTTGAAGGCAATATTTGCGCGTTGAAAATGTGTGAAGAGCGCTGGCAGGAAATATCCAATCGTCTGAGAGTGCAAGCCACCCTCATCGAGGTTCGAGGAATCATCATGGAGCTTGACTTCCTCAAGGAAGTCATGCAAAAATTAGCGGAGCAAGCGTGTCGATCCGCTGACCTGGTAAATCCGATCCCTTATTAATCACTTCTAAATCTTTCATTTGGGTCCCGCAATGGTTTCTGCTAACGCTACCCCGGGCCTGATAGCTGTACAAAATCCTCGATTTCCGCACAAGCAAGCAAATGCAGGAAACAAGCACCGCCATGTTCCAAACCTTGGGCACCTTGAATTCGGAGGCCAGGATCCTTACTCTTCTTAGCGAGGAAAGAGATAAGGATTCGAAAGCCATGAAAGCGTTGACCTTTGTTGCAACGTTATACCTTCCAGCCAGTTTGATCGCTACGATATTCCAGTCCAACATCGTCCAACTACTTCCGAGGTCCTCTCCGCCACAACCAAGCCATTTTGTAGTAGCATCACAATCGTGGCTACCAATTGTGGCAACTATCTCGCTCATGGCTTTAACTCTAGCCTCGGTGCGGCTTCTAGACAAGCTTTATAGATATTTCGAGAGAAGACGTGGGAAAGTCGGAACGACTACGTTTGACATGAATAGTGCAACTGAAAGGATTTGACAATGAGCACATGACGTTTACTTAGAGGGTACTCTAGGTCACAAAATACATTAACCTTGACAAGGGGCTTTTTTCATTGTACGACGAACACGGTGATTTCTTTCGCGAATATGGCATTGGCTCCTAACACTGTCGCTAAGGAACTTCAACATGTCCCTTAGGTTTTTTCAATCTATCTATAGTCTCTAGATTAGAAAAAATGGCTTTGTCGCTTTCTCGAGGCTTTCTTACTCGCTTGGCACAACATTCGTACTTTCGCCATCGCCATCGCCATCGAGATGTCCACCACTACCGCGAATCCATTTCAACGAGTTCTTGCGGATAATCATTGAAATATCTGTCAGCCTGCCGTGGGACAAGCTCTGGATACTCTCGTCCTCTCACCCAGCCTCCAGTGAGCAACCACCTCATTTGAGCCCAGCCGTTATTAATGATATCTTTGGTCATGAACCCAAACACATTATCGAGCTCTTCCAATGTATATCGACTAGTCTCCGGCACGAACCTGGAGAGGCTATCATTATTTGGCCACCCTAGTAGTGAGATGGTACGGTACTAACATGATGAGCAGGAACCAGCCGCATAGGTTCATCAGAGCATAGAAGCCGAAACTTCCCAGCGAATTGAATCTTTGAAGCATCGAGGGCCATGTTAACGCCATCAAAGAGTTCAATCCCCAGTATACGCCTGTGAGAAGCCCGACTCCTGCGCAAAATTAGCAAGCTGAACACGTCTTCAACGCCAGTCGGCGCGATATCGAGATGGACGGGGCTTGCTGATCGTACCAGTGTCTCTCACTTCTAAAGGGAGGCATTCAGATGCGTAGACCTGGTAGATCAGCTCAGTTTTTTGGCACCAACCATTGCATTGTTGGCCACGTACTAAAGGGACGGGGCCCTCTCCAATGCTATAAGTAACACAGAAAATATATGCGAATGCTACGACCAGGCCGTTACGGTGTGCCTCGGATGCGCTGAAGGACAAACCGATCGCTAATTGCAAAACACTCATCAACGGGAAAGTTGTGAGCAACAAGAGCCGCCGGCCAACTTTGTCGATAAGAAACGCCGCTATTATTGCGACGCCAAAATTGATGGTGCCGAAGCCCAAGGAATACTATTCTGTGGTGAGCATAGGCTGACCTCAATTTCCATGGTTAGGCAAACCTTAAGCGCGATATTGTCCACTGCGTGCTCACAGTCGCCTGGGGTGCGGTAATGCCTGCAGTCCTCGTGCAATGAATCTTTGAATACAGAGCTGGAGTAGTAAGCAAGCACGTTCACTCCACACAGCTGTTGGAGCGACATTACTATCAGGCCGGCTGTCATTGCCCGGCGACATCTATCGTCGTAAAACAAAGTTAACGTGTTCTGCGACCAAGCTTTCCAGGGAATGTGCACAAGTCTTCTATCTACAACAGCATCTCCCGAGTTGCGTGACTCTACCGGCACCTGTTCCATGGCTATCCACGCGTCTATAAGGAACATGTCTCTTCCTGCTTGGACTTTTGAGTTCCGAAGTTGGCACAAGGCTAGGAAGGCAGCCTCATAGTGTCTCTCAATTCTCAAGCGGTAATCTGGTCGCTCCTGTCGTTCAAGGCGGCGTGCCTTGAGAATATGCCAGCGCGGTGACTCAGGAAGCGACATCATTAGGAAGAAGAGTACCACAGGAGCCACCATCTGACGAATCAGCATAGGGAAGGTGCTTGACCTGAGGCACTGACCGGACTACCGAGCATAAACCGCCATTGGTTTCCCTAGAACGATTAGATTGAAGCGAGATTTACGGTAGATTGTCTCACCAGATCCCTGAAAGCGTAAGTCATCGCGTATCCAAGCATTATGCCCAATGCTGTATATAGCTGCCACGTCATCACCAAGGCCCCTCTGATTTCCTCTGATGGCACACTTTCTGCAGCATAAATTGGAATCGTTGCGCTTTTTGGTCCGACTCCAAAGCCAAGAAGTAAACGACAAGCCAGAAGTTGCTGCCAATTCCGGCAGAATACTTGCCCAAGACATGAGGCGAAGCAGAACACGCAGCAGACCATGATGGCACCACGTCGACCATAGAAGCGATTGAGAGGTTCCGTCAAGCTGTTAAGCCTATCAGCTCAGGACTTTACCAGAAGCAGCAATTCCACTGTAATTGAAGAAGCTCAAAAGGACCCTTGTGTTGTTGCGCCATCTAGCGTTGACATTCTTGTCTCTACGAAGGCATTAAATCCATCGACTCACAAACATGACACGATACACATCAGATATGGTGCCGAATTGAGCAAGCCGATGAGGCCAGAATTCCCAGCAATCTTGAAGTCTTTTGGATAAAACAGTTGTGCTATTCGATTATCAGCATTATTCTCGGCTCTGCGGAATCAACAGTACCTCCGTTGACAGCACTCTCGTCCCACCCTTGGATCACGGCGCCCAAGGAGCAGCAAAGCACCAGTGCATGAACATGCCAATTCTGGCGAATATATATCTGCCATCTGCCTCTGTTGCCCTCAGTCTCAAATTGTTCATCCTCGTACTCCCGGCGAAGTTTTATGATGTCGTCGTTATCAGTTAATCCAACATCTGGGTCTTGTCGTCCAATCCTTGAGCTCTTTGGGATATCATTCGCTTCCCGGTTGAGCCTTTCCGCTTCCTTTCTGCGTTTCGCATCTTCTGCCTTGCGTTCGTCTCTAAGATATTTGACTTGCTCCTTGCCGAAAGGTCGGCGGGCTAGGAAAGCGCCTTTGCGGATATACGGGGCGTATTCATGCAGACCCGTCCTAAGTAGAAACTCATTGACCCTCTTGTTGACGTCCTGGGCGGTTATGTCTTCTTCGAACGGACCTCGAACGCCAACCCGTCTCATTTGGCCACGCTCGGGAGCATCTTGATTCATGCTTGGGGGAATTTTAGAGGTAGGCGAAGTGATCCTTTATGTACAGATAGGATGCAGCCAAGGCACGACTTAGTCACCATGCAGCATAGAAAAGAAACAGGAGAGTAAGCAAATCGGTTTCTCAGCATTGAAATGGATCAAGCTCCAGCCTTTATGAGGAGACCTCGATCTCTCCAAGCCCTTGCTTGTTGTACATAGGCCAGTTCCTCCGTGGAATTTTAGGACAAGGCTATGACGACTTCAAACCGCCACTGCTATGGTGTAGTCCGAGAGGGTTGCGGGGGATTGATCGAGATTGGCTAAGAGTTGTGACAAGACGGCAAACGGACCGACAACCTACCCAATCGGTGAACGCTTGCGGAACGTCATGGATCATCAGTCCTGGTTATCGTGTACGCGTGGCTATGACAGCCTCCTTGACAGAAAATGAGAATTCCTTTGCGTGCCATAGAACTAGGAAAAGGTTGGCCTGTACCCATTGGATCTCCTCCAGCAACAGCAACAGCAACAGCACAACGATGACGTTTGGGCCAGGGGAGAGGTATTAGCCTCAAGGCTGACACTTCGCTATCTATTGAGAAATCAGTATTCTCTATATAACGGGGCGCATCGGAGATCGGAGATTACTTTAAGGTTGAGACAGCAGCCTTGCCCATCCCTTTTCCTCCGCCATGGAACTTGCATGCACGCTTCTACGAAGCAAACCATCGAGTCACAGTACTACAGTACGGAATACCACGCTCCAGAACAAGCAGCGAGCACGCCCTGGCGCCTGCCGCTCCATGGTATAGAATTTCCATAGGATCTACACAATTCATTCTGTACATGCTCCGCAACAAGGCTAGGATTCAAGACTTGGATTTAATCCTTCAATGATCGATACGGCTGAGTTGTGTAAAGAAGCGTACGCAACACATCTGCCAAGACTACAAGATTCTGAGACCCAAACGGCCGCCTCAATCGTCAACTTCAAAACCAAAACGGTGTCTAGATCAATCTACACACCGACATGATCAATTTAAATTGCGACAGAGCTCTCCGAATCCAAGGCAAAACGGCTCGTCAGGCAACTCTGGAAAGACTCTGCGCCTGGATCTCAGTTTCCGCGGTATCGAACCATCCACCCCGGACGCCTAGGGCAACCAGGCAGCAGCCCACCCCCTCTGGCCACCCAGAAAACACCCAAATTCAGGCGAAAATCATCTCCATCTCACCAAAAAAAAAAAAACCGACGTTCCTCACCACCACCACCGTGCATGATTGGGAGCGGAGGTCGGTCCAAATTTCCATCTCTTTCGCCCAGAATGACAGCTCGTCGTCTACAGTCTTAGTTGATTCTCTCAACTTTGGTTATTCACGATTGTATTTAGTTGTTGTCGCTCACCTATCAACCAGCTCATATTAGAGCTCCTTCTCACGCAAAGTTATTATACTTTACTTGTCTTTCGCACTATGGCGCGCAGTGGTTGTTGCCTTGGTGCTGCGTAGATGTCTCTTTACCATCGGCGACATCTGGCGGTAGCGACTGTTCACCAAGTCAATGTGGCCTTAGCTACGACAAGGTATCTCTCGACCTCATATCAACTGACAAGGCACATCTCTCCTTCTGGTATCATTCGAGCAAGTGCATTTCTCAAGCCTAAATTAGCTAAGAAAGCGCATTTTTCAAACTAGTGTTCCCCTTCTATACTTTCTTTCATCGATAGAATACCTATACAAGGTGACCTTTGAATGAACAACTTTCAGCTTATAGCAGCCTTGACCGTGTATCAACAATCTTGAACGCATTAAGAAGCGGAGAAAAATCACTACAAGCAACGTGGTAGAGAGTATTAGGCCCGAAAACTTAAGATAGTAGACGAACCAGCTTCGGAAAGTGAGCAGCTGAAGAGCGATCGACTTCAATAGCCTTGTCTAAAATTCTCTGCCCTATCACTCTGATTTCATTTGCTGTCGAGCTGTTCTGCAGGCTGAACCATTCCCCCATAGCCTGATGTGCAGCATCATGACTTCTTTGACCCCATATTACGGCATGTCCGGATAACTCTTAAATCTTTAGGTCCGATGAATTGCAGATCGTGACTGCTACAAGCAATTAAGGAATGTTTAAGACAGACCATGTAAGCAGAATCGAATGAGTGACCTTGAACGAAGTACAGTAATAGTCAACAAGTTCGTCTACAACTGGGTTCAAAGCTGTCTGGCATGAATTTTGTTCAGCCTTCACAGAGTGACATCAAAAGGCACGCAAAATTGAAGAATCATAGTCAGGTTGTGAACGACAAGACAAGAATCGAGAGAGGTACTATGATTCAATGAAGGGGCACGATCTGTTGAAGCAAAATGCGACCGCGTTTTGCTCATTGCTAATTCACTATATATATTTACTTTCAACACGGTCAACTTTGCTTTACTAGTTTACAAAACTTCAGAAACAACAGAAGTAATTTTCTGTCGGCGGCAGTCATCGCATAACGCTCTCTACAAGCCCTTCAAACATCACTAGAGTTGATGACCTCTACCCTCAAGCTCGGACTAATAACATACTGCCCGCCTGATCATTCAAGTTCAGTATTCAGACACTTCTGCTGAATGTCATTTGCATACTTGGCGACATCATGACAATTGATGCTCGTGCCCTCAGCATTCATTCCGCCGCAAATAGAGATAGCAGCCGAATTGTGTTTGACAAGCGTCGTGCAGTCGCTTGCCTCACCATTGATTTGGGGACACAGCGCATCAGCGTCATAATCGTTGAGCTCATTGATAACATTGATGATGTCTTCGGTTTTGGGACTGCCGATAGAGGTCTGGCAATAGGCGTCGCGTTGACGAGAAAGCACAGCGCTTTGCATGGTAAGAGCTGAAAGGAGGGAGGTCAGAGCTAGGATGGTGACTCGATTCAGATACATTTTCTTCGTATTGTTAGCGAATTGGAAGAGATATTGAACGATGGAGTCAGGTTATCACTATGTATATGTTAGGTTTCTTGAAGTAGAGTCAGGAATGGCTTCTGAGATTGCAGGCGTCTGTAAGGTCGAATACAGAGGAAGGAAAGACGTGCTGTCTGACCCATCTTTTATACCCTTCTAGCCCTTCCTTCAAAGCTTGACTACTGTCATCATCGTCAGCGCTCGATCTTCAATGTGTAACAACAGTGTCACACGATGACGAAGTAAATGTCAGCTTCATAACACACATGATTCACAATTCTTTTGTCGGGGAGAAATATCTGGTATTGTTTCATGTATACGTTTCTGACTGCGTCGAACTTCGCCTCTCTTGAACGACCTTCATATCACATGTTGCATACTTCTTCTACTGAAACGAATATTCTCTTTGATCATCACGATTCGCCAAGAAAGAAATTCATCATAGACACAGCCCATCAAATTCGCGGTACAGCCTCTCTGAAACAAGTTACTGCACATTCAATCACTTCGTGGCTTGGCTCCGTCGTACGACATTCCCCTTTTTCTCTGGAGATGGCTGTTTCAAAGTCTCTGGAGTCGTGTCAGATTCTACGTCACATCATAACATGGCGAGATTTCTCGAGCGATTAAGTCTGAGATATGAACTAATCATTTTTTCTCAGGTCAAGACGCTTGGAGCAGCGAGTCACATGATTGATGTGTTGAGGACGGTTCGTTGATGCATCAAGGATTCCGAATCCTGCAGGAGCATTTCTTGTAAAGGCACTATGTGAGGCCCACAACACTTAGCATTAGCGGTCACTTTTGGCCCGCCTCCTCTATTGTCTGCATTGTCTGTGCAGCTTTCTCAGCCTGCTTCTTCGCTTCCTTACATCCAGCCTGTAACTTGCTGAACTCGCGAAAACGATCTCTCCAGAAAGCCCAGCGCTCTATACTAAATCCGTCACGCTTGTCCCATAATACTACCCCCCCATAAGTCCCACCAATCCACCAGGGTGAGACGTCTTCATCCTTATAGTCGGCATTCGACTTAGAGTACTGGTACAACCTGGGCCCGGCGATAGCTATCCACGCAGTGGCAGGGGCGATGTAGAGTTCAGTACGCCGCACACGCTCCGGAGTATCAAATGGTATTTCCAAGGTATACATGAAGTGCTCACGAGCGACCTTTCGCATGCTCGAGAGCTCATTTGACGGTCCATCAGGGTCAAGTTCGCACAGATATAATGCAGCAAATGTGTTTGCATTCGTCAACTTTGTAGCAGCACCCTGCACTGTCGCGCCATGACGACTTGATTCGATATTCTCGATCAAGATATGATCTTGAAAGGAATAGAAGTTAGCACGTAGAAGCATTGACCAAAAATGCCACTTGGAAAATCTATGTCAGTCGTGGAAAACATACCGATACCTTGTTCGAAGAAGTAGAATGAGAAATCGGGCAAATCTCGCCAGAACTTTCTTCCACTTTTCGACCTGTGTGCATTTCCGTTCGCATCAACCACATCTGGAAGTCTCGACATATGCGCCAAAATCTCCGCCAAGCGTTGCGAAGCGGCAAACTCGCTACCGAGATGGTTGATGGCGTCAATTATTATCGTCCACAGGGACCACAGGTCCACCTCATTCCGTCTGACCGTGGATTCGTATGCGCAAGAGATACTTGATGCGGCATCGAGTGGTGAGAGCCGGTCTGCAAGCACATCATGGATAAAACCCATGGCAGCTTGTGGTTCAGGCTTTTGAAGGTGAGGATTGCTTTGGACCTGCGAGAGCCACAAGTCTGCCATATCTTGTGTAGTAGGATTTCAGCACACTTCTTGGTAAAGACTCGAGAAGGGACTGACTGGCAGAGAGGTCGATGATAGATGGAGTTGTTGTTGTTAGAAGGCTATCTAGGAGGTGGAAGGTGAACACTCTACTAGGGGACCTCAGCCCTGCCAGCCCTGCGAAGGCGGAGATTACCAACCAAATTACCCCTAAAGTCCCAACAGAAGGAAGGATTTCATAGATGAAGACGAGGGAATGAAAATTTCCGTGGCAAGAAAGGTTGCCTCCGTTGCAGAGTGAGACTAAGCCCGGCAGTGTAGATTTGGGCGGTACTTTACGCATTATTCCGTCCGCTTCATAGCCATCGCTGCTAATCACATCCATAGCCAGTAGCGATCCGGAGGGAGCACAGCAATACTCTGTTGAGACTATCAAGAGCGCTGTCAACTATGCCAAGCGAAGCTTTCCTGATAAAGAAGGACAAAGTATATTTTCTTTGCAAATATTGATCAACGACTAACTTTTGCAGTCAACGGCTTTCCAAAGTACTACGGCGTGAGTGACAAGAGCGTCCGGGATGCTCTCCCAGCGGACTGTTCGGGCAACGATGTCACGAAGTACGAATTTCCAATCGGAACAGGCCCTAGTTTTAATCCAAATTATAATGGCGGTGACCCTGGACCTGATCGTATTTTGCTTGGGGAAAAAAAGCTCCCCAACGGAAGTTTTTCGCGGTTCTTTTGCTTGGTCATGACGCATCGGGGTTTAGCCGAAAACGCCTTCAAAGTCTGCTCTCCTTCGACTGGATGAACCTCGAAGGTCTAAGGCTGTTGTAAGCTGGAAGTTGTCCGCTTTTGGCCGGGTTATGTAGGTATGTTGCCGATGAGATAACGGTGTGGAAGGGGTTCATTAGCTTAGAGGGATACGTTTTCTTAACTGCTATGAACTTGATAAGTACTCCATCTTCGCTGATGTTAGCTTGAGGGATACTGTATCTTAGCCAGCATAAGACTGAAAAGAGGGGACCTTGTGTCCAGATGTTATGGATATGAATTTGTTGTCCTTCAAAAATCGAATGCTCTACTTTACGCAACTTAGTCAAGTCATTTTCCGTCGCAAGCATAAATTATCTCCGCTGCGCTGCTCGAATAATCAAATGTTTGCGTCTTAGCCAGTTTCTCCTAACTACTCGTAGTATTCACGGACGCTGTCTCCTTCATCGAAGGATCCAGTCCATAGAACAGAAATACCAACTCCGAGGTCTTCCACATAGGCAAGCCATGTTTTTCGTCTCGATCAATGCCAGAATCAGACCCACGAACCCCAGCACCACCATGATCCCTGGGGCAACAATCCAGAATCACGTGATATGCACGTATGTCTCCACTGATCTGGTTCGATTTCATAGGTACTGCACCTCAATGGACATTACCGCTGCCACGCAGCCCATAGTCGTAGGGATATCAAGGCAATTTTTTAACCCGAACATTAATTCCCTGCTTGCTCGTCGTGTCTGAGTTCTCGTCCGTGTCTCGGGTAAGGTTCCCTTGCAGTATGTTCCATAGGGCCAGGTTCAGCGACTCTTCGAATGGCAATATTGGATGCAGGGCAATATTTTTAGTGAAGAATGAGTATCAAGCCGGATCGTTTCAGTTCAGGCCAATTTACTGAAAGTCGTTGAAAAGACGTCGGAGGAAGGGCACCCGAAATACCTGTGACATTGTATTGCCGAGCGTAAGACTTCAAGGCGCAGTAATCGGCGGCCTCGACAAGACCTGTATAAGGTGTGGTCTTTAGAAAGGATGAAAGGATGATCTTCGGAGGTACAGAGATGCTATCCCTTAAACCGTCGTTATGGCTGCCATCCCAGGATTAAGAAAGCTAAGCCTATTTAGGCACCCCACCAAAACATTTGTTTACCGTACTGCACAGTTCCTCTACCTCGCACTAGGAAATCTAAATATTAATCTCCAGATCCCTATTGGCCTGGTTAGTCATTGGGATGGCAGCCATAACGACGGTTTAAGGGATACACAGTAACACAACGTGCATATGAGCCGCGAATTAATCAAAGTGGTATCTTCGTAGTTTCCTACGTATCAGAGGCCTTTTAGAGTTTGTTATCTTTATTGATGATTGAGAAAGTTCAACGTTCCACAATCGTGCAGTTCCACGAGAATCTTTAGGGGAAATTATGCCCTGTTCGAGCTGTGGATGTACCTTCGAGATCGTCGTCTAAACTTGATGAAATCAACATGACATGAGCGACTAATAGGCACGAGAATAGATATGCAACAGCGAATAATGGCTGAGTAGAGTGAGCAGGGTCTGAGCAGTGAGTGAGTTGGGTGAGCAGTGGGTGAATAGCGCCTGAGCAGAGCAGCGGGAGCTTACTAACTCGACTGAGAGGGCAAGCAGTTTCTTGTAGGCCACCCTACCTAAATAGAAGTCGTATGCGTTGTAGCAAGTAAGTGACCAGACTAATATCATCGTAGCTCTTCTCCTAATCCTAAGCACGAGGTATTACTAGATAGGCAAAGAATAAAGCTCTGCCGGTGCTCTTCATTCGTGGCTGGGCAGGGCTGGCTTCCATGGCCTAGGTAAGCGTGGTAAGGCACCTAATTGGCTGCTGGCCTGCGCACTAAGCGATTGCGGCGCGTCTCACTAGAAAATATGAACAAAATCCCACCCCCTCCCATACTCCAGTACTCCAACGACGACTCCAACAGCTTCCAATCAATTCTCGAGATTTTGACATATCCTTCTTACACCAAGGAAGAATTTGTGTTTTCGAGTGTAGCACGTGAAAAGGTGCTCTTACCTTACATCCAGTCAAATATCAAAACATTTTCGAAACACAAACCCTAATTCATCCCCCGGCGTTACGCTTACGGCTTCCCACTTTCTTCATCTTCCGGACGACCTTCACCCCGCATTCATAGCACATTTTCATTTTACAGACTCTGAAATCTTCACAGCCAATATGTCGGCTCCTCAACAGCAAGATGTTCCAGACGACGTCGTTGGGAAGGTTCTACGGCGGGTCGAAGTCGCAAAGGTCAGTCCTTCCGCTGCCTGCTGCAGCCCTCCGACTGAACGTTCTCTTGGACTTGGACGCCCACTGACAATCAAATCTTGCAGATGGCTAGAAAACTACAAGATCGTCTCGCTCTAGCAAACTACAAAGCTCAGCACGGCCTCGACAACCTGAGCTTCAACCTCGTCGAAGCCCACCTCGAAAACAGCATCAAGCGTAAACGACCAGGTTCAAGTACTGGAGCATCTTCAGATACATCCTCGACTTCTTCCGGTGTACAGCTCTTTTCCAGCGCCCTCGCTTCATCTCCAACCACAGCTCCCATATTCTCCGACGATATAAACGGCCCAGGCAGTAGCCAGGGGTACCGGAAACCAAAGCTCTACCAGCCTGCCTTTGTGCATCCTAGCGCAACCTCGGGATCACGCAAGCGAAGTCGTGCTCACTCAATGGCACCTCCTTTCATCGAAACCTCTCGGACCTCATGGAAGACCACACACCATCTACCGGAGTCATCCCCCATCCACCACCATCACGCCCACTTCGGCCCCAACATCTCGTTCGCCTCCGAAACATCCACCATCCCTGACTCCCCCTCCTTCGGCGGTCACGTCTCTGATGACGATGAAGCCCACGACCTCCCCTCCCACTCCTTTAGCTCTCACGCCCACCCAAAGTTTACTTCCTCCCCACCTCGTACACCTCCACCAACCCGCAACCGCGCTCTCCGTAACCGGAAATCCACCATGAATGCTACCGCCGGTGAAGAAGGCGCCGACCTCCTCCTCTACCTTGCGACTTCCCCTTCCCCAGCCAACCCAACCCAAAAACCCCGCATCTTCGCACCCTCGACCCCACCCTCAAATCAACACGCCCTTCCCTCGTCCATGATGACTACCCCCGGCGGCGGAGGCAGCTACATGGCTGGCTTCAACACGCCAGGCCAGCAATTCAACTTCGCAGACTTTGTCAACATCACGCCAAGTCCTGCTCAAGGTGCCTTTGGCAGCCGCACTCCCGGTCTCCCAAAGACGCCTCTTGCTGCGAAAGAGGCGAGGAGGAGACTCAATTTCGATAGCTTGGTGCCACCGGGTGGTAGTCCGAACGTGAGCAATGCTGTGAGAGCCGTGATGAGCAAGGAGACGGGTCTGGGTATGGAGTTGGGTGGGGAGCTGGTTTCTTGAGGTTGGCGATAACGGGGGGATATGGGGGTGATGCATTCTACGATGAGAAGTTTCCATGGCATTTCTTCATGGCGGCGTTGTTACGGAATGTGTCTCGCGGCGTTCTACAGCGCACATGGTCAGGGGGAAGGATTTTCCCCCATTCATCTCAAGCACGCATCTTACGATGCACAAGTATCTGCTCAATTTAGCATAGCATAGCATAGCATAGCACAGCTGTTTAACACAGTGTAACGTCTTCGTCACTGTTACTCCTGCCTTCTCCATCACGGTGCAGAGTCAGAGGTGGCGCGTTATATCTTACGCGTCAATTTCGCGCTTTTGACGCTAGGCTAGATTGGGACATCCATCTCGAATGATGCGGCATCGGCAAGCCAATCGCTGTCTTCCACACTCATTCTGTTCCGCACGAATGAGTCACGGAGTGGTCAGGCAAAAGTTCGTATTTGCACCGCTCCCCTTTGATGGACCGACATGTCAATCTACCCCGGTTCTTTCGACATGCAACCAAATGTGGTGTCTCCATACCCCTCCATCTGTAGTAGGCAGCGGAGATGAAGCAGCCCATCTGAGCCTCTGTAGCCGGGAAACCGAGTTAGTGTTTGGACTGGAAGCTTGGAGTTTGACAGCGGAGGAACGGGTTACCAAAGGCTAAGGACAGTTGTGCGTCGGGAGGAGAAAAGTTCGACGGAGGATGGCGGTGCTGGATAGCTGTTACTGTGTGCTGGACTGTTTGGATATCAGTTTGCATCAGGCTTTCGTTATGGGTTGATGGGCTGCGAAATGAGCAGATCTCAGACACAAGGCATTCCCAAGTTGGAAAGTTCTAGACCCGAAAAGTAAGGGGTCTCATGGCCTACTGATCGTTGTATTAGGAGGCAGAGTTGTTGGTTCATGAAGGATTCGTCCAGACATCAGAATCTTCCACTCGCCGGACCTCGTTGGTACCTTTGTTAAGAGCCGAAGCCCGTCAGTAGGATTCCCATATCTTGCTGCTTCGAAGCTCTCATCATTGGCTTTTTGCGAGAGGAGCCATTTAACCGCGGTTCATCAACTCCAGGTCGCTTCGGGGCCTTGGCTGCTTCGAGTGCAGCTGGAGAGAGCGTCTGACGCTGGAATGATATCATAGTTTGATCCCTTGCCATGTCCATGGGAGTACTGGGGAGAGAAGCGCCTAAGGAACAATGCAGAACAGGAAGAGAGTTGATTGATTCGACATCTTCTGTAGTCAAGGTTGGGAGACTGAACTTTCCATTCTGACGAAAGCAAGCGTGGTTTATCGAGTTCAATCTAGAGCATGTAGTGAGGGCATTGACAAGGAAATTTCCAAGGTCTTTGCCAGTGTTGTGATTCCATCCCCAGTTCAGTGCTTCGGGCGTGTCTCGGCGACTGACACTGCAATGTGCAAAGTTGATTATCGCTAGACTAGGGAAGTGTGCCAGGTAATTGAAAGACTTGGCAGTGATCTCCCTCTGTGAAGAACAATTCAGAACACGAAGCATGCTAAAAGCATTAGTCTCGACGACCGCACGCATCCAAGTTCTGATCATGCTATCATCGAGGCCAGTATTGTTGGCTTTGAAGCCTTCTCCAATGTTCAAGATCCCTAGGTTGGTAAATTGGGAGAGATGTACGAGATCAGTGCGTGAACAGGTAATATTCGACAGCGTTAAGAAGGTAACCCAACGAAAGGAAGGCGATGTCAGATGTGTGATATAGTGTGTAAACCCCATAGTCGGCTCTACAATCACGAGCTTCTTGCATTTGAGAGTAATTTCGAGCTCATTAGGGTATGCTGAAGCAAAAACTTTCCATACATGAAGACTATCAAGTTTGCTGCATAGGTGCTTCGGTCAGCACAGGTGTTGCAGCACCTTTAGAAACGACAAATTGACGTACGAAGCAATGATCTTGTCCCAAAGCTGCTTAGCAACCTCCCATGGTACCTCCGCGAGAGTCTCAGGCGTGATACTCAGGGAATTTACAATTGCAACCCGAATGGCCATGTTCCTGAGCGACGAGCATCCGGGGCCATGGGACCTGTGCTTTTCGTACATTTTTAATCTTCCGGTGGTCTTCCATGTCCAGTCTGCGGTCATGGTACCTCCGCTACAAGTGACTTCTGAGTAGCAGAGACCAGATTCCTCATTATACCCTCTGCTGGACGTAGTGGAGCTCCGAGTGTACTGGAAACTCGGCGTGATCTTGAGCAAGCGAGACATTGCTCAGACAACTGAGAGCGGAGCGGGCGGCAACGATCCAAAATAAAAACAACAACGGAGATTCTGGAGTCTGAAGCCAGGGAATGGTGCAAGGTACTTGTAAGGAAATGTAACCGCGTTAAAATGACGGAAACGCGTTCGATAGCATAAAGGGATTTCCTCGACGGGACCAATTATATATTCAAGATTTACCAGTCGCATACTTCTTGGTCCAATTCATCTTATGGCACCAGCGGTGTAGCAAATTTATAATGTCAACAAAACCCGGAGTCGATTTGTTCATTTGGACGGACCTTACACATTCGACGATCGGTTATGTACTGTACATAAGCGCTAAATAACGTCTACATCTTTACCCCTCGTCATCGATTATTGTATCCACCAATGTACAACTGTTTACTTTCAAATCGAATCTGAACACAATGTTGAAGAAGCCCAGCATCCTTCTCTCATCATATGGGAATCTGTATACCATCTACTGTCCCCAGCAAATGGGCTCTTCTCCGGTATACCCTCCAACACGACGGCCCCACTCAGGATTCCGAAGCGTTGGGAGCCGGAAACCTCAATGGCGGGACTATGCCCAAGTACACTCCGACAAGCCACGCTCACACAATCAAGATGAGTTTCCCTGGCCTGAGCTAGCCTCAGCTACCGCAATTCCTTCACCATATCAGATTTTCCATCTCAAAAAGACTGCACCATATTCGAAGCGGCATTTTTACGAACTTGTGAAGCTGTACCATCCAGATAGACATGGTCATCAGCACAACTCTGCCAAAGTCAATGGCTTACCACATATAGTAAAGATGGAGCGATATCGTTTGGTGGTTGCCGCCAACGACATTCTTTCAGATCCTGAAAAGAGGAAAGCATATGATTGCTATGGTGCTGGTTGGAACGGTCAATCAGACTCCGACTTCTCAAAACGCAACTGGAGTCACAACACTGGTACAAGATGGTCTGGGTTTGATTACGATTCTTCGCCGTCTCATTGTGCGACCTGGGAGGACTGGGAGAGATGGTATCAAAGAGATAGGAGTGGGAAAGCGAAGCAAGCGCCGGTCTACTTCTCCAACGAAGGTTTCGTTTCTCTTATCATTATTGTCATAGCTCTGAGTGGATTTGGTCAGGCAACACTGGTTGAAGATTACTCCAGGACATTCTGGGAACGAATCGAAGCTGTTCATGGAGACTGCAGCTATTCGATTCAAACGAGACGGAAAGAGTCGTACAGCTTTGGAAACAAAGATGAAAGATTACAGAGTTTTCTGAGGACGAGGGAAGAATCCGGTATACCTGTCGGATATGGCGTCCCGGATCCAAGGCAAGAAACCCACAGACGCCTTTCACCTCCTCCAGACGTGTGATCCAGCCGTCGCACAATATAGTTCTATTACATCAACTATGGGGGATCGAAGCAATGTCCAGAGCAAACCTATTGAATCCATCTATTCAATTTCGGGCCAGTCATAATGCTCGGCAAGGGCAGCGATTCCATCTCAGTTCACCACAGTGTTTCATGGTCCGGCATAGAATTGAGTAACTCTCTGCAATTCCAAAGGGAAGTACTGTTCAAGCTCGTGTTTTCTACCTCTTAAAAGTCTTCTTCGTCATTGCGGCACTAGGCGATTTAACCGAGGCTATCACCCTACCCTGCTTATCGATCAAGAATCACGAAGCCCGCGTGAACCATTATGGTGCCATAGTATGGCATTCCTCCAATGTACTTATTGTCACAGAACGCAAAAGCTTTAGTTTCCCAGAGGAGCAGCAAAGCTGTCACAACAATGGCAACCCAGTTGATCCAATTGCCGGAGGTCGAGAAGCTCAGTCCACTGGTTATACGAATTCTTGGAGGAAACCCAGGCAAGGTAATTCCTCTACGTGTGAACAAGAACCAGAACTTTACTCATCATGACGGGATAGTTCACTCTACAAGGTAAATCTACTGGCCATATTTTGGCCCTTTCATTGGTCCTAAGGCATTCAGGTACAAACACCTACCTTATCGGCATGGGGCCACGACGCCTCCTAATCGACACGGGCGAAGGCAAGCCCTCTTGGTCTGGCCTCCTCTCTTCTGTTCTTACCTTAGAGCATACTACCATTTCCCAAGCCCTCATAACTCATTGGCACCCTGACCACATTGGCGGCGTGAAGGACCTCTTATCGCTCTGCCCCGAAGCGAAAATCTCCAAGCACAGTCCCGGCGCTGGCCAATGCCCTATTGATGAATCCCAAACATTCCAATCACAAGGAGCAACCCTCCGTGCCTTCCACTGCCCAGGCCACACGACCGATCATATGGCATTAATACTAGAGGAGGAGAACGCAATGTTTACGGGTGATAACGTGCTGGGCCACGGTACCGCCGTCTTCGAAGATCTGACCATTTATCTGTCCAGCCTCCACCGCATGCGAGAGCAATTCTCAGGCCGGGCTTACCCCGGCCACGGGCCTGTGATTGAGGACGGCAAGGCCAGGATTGAGGAGTATATCCAGCATCGGCAACAGCGGGAGGAGGAGGTCTTGAGCGTTTTGAGGGGCGCGGAAGATGCGAAAACGCCGATGCAGATTGTGAAGGTCGTATACAGGGATGTGCCTGAGAATCTGCATGAGCCGGCGGAGAGGGGTATGGTGCAGGTTCTGAAGAAGTTGGAGGGAGAGGGGAAAGTGGTGGAGGTGCAAGACGGGGAGAGGTGGCGGGTTGCGGGGAAGGCGGCGCTGTGATGGGTGTTCCTGTATAGGCTGAGTGGTGAAAGCGCATAGATCGGACAACGAACAACACAAAGTGTGTGCGCGAAAATCCATAGAGAGACAGGCCGGGCGGCTGGAATAGTTGACCGAAAGATGACATTAGATCTATCATACCTGACTCGCACACGAAGTCAAAAGCAAAGCTTCAGTCACAGAGATTCTATTTCTCACACAATAAAGATGTATCTATCTTCTACTCGAACCCCACGATTCTAGGGTTCTACCAGCCTCGCCGAGGAGATACCCATCAATGCTCCAAAAGTGCCACGGTTAATGCCTGAAACAATACCTTCCAAAACACCTGCCCAGCAGTCAACCAAGATCGCTATACAAGTCGCCCAACCGTCAAGCCCCCGTAACTACACTCTCCTCCAACGCATACTCCCCTCTCTGCAATCCCTCCAACGCCCTCTTCCCATCCCGTGTCAGCTCCGGCTTCCCTAACGGCGTCACCGCCGCCGTGAAAAACCTCGGCCGCCAGTCGTCGCCCCTGTCTTTACGCTCGGCGGCTTTTTCGCGCTGCCGCTCTTCGAGCTCTTGCTTTACTTTTGTGGCCTGCGCGTACTGTTTGGAGAGGATGGCGGTGGTGACGGAGGACCAGAAGCGGCGGGATTCATTAGGGAGTTGGGAGGTGGTTGGCGGGACGATTTTGGGGGTGGGGAAGAGGGGTTTGAGGTCGATTAGGATGGTGGGATCCTGGGAAGGTGTTTTAGCGGTGGAAGGTGTTTGTTTTTGGGGGAAGGTGAGATGGGGGTTACCTTGGAGTTCGTGAGGGTGTATTGGATTTGGTCTTGCCAGCCGCCTTCCAGTCTGGCGAGGACATCCTTCTCGGGGACATCTTTGATTCGGGTTCTGGTATCGTTGTTGGAATCGTAGCGGAATACTACACCGAGTATTTTGTGCTGGGTCTTGCCCAGCCAGCCTTCCTCGAGGTAGTGCAGGATGGCCTTTAATCGTGTCTTCGGACAAGTGATGAAACATGTGTCTGCGACGGTAACGGAAAGTGAACCCCGGAGTAATCCACCCAGTTGGGCTGCGGGGTGGGTAAGCTGGTATTCCTCGTTGTTTCGGTTTGAGAGGTTGATAAATATTCCGAGGTTGTGGGCGCCTGGCGTGACCCGAATGCTTGTGCCTGTGAATTTGGCGCTCAATTGATCGAATCCGCGGGCTGTAATACCCTTAACAGGGCAGTCAACGTAGAAGGCTGAGACTGGAGGATGATGGGAGGTCTGCTCGGTGATGTATGATACTCTGACGGGTTTGTTCGAGGTATCGGTATTGTTGGTAGCAGATTGCTTCTCGCCACCGCCAAGTATGGGCGGCGCTGTATCCACCACCTCCCAATTACACTGCCATTCATCAATAAAACTGGGCACATGAATCATCTTGGTGCCAACGTACCCGGAAGAATTCTCCCAGTGCCGAGTTATAAGGTTTGCATGGCTTGCCTTTGACGTATTTCTACATCAATGCATCAGGCTTTATGATCCAAGGTCATATTTATAAGAGTGGCCCACCAAATCCTTTGTGAACCAAAATCGGAGGACAGCCAACATGCGCCCAAGTTCATCGTCCGAGTCGCCAATACTAAATATAAGTGTCAGTCAAGCAAACCAGATCGCGAGACTTATTACGAGCCTTATGAATGTCTCTGGTCGATCTAGATAATTCCAGTACTCTGATCGACGGTATCAGCGTAACGTTCTCAGCAGACCTCAATCCAGGAGACGTTTTTTGTTATACCAAGATTAGGCGTCGGCTCGAGGAGCTGAGCCGGCAGTGAAAACCTGACGGAGGCAATATCTGTCACGCCAATGAACCTGTTTTGATATAAAGTCAGCGCCGGAGCCGCTCAAGTAATACGAGCTCGCGGCACGACCCCTTCCACCCAGTAAAAGCAATCATGTTTCCTGGACACCTGGAGCCACCTTACTTCCGTAGTATGCCGAGTAGGATTTTCAGCTTCGAGGTGTCATCAGTGCCTTTTTCGTTCACATAGGAATTGGGCAGTGAGGTTGTTGGAGCATCTGCTGATGCTGTGGCAGTGGACGTTGTAATTGATGGAGCTGGTGAGACTCGCTCCTCTTGCTCCCTTATGGCGGGAGTATCTAAGGAAGATGAGTTCATATTAGGTAGGCTGTATTACAGCCGGGTTCGAGGGAATGGTGTAGTGCTGCTTTGAGGTACTGCACATAGCACAAGTCCCAAGTGACGTTTTTGAAAGGCAATCAATCACGTGAAGATAAGATAGTGAAATTACAGTGAAACTTACACTACAGCCAGCGACTTCTGAACGTGCCCCCACAATCCACAATCCACAATCCACAGTTCTTTTCAATGTTGTCGCCTTTCATTGATCAGACTAGAGTCAGCGATATTTATACCTTACCGGCTACTGATCTTACGGAATTGGATTTGATGGCCTTTGGCGTCGGCAGCATCGTTTCACCTATCCTTCTCCGAACATTTCGCTCTCTTGCATGGGAAACAATTTCGAGGGAGTACTCGTCAATTAGAGGTCTTACCCGAAAGCAGCAGAACATGTTCTACCCACCCACGCGGGTAGCAAAAAAAGCCGGACTCACAAATTTTCCCGGCACCCAACCACCAAATATACTATTCATTTTTACGACGTGCCCGGAAATATCAATGGAAAACTCACTCTGAAGGTCTACTTGG